>Ga0308160_10000013_pt1 | contig 658301 bp, 613 predicted proteins | sample PhyFR1_FD_201036 | JGI IMG/M metagenome (GOLD analysis project Ga0308160, IMG submission 201036) | Phyllosphere microbial communities from UC Gill Tract Community Farm, Albany, California, United States - DLSLF.R1 | ecosystem: Host-associated > Plants > Phyllosphere > Unclassified | place... | reverse complement strand
CTGGTTCAACACCGAACGACCCCACTCAACACTGAAGGGCCTGAGCCCGGTTCAATACCGGACACAGGCCCTCCGCGCTTAGCCCTACGATCTCACTTAGCCAGTCCAACTACCGGGGACCAGTTCAGAAGCGGGGCTTTCGCGCGATGCGTGCTTATCCGAATCGGCCCGAGACGTAGTCCTCGGTGGCCTGGACGGTGGGCGCCGTGAAGATCGTCGCCGTGTCGTTGTACTCGATGAGCTTGCCGGGCTTGCCGGTGCCGGCGATGTTGAAGAACGCCGTCTTGTCGCTCACGCGCGAGGCCTGCTGCATGTTGTGCGTGACGATGACGATCGTGTACTCGCTCTTCAGCTCGCCGATCAGCTCTTCGATCGCGAAGGTCGAGATCGGGTCGAGGGCCGAGCAGGGCTCGTCCATCAGCAGGACGTCGGGCGAGACCGCGATCGCCCGCGCGATGCACAGACGCTGCTGCTGACCGCCCGAGAGTCCGCCGCCCGGCTTGTCGAGACGGTCCTTGACCTCGTTCCACAGGTTCGCGCCCTGCAGCGACTTCTCGACGAGGGCGTCCGCGTCGCTCTTCGACATGCGCTTGTCGTTGAGCTTCGCGCCGGCCAGCACGTTCTCACGGATCGACATGGTGGGGAAGGGGTTCGGGCGCTGGAAGACCATGCCGACGTGGCGGCGCACCAGCACCGGGTCGACGCCGGGACCGTACAGGTCGTCGCCGTCGATGAGGACGCGGCCCTTGACGTGACCGCCGGGGATGACCTCGTGCATGCGGTTGAGCGTGCGCAGGAACGTGGACTTGCCGCAGCCCGAGGGGCCGATGAAGGCGGTGACCGAACGCGGCTCGATGTCGATCGAAACGCCCTCGACCGCGAGGAAGTCGCTGTAGTAGACGTTGAGGTCCTGGACCTCGATGCTCTTGGACATGTGGGGGTGTGCCTTTCCGCGCTCAGCGGGTCTTCGGCGCGAACAGGGCCGCGACGATCCGGGCGATCAGGTTGAAGATGACGACGAGGACGACGAGGAGGAACGCCGCGCCCCAGGCGTTGGCCTGGGAGGCGTCGATGTCCTGGCCGGGGAAGCTGTACGCGGTGTACGCCATGACCGGGAGGGTCTGCATCGGGCCCTCGAAGGGGTTCGCGTTGAAGTTGTCGGTGAAGCTCGCGGCGATGAAGATCGGCGCGGTCTCACCCACGACGCGCGCCACAGCGAGCACGACACCGGTGATGATGCCCGAGGCGGCCGTCCGCAGGACGACCTTGATGATGGTGGCGGAGCGCGGCACGCCGAGAGCGAGGGAGGCCTCGCGCAGGTCGGCCGGCACCAGGCGCAGCATCTCTTCCGTCGAGCGGATGACGATGGGGATCATCAGCACGCACAGGGCGATGGATGCCGAGAACCCGCTGAACGCCTTCGGGCCCACGATGAGGCTGAACAGCGAGAATGCGAACAGACCCGCGACGATCGAGGGAATGCCGGTCATCACGTCGACGAGGAAGGTGATCGTGCGACGCAGCGGGTTGGTGGGCAGCGCGTACTCGACGAGGTAAACGGCCGCGAGGACGCCGACGGGGACGGAGATGAGCGCGGCGATCCCCGTGATGATCAGGGTGCCGGTGATGGCCTGCCAGGCACCGGCCGTCGCGACGACCTCGAGGGTGTCCGGGTCGAAGGTCGTGCCGCCGACCTGGGTGATGAACGGCAGGTTCACCACGGCCAGGCCCTTGGACACCACGGTCCACAGCGTCGAGACGAGCGGGGCGAGGGCCAGCAGGAAGGCCGCGGTCACCAGGCCCCGCACGACGCGGTCGACGGCCTTGCGACGGTTCTCGACGATCGAGGAGCCGACGCCGATCGCGATGAGGTAGATGACGGCGGTGAGGATGAGCCAGACGGCGAGGTTGAAGCCGCCGACGAGCACCTGGATGCCGGCGACGACGATCGCGACGCCGACGAGGAGGGCGGGCTCGATGTAGCGCGGCAGCTGACCGCTGGTGAGGGCCAGGGGTGCCGAGGCCGGGACGGCGGAGGCGGTCACGAGCGCTTTCCTCTCTTGCGGCCCTTCGCGCCCGGTCCCGTCGCCGAGATGATGTAGCGCGCGAGCATGTTGACCGCGAGCGACACCACGAAGAGCATGAGACCGGTGCCGATGAGCGCCGAGCGCTGCAGGTCGGTCGCGATCGGGAAGTTCAGGGCGATGTTGGCGGCGATGGTCTGGGAGTTGTACCCGTCGGTGAGAAGCAGCACCGAGTAGATGAGGCTCGGCGAGATGATCAGCGCGATGGCCATGGTCTCGCCGAGGGCGCGACCGAGGCCGAGGAGCGTCGCCGACACCATGCCGCTGCGGGCGTAGGGGAAGACGGCCAGGCGGATCATCTCCCAGCGCGTGGCGCCGAGGGCCAGGGCGGCTTCCTCGTGCAGGCGCGGGGTCTGCAGGAAGATCTCGCGGGTGATCGAGGTGACGATCGGCAGGATCATGACCGCGAGCACGACACCACCGGTGAACATCGTCGAGCCGGTCGACGACACGGGGCCCTGGAAGAGCGGGATCCACCCCAGGTACTCGTTGAGGAACTGGCTCACCGGCAGCAGAAGGGGACGCATCACGATGATGCCCCACAGGCCGAACACGATCGAGGGCACCGCCGCGAGCAGGTCGACGACGTAGCCGAGGGCGCCGGCGAGCTTCCGCGGCGCGTAGTGCGAGATGAACAGGGCGATGCCGATGGCGACGGGCGTGCCGATCACCATGGCGATGAGTGCCGCCCAGATGCTGCCGAAGAGCAGGGGGCCGACGTACTCCCAGAAGCTGCTCCAGGTGCGGTTCTGGTAACCGGCGAGGTCGCCCTCGCTCCAGTTGGCCGTGATGGCGGGGAGACCCCGGATGATCAGGAAGATGGCGACGCCGGCGAGGATGACCATGATCGACACGGCGGCCGTGGTCGACAGGCCGAGGAAGACGGTGTCGCCCACGCGACGCTTCCCGACGATGCTGGCTCTCGGGGTACTCGGTGTCGCGGCTTCGGTCTGGGCGTCACTCACAGTGTCAGTCACGGGGGACCTCGTGCTCGGCGCGGATCAAGGGGTTCTCCTCGGTCGGGTTCTCTCTGAGGATGTTCGGCTCAGCGGAACGGTCGATGCGGAATCGACCCCTCCGATCAGCCCGGCCCGGTCCGCACGAGATGTGCGGACCGGGCCGAGTCCGAGAGGTGTTACTTGATCGCCTCGAGGGTCTTCGCGGCAGCCGCGAGAACCGAGTCGGGCAGCGGAGCGGAGCCGGCGTTCTTCGCGGCGACCGCCTGGCCCGTGGTGCTGGTGACGAAGCCGAGGTACGACTTCACGAGCGCGGACTGCTTGGTGTCCTTGAACGTCGAGCACGCGATCGCGTACGACACGAGCGGGATCGGGTAGGTCTCGGCGGTCAGCTTGGAGTAGTCGAACTTCTTCGACAGGTCACCGGGAACGCCGTTGCTGGCGTCGACCGCAGCGGCGGCGAACGTCGCGGTGACGGCCTCGGCGCTGTAGGGGATCGCGGTGCCGTCCTGGATGATCGCGGCGGCGTTCAGGTCGCCGATGGCGGAGTGGTCGGCGTAGCCGATGGTGCCCGAGCCGGCCTTGACCGCCTCGACGACGCCGGAGCCGCCCTTCTGCTTCGACACGTTGCCCTCGATGGGCCAGTCCTTGCCCGCGGGCGAGGTCCAGACCGACGACTGCGTCGCGGCGAGGTAGTTCGTGAAGTTCTGCGTGGTGCCCGAGCCGTCCGAGCGGGCGACGGTCGTGATCGCGCCGGCGGGGAGCGCCGTGCCGTTGTCCTTGGTGATGGCCGGGTCGGACCAGTCGGTGATCTGCAGGGCGAAGATCTTCGCGATCGTCTCGCCCGAGAGCTTCAGGTCGGTGACGCCGGGGATGTTGAAGATGATCGCGACACCGTCGAGGTACACGGGGATGTTGACGCCGCCGTCGGTGCACAGCGCCTTGGACTGCGCGGTCTGGTCGGCGTTGAGGGGCGAGTCCGAGCCGGCGAAGTCGTACGCGCCGCTCAGGAAGTTGGTGACGCCGCCGCCGGAGCCCTGCGACTTGTCGTAGTTGATGGTGACGCCCTTGGCCTGGGCGTTGTAGGCGGCGGTCCACGCGGCCTGGGCGTTGGACTGCGCGCTCGATCCACCGGCGGTGATCGTTCCGCTCAGGCTGGGGTCGATCGTGAAGGCGACGGACGACGACGTGGGCGACGCCGACGAGGCCGCGGCGTCGCCGGAGCCGGACGGGGAGGAGCAACCGGCGAGAGCCAGGGACGCAACGGTCGCCACGGCGCCCAGCTGAACGAATCGGGAGAGCTTCACTGTGTGAATCCTTCGTATGTCGGGGACACGAACCCGGTGCAGGGTTCTCCCGCACGGTAAACACCGACTCTTACGAGAGTGCGTTGCACGGGTGAACGGAAGGTGAACCGATCAGGCCTGACCGGGACGTTTTCTCGGGCGGTATACGCTTCACCCCCGTGACGACCCCTGCCCCCGCCGCGCAAGCGCCGCTCGATCGTGCGAGCGCCGCCCCGCCCGCCCGCACCCTCATCGACCTCCTCGCCGACGTCGCCGCGCGGCATCCGGAGGCTTCCGCGATCGACGACGGCTCGGGCGCCCTCAGCTACCGCGAACTCCTCGCGCGCGTCTGGCGAACGGCCGGCGCCCTGCACGCGGCGGGCGTCCGCCGCGGCGACCGGGTCGGCGTGCGCATGCCGTCGGGGTCGAAGGAGCTGTACGTGTCGATCCTCGCGGTGATGGCCGCGGGAGCCGCCTACGTGCCGGTGGACGCCGACGATCCCGACGAGCGCGCCCGCCTGGTGTTCGGCGAGGCCGCGGTGAAAGGCATCATCGCGGGCGACGGGGAGTTCGTCGCCGGCCAGGACGATCTGCTGCGCCTCTACGACGGCGACGCCCCGCACCCGAGCACGAACGCGCTCCCGGTGGTCGCCCCGCCGACGGTGGACGACGACGCGTGGATCATCTTCACCTCCGGTTCGACGGGCGTGCCCAAGGGCGTGGCCGTCTCGCACCGGTCCGCGGCGGCGTTCGTCGAGGCCGAGGCCCGGATCTTCCTCCAGCGGGACCCGCTGGGACCCGGCGACCGCGTCCTCGCCGGCCTCTCGGTGGCGTTCGACGCCTCGTGCGAAGAGATGTGGCTCGCCTGGGGACACGGAGCGTGCCTGGTCCCCGCGCCCCGATCCCTCGTGCGCTCGGGCGAGGATCTGGCCCCGTGGCTGCTCCGCCAGGGGATCACGGTCGTCTCGACGGTGCCCACGCTCGCGGCGATGTGGCCCGCCGACTCGATCGAGAACGTTCGTCTGCTGATCTTCGGGGGCGAGGCCTGTCCGCCCGAGCTCGCCGCCCGACTCGTCGCCGAGGGACGCGAGGTGTGGAACACCTACGGTCCCACCGAGGCCACGGTCGTCGCGTGCGCCGCCCCGCTCGACGGCACCCCGCCCGTGCGGATCGGTCTGCCGCTGGACGGCTGGTCTCTGGCGGTCGTGGATGCCGAGGGCCTCCCCGTCGCGGAGGGACAGGTCGGCGAGCTCATCATCGGCGGCGTCGGCCTCGCGCGGTACCTCGACCCCGAGAAGGATGCCGAGAAGTACGCGCCCATGCCGACCCTGGGGTGGGAACGGGCCTATCGCTCCGGCGACCTCGTGCGCTTCGACCCGGAAGGCCTCGTCTTCCAGGGCCGCGCCGACGACCAGGTCAAGGTCGGTGGGCGCCGCATCGAACTGGGCGAGGTGGAGTCGGCTCTGCAGGATCTGGCCGGTGTCAGCGCGGCCACCGTCGCGGTGCGCACGACCGAAGCCGGAGTCCCCGTCCTGGTCGGCTATCTGGTGATGGACGCCGGGGTCGACCTCGACCGCGGAGCGGCCCGTGCCGCGCTCTCCGAACGTCTGCCCGCCGCGACCATTCCCCTCCTCGGCGTCGTCGACGAGCTCCCCGTGCGCACCTCGGGCAAGGTCGACCGTGCCGCGCTGCCGTGGCCCCTGCCCGGGGTCGACGCGCCCGCCGCCACGGACTTCTCCGCCGACGAGCTCTGGCTGGCCGAGCAGTGGCAGGCCGTCCTCGGTCTCCCGGTCACCGAGCGCAAGGCGGACTTCTTCGACCTCGGCGGAGGTTCTCTCGCCGCCGCGCAGCTGGTCTCGCGGATCCGCGCGCGCGTGCCGGAGTTCTCGGTCGCCGACATCTACGACGTGCCGCGCCTCGGTGCGATGGCGAAGGCCCTCGGCCCGCAGCTCGTCGACGACACCCCCGCCGCGTTCCACCGGGCGGTGCCGACGCCCCGCTCCACCCAGTGGGTGCAGACGCTGCTCGGCGCCCCGCTGTTCATCCTCGCGGGAGTGCGGTGGCTGCTGTACCTGCTGACCGCGTCGGCGGTGCTCCGGCTTCTGCCCGGCTTCGACGTGCTCCCCGCGGTGCCGTGGCCCGTTCTGCTGGTCGGACTGCTCGTCTTCGCGACGCCGTTCGGGCGCATGGCGATCGCCGTGGCATCCGCCCGTCTCCTGCTCTCGGGCGTGCGTCCGGGCGACTATCCCCGCGGCGGGTGGGTCCACATCCGCCTGTGGCTCGCGGAGCAGATCGCGGATCAGGTGGATGCCGTGGGCCTGGCCGGAGCCCCGTGGGTGTCGTATTACGCGCGGGCGCTGGGCGCACGCATCGGCCGCAACGTCGACCTGCACGCGTTGCCCCCCGTCACCGGCATGCTCGTGATCGGCGACGGGGCCTCGATCGAACCCGAGGTGGACCTCACCGGCTACTGGATCGACGGCGACCTCGTGCGCATCGGCGAGGTCCGCATCGGGGCGGAGGCCACGGTGGGAGCGCGCTCGACCCTCGCTCCGGGTACGCGCATCGGTCGTCGCGCCGAGATCGCCCCGGGGTCGGCGGTGTTCGGGCGGGTCAAGGCGGACCAGTCGTGGGCCGGTTCTCCGGCCGTGCGCGTCGGCGGCACCGCGAAAGGCTGGCCGGGGGAGCGTCCACCGGCTCCGACGCGCTGGTTGTGGGCCTACGCCGCCTCCGCGGTCGTCCTCGCGCTGCTCCCGCTCGCGGCTTTCACGGTCGGCGGTCTCGTCATCGCTCAGGGCATCTCCAGGGCCGACACCCTGGGGGAGGCCGCCCTGCGCGCGTTCGCGTGGCTCGTGCCGGCGGTGGCGGTCACGGGCGTCGTGTTCGCGGCATCCGTGGTCCTCCTCGTGCGGCTGCTGTCGATCGGTCTCGCCGAGGGCACCTTCCCCGTGCGCAGCCGGGTCGCCTGGCAGGCGTGGAGCATCGAGAGGCTCCTGGATGCCGCCCGCACGATCCTCTTCCCCCTCTACTCGTCGCTCTTCACCCCCGTGTGGCTCCGGATGCTGGGCGCGCGCGTGGGCCGTGACGTCGAGGCATCCACGGTCCTGTTGATCCCGTCGATGGCGCGTATCGAGGACGGGGCGTTCCTGGCCGACGACACGATGGTCGCGTCCTACGAGCTGCGCGCCGGGTGGCTCCGCCTCGGGCCGGTCCGCATCGGCAAACGCGCGTTCCTCGGCAACTCGGGTATGGCTGCTCCGGGACACCGCGTTCCGCGCGACGGTCTCGTGGCGGTGCTGTCCGCCGCCCCGCTGAAGGCGAAGCCCGGATCGTCGTGGCTCGGGTCCCCGGCGGTGCGCCTGCGGCGCCTGTCCGCCGAGGGCGACGAGTCGCGCACCTATCAGCCGACGCCGGGCCTGCGACTCGCGCGCACGCTGTGGGAGCTCTGCCGGTTCGTGCCCGTGGTGGTCACGTGCGGCATCGGCCTCGCGGTGCTGTTCGCGCTCGCCGCCCTGTGGGACCTCGTCGGACCCGTGTGGACCCTGCTGCTCTCGGGGGTCGTCATGCTGGCCGCCGGAGCGGTCGCGGCGGGCGTGTCGACCGCGGCGAAGTGGGCGATCGTCGGAGTCATCCGCGCGGGCGAGCAGCCCCTGTGGTCGAGCTTCGTCTGGCGGACCGAGGTGTCGGACACCTTCACCGAGATGGTCGCGGCGCCCTGGTTCGCCCGCGCGGCCTCGGGCACCCCGGCGCTCGCCGTCTGGCTTCGCAGCCTCGGCGCGAGAATCGGCGCGGGCGTGTGGTGCGAGAGCTACTGGCTGCCCGAGCCCGACCTGGTCACTCTGGGCGACGCGTCAACCGTCAACCGCGGATGCGTGGTTCAGACGCATCTGTTCCATGATCGAATCATGAGTATGGACACCGTCGAGCTGGAACCCGGGGCGACCCTCGGTCCGCACAGCGTGGTGCTGCCGGCATCCACGCTCGGAGCCCACGCCACCGTGGGACCGGCGTCTCTCGTGATGCGCGGCGAGACCGTTCCGGTCGGCTCGCGCTGGAGCGGGAACCCCATCGGCCCATGGCGTGCGGTCAAGGTGCGCGCGTACCAGTCGACGACGTGAGCGCCGATCCGTACGCCCCGCAGAGCGGCGACCCGTCCTACGACGTGCAGGAGTACGACCTCGCACTCGGCTACCGCGTGCGCACCAACCGGCTCGAGGGCGCGGCCACCATCACCGCTGTTGCGCGGCAGGACATCACCGCCTTCACGCTCGACCTCGTCGGACTCCGCGCGACGCGGGTGAAGGTCGACGGTGCCCCGGCGCGCCACCTGGTCGGCCCCCGTGCGCTGCGTGTCACTCCGCCGGCCGCGCTCGCCGCGGGCACGTCGTTCACGGTCGAGGTCGCGTACGCCGGCTCGCCGGCGCCGCGTCGTTCGCGCTGGGGGACCGTCGGGTGGGAGGAACTCACCGATGGCGCCCTCGTCGCGGGGCAGCCGACCGGCGCGCCGACCTGGTTCCCCTGCAACGACCGGCCCGACGACCGCGCGCGCATGCGCCTGCGGATCACCGTCGACGACGGGTACACCGTCGCGGCCACCGGCGTGATGGGGGCCGTGACCCGGCGTGGCGGCCGCACCACGACGACCTTCACCTCGGATGTCCCCACCGCGACGTACCTCGCGGCCGTGCACGTGGGCCGCTATCGCACGCAGCATCTGGCGGGCAGCGGCGTCGACGTCGTCCCCGCCGTCAGCGTCACCGCGCCGCCGGCGCTCACGGCGGCCGCGGACCGTGCCTTCGCGTGTGTGCCCGAGATGCTGCGCGTGTTCGACCGCCTGTTCGGGCCGTACCCGCAGGAGACCTGCACGCTCGTGGTCACCGCGGACGAGCTCGAGATCCCGCTCGAAGCTCAGGGCCTGGCGGTGTTCGGCATGAACCATCTGGTTCCCGCCGCGCAGCGTCTCGTCGCCCACGAGCTCGCCCACCAGTGGTTCGGCAACAGCGTGGGGATCGCCCGGTGGAGCGACATCTGGCTCAACGAGGGCTTCGCCTGCTACGCCGAATGGCTGTGGTCGGACGCCTCGGGCGGCCCGTCCGTCGACGCCTGCGTCGAGGAGAACTACGCGCGACTCGCCGCCAAGCCCCGCGATCTCCTGCTCGTGGATCCCGGGCCCGACGACATGTTCGACGACCGCGTCTACAAGCGCGGCGCGCTCGCTCTGCACGCGGTGCGTCGTGCCCTGGGCGATGAGGAGTTCTTCGCCGTGCTCCGCGCGTGGACGGCCGACCACCGCCACGCTCTCGTGATCACCGACGATTTCCGCGCCGCGGTGGAGCGGGCCGGGGGAACGGATGCCGCCTCCCTGCTGTCGAGCTGGATCGACCGCCGCGAGCTTCCCGCGCTGCGCTGAATCCTCGAGACGCTCGCCTCTCGCGAGCGTCGAAGGGAGGAGATTCGCCGCGGGGAGGACTCTACCGGGCAGCGCATCCTCCCATCCAGGTTTCGCCTCCGCTCCGTGGCCTACGCCCGCGGCTCGAGCGTCACTCGGTCGCGACGGCCACGGCTGCGACCAGTCCCGGAGGACCCGCGAGGTCGTGACCCGTGACCCACGTCCCCTCGTCGATGCGCGCCGTCCAGGCATCGTCCGCGCCCTCCGCCACCTCGACGCGCGCCGGATCCACCTCGAGACCGCGCCCGTCGGCTTTCAGCACCGCCTCGACGCGCGCCCACGCGCGGGCATCCGCCCCGGGCAGCACGCGGTCGAGGCCGCCGGCGTCGGCCGGCACGACGTCGATCCCTGCGCGCGCCCACCCCTCGGCGACCAGCGCCACCGCCCAGCCACCTGCGTACGAGACGGAGACCGCGGCATCCGAATCGGACACCCGGATGCGACCGTGATCGCCGCCGCAGCGCGGACAGCGTGAGACGAACGTCGCCCCGGGTTGCAGCGCCGAGAGCAGGGCCCTGGACACCTCGCGCCGCGACACCGTCTCGGAGACCTCTCCCCACGCGACGCGCACACCCCGGGGGAGCGTCACACCGGGGGTTCGTGCGTCTCGATGGCGACGATCCCCGCTCCCGGGTGGTGGACGGGGATGTGCACGACGGAGAACCCGCCGGTCTCGAGCGCCGACGAACTGCCGAGGTACGAACCGCGCATCGTCCCCGTGGCGAGGGCGAGCTCGTGCAGGATGGCCGGGAGCACCGGCCCGTGGCTCGCGAGGACCACCGGCTTCCGCGCCCGGACGCGCTCGCCCACGACGTGGCGGACGTCGGCCCGCCCTTCCTCCCACGCGTCCTGACTGATGTCCGCCGTCGTCTGGATCTTGGCGGCCAACGCCTGCGAGAGCGGCGTGACGGTCCGTACGCACCGCTCCGCCGGGCTCGACACGATCCGCCGGACTCCGAACGCGAGCAGCGGGCCGACGATGGCGTTCGCCTGCCGGCGTCCTCGCGGGGTGAGGGGGCGCGCGGCATCCGGACCCTCCCACTCCTCGCGCGGGCGCGCTTTGCCGTGACGCAGGGCGATGACCGGGAAGGTCGGAAGGGCCTTCTCGTCGACCAGGCGGATGAACTCGTCGAGGATCTCGAGGTCGACGGGGTAGCTCAAGTGCTTCCGCGCCTTCTTCAGGCTCATCCACTCGATCGCGGCGACCTCTTTGTTCGGCACGAAGCTCGACGTGCGCACGGCGGCGTCTGACGCCTCGGCCGCCCAGTAGTGCACGATCTTCGTGCGCGAGCTCGGCATCCGGTACCGCGAGACGCCGACGGGCACGCCCAGGGCGACGCGGATGCCGGTCTCCTCGCGGATCTCGCGCACGGCGGTCTCGGCCAGCGTCTCGCCGGGGTCGACCTTGCCCTTGGGCAGCGTGATGTCGCGGTACTTGGTGCGGTGGATCAGCAGGACGCGGAGCTTGCCCTCGACCTCGCGCCAGACCACCCCGCCCGCCGCGTAGACGGCGGTCTCCGTCACCGCGCCGCCCGCGCGCGCCGCTTGCGCTGCACGCGTGCCATCGTGTGCTCCTGCAGATCGACGAGGGGTGCCCCCTCGGCATCGACGCTGTGCCGGACCCACTCGCCCTCGGACCCCAGGTGCCACGACATCGTGCCGTCGTCCATCGCGAGGTCGAACAGGGTCGAAAGCTCCTGCAGCTGGCTCGGATCGACGACCCGCACCAGGGCCTCGACGCGGCGGTCGAGGTTGCGGTGCATCATGTCGGCACTGCCGATGTAGATCTGCTCGTCGCCGTCGTTCGCGAACGAGAAGATGCGCGAGTGCTCGAGGTAGCGGCCGAGGATCGAGCGCACCGTGATGTTCTCGCTCATCCCCGGCACGCCGGGCTTGATCGAGCAGATGCCGCGCACCCACACCTCGACGGGAACGCCCGCCTGGCTGGCCCGGTACAGCGCGTCGATGATCTCTTCGTCGACCATCGAGTTGACCTTGATGCGTACGCGCGCGGGCTTGCCCTCGAGGGCGTTGCGGCGCTCTTTGTCGATGTGCCGGAGGAGTCCCTTGCGCAGGTGCAGCGGGGCGACGAGAAGACGCTTGAACTTCTTCTCGATCGCGTAGCCGCTCAGCTCGTTGAACAGGCGCGTGAGGTCGCGGCCGACCTGGTCGTCGATCGTGAAGAGGCCGAAGTCCTCGTAGATGCGACTCGTCTTCGGGTTGTAGTTCCCCGTCCCGACGTGGCTGTAGTGGCGGAGTCGCCCCTCTTCCTCGCGGATGACGAGCGCGAGCTTGCAGTGCGTCTTGAGTCCGACGAGACCGTAGACCACGTGGACGCCGGCCTTCTCGAGCTTGCGGGCCCACACGATGTTGTTGGCCTCGTCGAATCGCGCCTTGACCTCGACGAGAGCGAGCACCTGCTTGCCGGCCTCGGCCGCGTCGATGAGGGCCTGCACGATCGGGCTGTCGCCCGAGGTGCGGTACAGGGTCTGCTTGATGGCGAGCACGTGCGGGTCGCGCGCCGCCTGCTCGAGGAACGCCTGCACGCTGGTCGCGAAGGACTCGTAGGGGTGGTGCACGAGCACGTCGCCCTTGCGGATCGCCCCGAACAGGTCGGCGCGCCCGTTCTGCTCGGGCGGCTGGAAGGCGAGCGCGGTCTTCGGCACGTGCGGCGGGTAGTGGAGGTCGGGACGGTCGATGCGCGAGAGATCGAAGAGCCCGCGCAGGTCGAGTGCGCCGGGAAGCCGGTAGACCTCCTGCTCGGTGATGTCGAGCTCGCTCAACAGGAGCGAGCGCGTGACGTCGTCCATGTCCTCGGTGATCTCGAGGCGGATCGGCGGGCCGAAGCGGCGGCGCAGAAGCTCGGCCTCGAGGGCCTGGATGAGGTTCTCCGTCTCGTCTTCCTCGATCGTCATGTCCTCGTTGCGCGTCAGGCGGAACGCGTGGTGATCGAGGACCTCCATGCCGGGGAAGAGGTCGCCGAGGTGGTTGGAGATGAGCTCTTCGAGGGGGAGGTATCGCACACCCGGTCCCTCTCCCGGAACCTCGACGAAGCGGGGGAGCATGGGCGGCACCTTCAGGCGCGCGAACTCCTGGCGACCGGTCCGCGCATTGCGGATGCGGATCGCGAGGTTCAGCGACAGGCCCGAGATGTACGGGAAGGGGTGCGCCGGGTCGACCGCGAGGGGCATGAGGACCGGGAAGACGTTGCGCTGGAAGTACTCCGTCAGCCGCTCGGCCGTGGGCTCGTCGAGCGAGTCCCACGTGACGACCTCGATGCCGGCGTCGGCGAGGGCGGGGCGGACCTTCTCGGTCCAGGCCGCGGCGTGCCGCAGCTGGAGGCGGTGCGCCTCGGCCGAGATGTCGGCGAGGACGTCCAGGGGGGCGCGGCCGACGTTCGTCGGCACGGCGAGCCCCGTGATGATGCGACGCTTCAGACCGGCGACGCGAACCATGAAGAACTCGTCGAGGTTGCTGGCGAAGATCGCGAGGAAGTTCGCGCGCTCCAGCACGGGGACCGACGGGTCCTCGGCGAGCTCGAGCACACGCTGGTTGAAGGCGAGCCAGCTGATCTCACGGTCGAGGTAACGGTGGTCGGGGAGCTGGTCGTCCTCGGCCTCGATCGCCTCGTCGAAGTCGTCGTCGTCCGCGTCGCCGAGGCCCGCGTCGAGCGCGTCGTGTTCCATCATCCCCACATCATTGCAGGGGTCGGTGACACGGGAGTGAACACGCGGTACCCGCGTGCGCCGGAGAGGGTCGTCAGGCGGGAGTGGATGCCACGGGCGGCTGCTCGTCTTCGTACACGTTGAAGCGATAGCCGACGTTGCGCACCGTGCCGATGAGCTGCTCGAGGTCGCCGAGCTTGGCGCGCAGACGGCGCACGTGGACGTCGACGGTGCGCGTGCCGCCGAAGTAGTCGTATCCCCAGACCTCGCTGAGCAGTTGCTCGCGCGTGAAGACGCGCGAGGGGTGCGTCGCGAAGAAGTGGAGGAGCTGGAACTCCTTGTAGGTGAGGTCGAGCGGCTTGCCGTGCACCTTCGCCGAGTACGAGGACTCGTCGATGGTGATGCCGGAGGTCTGGATGCGCGTGGAGACCTGATCCGCGGTGCGGCGGCCCATGGCCAGGCGGATCCGCGCGTCGATCTCGGCGGGGCCGGCGCCGACGAGCACGACGTCGTCGATACCCCAGTCGGTTGAGACAGCGGTGAGTCCGCCCTCGGTGATGACGAGGACGAGGGGCGCCTCGATGCCCGTGGTCGTGAGGATCTTGCACAGCGACTTGGCGCCGACCAGGTCGAAGCGCGCGTCGACGAAGACGATGTCGGCGCTGGGCGCATTGACCAGCTGCGCCGGTTCGGCCGGAATCTGCCGCACCCGGTGGCTCAGAAGTTCGAGCGCAGGCAGCACGGCACCACCGCCGGGGGCGGAGCTGAGAACGAGAAGTTGAGCCACGCGGTCCTCCCAGTGCGGGCTGCCGCACACCCGCCCATCTTAGGGTGAGCCGCGACACGACTCCGCACGACCCCCTCCACGAGTGCGCCGTGCCGCCGCGTGGGCGATGATGGAGGCATGTCGACGCCCGACCTCGTACCGCGCCGCACCTACGGCGGCGTGATCGCCGTCTGGGTCCTGGCCGTCATCGCCGGTGTCGCCATCGGCATCCTGGTTCCGGCCCACGCCCGCGCGCAGTGGGTCACCGTCGCCCTGGGCGCGTGCGTCGTTGCCGCCTTCGCCATCCAGCTCTGGTACGGCCGCTCGCAGGCCTTCATCCAGCGCATGGCCGCGAGCGTGCTCGGTGCCCTCGTCGTTCTCGGACTCATCACGGCCGGCTTCGGACTCGCGGCCATCGTTCCCGGCTAGAGTTGAGGCATGAACCTCCTCGCGCTCGAACTGTTCTTCGTGGGACTTCTCGGCCTGGCGTCTCTGGCGATCGCCTTCGTGTCGGGAACGGTCATCTGGAACCTCTACCGCGGCCAGCGCTGATCGGCATCTCGTGATCGAGATTCCGACGGATCTTCCCGCCGACCTCGTCCCGCTCTCGTGGCTCCTCGGCGTCTGGGAAGGCACCGGAGTCATCGACTACGAGGCGGACGGCCGGTCGTTCTCGGGCGAGTTCGCGCACCGCGTGAGCTTCAGCCACGACGGCGGCGACTTCCTCAACTACTCCGCGGACGCGTGGCTCCTCGACGGCGAGGAGCGGCGACCGCTCGTCTCCGAGATCGGGTACTGGCGCATCGCCCGGCCGTCGACCGCCGCAGATGCCGGTCCCGCTCTGCTTCCGCCGACCGCTCCCGCGGTACTCCGTTCCGCCGATGACGTCGAGACGCTCCGCAACGCCGACGGCGGCTTCGACCTCGAAGTGAGCCTCGTGCACTCCGACGGTGTGCTCGAGTTGTACGTCGGCCAGGTCAAGGGTCCGCGGATCGACCTCGCCACCGACGCGGTCGTGCGCACCGCGGGCGCGAAGCCCTACACCGCCGCGACGCGTCTGTACGGCCTGGTCGACAACCACCTGCTGTGGGCCTGGGACATCGCGGCTCTCGGGCGCGAGCTGGGCTCGCACGCATCCGCGCGTCTCGCCCGGGCGGAGTGACGGTGGCCACGCTCACGGACGTCCCCGGTGCCGTCGTCGACGATCGCGGTCTGCGTCACGTCGGCTCTCCCGTCGCGGAGCAGCGGCGTCTGGCATCCGGCACCGCTCTCGCCCCCCTCGGCGACCGCCGCGTCATCTCGGTCGGGGGCGAGGACCGGCGCAGCTGGCTCGATTCGCTCTCGTCGCAGGCGCTGACGCACCTCGCGCCGGGCGTGTCGACCGAGATGCTCATCCTCGATCCGCAGGGGCGCGTCGAGCACGCCGCGTCCGTCGTCGACGACGGGGAGACCGCATGGCTCATCGTCGACGCGACCGACGTCGAGGCTCTCGCCGGCTGGCTGACGCGCATGCGGTTCCGCCTGCGCGTCGAGGTGCAGGACCGCTCCGACGACCTGTTCGTCGTGGGCGGCACCCGCGACGCGGTGTCCGCGCTCTCGCCGGTCGCGCCGGTCTGGGTCGATCCGTGGCCCGACGTGTCGCCCGGGGGGTGGGCGTACGCGCGCGTCGAACCGCATCCCGGTGCCGACCGCGACTGGGCCGAAGCGATTCTGGATGCCGACGAGTACGGTCGCGTGATCGACGCCGCCGTGCGCGGTGAGGTCGTGCTCGCGGGTCTCGACGCCGTGGAGGCGCTCCGCGTCGCCGCGTGGCGTCCGCGGGTCGGAGTGGACGCCGACGAACGGCTGCTCCCGCACGAGATGGACTGGCTCCGCACCGCCGTGCACCTGTCGAAGGGGTGCTACCGCGGCCAGGAGACGGTGGCGAAGGTGCACAACCTGGGCCACCCGCCGCGGCGCGTGGTCGCGCTCCAGCTCGACGGCAGCGACAACGTCCTGCCGCAGCGCGGTGACGAGGTGCGCGCAGGCGACACGGTGATCGGGGCGATCACCTCGGTCGCCGTGCACCACGAAGAGGGACCCATCGCCCTCGCCCTCATCAAGCGCACCGCCCCCGAGGGCGTGCCGCTCGTCGTCGACACCGCCGACGGTCCGCTGGCCGCCGCGCAAGAGACCGTCGTCCCCGCGGATGCGGGTGCCACGGCCTCGATTCCGCGGCTTCCGCGCCTCGGACGCCGTCGCGCCGCGGAATGACCGCGGACGACTCCTCGACCACCACCGTCGGGGTGACGGTGTCCCGGCCGGGGTGGCGCGTGGCGCTCGCGCGGCGCAGCACCCGGGTGCGGGAGTCCCTCCCGGCCATCGCCCAGATCGTGGTCGCGGCCACGGCGGCGTACTGCTTCGCCCACTTCGTGCTCGGCCACAGCGTGCCGCTGCTCGCGGCCACCGTGACCGTGTCGAGTCTGGGGCTCGTCCGCGACGCGCGACCGTGGCGCGTCTCCGAGACCGTCGCGGGGATGCTCGTCGGCATCCTCATCGCCGAGCTCGTCCTGCTGATCGCGGGCGCCGGGTGGTGGCAGATCGCGCTCGCCATGACGATCACCCTCGTCGCCGCGCGCTTCCTCTCCCCGCAGCCCGGCTTCGCCCTCGCGGCGGTCGTGCAGTCGCTGATCGCCCTCGTGCTCGTCTCGGGGGTCCCGTTCCTGCGACTCGTGGACGGCGCGATCGGGGGAGTGGCGGCCCTCATCGTGACCGCACTGATCCCGCGGACTCTGCGCCGCACCGAGTTGCGCGACGCCGATGAGCTGTTCGACGCGCTCGACGTGGCCATGACGACCATCGTGCGGGCGCTCCGCAAGGGGGACAGGGCGCGCGCCGAGCGCGGTCTGGAGCGCGCCCGGTCGCTGCAGACCTACGTCGACGCGTGGAGCGGCTCGCTCGAGTCGGGGCAGGAGGTCGCGCGCATCTCGCCGTTCCTCCGCCGCCAGCGCACCGAGCTGCAGAGGCACGCCCGCGTCCGCGAGGCTCTCGACCTGGCCACCCGCAATCTGCGCGTGGTCGCCCGCCGCGCCGCCTATCTCTGCGCGGACGGCCACGCTCGCCCCGTCCCCGCCGACCTGCTCGCGGAACTCGCGCGCGGTGCCTCCCTCGTTCGCGACAGTCTCGACGACATCGCCCTGGAGCCGGCGGCACGCGCCGCCCTCGTCGCCGTCATCCGGCGCCTCGACCCGGCGGCTCTGCTCCCGGGTGGCGGGGTCGGCGAGCTCAACCTCGTGGCGGCGATGCGCCCGTTGGCCGTCGACCTGCTGGTCGCCGCCGGGATGCCGTCGGCCGAGGCCCGCGCTCTGCTCCCGCGCATCTGAGCGACAGCCTCGTCGACGGGCCGGCGCGCCTCAGCGCGGTGTCACCGCGTCCCAGGCGACCCCGACCTCGCCGAGCCTCCAGCGGTCCCGGCGCACGAGCGGCCAGCCGGTGTCGGCGAGGGCGTGCATCGCGGTCCGCCAGCGATGCACGGGGCCGAAAGGCGCGACCGCGGCGGCGCGGGTCCACTCCCGGTCGAGGGAGGCCACGAAGTCGTGCACCCGCTCGCCGGGAACGTTCCGGTGGATCAGCGCCTTCGGCAGGCGTTCGGCCGCGATCGCGGGGGAGTCGAGCTCGGCGAGACGCAGCGAGATCGTGAAACTTCGGGGCACGGCATCCGTCCCCACCTCGATCCAAGTCGCGACCCGTCCGATCTCGTCGCAGGTGCCCTCGACGAGGATGCCGTCGGGCTGCAGGCGCGCGCACATGAGCGCCCACGCGTCCGCGACGTCGGCCTCGTCGTACTGCCGCAGCACGTTGAGCGCCCGGATCACCGCCGGTCGACGCCCACCGGGCACGGGCACCTCGAAGCCGCCGCGGGCGAACGACACGCCCTCGACCCCGACCGACTGCTCCCGCGCCCGGGCGACGCGTTCGGGGTCGATCTCGAGGCCGAGCACCTCGGCATCCGGTCTCTGGCTCCGCAGGCGCGCGAGGAGCTCGAGGGGGGTGACCGCGCTCGCACCGAAGCCGAGGTCGATCACGAGCGGGTCCGCGGTGCGGCGGAGCACCGGATGCCGGGCGATCCACCGGTCGATCCGGCGCAGGCGGTTGGTCCCGGTCGTGCCGCGGGTCGGGCGGCCGACGGGAGAGGAAGTCACGTCCGCCATGATGCCAGTCCCGGCTCGGGCTCCGGCGGTGCTCCTCGCTAGCATGGAGTCATGCCTCACACGCTGATCCTCCTCCGCCACGGGCAGAGCGAGTGGAACAAGACCAACCAGTTCACCGGCTGGGTCGACGTGCGACTCACCGACCAGGGCAAGGCCGAGGCGAAGCGCGGTGGCGAGCTGCTCGCCGAGTCCGGCGTGCTGCCCGACGTGCTGCACACCTCGGTGCTGAGCCGCGCGATCCAGACCGCGAACATCGCCCTCGACGCCGCCGACCGCCTGTGGATCCCGGTCAAGCGCTCGTGGCGCCTGAACGAGCGCCACTACGGTGCCCTGCAGGGCAAGGACAAGGCGCAGACGCTCGAGGAGTTCGGCAACGAGCAGTTCATGCTCTGGCGCCGTTCGTTCGACGTGCCGCCGCCGCCGCTGCCCGCCGACGACCAGTACAGCCAGGTCGGCGACCCGCGCTACGTGGGCATCGACGGCGAGGTGCCCGACACCGAGTCGCTCGCCATCGTCATCGACCGCATGCTGCCCTACTGGCACTCCGACATCGTGCCCGACCTGCAGGCCGGCAAGACCGTGCTCGTGACGGCGCATGGCAACTCGCTGCGCGGCCTCGTCAAGCACCTCGAGGGCATCAGCGACGCCGACATCGCCGAGCTCAACATCCCGACCGGCATCCCGCTCGTCTACCGCCTCGACGACGACATGAAGCCCCTCGGCCCCGGCGAGTACCTCGACCCCGAGGCCGCTGCCGCCGGTGCGGCCGCCGTCGCCGCGCAGGGCAACAAGCACTGACACCGCAACGATGAAGGGGTGGATGCCATGGCATCCACCCCTTCGACGTTCGTGCGGTCAGATGACCGGGCTGGGTTCGACCTCGTCGTCGGCGCCGGCCCAGTCGCCGGTCGCGAGGTAGACGACCTTCTTGGCGACCGACACCGCGTGGTCGGCGAAGCGCTCGTGGTAGCGGCTCGCGAGGGTCGCGTCGACCGTGGCCGTGGCCTCGCCCTTCCACGAGTCGCCGAGCACCTTCTCGAAGACGCTGACGTGCAGCTCGTCGATGTCGTCGTCGGCGTCGCGGATCGCTTCGGCGATGCGGAGGTCCTGGGTGCGCAGCAGCTCGGCGAGCTTGCGGGCCACCTCGACGTCGAGCTCGCCCATGCGGGTGAAGGTCGTCTTCAGCCCCTTGGGGATGGCGCGCTCGGGGAAGCGCGAGCGCGCGAGCTGCGCGATGTGCTCGGCCATGTCGCCCATACGCTCGAGCGATGCGCTGACCCGCAGCGCCGTGACGACGATGCGGAGGTCGCGCGCGACCGGCTGCTGGCGGGCGAGGATCTCGATCGCCAGCTCGTCCAGTTCGAGGGCCTTCTCGTCGATGATCGCGTCGGCCTCGATGACCTCTTCGGCCAGGGAGACGTCGCTCGTCCCGAACGCGCGCGTGGCGCGGTCGATGGCGACCGCCACGAGGTCGGCGATCTCGACCAGGCGGCCCTGAACGTCCTCGAGGGACTGGTGGAATACTTCGCGCATCGCGGTACCTTCCGTCGGCGGCACGGCACAGGGACGTCCCGCTACCTCCCGGGATTGTTTCCAGCGAAGATGAACGAACGGTGCCGTGACAGTGAATAGTAACGTTCGGCTTCGGCATCCCGTGCCTGAACGGCCGGTGACGCCATGACCTCGCCTTTACTCTGGTGACATGGAACCACCGCAGCTCTCGCTGCTCGCGCTCCTCATCGGGCTCCTGCTCGGGGGCGGCATCGTCGGCCTCGTGGTCAGCGCTCTGCGCGCGCGGGATCGATCGCTCGCGCTGACGACCGTGGACCTCCCCGAAGGGGTCGAGGCCATGCTCGGGGCGATGGACGACCCCGCTTTCGTCTGCGACATGTCGTCGACCGTCCTGGCGCTGTCGTCGACCGCGGGGGTGTTCGGACTGGTCGCCGGAGAGGTGATCGCCAGCGACGAGCTCCGCCGCGTGGCCCGCGCGGCCCGCGACTCCGGGGCGTCGGTGAGCGAGAACCTGCGTCTGCGTCGGGGAGCGGCGCCCGCGGAGCCGCGGCTGGTCGCGGTGCGGGCCACGCCCATCTCGGGGCGACTGGTCCTCCTCGTGCTGCGCGACATCACGGAGCGCGAACGCGTCGAAGAGATGCGGCGCGACTTCGTGGCGAACACCAGTCATGAGCTCAAGACCCCGGTGGGCGCCGTGAGCCTGCTGGCCGAGGCGATCGAGTCCGCCGCCGAGGACCCCGAGCAGGTCCGCTACTTCTCGTCGCGTCTGCAGGCCGAGGTCACCAGACTCGGCGGGCTGGTCAATCGCATCCTGAGTCTGTCCCGACTGCAGGCCTCGGACGAGCTGCGCGACGTGCGGGACGTGTCGATCGACGAGGTGGTCACGTCCGCGGTCGAGGCCTACGCGGTGGCGGCGGATTCGGCGCAGGTGACCGTCGTCCGCGGGGGCACCAAGGGCCTCTGGGTGCGCGGGGAGCCGCAGATCCTCACCGAGGCGCTCGGCAACCTCGTCGCCAACGCGATCGCGTACTCGCCGAGCGGATCGAAGGTCGGCGTCGGCGTCAAGCTCGACGACACGGTCGTCGAGATCGCCGTCACCGACCGTGGAATCGGGATCCCCGAGGCCGATCAGCACCGGGTGTTCGAGCGCTTCTACCGCGCCGACCAGGCGCGATCCCGCCGCACCGGGGGGACCGGCCTCGGCCTGTCGATCGTCAAGCACGCCGTGCAACGCCACGGCGGCGAGGTGCGCCTGTGGTCGCGCCCCGACCGCGGGTCGACCTTCACCATCCGCCTGCCCATGTCCGAGGCGCCCGACCTCGAACCCGCCCGCCCGAAGTCGGGACGTAAAGGCCGCAAGGCTGCTTCCGTCCCGCGTCCCGCCCCCATGAACGGAGACCCCGTATGACCCGCGTTCTGATCGTCGAGGACGAGCCGGACCTCGCAGACCCGCTGGCCTATCTGCTGCGGCGGGAGGGCTACGAGGTCGAGATCGCCGAGGACGGCGCGCTCGCCCTGTCGGCCTTCCACGACCGCGGCGCGGACATCGTGCTGCTCGACCTGATGCTCCCGGGCATGCCCGGCACCGAGGTGTGCCGTCAGCTCCGCCTGTCGTCGCATGTGCCGATCATCATGCTGACCGCGAAGGACTCCGAGGTCGACATCGTCGTGGGTCTCGAGCTCGGTGCCGACGACTACGTGACGAAGCCGTATTCGACGCGCGAGCTGCTCGCCCGTATGCGGGCGGTCCTGCGGCGCCGGACACCGGATGACGCCGACCTCGACGATCGCGTGCTGAGCGGGGGTCGCGTGACCCTGGACATCGACCGGCACACGGTGGCGGTGGACGGCAAGGAGATCAACATGCCGTTGAAGGAGTTCGAACTGCTCGAGGTCCTCATGCGCAACGCCGGGAGGGTGCTCACGCGCGGCCAGCTCATCGATCGCGTGTGGGGGACCGACTACTTCGGCGACACCAAGACCCTGGACGTGCACATCAAGCGCATCCGTTCGCGCATCGAGCAGAGCCCGAGCGAGCCGACGATGCTCGTCACCGTTCGAGGGCTGGGCTACCGCTTCGAATCCTGAGACCGCAACGAAGAAGGCGCCGACGGGAAACCGTCGGCGCCTTCCTCGTTGGTCGAGAAGTCGACCGTTTACGGCGTGGGGGTCGGCGTCGGGACGCTGGGCGTCGTCGTCGAGCTCGGCAACGGCATCGGGGTGGCCGTGACCGTCGGGAACGGGGTCGGCGCGAGGGTGCTGAGGTACTCGAGGGCGCCGTCGAGGACGGGGACCTGCATGAGCGCACCTTCACCGTCGCCGGACTGGAAGTACACGGGGACGGTCGAACCGGGAACGGCGTCGATGCCCTCGAGGCGGAGCGGCTCCACGCCGTTCGCGAGGTCGCCGAGGCTCAGCGTGGTGCTGGCGGGGACGTTGACCGATGCGCGCACCGCCGACGAGCCCTCGCCGACCTCGACACGGAGCGTCTGCGGCTGGGTCGTGGAGTTGACCACGGCGGCGACGAAGTTGCCGAGCTCGCCGTCCTGGTCGGCGACGATCAATGCGTTGCGCACGTCGAGGGGGCCGGAGGCGGCGGGGACGTTGACGCCGTCAGAGGCGGAGTAGTCGATCGTCGTCGCCTGCGGCGCGAGGATGTTGCAACCCGTCGTGCCGAGCACGACAGCGGCACCTACGGCGATGGACGCGATCAGGCGCGATTTCACGGATCCTCCCAGGACGACAGACGGCACGCCCCCATCCTACGGGGTCGACGCGACGAGGTCGGCTCGGGCGCGCGCGTGCGGGCCGTTCGCGCGCGCGAGGCGCGCGGGCGGAAGAGGCGTCGGCCGGGAGGGCGGAACCTTAGCGTATGACTGCCTGTGGTATCCTGGATGTTGCCGAAAGGACATAACTCCATGCTTTTTGAGGTTGGCGAGACCGTCGTTTACCCGCACCATGGCGCGGCCACGATCATCGAGGTCAAAGAACGCGTCATCAAGGGCGAGACGAAGAAATACCTGAAGCTGAACGTCACGCAAGGCGACCTCGTGATCGAGGTCCCGGCTGATAACGTCGACCTCGTCGGCGTTCGCGACGTCATCGGCAAAGAGGGTCTCGATCGCGTCTTCGACGTGCTGCGCGCACCGTTCACCGAAGAGCCCACCAACTGGTCCCGCCGGTACAAGGCGAACCTCGAGAAGTTGGCTTCGGGTGACGTCATCAAGGTGAGCGAGGTCGTCCGCGACCTGTGGCGCCGCGACCAGGATCGCGGCCTGTCCGCGGGCGAGAAGCGCATGCTCGCGAAGGCCCGCCAGATCCTCGTGTCGGAGCTCGCTCTGGCTGAGAAGACCGACGAAGACCGTGCGAGCGTCGTGCTCGACGAGGTCCTCGCGTCCTGAGACGCTTCATCGCCCGTCGTTCGTTCCGAGCGGCGGGCGATGCCCGCGCTAGCGTAGGGGAGTGACCCCCTCGTCTCTCCCGCGCCTCGCCCTCATCGTCGTCGCCGCCGGCTCCGGAACCCGTCTGAATGGGGGAGGGCCGAAGGCCTTCGTCGCACTCGATGACCGCTCCATCCTGGAGCACGCTCTCGACGGGGTGTTCGCCGCACCGTCCGCGCATGTCGTGGTCGTCGTGCCCGAGGGCTACGAGGATGCCGCTCGCGCCGCCGCGGAGGACCGCGGCGAGAAGGTGGACGTCGTCGTCGGCGGTCGCACCCGGCAGGAGTCGGTCGCCGCCGGTCTGGCGGTTCTGGAGAAGAGCGTCGAGTTCGTCCTCGTGCACGACGCAGCCCGCGCGTTGACGCCGGTCGCCGTGTTCGAGCGCGTCGTCCAGGCCCTCGAGCAGGGCGCATCCGCCGTCATCCCCGCGGTCCCGGTCGTCGACACGATCAAGCGCGTCGACGGCGACGGCGTGATCCTGGCCGCGGTCGACCGGTCGGAGCTCGCCGCGGCCCAGACTCCCCAGGGGTTCCGTCGCGATGTCCTCGAGGAGGCGGTCGCCGCCGCCGACGCGGACCACACGGACGACGCTGCCCTCGTCGCCGCCGCCGGTCACACGGTCGTGAAGGTCGCGGGGGACGCGAACTCGTTCAAGATCACCACGGCCCCCGACCTCGACCGCGCCCGGGGCCTCGTCGCCCCCCGGCCGGCGATGATCCCCCGCATCGGCATCGGGACCGACGTGCACGGATTCGGGGGAGAGGGAGCGCTCTGGCTCGCGGGACTCGAGTGGCCGGGGGAGACGGCGCTGTCCGGACACTCCGACGGTGACGCCGTCGCGCACGCGATCGTCGACGCGGTCCTCGCCGCCGCGGGGCTGGGTGACATCGGCACCCACTTCGGCACCGATCGTCCCGAGTTCGCCGGTGCCCACGCCGAGGCCTTCCTCTCGCACACGGCCGGCCTCTTGGCGGCCGCCGGGTGGCGCGTGGGCAACGTCTCGGTCCAGGTGCAGGCGAATCGTCCGCGCTTCGCCGCTCGCCGGATCGAGGCCGAGCGGGCTCTGTCGGCCGCTCTCGGCGGGGCGCCGGTGTCGGTCAGCGCCACGACGACGGACGGCCTGGGCTTCACCGGGCGCACCGAGGGCGTCGCCGCGTTCGCGACCGCCCTGGTCGTCCCCCTCTAGAGCGCCCGCGTCATGAAGGTCGACAGCGGATCGGCCGTGTACGCACCGAACGGCGGGCATTCGCGGAAGCCCTCGCTGGCGTAGAGCCCGCGCGCCGCCGCGAAGTCGTCGCCGCTGCCGGTCTCGAGCCAGAGATTCCGGATGCCGCGCGCCCGCGCCTCTCCCATGATGTGCCGGAGGATCGCGCGGCCCACCCCGCGGCCGAGGGAGGCCTCGGTCACGCGCATCGACTTGAGCTCTCCCTCGCCGTCGCCCCACGCGGCGAGGGCGCCGATGCCCGCGAGCTCGGCGTCCGCCCACGCCGACCAGAGCGAGGCCCCCGTGCCGACGAGCGCCTCGGCGTCCAGGGCGTGACAGCTCTCGGGCGGCGTGTTCTCCTGCATGCCGGCGACGTGAGCGGTGACGAGCTCGCGTGTGGCGACGGTGGACAGGTCGTCGAGGCGGATGTCGAGGTGCATTCCGCGATGCTAACCGCGGCGTGTTTCGGGGAGGGGTCCGTCAGCGGTCGCCCCGAGAGCCGCGGTGATCTCGGCGGTGGTGGCGTGCAGCTCGCGCTCGATGGATGACACGGTGTCGCCGTCGGCCAGTCGGGCCGGGAGGGCGACCGAGACCGCGAGCGGAAGTGCACCCTCGGCGAACACGGGGGCCGCGACGGCGGCGAGGCCGGCCATGACGCTCCCGGACGTCACCGATGACCGTCGCTCCCGAACGGCCGAGCGGACCCGCTCGGCGTGAGCCATCGCCTCGGCGATGCTCTCGTTCGCGGCGGCCTCGACGATGGCGGATCTGGTCATGGCCTCGGGGAGATAGGCGAGGAACACCTGTCCGACCGAGGAGTCCAGCAGCGGCAGCGTCGAGCCGATGCGGATGTTCATGGGGAGAGCGTGTTCGCCGTACTCCCAGTGCACGAGCACCGGGCCGTTGTCTCCCCAGACGGCGAGGTTGACCGAGTGCGTCGTGCGGTCGCGGAGGGCCGGAAGATACTCGGTGGCCACCGCGACCTCGTCGACGCGACGGAGGGCTTCGATGCCGACGCGACGGGCCGCCGGACCGAAGTCGTACAGACCTGTGCGCTGCGACTGCGAGACGAGGCCGACGCGGATGAGGCTGACCAGGTAACGGTGGACCTTGCTCGCGCTCATCCCGCAGGCCTGGGCGACCTGGGACAGGGTGCGGGGTCCGCGTCCCTCCTCCAGCGCGCGCACCACCTGCATCGCGAGTTCGACGGACTGGATCCCCTGTCGCTGAGGTGCGGAGCGGTCGTCCTCGGTCCGGTCGGGCATCTTCCGATGCTAGCGGGGCTCGTGCTACGGTCGTCTTCACTATGGTGAACACGTTCACGATAGTGAAACGGTATCGAAGGAGATCCGGATGACGATGAACGACGTGGTGATCGTGGGATGCGGCCCGACCGGCATGACACTGGCGGCGCTGCTGGGCCGGCAGGGCCGGCGAGTCACGGTGCTCGAGCGCTACGAGAACCTCTACAACCTCCCGCGCGCCGCGGCCTTCGACGACGAGACGATGCGGACGTTCCAGAAGCTCGGCGTCGCCGAGCGGATGCTGCCCGGCACCAATGTCCAGTCGGGATACGTCTGGACGAACGCCACGGGCGAGGTGCTGCTCGACATCGAGTACGACAATCCCGGCCGGAGCGGCTGGCCGGCGCAGTACATGATGTATCAGCCGCACGTGGAGAAGACGCTCGTCGACCTCCTCGAGACGCTGCCCACCGTCGAGATCGTCCGTGGAGCGACGGCCACCGCCCTCCACGAGGGTGAAGACCACGTCGCGATCTCGGCCGTCCGCGCCGACGGCTCCGCGCTCGAGGTGTCCGGTCGCTTCGTCGTCGGGGCCGACGGGGGCAACGGCTTCGTCCGCACGCACATTGGATCCACCTGGCAGGACTACGGGTTCTTCGAAAACTGGCTCGTCTGCGACTTCGCGCTCACCGGGGAGGTGGCGACCCTCCCGACCTTCCGGCAGGTCTGCGACCCCGCCGGACCGATCGCGATCGTGAACATCGGTCCCGGCCACCACCGCTTCTCGTTCCGTCTGGAGCCGGGCCAGACCCGCGAAGAGGTCACCGACCCCGCCTTCGTCTGGGCGAAGGTCTCGGCCTACCTGCAGCCGGACGAGGCCGAGCTCATCCGCACGGCCAACTACACCTTCATGTCGCTCATCGCCCACACCTGGCGAGCCGGCCGGGTGCTGCTCGCCGGTGACGCCGCGCACCAGATGCCCCCGTTCCTCGCGCAGGGCATGGTCTCCGGCATCCGTGATGCCCGGAACCTCGCCTTCAAGCTCGGCATGGTGCTCGAGGGGGCGCCGGACGCGCTCCTGGACACCTACCAGGCCGAGCGCGAGCCGCACGTGCGGTTCATCACCGAACGCGCGGTCGAGCTCGGTCGGGTGCAGACCGAGCGCGATCCCGAGCGGGCGGCCGTGCGCGACGAACGGATGCTCGCCGCCCGGCGCGCGAACCGGAAGCCCGACAAGCTGGTGTACCCCGCGCTGCGCGGCGGACTCATCGCCAACGACGGCAGCCTGTTCCCGCAGGGGCTCGTCTCGACGGCGCAGGGGACCGCGCTCTTCGACGACCTGGCGCCGGCCGACTGGCTGATCGTCGTGTCCGAATCGGCGGCGCTGTCGGCTCTGGACGACGAACTGTTCGCCGCGTACGCGGCCGTCGGCGGCGAGGTCGCGACGTTCGCGATCACCTCGATGTTCGAGCCCGCGCGGTTCTCGGACACCGGCGGTGTCTACACGCGGTACTTCCGCGACAACGGTCTCGTCGCGGCGGTCGTCCGCCCCGACCGCTACACCTACGGTGTGGCATCCACCCCGGAGGAGCTGCGGTCGCTCGTCGCGAACCTGCTCGCCTCCCTCGCCGCCCCCGAGAAGGAAGCAGTACTCAGCCGATGAACGGAAAGATCGCCCTCGAGGAGCACTTCGCCATCCCGCAGACGCTCCAAGACTCCGCCGGCTTCGTGCCCGGCGACTACTGGAAGATCCTGCAGGACCGCCTGCTCGACATCCACGGCCAGCGTCTCGATCAGATGGATGCGCACGGCATCGAGACCTGCGTCCTCTCGCTCAACGCCCCCGCGATCCAGGCGATTCCGCAGCGCGATCGCGCGATCGAGTACGCCCGCATCGCGAACGACGTGCTCGCCGAGGAGGTCGCGAAGCGGCCCGACCGCTTCCGGGCCTTCGCGGCTCTGCCGTTGCAGGATCCGGATGCCGCGACGGCCGAGCTGCGGCGATGCGTCGACGAGCTCGGGTTCGTCGGCGCCCTGGTGAACGGCTTCTCGCAGGACGAGCAGCACGGGGATGGACAGGACCCCCTCTACTACGACCTCCCGCACTACCGACCGTTCTGGGCCGAGGTCGAGCGGCTCGACGTGCCGTTCTACCTCCACCCGCGAAACCCCCTGCCACAGGACGCCCGCATCTACGACGGGCATCCCTGGCTGCTCGGACCGACCTGGGGCTTCGCGCAAGAGACCGCGGTGCACGCCCTGCGGCTCATGGCGAGCGGGCTCTTCGACGAGCACCCCGGCCTGAAGATCGTGATCGGGCACATGGGCGAAGGCATCCCGGCCATGCTGTACCGCATCGATCACCGCAACAAGTGGGTCGAGGCCCCGCACACGTACCCCGCGGCGCGGAAGTTCGTGGACTACTTCGCCGAGAATTTCTGGATCACCACGTCGGGCAACTTCCGCACCCAGAGCCTCATCGACGCCGTGCTGGAGGTGGGTGCCGATCGCATCCTCTTCGCGACCGACTGGCCCTTCGAGAACATCGATCACGCCGCGGACTGGTTCGACACGGCATCCATCTCCGATGCCGATCGTCGCAAGATCGGCCGCACCAACGCGCAGAGCCTCTTCCGGCTCGGCGCGGGGGAGTGACACGGCGATGGGCCTGAGCTTCGATCACCGCACCCTCGGCCAGAGGGTGCTGTTCGGGACGGATGCCGCGGCCGACAACGTCGCGACGGCGGTCGGGGATCTGGGTGCCCGGCGCGTGCTTCTCATCGCGGATGCCGCGTCCCACGGGGTCGTCGACCCGATCCTCGAGCGGGTCCCCGTGGCCGCCCGGATCGACGAGGTGGTGCAGCACGTGCCCGTCGAGAACGGCGAATCCGCCGTACAGCTGGCTCAGGAGTCCGATGCCGACCTCGTCCTCACCGTCGGCGGCGGGTCGGCGACGGGGCTCGGCAAGTTCGTCGCGCGCGACACCGCGCTGCCGCTGGTCGCCGTTCCCACGACCTTCGCGGGCTCGGAGGCCACCGATGTGTGGGGGCAGACCGAGGGCGGGCGCAAAGTCACCGGCACCGACCCGCGCGTGCTGCCGCGCGCTGTCGTCTACGACGCGTCTCTCTCGCGTTCGCTTCCGGTCGGCCTGGCGACCGCGAGCGGGATGAATGCCCTCGCGCACGCGATCGACGGTTTCTGGGCACCGCGCGCGGACCCGATCAACCGGGCGCTCGGTACCGAGGGGATCCGCGTGCTCGTGCCGGGCCTCCGCCGCCTCGTCGCCGACCCCGACGACCTCGAGGCGCGCGAGCAGACCCTGTACGGCGCGTATCTCGCCGCCGTCGCCTTCGCGTCGGCCGGCAGCGGCATGCACCACAAGATCTGCCACACCCTGGGCGGTGCCTACAACCTCTCCCACGCCGAGATGCACGCGATCGTCCTGCCGTACGTGACCGCGTTCGTCGCTCCGGCCGCACCGGACGCCGCGGACCGCGTCTCGCAGGCCCTCGGCGGCGCAGCGGCCGGTCCGGGGCTCCTCGCTCTGCGCGCCGAGCTGGGCGTCCCGGCGGGGCTCCGCGACCTCGGCATGCGCGAGGACGACATCGTCGAAGCGGCGGAGCTCGCGCTCCCGGCGATCCCGGCGAGCACCCCCCGCCCGGTGGACCTGGACGACCTGACGAGCCTCCTGCGCGCGGCGTGGGCGGGCGCACCCCTGGAGGAGGTGACGGCATGACCGTCGAGACCGATGAGCAGAGCGCTCGCGAGGACACGCTGGTCGAACGGGTCCGGGCATCGTTCGCAGGGACGCCCGACGAGCGGCTGAAGTTCCTCATGGAGGAGCTGGTCGACACCCTGCACGACTACGTCCGCCGTGTCCGGCTCACCGAGCAGGAATGGAACGCGGCGATCGACTTCCTCACGCGGGTCGGGCGCATCACGAGTCCGACGCGGCAGGAGTTCGTGCTGCTGTCCGACGTCCTCGGGGTGTCGATGCAGACGGTCACCGTCAACAACGAGGCGGTGGGGGATGCCACCGAGGCGACGGTGTTCGGACCGTTCTTCCTCAACGACTCGCCGGAGATCCCGCTCGGGGGCGACCTCTCCGGGGGCGCCCCGGGCGAGCCGGCATGGGTGGAAGGATCGGTGCGCGACGTCGAGGGGACACCGATCCCCGGGGCGCGCATCGAGGTGTGGGAGGCGGACGAGGACGGTCTCTACGACGTCCAGCACGAGGACTTCGAGGTGTACGGCCGCGCCCACCTGTTCAGCGACGGCGAGGGCGGTTACCGCTTCTGGGGCCTGTTCCCCACGCCCTATCCCATCCCCGATGACGGACCGGTGGGGGAGCTGCTGCGCGCGACAGGTCGGAGCCCGTACCGTGCGGCGCACCTGCACTTCCTGGTGACCGCGCCCGGGTACCGGACCCTCGTCACGCACATCTTCGTCCGCGGAGACGAGCTGCTGGACGCGGACTCCGTCTTCGGCGTCCGCGACAGCCTGATCTACGACTGGTCGCATCACGCCGCCGACGAACCGACCCCCGACGGTCGCGACGTGGGCGGCCGGAGCTGGGCCCGCACCCGCTTCGACATCGTCCTCGCCCCCGGTGAGGGGGTCGATCACACCACCCTCATGCGCTGACGGCCTTCGCCCGCGCATTCCCGCAACACCCGACGTTCTCTCAACGGTGAGGAGCCGAAGCATGACCACATCCACCGCCCGTGCGGCCGCGACCCGAGCGCCGCGCCCGCTTCTCAGCAGCGGTCGCGCCCTCGCGATCGCGACGCTGATCTGTACTCTCGAGGGGTTCGACCTCGCCGTCTGGGGTGCCTCCGTCCCGCTCATCATGAAGGACCCCGGCTTCGGCCTCACCCTTCCCGCCGCCGGCCTCATCGGCGCGATCATCAGCGTCGGAATGCTCATCGGCGCCGCCGTCGCGGGCGCCATCGTGCAACGCGTCGGTCAGGTCCGGCTGATCGGCGTCGCCGTCGCGCTGTTCACCGTCGGCATGCTCGTCTGCGCCGTCGCCGGGGAGCCGGTGCTCTTCGGTGTCGGTCGACTGGTGGTCGGACTCGGCCTGGGCGTCGTCCTGCCCACCGTGAACGCGTACACCGCCGACATCAGCAAGCCGGGGCGCATCGGCCGCAACATCGGTCTCACGATGGCCGGCTACGGTCTCGGTGCGCTCTGCGCGCCCCTGCTGGCTGCTCTCCTGCAGCATCAGAGCTATCGGTGGCTGTACGTCATCGGCGTCGTTCCGGCGCTGATCCTGCTGCCGCTGCTGCGCCGCCTGCCGGAGAGCCCGGCGTTCCTCTGGCGCACCGGTCGTCGCGACGAGGCGCGCGAGCTGGCGACGGCCTTCGGCCTCCCCGACCCGAGCGCCCAGGTCGAGAGCCACCCGGGACGCTGGCTCGGACTCGGGGCGCTCTTCGCCAAGGGGGTGGCGCCCGCGACCGTGCTGTTCTGGATCGTGTCCTTCTGCGGTCTGCTGCTGGTGTTCGGGATCAGCGCGTGGCTGCCGACCATCCTCCAGGCCGCGCAGTACGCCATCGGCAACGCGCTCTTCCTCACCGCGGCCATGTGGCTCGGCGTCATCGTCGGCGTGATCGTCGGCGGACGCATCGCCGACATCATCGGTGCCAAGGCGATGGTCGTCATCGCGTTCCTCACCGGCACGCTGGGGCTCGTCCTGATGGCGTTCGCTCCGCCCCTGTGGCTGATGTACGTGCTCATGTTCATCAGCGGGTTCGGCTTCATCGGTTCGCAGATCATGAGCAACGCCCTCATGGTGACCCGCTATCCGACGGAGCTGCGCGCCAACGGCATCGCGTGGGCGCTGTCGATCGGGCGTATCGGCGCGATCGTCGGCCCCCCGCTCGGAGCCGCCGTGCTCGCCGCGCAGGTCCCCGTCGAGTGGAACTTCTACGCCTTCGCGGTCCCCGCCCTGGTCGGTGCCGTCGCCGCTCTCTTGGTGCCCCGCATCACGGCGAGCCGATCGACTCGCTGACCTTCCCGAGCGCACGTGTGCCGCGGGCACCCTCCGGGGTCGCTCGCGGCACACGTCGTGTGCCGGGGACTCGGGTCGCCGTCAGGGGCGGCCGGTAGTCTGGGACGGTGACTGTTCGGCTGTACGACACGAAGGCGCAGGCCCTGCGCGACTTCGCTCCTCTCGACCCCTCGAACGTCACGGTCTACGTCTGCGGCCCCACGGTGCAGTCGGGTCCGCACATCGGCCATGTGCGCGCGGCCCTCGCCTTCGACCTGCTCCGCCGCTGGCTCGCCCATCGGTACGGCCGGGTGACCTTCGTCCGCAACGTCACCGACATCGACGACAAGGTCCTCGCGAACGCCACCGACACCGAGCCGTGGTGGGCGCTCGCCTACCGCATGGAGCTCGAGTTCACCCGCGCGTACGCGGCCATCGGCATCCTTCCCCCCACGTACGAACCGCGGGCGACCGCCTCCGTGACGCAGATGCAGGAGCTCATCGCCGAGCTCATCGAGCGCGGTCACGCGTACGCCGCCGCCGGTGACGTCTACTTCGACGTGCGGTCCTGGCCCGCCTACGGCGAGCTGACCCGTCAGAGCCTGGATGCCATGGAGCCCGCCGCCGACGCCGATCCCCGCGGCAAGCGCGACCCCCGCGATTTCGCCCTGTGGAAGGGCTCGAAAGCGGATGAGCCGGCCTCGGCGACGTGGGCCTCGCCGTGGGGCGTGGGCCGCCCGGGCTGGCACATCGAGTGCTCGGCCATGTCGCGCCGCTACCTCGGTCCGGAGTTCGACATCCACGGGGGCGGTCTCGATCTCCGCTTCCCGCACCACGAGAACGAGATCGCGCAGTCGACGGCGGCGGGCGACGCCTTCGCGCGGTACTGGGTGCACAACGGCCTCGTGACCGTCGACGGGCAGAAGATGTCGAAGTCGCTCGGCAACTTCACCCTCGCCGCCGACGTCCTCGCCGCCAACGATCCGCGGGTGGTGCGCTACGCGCTGGCCGCGGCGCACTACCGGTCGAACCTCGACGTGTCCGACAAGGCGTTCGCCGAGGCCGCCGGCGCACTGGACCGTATCGACACGTTCCACCAGCGTGTGCTGCGCGCGGCAGACGCCGACCCTCTCGGGATCGTGCCGGGGGAGCTCCCGGCGGACTTCGCGGTGGCGATGGACGACGACCTCGGCGTTCCCCAGGCGCTGGCCGTGCTGCACGAGACGGTGCGCGCCGGCAACACCGCGGTCGACGCGGGGAACCTCGCCGCCGCGATCGAGGCTCATCGCAGCGTCGTCGCGATGCTCGGCATCCTGGGCCTGGATGCCGACGGACCCGCGGTCGCGACGGGATCGAGCGAGGCCGCTCTCGACGCGCTCGTGCGCGAGATGATCACGCAGCGCGCTCAGGCGCGCGCCGACAAGGACTGGGCGGCGGCCGATCGCATCCGCGATGCCATCGCCGCCGCAGGAATCACGCTGGAGGACACTCCGGCCGGAACACATTGGAGTATCGATGGCTAAGCCTGGACGCCCGGGAGCACGCAACCCCGGCAAGAAGAAGGGGCCCCTCAAGGGCACCGGCGGGCACTCCCGCAAGGCGCTCGAAGGGCGCGGCCCGACCCCGAAGGCCGAGGACCGCGCCTGGCACCCCGCCGGCAAGCGCAAAGCGGCCGAGGAGCGCTACGCCGCCGCGGGCGGCAAGGGCCGACCCGGCGTCCGCGCGGTGGGCAGCAACTCCAACCGGAAGAGCCCGAAGGCGACGGATGACACCGAGACGGTCACCGGCCGCAACTCGGTGCTCGAGGCGCTGCGCGCGAAGATCCCCGCGACGGCGTTCTACATCGCGCAGCGCGTCGAGATGGACGACCGCGTGAAAGAGATGCTGTCGATCGCGACCAACCGGGGCATCCCGGTCCTCGAGGTCACGCGTCCCGAGCTCGACCGTATGGCCGGGTTCGACGGCGTGCACCAGGGCGTCGCGCTCAAGGTCCCGCCCTACACCTACGCCCACCCCCAGGATCTGCTCGAGCAGATCATCGACCGGGGCGAGGTTCCGCTTCTCGTGGCCCTCGACGGCGTCACCGACCCCCGCAACCTCGGTGCGATCATCCGCTCCACCGGTGCCTTCGGCGGTCAGGGGCTCATCCTGCCGCAGCGCCGTTCGGCGAGCGTCAACTCCGCGGCCTGGAAGACCAGTGCCGGGGCCGCCGCGCGCATCCCGGTGGCTCTCGCGGCGAACCTGACCGCGACGCTCAAGGAGTTCAAGAAGCAGGGCGTGTTCGTCCTCGGCCTCGCGGGCGACGGCGACGTCTCGCTGCCGGCGCTCGAGCTCGCCGACCGCCCTGTCGTGATCGTCGTCGGCTCCGAGGGCAAGGGGCTGTCGCGTCTGGTCACCGAGACGTGCGACCAGGTGGTGTCGATCCCGATCTCGACCGCGACCGAGTCCCTGAACGCCGGGATCGCGGCATCCGTGGCCCTGTACCAGGTGTCGACGCTCCGCGCCGCGCACTGATCCGCTGAGAGAGGAACGCCCATGACCCGTATCGCCGTCATCGGTGGCACCGGCTACGCCGGCAGCCACATCATCGCCGAGGCCGTCCGTCGCGGCCACACCGCCGTCTCGGTCGCCCGGTCGGTTCCGACCGAGCGCGTCGAGGGAGCCACCTATCTCGAGGGCACCGTCCTCGATGTGCCCGGTCTCGTCGCTCAGCTCGAGGGTGTCGACGTGGTCGTGTCGGCCGCCGCTCCCCGCGGCGAGATGGAGGGCAAGCTCCGCCCCGCGATCGCCGAGCTCGTCGCCGCGCTTCCCGAGAACGTCCGCGTGGGCGTCGTGGGTGGTGCCGGCGGCTCGCTCGTGGCCGAAGGCGGTCCGCGTCTGATCGACACCGACGGTTTCGCCGAGGAGTACAAGCCCGAGGCGCGCGAGGCCATCGGCATCCTCGAAGACCTGCAGGCCGACGACACCGGCCGCGACTGGTTCTACATCCACCCCGCCGGCGGCTTCGGCTCCTGGGCGCCCGGTGAGCGCACCGGCAGCTACCGCGACGGCGGCGACGTCCTCGTCGTCGACGCCGACGGCAACTCGTTCATCGGGGGTGCCGACTTCGCGGTCGCCGTCCTCGACGAGATCGAGAACCCGAAGCACACGCGCGAGCGCTTCACCGTGGGGTACTGACCCTCGATCCCGCGCGAAAGGCCGTGGCATCCTGGATCGATTCCGGATGCCACGGCCTTCGGCGTTCCGCGGGAATCGGCGTCGTGACGGTCCGACCCGGCAGAGCGCACGTTCGTGACGACAACACCTGACATGGCGGTCGCGGACCGCGCGATGTCGACACCGACGTGCGATGTCGGCGTCCGGGAAGGGCGCCGCGCCCCGCGGGGTCAGACGAGGTCGCGCCAGTCGACCACGTCGGTGTCGGTCGTCGGTACCTCGCCCGTGGCCGGGGCATCGGCGTCGGAGATGGTGGGCAGCGACATGGTGTCGGTGGGCGGGCCCATCACCGTGGCCTCGTCGCGGCGGTGACGCAGGACGTCGTCGATGTAGGACGTCACGACCTCGGCCAGCGGCACGGAACGGCCGCGCGCCTGCGACATGTACCAGCGGTGCTCGAGCACCTGGTGGAACACCTCGGCCGGCTCGAGCTTCGCGCGCAGATCGAAGGGGATCGACATCACGATCGGCTCGAACACGCGTGTCAGCCACTCGTGGGCGACCATCTCCTCGTCGGCACCCAGGCGTGAGACGCGGGCTCGGAACTCGTCGAGGTCGTTCAGCAGGCGCCGGGCCTGGTTCTCCTCGACGTCCAGACCCGTCAGGCGCAGCAGACGACGCTGGTGGTGGCCCGCGTCGACCACCTTGGGCTGGATCGAGACGCGGGTGCCGTCACTGGTCGTGCTCATCGACATCTCGCCGATGTCGAAGCCGAGGGCGTTCAACCGGTGCACGCGTTCGGTGATGCGCCACGACTCGTCGACCGCGAAGGACTCCTTGTCGGTGAGGGCGCCCCACAGCGAGTGGTACGACGACACGAGACCGTCGGCGATGGCGACGGCATCCAGTCCGCCCTCCAGGCGCCCGCCGGCCTCGAGGTCCATGATCTCGCCGGCGATGTTCGTCCGTGCGATGTCGAGGTCGTGCGCGCGCTGTCCCGGACTCAGGCGGTTGCCGTGCAGCTCGCCCGTCTCGGCGTCGACGAGGTAGGCCGCGAACTCGCCCGCGTCGCGACGGAACAGGGTGTTCGACAGCGACACGTCCCCCCAGTAGAACCCCACGTTGTGCAGGCGGACGAGGAGGACGGCGAGAGCGTCGACCAGGCGGGTCGCGGTGTGGGGGCGCAGCACCTGGGTGAACAGGGCGCGGTAGGGCAGCGAGAAACGCAGGTGAGCGGTGACCAGCGCCGCGGGGAGAGGTCGCCCGGAGGCGTCGGTGCGACCGGCGATCACCGCGATGCGGTCGACGCACGGCGCATCGAGCCGGTCGAGGTTGCCGAGCATGTCGTACTCGCGGCGCGCCATCTCCTCGGTGGTCTCTTTGATGGCCACCACGCGCCCCGACAGGTTGGCGAAGCGGACGAGGTGGCGGGAGATCCCCTTCGGCAGAGCGACGATGTGGTTGCTCGGCCAGTCGGCGAGTCCCGTGGACCAGGGGAGTTGGAGCAGCCCCGGGTCGACGGCGCTGGCGGTGATGCGGAGGGATTCGGACACGGTGACTCCGGGGAAAACAGGTGCGGCGCGTCTTCGTCCCGTGACAGGTCAGGAACGAAGACGCGCCGCAGCGGTGCGTCGATCAGGCCGAGGCGATGGCCTTGTCGGTCAGGCGGTCGCCCGAGGTCGCGTCGAAGACGTGGACGTGTCCGGGGACGGGCGCCAGCACGACGGTCTCGCCGGCGTTCGGGTGACGACGGCCGTCGACACGGGCGACCAGGTCGGTGCGCTTGCCGTTGATGTCGGTGTGGCCGTAGAGGTAACCGTCGGCGCCGAGCTCCTCGACCAGGTCGACGACGACCGAGAGGCCGCGGCCGTCGGCCGGGGCGACCTGGATGTCCTCGGGGCGGACACCGATGGTGACCTCGGAGCCGTTGGCCTTGCCGATGACGTCGGCCTCGACGGGGACGACGAGGTCACCGAAGCGGACGCCGCCTTCGGCGAGGTCGACCGCGAACAGGTTCATCGCGGGCGAGCCGATGAAGCCGGCGACGAAGACGTTCTTCGGCTTCTCGTACAGGTCGCGCGGGGTGCCGACCTGCTGGAGCAGGCCGTCCTTGAGCACGGCGATGCGGTCACCCATGGTGAGCGCCTCGGTCTGGTCGTGCGTGACGTAGACCGTGGTGACGCCGAGGCGGCGCTGCAGCGACGCGATCTGGGTACGCGTCTGGACGCGGAGCTTGGCGTCGAGGTTCGACAGCGGCTCGTCCATGAGGAAGACCTGGGGCTGACGGACGATCGCACGGCCCATGGCGACACGCTGACGCTGACCACCCGAGAGGGCCTTCGGCTTGCGGGTCAGGTACTCCTCGAGGTCGAGGAGCTTGGCGGCTTCGAGGACGCGCGCGGCGCGCTCTTCCTTGCCGACGCCGGCGATCTTGAGCGCGAAGCCCATGTTCTCGGCGACGGTCATGTGCGGGTACAGCGCGTAGTTCTGGAAGACCATGGCGATGTCGCGGTCTTTCGGGGGCACGTCGGTGACGTCGCGGTCGCCGATGAGGATGCGGCCCGAGTTGACCTCTTCGAGGCCGGCCAGCATGCGCAGCGAGGTGGACTTACCGCAGCCGGAGGGGCCGACCAGGACCAGGAACTCGCCGTCGGCGACCTCGAGGTTCAGCTTGTCGACCGCGGCACGGGTGCCACCGGGGTACAGACGGGTTGCGTTGTCAAATGTGACGGACGCCATGTTCTCTTCTCCTTCACCGGCAGGTACGTGCCGGACGATCCGTAGTGAATGGAATGAGCGGGGGCGACCCCGCGCGCCCGACAGTGGACGCAGGGTCAGTATGCCATGCGTCTGGGCTTTTCTCAGCCAGCCTGGCTAGCATCGATGCTCGTTCGCCCCAACCCGAGCGTTCCCCAGATTTGTTGCGGCACTTCGCGTGCCCGAGAGGTTCCATGTCCAACGACCAGACGCCGAATGTGCCCGCCGAACGCGATCGTCGCGAGGCGGTGCGGGAGAAGGCGCAGCAGGTGAAGGCGCGTCAGGCTCGGATGCGCATCCTGCGTCGCTCGGTGGTCGGCGTGGGTGCCATCGCGGTCGTGGCCGTCGGCGCGGTCGCCGTGACCTACGCGCTCTCGTCGAACGGCTCGCGCCCCCAGGCGCTTCCCAGTGCGGCATCCGACGACGGATTCCTCGTCTCGAGCGCGACCGGGATCGCCGACCCGTTGGCCACCCAGACCGTCGACGGCGATGCCTCGGCGCTCGCCGCCGGAGCGACACCGACCCCGGACGCCGCGACGACCCCCACCCCGTCCCCGACGACGACGGCGGCTCCCGTCGACATCCGCGTGTACGTCGACTATCTGTCCACCGAAGCGCGCGAGTTCCAGGTGGCCAACGCCGAGCAGCTCTCCAAGTGGGTCGACGAGGATGCCGCGACCCTCACGTACTACCCCGTGGCGATGCTCACCTCGAAGTCGAACGGCACGAAGTACAGCCTCCGCGCCGCCGGGGCCTCGGCCTGCGTCGCGACCCACGCCTCGGACCGTTTCTTCGCCTTCAACCACGAGCTGCTGACCAACCAGCCCGCCGTGGACTCCGAGGGGTACAGCGACCAGCAGCTCGCCGACATGGCGCAGGGTGCCGGGGTCAGCGACGTCGACACGGTGCGCTCGTGCATCGAGGACGAGACCTACACCGGCTGGGCGAAGGCCGCGACCGATCGCGCCATCAAGGGCCTGCCCGACACGAAGGGCCTCGCTCTCACGACGCTGCCGACCGTGCTCGTCAACGGCACCCCGTACGTCGGGCACATGGACGACCCGAAGGAGTTCGCGCAGTTCGTCCTGACGATCGACAGCAACGCGTACTACTCCACGGCGACGCCCACGCCGACGCCGACCGCCACGCCCGCGGGCTGACTCCGTCCCGCACTGCGCGGGGGAGGGCGCCGCGGATCGCTAGACTTGGTGGTCTGCCGGCTTGGCGCAATTGGTAGCGCACCGTACTTGTAATACGGGGGTTGCAGGTTCAAGTCCTGTAGCCGGCACCAGACACCCCGTCGGTGGCTCGCCACCCGACGCGACACCGTTCCGGCGGGCCGCCCAGCGTTGCGCCCCGAACGACCTCGCGGATACGTTGGGGCGGATGTCAGAGCGTGTTTCGGATCGGGTGCGGAGGCTCCTGGTGGAGCAGCCGGAGATCGTCGTACGCTTCACCGCCGCTATCGCTCCGGAGAGCTTCCACCACGCGGTTCGGCCGAACGGCGCGGTGCTGTTCCTCCACCCCGTGCACCGCGACCTCGTGGATCAACTGCGGGGATAGCGGCCGTCTCCGATTTTCTCCGACCCTGGTTCCCTCGGCCGGTGGACGCGAAGATGGTCGTATGGGATTCCTCGATCGGTGGCGGCAGGACAAGGCGGACCGGGACTCGCGAGACGCCGAGTCTTCCGTGGAGATGGAGCCGGGGGAGGGCGCCTTCGCGGGCCACGTCTTCGACGCGCTGGGGGTCGACCCGGTCGTGATCGGCGAACCGATCGGCGGCTCCGTCCTCGTCGTCGAGAAGCGTGTCCCGAACGGACCCGTCCTCGTCATGACCTCGGGGGCTTCGAGACTCCCGACGGAATCCGGCGAGCAGGTCGAGCTGGCGGTCGAGGTGGTCGACGGCCAGCAAGGTGCGGCGCGCGTCGCCCTGTCGATCGTCTGCGACGACATCGCCCGCAATCGTCGTGTCCCTCCGGTGGGCGTCCCCTGGCGCAACGACCAGCCGTTCCTCAACGGCACCCGGATCTCGGCGATCCTGGCGACACCATCGCGCTGGGGTGCGTCGTTCGATGAGGTGCGTTCCGCCGACGGCGCGCTCCGCGGTCACGTCCGCACCCTGCGGCTCCTCACCGACGCGGAGGCCGCCACCGCGTCGGCGATCGGATGGGACGCGCTCGTGGAGAAAGCCGGAACCGTCGACGCGTTCCTCGACGTCATGCGAGACGACGTCGTCGAGAGCCCGGGATTGCCCGGAAACGCACCGGTCTTCGTGACGAAGGTCCACGCGGAGCACCCGCCTCGGTGGGTCACGTTCACGGGCGACTCCCTGCAGTCCGTCACGGGGCTCGAGTCCCAGGAGTTCATGGACGACGCCGCGAACCACGAGATCTGGTCTGTCGAGTCGTTCCTCGCTCGTTTCCCCCACGTCGCCGACTTCGCGCGGAAGGCGAGACCCGGACAGACCGCCCTGTTCACCGACGACTCCGGTGCCTACACGATCGAGGAGGACTGACGCCCGTGTCGATGATCTACTCGACGACCGCCTTCTGACGCCATGACGGACTATGACCCCCGCGTCGTCGATCTCTACGACCTCGACAACCCCGACGGTCCTGACCACGACTTCTTCCGCTCCCTCGCCGACGACCGCGACGCCCGATCGATCCTCGACCTCGGCTGCGGGACCGGCATGCTCACCGTGAGCCTCGCGCGCCCGGGCCGCACGGTCGTGGGGATCGACCCGTCTCCGACGATGCTGGCGTTCGCGCGCCGCCGGAGGGGAGCCGACCGCGTGCAGTGGAGAGAGGGCGACAGCACGGCGGCCTCGCCGGACTCGTTCGATCTCGCCCTGATGACGGGTAACGTCGCCCAGCACATTCCGGATGCCGCCTGGCACCGCACTCTCCGCGATCTTCGCGCGAGCCTCCGCCCCGGCGGCATCCTGTCCTTCGAGACGCGCAATCCGGCCGCGCGCGAGTGGGAGTCCTGGCTAGCTGCTCCGCCCACGCAGCGCGAGACGGTCCACGGTCCGCTGGTCGAATGGATGGAGGTCGAGGCCCTCGATGACCGGGAGGTCCGCTTCGACGCCTACAACCGTTTCGCGGCGACGGGAGACACGGTCGTCGAGACGCAGTCCCTCGTCTTCCGCGGACGCGCCGAGGTCGAGCGCGATCTGGCCGCTGCCGGGTTCGAGGTCGAGAGCGTCGCGGGCGACTGGGCGGGCACGCCGTTCGACGGCCGGACCCGTCTGATGATCTTCGTGGCCCGAACGCGCTGACCGCTCCCCGGCGAGCTCTTCGCCCACTGTTCACATGATCGGAACGTCGCCGATGCCGCGCCTGCCGCCGATCGTGGCATCGTGCCGGGGAGGAGGAACCCCATGGCCCGTGCTCGCCTCGTCACCCACGCGTACCGCTACCCCGAGGGGTGGCAGGAGGTGAAGCACGAGCGCCTCACTCGGGCACACGCCCAGGCGCTGAGCGCCCAGGGCTTCACCCTCGTTCGAGCCCGGCGCGGCTTCTTCGATGTGCGGGAGGTTTCGCTCAGCTGGTACCTCGGCTGAGGCTCCGTCTCGCGGGGGAGGTGCGGTTCGGGCACCCTCGTTACCGTGGGGGGATGGAGACCAAGAACTCGGACAACTCGGCCTTCGTCTGGATCGCCGTCCCCTTCCTCTCGCTTGCGCTGACGATGGGCCTGGTCATGCACAACTGGGCGATCGGCCTGCCGTTCGGTGTCCTCGCCCTCACCTTCCTCGTGATCGGGCTCTCGAAGCCCTCCCAGCCGGCGGGGGAAGAAGGCGCGAAATCGGACGAGGGCTGACCGCGGTCCCCGGCCTCAGCGCAGCGCGACGCGCCACCACGCGACGCCGTGCGCGGGGAGGGTGCGACCGGGGCGCAGGGAGATGTGCGCCCCCTCGATGAGGTCGACCGCGTCGGGGGCGAGCCCCGAGAGGGTCAGCGGAGCGATGTGGACCGCGTGGTCCCCGACGTTCGCGAGCACGAGCACCGAGCTCCCCGCGCAGCCCGGTCGGAGGAATCCGACGACCGCATCGTGGTGGGCGTCGAAGGGGATGAGCTCGTTGCCCGCGAACTCCGGCGTGCTCCGCCGCACGTCGACGAGCCGCGTGAGCCGGGCGAAGACGCGTCCGGCCGGGGTGCCGGCATCCGTGCGATCAGCGTATCCCTGCGCCGGACGGAACGGGCGGTGCACCCAGCGGCTGTCTCCCGCCTCGTCGGCGCGGTCGCGATACGCGTAGTCGTTCAGCTGGGCGACCTCGTCGCCGAGGTACAGCAGAGGGATGCCGCCGGTCGAGAGCGCGAGGGCGTGCGCCAGCACGACCCGATCCTCGCCGCCCGCATCGCCCGCCTCGATTCCCGCGAGGGAGGCGGTGGTTCCCGTGACTCGGGCATCGCCGGTGCGGGGGTTCTCCTGAAACGGGACCCCGCGTGCGAAGGTGCCCTCGGCGCGTCCGACGTAGAAGTCGTTGAGGAAGCGCCGGTGCGGGCCCCCGTCGATGCCGAGCTCGGCGGCATCCTCGTCGGCGAACGTCCAGCCGATGTCGTCGTGACTGCGCACGTAGTTGACCCACGCGGTGCCTTCCGGCAGCGCGTGCCGCCGCTCGAGGGCCTGCTGGAGGAGTCGACCGTCGCGTGTCGCGAGCGCCTCCCAGGTCAGGGCCATCTGCAGCGGGTTGTAGGAGATCTGGCATTCCTCCGGAGAGATGTACGAGATCACCTCGTCGGGGTGCACGATCGCCTCCGACTTGAACAGCAGGCCGGGAGCAGCCATGCGCAGCACCGCGTTGAACGCCTGCAGCAGCAGATGCGCCTCGGGCAGGGACTCGCACGTCGTGCCGAGCTGCTTCCAGATGAAGGCCACGGCATCCATCCGCAGGATCTCCACGCCCTGGTTCGCGAGGAACAGCATCTCGCCGGCCATGGCCTCGAAGACGGCCGGGTTGGCGTAGTTGAGGTCCCACTGGAAGTGGTAGAACGTCGCCCAGATCCAGCGACCGTCGTCGAGCTGGACGAACGAGCCCGGGTGGTCGTCGGGGAAGATCTCGCGCGTGGTGCGCTCGTACGCGTCGGGCATCTCGCGGTCGGGGAAGATGAGGTAGAAGTCCTCGAAACCGCTGACGCCGGCGACCGCTTTCCGCGCCCACTCGTGCTCGTTGCTCGTGTGGTTGAAGATGAAGTCGACCACGAGCGAGATCCCGGCGCGGCGGAGGTCGGCCGCCAGCTCGGCGAGCTCCTCCATCGTGCCGAGCGCCGGGTTCACGCGGCGGTAGCTCGACACCGCGTATCCGCCGTCGCTGTTGCCCTCGGGGCTCTCGAACAGGGGCATGAGGTGCAGGTAGGTCAGCCCGAGCTCGCGGAAGTACGGGATGGAGTCCCGGATGCCGCGGAGTCCGCCGGCGTACCGATCGACGTAGCAGACCCCACCGAGCATGCGCTCGCTCTCGAACCAGTCCGAATCGCTCTCGCGGTCGCGGTCGAGGGCCTTCAGCGCGGGCGGACGCTCGGTCCAGGATCGCCGGGCGAGATCGACGACGGATGCCAGGCGCTCGAGCCCGTCGGGACGATCACCGTACAGCCGCACGAACAGCTCGTGCAGGCGGGGGAGGTGGAGTTCGGCGTTCGCGAGGAACTCGCGATCCGCTCCGGACGTGGTCAGGTCGGAGAGGATCCGCGCGACGTCGCGGGAACCGTGGCTGAGCGGGGTCACGGGTCACAGCTTGTCGCATGCGAGGAGGTGTGGCCAGGACCGACGTGCGGAAAGCCTGCCTTTCGATTGTGCCGCGTTCGTGATACGAATTGTGTTAGGAACGTGACACGAAAGGTCGCCGTATGAGCACCCTCCATCCCCGCGGTCTCGCGAGCGCCCTCGCGCGGATCCTCCCCTTCGACCTGGTCGGGGCCCTCCTGTCGTCGCCCGTGGTCTCCGCCGCGCTGGCCGTCGTCGCCGCCGTCGCCATCGCCGTCATTACGCGTCGTGCAGGGGGAGTCGCTGTCACCGGCGCGCGCGGCGAGCGGGTGGCCATCGCCGGTGTCGCGTGCACGGTCGGGGTCGTCTGGCTCCTCGACGTCGTCCTGCGCGGCTACGTCTTCGACATGTCGGCCACGGTGTCGTGGTGGCGCTTCGCCGTCGGCCCGACGACGGCGGCCGTCGGTCTCGCGCTCCTTGCGATCGCGATGACGACGAGGCGGCCCCGTCGCAGCCTCGATGCGGCGATGGCGGTCCGGCGGACGTGGACGAGCTTCGGACCTCGCCGCGGCATCCTCTCGTTCACGATCCTCGGCGCGGTGGCGGTCGCCCTGGCCCTCGTCTTCGGGGGGATGTCCACGGCGTTCGAGCCGGGCCTCGCCGCGCACGTGGCCCTGGAGCTGCCGAACACCGACGAGGCGCCCGTCATCCTCCCGTTTCCCGGCTGGGCGTACGGCATCCCCCTGATCCTCTCGATCGTCGCGCTCGCCGCCGCGCTGCTCCTCGCCCTGCACCGAAACGCCGTGCGTCCCTTCCCCGACGATGTGCCCCTCGACGTCGAACGCACCCGGCGCGCCTCCGTCGCGCGAGACGCCGTCATCCTCGCCGCCGGCGCGACGCTCATCGCGCTGGCGGGGATGCTGCGCCTCGCCCGTTCCGCGGTGACGACGTCGGTGACGATCATGACCGATTCGGGCACCGGACCTGCTCTGAGCGTGAACCTTCCGCACGCCGATCTGATCCTGGTGGGAGGCATCGTCGCCCCCGTTCTCGAGATCGGCGGCTGCCTGCTGCTGGCCCTGCTCGTCGTCGGAGGCATCCGGGTCGCGACGGCGCCTCGTCGACGCACGGTCGCCGCGAGGGAGCTGCGGGCATGACGGATGCCACGCCCCCCGCCGTGGAGGAGACGGGCTCCACCGCCGACGTCCACCGGTTCTTCCGCGGGCTGATCGTGTCGGGACGACTCGGCGCCGGAGAACGGCTTCCCACCGTGCGGCAGGCGGCCGCCGACTTCGGCGTCGCCCCGGGAACCGTGCAGAAGGCGTACCGGTCGCTGGAGAACGACGGTCTCATCGTCACGCGCGTGGGATCGGGCACACGGGTCGCCCCCGGCGTCGCCGCCCTGCCGGCGGAGCTGACGAGACAGCTTCGCGCCCTGGTCGACGCGGCCGTCGCGGAGGGCGTCGCAGTCGAGACGCTCGCCGACGTGCTCCGGGTGATGTGGGGGGACGCCCGCACGCCGTGACCGTTCGGGTGCGGGCGCGGCGATCGGCGCACCGTACGATCGACGATGGTCCTCGAGCCGGGGGCACGGAGGGAGAACGGTGTCGGAGCGCGGTGCCATCGGCGTGGCCGTCGGGGGAGCGGTGCTCATCGGTGCCCTCACCGCCCTGCAGGCGCGCATCAACGGCACCCTCGGAGCGGAACTCGGCGACGGGATCGTGGCCGCGGCCGTGTCGTTCAGCTCGGGCCTGCTGATCCTCATCGTCCTCTCGGCCCTGATCCCCGAGGGGCGACGCGGGTTCGTGCGCCTGGTCGGCGGCATCCGGAGTCGCTCGATCCCGCCGTGGATGCTCCTCGGCGGACTCGCCGGTGCCCTCACGGTCGCGAGTCAGGGGCTGACGGTCGCCACGATCGGGGTCGCCCTCTTCACGGTCGGTTTCGTCGCGGGGCAGACCTCCGGGGGTCTCGTCCTCGATCGCGTGGGGTACGGGCCGGCCGGAGTCGTGCCCGTCACCGTGCGCCGACTCATCGGTGCGGCCCTGGCGATCGCCGGGGTGGTGGTGTGTCTGTCGGGCGACGCGCTCGGGGGCGTTCCCCCGTGGATGCTCATCGTCCCCGTCGTCGCGGGCGCCGGTGTGGCGTGGCAGCAGGGGACGAACGGGCGGCTGCGCGTGCGCGTCGAGAGCCCCTTGACCGCCACGCTGGTCAACTTCATCGGCGGCACGCTCGTCCTGCTCGTCGCCGCGATCGTGCACGTGGTCGCGGTGGGGGCTCCGCGGGTCGTTCCGACGGAGCCGTGGCTCTACATCGGCGGTGCCGTCGGGGTCGTCTACATCTTCCTCTCGGCGGTGGTGGTCCGTCGGACCGGCGTGCTGCTGCTCGGCCTCGGGTCCGTCGTGGGGCTGCTCAGCACCTCGGTGCTCCTCGATGCGCTGTGGCCCGCTCCCGCCGCGCCCTCCACCCCGGTGGCGCTGCTGGCCGCGGCCGTCGCGATCGCCGGCGTCGTCGTCGCGGCCGTGCCCTGGCGGCGCCGGCGCGCCTGAGCGATCGATCACCCCTGACACGACGCAGCCGCCCGAGGAGGGTGTCCTCGAGCGGCTGGGAAGAAGGGGCCTCGCGCGACGGTCAGAGGCGCGCGTCGTGGGCCTTGCGCCCCTTCTTGCTGCCGGGCAGTCGCGAGATGTGCTTCGCGGCATCCACCGTCTTCCGACGGACCGGACGCGAGCGCTGCGGCTTCCCGCCGACGTACAGCCAGCCGAGAAGGACCTCGCCCTTATGCAGGCCGTGGGCTTTCGCGAGCGCCTTGCTGCGGGTGTTGTCGTCGGTGCGCCAGAACACGCCGAATCCGGCCTCGTCGAGCGCGAGGCTCAGCATGTGCGCGACACCGGATGCCACCGCCTCCTGCTCCCACGCGGGGATCTTCTTCGACGACAGATCGGCCACCACCGCGAGGATCAGCGGCGCGCGACGGGGCTTGGACGAGTACCCCTTCTTACCGTCGGCCTTGTTGAGAGCCCGCGCGAGGATGTCGCGGTCGCTCCCGCGGATCTCGATGATCCGCCAGGGGCGCAGCGACTTGTGATCGGCGACGCGACCGGCCGCGGCCACGAAGGCCTCGAGCTCGACGCTCGTGGGGGCGAGATCGGTGACCTTCGACCACGAGCGGCGGTCCCGCATCGCCTCCAGTGCGCTCACGCGTCGCTCTCGGGCGTGAAGGACAACGACAGCGAGTTCATGCAGTAGCGGTCACCCGTCGGCGTGCCGAAGCCGTCGGGGAAGACGTGACCCAGGTGCGAGCCGCAGTTGGCGCACCGCACCTCGGTGCGCTGCATGCCGTGGCTGTTGTCGTCGATCAGCTCGACGGCCTCGGGGCGCACCGACTCGTAGAAGCTCGGCCACCCGCAGTGCGAGTCGAACTTCGTACCGCTCTGGAACAGCTCGGCACCGCACGCGGCGCACGCGTAGAGGCCGGCGCGGCTCTCGTCGAGGAGTTCACCGGTCCAGGCACGCTCGGTACCGGCCTGGCGCAGCACCGCGTACTGCTCGGGCGTCAGTTCTTCGCGCCACTGTTCGTCGGACTTGTCGACGGCGTAGGTCATGGGGAAGTCTCCTTCTTTCGCCTCCCATTCTCTCGTGCCCGACGACGGTGCGGTCGGCGCGAGAGAATTTCCGGATGCAACAGGATGCCGAGACCGCCGTCGTCGACCGCTACCGACGCTTCGCCCGCGACGAGGCCCCGGGCCGTTCGCCGCTCTACGCGAGCTGGGCCGAACGCGTCGTCGCCGATGCCGCCGTGGCCGCGGTCCTGGCGCGCATCGCCGAGACCCACCGTCAACCGCCGCTCGTGTTCGCCGTGATGCGGCTGCTCGGCGCACCGGAGGGCGACGTCGACGCGTGGGCGGCGTGGGTCCTCGACAACTCCGACGCTCTCGTGGCCGAGTGCGATCGCCGGAGCGTGCAGACGAACGAGCCCCTGCGGTGCGCGGCGTTGCTTCCCGCGCTCGCGCTCATCGACGGTCCGATCGCGCTGCTCGAGATCGGGGCGAGCGCGGGGCTCTGCCTCTTCCCTGACCGCTACTCGTACCGCTACCGCCGGGGCGCGGACACCGTCGTGCTCGACCCCGCGGGCGGGCCGAGTCCCGTCGTCCTCGAGTGCGACCTCGAGGGCTCGCCGGAGCTCCGGATGCCGCAGATCGTCTGGCGCGCCGGGATCGACCTGCATCCGCTCGACGCGGCAACGCCCGAGGACCGGGCGTGGCTGACGCAATTGGTGTGGCCGGGGGAGGACGGACGGCGGGAACGCATCGTCGGTGCCCTCGACATCGCGGCATCCGATCCGCCCCGGCTCGTCGCGGGCGACGGCGCCGCCGCACTCCCCGCGCTCGCCGCACATGCGCCGCGGGATGCGACGCTCGTCGTCACGACCCCCGGTGTCCTCGCGCACATCCCGCGGTCCGGTCGAACCGAGCTGATCGCCGCGGCGCGCGCTGCGGGGCGTTGGATCACGCTCGACTCCCCGGGTCTGCACGACGGATGGACGAGTGCCCCGGCGGTGCGACGAGACGGCTTCGCGCTCGCGCTCGACGGCGAGGTCCTGGGCAGCGCCGACCCGCTCGGGGCGTGGGTGGCGTGGCATCCGGAATCCGGGGGCGGTGCGCAGTAGCGTGGCGCCGTGACCCTCACCGACCGCGACCGCGACATCCTCGCTTTCGAGGGTGAATGGCGTCGCCACGGGGGTGCGAAGGAGGAGGCGATCCGGCGCGCATTCGACATCCCTCCCGCGCGGTACTACCAGCTCCTCGGCCGCCTCATCGATCGACCCGAGGCCCTCGCTCACGACCCGATGCTGGTGCGCCGTCTGCGGCGACTGCGCGACGGCGAGGCGCAGATGACCCGCGACCGCGCGGCGACCCTCTGACGGGGCACAGAGGCGAGGACCGGTAGCATCGTCCAATGGCCAGATCGACCTTCCCTCGGGATCGCTTCGACGACCTTCCCGCCGAGTCCGGCCGCGTGGGCGCCCACCGCGCCGAGAATCCGCATCTTCGGGGATGGGTCGTGTTCCTGTGGGCCGCCGTGGCCACGGTCGTGCTCATCGTCGTCGGCATCTTCGGGACACTCGTGGTGTCGGGGCGCATCTCCTTCGGCTCCGAGCCCGTGCCGACGCCGACGATCGCGCCGACGACCCAGGCCGTGATCGACCCCTCCTACTCCGTCGTCGTCCTCAACGGCACGCCGGACGAGGGGCTTTCCGGGAACCTGCGCGATCAGATCATCGCGGCCGGCTGGGCGGCCGACACGGTTCAGACGGGCGACTCGGACACGACCGACTTCGCGACGACCACGATCTACTACCTGCGTCCCGACGACGAGCAGGCCGCTCGGGGTCTCGCCGACGCCATCGGCGGGGCCGACGTCGCGCAGAGCGATTTCCTGCAGCCGACCGATGACCCCAACACCCCCGACGACGAGAGCGCCGAGAAGCGTCTCATCGTCGTGATCGGCCTCGACCGGGCGGCCACGCAACCGACGGCGACTCCCGCCCCCTGACGCGCTCGCGGCCCGCGTGTTTCCGCGGCGTAACAAGTTGGCTGCACGCAGGTCAACAATGCCGTCGGGGGCCGTTTCGAGCGGTATCCGCGTGCTTACGATGACCTCGTCATCAAGCAGCACAGGAGATTCGCATGACGCAGGGCACCGTCAAATGGTTCAACGCCGAGAAGGGTTACGGCTTCATCACCGTGACGGACGGCCAGGACGTTTTCGTCCACTACTCGAACATCGAGATGTCGGGTTTCCGCGTCCTCGAGGAGGGCCAGGCGGTCGAGTTCACCGTCGGCTCCGGCCAGAAGGGGCCGCAGGCCGAGTCCGTGCGCCTGATGGCGTAACGCGACCTCTCCCGACGCCGTGGCATCCGTTCGACGGATGCCACGGCGTCGTGCTGTGCGGGCGCGGGCGCGGCTTGCACTCCCTAGGGGCGAGTGCCAGAATGAGTTAGCACTCGCTTTCGTCGAGTGCCAAATCTGGAAGTCACCCGTCCGGGAGGGACGACACACTTATGGCAAAGATCATCGCTTTCGACGAGGAGGCCCGCCGCGGCCTCGAGCGCGGCCTCAACACGCTGGCCGACGCCGTCAAGGTGACGCTCGGCCCCCGCGGTCGCAACGTCGTGCTCGAGAAGAAGTGGGGCGCCCCCACGATCACGAACGACGGCGTCTCGATCGCCAAGGAGATCGAGCTCGACGACCCGTACGAGAAGATCGGCGCAGAGCTGGTCAAGGAGGTCGCCAAGAAGACCGACGACGTCGCGGGTGACGGCACCACCACGGCCACCGTCCTCGCCCAGGCACTCGTCCGCGAGGGCCTGCGCAACGTCGCCGCCGGCGCCGACCCCATCAGCCTGAAGAAGGGCATCGAGAAGGCCGTCAAGGCCGTCACCGACGAGCTCCTCTCCTCGGCCAAGGAGGTCGAGTCGAAGGAGCAGATCGCCGCGACCGCGTCGATCTCCGCCGCCGACCCCGCGATCGGCGAGCTCATCGCCGAGGCCATCGACAAGGTGGGCAAGGAAGGCGTCGTCACCGTCGAGGAGAGCAACACCTTCGGCACCGAGCTCGAGCTCACCGAGGGTATGCGCTTCGACAAGGGCTACATCAACCCCTACTTCGTCACCGACCCCGAGCGTCAGGAAGCGGTCTTCGAAGACCCGTACATCCTGATCGCGAACCAGAAGATCTCCAACATCAAGGACCTTCTGCCGATCGTCGACAAGGTGATCCAGGAGGGCAAGGAGCTCCTCATCATCGCCGAGGACGTCGAGGGCGAAGCCCTCGCGACGCTCGTGCTCAACAAGATCCGCGGCATCTTCAAGTCGGTCGCCGTCAAGGCTCCCGGCTTCGGCGACCGTCGCAAGGCGCAGCTGCAGGACATCGCGATCCTCACCGGCGGCCAGGTCATCACCGAAGAGGTGGGCCTCAAGCTCGAGAACGCGACCGTCGACCTGCTCGGCCGCGCGCGCAAGGTCATCATCACCAAGGACGAGACCACGATCGTCGAGGGTGCCGGTGAGTCGGAGCTGATCGAGGGTCGCGTGACCCAGATCCGTCGCGAGATCGAGAACACCGACAGCGACTACGACCGCGAGAAGCTCCAGGAGCGCCTCGCCAAGCTCGCCGGCGGCGTCGCCGTCATCAAGGCGGGCGCGGCCACCGAGGTCGAGCTGAAGGAGCGCAAGCACCGCATCGAGGACGCCGTCCGCAACGCCAAGGCCGCTGTGGAAGAGGGTGTCGTCGCCGGTGGTGGCGTCGCGCTCATCCAGGCCGGCAAGACCGCTCTCGCGAACCTCGAGCTCTCGGGCGACGAGGCGACCGGTGCGAACATCGTCAAGGTCGCCATCGAGGCTCCGCTCAAGCAGATCGCGCTCAACGCCGGTCTCGAGCCCGGCGTCGTGGCGAACAAGGTTGCGGAGCTGCCCGTCGGCCACGGCCTGAACGCCGCCACCGGCGAGTACGGTGACCTGTTCGCACAGGGCATCATCGACCCCGCCAAGGTGACCCGTTCGGCTCTGCAGAACGCCGCGTCGATCGCCGGTCTGTTCCTCACGACCGAGGCCGTCGTCGCCGACAAGCCGGAGAAGAACCCCGCTCCCGCGGGCGACCCGACCGGTGGCATGGACTTCTGATCCACGCCTGACGCTGACAGAACGCCCCCTCCTCCGGGAGGGGGCGTTCTGTCGTTCTCGGTCGCCGCGACCTGAACGAGATGACTCGCGCCATACATCCGTGGTGGGGGAGTCAGCCCGTGCATTCGGCGCGAGTCAACGTGATCGTCGTCGTGCGGGGGAGGGGAGAAGAGTCAGGCGGTCGGCGTCTCGGGCCGGTAGTCCGCGGGAAGGCGGTCGAGGGGCTGCGTCTCGATGAGCGCGTGCTCCTGAGCGTCGCGTCGGTCGGCCAGGGGGAGCGAGACCCGGAAGGTCGCGCCGCCGCCGGGGGTGTCGACGACCTCGACCCTGCCGTGCAGGAGGTCGACGATGGATGCCACGATCGACAGGCCCAGCCCCGACCCTCCGGTCTCGCGCGTGCGCGAGGTGTCGGCTCGCCAGAACCGCTGGAAGATCTGGTCGCGGATCTGTTCGGGCACGCCGTCACCGTGGTCGATGATCTCGATCCACCCCATGTCGGCATCGGCATCCACTCCCACCCGAAGACCGATGGGGGAGCCATCCGGGGTGAACCGCCGCGCGTTTCCGAGGAGGTTCGTCACGACCTGTCGCACCTTGTTCTCGTCGCCCAGCACGATCGGTGCGAGACGCGGCGACGTCCGGATCGAGCCGGTCACGGGCGTCGGGGCGGAGGGGGTCTCGGCGGCGGGCTCCGTCACGGCGCCGTCGCCCGCTTCCCGGGAGCGGCGCCGCAGACGAGACAGGGTCGCCCCCGCGATCGCCATCGCCGAGGTGGTCGGAGCGGCCCGTCGACGCGTGCCGTTGCTCGCGGCATCCGTCGACGGGAGGACTTCGAGGCTCATGACGGGCAGCACCAGCTCGTTGCGGCTGGTCGTGTCGTCGACCGTGACCTCGCGCTGCGGTGAGGTGACGCGCAGATCGAGGGCGGCGTCCCGGGCGATGGGCCGGAGGTCGATGGCCGTGATGCTCACATCGCGACGCTCGTCGAGGCGGGCCAGAGCGAGGAGGTCCTCGACGAGGGCGCCCATGCGGATCGCCTCTTTCTCGATCCGCTCCATCGACTGGGCGACGTCCTCGTCCGAGCGGATGGCGCCCATGCGATAGAGCTCGGCGTAGCCGCGCATGGTGACGAGCGGTGTCCGCAGTTCGTGGCTGGCGTCGCCGATGAATCGTCGCATCTGCCGCACGGTGGCATCCCGCTGTCCGAGGGCCCCGTCGATGCGCGCGAGCATGGCGTTGATCGCCGTCTTCAACCGACCGACCTCGGTGTCCGGGACGATGTCGGTGAGACGCTGGCTGAAGTCGCCCGCGGCGATGTCCATCGCGGTGGTCTCGACCTGGTTCAGGCTGCGGAACGTGAGCGTGACGAGCCACCGGGTCAATAGCGCACTGGCGATGAGGATCAGGAGCGCGACGAAGCCGTAGATGCCCACGTAGGCCGCGACGATCCGGTCGGTCGGCCCGAGAGGTTGGATGACCATCTGCGTGTACGAGCCGCTGTTGGGCACCTCGAAGAGACCGACCCGAGCGATGAAGTGCTGACCGGTGACGGGGTCGTCGAGGTCGATGCGCTTGTCGAGCTGGGTGTACGTCTGCGGGGTGGTGAACGTGTCCGGCAGCTGCGGGGTCGCCTTCGTGGACGTCCCGTTGAAGAACGCCTCGCGCTGACCGTCCGCGTTGTACACGACGACCATCGAGCCGATCTGCGGGGCGTTCTCGACGGGGGTGAAGACCATCTTCCCGTCTTCCGCGGTCGTCGTGAAGATGGTGTCGGCGATGTTGCCCGCGGCCTGTTGCGCGAGCTGCTCGTCGAGGTTGTTCACGAGAGTGGTGCGCAGGAACACCATCGTGCCGATCCCCGCCGCGAACAGCCCGACCGCGAGGAGCGTGACCGTGACGCCGGTGACCTTCGCCCGCAGGCTGAGCCGGCGCCACCAGCGCGTCAGGGCATCATCGGTATGCAGGGGGAGACTCCGCTCAGACGGTCTTGCCCGACTTCAGCATGTAGCCGAAGCCGCGCTTGGTCTGGATCAGCGGCTCGGAGGAGTGCGGATCGATCTTGCGGCGCAGGTACGAGATGTAGCTCTCGACGATGCCCGCGTCGCCGTTGAAGTCGTACTCCCACACGTGGTCGAGGATCTGGGCCTTCGACAGCACGCGGTTGGGGTTGAGCATGAGGTAGCGCAGGAGCTTGAACTCGGTCGGGCTCAGGTCGATCGAGACGTCGCCGACGCTGACGTCGTGCGTGTCCTGATCCATCGTGAGCTCGCCGGTGCGGATGATGGACTCCTCGTCGGCCTGCATCGTGCGGCGCAGGATCGCCTGGATCCGGGCGACGATCTCGTCGAGGCTGAACGGCTTGGTGACGTAGTCGTCGCCGCCGGCGTTCAGGCCCATGATCTTGTCCTCGGTCTCGTCCTTCGCGGTGAGGAAGAGGATCGGAGCGGTGTAGCCGGCGCCACGGAGTCGCTTGGTGACGCTGAACCCGTTCATGTCGGGGAGCATCACGTCGAGCACGATGAGGTCGGGTTCCTCCTCGAGCACGGCGGAGATCGTCTGCGCGCCGTTCGCCACGGCTCGCACCTGGAAACCGGCGAAGCGGAGGCTCGTGATGAGCAGATCGCGGATGTTCGGTTCGTCGTCCACGACGAGGATGCGAGGAGCTGTCATGCCCTCATTATCGTGACTGCACCCAGCAATGTGCTGGATATGGAACGGAAAGCCGTGCCCTGGTATGTCTCAGGCGGCCTCGGCGTCGATCCCGTCGGCATCCAGGATCGTGTACGCGTAGCCCTGCTCGGCGAGGAAACGCTGGCGATTCTGCGCGAAATCCTGATCGACGGTGTCGCGCGCGATGAGCGTGTAGAAGCTCGCCGTGTGGTTCGACTGCTTCGGCCGGAGCAGGCGGCCGAGGCGCTGTGCCTCTTCTTGCCGGGAGCCGAAGGATCCCGACACCTGGATGGCGACGGATGCCTCGGGAAGGTCGACCGAGAAGTTGGCGACCTTCGACACGATGAGCAGCGAGATCTCGCCGACACGGAACGCCTGGAACAGCTCTTCGCGCTCGGCGACCGGGGTCGCGCCGGTGATCTTGGGCGCATCGAGCGCGTCGGACAGCTCGTCGATCTGGTCGAGGTACTGGCCGATGACCAGGATGCGCTCGTCGGGGTGGCGTTCGACCAGTCGTCGGACGACGTCGATCTTGGCCGGGGCGGTGGCCGCGAGCCGATAACGGTCCTCGTCGGCGGCGGCGGCGTACTCGAGCCGCTCGTACGCGGGGAGGTCGATGCGCACCTCGTAGCACGCGGCGGGAGAGATGAAGCCCTGCGCCTCGATCTCTTTCCACGGCGCGTCGAAGCGTTTGGGACCGATGAGGCTGAACACGTCGCCCTCTCGCCCGTCCTCGCGGACGAGCGTGGCGGTCAGGCCGAGGCGGCGGCGCGCCTGCAGGTCGGCCGTGAGCTTGAACACCGGCGCCGGAAGCAGGTGCACCTCGTCGTAGAGCACCAGTCCCCAGTCGAGCGCGTCGAGGAGGGCGAGGTGCGCGTACTCGCCTTTCCGCTTGGCGGTCAGGATCTGATAGGTCGCGATCGTGACGGGCTTGATCTCTTTGACCTGGCCGGAGTACTCGCCGATCTCCTCGGGGGTGAGGGAGGTGCGGCGCAGCAGCTCGTCGCGCCACTGGCGGGCGCTGACGGTGTTGGTGACGAGGATCAGGGTCGTCGTCCGGGTCTCGGCCATGGCTCCCGCGCCCACGAGCGTCTTGCCCGCGCCGCAGGGGAGCACCACGACACCCGAGCCGCCCTCGGAGAAGGAGTCGACGGCCTGGCGCTGGTAAGGCCGGAGGCTCCAGCCGTCCTCGGCGAGGTCGATCGGGTGCGGGGTGCCGGGGGTGTACCCGGCGAGGTCTTCGGCGGGCCAGCCGATCTTCAGCAGCTCCTGCTTGATGTGTCCGCGCGCCCACGCGTCGATCAGGTACGTGTCGGGGGTCGGGTGCCCGACGAGCAGGGGGGAGATGCGCTTGTTGCGCGAGACCTCTCCGAGCACCGCCGGGTCGGTCGAGCGCAGGACGAGCTCGTTGTCGTCGTTGCGCTCGATCACCAGACGCCCGTAGCGGTTCACCGTCTCGCGGATGTCGGTGCTCACCGACGCCGGCACGGGGAACCGCGACCAGCGGTCGAGGGTCTCGAGCATCGCGTCGGCATCGTGTCCGGCCGCGCGGGCGTTCCAGAGACCCAGACGCGTGATGCGGTAGGTGTGGATGTGCTCGGGTGCGCGCTCGAGCTCAGCGAAGACCGCGAGCTCATGCCGCGCCGTCTCCGCCTCGGGGTGTGCGACCTCGAGGAGGACGGTGCGGTCGCTCTGCACGATCAAGGGGCCGTCAGCCATAGCGTTCGATTCTACCGGGGTCGCGATGGTCGGGCTTCACGCGCCGTCATTCGACGGGCACGATCCCGTCGATGTGCGACAGCGGCAGCGTGCGCTCCACATCGGCGCCGCGGTCGCGACCGCGAAGTCGCCCCCCGCCCAGGCCCGTGGCTTCGAGACGGAACACGCGGGTCGACCCGTCCGGCAGACGCACGCTCACGTCGATCACCGCACGCGCTCGCACGGCCTGATCGAGCTCGCGCTCGAGCCAGGCGGCATCCGAGTCCTCTCCTCCGGCGCGCACGCGGGTGATCAGCGGCAGGTAGGTGTCGAGGGGGTCGGTCGAGGGGGCGTCATCGGCGAGTCGGGCGCGCTCCAGGGTGCGCGGCGCCCCGTCCGCGTCGATCGCGACGGCCGGATAGTGCGCGTCGGTGAGCGCCCAGAACACGACGTCGGCGCCGACGTGCGATTCGAGGGCGTCTCCCGCCCGAGTGAGGGCGACCGAACGCAGCGACTGGTCGACCTCCATCGCCTGCAGAAGGGTCGGATCCGTCGTCGTCACGCGGGTCAGCCGCGTCTCGGGGTCGCTCGCCACCCGGACGCGGCCGTGCTGCGCCGATGTGCGCTCGATGACGTAGGCGAGCGGCTGGGGAAGGCCCGTGAGGGACAGCTCGGTGAGGAACTCCCGCAGGGACTCCGCTGTCTCGCCGCTCGTGATCGCGGCGCCGATCGTCGCGGCGCTGAACCGGTAGCTCGAGGCCTGCGCGCGCGACTCGCGCATCGCCATGCTCCGCAGGCGCACATCGAGATGCGGGGCGAGCGGGCCGGGGGCGATCGCCGTGAGGTCGTTCTGGAGGTACACGCGATCCACCTCGGGAGGGAGCAGATCCCGCAGGGCCGAGACATCCACGTCGTCACCCGCCGCCAGCCCGGCGCTCCAGGGCGGGGTCTCGCCGGCGGCATCGATGAGCCCCCACGCCGAGAACCGCTCGCGCCACGTCGCGGCACGCTCCGGGCCGGCGGGGTCGAAGGGCAGGGCGTCGGCCCACTGCGTGCTCGGGATCCACCCCGCCCCGGGTGTGCGGTACGCCCGCGGCAGCGCGTCGCGCAGGGCCCGCGCGGTGCTCTGCCACCGATCGAGGGTCGGCAGGCGCAGCCACGTCCGGCCGGCCGCGGTGACAAGCCAGGCTCGCCCGGTGCTCCCCAGCAGACCCACGGATGCCGCGATCCCGACGAGCAGATCCGCTTCCTCCGGGGTCTCCACGGCGCCCGCGTCGACGAGCCGTCGACGTTCGGTCGCGCCGAGCGAACCCGAACCGATTCGTCCGAGGGGTGCTTCCAGGGTGAGCAGCAGGACATCGGCCAGGGCGGCGGCCTTCGTGAACGCGGCTTCGGCGGCGGCATCGGAGGTCGCGGCGCGATCGGGGCGGGGGGCCGCGGCATCCGGAAGACCGTCGGGGAAGGTCTCGCTCACGATCGCCGCGACCGAGGCGTAGACGACGCCGTCGTCGCGGATCAGGGCGCGTGCGACGAGAGGGTCACGGGTGTCGGCGGCGACGGGGGCGCCGGTCGACGCGGCGGTCACGAGGGCTGCCGCCTCGGTCCGGGTCAGCGGGGGGAGGGCGCGGGCGATCGAGGCGGGCTCGAGCAGGGCATCCGCGGCGTCGAAGGTGTCGCGCCAGGTGGTCGAGGGGGAGACGTCTCGTTGCGAGAAGAGGCGCGCCAGGTCTTCATCGGTCCGTGCGCTCAGCGAGACCGCCAATGCACGTTGATCGGAGGTCTCGGGCACGGTCAACGTCCCTTGTTCGCCCGTGCCCTCCGCACGAAGCTCATGATGAGCACAGCCACGAGGCAGGCGAACGCGACCGGGGGTGCGATGTAGAGGAGAACGCCGACCGTCGGCCAGATGCCGGTGCTCATGTCGGCTTTGGCGCTCGACCCGATGATGATCGCGAAGAAGCTGACGACGGACAGGACGAGCAGGCCGAGCGACATGAATGCCAGGATGCGATCGACGCGGCGGATCGGAACGTCGCCGTCGGGAGTGCGTGTGCTCATCGCGCTCAGCCTACTGCCTGGTGCGCGTGGCGTAGGCTGAAGGGCCGGGATCCGTTCGGGTCCCGTGTTCCGCCGCGCGTTCGCGCACGTCTTTCAGCGAGGTTTCCATGCCCACCGGCAAGGTCAGGTTCTACGACGAAGAGAAGGGCTTCGGCTTCATCGCCACCGATGACGGCCAGGACGTGTTCCTGCACGCCACCGCCCTGCCCGCCGGGAGCCCTGCGCCCAAGGCCGGCACCCGCCTGGAGTTCGGTGTCGCCGATGGGAAGCGCGGCCTTCAGGCTCTGTCCGTGCGCGTCCTCGAAGCGCCCGTGAGCATGGCGAAGCGCTCGCGTAAGCCCGCCGACGACATGGCGATCATCGTCGAGGACCTCGTGAAGCTCCTTGACGGCATCGGCGGCGACCTGCGACGCGGCCGCTACCCGAGCGGTGCTCACGCGAGCAAGATCGCTGCGGTACTGCGCAAGGTCGCCGATGACTTCGAAGCCTGAGCAGCCGGTCGACGAGCGACTGCTCCACGCCCACGATCTCGCCCTGCGCGCGCTGCACGAGATCACCCCGGCCGACACCGTCGGCCCGCCGGCCGACTACCTGATCGAAGACGGCGGCGTCGTCTCGCTGCGGTTCCATACGCGACTGCTCGGCTACCCCGGGTGGTACTGGACGGTGAGCGTGGCCGTCGTCGACGACGCGGAGCCGACCGTCCTCGAGGCGGAGCTCATGCCCGGCGAGGGAGCCCTGCTGGCGCCCGAGTGGGTGCCCTGGGCGACGCGCCTGGCCGACTATCAGGCGGCTCAGGCCGCCGCGGCGGAGAACGACGAGTCCGAGGACGACGAGGATCTCGACGACGATGACGACCTCGACGACGACGACGACTTGGATGACGCCGACGACGACGCCGAGGACGACGACGCGGATGACGAGCCGAAGGCGCGATTCCACGCGGGCGATCTCGACGGCGTCGACATCGACGAGCTCGACGAGTCGGACGATCCCGAGGCCGACGCGGAGGACGACGAACCCGAGGACGACGCCGGCGACGAGGACGAGCACGAACGCAGCTACTGATCCGCACACGAGAAAGGCCGTCCCGCGCGCTGCGGGACGGCCTTCGTCGTCTGGTCAGGCGCTGGGAAGGCGCTCGATCGTGTAGTCGATCGCGCCGATGAGACGGCGGACGTCGTCGGGCTCGATCGAGACGAAGGTCGCCACACGCAGCTGGTTGCGGCCCAGCTTGCGGTACGGCTCCGTGTCGACGATGCCGTTGGCGCGCAGGCTCTTCGCGATCGCGGCGGCGTCGATGCTGTCGTCGAAGTCGATCGTGACGACGACGGGGGAGCGGTCAGCCGGGTCGGCGACGAACGGGGTCGCCACCGCACTGGCGTCGGCCCAGTCGTACAGCGCGGAAGACGACTCGGCGGTGCGGGCACCGGCCCACGCCAGGCCGCCGTTGTCGAGGATCCAGCCCAGCTGGTCATCGAGCAGCAGCAGCGTCGCGAGCGCCGGGGTGTTCAGCGTCTGCTGCAGGCGCGAGTTGTCGAGCGCGTTCTTCAGGCTCAGGAACTCGGGGATGTAGCGATCGGATGCCGCGATGCGCTCGATCCGCTCGATCGCCGCCGGCGACACGGCGGCGTACCAGAGCCCGCCGTCCGAGCCGAGGTTCTTCTGCGGAGCGAAGTAGTAGACGTCGGCCTGGGTCACGTCGAAGTCGATGCCTGCGGCCGCGCTCGTCGCGTCGATGACCGTCAGGGCACCGGCGTCGCCGTGGACGCGCTCGATCGGCGCGGCCACGCCCGTCGAGGTCTCGTTGTGGGGCCAGGCGTACACGTCGACGCCGTCGACGACCTCGGCGCCCAGACGGGTTCCGGGCTCGGCGCGGCGGACGTCGGGGGCCTGCAGCCACGGGGCCTTCGCGGCGGAGGCGAACTTGCCGCCGAACTCGCCGAAGACCAGGTTCTGGCTGCGGTTCTCGATGAGACCGAAGGCGGCGGCATCCCAGAAGGCGGTAGATCCGCCGTTGCCGAGGATGATCTCGTACCCCTCGGGCAGGCGGAACAGCGCGGCGAGGCGCTCACGCGTGCTCGCGACGAGGTTCTTGACGGGCGCTTGGCGGTGCGAGGTGCCCAGGATGCTCGCGCCACGGGTGACGAGAGACTCGAGCTGCGCTCCGCGCACCTTCGAGGGGCCGCATCCGAAGCGGCCGTCGGCGGGCAGGAGGTCGGTGGGGAGTTCCACGTGCGGCATGGGCTCGATTCTAGGGCGCGGGGATGCGGCATCCGGAGTCTGTGTCGGACGGGGTCGGTAGGCTGTCCTTACCAGCCGCGCGACGCCGAGGACTTCTGAATGACCGATCTGATCGACACCACCGAGATGTACCTGCGCACGATCCTCGAACTCGAGGAAGAGAACATCGTGCCGCTGCGTGCGCGCATCTCCGAGCGTCTCGGGCATTCCGGGCCCACCGTCTCGCAGACCGTGGGACGCATGGAGCGCGACGGACTCGTCGTCGTCTCGGAGGACCGCCGTCTCGAGCTCACCGGCGACGGTCGGCAGAAGGCCGTCGACGTCATGCGCAAGCACCGTCTGGCCGAGCGCCTGCTCAGCGATGTGATCGGCCTGGACTGGGCCTACGTGCACGACGAGGCCTGCCGCTGGGAGCACGTCATGAGCGAGCAGGTCGAGCGCCGCCTCGTCGAGCTCCTGGGGCACCCCACCGAGTCGCCCTACGGCAACCCGATCCCCGGTCTCGACCAGTTGGGCGACGTCGCGAGCTCGACGTTCGAAGAGGGCGTCGTGGGCCTCGTGCGCAAGCTGAACGACGCCGGTCAGCCGATCACCGGTACGGTCCGCCGCCTCGCCGAGCCCGCTCAGGTCGACCCCGAACTGCTGCAGCAGCTGAAGGCGGCCGGGGTCATGCCGGGGGCGCGGGGTGACTACCGCTTCAACGAGGGCTACGTCCTGGTGCAGATGGAGGGCGTCGACGACGGTCTCGAGCTCCCCGTCGAGGTGGCGTCGCACATCTTCCTCGTCGACGAGGCCTGAGCGCTACGCCCGATCCCGCGGTTTCCGCGTGAGGTTTCGCCTTTCGGCCACGCCGACCGAGCATCTCCTGTGCACGGGGTCCTTTGCGTGACTTGTTCGTTATCTTCGGGTAGCCTCTGAGGGTCCACAGGCGAGAAGCCCGCCGTCGGACCCCTCGCGGTTTGCCTCCCCGGCTCGTCGTCCGCAGAGGGTGAAGCCCGCACATCGTGCCCCCAATCGAGTGCTGACGAGCCAGCGTCCTTCGGACGCAGAGGCGCCGGAGGAAACTTGGCTGAACACACCGATCCCGTCGATGACCGATCAGAGGTCTCCCCCACGGGACCCACCCGAAAGAGTGCGCGCGCAGCGGTCGCCCGACCCGCACGCCGGACCATTCGACCCACCGCTCCCGCGGCGTCCCCGGTTCCCCGGACGGCTCCGCCCGCACGCTCGCTTCCCACGATGCGTCGGGGCGCGAAGCCGCTGCGCAGTGCCGTGATCCTGTCGATGGTGGCGGGACTTGTCGCCACGGTCGCGATCCCGGCCTACGCCGCCACGATGCCCGCGGCGAACACCATGACGCTGGGCGAGATGTCGGCTCCCGACAACCAGTCGATGGTCGTCGCGTCCGACGTCGCCAACGAGACGCTCGACCGCAGCAGCTACTCGGCGACCACCGCCGAAGAGATCCAGAAGAAGAAGGATCAGGAGGCCGCTGCCGCCGCCGCCGCGGAGCGCGCCCGTCAGCTGGCCGCCAACGCCGGCGCGTCGCTGTCGAACATCGACCTGAACATGACCGCTCCCGGTTCGGGAGAGGTGCGCTGGCCCCTGACGAGCTACGTGCTCGGCCGCGGTCTGTGGGACTCCGGGTACCACCAGGGCGTCGACCTGCTCGCTCCCGGCGGGCAGCCGATCTTCGCCGCCGCAGCGGGTGTCGTGAGCACCTCGTCGGAGAGCTTCGGCGGCTACGGCGTGGGCATCGTCATCGAGCACGTCATCAACGGCCAGAAGGTCTCGACCACGTACGGCCACATGACCTACGGCAGCCGTCAGGTGCAGGCGGGCGACACGGTCGCCGCGGGCCAGCTCATCGGCCTGGTCGGTTCGACCGGAAGCTCGACCGCCAACCACCTGCACTTCGAGGTGCACATCAACGGTCAGGTCGTCGACCCGTACGCCTGGCTGCAGCAGAACGCCGGCTGACCCTCAGCCCACGACACGGCGTGTCGGAGACGTCTGTTCTCCGACACGCCGTTTCTTGTTTCCCGATCTCGCGGAGCCGGGTGTGTCGCGCGTGGGTTAGCCTGTCAGCGACGTTGGGAACAACCGGAGGGAAAAGCCGATGGACGCCAGGCCTCGCATCCGCACCATGGATGCGCTCGGGCTGCTCGTTCTTCGGCATCGTATGTTCCGGATGCCGCGGTCTCACCGTGACTCCTGAGGCGCTGTCTGTCTAGACAGCGCCTTTTTTCATACGCCTGCGCACCTTCCTCGCGTCGCGAGTCGAACATCCGAGAAGCCGTCTCGGCCATTCGAGAGGAAACCTCATGCGTACTCTGGTGCTGAATGCGGGCTACGAACCGCTCGCCGTCGTGTCGTTCAAGCGGGCGCTCGTGCTCGTGATGAACGAGAAGGCCACCGTCGTCGAATGCGTCGACGAAGATCCGGTCTGGGCGGCGGGAGGAACCTACGATCGCCCGGCGGTGATCATCCTCACGCGGTACATCCGGGTGCCGGGTGCGCGCCAGGTGCCGGTCACCCGGCGCGGCGTGCTCCGCCGCGACGCGCACCGGTGCGGATACTGCGGCAAGACCGCCTCGACCATCGATCATGTGCTGCCGCGTTCGCGCGGGGGCAAGGACACGTGGGAGAACCTCGTGGCCTGCTGCCTGCGGTGCAACAACGTCAAGGGTGATCGCACGCCGCAGGAGATGTCGTGGGAGCTCCAGATCATCCCGGCACCCCCGCGCGGCTCGTCCTGGACGGTGCGCGGGGTCGACAAGAGCGATCCGCGGTGGGAGCCGTATCTCGCGCTCGCCGCATGATGGCGTTCTCGCGTCGGTGATCGTCCGTTTCCGGCGGCCGTGGTGTCGGCGGTCGGTGATGGGATGGGGACATGACACGTGCTCTGATCGTCATCGACATGCAGCGGGGATTCGACGACCTCGCGTTCTGGGGTCCCACGACCAATCCCGCCTGCGAGGCGAACGTCGCCGCTCTCCTGGAGCGGTGGGCGGGGGCGGGTGAACCCGTCGTCGTCGTGCGCCACGACTCTCCGAAAGAGGGTTCGCCGTTGCACCCCTCGGCGCCGGGCAACGCGCTCGTGGCCGCGGTGGCGGCCGTCGAGCCCGACGTGCTGGTGACCAAGAGCGTGAACTCGGCGTTCTACGGCGACCCCGACCTGCGAGCCTGGCTCGAGGAGCGCGGCATCCGGGATCTGGTGATCTGCGGCATCCAGACGAACATGTGCGTGGAGACGACCGCGCGGATGGCAGGGAACCTCGGCTACGACGTGACCGTCGCTCTGGATGCCACGCGCACGTTCGATCTGACGGGCGAGGTCGCGGGGGTCGGGACGGTCAGTCGTACGGCGGCGGAGTTGATGGCCGACACCGCTCTGGTGCTCCAGCAGGGCGGGTTCGCGCGGATCGTACGGACGGCCGACCTGCTCTGAGGGGCGGCGATCGTCGCATCGACGGCGATGTCGGAGGTAGATCGTATCTTCGAACCACAGGGATTGAGAGTGTAGAACACATGTTCTAACCTGTGGGAGTGAGGGCGATCGTGCGAGACCAGGTGCAGGCGGTGCCTGACATCCACGCGCTGCGAGACCGTCTCGAGCGCATGCAGGGCCGGCGGATGGATGCCTCGGTCCTCCCGACGCATCCGGCGTTCACGTCACTGCTCCCCGGTGGAGGGCTGCGCTCGGGCTCGGCCTATGCGCTCGCGCGGTCGGCGTCGTTGCTCCTCGCCCTCATGGCGCGTCCCTCGCAGGACGGCGCCTGGTGCGGAGTGGTCGGCATGCCCGAACTGGGGGCGGAGGCCGCCGAGAAGTACGGACTCGACCTCGATCGTCTCGTCTTCATCCCGGATCCCGGGCCGCGATGGCTGGCGGTCACGGCGACGATCGCAGAGGTGCTGCCCGTCGTCGCGGTCCGCCCTCCGGCGGGGGCGAACGCGGCACGAGGGGGTGCCGAGGCCACCCGGTTGGCCGCGCGTCTGCGTGATCGGGGCACCGTGCTGCTGGTGCAGGGGTCGTGGCCGCAGGCCGAGGCGGTCATCGACGTGGCCGATCCGCGGTGGAGCGGCGTGGGGCAGGGGAGCGGGTACCTGGCCGGTCGCGAGTTGACGGTGTCGGTGAGCAGCCGTCGCTCTCCGAACGCTCGATGGGCGCGCATGCTGCTGCCCGCGGCGGACGGCACGATCGAACTGCTGGGCGCCCCGACCGAACGTCTCGTCCCGCGCACGCACGAGACGTACCGCACCCGGGCGGTGGGCTGATGCAGGCTCCTACGCGCAGCCTCGTGCTGTGGTTCCCCGACTGGCCGATCACGGCCTTCGTCCACGAGGCCTCATCGCCGCCGCGCGACGACGCGCCCGTCGCGGTGTTCGCCCACAACATCGTCGTCGCCTGCTCGGCCGTCGCCCGCGCGCAGGGGGTGCGGCGGGGGCAGCGTCGCCGCGACGCCCAGGCGCTCTGTCCCGCGCTCGTGGTGATCGCCGCCGATCCGGTGCGCGACGCACGGGTCTTCGGTCCCGTGGTCGCGCGCATCGAAGACCGTGCGCCGGGGGTGCAGATCGTCCGCCCGGGCCTCTGTGCGCTGCGGGCCCGAGGACCCGCCCGCTACTACGGCGGCGAAGCCGAGGCCGCGCGCACCCTCGTCGACCTCCTCGCCGCCGAGGGCTTCGTCGGGGTGCGCGCGAGCGTCGCCGACGGGGTCTTCACCGCGGGCCATGCGGCCCGCGCCGCGTCTCCCGAGGATCCCGTGCGGGTGGTGCCGCCCGGTGAGGCGGCGCCGTTCCTCGCGCCGCTGTCGGTGGCGGCCCTCGACGACGAAGAGATGGCGAGCCTGCTCGCCCGGCTCGGCGTCCACACCCTCGGAGCCTTCGCCGCGATGCCCGTCGAGCGGGTGCAGGAGAGGTTCGGCCCGCGCGGGGTGCGGCTTCACGCCCTGGCCGGAGGACGCGACTCCCGACCGGTGGAACCGCGTACTCCGCCGCCGGAGCTGCACCGCGACGTGGCGTTCGAGCCTCCGCTCGACCTCGCCGACCAGGTCGCCTTCGGCGTGCGTGTCGCGGCCGAGGAGTTCATCGCCCATCTCGGCGCCCAGAACCTCGTCTGCACGGAGCTTCGTGTGGTCCTGTCGGGCGAGCGCGGCGAACGCAGTGAGCGCGTGTGGCTGCACCCCGGTTCGTTCGACGCGGCAGCGGTGGTCGACCGCGTGCGCTGGCAGCTCGCCGAGGACGGGCAGGGGATCTTCGGCAGCGGGGTGGCGGGGGTGCACATCGAGCCCGAGGCCGTCGACGACGCCGCGCACCACAGCAAGGGCCTCTTCGGCGCCGGTCCCGACGAACGGGTGCATCACGCGCTGTCTCGCGTGCAGGCCATGCTCGGCCACCGCGGGGTGGTCACGCCGACGATCGGCGGGGGCCGGTGGCTCGCCGAGCGCCAGGTGCTCGTGCCGTGGGGGGACCGGGCGGTGACGGCGAAGGATCGTGCCCGCCCGTGGCCGGGGAGTCTGCCGGATCCGCTGCCGGCGACCGTCTACCCCGAACCGCGGTTGGTGGAGGTCACCGATATCGCGGGAGCGCCCGTCACGGTGGGTGAACGCGATGTGCTGAGCGCTCCTCCCGCGGTGCTGGTGACGGGGGAGCAGCGTCGCCGCATCCGGGAGTGGGCGGGCCCCTGGCCCATCAGCGAACGGGGCTGGGATCCGCTGCGTCGACGCCGGGCGCATCGGTTCCAGGTGGTCGATGCGGACGGCGGTGCCTGGCTGCTGGTGGTCGAAGAGGGTGAGTGGCGGGCGGAGGGGCGCTATGACTGAGCCGGATGCCGGGGGCTCGAGCGCGCGGATCACCGGGGCGGGGGTGCCCTGATGGGGTGGGCCAACCCTCCGGTGAAGTGGTCGGAGCTCGAGCGCCTGCTCAGCGATGCGCGGCGCCCGACCGGTGCCCCGCCGAACGGCGACGGCGGCGACAGTCCGGCATGGTCCCACAAGCGCGGGGCATACGTCCCCCCGTCGATCGAGAGGCCGGCCGACGCGGTCCCCTACGCCGAGTTGCACGCGCACTCGTCGTACTCGTTCCTCGACGGCGCCTCCTCGCCGGAGGAGCTCGTCGAAGAGGCCGAGCGCCTGGGCCTGCACGCGCTGGCGGTCACGGACCACGACGGGTTCTACGGCATCGTGCGTTTCGCCGAGGCGGCCGAGGCCCGGGCGGTGAAGACCGTGTTCGGAGCAGAGCTCTCGCTCGGACTCCCCGCGCCCCAGAAGGGAGAGGCCGATCCCGCCGGCTCCCACCTGCTCGTGCTCGCCCGGGGAGAAGAGGGGTACCACCGTCTCGCCGCGGCGATCACCCACGCGCAGCTCACGGGAGCCGAGAAGGGGCGACCGGTGTACGACCTCGCCGAGTTGTCGGAGCGTTCCGGCGGTCCGGGCGATCCGCACTGGGCGGTGCTCACCGGATGCCGGAAGGGGGCCGTGCGGCAGGCATTGGCATCCGAGGGACCGGCGGCGGCCGCCCGGCAGCTCGACGCGCTCGTCGACCTGTTCGGTGCCGAAGCCGTGCTCGTCGAGCTGACGGACCAGGGCAACCCTCTCGACTCGCGCCACAACGACGTCCTCGCCGGGCTCGCCGCGGAGCGCGGACTGCCGATCCTCGCGACCAACAACGTGCACTACGCCGTCCCGCAGAAGGAGCTTCTCGCGGCCGCCGTCGCCGCCGTGCGGGCGAACCGCGGTCTCGATGAACTCGACGGATGGCTTCCCGCTCATGCCGGTGCGCATCTGCGCTCGGGAGCCGAGATGGCCGCCCGGTTCGCCCGCTACCCGGGGGCGGTGGCGCGCACCGTCACTCTCGCCGACGAGCTGGCCTTCCCCCTGCGGCGGGCCAAGCCCGCGTTGCCGAAGCAGGCCGTGCCCGAGGGGCACACGCCCATGTCGTGGCTGCGGCACCTCGTGTGGGAGGCCGTGCCGCGCAAGTATCCGAACCTCTCCGCCGACGATCGCGACCGCATCGAGCGCGAGCTCGGCGTCATCGAGATGAAGGACTTCCCGGGGTACTTCCTCATCGTCCACGGGATCGTCGCCGAGGCCCGGCGCCGGGGCATCCTGTGCCAGGGGCGCGGGTCGGCCGCCAACAGCGCGGTCTGCTTCCTGCTCGACATCACCGCGGTCGACTCGATCTTCTACAAGCTGCCGTTCGAGCGCTTCCTGTCGAGTCTGCGCGACGAGGAGCCCGACATCGACGTCGATTTCGACTCGGATCGGCGCGAAGAGATCATCCAGTGGGTCTACGAGACCTACGGGCGCGAGCGCGCGGCGCAGGTGGCGAACGTCATCCAGTACCGGCCGAAGAACGCTGTGCGCGACATGGCGCGGGCGCTCGGGCACTCCCCGGGGCAGCAGGATGCGTGGTCGAAGCAGGTCGAACGGTGGGGAGCGACGCTCGAGACCGGGGCCGATCACGACATTCCCGACCAGGTCATCGAGTTCGCGTCCGAGCTGTTGAAGGCGCCTCGGCATCTCGGCATCCATTCCGGGGGCATGGTGCTCACCGATCGCCCGGTGGGCGAGGTCGTGCCGATCGAGCACGCGCGCATGGAGAACCGCACGGTCATTCAGTGGGACAAAGACGACGCCGCGTGGATGGGGCTGGTGAAGTTCGACCTGCTGGGGCTCGGCATGCTCGCGGCGCTGCAGTACTGCTTCGACCTGATCCGGGATGCCACGGGCGAGGTGTGGGAGCTGTCGACGCTGCCGAAAGAAGAGAAGGCCGTGTACGACATGCTGTGCCGGGCCGACTCGATCGGGGTCTTCCAAGTGGAGTCGCGGGCGCAGATGGGGCTGCTGCCGCGGCTGCAACCGCGGAAGTTCTACGACCTGGTCGTGCAGATCGCGCTGATCCGGCCCGGTCCCATCCAGGGCGGGGCGGTGCATCCGTTCGTCCGGCGCAAGCTCGGGCAGGAGGAGATCACCTACGTCCACCCCAAGCTGAAGCCGGTGCTGGAGCGCACGATGGGGGTGCCGGTGTTCCAGGAGCAGCTCATGCAGATGGCCGTCGCCGTGGGCAACTGCACCGCCGAAGACGCCGATCAGCTGCGGCGGGCCATGGGGTCGAAGCGCGGGCTCGAACGCATCGACTCTCTGCGCGAGAAGCTGTACGAGGGCATGGCCGAGAACGGCCTGGTCGGACAGGTCGCCGACGAGCTGTACGCGAAGATCCAGGCGTTCGCGAACTTCGGGTTCGCCGAGTCGCACTCGCTCTCGTTCGCGCTGCTCGTCTACGCGAGCTCGTGGATCAAGCTGCATTACCCGGCGGCCTTCCTCGCGGGACTGCTCCGGGCGCAGCCGATGGGGTTCTACTCGCCGGCGACGCTGACCGCCGACGCCCGCCGGCACGGGGTGCGCGTGCGCCGGCCCGACCTGCTGCGATCGGGGGTCGAAGCGGGGATGGAACCCCTCGACGAAGCGGGGGAGCGCGGCTCCACCGGCCTCGACGCGTGCGCCGAGGCGCATCAACCGCCGACGGGGGAGTTCGATCGGTCGGCACCCGACGAGACCGCCGCGCACCGGCGGGACGGAGCCTTCGCGGTGCGGCTGGGGCTCGCGGGGGTCACGGGGATCGGCACGAACGTGGCCGAGCGCATCGTCGCCGAGCGGGAACGGGGCGGCCCGTACCGCGACATGCGTGATCTCGTGCGGCGGACGGGACTGATCACCGCGCAGCTCGAGGCGCTCGCGACCGCGGGGGCCTTCGAGAGCCTGGGCCATTCACGACGGGAGGCGATCTGGCTCTCGGGTTCTGCGGCCCAGGATCGCCCCGAGTTCCTGCCCGACTCCCTGGTGGCGGTGCAGCCGCCGTTATTCACCGACCCGACGAGCTACGAGCTGCTCGCTTCCGATCTCTGGGCGACGGGGCTCTCCACCGACGACCACCCCCTGACGCACTTCCGCTCGGCGCTCGATGCGCGAGGGGTCCTCACCTCCCGCGAACTGCGGAGCGCCGAAACCGATCGGCGCATCGAGGTGGCGGGGCTTGTCACGCACCGCCAGCGTCCGGCGACGGCATCCGGGATCACCTTCCTCAACCTCGAAGACGAGCACGGGCTCATGAACATCATATGCTCGGTGGGGGTGTGGAATCGGTACCGTCGCGTCGCCCGCGAATCCCCGGCGCTCATCGTGCGGGGGATGCTCGAGCGCTCGGTCGAGGGGGTGACGAACGTCGTCGCCGACGGCTTCACCGACCTGCGCGTGGGCGTCTCCCACGCGTCGCGGGATTTCCGATGACCGCGAACCCGCTCACTAGACTCGGGGAACTCGCATGAACCGCACGAGGGGACGACCATGACCGATACGCCCACTCCGCCCGACGGCTGGTACCCCGACCCCGCGGGAAGCGGGGGCACGCGCCGCTGGGACGGCACCGCCTGGACGGACGAGGTGCGCCCCGCCGAGGGCGCACGCGAGAGTGCCTCGGACGCTGCTCCGGCGTCGGGCTCGAGCGTGTCCGAGGAGACGCTTTCGACCGAGCGGGCGGGACTCGCGGACGAGTCCGCGGCACCGGCTTCCGTTGAGCCGTCTCCGTCGGCGCCGGGCGCCGCACCGGCAGCCGCCTCGGCCGTCACCGCTCCGGCTGCTTCCGCTCCGGATTCCCCTGCTCCGGCTGCTTCCGCCCCGGCCGGCTCCGCCCCCGCGGCTCCCTCAGCGGCTCCGGCGCCCGTCGCGCCCGTCGCTCCGGCCGCGGCCGCGGCACCCGCCGGCTACCCCGCGTACTCCAGCTCGGCGTCGAATGCGCCGGCATCCTCGTACACACCCGGTACACCCGGCACATCCAGCTACCCGGCGGGTCCCGGTACCCCCGAGCCGACGGCGACGAAGCGCGACATCCCCACCAACACCGTGTGGGTGTGGCTGATCGTCGCGCTCCCGCTCGTCTCGGTGCTGACGCTCTTCCTGTTCGACTGGAAGTCGCAGCTCGAGCAGTTCCTCTACGCGGCCGTCCTCGCCGAGCAGGGTGGGTACTCGTCCTCGTCCTCGTCCACGATGGTGAACTTCTCGCTGAACACGACACTGTTCAGCATCGGAATGAGTGTGCTCGGCCTCGTCCTCGGCGGCCTCAGCGTGCTCTTCGCCTTCCTCGACTGGCGTCAGCTGCGGGCCCGCGGGATCGTGCAGCCTTTCCACTGGGCGTGGGCGTTCTTCGTGTTCATCGTCACGGCGGGGGTCTACGTGGTCGGCCGCGGCATCGTGCTGCGCCGGCAGACCGGAAACGGACTCGGCCCGATCTGGGGCTTCATCGCCGTCACGGTCGTGTCGATCGTCACCGCGAGCCTCTGGGTCATCTTCCTGCTGCGCGACTTCTTCGCCGTCATGGAACAGCTCATGTACACCTACAGCTACTGAGCTGCACGGCCGACGCCCCCTCGCGGACCCGTCCGCTCGGGGGCGTCGGTCTGCGCGCGGCGGGACCCGAGAACACTCGGGTCGGTCAGCGCACGCGGCTCGCGACGATCGCGTCCAGCAGGGCGTGCGCCGTGTCGTCCTTCGATCCGGATGCCGTCGCCACCACGCCGCCGTCGCGCCCGACGATCACCAGCTCGTTGTCGATCGACTCGAACCCGCGCGTCCACCCCACGGCATTCGCCGCCAGCAGGTCCACGCCCTTGCGTGCGGCTTTGGCGCGGGCGCGCTCGAGGAGTTCGTCGTCGTCGCGGACGGTCTCGGCAGCGAAGGCGACGATCGTCTGCCCCTCGCGTCGGGTGGCGACGAGGCCCGCCACGATGTCGCGGTTCTCGACCAGCTCGAGGGTGAGTCCCCCGGGGGCGTCCTGCTTGCGGAGCTTGTGCTCCGACACCGATGCCACGGAGTAGTCGGCGACCGCAGCGGCCATTACGATGACGTCGGCGTCGGGGGCCGTGGCATCCATCGCTCTGCCGAGCTCTTCGGCGGTCGCGACCGCGATGACCTCGACCCGGGGATCCGGGACGACGTCGGCGTCGAGGTGCGCGGCGACGAGCGTGACCCGCGCGCCGCGATCGGCAGCGGCCCGGGCGATCGCGACGCCCTGTCGCCCGCTGGACCGGTTGCCGAGGAAGCGGACGGGGTCGATCGGTTCGCGTGTTCCGCCGGCGCTCACGACCACCGACACGCCGTCGAGATCGCGGCGACGCTCGACGAGGGCGAGCGCGAAAGCGACGATGTCCTCGGGCTCGGACATGCGTCCGGGGCCGGAGTCGCCGCCCGTGAGTGCGCCGTCGGCGGGTCCGACGACATGCACGCCGCGCGAGCGCAGCACCTGCATGTTGTGGGCCGTCGCCGGGTGCCGCCACATCTCGGTGTGCATCGCCGGGGCGACCACCACTGGGGCCGTCGTGGCGAGGAGCGTCGTGCCGAGAAGATCGGATGCCAGGCCCGCGGTCATCGCGGCCAGGGTGTTCGCCGTGGCGGGAGCGACGATCACGAGGTCGGCCGACTGCCCGAGAGCGACGTGGCGGACGCGGGCGACGTCGTCGTGCACCGAGGTGGTGACGGGGTTGCGGCTGATCGCCTCCCACGTGGGCGACCCGACGAAGCGTAGAGCGTCGTCGGTCGGGATGACATGCACGTCGTGTCCGGCCTTCACGAGCAGGCGGACCAGCCCGACGGTCTTGTACGCGGCGATTCCCCCGGTGACCCCGACGACGATGAACATCGCCCCAGTCTTCCAGGTGCGGGGGAGTGGCGGAGGTGCGGGTGCGGCGGGGTGTGGGGCGCGGGTGGGGCCGGGGCGGCGGGGACGTGGAGTGGGTGCGGCGGGGCGGGTGCGGCGGGGCGCGCGGTACAGGTGCCGCCGTCACCGGAACAGGGGATGCGATGAGAACAGGCCGATGCGGCGCCGTGCGCCCTGTTCTCGTGGCATCCCCTGTTTTCACGGCGCGGTTGGCGTGGGGCGGGTGCGGGTGCGGGCGCGTCGGGGTTCAGAGGTGCGGGTGTGGACGGGGGTGCCGACGCGGGGGCAGCGCGGTCACCGGAACAGGGGATGCGACGAGAACAGGCCGATGCGGCGCCGTGCGCCCTGTTCTCGTGGCATCCCCTGTTCTCAGGGCGCGGGTAGCGTGGGGCGGGTGTGCACCGTCGTCATCGATGTCCCCGCCGCGCCCGGTGACCCCGTGCGCCTCCTCGCGGTCCGCGATGAGGACCGGGACCGCCCGTGGCGCGGGCTCGGACCGTGGTGGCCCGACCGCCCCGGGATTCTCGGCGTGCGCGACGACCGCGCGGGCGGTGCGTGGCTGACGGTCGATCCCGATCGACGTCGGCTGGCGGTGCTCCTCAACCGCGAAGACCTCTCGACGCGCGCGGATGACGAGGTCGTCAGCCGCGGCGCGATCGCCCTCGATGCGCTGGGTGGCGGCATCCCGGATCATCCTCCGACCCGCGGATTCAACCTCGTCGAGGTGGATGCCACGGGTGCCCGCCTCGTCGAGTGGGACGGCCTCGCGGCGCGGCGCACACCGCTGGGCCCCGGCACGCACATGATCGCGCATCACGCGGTGGATGATGCCGGGACCCCGCGCATCGCGCGGTGGCTCGAGGAGTTCCGTCGCGCAGGACTCGCCGCCGACTCCGCGTGGTGGGAGCCGTGGATGCGCGTCGTGGAACAGTCGACGCACGATCCCGCGTCGGCGATCCTCCGCCGCGACGCCCACGACGGTCTCGTGCTCGAGTCGCTGATCGTCTGCGCCGCGCGCATCGGCCCGGACGGCGTCGAGATGCGCGAAGCGCGCCTGGCGGAGCCGGGGCACTGGGACGCTGCGCTCCCGACCCGGCTGCTCACGGGCGACCCGCTGTCGCGGCGGTAGGCTGGTGGCATCCCGCCTCCGTAGCTCAGGGGATAGAGCGCCGCACTCCTAACGCGGGCGTCGCAGGTTCGAATCCTGTCGGGGGCACATCCGTTCTCTCCCGGCACGGCTCTGCCACACTGACACCGTGACCAGCACCCCGCGTCCTCGGCGCCGCACCGCCCTCGGTGTGGGCGGGATCGTCGTCGCGATCCTCGTCCTCTACGTCACCGTGGTCGCGCTGTACGCGAGCGGGAGCGACGTGGTGTCGCGCGGCGGCGACGAGCCGTCGGCCGACGCGGTGTCGCTGATCCTCACTCCGGAGAAGATGGATGCCGCGACGAGCCGCCTCACGGTGTCGCTGCTGCCGAAGCAAGCGGGCGAGGGCGAGTACACGGACGGCATCACCGTGAGCAAGCCGTTCTACGTGCTGGTGTCGGCTGTCGCGGGATCGACGGCGGTGCAGTACGAGCCGAGCCGCTTGGTCGAGCCGACCGAGGTGTCGTTCGTGATGGACGGAGCGATCGCCGAGTGGCCGTTCGACCGATACCGGGTGACGTCGTTCATGGTCGCGGGTGTAGACGATGAAAAGGCCGAGACGATTCCCCTTCCGACGGCGGTCGACGTCAGCGGGCGTGGTGTGACGGGGTGGGACATCGCGATGACCGCGCACGATGCTGGCGACGGGCTGATCGCCGTCGACATCTCCGCGTCGAGGTCGGGCGCCACGGTGGCGTTCGGCATCGTGCTGTTGACGCTCATGGTCATCATCCCGACGCTCGTGCTCATCGTGGCGATCGCGGTGCTGCGGGGACGCCGCAAGGTCGAGGTCACGACCCTCGGATGGATGGGCGCGATGGTCTTCGCCACGATTCCGCTGCGCAACTTCCTGCCCGGCTCGCCGCCGATCGGCTCGTGGATCGACTACCTCATCGTGCTCTGGGTGCTTGCGGCGCTGGTCGCGGGTCTGGTGATCTTCGTGATCGCCTGGTGGAGGCGCGGCCCGGCCTGATTCCGCTTCGGAATTTCTCCGCCGCGCCCGCCCGCACGCCGCGCCGCGAGCTCACACGTTCCGCGCGATCTCACATCCGCGGGCACGGTCGGAGTCTGTGGCTTCGACGCGATCGTGTGATTTCGGCGGCGTGGCACGGCCCGGCGCAGCGCGCCGTTGCCCTCCGCGGCGTCCTCTGACATGATTACTGAACGATCGGTCGGAAAACCTCGCAGTCGAGGTGGACGCGACCCCGCCAGAGCCGGTGGGGGAGAGGATGGCGATGTCGCAGGCGTTTCTCATCGGCGGTGCGCGCACCCCGGTCGGGCGGTACGGCGGGGCTCTGGCATCCGTCCGTCCTGACGATCTCGCGGCCCTCGTGGTCGGTGAGGCCGTGACCCGCGCGGGTGTTCCCGCCGAGGCGATCGACGAGGTGATCCTCGGCGCGGCGAACCAGGCCGGCGAGGACAACCGCAACGTCGCGCGCATGGCCGTGCTGCTCGCAGGCCTCCCGGATGCCATCCCCGGCCTCACCGTGAACCGCCTCTGCGCCTCGGGGATGAGCGCGATCGCGCTCGCCGCCCAGGCCGTGCGGGCGGGCGACGCCGACATCGTCGTCGCGGGCGGGGTGGAGTCGATGACGCGCGCGCCCTGGGTGCAGGCGAAGCCCTCGAAAGCATGGGCGAAGCCGGGCGACGCCTTCGACACCTCGATCGGCTGGCGCTTCACGAACCCGCGTCTCGCCGCGCGCGACAAAGCGACGTTCACCATGCCCGAGACGGCCGAGGAGGTCGCGCGCGTCGACGGCATCTCGCGCGCCGACGCCGACGCGTTCGCGCTGCGGAGTCACGAGCGGGCGGTGCGGGCGCAGGATGCCGGGCACTTTCGCGACGAGATCGTCGCCGTCGACACCGGTCGCGGCCTCATCGACACCGACGAAGGGCCGCGACGTGACACCTCGCTCGAAGCGCTCGCCGGGCTCCGACCCGTCGTGAGGGGCGGGGAGGTCGTGACGGCGGGGAACTCCAGTTCGCTCAACGACGGCGCCTCCGCCATCGTCGTCGCCAGCGCCGACGCGGTCGAGCGCTACGGCCTGCGCCCTCGCGCGCGGATCGTCGCGCACGCCTCCGCCGGTCTCGCGCCCGAGATCATGGGGCTCGGCCCGGTGCCCGCGACCGAGAAGGCGCTCGCGAAGGCCGGGCTGTCGGCATCCGATCTGGGGGCGGTCGAACTCAACGAGGCGTTCGCGTCGCAGTCGCTCGCGTGCATGCGTCGGCTGGGGCTCGACCCCGAGATCGTCAACGCCGACGGCGGGGCGATCGCTCTCGGACATCCGCTGGGGTCGAGCGGCTCGCGGCTTCTCGTGACGCTGCTCGGTCGGCTCGAGCGCGAGGACGCGCGCTACGGCCTGGCGACCATGTGCGTCGGCGTCGGGCAGGGCACGGCGATGATCGTGGAGCGGGTCGATGGCTGACACCCTGCGCATCGACGCGCGCGAGGATCGAGTCGTCGCGACCCTCGACCGCCCCGAGCGCCGCAACGCGATCGACCAGGCGATGATCGACGCGCTGCACGCCCTCTGCGCGGAGCTCGAGGAGCGTCCGCGCACGCTCATCCTCACCGGCGCCGGGGGGATCTTCGCCGCCGGAGCCGACATCGCGCAGTTGCGCGAGCGCACCGGCGACGACGCGCGCCGCGGGATCAACGCGACAGCGTTCGACCGCATCCGCCACCTGCCGATGCCCGTGATCGCCGCCGTCGACGGCTTCGCGCTCGGCGGGGGAGCCGAACTCGCCTACGCCGCCGACATCCGCATCGGCAGCCCGCGCGTGCGGTTCGGCAACCCCGAGCCGGGGCTCGGCATCATCGCCGCGGCCGGGGCGTCGTGGCGGCTGCCCGAGATCGTCGGGCACGCCCGTGCGAGTGAGCTTCTGCTGACGGCGCGCGTGATCGACGCAGACGAGGCCCTCGCCTGGGGACTGCTGTCGAGCGTGCACGAGCCCGAGGCGCTGCTGGATGCCGCCCACGCGATCGCCGACCGCATCGCCGCGAACTCCGCGCGCGCGACGATCCTCACCAAGCGCGCCCTGCTCGCGCCCCGCGCGGAGCACCCCGCCATCGACGGCGAACTCCAGGCCGAGCTGTTCGACAGCGCCGACAAGCGCGCGCGCATGACCGCGTTCCTCGAGAGGAAGAAGAAGTGACCCTTCCCGAGACCACGTCTCCGGCCCACGCCCCTGCCGGAACCGCCGCCGCGCCGCGCCCCTCGACCGCCCGGGTCCCGGCATCCGTGCCCACCAGCGTCGGTGTGCTCGGCGGAGGCCGGATGGGTGCGGGCATCGCACACGCGTTCCTGCTCGCCGGCGCCCGCGTGCACGTCGTCGAGCGCGACGCCGTGGCCGCCGAGGCCGCCCGCGAGCGCGTCGAGACCGCTCTGGCCCGCTCCGCGCAGAAGGGCATCGAGATCCCGGATGCCGACACCTTGACGACCGGCGTCGACACCGCCGCGTTCGCCGACGCGGGCCTCGTGATCGAGGCCGTCCCCGAGGATCGCGCGCTCAAAGTCGACGCCCTCGCGCGGATCGAGGGGGCCGTGCACGACGACGCGGTCGTGGCATCCAACACCTCCTCCATCTCGATCGATGCGCTCGCCGCCGCGCTCCGCCGCCCGCAGCGGTTCCTCGGCCTGCACTTCTTCAACCCCGTCCCGGCATCGGCGCTGGTCGAGGTCGTCACCGGGTCGCGCAGCGAGCCGCAGCTCGTCGGCGCGGCGACCGACTGGGTCGAGGCCATCGGCAAGACCGCCGTCGTCGTGCGCGATGCGCCGGGCTTCGCGTCCAGCCGCCTGGGCGTCGCCCTGGGGCTCGAAGCGATCCGCATGCTCGAAGAAGGCGTCGCGTCGGCGCACGACATCGACACGGCGATGGAGCTGGGGTACCGGCATCCGATGGGCCCCCTCCGCACGACCGACATCGTCGGGCTCGACGTGCGCCTGGGCATCGCCGAAGAACTCGAGCGCGCGTTCGGCGCGCGTTTCACCCCGCCCGCGCTGCTGCGAGAGCTCGTCGCCCAGGGGCACCTGGGCCGCAAGACCGGCCGCGGATTCTACGAATGGAGCGAACGATGACGTTTCTGCCGAGCTACGTGAAGGGTGCGTGGTGGACGCCGGACGGCGACCCCGACGCGGCGATCGTGCGTGACGCGTCGACGGGGGAGGAGATCGTGCGGGTGGGCACGCGCGGGCTCGATCTTGCGGGAGCCGTCGCCTTCGCACGCGAGACGGGCCGGAAGAGCATCGGCGCCCTCACCTTCCACCAGCGCGCGATGGTGCTGAAGAACCTCGCGATCGCGCTGAACGACCGCCGCGAAGAGCTCTACGCCCTCTCGGAGCGTTCCGGCTCGACCCGGCGCGACTCGCTCAGCGACGTCGACGGCGGCATCGGCGTGCTCTTCACCTTCTCGTCGAAGGCCCGTCGCGAACTCCCCGCCGGGAAGGTCGTGCTCGACGGACCGATCGAGCCGCTGTCGAAGGACGGCTCCTTCCTCGGCCGGCACGTCTACACGCGCCTCCCGGGCGTCGCCGTGCAGATCAACGCTTTCAACTTCCCGATGTGGGGAGCGCTCGAGAAGTTCGCGCCCGCGTTCCTCGCCGGGCTCCCGACGATCGTGAAGCCCGCGACCCCGACGGCGTACATCGCCGAGGCGTGGGTGCGGATGGTCGTCGAGACCGGCCTCCTGCCCGAGGGCGCCCTGCAGTTGATCAGCGGAAGCGTGCCGGGCCTGTTCGACCTCCTCGACCTCGGCGACACCGTCGGCTTCACCGGCAGCGCCGCGACTGCCGAGCGCCTCCGCACCCAGGCGAGGCCCGGGGTGCGGTTCACGAGCGAGACCGATTCGATCAACGCCTCGATCCTCGGCCCCGACGCGGTACCGGGCACTCCCGAGTTCGACGCCTACGTGAAGCAGCTGCTCGTCGAGCTGACGACCAAGGCGGGGCAGAAGTGCACCGCGATCCGCCGCGCGATCGTGCCGGCGGGGATGACGGATGTCGTGGCCGAGGCGCTGCGCGAGAAGATCGCCGAGCGCGTCGTCATCGGCGACCCGCGCGCCGAGGGCGTCACGATGGGCCCGGTCGTCTCGCGCGAGCAGCGCGACGAGGTGCTGCGGCAGGTGACGGCGCTCCAGGCGGCGGGAGGGCGGTTCGTCGTCGGCTCGGCCGAGGCGCCCGAGGGCGCACCCGCGGAGGGGGCATTTCTCCGGCCCATGCTCCTGGCCTTCGCGGATGCCGCGACCCCGGCCGTCAACGACATCGAGGCGTTCGGGCCGGTCGCGAGCATCGTCGAGTACGCCGACGTCGCCGAGGCCGCGACCATCGTGGGCCGGGGCGGCGGCTCGCTCGTCACGAGCATCGCCACCCACGACCCCGACGTCGCGGCCGAACTGCTCACCCGCATGGGCGCGATGAACGGCCGCGTGCTCTTCCTCGACCGCGACGACGCGCGCACCTCGACCGGCCACGGCGCCCCCGTGCCGCACCTCGTGCACGGCGGGCCCGGTCGGGCGGGTGGCGGCGAGGAGCTCGGCGGCATCCGCTCCGTGCTCCATTCCATGCAGCGCACCGCGATCCAGGGTTCGCCGCGCATGCTGACCGCGCTCACCGGGGTGTGGCATCCGGGAGCCGAGACCGACTCCGCGGGGACGCACCCGTTCCGCAAGCCCCTCTCGGATCTCCGGATCGGGGATGCCGTGGAGTCGGCCGAGCGAGAGGTCACCCTCGACGACATCGAGGTGTTCGCGAGATTCACCGGCGACACGTTCTACGCGCACATGGACGAGGAGTCGGCCGCGGCGAACCCGTTCTTCCCGGGACGCGTCGCGCACGGGTACCTGCTCGTGTCGTGGGCGGCAGGGCTCTTCGTCGACCCCGCGCCGGGTCCCGTGCTGGCGAACTCGGGCCTCGAGAACCTCCGCTTCGTCACGCCCGTCTCGCCCGGCGACCGCATCCGCGTGTCGCTCACGGCGAAGCAGATCACCCCGCGCGAGACCGACGAGTACGGCGAGGTGCGGTGGGATGCCGTGATCCGCAACCAGGATGCCGAGATCGTCGCGCAGTACGACGTGCTCACGCTCGTGTCCAAGACGTGGGCGCCCCGTCCGCTCTCCGCCGCGGAGTCCGCCGGCGCGACCGCCCCGCAGCCGACGGGGGCGCTCGCATGAGCCTGCGGCCGATGATGCAGCGCGATCAGGCATCCGCGATGCTCGGTATGGTCGTCGAGCACGACGCGCCGGGGGAGTCGCGGGTGTCGATGACCGTGCGCGACGACATGCTGAACGGCTTCGCGATCACCCACGGCGGGCTCGTCTTCACCCTCGCCGACACGGCCTTCGCGATCGCGTGCAACGAGGACGAGCGCGTGACGGTCGCCGGCGGCGCCGACATCACGTTCTTGAAGTCCACGACCGCGGGGCAGACTCTGACGGCGACGGCTGCGCGCCGCGCCCGGAGCGGCCGGACAGGCCTGTACGACATCCGGGTGACGGATGAGACGGGCGACCTCGTCGCCGAGGTGCGCGGTCGCAGCATCACGACGGACCGGCGGCCGCCGGTTCCGGTCCCTTCGACGAGCTCAGGGACCTCTGACGTGGCAGTGAGCTCTGACGCGCCGGTGGCTGAGCCTGTCGACGCCTCCGGCCCCCGACCCTCGAACGACCCCGAGCGCACCGCCGCGCTCTCCACCACGGAGGTGTCCCGATGACCCTGACGACCGCATCGCGCCCGGACTTCCTGGCATCCGTCGATCCCACAGGCATCCCGCTCGAGAGGCTCCGCGCCCTGCAGCTCGAGCGCCTGCAGTGGACCGTGCGCCACGCGTACGACAACGTCGCGCTGTACCGCCGCACGTTCGACGAGGCCGGCGTGCATCCCGACGACATCCGGGCCCTCGACGACATCCGCCTGCTGCCGTTCACGACCAAGGCCGACCTCCGTGAGACCTATCCCTTCGGCATGTTCGCCGTACCGATGTCGGACGTGCGTCGCATCCATGCCTCCTCCGGCACGACCGGGCGTCCCACGGTGGTCGGATACACCGCCGGCGACCTCGACCGCTGGGCCGACCTCGTCGCGCGCTCGCTCAGCGCGGCCGGCATCCGCGCGGGCGATCGCGTGCACAACGCGTACGGCTACGGCCTGTTCACCGGGGGTCTCGGCGCGCACGCGGGTATCGAGCGGCTCGGGGCGACCGTCATCCCGATGTCGGGCGGGCAGACCGCGCGGCAGGCGCAGCTCATCCAGGACTTCGCACCGGATGCCATCCTCTGCACGCCCAGCTACCTCCTGACGATCGCCGACGCGTTGGAGGCCGCGGGTGTCGACCCGCGATCCACCTCGCTGAAGGTCGCAGTGCTCGGCGCGGAGCCCTGGACCAACGAGATGCGACGCGAGATCGAGCGCCGCCTCGACCTCGTCGCCGTCGACATCTACGGCCTGAGCGAGGTGATGGGCCCGGGCGTGGCATCCGAGAGCGCCCTCACGAAAGACGGCCCGCACGTGTGGGAGGACCACTTCCTCCCCGAGACGATCGACGGCGAGACCGGCGAGCCCGTCGCCGACGGCGAGCTCGGCGAGCTTGTCTTCACCTCCCTCACGAAGGAGGCGTTCCCGGTCATCCGCTACCGCACCCGCGACCTCACCCGTCTGCACCCCGGCACGGCGTTCCCGTCGATGCGCCGCATCGAGAAGATCACCGGCCGCAACGACGACATGATCATCCTGCGCGGCGTGAACCTCTTCCCGACGCAGATCGAGGAGATCGTGATGGGCATCGAGACCCTCACGCCCCACTTCGTGCTCGAGCTGCGGCGCGAGGGGCGGATGGATGCCATGACCGTCCGCATCGAGAGGCATCCGGCCCTGGAACGCGAGGTGTGCGAAGCCGCCGGCGTCGTGCTGCGCCAGCGCATCAAGGTGCTGATCGGCACGAGTGTCGACGTGCGCGTCGAGGAACCCGGTGCCCTGCCGCGCAGCGAGGGCAAGTACAAGCGGGTCTACGACCTGCGCTGACCCGTCCGGGTCGCCCCGGGCCGGCGCGACCCGGCCCGGCGCCCAGGACGCATCGGTTTGCCGAGACCGCACCCGTTCAGTGCGATTCGGGTGCGGTCTCGGTACACGGATGCGTCCTCGCCGCCGAACGCGGGCCGGTGCCGCGCGTGCCGCGCCGGCGCCGCGCCCGAGCGCCGCCCGAGCGCCGCCCCAGCCCCGCGCTCGCGCCGCGGCCGCTCAGGCGTCCGCGCGCGCGAGCGGAGTGTGGTCGAGGCCGGCGATCAGGGCGCGGAGGCTGTCGAAGACGCGCACCGCCCCGGCATCCTGCAGTTCCTCGGGCGCGAATCCGCCCGTGCGCACCGCGATCGTGGGGATGTCCGCTCGCGCCGCGGCGACGGCATCCCACGGAGAATCTCCGATCATGATCCCGCGCGCGCCGGGGACGCGGTCGAGCGCCGTCTGCACGAGGTCGGGCGCGGGCTTGCTGGCTTCGACGTCGTCGGAGGTGGTCCAGGCGTCCGCGAGGTCGCGCGCGTCGACGAGGTCGAGGAAGCGCTCGACGTGATCGCTCTTGCCGGAGCTGGCGAGAACCACTTGAAAACCGCGTTCCTTCACCGCGACGAGGAGGTCGTGCGCGCCGTCGAAGGGGCGCACCTCGTCGATCATCGGCTCGAACTCCTCGGTCCACGCCGCGCGAAGGGCCTCACCGTGTTCCCGTTCGACCTCGTCGCTCGTGAGGGACGGGACGAGCTGGTCGCCCCCCATTCCGATCGCCCGGTGGATGCGCCAGACGGGCAGCACGATGTCGAACCGGTCGAAGGCGCGGAACCACGCGAGGGCGTGCTGGTAGTTGGTGTCGACGAGGGTGCCGTCGACGTCGAAGATCGCGGTGTCTGCCATGGCATCCAGCACACCGGTCATTCGCCGCGGGGGCACGACCATTGCGGTCCCGGGCACCCTCGGCTACAGTTTTACTGAACGATCGGTCTGTAAAAGGAGTCGACGATGACGATGACCGCACCCCGCGCGGACGCCCTTGATGGCGAGGCGATGTTCGACGCCCTCATCGAGGCCGACGGCCGGATCGAACCGCGCGACTGGATGCCGGAGGGCTACCGCCGCACCCTGATCCGGCAGATCTCGCAGCACGCGCACTCCGAGATCATCGGCATGCAGCCCGAGGGGGCGTGGATCACCCGTGCGCCGAGCCTCAAGCGCAAGTCGATCCTGCTGGCGAAGGTGCAGGACGAAGCGGGCCACGGCCTCTACCTCTACTCCGCCGCGCAGACCCTCGGCATCACCCGCGACGAGATGACGCAGCAGCTCGTGGACGGGAAGGCGCGGTACTCGTCGATCTTCAACTACCCGACCCCCACCTGGGCCGACATGGGCGCGATCGGCTGGCTCGTCGACGGTGCCGCGATCTGCAACCAGGTGCCGCTGTGCCGCGCGTCGTACGGACCCTACGGTCGAGCGATGGTGCGCATCTGCAAGGAGGAGTCGTTCCACCAGCGTCAGGGCTTCGAGATCCTCCTCACCCTCATGCAGGGCACCGCGGAGCAACGCGAGATGGCTCAGGATGCCGTGAACCGCTGGTACTGGCCGAGCCTGATGATGTTCGGACCCCCGGATGACGACTCGCCCAACTCGGCGCAGTCGACGGCGTGGAACATCAAGCGCTTCAGCAACGACGTGCTCCGCCAGCGCTTCGTGTCGATGCTCGTCCCGCAGGCGGCCGTGCTGGGCGTGACCCTGCCCGACCCCGAGCTGCGCTTCAACGAGGAGACGGGGGAGTACGACATGGGCGAGATCGACTGGACCGAGTTCCACGAGGTGCTCGCCGGTCGCGGTCCGCTCAACACGATGCGCCGCCAGCACCGCCGCGACGCCCACGAAGAGGGCGCGTGGGTCCGCGAGGCCGCCGCGGCCTACGCCGCGAAGAAGAGCGCCGCCCGCGCCGAGACGCCGGCGGCCGCCTGATGGCCACGCCCGGCGGCAGCCCCGCCGACACCTGGCCCCTGTGGGAGGTCTTCGTGCGCGCCAACCGCGGCCTCAGCCACGTGCACGTCGGCTCGCTGCACGCGCCCGACGCCGAGCTCGCCGTTCGCAACGCGCGCGACCTCTACACCCGTCGCGGCGAGGGCGTCTCGGTCTGGGTCGTCCCCTCGGATGCCGTGACCACGAGCGATCCGGGAGCCAAAGGCGCGTTCTTCGAGTCGCCCGCGGGCAAGAACTACCGGCACGCGGTGTACTACACCGCCTCCGAGGGGGTGCCACACCTGTGAGCACCGCGACTGATCAGGGGGACCGGTCCCTTCGACAGGCTCAGGGGCCTGGCACGGGCGCAGCGGCGGTGGCTGAGCCTGTCGAAGCCCCCGACGCGGAACACCGCGCCACCGACCCCCACGGAGACGTCTCGCTTCACGCCCGCGAGCTCGCCGCCGAACTGGCCGGGGGAGAGGACCGCGCCACCGACCCCGACGTCAGCGCCTACGCGATGCGGCTGGGTGACGACGCGCTGATCCTCGCGCAGAACCTCTGCGGCTGGATGGCCCGCGCACCCGAGATCGAGGAAGACGTCGCCCTCGGCAACATCGCCCTCGACCTCCTCGGTCACGCCCGCTCACTTCTGCGCTACGCCGGGTCGTACGACGACCGCAGCGAGGATGACCTCGCGTACTGGCGCGACGAGCGCGAGTTCCGCAGCGCGTGGCTCTTCGAGCTTCCGAACGGCGACTTCGCCCACACGATCGCCCGACAGCTCCTGGCATCGACGTACCTGCTCGAGCTGTACCGCGACCTCACGGCATCCACCGATCCCGTGCTCGCCGCCGTCGCCGCAAAGGCCGAGAAAGAGGTCGACTACCACCGCGACCACGCGGTGCAATGGACCCTCCGCCTCGCCGGGGGCACGGACGAGTCCCGGCGCCGCTTCCTCGTCGCCCTCGACGACACCTGGCCGTATCTCGACGAGGTGTTCCGCGACGAGCCGCTGCACGATCGCCTCGAGGGGATCGCCGTCCGCCCCTCGACGCTCCGGGCGCGCGTCGACGACGTGCTCGCGGCGGTTCTCGCCGAGGAGAACGTCGAGGTTCCCGGCATCCCGTCCTCGTCCGCCGGCGGTCGCCGTGGCATCCATCACCCCGCCTTCGGGCCGCTGATCGCCGAGATGCAGGTGCTGGCGCGCCGGCACCCGGGAGCGACGTGGTGACCCCGACGATCGAGCGCGCCCGCGAGGTCGTGGCGGCCGTGGTCGACCCCGAGGTCCCCGTGCTCACGATCGACGACCTCGGGGTGCTCCGCGACGTGCGCGTCGACGGCGACACCGTGACCGTCACGATCACCCCCACGTACTCGGGATGCCCCGCCGTCGAGGCGATCCGCGACGACATCGTCCTCGCTCTCACCTCAGCCGGTTTCGGCGACGCCGTGGTGAAGACGACGCTGACCCCCGCCTGGACCACCGACTGGATGAGCGAAGAAGGCCGCCGCAAGCTCACCGAGTACGGCATCGCCCCTCCGACCGGACGCGCTGCGGCCGGGCCCATCCGACTGCGACTCAGCGTCGCGTGCCCGCGCTGCGGGTCGCTCGACACCCGCGAGGTCTCGCGCTTCGGCTCCACGTCCTGCAAATCGCTGTGGGAGTGCCGCGCGTGCCTCGAACCCTTCGACCACTTCAAGGCCCTCTGATGACGATGACGGACACGGATGCCATGCCCGCCGGCCCCGCGGATGCCCCGGCCCCGGCTGCCGTGCGCAAGACCCGCGCCCGCTTCCACACCCTGCGCGTCTCCGATGTGCGGCCGCTCACCCCGACCGCGATCGAGGTGACGCTCGCCGTCCCGGACGACATCGCGGATGCCTTCGACTACGCGCCCGGCCAGTACGTCGCCCTGCGCGCCACGGTCGACGGGGAGGAGCTCCGCCGCTCGTACTCGCTCTGCCGCCCGCCCGCGCGCGGCGCGATCAGCGTCGGCATCAAGCGCGACCCCGACGGGCGGTTCTCGAGCTGGGCGCACGAGGGTCTGCGTCCCGGCGACGAGATCGACGTGATGAGCCCGCAGGGCACCTTCGTCTCGAGAGCCTCGACCTCGACGGGGCACGTGGTCGCGATCGCCGCGGGTTCCGGGATCACCCCGATCATGGCGCTCGCAGCCGACGTCCTCGAACGCTCCGCAGACGCGCGCATGACGATCGTCTACGCCAACCGCTCCTCGACCGACGTGATGTTCGTCGACGAGCTCGCCGACCTCAAGGACCGCTACCCCTCCCGCCTGACGCTGCACCACGTGCTCTCGCGGGAGCAGCGTGCCGCCCCGGTCTTCTCGGGACGGCTCGACGAGGAGCGCCTGCGCCTGATCCTGTCGCGGCTCATCGTCCCGGCATCCGTCGACGAGTGGTTCCTCTGCGGGCCCTTCGCGCTCGTCGAGGTGTGCCGCGAAGCGCTCGCCGAGGCCGAGGTGCCTCGAGAGCGCGTGCGCTTCGAGCTGTTCACGGCCGGCGACGGCGACGCCCCCGCCCAGACCGGGGGAGCACGCCCGGTGCGCGTGCGCGCGGACGAGCCGGTACGCCGGATCGACTTCACGCTCGACGGTCAGTCGGCATCCGTCGACAGCCCGGTCGCGGCGAACGAGACGATCCTCGCCGCCGCGCTCCGCGTCCGGCCCGACGTTCCGTTCGCCTGCGCCGGGGGAGTGTGCGGCACCTGCCGCGCCCGCGTGATCGAGGGCGCGGTGTCGATGACCGAGAACTACGCCCTCGAGCCCGACGAGATCGAGCGCGGATACGTCCTCACCTGCCAATCGCACCCGAGCACCGACGCCGTGCGCGTCGACTACGACGGATAGGGATGCCGTGATCGACTACGCCCACGCCGGTGAACTCGCGACCATCACGCTGAACGCGCCCGCGCGGCGCAACGCGCTGGGTCTCGACGACCTGCGCGCGCTCGCCGCCGCCTACGACCGCGCCGAGGCCGACGGGGCTCGTGCCGTGCTCCTCCGCGGCGAGGGGCCGTCGTTCTGCGCCGGTCGCGACATCGCGGGAGTGGATCCCGCGACCGACGATGTCGCCGGGTACCTCGACGACGCCCTCGCGCCGTTGCTACGCCGCATGGCATCCTTCCCCGCTCCGACCTTCGCCGCCGCCCACGGAGCGTGCCTCGGCGTGGGGCTGGGGCTGCTTATCGCCACCGACGTCGTCTTCGTCGCCGATGACGCCAAGATCGGCTCCCCGTTCGCCGCGCTCGGGGCGACCCTCGACTCCGGCGGGCACGCCCTCTTCGTCGAGCGCCTCGGTACCCATGCCACGCTCGACCTCGTCTACACCGGGCGGATGCTCACCGGCGAGGAAGCCGTTCGCGCCGGACTCTTCTCGCGCGTGGTCCCGGCATCCGAGATCCAGGATGCCGTCGCCCTGGCCGCGCGTCGCGCCGCGACCGGGCCCACCGAGGCGTTCCGCGCCAGTAAGCGCATCGTCACGGCGATCCGAGACGAACGGCTGGGGCTCTGGGAGGCGATGGCGCTCGAGAACCGTGCGCAGGCCGCGCTCTCCCGCACGGACGATTACCGCGAGGGGTTCGCGGCGTTCCAGGCCAAACGTGCTCCGGAGTTCGCGGGTCGCTGACGTCGCCGCGCACGGTCTGCGTCGCCGCTCCGGCGGGGCATGTCGCCCTTCTGGTCGCCTCAGCGCGTCTCGGCCGGCCTCTTCCGGGATACGTACGGTTGGTGTTCACTCGAGAGATGGAGCGGCGCGCCGCGCGCCGCGCGCACCATCGGCCCGTGCTGATTGAATCGGCTCATGTCGATCGATGACGAAGACGAACTCGCCCAGTTGCGCCGCCGGGCATACTCGCCCTCGGCCGACATCGCCGCTGACCCGGAAGCCCTCGCGCGCCTCATCGAGCTCGAGACGCGGGCGAGCGCGGGCGCGGAGGAGCCGTCGCCGACCGTCGTCGTCGGCGAGGACCCCTCCGCTCCGCGCGACGAGGAGATTCCGGATGCCGCCCCCGGGCGGCCGCGGTTCGTCTTCGCGCGGCCACGCAGGTCGACGGTGCTCCTGCTCTCCGCCGCCGCGCTCGTCGTGGCGACGCTCGCGACGGTGCTCGTGGTGGTGCAGCGAGTGCAGACCGATCCTCTGCAGATGGGGGCGACGCAGATCGCGCGCCTGGCGCCGGATCCGACTTTCGAGATCCCCAGCTCCTTGACCGTGGGCATCACCGGCCGGGTGACGGCCTTCGAGGAGTTCGAGGGCTTCCGCGTGGTCTCCCAACCGTCGTACAACGACGCCGAGGGCGCCGCGCGTTGCATCACCGTGTGGCAGCCGGTGCTGCTGGATTCCGCGGGCGGTGGCGGATTCTCGTACGGGGGCGAGTTCCTGATGAGTGCGTGCGGGGCCGGCTCCTTCCCCGCCAACACGACGATGCTTCTCCGCGAGAGCACCCCGGAGCGGGCGCAGACGGACCTCCCCGCGGGAACCGCGCTGCAGTTCGTCTACGACGCGGCGAACGAGGAGATCGTGGTGTTCCGCGGCTGACCCGGGAAACGACGATGCCCCGGCTCAGGTCCGGGGCATCGTCGAGACAGGGATCGTCAGGCGGCGGTCGTCACCGCGAACTGAACGGAGCCCTGCGGGTCGATCTGCGCGTCGAGGACACGGTCGTCCAGGACGGCGGCGGCGTCGGTGTCGAGGAACACCCGCGCGCCCGCGTGCTCGACGACGGCGTCCTGCGGCTGCGGGCCGTCGACGACCGACAGCGAGAATTGGGACTCGGGCGAACCCGCGCCCTCGATGCGCACCCCGCCCTGGGCGGCGTCGGGGTACTGCGCGGTGATGGTCTTGACGGCGGTCGTGGCCTCTTCGGTGAGCGTCAGCATTCGTGGCTCTCCTTCTTTGTCGACGACAGGAGCCAGCCACGATGCCGAGAATCCGCGCGGCTCTCAAGCCCCGGCATCCATTTCCAGGGGATTCCCACCGGGCGCACAGAGGGCGGGTGCCGGGGTCAGGGGAGCAGACCCGCCCGTCGCGCACGGGCGACGGCGGCGTGCCGCGTCGAGGCGTCGAGCTTGGCCATCGCCGATGCCAGATACGACTTGACGGTGGTCTCGCGCAGGTGAAGAGATGCCGCGATCTCACCGTTCGTCGATCCGACCGCCGCGCATGCCAGCACGTCGATCTCGCGGCGCGAGAGGTGGATGTCGGCGTCCTCGCCGGAGCGGGGCGCATCCCCGGTGAGCGCCGCCAACCGCGACTCGAGCTCCTCGAGACGCCGGCGCACGTCGTCGTCGCCGACCGTGGCCGCGATGCTGCGCAGCTGCGCGTAGCTCTCGCGGATCTCTTCGCGCACCCCGACGCTCAGTCCGTTCTCGCCCGCCGGCATCGTCGAGAGGCGGCGGTCGACCTCATCGCGCACACGGAGCTCGGTGCCCAGTTCTCCCGCGACGTCGAACGCGGGGCGCGCTTCGAGATCTCCCACCGGCGCCTGGGCCCAGGACCCGCAGTACAGGACTCCTCGCGCGTGACCGCGGACGAGGACCGGCACGGCGAACAGCGTGGCGATCCCCTCGCCCAGGATGGCGCGGTCGTAGTCGTGCGTGATGGAGCGGGCCGTGCGGTAGTCCAGCGTCATCCGCGGGCGTCGCTCGACCAGGGCACGTCCGCCGAGTCCGCGTTCGGCGCGGACGACGAGTCCCTCGATGCTGCGGGTGCGTGCCCCGACGATGGTCGTGACGTGGACGGACCCGTTGTGCTCCAGACCGCCGAACGCCAGCGGGAAATGGGTGCGGCGCGCGAGTTCGGCGACGGCGTGCGACACGAGCGTCGCGTCATCGCGGAGAACGGTCGGTGCTCCCAAGAGAACTACCTACTTCCGGGGGTGACGGCTGCGTCGCCGCCTTTCGTAGCGTCGACCCTACCACCGGGAGCGCTTCCACAATCCCGGGTCATCATCCCCCCAATCGGTGCGATGTTGCACCGGTCCCATGAGGCAAGGAGGCCACATGACGGACAGAAGGATCGACCCCGCCCCCGGGGGCGGCGTCGACTACATCGCGGTCGAGGAGTCCGCACCGTTCCGCGATCTGAAGAAGCGTCAACGCACCTTCATCTTCCCTCTCGCGGTCGCGTTCCTCGTCTGGTACTTCGTCTACGTGCTGCTGTCGTCGTTCGCCCCGGAGTTCATGGCGCAGCCGGTCTTCGGCGCGGTGACGGTCGGACTCCTGTTCGGCCTCGGACAGTTCGTGACGACGTTCGCGATCACGATGGGCTACGTCGCGTACGCGAACCGCCGCCTCGACCCCCTCGCCGAGGAGCTGCGTGACGAGCTCGAGCGCACGGAGCGGGGTGCCGCGTGAACGAGGTCTTCGGCACCGTCCACGCCGCGGTCCAGACGGTCGAGAACAACCCGGTCCTGAACATCTCGATCTTCGGCGCCTTCGTCGCCGTGACGCTGTTCATCGTCATCCGAGCCAGCCGCAACAGCAAGACCGCGGCCGACTACTACGCCGCGGGCCGCTCGTTCACGGGCCCCCAGAACGGGTTCGCCATCGCGGGCGACTACCTCTCGGCGGCCTCCTTCCTCGGGATCGTCGGCGCGATCGCGATCAACGGATACGACGGCTTCCTCTACTCCATCGGCTTCCTCGTCGCCTGGCTGGTGGCGCTGCTGCTGGTGGCGGAGCTCATGCGCAACACCGGCAAGTTCACGATGGCCGATGTGCTGTCTTTCCGCCTGCGGGAGCGCCCCGTCCGCATGGCCGCGGCGATCACGACGCTGGCGGTGTGCTTCTTCTATCTGCTCGCCCAGATGGCCGGAGCCGGCGGGCTCGTCTCGCTCCTGCTCGGGATCACGGAGCGCCTGGGGCAGTCGATCGTCGTCGCGGTCGTCGGTCTGCTCATGATCGTGTACGTGCTGATCGGCGGTATGAAGGGCACCACCTGGGTCCAGATCGTCAAGGCCTTCCTGCTCATCGGCGGCGCCGTCGTGATGACCATCTGGGTGCTCGCGATCAACGGGTTCAACCTGAACACCCTGCTGGAGGCGGCGGTCGCGGCGTCCCCGAAGGGGGAAGCGGTGCTCGCGCCGGGACTCCAGTACGGCAAGAACCCGTGGGACTTCATCTCCTTGGCACTCGCGCTCGTGCTCGGCACGGCGGGTCTGCCGCACGTGCTCATGCGCTTCTACACGGTGCCCACGGCCAAGGAGGCCCGCCGTTCGGTGGTCTGGGCCATCTGGCTCATCGGCCTGTTCTACATCCTCACGCTCGTGCTCGGGTACGGAGCGGGTGCGCTCGTCGGCCCGGAGGCCATCCTCGCGGCGCCGGGCGGCGTCAACGCGGCGGCCCCCCTGCTGGCCCTCGCTCTCGGCGGACCGATCCTGCTCGGGTTCATCTCGGCGGTGGCGTTCGCGACGATCCTCGCGGTGGTCGCGGGGCTGACGATCACCGCGGCCGCCTCGTTCGCGCACGACATCTACGCGAGCGTCGTGAAGAAGGGGAACGTCCCGCCGGACGGAGAGGTCAAGGTCGCTCGCCGCACCGTCATCGTCATCGGTGTGCTCGCGATCATCGGCGGCATCGGGGTCCAGGGACAGAACGTGGCGTTCCTCGTCGCGCTGGCCTTCGCCGTCGCCGCGTCGGCGAATCTCCCGACCATCCTGTACTCGCTCTTCTGGCGCCGATTCACCACGCGCGGTGCGGTGTGGAGCATGTACGGGGGTCTCGGCTCGGCCCTGGTGCTGATCTTCCTCTCGCCGGTCTTCTGGGGAACGCCCACCAGCGTGTTCGTGGACACCGGTGTGGCGATCTGGCCGCTCAACAACCCGGGAATCGTGTCGATCCCGCTCGGCTTCGTGCTCGGCTGGCTCGGATCGATCACCTCGCGTCGAGCCGAGGATGCCGGAAAGGCGGCGGAGATGGACGTGCGCTCACTCACCGGCTTCGGGGCGGAGAAGGCCTCGAACCACTGAGAACCCGCCCTCGGCGCAGGAGCGCTCGGTCTCGTCGGCGACAGCCGCGGGGCCGGGCGCTCCCTGCTGTCCACGGCCATCGCCCGCGCCCACCGTGCCCACCGTGCTGGGGCATGCCCCGGGCCCGCGCGGACCCCGCACCGGACGCGACCGCCTCACCCCGTCCCGCGCAGCCCCTCACCGAGCACCACCTCGTTCTCGAGCGACAGCAGATACTCCTTGACCTCGGGATGGCCGCCGTACTCGCCGATGGACCCGTCGGCGCGCACGACGCGGTGCACGGGAACGACGAGGGAGAACGGGCTCTTCGCGCACGCCGTCCCCACCGCGCGCGCCGCCCCGGGGGCGCCGGCGAGGATCGCGACCTCGCCGTACGACGCCACCTCCCCGTAGGGGATGTCGATCGTGGCCTGCAGGGCTGTCCGGGTGAACCCCTGCACGAGCCGCCAGTCCAGCGGTACGTCGAAGTGTCGCCGCTCGCCGTCGAAGTACTCGTCGAGCTGCGTCCGCAGGTCGGTGGCACCTTCGGGATCGGGCTCGGGCAGGACCCCGAGCCGCTGCGCGATGTCCGCCCGGGCGAGGTCGATGCCGTCATGGGCGACGTCGAGCCGTACGAGCGCATCGTTCACGAACGTGAGGAGGATCGGGCCGACCGGGCTGTCGTGTTCGGTGCTGGTGACTGTGTTCATGCGTTCATCCTCGTGACCGGCGGGACCACCCGTCGGGCTGCGGCCCGGAACGGGGGACGACCCCGTGATTCGGCATCCTGGGGAGGAAGAGCCGATCCGACGGCGTGTCGTCGATTCCCACAAAACCCGCCCCGGCTACGCGCGAACCGTTGGTGCCCGGCTTAGTCTGGCAGGTGTGTGGCGAGCTGAGGATGACACCGTGAGCGGTGGCGACGGAGACGGGTCCTCGTCGACCGTCGATCCGGCCGAGCTGCGACTGTCCGAGCCCGGCATCGTGGTCCGCCACGTCGCCGACCCCGAGCGCGATCGCATCCGCTCCGAGGCAGCGGCCCTCGGCGGCCGATCCACGCTCCTGCGTTTCGACGACGCCCTCGACGCCGGCATCGACATCACCAAGGCGCATCCCGGTTCCCTGCCGCAGTTCATCACCGGCCGGGCGACGCTCCTGTCGAACCTCTTCCGCGACGAGGTGGCACTGCGCACCGCTCGACTCGCGGCCGAGCGGATCACCGCCAAGAACGTCGAGCTCCGCACCGCGCGCGGTCTCGAGCCGGTCCACCTCGCCGTCGGCCTCGCCGCGTGGAAGATCGGGGGAGTGGAGTGGTCGTCGCCCGTGCTCCTCCGGCCCCTCGCGATCCGCCGGCACAACGGCGACTTCGAGCTGAAATTGCACGGCGCCTTCGTGATGAACCCCGAGCTGGCCCGCGCGTTCCGCAGCCATCTCGGCATCCACATCGACAGCGCCGCCCTGGCAGGCCTCGCCTACGACCAGGGCGTGTTCAAGCCGCAGCCGGTCATCGACCACATCCGCCGCCTGACCACGCACGTGCCCACCTTCGTGGTGCACCCGCGTCTGGTGATCTCGTCGTTCGCGGACGTGGGCTCCGGCATGGCGCGTGACACCCAGCACCTCGACGACACGCTGCTGAACGCGCTCGCCGGTCACCCCGACGACCGCGCCCGCATCACCGTGCGCCGCGAGGACCCCGTCATCGTCAGCCCCGACGAGCGCTCGCCGGCGTCCGACACCCTGCTCCTCGACGCCGACGCGGAGCAGGAGCGCGTCCTCGCCCGCATCGTCGCCGGCCACTCGCTCGCCGTCCACACGCTCCCCGGAACCGGTGGCACCCAGACCGTCATCAACGCGGTCGGCCAGCTCGTCCACGACGGCAAGCGCGTCCTCGTCGTCAGTGCTCGGCGCTCGACCCTCGACGGCATCCGTCACCGCCTCGCCGGCGTCGGCCTCACGGGTCTCGCCGTCTCCCCGAACCACGTGCGTCGCGACCTCATCCGGGCCATCGGCCGCAACGAGAAGGCCGAACAGCCCAAGGTCGCCGAGATCGACGATGCGCTGCTGCGTCTGCGCACGGTCCTGCGCGACTACCGCTCCGCGGTCACCGAGCCGCATCTGGCACTGGGCGTCTCGGCCCTCGACGTCCTCCGCGCGCTCACCGCGCTGGCATCCACCTCTCCGCCGCCCTCGACCGCGGCGCGCTTCGATCTCGCGACGATGGAGCGTCTCGCCGGACGACGGGATGCCGCCGCCCGAGCGCTGGCGATGGCCGCGCGCCTGGGCGAGTTCCGGTTCGGACCCGACGACTCACCGTGGTACGGCGTGAGCTTCACCCGCACCGAAGACGCCCGGGCCGCGCACGACCTCGCCGGGAAACTCCACACGCACGATGTCCCGCGTCTGCTCGAGCGCGGGTACGAGCTCATCGCGCAGACGCGCATGCGTCCGTTCCAGACGGTGTCCGAGCTCGGCGCGTACCTCAAGCTGCTGCAGGGGATCCGCGAGTCGCTCGATCGGTTCAGCCCCAGCGTCTTCGAGCGCCCCCTCGGCGAGCTCATCGACGCGCACTCACCGCGCCGCGACGCGTCGCCGATGAGCGGACCGAACCGTCGCCGCCTCAAGCGCCTGTCGAAGGAGTACGTGCGCCCCGGGGTGCACGTGACCGACATGTACGACGCGCTGGTGCGCATCCAGCAGCAGCGCACCGAGTGGCAGCGCGTGGTCGAGGCCGGGGTGACGCCGGAGGTTCCCCTGGGGCTCGCCGACGTGCACGTCGCCTGGCAGCGTGTCGACGCCCTGCTCGGTGAGCTCGACCAGATCCTGGGCCGCCAGGGCTCGGAGCGCCTCGCGACCCTGCCCGTCCACGAACTCGTGCGGACCCTCGCGGGGCTCGCCGCCGAGTCCACCTTCTTCGACAACCTCGTCGAGCGCGCGCAGCTGCGTTCGGAGCTCGCCCGCCTGGGACTCGAGCCGCTGCTCGTGGAGCTGTCGGTGCGCCACGTGCCGGAGGAGCGCGTGGGCAACGAGCTCGAGTTCGCGTGGTGGCAGTCGGCTCTGGAGCACCTGCTCCGCACCGATCGCGCCCTGCTCGGAGCCAACACGGCCGTCGTCGACCGTCTGGAGCGCGACTTCCGGCTCGTCGACGAAGCGCACGCCGCCGCTGCGGGCCCGCTGTTGGCCGCGGAGCTGGCGAAGCAGTGGCGCATCGGCATCGTCGATCACCCCGACGAGGCCGCCGCTCTCAAGCGCTCGCTCAAAGACGGGTTGCACACGGCCACCGAGATCTCGGATGCCGCCCCCACCCTCCTGCGCACGCTCGCGCCCGTCTGGCTCGCCTCGCCCTACGAGGTCCCGGACGTCCCGACCGACCTCGCGTTCGACGTCGTCATCATCGCGGACGCCGCCGCCCTCTGCCTCGCCGAGGCCGCCCCGGCGCTCCGTCGGGCCCGCCAGGTCGTGCTGTTCGGTGACCCGGTGGTGCAGAAGCCCACTCCGTTCCGCGTCAGTGCGTCGATCGCCCCCGTGCCCGACGAGGCCGACGACGTGCCCTTCGACGAGGTCTCGGTCTTCGAGCGCATCGCCGAGCTTCTGCCCGTCGAGACGCTGACCCGCAGCTATCGCGCCGGGGGCGAAGACCTCGCCCAGCTCGTCAACGACGCGTTCTACGGCGGCGAGATCGTCTCCCTCCCGTGGGCCGGCTCGTACCTGGGCCGCGGCAGCCTGAGCGTCGACTACGTCGAGAACGGCGTGGGCGCGCCCCACCCCGTCAGCGGTGCTGTCGAGAGCCCGGATGCCGAGGTCGCCCGCGTCGTCAGCATCGTCGTCGAGCACGCGGTCAACCGCGCCTCCGAGTCGCTCATGGTCGTCACCGCGAGCCGCACCCACGCGGAGCGCGTCCGCGCGTCCGTGGAGGCGGCGCTGGCGGGGCGTTCCGACGTCGCGGCCTTCGTGTCCCGGGATGCCGCCGAGCCCTTCGCCGTGCTGACCCTCGAGGAGTCGGTGGCCGAGAGCCGCGACCGCGTGGTGTTCTCGCTCGGGTTCGGCCTCACGCGCCACGGCCGCGTCCTCAGCGACTTCGGCGACCTATCGACCCCCGACGGGGAGCGTCTGCTCACCGTCGGGATGACCCGGGCCCGACGCTCGATGGTGATCGTGTCGTCGATCCGGCCGTCCGCGTTCGACGACGGCCGCCTCGAACACGGCGCAGCGACCCTCATTGGCATCCTCGGCTCGGTCGCATCGCGCGGCCGCGAGAGCCGTCTCGAAGACCTCGCCGATCCGCTCACGCGGGCCCTGGCGCGCGAGCTGCGCGCCCTCGGGGTCGAGGTCGACCTCGACTACCGCGGTCTGCTCCCGCTCGTGGCCCGGCACGGCGGCAAGGCCGTCGTCGCCGAGAGCGACCCCGAGACGATCGGCGAGTCGCTGCGCGAGACGCTGCGCCTGCGCCCGCAGATCCTTCGCCGCCTCGGCTGGCACTACGTGCGCGTGCACGCGTTCGACCTGTACAGCGACCCCGCGGGCGTGGCATCCCGGATCGCGGAACTGCTCGGCATCGCGCCCGACGGCCCCGCCGACGCCGGGACCACGACCGAGCCCCTCGACCTGCCCGGCTGATCTGTGGGCACCGCGTCCGAGTCGGAACCCGCCCGCGAGAGCGCCACGCCGCACGCGGAGCGGCAGCCCGTCGTGCGGGTGCGCGGCGCGCGCCGCGCGCGCCTGATGCCGGCACCCGGCACGACGGCGGAGCCCGCACCCGCGGACGACCCGCACCGGGGAACGGGGTCGGGGCCCGTGGCATCCGGTCCCAACGACGACCGCATGCTGCGCGACGTTCCGCCGCACTACTGACGAACGGGCCCGCGCCGAGAGCGGCGCGGACCCGTTCGACCAGATCGTCAGGCTTTGTTCTGGCGCTCCAACAGGTCGCGGATCTGCACCAGGAGCTCCTGCTCGGTGGGGAGCTTCGGCTCCTCGGATGCCGCGTCCTTGATGCCGGCGCGCGCCGCGGCGATCGCCTTCCAGCGGTTCATCGGGTAGACGAAGACGAGGTACACGACGATCGCCACGGCGAAGAAGCTGATGATCGCCGTCAGAAGGCCGCCGAGGGGGAAGGTCACCTGCTGGCCGTAGATCCCGGTGATCGTCGGTCCGAACTCACCGTTGTCGTTGGGCTTGTAGAAGATCTCGACCAGCGGGTTGATGATCGCGCTCACGATGGCGTTGACGACCGCCGTGAAGGCGGCGCCGATGACGACGGCGACCGCGAGATCGATCACGTTGCCGCGGAGGATGAACTCTTTGAATCCCTTGATCACTGTGGTCTCCCGGGGGTGTGGTGCGAGGTGTCAGGACGACGACGAGGAGGACGCCGTCGAGGTCGATGATGACGAGGTCGACGAGGATCCGCCACCGCTTGCGCTCGTCGACCCGGACGAGGAACTGCTCGACGACGAGCCGCTCGACGAGCCGCGTGAGTCGGTGCGGTAGAAGCCGGACCCGTTGAAGGTCACGCCGATCGAGCCGTACTGCTTGCGGAGGTCTCCGCCGCACTCGGGGCATTCGGTGAGGGCCGCGTCCGAGAAGGACTGCACGGCGTCGAAACGGTGTCCGCACTGCTTGCAGGCATACGAGTAGGTGGGCATGGTGCTTCTTTCGGGTGTCAGGCGGGGGAGTCGTCGATGAGCACCGTGCGCGTGGGGGTCACGATGCCCGAGACGGGCTGGTCGTGCACGTCGCGCGGGACGTCGTCGACGAACTCGGAGTCGAAGATGACGGCGTAGACGGGAGGACACTTCTCCATCGAGCCGAGGGTCTTGTCGAAGTACCCGCGGCCCCAGCCGAGGCGCATGCCGTGCCGGTCGACGGCAGCCGCGGGGATCACGAGCAGATCGACGTCGTTCACCGCGATCGGGCCGAGCACCTCGCCGACGGGCTCCGGAAGACCGAACAAACCCTCGGTGATGTCGGCGCCGGGCGTGGCGACCGCCCAGTCGAGGAGTCCGTCCTCGCGCGTGATCGGCAGCAGGACCCGGATGCCGCGGGCCACCGCATCGGCGACGAAGGCGTGCGTGCCGGGTTCGGTGGTGGTGGAGAGGAAGCACGAGATGCTGCGGGCCCCGAGGCGTTCGACCAGCGCGTCGAGCTGATCTTTGATGCCGCCCTCCGCGATCTCCCGCGCGTGCGCGGAGATGATCTGTCGGCGTTCGCGAAGATCGGCGCGGAGTGCGCGCTTGGCCTGCTCGATGCTGTCGGGCATGGAGTAAGTGTAAGTGCGCGTCCTGGCGCGACGTCGTCACAGGACACCAGTAGGGTATGCCCATGCCTCATAAGCCCTTCAAGGCCGTCATTCCGGCCGCAGGACTCGGTACGCGCTTCCTCCCGGCCACCAAGGCCATGCCGAAGGAGATGTTGCCGGTCGTCGACAAGCCGGCCATCCAGTACGTCGTCGAGGAGGCCACCGGCGCCGGGATCGACGATGTCCTCATCATCATCGGACGTAACAAGAACAACATCGCGAACCACTTCGACTCGATGCCCGAGCTCGAGGCGAAGCTTCGCGAGAAGGGCGACAGCGACAAGCTCGCCAAGGTCGAGCACTCGTCCGACCTCGCCGACGTGCACATGGTGCGTCAGGGCGAGCCCAAGGGCCTCGGCCACGCCGTGCTCCGCGCGCGCAGCCACGTGGGCGACCACCCCTTCGCCGTCCTCCTCGGCGACGACCTCATCGACGAGCGCGACCCGCTGCTCACCAAGATGATGGAGGAGTACGACAAGCGCAGCGCCACCGTCATCGCGCTGATGGAGGTCGACCCCGAGCACATCCACCTCTACGGTGTCGCCGCCGTCGAGCCCACCGAGGAAGACGGCGTGGTCAAGGTCACGCAGCTCGTCGAGAAGCCGAAGGCGGAAGACGCACCCTCCAACTTGGCCATCATCGGCCGGTACGTCCTCGGACCCGACGTGTTCGGCATCCTGGAGCACACCGAACCCGGTAAGGGCGGCGAGATCCAGCTGACCGACGCGCTCGAGGAGCTCGCCAACGGCGGCGGTGACGGCGGAGGCGTCTACGGCGTGATCTTCCGCGGACGCCGTTACGACACCGGCGACCGCGTCGACTACATCAAGGCGATCGTCCAGCTCGCCGCCGACCGTGACGACCTGGGCCCGGCGCTTCGCCCGTGGTTCAAGGAGTTCGCGGCGGGTCTCTGACCCCGATGGACCTGTCCGTCCCTCGGCGGTACGGCGAGGTGTCGATCCGCCTCATCCGCAACCGCGATGCGCGCGTCCTTCAGCAGCAGCTGATCGACAACCGCTCGTGGCTGCGGCCCTGGGAGGCCACCAGTCCCGACGGGCCGGTGTCGTTCGACATGCGTCTCGGCATCCGTCGCCTTCTGCAGCAGTATCGCGACGGCCTCGGCGTCCCCTTCGTCATGGAGTGGGACGACGAGGTCGCCGGTCAGTTGAACGTGTGGGGCGTCTCCCGCGGTTCACTCGCCTCCGCGACGATCGGCTACTGGGTGGCCGAGGAGTACGCGGGACGCAACATCACGACGATCAGCGTCGCGATGGCCACCGACGTCTGCTTCACCTCGCTGAATCTCCATCGCGTCGAGATCTGCATCCGTCCCGAGAACCACGCCAGCCTCCGGGTCGTCGAGAAGCTCGGGTTCCGATACGAGGGATTGCGGCGTCGGTACATCCACATCGACGGCGACTGGCGCGACCACTACGCGTTCGCCCTGGTGCGCGAAGAGGTCCCGCACGGCGTGCTGGACCGCTATCAACGGGGTCAGGTCCCGCCGGACGCGGCCCGCATCCCTCCCGCCGACCAGGTCTAGCCTCCGCGTCGATTCCCCCGTCAGCGCTCCCTCCGCCTCGGCTGCCCCGCGGGGCGTGAGACTGCACGCGGCTGACATCCCCGCTGCACGCTGCAACGGAGTTGTCAGCGGGATGCCGTCTGGAGCGGCGACGCAGAGAATTCGCGGCGCCGACACGCGCGGGGATGCCGGGCTGTGACCGTCCCGTGACCTACCGTGTTCACATGGGTGGACAGGTTCTCGGTGGCGGGGTGATCGTCTTCGTCGCGGTCGCGCTGTGGCTCGTCTATCTTCTGCCGTCGTGGCAGAGCCGGCACCGCTTCACCTCCGCCGAACGCAACGCCGTCCGCCTCAACCAGGCGCTGCGCGTGCTCGCGGAGACCGCCGAGACGCCGCGCGAAGTGCGCCTCGAGCTCACCGCCCGTACGGCGCACCAGCAGCAGAAGCTCGCCCGCCAGGTGCAGGCGCACAAGGCCGAGATCGAACTTGCCGAGGCCAAGGCCCGACTCGAGGTCGCCCGGCTCGAGAACGCACGAGACCGCGATCTCGTGAAAGAGCAGCGTGCCGCCGCCCTCGAACTGGCGCGGGCGGAACGCGCCGCCGCCGTGCACGTCGCGCGTGCCGAGCGTGCCGCCGCCCTGGAGAAGTCTCGCGCCGAACGTGCCGTGGCCGTCGAGCGGGCGCGCCTGGAGCGTGCGTCCGCCGTGGCGCAGCCCGAAGCGCGTCGGGCTCGTGCGCGCCGCCGCTTCCGTCTCGCCACCTCCGTGTTCGCGCTCGCAGGCCTCATCACCGTCGTCACCGGCGCGGTCATGGTCGCGACCGGGGCCGGGCCGGTGCTGCTCATCGCCGGGCTGACGGGGGTCGCGGCATCTCTCCTCCTGCTCCGCCGACTCGCGCGTGTCGCCTCGCGGACGGCTGTGCGTCCCGCGGTTGTGGCCGAGCCCCGCGTCGCCCCGGTGGTGCAGGACTTCGCCCCCGCGGCTCCCGCTCCGCGTCAGACGTGGACGCCTCGCGAGCTTCCCCGTCCGCTCGTCGCCTCGGCGGGCTCGCGGGCTGCCGCGGTGGTCGACGAGCAGCTCGCCCGCGAGGCCCTGCGCGCCGCCGCGCGCGAAGAGGCGGCACGCGAGATCGCCGCGGCGCAGGCCCCGACACCGATCGAGACCGCTCGCCCGGCCGCCGCGGCGTCGCCGTACGCCGCGATGGGGTACGTCGACGACAGCGAGATCGAGGACCACGTTCGCCGGCTCCTCGAGCGTCGCGCTTCCGGTCAGTGAGGGCTCTCATGCCGTTGACGGCATGACGCGCCCGGGCGGCCTGCCCGAGGCGGGTGTCGGGCTCGCGGCGTGATAGTGTTGTCGAGTTGTCCGGGCCTGTGGCGCAGTTGGTAGCGCGCCTCGTTCGCATCGAGGAGGTCAGGGGTTCGAATCCCCTCAGGTCCACCAAATCGGTCTTTCTACAGAGTGACCTTGCCGGAGCCGCCGGATGGCGGCGTCAGTGAGCGCCGGTCACAATGGGTACATGAGACCCAGTGCGATCCGGCGGGCACGTCCGCATGGATAGATCCGACGCCACGCAGAGTGGTGCCGCACTCATCCATTACGCCGTCCACTACGGCGATGACGGCGTCATCCCTCTGGGCGAGCTGTTCTTCGCTGTCCCGGAGGTCGCCGCCTTGTTCCGGTCGCTCAGCATCTCTTCGACCGGAGAACGAGCCTGGCGATCTGACCCCCACGGCATGCTGGCGCGGTTCCTCGACGCGATGGAGTCACTCGAAGGAGCAAACCCGTCCAACGAAAATGACAAGGCCGCGCGGAACCTCAGCGGGAGGGAAACGGCCATCATCGTCACCCGCTTCCTGATCTATCCGGGAGCGGACGCGTTCGTCGTCGAGAGGGGGCGGGGCAGACCCGTGTCTCTGCGACAGCAGCAGGCGTTGTCTCTGCCCGGCCGCGCTTCCCCCGCCTTCCGGCGTTTCGACATCACGCGAGAACGCGCGTCGTCCGGCCACTACTGGAGTCAATTCGAGGCGGAGCTGCGCGCGTACGTGCAACACGCCGAGACCCCGCGTCGGGCTGACGCTCTAGCGACGTTGCCCGCCTCGACCCGAACGTTGATACGCCACAGCGAGCGTTATGCCGACGATCTCTCCACGCAGCTCGTCGGCGCGCTCGCCGGGGTGCTCGAACCGAGCGATCTCTACGTCGAACGGACGGTGGAGGCGCGTCTCGTCGACCAGCTACTCAACGGTCCCGACACGCTGCTGATGCTGCGAGGCGAAGCCGGAACGGGAAAGTCCAGCGTGTTGTGGAGTCTCCGCCAGAAGATCGAGGCCGAGGGAATGGTCCCTCTGCTGCTGTCGGCTACCTGGATCGCCGCGGGCGGATCCGACCATCTCCTCGGGGTCTCGGATCTGATCGAGCACGCATCACGAGTGAAAAGCGCGGGCCTCGACCCGGTGGTGCTCCTGGACACCGCAGATCTCCTGCTCCACTCGGAAGGGCTCATCTACCAGACCACCGATTTGCTGGAGCAGCTGGACGATCTCGGCATACGCACCCTGATCGCGGTCAGGCCGATCGAAGCCAGCCAGCTCCGGCACGACGTGCGTCCCTACGACCTCCGAGAGTACGAGGGACAGGAACTCGAGACAGCCGTCGCGGTCCTCATGCGCCAGTATTTCCCGAAGCATGCCCCGGAGCTGGGGCTGGACCTGGTGGAGCGGGCGCGCACGCGAGGGCTTCCCATCCTCACCGTGTTGCGTTCGCCGCTGCTCCTACGGATGCTGTTCGACACCAGCGGTGGGGAGTTCCCTGGGGTGGACTACGACGCGACGGCACTGTACGAGCGTTACTGGGACACCCGCATCGCTCGTGATGAGCGGGGCGGGCGGGTATCGTCCGAGCGAGACCTCGGCCCGATCGCAGGCCGTCTGGCGATCTTGATGCTGGCCGACGCAACCCCTGTGCTGTCTGACACTCGCATCAGCACGACACTGCCGGTGGTCGCATACCCGACCCCTGCGGGCATCGTGCGATCAGGGGTGGACGAACTCATGCGTCGAGGTGTTCTTGTGCGAGGAGACCTCACATGGCGGTTCGCTCATCAAGCGCTTTTCGAGTTCATCGCCGCGCGCGCCCTGCTGGTGCGCAACGGTTCGGCGTCAGCTGCGCTCCTCCTCGAGCACGTCCGCAGTCATCCGCACGATCTGTTCACCGGTGCGGTTCTCGAGCAGCTCGTGATTCTGCTCGCGCGTGACATGGCGACGCGGCCAGCGGCAAAGGACGTCGTCGCCCAGCTGCTCGTCGAGCCGTATCCCAGCGTGCGCCAGCTGGGAGTGATGGGCTGGTGCCACGTGCCGGAGTTGGACGCGGGTGGTTCGCAGCCGATGGACGCTCCCACGGCGGCTCGCGTGCTGGGTCATCTGCCGCAGATTCAGTCGATCGACCCTGACCAGGTGCTCACCCTGCTGCGGAGTGTTTGGCGTGAGCATCGAGATGTCGCGCATCGGGCCCTCGTCGATTGCCTAGCGCTGCTCGTCCACCGCTGGCCGCTCCAGATCGGCCGGTTCGTGATCGACGAGAGCATCATCGGCACGCTGCTCACGTCCTACCTGCGCAACTACAACCAGTCGGCGTCGCTCGTCGATCTCACGCTCAATCTCGCGCAGGCAGACCCGGCCGGTGCCCGGCAGTTGCTCTTGGAGCTCATCGGCCAGCTTCCGGAAGTGGCGGGTCCCCTGCGCAGCCTCCGCGGCCTCGCCGCGAACTGGGATCTTCTCCAAGGAACGGACGCCTACGCACTTGCTGTCCTGGATGCCGCTACCGGTAGCGAACGCCGTTTCCGGTCGCACCATCGCGACTTCGGGATAGCGGCGGGGGACGTGCTCTACGCGTCGCGCCGTCGGCACCTCGACGACCAAGACCCAGAGGATGCGAACGTCGCCTGGGAGGCTTTCGCCTTCGATGCGCTGTCGAGGGTCACCACGACCATCCCGACGATCACAGACGCTGCGGCGCTGCATGCGGTCGCTCGGCGTCTTGTCGATACTCCCGCCAGCAATCGGGATCACGCTGCGAGGATCCTGGGCTACCTTTTCCGTCAACAGCCGGCTCAGGGACCGCTCCATGTCGTCGGGCCGTTCCTCATGGCACTTGTCACGAGCGACAGCCTTGCGCGCGAGGTGGTCGCTGATGCGCTGTTCGAGGCTCTCGAGCAGGGACTTCCGGCCAGCGCGAATCGCGCCGAGTCGCCCGCGCGACGATGGGCGCTCACCGCACGCGCCATGCTGATCGATCCGGGCACCCCTGAGGCGTTCGTTGCCGACGTGGTCGCCGAGGTGCTTCCGGACGAGCCGCGTCTTTGGCGGGACCCGGCATTTCTCCTGCCGGCCGCCTTCCCCGCGGCTATCGGCGGTGATCCCCGAGCCTGTGCATTGCTCGCCGATCTGAAGAACGACCCGCACGCATTGAGCGGCCCCCACGGGGCGGCGTCGCCGGCCACGATCGAGTTCATCGAGCGAGGACTCGAGTACGCGGACCGCGCGACGACCGTCGCCGAAGCGGTCCTCCTGGTGGCCGCAGCGACGCGCCGGCCCGGGCCCATCGCAACGCTTTCGGGAACGGCGGCCGGTGCCGAGGCCATCCGCCGCCATCGAATCACGGTGCGCGACCTCATTCAGACGCTGCTTCACGGATCAGACAGTCATCAACGAGATGCCTGCACGTGTTGGAAGCGCCTCCAGGCGCATCATCTCCTGACGATAAGGGTGAAGGAGATTGCGGAAGCGTTCGTGATCGTGCGTGACCCGCAGGGCAGAGCATCGTTGATCGACATGCTGCCTACTGCGGTGGCGCACCATTTGCCGGATACCCCCGTGGCGCTCGCCCTCATCCGGCAGAACGTGCTCGACGAGGTGCGCGACGCGGATGTCGCTGTTCTCTCTGACGCGCGCAAGCGGCTGGTCGATGCCGCCTTCAGCGCCTACCGCGCGATTCTCGCCATCGCCGCCGCGCCCGACGGGTGGGATCCTCTCTGGGATCTCGTCACGCGCCCCGCGCTCCAGGGAAGTGGGCGCATCGATACAGACCGCTTCCGCGATGTCGTCGCGTACCTGCAAAAGTTGCTTCGAGACTACCCAGACCACCTTTCCGCTGCTACCGAGCGCTTGATAACCGCAGCGTGCTGGGCCAAGGAACATCTGAGCGACAAGCAGGCGAAGGGCGTCGCCAATCTGCTCGGGAATACCGCCAGACGTATCGTTCACACGGGCGGCGAGCCGGCTCGGATTCTCATAGACGCCGTCAATCTGCTTCCGGTCCGGTTGAGCCAGACCGTGCTGGCCGCAGCCGTCGCTACCAGCAGTCGATTCCACGTCGAGAGACTCCTCGCAGCTGATGTTCTCAGCCCCGACCTCTCGGCTGAAGCCGTTGAACGGCTCCGAGGCCACCGCGAGGCTGGCTTTCAGCCCATTCCGCAGTTGATCGCCGCTCCCTCCGTCTGACAGCGACGACGCCAGCGAGGACGCCGTCGCACGAGTGAGCGGCGCGTCTTCCTCGCGGGTCTGGAGTGTCCAGAACCGAGGTGTCGAACAACGGGGATGCCGCGCGACCGACAACCCGCCTCGGTCACCGACAACCGTCCCGACAAGGCTGCTGGGGAGCAGCTCTCACCATGGGTCTCACCTAACCAGCACATACCTGGAACGCCGGAATCGCAGACGTGACGACGGCTTCCTGGAAAGGAATGAGCCCATGACCAGTGTCCGCAGGAGGGTGCCCAACGGGGACGTCACCCCCGAGCTTCAGGTCGATCCCTTCGTCGCCAGCCCTCGCAGCCGCTTCGCGATTCTCGCTCTCGGGTGTGGTCTGCACGCGACCGCCGCCTTTACGGGTTACCTGGAGCTTCGCACCCAGGTCTACACCGTCCAGACCGAGATGCTCACCGCTGCGGAGCTCACCTACGGAATCGACATCGACGATGACGATGATCGCGCCACCGCCTTCCTCGTCATCGAGAATCGTGATCCGCGTCCTGTGGCGGTGGCCTGTGTCCGGGTGATCGAACGGCTCGGCACCGATCGCCGTCCGCTCCCCGCGGACGACCTCTACGGTCTGGGTCTCGAGGGAGCGGGCGTGGAGGTGTCTCGCTATATCGCCCGGCTCAGCGATTCCGAATCGCAGTCGCGCGCTCTGATCGAGCTGCTCCGCTCGACCATCGCGCACATCCGACGGTTGGGGATGGATGAGCACGTCTACGCCATCGTCGAGCCCCCGCTCGAGCGCATCCTGAGGATCATGGGTGTGGGAGTGACTCGAGTCGCCGAACCGCTGTGGATCGACGAGTACCGGGGTGTCAACCTCGCTATTCAGCTGGATCCTGTCGTCTCTGCCGCGAACCTCGGCGGCCTGAGCGAGATCGACGAGCTGGACGTGTCCGAGGGATCCGTGCGGTTCTGGGGCGAGGTCGAGCGGTGACTCCGGAAGGGGGGATGCCGACGATCTCGGCCGCGCCCGAGTACCGCCGCAACCTCGGGTTCTGGCGGAGAAGCGAGCAGACGATCATGCAGGAGTCGACGATCGCGATCGCGGGGGCGGGGGGCGACGGCCACGACCTCGCTCTCGCGATCGCAATGATGGCGGGCCCGACGGAGATCCGGATCGCGGATCCAGAGACTTTCGTTCCGGAGAACTCCAACCGCGTCGCGTGGGCGCACACCGACACGTACGGGCGGCTGAAGGTGGACGTCCTGAGGGAGAGTATCCAGAAGATCCGCCCGAATACCCGGGTGATCTCCTACCCCGAGGGGGTGACGAACGACAACGTCGACGACTTCGTCCGCGGCGCCGACCTCATCCTCGACGAATCCGAGCTGCACTACCTTCATGTCGGCACCGCGCTCGCGCGCGCCGCGCGCCGGCACGGTGTTCCCAACCTTCTCGTGATGAACATCGGGTTCGGCGCCGTCGCCACCTCTTTCGACCCTCACAGTCGATACACGTTCGAGCGAATGATGGGCCTGCCGGCCGACATCACGCTCGAGCAGGCAGCTACTCGCGCCGCCGACCTGGCGCGATGCGTGCCGTACATTCCGAGCTACGGCGATCTCACGACGTTCCAAGCGACCATCGCCGGCGCACCGTTGCCATCCGTCGTGCAGGGCGTGAAGGCCGCCGTGAGCCTGGGTGCCACCGAGGCGTTCTTGCACCTGACCCGACGCGACTTGAACCGTCGCCGGGCGCCCGTCAGCGCACCATCCTGGGCTTACACCGATCCGATGGTGCTTCGATCGGGACGAATTCGTGCAGCCCGGTGGCATCACTGGACCGGGCTCGGGGTCCTCGCCGGACGTTCGATTCTCGGCCGCAACCCGCGAGCGTCCTATGGCGATGAGCTCGCACCTGCCACGGCAGGGGAGAGCGGGGCATCGACGGGGTGAGATGCGCTCGCGATCACTCGCGAGCGACGAGGGCTGACTCTTCGGGTCAGCCCTCGTTCTCTTCCTTTAGATCGACCAGTGCCTCGAGGATTCCCCAGAACCCCAGCGCGGCGGGGTGCCACTCGACGAGCTCTCCGTCGATTCCGGGCTTCATGATGATCGTGTCCGCGAGGTCGGGGTTCACGAGACGCCGCTGGGCAAGGCCCTCGACCACCGCCGCGCCGAGTCCCGCGAGGAGCTGGGCCGAAGCGCCGGGAAGAAACGAGAACCCGAGCGAGTCGAGGGCGTCCCCGTAGAACTTCGCCGTCCGCTCGATGAAAAGCTGCTCGGTCTTCTGGAGCGCCGCGACGAGCCTCTCGCGAGTTTCCTCATCGGCGAGGCTGCTCGCCGATGCCACGAGGGTCACATGAGTTCGCCACCCCACCGACTCGCTGAAATGCTCGAAGTTCATCCGACCTGCGACGCGGACAGCATCGCGCAGCACGGCGACACGTCCCTCGCGGGTGCCGAGGAGACCCCGGTTGGTGTGGATGATCTCATGTGCCGCCACCTGCGTGCCGGGGTAGAACATCGAGTCGTTGGAGTCCGACGACGTGGCCAACTCGACGAGCAGATCCGCGAAGAAGCGTTCCTTCGCGGGCCACAACCGATAGAAGGTGCTGCGTGGCAATCCCGCTGTGCGGATGAGGTCTTCGATGCTCAGGTGCTCCAGGCTCACGGTCAGGCCCGTCTGCGTCAGCATCGACAACGCCGTCGACAACGCCAGCTCTCGAGTCTCGTCCGCTGGCTGCCTGTTCGTGCGCCCGGGGGCACCCCATCCTGGAGAGCTCATGACCCCATTCAACATCACCGTTTTGATATATGAGATGTGAAGTTCCAAGACTGGACATCCAATTTGCAAGTCGCTAATGTGGTCGCGAATAGACCGGAAAAGCCGGATCAGGATGACGCCTCGACACAGACGAGCGGTTCCGAAGGAGACAGATGGCAGCGCGGGCAGGGGCCGTCACGGCGGTCGGTCTCTCTCCCTCGATTGCTGTCGTCCAGCCGTTTCTGCGGCCAGACTCGCACCGTCGCGAGACGACATCGAACGGGCAGTCACTCTGTACGGCGCGTACCGCGGCGCACGTCGGAGGTGTCTGAGGTGGGCGCCCGCGCAGTCGATGTGCGTTGTCCGGGCTGCGGCAGCGCCTGGAACACTCACCAGCGCTTCTGTCAGTACTGCGGTCGCCAAGTCCTGATCAGCTCGATGTCCGACCTGATCAGCCTGGACGCGCGCGACCTCAAGAAGCATGCGCACACCTATCAGGAGGCGCTGGACGAGGGCGCCGACGATCCGAGCCTGCATGCAGCGCTCGGAATGTGCCTGCTGAAGCTGGGGCTGCGCGACAGGGCGTTGTCGCACTTCGAGGACGCGGTGCTGGATGACATCGAGAACTCGGAACCGTACTTCTATGCCGCCGTCGCCTTGCTGAGCGGTAAGAAGCCGTTCCTCGTTCCGCTGGCCCGTATCCGTCGCGCCGAGGAGTATCTCTCCGCGGCACTGCGGCTGGAGGAGCGAGGCGTCTACGCGTATCTCTACGGCTACATCCGTTTCGACTATTACGAGCGGAAGTCGCTGAACGTCGAGCCGCCCTCCCAGCACTACATCCAGCTGGCGGTTTCTCGCGGCGTGACCGATCTGGACATCCGGACGCTGTTCGAGTTGCTGGAGATCGACCCGACGTCCGCATCCATTCCGACCAGCGTTTCCTCCTGACCCCGCGCCAATCACCCGAGAGAGGTTCTCCCATGAGCATCAACTACGAGCGCAACAAGAAGTACTTCAAGCAGTCCAGCCCGAAGGCCGGCATCATCCTGATCGTGATCGGCCTGTTGCTGACGCTCGCGCTCCCGGATGCCGGGAAGCTCGTCGGCATCCTGGGGATCTTGGGCGGCGTGGCGCTGCTCTACTTCCAGTTCGCCGGCAAACCGTCCGACGCGGAGATCGACGCAGATGCAGCGAATGCCATCGCGGACGTGCAGAAGCGCGCGCTGGGCAAGCTGGGGCTCGACGAGGACGAGGTCACGCTCATCGACCCGGTCGTCGTGCACGGGTACTACTACAAGAACATCGCCTCCGGCGTGCAGGTCAAGCTCGGCAAGGATCGTGTGTTCCGCGCGTCGAACTACGAGGGGATCGTGCTGTTCTTCAGCGAACACCAGCTGCATGCCTACAAGTTCCAGTTTTCGCTGGTCTCCCCGCAGGAGTCGCGCGAGCAGACCGACGAGTACTTCTATCGCGACGTCGTGTCGGTCGCCACGCAGTCGGAGACCTTCAAGATCAACGACATCAAGGGCAACAGCCAGCAGGTGAACTTTGAGGAGTTCAAGCTCACCACGACGGGTGGCACCTCGATCACGTCGTCGATCCGAGACGAGGGCTCCGTCAGCCGCGTGATCTCCGGCGCACGCTCGCTGATCCGCGAGAAGAAGATCGCCTCCTGATATCGAGTTCCGCGCGTGCCGGAGCCGGTTGGCAATCGCCACCGGCCCCGGCGCGCGAATCTCGCCGCTCGTGCATGACGTGAGGAGTGTGCCGTATGCCTGCGAACGATGCGCCCCTGATGTTCACGCCTCTCGCGCGGGGGGAAGTCGCCGTCGCCGCGGTGGTCGAGGTCGTTCGCATCCCGCACGTGTCCGTGCTGGGCGATGACCCGGCAGACGAGTTGGTGCAGAAGTCGAAGCGGGACTTCGTCAGCCTGCTGTTCGAAGCGCACCAGTCCTACCGGGGCCAGTACGAGATCGGCCCCGATCGGCCGCGCGAGTGCGCTCTCGAGCTGCTGTGGCAGGCACACGCCGTAGAGGGGCAGCCCCATGCTGCCGGCCTCAAGCTGTTCGTGGTCATCCGCGCGCTTGGTGCGGATCGACACGATGCGGTGGAGGCGGTTTCAGAGTTGCGCGCCGTGGTGATCAGTGCGCTCGCCCTCGGCGGGTTCGACTACGCCAACCGGCCCGTCACAGTGCTTGCGGCTCAGCCGGCGGAGCGATCTGTCGCCTTGGTCAAGGAAGAGTGGATCGAGACTCTGGGCAACCAACTGCTCCCCAGCGCGTTCGCTTTTCACCGCATCCCCGCGGGGCAGCGTGATCTCTCGCGCATCGCCAGCGCTCTGACCGAGGTGCCCGGCGCCTCTCTCTCGATACAGCTCATCCCCACCTCGCTGGAGCTCGAGGAGCGGGCCGCGATCGAGCAGCTCACCCTGGCGCTGACCGCTCTCGCCAACGGCGTCACAGACCAGTCGATCGGGACAGTCAGCTTCACCGCGGCCAAGCGCCTCGCTGACGTGTACTCGTATCTGGACGGGCACAAAGATTCGCCGCTCTTCCTCTTCAACATCGTCGCTTCCGGGCCGAAGGCCGCTTTGCCGGTGATCGCCAACCGCGTCCTCGGCCATCTCTCGGCCGACGCCGAGGAAGGTGCGTTGGCGGCACGATTCGTGGACGCGACGGCCCTGGTGTCCTCCGCGGATGCTGACTTCGCTGTCGCCCCGTGGCGTCTCAACGAGCGTGTGTTCAGTGAGACCCGCGATCCGTCGCTCTGGGGGACGGGTCACCGTCCGGGCGCGGCATTCTCCCGCCTGCCGTTCTTGCTGACAGCGTTCGAGGCATCGGAGATGTTCCGACTTCCGATCGGCAGCGACGCAGTCGGCGCGGGCCTCACGGTGAACACCACAACTCGACATTCACGCAACTATTCGGCGGGAGTGATCGGGAGTAGCAGTATCGAAGCCGGGCGCCTCGCCGGGGCGGCCGAGGTGTCGATCGGATTCGGGCACACCGATCTCACGAAGCATGCCTTCATCACCGGGACACCCGGGTCAGGCAAGACGACCTTCACGATCGGGCTGCTGGACCGCCTCTGGCACGAGCACGGCATCCCGTACCTGGTGATCGAGCCGGCGAAGAACGAGTACCGGTCGCTGATCGAGACGACGCCTGATCTCCAGGTGTTCACGCCGGGGAAAGATCACCTGTCGCCGTTGATCCTCAACCCGTTCTTACCGCCCACGGGGGTGAGGGTGCAGAGCTACAAGTCGACGCTCAAGACGGCATTCGCAGCTGCCGTGACAATGACGAGCCCACTGGACAAGATCTTCGAAGATGCGCTGTCCGTCTCCTATTCGCGATTCGGCTGGTTCGACGCGGACACGGTCGCCGATGGTCGGGATGTGTTCTCCATCCGGGACTTCCTGACGGTGTTCCAGGAGACCTTCGCCCGCATCGGCTACACAGGAGACGCCGCCAACATCGGGCGCGCTGGTCAGGTGCGCCTGCAGAGTCTGGTCGGACTGTTCGATACCTCTCCGTCCATCCCCGTGGAGGATCTGCTGTCGAAGCCGACCGTTGTCGAGCTCGCGGGAATCGAGAACAGCGACGACAAGGCCCTCCACATCGCGATCATCCTGCTGCAGATCCTCGCCTACGTGAACGCCAACGTCGCTGGCGACGGAAAGCTCAAACACGTCCTGTTGCTCGAGGAAGCTCACGTCCTGCTCGACGCCGACGAAGCCAGCGGCGCGGGCGAAGCTGATCCCGCTGCCATTGCGAAGAAGCTGCTCAAGCGGATGCTGGCCGAGATCCGCTCCTACGGCGTCGGCATCGTGGTGGCCGACCAATCTCCGCGCGCGGTCGGCTCGGACGTGGTGGCGTTGACGAACATCAAGATGGGGTTTCGGCTGGTCGAAGCGGCAGACAAGGAGATCTTGGCCGAGAGCACCAACATGAGCGAGCCCCAGCGCGAGCGCTTGTCCCGGCTTCGTCCCGGCGAAGCGCTGCTGTTCTACGACCGGCTCGAAGACCCCGAAGAGGTCACCACGGCCGATTGGCGCGCGCAGCGCGGCATCCCGATCTTCGTTCCCGACGACGAGATCGCCCGAAAGAGCACCTACTGGCAGCGGCATCCGGAACTTCTCGTGCCATACCCGGAGTGCGCGTACGTCGGTGGCTGGGAGGCCTCTGTCGCGGGCGCGGCCAAGGAGATCGCTCGGCGTGTCTTCGCGGCGCACGTCCCCGCGGGGGATGTCAGCGTCACGCAGTTCGGCAACATCTATCGGCAGCTCGACGCGCTGATCGCCGCCGAGCTTCCCGCGTCGATACCGAACACGCCGACTCTGCGTCGAGCGGTCAAGGTCAACCTTCTGCGGTTGGTCAAGTACGAGTCACGGATCCCCCTCTCCGACGCCACCATTCGCAAGACCCTCGAAGCCGAGAGGAACAGGACGGCATGAGCGACACGCCCGATGACACCGCGGATGCACCTTCCGCCCCCGTCGACACGTCTGCAGATATCAGCGCACCCGGGGCCAGCGACGAGGCTAACGAGCCTCTCGATCTGGCCGACACCCCTGTCGAGCAGGAAGCGCCGGACGGTCCGACGGCCGCAGATCTCTCCGAGCGCCCGGCAGACGACGGCACCGGCCGGGAGGGAGCGCCGGTCGACGTCGAGGAACCGGTCGACGTGGGCGAAATCCCGGATGAGGCCGACGTCGCCGTTGAGGCTCCCCTGCACGGGCAGGAGGGGGACGTCGTGGATCTGGGTCATGATTCTGCCGCTGACCGCACCGTGGAGGCCGAAACGGTCGAAGCGGATGATCTCGCCGGGACGGTCGAACGCGAGCCCGACGTCATCGGCTGCGCGGTTTCCGATTCGTCCACGGCTCGCGCGGGGGAGGACCTGACGCAACCCGTCGAGGACGAGTCGGGCGCGAGGGAGGCACCTCCGGCGGACCTGGCGGACCAGCGGACTGAGGCGGACGGGCTGACTCTGACGGAGGGCATCAGCGAGACCCACGGGGTCGAGGACGAAGGCACTGGGCCGGAGACCAACCCCAGCATTGACGAGCAGGGATCGGCCAGCGACGTCACGGATCTCGAACCGGATCCCACCGTCGACGAGCTGACCACAGCGGCCCGCGCTCACGCACGTCCCGTCGAGGGGCTTCGTGCCGAGTACAACGCTGACCTGAGGGATGCGCGGGGTAGCAGCGTTCCCGCCGACGGGGAGCCGGGAGGGGGAGAGATCACGGCAGCCCGGGAATCGCACGATCAGACAGACCGCGCGGGTGACTTCGGCAACTCGCCCGACAACGAGGCGCTGATGTCGGCACTCGCCGACAAGGGGCTGTCGCTGGAGCCGGTCGAGCTGTTCGATTTCAGCGACAATCCGATCCTCGGCTACCGCGAATCTGCGCCGGCCGAAGATATCGCGTACGCCGTCAACGCGTGGAACGACCAGGTCGCGCCCGGCATAGCGGCCGGTGCCACCCGCGAGGACTTCGCCGCGTATGACAGAGAACACGGCCTCGATGGTCACCGACAGTTGGCGGGGGTTTACGACTACATGCTCGGAGGCGACGCGATCAAGAGCGGTGGCGAGCGCGCGGGCGGACTGTTCGACGTGACGGGCGGCAGACACCGCCTCCAACAAGCACGCCTCAACGGCGTCGCGTACTTGCCCGTGAGGAAGTAGCCGGACCTGGTATCGGAGCCGAGGGAAACGAGCACGCATGAAGATCTACGACGTCATCATGAACGAGACCGGGCTGTTGAATGACGGCTTCGGCACGAAAACGATATTGGCGTGGAAGTTCACCGGGGAGGACTTCGCCGACAACACGCAGCTGATCGTCTCGGAATCGGAAGAGGCGATCTTCCTGCGCGACGGTATCGCTGTGGCTGCTTTCGGCGGCGGCCGCTACACCCTCAACAGCAACAACCACCCCTTCATCGGGAAACTCCGCAATCTGCTCTCCGGGGGCGTCAGCGCGTTCAGCTCCCGGGTCTACTTCGTCAACATCGATCACAAGTTGGAACTGCTCTGGGGCACGGACAGCCCCATCCAGTTGCGGGACCCGGTCTGGGGTCTGCAGACGAGTGTGCAAGCACGCGGCTCCTACTCGATTCGGGTTGCGGACTCGAAGAAGTTCCTGATCAAGCTGCTCGGCACCAACGTCAGTGCATTCGACGACCAGCAGTTGGCCGCGTACTTCCGCAGTGCCTTCTCACAACACATCCGCGGACAGATTGCGCGCCACATTCGCGATTCCGGCCAGGAGATCCTGGAGATCACCTCCGATATCGAGCTCCTCGCGGAGCACCTGCACCCCAGGCTGGCACCGCTGTTGGACGAGTATGGCGTCGAACTCGTCAACTTCTACATCGCCGCGATCGACATCCCTTCCGATGACCGCAACCGTCAGGTGTTGGAGAACTCCATCGGCGAGAAGCTGGCCAAGCTCCAGGGGGCACAGGGCGACAAGGCCGTGATGGGACTGCTCGGCGAGGACTGGGCCAGACAGCAGTCGGCCACCATTCTCTCCGAGCTTGCCAAGAACCCTGGTGCCGGGGGAGTGGCCTCCGCAGGAGCAGCCGCGGGCGTCGGCTTCGCTGCGGGCAGCGTCTTCGGAGACATGGCCTCCCAGATGTTCACGCGCCCTGTCCCGCCCGCCGGCGATCCGATGACGGGCAGCGTTGGTCGCAACCGCACCTCGCGGTTCTCGCCCGCAGAGCCCGCCAGGCGCGACGAGACACAGACGTGTGCGGGCTGCAGGGCGAGAGTGGCGGCCGAAGCGAAATTCTGCCCGGAGTGCGGCGCTCGCTTCGAGCCTCAACAGACACCGTGCTCCGGCTGCGGCACCCGCATCGCCAGCACGGTGAGGTTCTGCCCCGAATGCGGAACACCTCACGACCAGGGAGCATCCTCTTGATACGCATGATCCTGCGCGTCGGCCTGTGGCTCGTCCCCGCTGCCGTCTATGTCGCCGTCTTCCTCCTGCTCGGTGTGGAGCAGAACGCGACGTTCTGGACATCGGCGCTGCTGCTCGCGTTCGCCTACGCCATGCTCGCCGTCAGCTTCGTGGCGGTGCCGCGCAGCCGGATCGCACCGGTTCTCGCCATGCCGCTCACGCTGGTGGCGAGCGTCTATCTCATCGTCGAATTGATCGCGGCCAGCATCTTCATCTACGTGCCGGAGATCACGTACCTGTGGGCACTCATCACGCAGCTGATCCTCGCGGCGCTCTTCCTCCTAGTGTTCCTCACCTCGATGTCCTCGAATGAGGCCATCGCAGCGCAGATCGAGCTCCAGCACGTCGACGTGCTGACGATCAAGAGCGCTGTCACTCGCATCACGGCTCTCCGTCGTGTCGCCCACGATCCGCGCCTGGCGAAATCGTTGGAAGGACTGGCTGAGGAGTTCCGCTACAGCCCGACCATGCGCTCAGACCAGGTGCGCGAGGTCGACGCCCAGATCGCTGCACAACTCGAGCTCTTGGAAAGCCTGGTCCGAAGTCAGGCATCCCTGGAGGAAACGGTCGGTCGGCTCGCAGCGATCTCCGGCGCGCTCGCCTCGCGCAACGAAATGATCAAGCTTCGTCAGTAGGACGATTCGTTCACCGGTGTTCATCATGCTTCCCCGGAGTCGGATCGACGGGGGTCCATCGGGAGGCCGTGACCCGATAACGGGGTTCGAGGGTCAGATGGGCTCCGGTCTGGACGATGAAGGCACTGATGTCGAGAGGCGTCACGCCGGAGTGCTCGCGCAGACGAAGAACCTGGTGCCACCCGACCTGGCGGTGGGTCTCCAATTCGACCGCGATGGCGATCCGGGCGAGCGCGGGGATGTCATGCGTCTCGAGGTCGTGCATCGTGCGTTCCCTGTCGACCGTGACCCACCCCCAACCCTGGGCGTGCGCGTAGTCTCGGCCGGCGGTCGCCTTCGTGCGGTTTAGGGAAAGAGGCATGTTGGTCACCGGTTTCACCTCGATCAAGAGGCATCGGCCAGACCGCGTCGCGACGAGAACATCCGGGTAGTACACTCTTCGTCGCCCCTCCCACATATAGGCGATTTTGAGCGGCTGCTCTTGATACCACGCGACGTCCGCAGCGTTCTCGAGCGTCTCGAAGGTCGCGAGTTCGAGTTGTGATTCGTAGGCGACGTCGCGGCCGAGCTTCCGGGAGGCGAATCGTCCGGATCCTTCCTCCGGTTCGCGGAGCCGCAACGCGTGGAACATGTCCCGATCGGGCGGTGGGGTGGTGCGGCTCGGCCAGTCCGCGTGAGCTTTCCACCGGGCGAGAATGTCGTCGGCCCGGCGCGCCGTCGCTGTGGTGCGTTCTTCGATCGCCGTCGCTCGGCGTTGCGCGATCTCGAGCCGCCTTCGGTTCTCCTGCATGCTCCGAGCGAGATGAGCGACGTGTTTTGAGGTCGACGTGGCGACCCCGGCTGTGCACAGCAGAAACAGGATGGAGAGCGGGGTCGGAGCCTCGAAGTCGGCGCGGACGATGTCCGTCATGCGGTCGGCGAAAGACTCGTCGATCGCAAGAGAGGGGGGAAGACGAAGAAGCGAGGCCAAGGCGGCTCCCGGCGTATCGCCGTATCGGGCGACCCGGACGAGTTTCGCCAGGCCTGCGTTCTGGATCTGTCGGATGCGCTCGGCGCTCACCACGAAGCGTTCTGCGATCTCGGCGAGAGTGTGCGGTTCATCGTCGAGGCCGAGTCGCAAGCGCAGAATCGTCTGATCGCGCGGGCTGCTCCCCAATGAGGAGATGGCGTCGGAAACCAGTGCGGCGGCATCACCCGGTTCGAGCTTCACGTCCGAGGTGACGGCCGTGATCGTCGGGGGAGGGAGAGGTTCCGGCTCATCCCGTCGGCGCCTTCGGCGGCGGGATCGCGGTGAGGGTGCAGGTGGCTCGAGCACCGTGTCGGGGTTCTCTCGAAGGTATCGGCGCAGTGCGACGGGGGCGTTCTGGTGCGTTGCCGTTCGACGATCCGCGGGAAGGAGACGATTGCACGCGGAGATGATCCCGCCACGCGCTCGCCCATGCGCGAGAGCGATCTCTTCGATGGACCGGCCACGGCGGATCTCGTCGATCAGTACGCGATACTCCTCCGCGTCCCATCTTTCGCCCGCACGCGACGGCGACGAGAATGTGTCAAGCTCATCCGCGGGTCGCTCGGCGGGAAGATCCATACGACAGAGTTTCTCGCAGACCTCCGACACCGCCTCGGCATCGTCCGGGTGAATTCTCACTCGTCGCAGGGTCCGACTGCCTCACGGAGGCGCCGAGGCTCTCGAGTGAAGATCATCCGTCGCCTTGCCGATTTCCCGGGACAGCGCCAGGTCTCGCCCCGCGCCTCCGCACATCGATAGAGTCCGGCCATGGCCACGCCGGCACCTGATCTCCTCGCCCGCGTCGGCGAGCTGAACAGCCCCGATTCTCCGTTCGTATTCCGTGCAGAAAACGGCCGCATCGTCGGCTCGTGGGACATCGCCCACGTTCGGTACATCGCGCTCCTGGGCGCCGGGCAGATCGACGAGAAGTACTCGATCGAGGTCACGCTCGACCCCGAGACGAGCACCTACGAGGTGCGCGAACAGCAGACCTCGAGCGAGCTCAAAGGCGGGTTCACGGCCGGGGGCGGGTTCCACCTCAGCGGCGGAACGTCCACGTTCCGTGGCTCGCAGACACGCCGCTCACGTGGGTTCGTCGTCGGCACCCACGTCAGCACTCCGCAGGGCAGCGGCACCAGCGCCGAATGGTCGTTCGACACCGACCGCATCAAGCAGCCGCTGTACGCCTTCCTCGAACGGAACGGTTGGACGAAGAAGAAGGGCTTCTTCGGGCGCCTGTTCGGGGGCTGAGCTCTCGCCGCGCTTCCCTCACCCTCGACCCCAGGAGACCATCGTGACCACTTCGCAGCCCGCACCCGCCGGGACGACCTACCCGGGCAAGACGCTCGGCATCATCGGCCTCATCGCCGCTTTCCCGTTCAACCTCATCGGGCTCATCCTCTCCATCGTCGCGCTCGTGCAGTCCAAGCGCGCCGGCTACAAGAACACCCCCGCGGTCATCGGCATCATCGTCGGAGCCGTACTCCTGGTCGGATCCGTCATCGTGCTGATCGTCCTGATCGCCGTTTTCGGGAACCTGTTCGCCCAGTGCGCGGATCTCGGTCCGGGCACGCACGACGTCGACGGTGTGACCTACACCTGCTCCTGATCGGCGCTGCCCTCGGCCCACCCGCCCGGAGCCGCGATGTTGAACATCCACGCCACACCCCAGGGGTCGACGATCTCGCCGTAGAGGTCGCCCCAGACCTGCTTCTCGAGGGGTTGGGTGACCTGGGCGCCGCGCTCGACGAAGCGGTCGTAGAACCCCCGCACGCGATCGGTCTCGTCGCTCATGAAAGCGGCGTGCACGCGGCTCTTGCCCCAGCCCTCGGCGGGCTCCTCGAAGCCGTCGGCGCCCATCACGGTGAAGCCGTCGGCGCGCAGCTCGGAGTGCATCACGCCGTCGGCGGGAGCGTCCGGGATGCCGAAGTCGGCGAAGGTGTTGATCGACAGCTCACCGCCGAACACCGACTGGTAGAAGGTCATCGCCTCGCGTTCGGCACCGGCGAACGAGACGTACACGACGAGGGAGGTCGACATCGAGGCATCCTTCTGATCGGGGGATTCGCCCTCACCCTAGACCGGGCGTGCTCGGTGCGGGAAGACCCGGATATGCTCGGGCGAAACCCGCTCGCCCCCAGGGAGAAGTCATGATCCTCGCCCACGACGTGTCGGGCTCCGGCCCGCTCCTGGCCCTCCTCCACGGCATCACCGAGGACCGCCGCAGTTGGGATCCGGTCGACTTCACCGACGGCTTCACGGTGGTGCGGGTCGACCTGCGCGGGCACGGGGCATCGACGGCCGAGGAACCGTACGACATCCCGACGCTCGCGGCCGACGTCCACGAGACGCTCGCGCAGCTCGCCGAGAACGACGTCATCCCGGCGGAGCCGCCGGTGGTCGTCGGGCACTCGATGGGCGGCATCGTCGCGACCGCCTATGGCGCGCTCTTCCCCGCGCGCGCGATCGTGAACGTGGATCAGCCCCTCCAGCTCGCGGGGATGCAGTGGCAGGTACAGCAGGCGGAGGGGATGCTGCGCGGCGCGGACTTCCCCCTGTTCATCGAGGGGATGTTCGCGCAGATGGCCGGCGGCCTGGACGCCGACGAGATGGCGCGGGTCGACGGCATCCGGTCTCCGACGCACGACGTCGTCCTCGGGATGTGGCGGCCGCTGCTCGAAGACTCACCCGAGGAGGTGGCGGAACTGGTGAGCAGCCTGACGCGGATTCCGGCGGACGTCCCGTACCTCGTGATCACGGGTCTCGACGCCGGACCCGAGTACGCGGCGTGGCTGCAGCACGAGATTCCACAGACCGTGCACGAGATCTGGCAGCCGCCGACCCACTACCCGCACCTCGTGGACCCCGCGCGCTTCGTCGAGCGCATCGAAGCGTTCGTCCGCTGAACACCGCGTCCGGCGCGCGGAGGATCCGGCGCGTGGGATGACAACCGACACGGGAAGGTCGCCATGGACTTCGCCGCGACGCTCGAGAGAGCTTTCGCCCTCGTCGACGAGGGGGAGCAGGGCTCCGCGCGCGCTCTGCTGATGCGCCTGCTCTCCTCGGCGACACCCGCACAGGATGCCGAGAAGGCGGCGGCGATCGCGGAAGCGACGGCGCTCTTGGTGGAACTGGACGCCCCCCTCGAGCCGGACGCTCAGATCGAGGAGCACCTCGAGCGGATGCGACGGCTCACGGCCGGTTTCGACGACGAGCGCACGGCGGAGGCGCGGGCGAGAGCGGAACTCGGCCGTGTGGAGTTCGTGCACGGTCTCGACGAGATGGACCCCGTCCTCCATGTCCGGGTGCTCCAGCGCGCGCTCGACATCGACGCGGCCTCCCAGGATTCGCCCTACGCGGGCGTGCGCCGGGTGGCGGCGGAGGCGGCCCTCACCGCCCAGATGATCCGGCGGTGGCTCGGACAGGACGTCGACTCGATCGCCTCCGCCCTGGACGCCCTCGCGCTCCGACTCGGCGGCGAGAACGACCCGAGGTCGTCCGCCATCCGCATCGAGGCGATGGTCACGTCATCGCGTCTGCGGATCGAGAACGGCCTCGACCTCACCGGCGTGGTCGACGTGCTGCGAATCGCCGTCGCGGAGTCGCGCCGGACTCCGGAGACGGAGGGATGGGGACTCGACGCGGCGCTCCTCCAGGCGGATGTGGCGATCGCCGATGGAGAGAGCCCCCATGAGGCCCTCGCCGACGCGCGGCGGCTCCTGGCCGAAGACCCGTGGACGCATACCGTGGCTCGGGCCGCGCGGGCGGGCCGGCACCTTCGGCTCCTCCTCGACCGCCTCGACGAAGAAACGCGCGACATGGCGGCGGCGGAGGAGTGGCCGCGGCTCCTGGAGCGGTACGCGGGCGAGATGGATGCCGAGATCCGGGCCGCCGTCCTCGCGGAGCTGCTGCGCTACGTCGGCTCCGCGCCAGAGATCACGGCATCCGGACTCGCCCTGCTGCGCCAGGCGGACCTGATCTCCCGCGGTGACGATGCCACCGCATCCGCTCTCGCGCGCTTCGGCGTCGTCGCGAAGATCGCCGACGCGCTCGGGCATCCCGAGAGCCCGTCGTCGGTGCGCGATGCGGCGGAGGCCGTGCGCGTCTCGGTCGCCGCGGAAGCACGCTTCGCAGCCCTGTGGGATGACCGGGAGACCGTGCCGATGATGGCGGCGTCGCTCCTGGACCGGGCTCTGCGACTCTCCGACCTCGGCCGCACCGGCGAGGCCCTCGACACGCTCGCGCGGCTCACGACGAGAGGTCGTGCCGCCGGAGGCGACACGGCGCGGCTGGAGCGGGCGCAGGCCGCGTACTGGACGGGGCGGTTCCTTCGGGAGAGCGGCGACACCGCGGCATCCCGTCGCGCGATCGACGAGGTCGTTAGCGAGTTCGCCGACGACCCGGCGGGAGACGTCCGCGTCTGGGCCGCGAGCGCGCTGTGGTCGGCCTGGCGCTCCGACCGCGTCGATGACGGCGAGGCGGCGGACCTCCACCGGATCTTCGCGGAGCGTTTCGAGGACGATCCCGACGTCCGCATCCGCCGTCTCGACGCCTCGGGGAGTCTCGGGCGCGCGGTCACCGCTCACGAGAGCGGCGACGCCGCCGGCGCCGTCGCCCTGCTGACGACGATCGTGGGGCGATTCGGGGATGCCGATGACGTCGACATCCAGGACACGGTGCGACGTGCCCGGGAGAACCTCCACATCCTCACGCTGTCGGGGTCGACGGACGCGGACGCCCTGGCTCCCGCGGGGTACGGGTCCCTGCGCGACCGGCTGTACGCGGCGGACGAGCTCGCGCAGCGCGGGCAGATCGCCGAGGCCGAACAGCGGTGGAGCGCCGTCATCGACGAGACGGCCGGCGCCGAGCACCCCGACATCGCGATGCTGCGACTCGCGGCCCTCGACGCCTGGGCGGGGTATGCGGAGGAGGCGGGCCGCTGGGAACAGGTGGCCGCTCTCGCCCGCCAGGCGACCATCATCCGCGCCGGCGCGGACACGCGCGCCGAACGGGTCCGTGCTCGCGCGCACCTGCGCCTCGGCGTCGCCTTCGGCAGGCTCGGCGATCCGCGCGGCGCGATTCGGGCGTACGAGGCGCTCGACGCGCTCGCCGCCGGTTCGTCGGACGGCGACATCGCGACCGCCCGTCAGCAAGCGGTCTACAACCGGGCGGTGACGATCGATGACCTCGGTGACGGGCTGGCGGCGCTCGCCGCCTACGAGCACGCGGTCGCGGTCCACGGACAGTCGCCGGCGTCGGCAGGCGGACGGCTGAGGTGCGCCAAGGCCCTGCGCAATCAGGCGCTGATCTTCGCGGGACTCGGCCGGGTCGCGGAGGCGGCCGGTGCCCATCGCCGTGTCCTCGACCTGGCGGCGGGCTCGACCGACCCGCAGCTTCTCGAACGCGTGAAGAAGTCGGCCTTCGATCTCGCGGCCGCCTTCAGCGCTCTCGGCGACCACGCCTCCGCGGCGAGCACGTACGCCTGGATGCGGTCCGCGGCGCACCTCGGTTTCTCCGCGGACGAGATGCGCACGGCCGCGCGCGCCGAGAAGCAGGCGCGGCGGCTGTCACGCTGAGCGGCCCGCCCGAGGAAGCCCGGGGGTCGGGCGGCGGGCGCGCTCGCCCGGCCCCGCGGCATCCGCTCCGCTACGCCCCCTGGAACGACCGCAGCTGCGCGAGCAGGCCCGGCGCGTTCGCGTCGAAGCGTTTGCCGCCCAGCACCACGCCGACGGCGAGCACCGCGAGACCGAGGACGGGTCCGACGACGAACGCGATCCACCCCGCCACGCTCGATCCGGTGAACGTCGCGATCGCGGCGGGGATCACCGTCGGCAGGCCGAGGACCGCGACCAGGGCCCAGCACAGGAAGAACGTCAGGAACATAGAGAACGACGACCCGGGCACGCGCTTGAACGGCGAGTCGCCCGGTGAGGGCGTGGGGACGACGAGGAACGCCGAGCTCACGGCGCTGACGCCGAAGCCGATGAGCGTCAGTCCGAGGGACGCGCCGAGGACCGGAGCGAGCAGATCCCACCGGCCGGCGATCGCGATCGTCACGACGTCGACGACGACGATGAGGGGAACCACGACGGTGGCGACGCCCAGCGTGCGGCCCAGTCGATCGGCGCGCCCGCGGATACCGGTCTGCATGACGGTGGCGAAAGCGGTGCCGTCGTACGAGATGTCCGAGTAGGGCAGCACCCCGGCGAAGAAGCCGACCAGCAGACCGGACAGGGCGAAGAAGGGCGTGTTGACGTCCCACTGCGAGTAGATCAACACGATGATCGGCGCGAAGGGGATGAGCAGCAGCTGCCGCAGGTACCTCATGTCGCGGGTCCACGAGGTGAGCGAACGCGCCCAGGTCGCCCCGACCGGGCTCGACGGCATCACGCCGAACCATCCGAGCGACCCCGTCTTGCGCCGGGCGGTCGAACGGGCGGGAGGGGCGATCACCGATGCCGAGAGATTGCGGAACCACAGCACCCACAGCACCGCGAGGGTCGCGAGAGCGATCACGAACTTCAGGATCGCGGTCAGCCACGAGCCGGTCGCGAGGTCGCCCGGGACGGCCCAGGCGGCACCGATCGGCGTCCACGAGACGGCGCTCACGAGGGCTTGCAGTTGCAGGCCCTGCTCGGTGGCCGACTGCACCGCGTTCAGGATGCCGATGAGGATCGGGCTGGCGAAGATCACCAGCGCGAACGCGACGAGTCCGATCACCTCTTTCGTGCGGCGACCCCCGCCCAGACCGGATGCCAACGCGGTGACCGCGCGCGAGGCGACGACGCAGATCAGCAACCCGATCGGCACGCACACGACCGCGGCGATCGCCGCCACCGGTTCGTGCGCCCACACGAGGAAGGTGAGCAGGCCCGCCACCACCGTCGCGATGCCGCCGACACCGGTCAGCCCACCCGCGGTGATGGCGATCATCATCTGCGTGGTGGTCATCGGGAACGGAGCGAGTTTCGCCGGGTCCAGCGTCGTGTCGACGCCGGCCGCGAAGATCGGGCCGAGCACCCAGCCGAGGATGAGCACCGCTCCGGCCGCGGTGACGGCCGCGCGGGCGATGTCGAAGTCGAGGGTGCCGACGAAGAAGAGGCCGAGACCGGCGAACAGCAGCATCCACAGGGCGCCGATGATGCCGAAGATGAATCCGACCAACTGCATCGGGCTGCGCCCGAGGGTGTTGCCGAGGACGCGGAAACGGATCCTCAGGACTGTCGCAACCACTGCGGCCCCTCCGCGTGGTGGCGTCCGCCGACGAGGTCGACGAACGTGTCCTGAAGCGTCTTGCCGCCGCGCACCTCGTCGACGGTCCCGGATGCCAGCAGGCGGCCCTGCGCGATGACCGCCACGTGGTCGCACATGCGCTGCACGAGGTCCATCGAGTGGCTCGAGACGATGACCGTGCCCCCCGACGCGGTGTAGCCGCGGAGGATGTCCTCGATGTTGGCCGCCGACACGGGGTCGACCGACTCGAAGGGCTCGTCGAGCACCAGAAGACGAGGAGAGTGGACGAGGGCGCACGCGAGCGCGACCTTCTTCGTCATACCGGCGGAGTAGTCGACGACCGGCGTTCCGGCGGCCTCGGTGAGGTCCATGATCTTCAGCAGATCGGCCGTGCGGGTGGCGACCTCGTCGCGAGTGAGACCGAACATCATGCCCGTGTAGGTGACGAGCTGCTCTCCGGTCAGACGATCGAACAGCCGCACGCCGTCGGCGAGGTTGCCGATGAGCTTCTTGGCCTCGACCGGCTGCGCCCACACGTCGACGCCGTGGATGCGCACCGTGCCGGCGTCGGGCCGCAGGAGCCCCGTGGCCATCGAGAGGGTGGTGGTCTTGCCGGCGCCGTTGGGGCCGACCAGACCGTAGAACGAGCCCGCGGGGACGCGCAGGTCGAGTCCGGCGACAGCCGTCTTCTCGCCGAAGCGCTTCACGAGACCCGTGATGTCCATCGCCGGCAGGGAGTCGGTCGGCGTCGGGGGAGCGACCCCGTCGGGCAGGGCGGAGGGCGGCGGCACGGCACTCGGGGAGTCGGTCACGTTTCGAACCTATCGGTCGGTCCGCCTCGGTGCGAGGCTTCTGTGCGGGTGGGACGGGAATGTCCGCGGTCGGCAGGGGGCGCGTCAGTAGCGGATGGCATCGATGACCTTGACGCGGACCGCGACGAGCGCCGGCAGCAGGCCGGCCAGGGCCCCCACGGCCGTGGCGGCGATGAGCCCGATGATCGCGGCATCCACCGGGAACGGGGGGAAGTCGCTCACCATGCCCTGTCCCACGAGATCGCGCATTGCGGGGGACTGCACGATGAGGATCGCCGCCACGACGCCCAGGGCACCGGCGACCACCGTCGCGACCACGCTCTCCATCATCACGGCGAAGAACACGCGGCCGGCCGTCGCGCCGAAGCTGCGCCGGATGCCGATCTCCCGCACCCGCTGCTTGACCGTGACGAGGGCGATGTTGACCAACCCCAGCGCGCCGAGCAGCAGCACGAGCACGGCGATGCCGACCACGACGAGCTTCGTCACGAGGAACGGGTCGTCGCCGTACTGCGCCCAGTCCTGGCGCGAGACGTTGACCTCGGTGCCTTCGCCCAGCGCGCCCTGCAGGTCGCGTGTCACCGCGGCCGTCAGCGCATCCGCCAGCTCGGGCGGCACCCACATCTCGTACTGGCTCTGGGGCGCTCCGCCGCCGCCATAGGGATCCGCGGCAGCCGCGGCCGACCCGCGCTCGCCGGTGGCGGCCTTCTGCATCGCCTCCGCGTGTCGCGCGAGCATGATCATGGTCGGCTCGGTCTCCCACGCGCTGGTCGGCGTCACACCGACGATCACCGCGAGCGTGCCGCCGGCGGGGATCCCGGATGCCGCTCCGGGCACGCCTTCGCCGCCCAGGGCCACCACGGGATGGCTTTCCAGAGGCGGTCGGCCCATGCGGTCCCAGAACACCTCGTTCACGATGAGGCGCGGCGCGAGCTGCTGCTCGTCGGTCGGGGAGAACCAGGAACCCTCGATGAGCCGCACGCGGTGCATCTCGCCGAAGGGCTGGTCGACGGCCTGCGTGCCGACCTGCACCGAGCCGGTCGCGAACGGGACGAGCTGCACCGTGTTCTGCACGCGCGACGCATAGGAGATGTCGTAGCGCTCGAGGGTCTTGCTCCACGCGGCTTCCATGTCGGCCGGGTCGATCGTGCCGTTCAGCCGGAACGCCGAGACGTACAGGGTGGCAGGACGCCCGCCCTGTCGCTCGCTGAGTTCCTGATTCGCCTGCTGCACGATCGCGCCGAGGGCGACGACGGTCGTCAGGGAGCACACCGCGACCGCGACGCCGATGAGCGACAGCAGCACCCGTGTCCGGTGCACGCGCACCTCTTGCCACGCCTCGAGCAGCGCGCCGACGAAGCCGGTGAACCCGCCCATCAGGCGTCCTTCCGTTCGACCGGTCCGGCTTCGCTTCCGGCGTTAGCCCCGCGACCCGCCGCGCGTTCGGCTTCGACGGCCTCGGCCTCGGCCGCGGTCTCGCCGGGTGCCGGTGCTTCGGCGTCGACGGGTGTCGCGGTCTCGGCCGCGGTCTCGTCGGGCGTCGAGGCTTCGACCGTCCTGGTTTCGGCCGGGACGGCGCTTCGGGTCTCGGTCTCGACGACGAACAGCTCGAGCACGTCGCGTTCCTCGTCCTCGGCCGTGGCGACGGGGCTCGACTCGACCGGTGCCATCTCGCGCATCTCGCGACGCGTGAGCGGCTCGAACGCGGGGTCGTCGACGGGGGTCAGGATGCCGCGATCCAGGCGGAAGTGCCGACGCGCGCGCCGCGCGATCATCGGGTCGTGCGTGATGACGACCTGCGCCGCTCCGGTGCGCTCGGCCACGTCGTCGATGAGCTCCATGACGCTCTGGCCGGTGTCGAGGTCGAGAGCGCCGGTGGGCTCGTCGGCGAGGATCAGGCGGGGGCCCCGCACGAGCGAACGGGCGATCGCGACGCGCTGCTGCTCACCGCCCGACAGGCGGTCCGGCATGCTGTTCATCCGGTGGCCCAGCCCGACGAGCTCGAGCATGTCCGCCGCGATCTTCTTGCGCCGCCAGAACGTCCGCCCCGACGAGTAGAGCAACGGCATGGTGACGTTCTCGAGAGCCGTGCGCCCTGCGAGGAGGTTGAACTGTTGGAAGACGAACCCGATCGAGGCGCCCCGCAGGCGATCGCGCCGAGCGCCCGAGTAGCTCTTGACCGGGCGGTCGTCGAAGCTGATCACCCCGCTGGTCGGCAGATCGAGCAGCCCCAGCAGGTTGAGCAGCGTCGACTTTCCCGAGCCCGAACGGCCGACGATCGACACGTGGTCGCCCGGCTCGATGGTGAGGTTCACGCCCGAGAGGATCGTGAGGGCGGGCTGGTCCGGAGGGATGACCGTCCGCGTGACGTCTTCGAGATGAAGGAGGCTCACGACGCCGGTACCGGCTCGCAGAACATCGTGCCGTCGGGGTAGGTGGTGCAGTTGTCGCCCGCGCCCGACCCTGCCATCGCTCCCGGTGCGAACTCGAGCACCTCGTCGCCCTCGTTCAACCCCTGCGTGATCTCGACCTGCGTGCCGTCGGTCAGCCCGAGGGCGACGGGGCGCTCCTCGGTCGCGCCGTCGGCTGTCGACACCCAGACGGTGCCGCTCTGGGCGGCCCCGCGCACCGCCGTGGTCGGGACGACGAGCACGTTCTCCGCCTTGCCGCCCGCGATGGTCAGCTCGGCGGCGAGTCCGGCGAACACCGTGACCTCTCCGGGGACAGCGCACGTGACGGTCGTGCCGGAACCGCCGGAGGACGGAGCGCCACCGGCTCCTCCACCCGTCGACTCGCCCTCGCCGTTGCTCCCCGCCAGCGGGGTCACCAGGCGCAGGTTCGTGCACGTGAAGGGTGCGGGCCCGCCGGTGATGGCGACGGATGCCTCGCTCGGTCGGTTCAGGAGACGGTACTGCTGCGCGGCCTCGAGCGTGCCGGTCACCGAGAAGCTCGGGGGAGCGACGTTGCCCGCGGCCATGCCGACCGTGACGTCCTGGCCCTCGAGCACATCCAGCGCGCTGAGCGTTCCGCCCGCGGGGGCGGTGACGTCCTCGTAGCGGAAGATGGCGGGCTTGGGCTTGCCCTCGGCATCCACGCTGTCGGCGGGATCGCGCTCGATCGGGACCTTGACGTTGAAGATCACGTCGCCCTGATTCACCCCGGAGCCTTGCGCGATGAAGATCTTGTTCACCACTCCGCCGGCCGTCGACTTCACCGGGACGGCCGGGTCGGACGACACCGTCGCCGTGACCACCACGTCGTTGGTGATGGTACCCCGTGCCGCCGCCACGCGCGGTTCCACGATCGCGCCGGTGGGCTCCGCCGGAGAGGCATCCACCTCGCGATCGGGGAAGAAGGCCAGCTTGATCAGAGCGGCCGCGACGAGCGCGACCAGAAGCAGACGCAGAATCGGGAAAACCCACGTGCGTGCGATCCCCATGAAACCCCCCGGAGTGGTGATCGTCGTTGACAGACGATTCCCACCCTAGGGGGAGGGGCATATCGCGCACGTATCGCGCCCGGTGCGAAGCAGGGCGACGTTGCCACGAGGAGCGACAGCGCAGGCGCCCGGTGCCGTCTCAGAATGTGCCTCCCGGATAGACGCCGTCAGGGAGTGTGAAGCAGGGGGATGCGGAGCTGATGCGGATCGTGCCAGGAGTGACATCCTCCGCGATGATGTAGTTCTCCGTGAGGTCGGGGGCGACGAGCTGGATCTCATATTTGTCGGCGATGTTGCGGCGTGTCCGGACGTCGAACGGCCCGCCCGCGAACTGCGGCTCCAGCGCCGTGACGACCTCTTCGGCGTCGACTCCGTTTCGGAGGGTCACGGTCGTCGATCCGTTCCAGGAGTGACCTCCGTCGCCGCACGAGGTGAGCGTTCCTTCGGGGGTCTGGGCGATATCGGCGACCTTGTCCGCGGGGATACGCCCGGCGATCTCCGTCTCGGTCGCCTGCGTCGCGGCCTTCGCGTCCTGCCAGGTCATCTCGGCCACGGGCGTGTCCTTCTGTGTCGGTTGCTGTGTCGGTTGTTGCGGCGCGGCGCAGCCCGAGAGGGCGAGGGTCAGGCCGATGACGAAGGCCGTGCCGATACGCTTCCGGTTCATTGGGCGACCAACGTTCTCAAATCCTCCAAAGCGCGCTTGTTGTCGTCGTTGTTCGAGGCGATGAGATTGTGGTTCTCCGTCAGGATGCCCCACTCCTCGCCGTCGACGAACCGTCCGTCGAGCTCGGCGTCGTCGGGGCCGACGTAGAGGGGACCGTGCTCGAACGCCCCATTGCTGCGCGGGTTGTTCCCGTCCCACACCAGACCCTTCGACTGGAAGTGCAGAAGGATGTCGCGGTAGGAGAGATCGGTGTAGGTCGTATCGTCGTTCGGTCGCCAGTCGGGAAGCATCCCCGCGCCGGCGAGCGAGATCACCTTGTCGTACTCGGAGCCCGCCACTTCGGAACTGGTGAGGTTGGCCACCCCCCAGCTGTGGCCGATGCCGATCTGCTCGACGCCGCCGAGAGAGGGGTCGGATCGCATTCCCGCCTTGCGGATCATCTCCGCGCGCGACAGATCGTCTTCGTCGTCGCTGTTCTCAAGGCCCGCGAGTTCCTGCTCGGCAGCCCGCAGGAGTTCCGGTACGCGGTAGCGGTTCGCTTCCACGCGAACGAGCGCGGGGAGCCCGTCGAGGCTGCCGAGGACGTTCGCCCCGTGCCGCACGAAGGCACTCGTGTCGGCCGAAGGGCTCTCTGCGACACCACTCCGTGGCGCCCGTAGCCCTGACCACGAACGACGCCCGCGGCGGTGTCCGCGGCCGAGACCAGCGCCTGCGCCACCGCGTCGTCGAAGGGGATCGTCACGAGGAGGAAGCCTATTCACGGCCCGAATTCGCGTCGAGGCCTTGCAATGCGGCCGCACCGTACGACAGGGGCCCCCACCCGAATGCCGGGACCGAGCCGTCCGAGAACGGCGGGGTCCCGGCATCCGGAGACTGTCAGTCCTTCGGGGGAGCGACGACGCGCGGCATGACGTCCTGCATCCCCACGCGCGCGTGCCGACGCGAGTACGCGAAGTAGATCGCGAAGCCGACGGCGAGCCAGATCAGGAAGCGCAGCCAGGTCTCGACCGAGAGGTTGAGCATCAGGTACGTGCAGATCGCCGCCGACAGGATCGGCAGGACGGGGCTGAACGGCACGCGGAAACCGCGCTTGAGGTCGGGGCGCTTGCGGCGGAGCACCACCACACCGATCGACACCAGGACGAACGCCGACAGCGTGCCGATGTTCACCATCTCTTCGAGGATGCCCACCGGGGTGAGACCGGCCACGATCGCGACGATCACCGTGACGATGATCGAGATGACCCACGGCGTGCGGAAGCGCGGGTGCACCTTCGCCAGGGCGCCGGGGAGGAGCCGGTCGCGCGACATCGCGAAGATGATGCGCGTGGCGCCGATGAGGAGAGTCAGCACGACGGTGGTGAGGCCGGCGACGGCTCCCGCGGCGATGACGGTCGCCATCCACGTCTGCCCGTGGAACGCGAAGGCCTCGGCCAGCGCCGCCTTCGGGTTGAGCTGGTCGTAGGGCACCATGCCCGTCACGACGATCGCGACCGCGCAGTACAGGATCGTGCAGATCACGAGCGAGGCGATGATGCCGATCGGCAGGTCGCGCTGCGGCTTCTTCGTCTCTTCGGCGGTCGTGGCGACGACGTCGAACCCGATGTAGGCGAAGAAGACGAGGGCCGCACCCGCGAGGATTCCGCCGACGCCGAAGGTCGCCGGCTCGAGGCCCGAGAGGAACTGCAGGAGCGGCTGCGTCAGGCCCGACGTCGACTCGGTCGGGGCGGACGGCGGGACGAACGGGCTGTAGTTGGCGGGCGCGATGAACATGATGCCCGCGATGATCACGAACAGGACGATGAACAGCTTCACGGCGACGAGGACGAGGTTCACGCGCAGCGATTCTTTGATGCCGACCGTCATGAGCCCGCCGAGGACGAGCACGAGCAGGATCGCCGGAATGTCGACGACGCCTCCCGAGCTGATCGCCTGCGGGAGGACGACGCCGAGTTGCTGCAGGAAGGCCGAGAGGTACGCGCTCCATCCCTGTGCCACGACGCTCGCACCCAGGAACATCTCGAGGATGAGATCCCAGCCGATGATCCAGGCGAACAGCTCGCCGAGCGACGCGTACGAAAAGGTGTACGCCGATCCCGAGACCGGCACCGTGGACGCGAACTCCGCGTAACACATCGCCGCCAGACCGCAGGCGATCGCAGCGACGATGAAGCTGATCACGACGGCGGGACCGGCCACGTCGTGTGCGGCGCGACCCGTGAGGGTGAAGATGCCGGCGCCGATCACGACGCCGACGCCGAAGACGGTGAGGTCGAGGGCGCTGAGGGACTTCTTCAGCCGGAACTCCGGCGCGTCGGTATCGGCGATGGACTGCTCCACCGACTTCGTGCGGAAAAGGCTCACGCGTAACTCCTCTCGAGGCGCTCTCAGAGCGGACGCCACCGGGGGAGGATAGCGCTTCTCGATGCCCGTGCCTATCGCCCCCTGGCCCGGGATCGGAGGGTGTAGCACATTCCGAAATGTCGAAGTCAATTGCGCGAAAGGTGTAATGTTTTACGCATCATGGCAATCAAGCACATCACTCATCTCGTCGACGATCTCGATGGCTCCGTTCTCGAAGAGGGCGAAGGAAAGCAGATCACCTTCTCGGTCGAAGGCCGTGCCTATGAGATCGATTTGTCGAATCGCAATGCCGATAAGTTCTACGACGCGGTGGCGCCTTTCGTCGACGCCGCGCGATCGGTCTCCCGGACGACGGCGACGACGTCGCGTCGCACGCGCTCGGCGCGGCGCGACAATGACGTGGACCTCGGCGCGGTGCGCGAGTGGGCGCGTTCGAACGGCTACACCGTGAGTGATCGCGGTCGTGTTCCCGCGACCGTGCTCGAGGCGTATTCGGCCGCTCAGTCCTGATTGTGACGGGGGACGTCCGCCCTGCCACCGCCGTCCACCCCGGTGTCGTGACGCAATTCGCCGTTCTCGACGCTCTTCTCGGTGGACAGTATTCGAGCGGTATCACCGTGCGGGACGCGCGTGCTCTCGGCGATACCGGGATCGGCTGCTGTGAGCGGTTCGGCGGGGAGGTCGTCATCCTCGACGGCGCGTTCTTCGCCTGCACCGTGGACGAGCCCCCGCGGCTGATGTCCGACGACGAGAGGCTGCCCTTCGTCGACGTGTGCTCGTTCGGCGAGGCGGCGGCGCATCCGGTCCGCGATCTCGACGGAGCCGCTCTGGCGGCGGAGATCGACGGTCTTCTCGCGAGTCGGAACCTGTTCCATGCGATTCGCATGGACGGCGTGATGGCCCGGGTGCGGACGCGTGTGACCAGGCGCGAGGAGCCGCCGTTCCGACCGCTCGCCGAGGTCACCGCCGAGCAGATCGAGACGGTCACCCGCGATGTGCGCGGGACGATCGTGGGCTTTTGGATGCCGGGTCTTTATCAAGGCGTCACCGTGGCCGGACTGCATCTGCATTTTCTCCGCGACGACCGGACCTTCGGTGGGCATGTCCTGGAGATCTCGGTGCGGGAGGCGGTTCTGCGCGTGTCGGCATATGCGCGATTCGAGCTTCAGGTGCCGACGGATGACGAATTCCTCTCCCACGAACTCACGCACGATCAAGATCGTCGAATCGGAGCGATCGAGGGTGGTGCAGCCGCTCGGTGAGCGGCGGGATGCGATGACCTCGCTGGGTTAATCGCGGGGTGAATTTCCATTCTTCGGTCTCTTTGTCGAACATGGTCGACCATAAGATCGCGCCATGGCCAAGAAGCACATCACACAGTTGATCGACGATCTCGACGGTTCCGTCCTCGAAAACGGGACGACGATCAATTTCTCCCTCGAAGGTCGCGCCTACGAGATCGATCTCTCCGAGAAGAATGCCGAGAAGCTTCGCGAGGCATTCGAACCGTTCACCGTGGCGGCCCGCCCGATCGGCTCTTCGACCCCGGGGGTGCGTCGTCCGTCGCGTGGGCGGGCGGTTTCCAGCCGGGACCTCGCCGATGTCCGGGCCTGGGCCGAAAAGAACGGCCACGCGATCAATGCGCGCGGTCGTATCTCGTCCGCCGTGCTCTCGGCATACGACGCCGCGCACTGACCGAAAAGAATCCGGATGCCGCTCGCTCGCGGCATCCGGATTCTTTCTGTCTCAGACCAGAGCGGCGGAGCCGGCGCCTTCACGCAGTCGCTCCGCGGCCACGCCTTCGGCGGCGGCGAGCGGGGTCACTCCGCGCGACTCGGCCTCGTCGAAGATGCGGCGCAGGGTGTCGCCGATGTCGGCCACCCGCCCCATGATCTCGTCGCGCGTCCCGCGCTGCTTCGCCTCGAGGTCGAGGTAGATCACGCCGCCCGCGTTCACGACGAAGTCGGGGGCGTAGAGGATCCCGCGCTGCGCCAGCCGATCCGCGCCGGAGCGATCGGCGAGCGGGTTGTTCGCGGGCCCGCAGACCGCGCGGACGTCGAGCGCGTCGATGACCTCGTCGGTCAACACCCCGCCGATGCCCGCCGGCACGAAGATGTCCGCGGCGACGAGGTGCGCCTCGTGCGGCTCGACCCACGCGGCGCCGAGCTCGGCGGCGAGGGCCCGCTTGGCGGGGTTCACGTCGGTGACGGTGAGCACGGCGCCCTCGGCGGCGAGACGCTCGGCCAGGCGACCGCCCACCTGTCCGAGACCCGCGATGGTGATGCGTCGCTGCGCGACGTCGCGCACGCCCACGCGGCGCTCCAGGGTGGCGATCAGCGAGGAGTACACCCCGAGGCTGGTCGGACCGGCCGGTTCGCCGGACCCGCCGCCCGCTTCCGGCAGGCCCACGACGTGTGCGGTGCGTTCGCTCACCGTCAGCATGTCCTCGGTCGTGGACCCCACGTCTTCGGCGGTGCGGTAGAGCCCGCCGAGGCTCTCGACCGCGTCGCCGAGATCGAGGAATGCCGCGCGACGTCGGTCGGCGTCGAGCACGGTTCCGGGCGGGAGGCCGATCACGGACTTGCCTCCGCCGGCGTCGAGGCCGGCGGACGCGTTCTTCAGCGTCATCGCGGCGGAGAGGCGGAGGGCGTCGCCGAGGGCGTCGCTCCAGGTGGGGTAGGTCCACAGGCGGGCGCCGCCGAGGGCGGAACCCAGCACCGACGAGTGCAGGGCGACGGCGATGAAGAGGCCGCTGCGGCTCCCCGTCACCACCTCCACGCGTTCGTGGGCGAAATCGGGCAGGGGCAGAGCGTGGGTCATCGCGTTCCTTGTCGTCGGCCGCCTTGTGGGCGGCACTTTCCGGAGGCCGCGGCTTTGCGGCATCCGTCTTCTATTCTGACGCGGGCGTGCGTCGGGCGCGAGCAGCTGACGAGATCACGCGCGCGGCGTGAGATCGCGCGCTTCGCGGTGTCGCGCCGCCGTGACCCGACGTCGATCGCGTGATCTCGCGATGACCCGGTCGGCACCGCTCTAGGCTGACGGCATGAACGACGCCCTCCCCGCCCGCAGCCGTCTCGTCGCCGCCTCGCTCGAGGCTGCCGGCATCGCGGGACGCATCATCGTGCTCCCGGATGCCGCGTCGACGGCTGCCCTGGCCGCTGCGGCGCTCGACATCGAGGTGGGCGCGATCGCGAACAGCCTCGTGTTCTGGAGCGATGACCAACCGCTGCTGGTGATGACGAGCGGCGCACATCGCGTGGACACGAAGGGCGTGGCCGAGCGCCTCGGGCGCGGTCCGATCCGGCGCGCGACGCCCGAGCAGGTGCTCGCCGCGACCGGGCAGCCGATCGGTGGGGTCGCGCCGACGGGCCACCCGGCCCCGCTCACGACGATCGTCGACGAGGCGTTGGCGGACTTCCCCGAGATCTGGGCGGCGGGTGGCACACCGCACACGGTGTTCCCGCTGACCTTCGACGAGCTCGTACGGCTGACCGGGGGAACGGTCGCGAAGGTCGACTGAGCCCGCGTCGCCCCTGGGCTGCTCTGAGCCGCCGGGCGCGAGGTCAGGCGCGCGGCGTGAGCGCGGTCAGACAGACCACCGCCGCAGCCGCCGACCACGCCTGCGGTCGGCAGGCCGCGGGGTACTGCGTCGGGACCGAGGAGTGGCTGCGCGGGTCGCCCGCGTGCAACTCCGGCACGCGGTAGCCGAAGCCCTCCGCGGCGTCGAGCAGCCCCTCCACCACCGCGCGCGCGTCGTCGACGAGCCCCGCGCGGAGCATGCCGTGCGCGGCGATCGCGGTGTCGTGCACCCACACGCTGCCACCGTGGTACGACAGCGGCCAGTAGCCGGCGGCATCCGTCGACATCGTCCGGATGCCGTACCCGCTCGACATGCTCTCGCCGAGGAGGAGCTGCGCGACGTGCGCCTCTTCGTCGGGCGACAGCAGACCGGTGCCGATCAGGTGGCCGATGTTGCTCGTGAGCGTGTCGACGGGACGCTTGTCCCGATCGAGGGCCACGGCGGGATAGCGCCCCTCGGGGGTCTCGACCCAGTAGGTCTCGGCGAAGCGCGCCTTCAGATCCGCGGCCCACGATCTCCAGAACGCCGCGTCGTCGGCATCCGTCCCTTCCCCGAAGCGCTCGAGCAGGGAAGCGCCGGCGAGAGCCGCCTCGTACGCGTAGCCCTGGACCTCGCACAGGGCGATCGGCCCCTCGGCGAGGCGGCCGTCGCGCCACTGGATGGAGTCGCCCGAGTCCTTCCACCCCTGATTCGACAGGCCCGTGCCGAGGCGGTCGATGTAGTCGAGGAAGCCGTCGCCGTCGCTGTCGCCGCTGTCGCGGATCCAGCCGAGGGCCGCCCGCAGCGCCGGGAGGAGTTCTCGCACCTCGGCCTCGGGCATGCCGGCGCGCCACGCGTCGGAGAGCAGACAGATCCACAGCGGGGTCGAGTCGACGCTGCCGTAGTACTTCGGGGGCAGCACGATGCCCTCACCGGGGATCTCGAGTGCGGAGGCCCGCAGCTCGTGCAGGATCTTGCCCGGCTCCTGCGCGGTCTGCGCGTCGTCGTCGGTCGCCTGCAGGCGCGCGAGCACGCGGAGAGTGGATGCCGCGATCTCGCGGTCGAGCGGGAGGGCCAGGCGGGCCGCCCAGATCGAATCGCGGCCGAACAGGGTGAAGAACCAGGGCGCGCCGGCGGCGAAGAACTCATCGTCGGGATGCGCCGGGAGGATCAGGCGCAACGCGTCGAGGTCGTCGAGGGCCGTCCGCACCCACCGACCGAGACGGGGGTCGGGAGAACCCGCGGCGACGGCGGCCGCGTCCCACCGCGGAGAGGCCGCGGCGGCCCCCACGACGAGGGTGTCGTCGCGCAGGGTCAGCGTCCAGGCGACCTCGGCGGTGCCGAGAGCCGGCACCTCGAGGTTCCACCGCACGGTGAGCCCCTCGGGCCCGGATGCCAGCTGCCCGCCCGGCGCGACGAGCTCGAGGCCCTGGGCACCGGCGTCGATCGTCGCGCGCTCGCCGTCGACATCGACCACGGTGTCGCGGTCGTGCGCGTGGCCGGACTTCACCTCGTGCAGCTGCGCGAACTCGGGGGAGAGCTCCAGGCGCAGGGACGTCGAGATCGGCAGGTCGACGCGAGAGCGCAGCGTCCAGGTCTCGCTGACGTGTCCGTCGGCGACTCGTCGGTCGCGCAGCAGTCGCACTTTCGGGTCGGGCGTGGTGTCGTCGAGGCCGCGGAGCAGGCCGCCGAGGACGAGACGCGAGGCCCCGTCGGGGGCCGTCGAGATCCATTCGACGGGGGAATCGTCGCAGGTCAGCGTGAGCGCGCGGACGTGTCGCACGTCGCCGTGGTACACCCCGTGCACGGGCGCGGCGCCCATGTCGCCCGTGGTGTCGGACCAGACCTGGGTGGGCGCGCGCAGCACGATCACCGCGTCGTCGAGCAGGGGCTGCAGGGGAGGAGTCGTGGTGGTCGTCCCGGCCGGTGAGCTGGTGGGGGCGGTGGTCATTCTTTGACGGCTCCTTCGCTGGCGTTCATGATGCGGCGCTGGAAGAGGAAGAACACCACGGCGACGGGGATCGTCATGATGGCCGCGGCCGCGAGTTTGAGGGGGAATTGGCTGCCCTGGCTGAGCTGTCCGCTGGCCAGGGACGCCACGCCCTTGGTCAGGGTCGTCAGCTCGGGCGACTGGGTGGAGATGACGAAGTGGCTGAGCTCGTTCCACGATCCCTGGAATGACAGGATCACGATCGTGATGAGGGCGGGGCGTGCCATCGGCAGGACCACCGACCAGAAGATGCGGAAGGTGCCGGCACCGTCGATGCGCGCCTGCTCCTCGACCGACGGCGGGATCGACTCGAAGAAGTTCTTCATGATGAACACGCCCGCGGCATCCACGAGGAGCGGCAGGATCATTCCGGCGTACGAGTCGTAGATACCGAGCTGGTTGATGACGAGGAACTTCGGAATCAGCAGGACCACCGTCGGGACGGCCATCACCGCGATCAGACCCGCGAAGACGATGCCGCGCCCGCGGAACTGAAGGCGGGCGAGCGCGTATCCGGCGAGGGAGTTGAAGAACACCCGACCGGCGGTGACGAAGACGGTGACCACGACCGAGTTGCCGAACCAGACGGGGAAGTCGGAGTTCAGGAACAGCCGCTCGTACGCCGCCCACGTGAACGGCTGCGGCGTCAGCGAGATCGGATCGGCCGCGGCTGCGGCATCCGTCTTGAACGACGTCGCCACCTGGACGAGGAACGGATAGATGTAGACGAGTGCCAGCACGATGAGGAGCGCGTACAGGCCGATCTGCCAGCCGAGCGCCTTGCGTGAGAGGCGGTGCTTCGCGGGACGCGTCGGTCGGTCGAGGCGCTGCTCGGCGAGCACCGTCGTCTGCGGGGATGCCGTGGCGGTCATCGCTTCTCTCCCGTCGAGCCCGTGCCGGGTACCTCGTACTGGCGGATGCGGCGGAGCGAGACGGGGCGGTCGCGCAGGACGAAGCGCTGCAGGATCGTGAGGGCGACGATGATGACGAACAGGACGAACGCGATCGCCGCGCCCTGGCCCCACTGCTGCGACAGGAACGCCGAGGAGTAGCTGAGGTACGCCGGGGTGAGCGTGGTCTTGCCGGGCCCGCCCTGGGTGCCCGTGTAGATCTGGTCGAACACCTGCCAGGTGCCGATGAGACCCAGCGTGAGCACGGTGAACAGCACGGGCTTGAGCTGCGGCAGGGTCACGCGCCAGAAGCGCTGCCAGCCGTTCGCGCCGTCCATCATCGCGGCTTCCTGCACGTCGGCGCCGATGTTCTGCAGCCCCGCGATGAACAGGAGCATGAAGGTGCCCGAGGTCGTGAAGACGGCCATGAGGATGAACGCCGACATCGCCACCGACGGACCGGCGAGCCAGTCCCACCACGACACGCCGAGCATCGTGTTGCCGGTGAGGAAGGCGGGGCCGCTTGTGACGCCCAGCGCGCCGAGAAGGTTGTGCACGACGCCCGAGGGATCGCTGAACCAGTTCGGCCCGTTGATGCCGAGCCACGAGAGCACCTCGTTGACCGCCCCGGATGCCGAGAAGAGGAACAGCCACAGCACGGTGATCGCGACCGAGCTGGTCACCGAGGGGAAGTAGAACGCGGTGCGGAAGAGGCCGCGACCGCGCAGCACGGCGCGGTTGACGAGCACCGCGAGGAAGAGCGAGAGGGCGGTCTGCAGCGGGACGACCAGCAGCACGTACCAGGCGTTGTTGCGCAGGGCCGTGCCGAAGTCGCGCTCGGCGAGCCCGCCGCCGGTGGTGACGGCGGCGTAGTTGTCGAGACCGACGAAGCCGACGTTCGACGAGAAGGGGCTGCCGCGCCCGGTCCAGTCCGAGAAGCTGACCCAGAGCGCCATGAGCACGGGGACGAGCAGGAACACGCCCAGGATGATCAGCACGGGCGCGGTGAAGAGCCAGCCGGCGGCGGCCTCGCCGCGCCGGATCCCCGAGGAGGATCCGGCGCGGCGACGCGCGGGGGAGAGAGCGCTCATGTCGATTACTTGACGATGGCCTCGAGGTTGGATTGCGCCGTCTTCAACAGCGCCTGCGGGTCACCGGTTTTGAGTGATTCGAGCTGCGCGTTGAAGTCGGTGATGACGTCGGCGGCTCCGGCCATGTTCGGCGGGAACTGGGCGTACTGCGCACCGGCAAGGAACGCGGTCTGGTCGGGGTTGGCCTGCGACCACGCGTCGGCGGCCGACTGGATCGACGGCATCGGGCCGAAGGCCTTCGAGAAGGCCAGCTGCTGGTCGGTGCTGGTGAGGTACTGGACGAGGTCGCGTGCCTGCTCCTGGTTGCCGCTGTCGGCGGCGAGGCCCCAGCAGTTCGTGAACTGCAGCGTGCCCTTGCCGCCCGGGCCGGCAGGAAGCTCGGCGACCGTGTACCTCACGTCGGGGTAGTCGGCTTTCATGGCGCCGGTGATCCAGTTGCCCTCGATCACCATCGCGGCCTTCTGCGTGCCGAGGGCCTCGCCGCCCCAGCCGGCGCCGACGTCTGAGGCGAAGGCGAAGCTGCCGTCGTTCAGGTGCGTCTTGACGTAGGTCAGCGCTTCGACGTTGGCGGCGCTGTCGGCGGTCGCCTTGCCGTCGGTCACGAGTCCGCCTCCGGCTTGCGCCATGAACGCGCCGACGCGCTGGTATTCGGCTCCGAACGCCAGGCCGACGCGGCCGTCGGCGGTGAGCTTCTGGGCGACGGATGCCAGCTGGTCCCACGTCGTGGGGATGTCGGCATCCGTGAGTCCGGCGGCGGACCAGAGGTCGGTGTTGATGATCAGCGCCAGGGTCGAGAAGTCCTTGGGGGCGCAGAAGAACTTCCCGTCGACGGTGAAGTTGTCGACGAGCGAGGGGTAGAAGTCGCTCTTGTTCTCGAGGTCGTCGCCGTACGCGGCGATCGAGCCGTTGGACGCGTACCCGGCGAGGGCTTCGGGAGCGAGGTAGAAGAGGTCGGGCGGGGAACCGGCGGCGAAGCCCTGCGAGAGCTGCTGGGGGAGGTCGTTGGCGGTCTGGACCTCGGCCGCGACGCCGGACTTCTCGCTCCACGCGGCGACGGCGTCGGTGACGGCCTTGGTCTCGGCATCGCCCGAGGAGCCGATGAGGATGCTGAGCTTGCCCGAGCCCTGGGACTCGCCGGGGGTGTCGTTGAACCCGGAACCGCACGCGGTGAGCGTGAGGGCTCCGGTCGCGAGGAGGGTGCCGGCGGCGAGCCAGCCTCGCGCGCGGCGGATGGGGGTGTGCCGTGTCATGTGTCTCTCTCCTTCGATGAGGCATGCGACCCCTCCGCATGTGATCGGAGGGCCAAAGTTTGAACGTTCAAACTCGGGTGTCACAACGGTACGAAACGGCGGTCGCACCTGTCAAGCGGTTGTTCTCGCACATAGGCTGACGGTCTGGCGGCGCGTGCCGTCGAAGCCGACGAGCGAGGGAGGCCGCGTGGCGAAAGCGCCGACCGTCGACGATGTCGCCCGTGTCGCGGGCGTCTCGCGACAGACGGTGTCGAACGTGGTGAACACGCCCGACATCGTCAAGGAGGCGACGCGACTGCGCGTCGAAGCGGCCATCGCCGAGCTCGGCTACCGCCCCCATGCGGCCGCGCGGCGCCTGCGCACCCGCCGCAGCTCGACCATCGGCATCCATCTCGATCCGTACGCCGGCGGGATCTCCGGGGTGGTCCTCGACCGCTTCGTGCACGCCCTCACCGAGCGCGCGGGCGAGCGGGACATGCGCGTGCTCCTGTACGCGGCGCGCACGCCCGAAGAGGAGATCGCCCGCCTCGGCGACCTTCTCGAGGGGGGAGAGGTGGATGCCGTCGTCGTCACCGGAACCTTCCACGGCGATCCCCGTACCGGCTGGCTGACCGCGCGGAATCTGCCGTTCGTCTCGTTCGGCCGCCCCTGGGGCGAGGATGACGTCGAGGCTCCCGCGCACCTCTGGGTCGACGTCGACGGCGCCGCGGGGACGCGCGCGGCGACCGCGCACGCGCTCGGGCGCGGGGACGGGCGCGTGGCCTTCCTCGGCTGGCCCGGGGGATCGGGCACCGGTGACGAGCGCGAGCGGGGCTGGCGGGAGACGGTGGCCAACGGTCCGCGCTGGGTCGTCGAAGAGAACGTGGGGGCGGCGCGCGACGTCGTGGCCGCGGGTCTCGCCGCCGATCCCGGTGTCACGGGCATCGTCTGCGCGAGCGATTCCCTCGCGATCGGCGCGCATCTCGCCGTCACCCTCGCCGGTCGCGACGACGTCACGATCGTCGGCTTCGACAACACGCCCGCGGCCGAGGCGCTCGGACTGTCGAGCGTCGAGCAGTTGCCCGAGCGCGTGGCATCCGGAGCCCTCGACCTGCTGATGGGCGAGCACGGAACGGTGGTCGCGCCGCGCGCCGCCGTCGCGGGCGGGGCGCACGTGCTGGTGGAGCCCCGGCTCGTCGTGCGCTGAGGCGTTCTTTGCTCGACGCTGACGCGCCTCCCCCCGACGCTGACGCGCCTCTCGACGATGTTGACTCGCGCCGTATGTTCGGGTGCGGGCTCTCGCGGCGAACATACGGCGCAAGTCAGCGGGGAGGAAGGGGCGCGTGGGAAGGAGAGGGCTCGCGCTCGGGTGGGAGGGGCCGCGAGGGAGCGGCGCGGTCAGGCGTGCCGGCCGATACGGCGGGCGAGCTCGGCGGCGGTTGCGGATGCCGCTGACGCCAGCGCCTCGGCATCGCGTGCGGGTCCGTCCGCGGGCCACGTGAGCGCCACCGCGGCCGCGGGCCACCCGGCGTGATCCAGCACGGGCGCGGCCACCGAGCGGAACCCGGGCGTCACCTCGCCGTCCTCGCTCGCGTAGCCGGCGGCGCGGACCTCGCGCAGCAGCTCGCGCAGTTCGCGCGGGCTCGTGGGGCCGAGGCCCGTGCGCTGCGTGAGGGCCGCGGCATCCGGATACAGCGCCCGCACCTGCTCGCGCGGCAGCGCCGCGAGCATCGCGCGTCCGGTGGCGGCGAGGTGCGCGGGAAGCCGCACGCCGACGTCCGTCACGAGGGCCGGACGCCGCGGAGCGCGCTCCTCGACGATGTAGAGCACGTCGCGCCCGGCGAGCACGGCGAGGTGCGCGCTCTCGCCGACGCGGTCCGACAGCGCCGCGAGCAGGGGACGCCCGAGTCGCGCGAGCGGCTGCTGCCGCGCGTAGCCCCCGCCGAGCTCGAAGGCCGCGGTGCCGAGGCCCCATCGCCGGTCGCCCGGCAGGTGCACGACGTATCCGTGCTGCTCGAGCGTCGCGAGCAGGTGATAGGTGCTCGATCGGGGAATCCCGAGAGCCGTCGCGATCGTCTGCGCCGCGACCGGGCCCGGCTGACGCGCGAGCAGCGAGAGGATCCGCAGCGTCTGGTCGGCGGCGGGAACCTGCGGGCGCGGTTTGTCTGGCATGACAGACACAGGATGCCAGATCCCCGCCGTTCCGCGAGCGGCGACGCGATGGAATCGGCGTATGCACACCACCGTCACCGTCGGAACACACCCCCTTCGCCCGAGCGACGTCGTCGCCGTCGCCCGGCACGATGCGCGGGTCGACCTCGACGTCGACGCGATGCGGGAGGTCGCCGCGACGCGCGCCCTCATCGAGGGCCTCGCGGACGACCCGCAGCCGCACTACGGCATCTCGACCGGGTTCGGGGCGCTGGCGACGACCTTCATCGCCGAGGACCGTCGCGCGCAGCTGCAGGTGAGTCTCATCCGCTCGCACGCCGCCGGTACCGGGCCCGAGGTGGAACGCGAAGTCGTCCGCGCCCTGATGCTCCTGCGCCTGCAGACCCTCGCGACGGGGCGGACGGGCGTGCGTCCGCTGGTGGTCGAGACCTACGCGGCGCTGTTGAACGCCGGCATCACCCCGATCGTCCGCGAGTACGGCTCCCTCGGCTGCTCGGGCGACCTCGCCCCGCTGTCGCACGTGGCCCTCGCCGTCATGGGCGAGGGGGAAGTCCGCGACGCCGACGGGCGCGCGCGGCCCGCGGGGGAGGCGCTCGCCGCGGCGGGCATCGAGCCGGTGCGCCTGCGCGAGAAGGAGGGCCTGGCCCTCATCAACGGCACCGACGGCATGCTCGGCATGCTGCTCCTCGCCCTGCACGACCTCGACACCCTCCTGACCACCGCCGACGTCGCCGCCGCGCTCTCCGTCGAGTCGCAGCTGGGGACGGATGCCGTGTTCGCCGCCGATCTCATGGCGCTGCGTCCGCAGCTCGGCCAGGCGGCCTCGGCGGCGAACCTGCGCGCATTCCTCGCCGGCTCGCCCCTCGTCGCGAGCCACCGCGGCCCCGAGTGCACGCGCGTCCAGGACGCCTACTCGCTGCGCTGCGCGCCCCAGGTGCACGGCGCGGCGCGCGACACGCTCGCCCACGCCGCGACGGTGGCGGAGCGGGAACTGGCCTCGGCGGTCGACAACCCCGTCGTCACGACGGACGGCCGGGTCGAGTCGAACGGCAACTTCCACGGCGCCCCGGTGGCGTACGTGCTCGACTTCCTCGCGATCGCGGTGGCGGATGTGGCCTCCATGTCGGAGCGACGGACCGATCGCGCGCTCGATGTCGCGCGCAGCAACGGCCTGCCGCCCTTCCTCGCCGACGAGGTCGGGGTCGACAGCGGACTGATGATCGCGCAGTACGCCGCGGCCGGTATCGTCTCGGAGCTCAAGCGCCTGGCCGCCCCCGCCTCGGTGGACTCGATCCCCTCGAGCGCGATGCAGGAGGATCACGTCTCGATGGGCTGGGCCGCGGCGCGCAAGCTCCGTCGGGCGCTCGACGGCCTCGCGCGCGTCCTTGCGATCGAGGTGATGACCGGATGCCGCGCCCTCGACCTGCGCGCCCCGCTGCAGCCGGCGGCGGCCACCGGAGCGGTGCGCGAGCTCGTGCGCACGCGCGTGGAGGGTCCCGGCCCCGACCGGTTCGTGTCGCCCGAGATCGAGGCGGTCACCGAGCTGGTGGCATCCGGGGACGTCGCGCGGGTCGCGCTCGCGGCGGTGTGAGGGGCGCGTTCGCGCCTGGGGCGCGCGTCGGCGGGGGCGGCGGCAGGCTGTGGGCGGTGCGGAAAGCACCGCCTCGCGGCTACGGCGTCAGCACCTCGAACTCGTCGGGCGCCGTGGCATCCACGTCGTCCCACGTGCCCTCGTGCCACGTGAAGATCGCGACGGCGCACGTCACCATCCGCACATCGCGGTCCGCCAGGCGGGAGACGAGCGCGCTCATCCCGGGGTCGTGCGCGACGACCATGACCTCGTCGGCCCCGGTCTCGCGCGCGGCGGCCAGCAGCTGCGGCGGGTCGGCGAGGTAGAGGTCGGCGCGCTGCGTGACCTCGACCTCGAACTCGGCGGCGAAGATCTCGGCTGTCGTCGCCGCACGCAGGGCGGTGCTGGACAGCAGCACCTCGGGGCGGACACCCTTCCGGCTCACCGCGCGCGCGACCTGCGGAGCGTCGCGTCGACCCCGGTCGTTGAGGGGACGGTCGTGATCGGCGAGACCCTCATCGGCCCAGTCGGATTTCGCGTGCCGCGCCAGCACCAGTTGGATCATCGTTCCTCCGCGTCACGCCGGTGCCGCGGGTCCGGATCGTCGCCCGCATTCCACCGCTGACAACGATATCGCCGGTGTCCGACATCGAACCGGGGCTGGCGTCCGACGCCCGTGACGTGCAGCGGCGCTCAGGCGCCGACGTACACCCAGGCCTCGCGGCCGCTGGCCAGGATCGCGGACGTCCGCCGGTACAACGAGACCTCGTACTCGTCGGCCGCGTCGAGCTCGTCGGCGGAAAGCTCGAGCACCCCGCCGAACACGCGGTCGCGGGGGTCGCCCGTGCGGCGCAGAATCGGGTGCGCGGCGAGTCCCGACAGCGTGGTGACGCGTTCGTCGTCGATGTCGGTCCACTCGAGTCGATAGCCGGGCAGGACGTCTTCCTCGCTCGCCACGCGACGCCCGAACGTGTCGAGCTGCACCTCGGGCAGCAGCAGCGTGCCATAGGAGAAGAGGAACTCCCGACCCGGATCGTCGCTCACGCGCTCAGGCTATCCATCCGTACGCGCGCCCCGGAAGATCAGCCCCAGAAGAGGTGCGCGATCGTGAAGATCGCGAGACCCGCGAGGGCCCCGACGATCGTGCCGTTGAGACGGATGTACTGCAGATCGCGGCCGACCATGAGCTCGATCTTCTCGGTGGTCTCCTCGGCATCCCATCTCTCGACGGTGTCGGTGATGATCGAGGCGATGTCGTGCCGGTACCGGCCCACGACGAACACGGCCGCGTCGATGACCCACCCGTCGACGCGACGCTGCAGGGTCTCGTCGTTCTGCAGGCGGACGCCCACCTCGGCGAGGGCCGCCGTCGCGCGTCGGCGCAGGGCGCTGTCGGGATCGGCGAGAGCCGCGAGCAGGCCCGCCTTGGCGGTGTTCCAGGCGTCGGCCGCGAGCTGCCGGACGCGCGGGCTGTCGAACACCGCGGCCTTGGCTTCTTCGAGGCGCACCATCGTGGACGGGTCGTGCTGCAGGTTGTCGGCGAGTCGGGCGAGGTAGCCGTCGATCGCGCCGCGGGCCTGGTGGCGGGGATCAGCGCGGACGGCGTCGATGAAGCTGACCGCCTCGCGGTAGATCGTGTCGTCGACCAGTCGCAGCGCGAGGCTCGGCACCCACGCGGGCAGCCGCTGCGACACCAGCCCCTGGAACACCTCGCGATTGTTGCCGAGCCAGACGGCGATGTTGTCGAACGCGAGGTCGACGGCACCGTGATGGGCTTCCGCGCGCACGACGCGTTCGAGCCATCCACCCACCGAGGGACCCCAATCGGGGGAGAGGAGGTGTTCGCGCGCGAGGTCCTCGATGAGGCTCTGCACGTCCTCGTCGCTGAGGGCGCGCAGGACGCTCGTCGCCAGTGTCGCGCCTTCGGCGGCGAGGCGCTCGGCATGCGCGGGCTCGGCGAGCCACGCCCCGGCCCGCGCTGCGAGGGGCGTCGACTCGAGCTTGGTGCGCACGACGTCGCCCTCGAGGAAGTTCGTCTCGACGAACTCCCCGAGCTGCCGACCGATCTCGTCTTTGCGGCGCGGAATGATCGCGGTGTGCGGAATGGGAAGACCGAGCGGATGCCGGAACAGAGCCGTCACCGCGAACCAGTCCGCGAGAGCACCGACCATGCCGCCCTCGGCGGCCGCGCGGACGTACTGCAGCCACGTGACATCGCGCTGGAAGGCGAACGCGACGGCGAAGATGACGGCCATCCCGATGAGCGCGCCGAGGGCGACGCCCTTCATCCGCGCGAGCGCCCGACGGCGCTCCTGGTCCGCGGGGCTCAGCTGCGCCGTCGGGGTGCGGGCCATCACGAGGACACCGGTCCGAGCCACGCCGTGGCCGCCGCGGAGTGCGCGGACTCCGGGTCGGAGGGATGGAACATCCCCGCGAGCACGTCCCGGTAGAGGCGGCTGAGCTCGCTGTGCGCGGCGTACGTCGACCCGCCGCCCACGAGGATCGCGTCGTCGACGACCGCCTTTGCCGTCGTGACGGCGCGATGCTTCACCCCGGCGAGGAGCGAGAACCAGCGCCCGCCGTGGTCCGCCAGGGTGTCGACGTCGGTGCTGAGCGCGGCCAACTGCGGCGGCAGCGCGTCGTACGCGAGCGCCATGTCGGCGATGCGCCAGCGGATGTCGGGGTCGTTCGCGTACGTCGTCCCGCTCTTCTTCGAGCGGCGGGCCCGCGCCGTCTCGACGGCGAGGTCGAGAGCACGCCGGGCCACGCCCGTGTAGACCGACGCCAGCAGGATCTCGAACACCGCGAAGATGCCGAACACCAGCGGATCGGGCTGCGGCCCGGGCGCGAGGCGGCGGACGACGCGGTCGGCGGGGGCGGCGGCGCCGTGGAGTTCGGTGGTGCGGCTCTGCGTGCCCCGCATGCCCAGGGTGTCCCAGTCGTCGCGGGTGACCACCGCGTCGGAGCGGTCGAGGAACGCGAACACCATCTGAGGAGCGTCGGCGGACGTGGTGTCGAGGCCGTGCACGCCGAGGTGGTCCCAGACGGGGGCCAGCGACGTGAAGATCTTGGTCCCGGTGAAGCGGTACCCGCCCTCGCCGTCGGGCTGCGCGTCGGTGTCGCTGCCGAAGAGGACGAGGTCATTGCCCGCCTCGCTGATGCCGAACGCGAACACCTCGCCCGCCGCCGCTCCGCGCTGCACGAAGGCGAGATCGTCGATGCCGCGATCCCGCAGCACCTTCGCCACGCCGGTCCACACGAGGTGCATGTTGATCGCCAGGGCCGTCGCCGGCGCGGCGCCCGCGAGCCGCTGCTGCAGGAGCGACGCCTCGGCCAGCGTGAGTCCCGCGCCCCCGCGATCGGCGGGGACCAGGATGCCGAGATAGCCCGCCGCCCGCAGCTCGTCGAGGTCGTCCTGCGGGAACGTGTTGTCGCGGTCGTGCGTCACGGCCCGCTCGCGGATGCGCGCGAGCAGATCGTCGGGCAGGAACCGAGCGGGATCGAACGGGGTGGTCATGGCATCCATTCTGTCGCCGTCGGTGGGTGTCGGGGTGGTCGTGGCGCTGAGACTGCACTCCGCTGACATCTCGCCTGCAGCATGCAGCGGAGATGTCAGCGCGATGCTGTCTCGCAGGCCTGGAAGGTGGGGGAGGGCTGCGGATTCCCCGCGGACGGTCGCCGGGGCCTGGATGCCCCGCAGAATGGATGCCATGATCTCGACCGAGATGGCCCTCTCCCTTCGTGACGCGGGGCTGGTGTGGCATCCGCGATCCGGTGACCGCTTCCAGCTCGATGAGCCCGAGTTCGACGCGGACGTCTTCACGGTCAGCGAGATGACGGTCGAGCCGCGGGACTATCCGACCGGGCGCATCCTCGCGTTCAACGGCACCACGGAGTGGGCGTTGGATTCCGTGGCCACCGAGGATGCGCTGTGGCTGCCGTCGGAGTCGCAGCTGCGCGAGATGCTGCGCAGCGCGTTCCGTTCGCTGCGGCGCCTGCCGGACACGTACGAGGTCGAGATCGCGGTGGGCGGGGCGAACGTGGTGTTCGAGCATCCCGAGCCCGCGGACGCGTATGCGCTCGCCGTGCTGGAGCTGCTGCGTCGGATCCAGTGAGATTCGATGCCGGGCGCCGGGCCTCAGCTCAGGTGATCGTCTCGACCGGCTCGGTGTCGGGGATCGGGCTCGAGTCCCGATGGCGGAGGTCGGGGAAGCCCTTGACGAACACCGCGGCGACGGCGAACCCGAACAGGGCGAAGGCGGCCGCCGCGACGTACGCACCCTGCGGGCCGATGCCGTCGACGAGGAAGCCGGCGACGGCGGACCCGGCGGCGGCGCCGATGAGCTGGCCGGTGCTGATCCAGCCGTAGGCCTCGGCCGTCTCGCTGAAGCGGACGCTCGCCGACGTCATCGCGAACATCACGGCGAGGGCGGGGGCGATGCCGGCGCCGGCGACGAGAAGGGTCGCGCCCAGCCACCAGGCGTTCAGCGACACGATGGTGAGCGAGAGGCCCAGCGCGACGATCGCGAGGCGCCGGGCCATGGCCCAGGGGCCGATCGGGATGTGGCCGAACGACAGTCCGCCGGCGAGACTGCCGACCGCGAAGACGGCGAGGATCAGGCCTGCCTCGAGACCGCCGTGGTCGAAGGTGGCGACGACGCCGGCCTCGACCGCCGCGCACGCGCCGATGAGCAGGAAGCCGGTGGCGGTGGCGAGCAGCACGGGAGCTTTGCCGAGCACGCGTCCGAGTCGCCGGCGGCTGCGCGGGATGCGCACGCGTCCGACCTCGGGGCTCAGGATGAACCACGCGCCGCCGCCCAGCAGGATGACCACCACGAGCAGGAGTCCCGGGACTGTGCCGACCTGGGTGGCGACGAGGGTGATCAGCACGGGCGCGAGCACCCAGATGATCTCTTGCAGCGACGCGTCGAGCGAGAAGAGAGGGGTGAGCTGCTTCGAGTTGACCATCTTGGGGTAGATGGTGCGCACGGCCGACTGGATCGGCGGGGTCGACAGCCCCGCGATCAGACCCAGGACCATGTACAGGGGGAGGGGCATCTCGATGAGCGCGAGGGTCGCGATCGCGGCCGCGCACACGAGGAGGGTCACGGTCAGCACGCGACGCATGCCCCAGATGCCCATCCATCGACTGGTGATCGGGCCCGAGATGGCCTGACCGACGCTCGTGGCGGCCAGCACGAGACCCGCGGCACCGTAGGAGCCGGTGACGTGCTCGATGTGCAGCAGCACGGCCAGGCTCGTCATGCCGTTGGGGAAGCGCGCGGTCAGCTGGGCGGCGATGATACGCCCAACGCCCGGGGTCTGGAGGAGTTCGCGGTAGCCGGCCACGGCATAACGCTATCCCTCCCTTCCGACATCGACGGAGCGCTCGTGGGGTCGGCCCGGCCCGACACGCCGCGACACGCCGGAGGTCCAAATCCGTCGCCTGTGCAATGTCGGAACCCCCCTCTAACGTCCCGGCTGTGGATGGATGCCGGGACGCCCGGCGAGATCCGCGGAATGGCGGGCATCGCGAGGCGCCGAAGAGGGGCGCGACCTGTGGATGAAATCGTGGAGAACCTGTGTTGTATATGGGGAGAGCGGTGGAAAATCACACTCGTGTAACTACTACCCCTTGTGGTTCCACCTGATGTCCGTCCCCATATGTAGTATTGAGGTCCCGGCGAGCCCCGCTCGTCCGGAAGATGAGTTTCTAGGGGAGAAAGAGAACAGAATGGCGATCACGGTCTACACCAAGCCGTCGTGCGTCCAGTGCACGGCCACCTACCGCGCGCTCGACTCGAAGGGCATCGAGTACAACGTGCTCGACCTGTCGGAGGACGCGGCAGCCCTCGAGCAGGTCAAGTCGCTCGGCTACCTCCAGGCCCCCGTCGTCGTCACCGACGAGGACCACTGGTCGGGCTTCCGTCCCGACAAGATCGACGAGCTCGCGTCGCGCCTGGCGTGACACCGCGACAGGCTCACCGACCCCCGTCATGAGCGCTGTCCTGTCGGCGACCACGGCTCCGCTGCTCGTCTACTTCTCGAGCGTGTCGGGAAACACCGCGCGTTTCATCGAGAAGCTCGGCATGCGGGCCCTGCGCATCCCCCTTCGGCCGACCGATCCGCCCCTCGTCATCGACGAACCCTTCGTGCTGGTCACCCCCACTTACGGTGGGGGTGCCGGCCGGGGCGTCGAGAAGGGCGCGGTCCCCAAGCAGGTCATCCGCTTCCTCAACGAGGAGCGGAACCGACGACACATCCGCGGAGTCATCTCCGCGGGCAACACGAACTTCGGCGACGCGTTCTGCCTCGCCGGCGACATCATCAGCCGAAAGTGCGACGTGCCGCACCTGTACCGGCTGGAAGTATTCGGCACGCCCGACGACGTCGAGCGGGTCACCGAGGGATTGGAACGATGGTGGAAGTTGAGCTGACCGACGTGGACTTCAAGACCGAAGCGCGCTTCGAGGGCCTGGATTACCACGCCCTGAACGCGATGCTGAACCTGTACGACGCCGACGGCAAGATCCAGTTCGACGCCGACAAGCGCGCGGCGCGGGAGTACTTCCTGCAGCACGTCAACCAGAACACCGTGTTCTTCCACTCGCTCAAGGAGCGACTCGACTACCTCGTCGAGAAGGAGTACTACGAGCCCACCGTGCTCGCGAAGTACTCGATGGAGTTCATTCAGGAGCTCAACGACCGCGCCTACGGTGCCAAGTTCCGCTTCGAGACCTTCCTCGGCGCGTTCAAGTACTACACGAGCTACACGCTCAAGACCTTCGACGGCAAGCGCTACCTCGAGCGCTTCGAGGACCGCGTCGTGATGACCGCCCTCGCCCTCGCCGACGGCGATCAGCGCCTCGCGGTGCAGCTCGTCGACGAGATCATCTCGGGCCGTTTCCAGCCCGCGACCCCCACGTTCCTCAACGCGGGCAAGGCCCAGCGCGGCGAGCTCGTGTCGTGCTTCCTGCTCCGCATCGAAGACAACATGGAGTCGATCGCCCGTGGCATCAACTCCGCCCTCCAGCTCTCCAAGCGCGGCGGCGGCGTCGCCCTGCTGCTGTCGAACATCCGCGAGGCGGGTGCGCCGATCAAGCAGATCGAGAACCAGTCGTCGGGCATCATCCCCGTCATGAAGCTCCTCGAAGACAGCTTCAGCTACGCCAACCAGCTCGGTGCCCGTCAGGGTGCCGGCGCGGTGTACCTCAACGCGCACCACCCCGACATCCTGCGCTTCCTCGACACCAAGCGCGAGAACGCCGACGAGAAGATCCGCATCAAGACGCTGTCGCTGGGTGTCGTCATCCCCGACGTCACGTTCGAACTCGCCAAGAACGGCGAGGACATGTACCTCTTCTCGCCGTACGACGTCGAGAAGGTCTACGGCAAGCCGTTCGGCGACATCTCGGTCACCGAGAAGTACCGCGAGATGGTCGACGACCCCCGCATCAAGAAGACGAAGATCAACGCGCGCGAGTTCTTCCAGACCCTCGCCGAGATCCAATTCGAGTCGGGCTACCCGTACATCATGTTCGAGGACACGGTGAACAAGGCCAACCCGATCGCCGGTCGCATCAACATGTCGAACCTGTGCTCGGAGATCCTGCAGGTCAACACGCCGACCACGTACAACGAGGACCTCTCGTACGACACCATCGGCAAGGACATCTCCTGCAACCTCGGCTCGATGAACATCGCGCTCGCGATGGACGGCGGCGACCTCGGCCTCACGGTCGAGACCGCCATCCGTGCCCTCACCGCCGTCAGCGTGCAGAGCCACATCGCCTCGGTCCGTTCGATCGAAGACGGCAACGACCGGTCGCACGCCATCGGTCTCGGCCAGATGAACCTGCACGGCTACCTCGCTCGTGAGCACGTCTACTACGGCTCCGAAGAGGGCATCGACTTTACGAACATCTACTTCTACACGGTGCTGTTCCACGCGCTCCGCGCCTCGAACCGCCTCGCGATCGAGCGCGGCACGGCCTTCGATGGCTTCGAGAACTCCACGTACGCGTCGGGCGAGTTCTTCGACAAGTACACCGACCAGGTGTGGGAGCCGCAGACGGCCAAGGCGAAGGAGCTCTTCGCCGGGGTGCAGATCCCCACGCAGGACGACTGGCGCGAGCTGAAGGCATCCGTCCAGCAGCACGGCATCTACAACCAGAACCTGCAGGCCGTGCCGCCGACCGGTTCGATCTCGTACATCAACAACTCCACGAGCTCGATCCACCCGATCGCCTCCAAGATCGAGATCCGCAAGGAGGGCAAGCTCGGTCGCGTCTACTACCCGGCTCCGTTCATGACGAACGAGAACCTGGAGTACTACCAGGACGCGTACGAGATCGGCTACGAGAAGGTCATCGACACGTACGCCGCAGCCACCCAGCACGTCGACCAGGGCCTGTCGCTGACGCTGTTCTTCAAGGACACCGTCACCACCCGCGACATCAACAAGGCACAGATCTACGCGTGGCGCAAGGGCATCAAGACCATCTACTACATCCGTCTGCGTCAGCTGGCGCTCGAGGGCACCGACATGACCGAGTGCGTCTCGTGCATGCTCTGACCCCCGACCCTTCATCGATAGAGGACAAGCGACGTCATGGCTGAAAAGCTGCAGCTGCTGAACCACGTGCAGGCCATCAACTGGAACCGCATCCAGGACGACAAGGACCTCGAGGTCTGGAACCGTCTCGTGAACAACTTCTGGCTCCCCGAGAAGGTGCCGCTGTCGAACGACATCCAGTCGTGGAACACGCTCACTCCCGAGGAACAGACCCTCACCATGCGCGTGTTCACGGGGCTCACGCTCCTCGACACGATCCAGGGCACGGTCGGCGCCGTCTCGCTCATCCCCGATGCGATCACCCCGCACGAGGAGGCCGTCTACACGAACATCGCGTTCATGGAGTCGGTGCACGCCAAGAGCTACTCGTCGATCTTCTCGACGCTGTGCTCCACGAAGGAGATCGACGAGGCCTTCCGCTGGTCGACCGAGAACGAGTTCCTTCAGAAGAAGGCGCGCATCGTCATGGACTACTACCGTGGCGACGACCCGCTCAAGCGCAAGGTCGCCTCGACCCTGCTCGAGTCGTTCCTGTTCTACTCGGGCTTCTACCTGCCCATGCACTGGTCGAGCCGCGCCAAGCTCACCAACACGGCCGACCTGATCCGCCTCATCATCCGCGACGAGGCCGTGCACGGGTACTACATCGGCTACAAGTTCCAGCGCGGTCTCGAGACGGTCGACCAGGCTCGTCGCGACGACATCAAGGACTACACGTTCTCGCTGCTCTACGAGCTGTACGACAACGAGGTGGGCTACACCCAGAGCCTCTACGACGCGGTCGGCCTCAGTGAGGACGTCAAGAAGTTCCTCCACTACAACGCCAACAAGGCGCTGATGAACCTCGGTTACGAGGCGATGTTCCCGTCGTCCGTGACCAACGTGAACCCGGCGATCCTGTCGGCCCTCTCGCCCAACGCCGACGAGAACCACGACTTCTTCAGCGGGTCGGGTTCGTCGTACGTCATCGGCAAGGCCGAGGCGACCGAGGATGACGACTGGGACTTCTGAGCCCCATCACCAGTGTCGACGCGGTCGACGCGCGACGCGCCTGACGCGGAACGCGACGACGCCACGCCCGTGCGACCCCCGCTGAACCCGCCGCCCTGCGGTCGGTTCAGCGGGGGTTTCTTTCGTGCTCGGCGGTGGCGATGCTGCGGAGCAGTCGCTCGTTCTCGCGGATGTGGGCGAGAACCGCTGCCTCTGCGGCGGCGGGGTCTCGTTCGAGAATCGCGTCCGCGATGAGGACGTGTTCGCGCAGCGCATCCTCCTCGAGCCACCCGGAGGCGACTTCCTGGTGCTGAAGGAGGCGAATGGCGAAGGTCATCTCGCTGCGGATCGAGCCGAAGAAGCGATCGAGGCGGGGGCTGCCGGCGAGGGCGATCACCGAGGCGTGGAACCGCACGTCCGCCAGGGCATGACGCGCCGAGTTCTGTCCCTCGGAGGCCGCGCGCCGCAGGTCCGCGAGTGCCACGATGACGGCATCCAGAGCGGTATCCGGCGCGTCCGCGCACGCGCGGGCCCCCGTCGTCTCGAGAACGGACCGTGCCGCGTAGAGGTCCGAGACATCGTCGCCCGTGAAGTGGCGAACGCGAGCACCACGGTGCTTCTCGTGCGTGACCACGCCCTCCTGGGCGAGCATCAGGAGAGCCTCGCGGACGGAACGTCGAGACGCGCCGAAGCGCTCGGCGATCGAGATCTCTCGGAGCGGCTCGCCCTGCTCGAACCGCAGAGCGAGGATGTCGTCGCGCAGGTGATCGGCGATCAGCGAGGGTGCAACCACATTCGCCTCCGGTCCCTGATCAGGCAAAAACTGAGGAACAGCCTATCGGGGGCGTGATGCCTCCGCGTCCCGGCCGCCGTCGGGGAGTTCGGCCAGCACATCCTCCAGTGCGGCCAGCAAGCGGTCGGCATGCGGGGGCTCGAAGACCAGCGGGGGGCGGATCTTGAGCACGTTCTCGTACCTGCCGGACGCGCTCACCAGGACACGCCGGTCTCGAAGTCCGTTGACGACCGCGTTCGCGAACGCCGGGTCGGGGGTCCGCTCCACCGATCCGTCCGCGTGCACGAACTCGACGGCCAGGAAGAGGCCCTCTCCCCGGACATGCCCCACACGGGGATCATGCTCGGCGAGTTCCTCAAGGCCTCGCGTGAGCAACGCCCCCACGGTCGCCGCGTTCGCGCGGAGGTCGCGATCCTCGATCTCGTCCAGCACGGCATTCGCCGCCGCGATGCTCACGGGCGATCCGCCGAAGGTGTTGAAGTAGCGCACGTCGCGCCCGAACGCGTCGAGGTGCGCCCGCCGACCCACCACGGCGGAGATCGGAAGCCCGTTGCCCATCGGCTTTCCCAGGACGACGAGATCGGGCTCGACGTCGTGGCGGAGGAATCCCCACCAGGGGGAGCCCAACCGCCCGAAGCCGGGCTGGACCTCGTCGGCGATGTAGAGACCACCACGCCGACGGACGACGTCGACGGCGGGGCCCAGGAACCCGACCGGGTCCGTGACGAGACCGTCGCTGGAGAGGACGGAGTCCACGATCAGGGCGGAGAACCCCACCCCGCGCCGCTCGAGCTGGTCGATGGCATCCTCCACGCGCCGCGCGAAGCGCGTGGCGGACTCGCCCTCACCCGAGGGGTCGCGCACGGGGTCCGGCGCCGACACCGTCACGACGTGATCGGGGAGCCGATTGTTCGGACCGAGGCTGGGGGAGATGGCGGCGCTCGCCTGAGTGGTGCCGTGGTACGCGTTCGCGGTCACGACGACCCCCGTGGCTCGGGTGACGTGTCCCGCGATGCGCAGTGCGAGATCCACCGCCTCGCTCCCGCTGCAGGCGTACACCACCTGCTCCAAGTGGTCGGGGAGGAGCGAAAGCAATCGCTCGCTGTAGTCGACGATCGCGTCGCTCAGGTAACGGGTATGCGTGTTGACCCGCCCGAGCTGCTGATCCACGGCGGACCGCACCCGCGCATTCGCGTGGCCGACGGCCGGCACGTTGTTGTAGGCGTCGAGGTACTCGACGCCGTCCGGGTCGAACAGAAGGACCCCCTCGCCCCGGGCGACCTCGAGCGGGCGCTCGTAGAACAGGCGATAGGGCGCTCCGAGGACCCGCTGGCGACGGTCGATCAGCTCGGCCGCCCGCCGTCCGACGTCGACGCCCGCCGTGGGGTCGAAGCTGTTCACCATGTGCATTCCACCGCGGGAATCCATGTCGCCTCCTTTTGATCACCAACTCGACTATTGGTCACCAATACGAGTACCTTACTCACATGCACATCACCACGCACGCGGAGGTGGCCCGCGAGACCTCCGCCGTCCACGTCGACGAGGTGGATGTCACCGCTGCGGAGATCACCGAACTGCTCGCGACTCGATTCGCGGTCCGTTCGACCGCCCTCCGCGCTCTCGCAGCGGAGAGCGCGGCCGTGTTCCGCGTCGAGGTGGACGGCGGAGCCCTCGCGGTCAAGGCGTTCTGGGGGGATACGCCGTCGAACGTCGCGATCCGGTGGCAGCAGGACGTCGTCCACCGCCTGGCGGAGAGCGGACTGCCCGTCGCCCGGCCTCGACGCTCCGTCGACGGCGAGACGACCGTCGACAGTTCGGTTCGGGGGCGGTCCGTCCTCGTGCAGGTGTCGGACTGGCTCACCGGCACCCCGGTGGAGGCAGTGCCCATGCGACGGCGACTGCTGCGTGAGATCGGTCACGTAGCCGCGCGACTCCACGAATCTCTTCGCGACGAGATCGCCCCGCCGGAACTCGACGACCACGCGTGGCACATCACGGGGGTGCGCTCCGCGATCGAGCAGGCGCTCGCCCGCATCCACGTCATCCGCGGTCGGGGAGGGCTCCCCGGAACGACGGAGGAGATCGCACGCCTCCAGCGTGCCGTAGACACGGCATCCGCGGTCCTCGGCGAGCGCGTGGAACCTCGGCTCCGCACGCTCCCCACGGCGGTGGTGCACCACGATCTTCACGACGCCAACCTCTTGGTCGGTCTGGGCGCAGGCCCGACCTCGGTCACCGGCATCCTGGACTTCGGCGACATGACCTGCACCGCCCGCATCTCGGAACCGGTGATCGCGGGCGCCTACGCCGCTCGACACTGCCTCGATCCCGTCGCCGCGGTGACCGAGGTCGTGGACGCCTGGTCCGAGTCGGTCCCTGTGACGTCGGCGGAGGCTGCGGTGGTGCGTCCGCTCGCGGCGGCGCGCCTCCTGGCGAACTCCGCCGTGTGGATGTCCAGGCTGGACACCGCACGGGGCGACTATGCGGCCGCCCGCCGTCGTGGGTCTCTCGTTGCCGCGGAGAGATTGCTCGAGGGTCTGTGATGAGGCAGCGCGCACGCTCGGAAAGGAAGCACGTGACGACGACGAAGGGGACAGCGATCATCACGGGTGCGGGGAGCGCCGAGGGGATCGGCGCTGCGGTCGCGATGACGCTCGGCCGCGCAGGTCTGAGAATCGTGGTGACCTCGACGACCGATCGCATCCACGATCGCGCGTCCGACCTGCGTCACGAGGGCATCGATGCCTGCGGGGTGGTGGCCGACCTCACCGAGCAGAGCGGCGTGGATGCCGTCGTGAACACCGCGCGAGACGTCTACGGAAAGCCGACGGTCCTCGTCAACAACGCAGGGCTGACCTCCGTCTCGCGCGCGGAGTCGCCCGCCGGCATCGACGACATCTCGATCGAGCAGTGGTCTCTCGCCCTGGATCGCAACCTCACCACCGCCCTGCGGATGACACGCGCCGTCGTGCCCGACATGCGCAGCGCGCGGTACGGGCGCATCGTGAACGTCGCGTCCCTGTCGGGTCCGGTGATGGCCTATCGCGGTGACGTCGGGTATCACGCGGCCAAGGCGGGGATGCTCGGACTCACACGCGGGACCGCCGTCGACGTGGCGTCATCGGGGATCACGGTGAACGCCGTGGCACCCGGGTGGATCGCCACGTCCTCGTCCAGTGCTCATGAGCTCTCCCTGGGCCGAGCCACGCCTCTCGGCCGGTCCGGGACGGCCGAGGAGGTCGCCGCCGCCGTCGGCTTCCTCGCCGGGGCGGACGCCTCCTACATCACGGGGCAGCTCCTCATCGTCGACGGCGCCAACTCCCTCGCCGAGGATCGGGGATGAGCGCCCACCGCGTCCCGTCGTCCGCGGACACACCGAACAACCAAGGAACCCCCATGACCGTCGTCTTCGACTACTTCTCGCAGGTCGAGCTGCCCACGCCGACCCTCTCGGATGGGGAAGTGCGACGCCTCTTCGCCGAAACCTTCGGCGTCGAGATCGACGTGCAGTCGCTCGGGAGCCAGCAGGACCAGAACTTCCGGGTCTTCCCCCGCGGGTCGGTGGAACCGCTCGGGGTGCTCAAGCTGAGCAATCCGGTGTTCAGCGAGGCCGAGATCCGGATGCAGGATGCCGCGGCGACGACGGTCGCGCAGCGGAGTCCGTCGGTGCGCGTCCCGCGCATCGTCGACGGCCCGCGGGGGGCGATGTCGTCGTGGTGGCATTCGTCCCAGGGGCGGATCCACGCCCGCGTCATCGAGAACATCGCCGGGCGCACGCTCATGGGTTCGTCCTACCTGTCGCCCGCGGTGGTGGAGGCGCTCGGCGACCTTTCCGGCAGGGTGAGCCTGGCGCTGGCGGACTTCGAGCATCCGGCCACAGGTCGCGTGCTCCAGTGGGACCTTCGGCACGCCGAGCGCGTCATCGACACCCTCCTTCCCCTGGAACCGGATGCCGAGATGCGCGCCGTCGTCCAGCGGGCCTCCGACGCCGCTCGCGCGGCCCTGGCTCCGGTGAAAGACGCGCTGCCGATCCAGACCGGGCACTTCGATGTCACCGACGACAACGTGCTGCGCGCCCCCGATGCCGTGGTGCCCGACGCGGTCATCGACTTCGGCGACGCGTGCGCATCCTGGCGGGTGGGCGACATCGCGATCACGGTGTCGTCGGTGCTCCATCACGAGGGCGCGTCCCCGGAGAGCGCTTTCCCCGCGATCCGCGCTTTCGACCGGCTTCGTCCGCTGACCGACGACGAGCTGACCGCTCTGTGGCCGTTGGTGATCCTGCGCGGCGCCGTCCTGGTGCTCAGCGGCCGTGCCCAGGTGCGGGTCGACGAGCAGAACGAGTACGCGACGGTCGCCCTCGATCGGGAGTTCCGTATCCTGGCGCAGGCGATTTCCGTACCCATCCCCGTTCTGACCGCGGCGACGCGGTCGGCCCTCGGCCGCGCGGGCGCACCCGAGCGCGAGTGGTCGGGACCGGGCATCCTCGGCGACGGCCGGTATGTCGCCATCGACGCCTCGACGGAGGCGCCCCTCAACGACGGGGGAGCCTGGCTCGATGCCGCGACCCTCGACACGGCGGCCCAGGCCGCGCTGGACGCCGGCGCCGACGTGGTCACGGCGCCCGCCTGGACCGCCCGGCTGACGGGCACGGTCGACCCGCTGCCGTCCACGGTCGACACGATCCCCACCGACGTCCTCGTCTGGCTGGCCGCACCTGTCGAGGTCGGGGGAGCGGCGCTCACCGACCGCGGGACGCTCACCTGGACATCGGGCGACGAGATCCTCTCGATCGCCGGCGTGCCCGAGGAGGCGGCATCCGGCGTCCTCCCGCCCCGGACCCGTCTGTCGGTGCGGCGACACACGTCGACGACTCCGGCGCCGCCGTTGCGCGTCTCGCGCGCGATGGCCGCCGCTTGGCGTCGGGTCGCGGGCGATCCGGGGGCGGCGATCGGTGCGCGATCGGGACCGACGAGGACGGACGACTCCCTCGCGCGTCGACGCGAGGTGCTCGCCGATGTCCAGGAGCACTACTACGCCGTCCCGCCCCGGATCGAGCGCGGCTGGCGCGAGTATCTGATCGACGTCGACGGTCGTGTCTACCTCGACATGGTCAACAACGTCGCTTCGGTCGGGCACGCCCACCCGCACGTCGTCGCGGCGGGGAGCCGCCAGATGCACCTGCTCAACACCAACTCGCGTTTCCACTACCGCGCCATCGGCGATTACGCCGAGCGGATCGCCGCCACCCTGCCCGAGGGGCTCGACACCGTCTTCCTCGTCAACTCCGGCTCCGAAGCCACGGATCTCGCGATCCGTCTCGCCATGGCCGCGACGGGGCGCGCCGACATCGTGGGGATGCGCGAGTCGTACCACGGCTGGACCTACGCGAGCGATGCCGTGTCGACCTCGATCGCCGACAATCCGCACGCCCTCTCCACCCGGCCGGACTGGGTCCACGTCGTGGAGGCGGCGAACGCCTTCCGCGGCGTGCACCGCGGGGCGGATGCCGTGAACTACGCGCCCGAGGCCGTCGCGGTGATCGACGAGCTCGCGGCATCCGGTCGTCCACCCGCGGGGATCATCACGGAGACGTTCTTCGGCAACGCCGGCGGCGTCGCGTTCCCCGACGGATACCTGCGCGAGGTCTACGCGGCCATCCGTCGCCACGGCGGCCTCGCGATCGCCGACGAGGTGCAGGTGGGCTTCGGCCGCCTCGGCGAGTGGTTCTGGGGATTCCAGCAACAGGATGCCGTGCCCGACGTCGTCGCGGTCGCCAAGTCCATCGGCGGCGGGCACCCGCTCGGAGCCGTCATCACGCGCCGCGAGGTCGCCGAGCGATATCGCGCCGGCGGGTACTTCTTCTCGTCGACCGGCGGATCGCCCGTCTCGGCGGTCATCGGTACGGCCGTGCTCGATGTGATCCAGCGGGAGGGCTTGCAGGAGAACGCCAGGGTCGTCGGGGCTCATCTGAAGCAGCGTCTCGAGGAACTCCGGTGCCGTCACGACATCATCGGAGCGGTGCACGGCTCGGGTCTCTACCTCGGGCTGGAGTTCGTCCGCGATCGTGAGACGCTCGAACCGGCGACCAGGGAGACGGCGGCCATCTGCGACCGCCTCCTCGAGCTCGGCGTGATCATGCAGCCGACGGGCGACCACCAGAACGTCCTCAAGATCAAGCCGCCGCTGGTGGTCACCCCGTCCTCGGTGGACGTCTTCGCGCAGGCGCTGGAACGGGTGCTCGCCACCGGTTGGTGACCCGATCGCGCCGGCGGCCGACAACAGCCCCTCGGGGCAGAGAGAATGACACCATGCGCGTGACACCCCTTCCGTTCGACCTGTACGCCTCCGAGGGGTCCGCGTGGACCCTCACGTCCTCGGGAGTCGAGGGGACAGCCCCCGCCGGAACCGACCTCTTCGTCGACCCCAGCGGACTCGCCGGCGTGGCCGCGGAGACGTTGCTGAACGCCCACACGCTCCTCGGCACTCCTCCGAAGGGTGACTTCACGTTCTCCGCGCGGGTGACGCCCAATCACCGCGCCACCTTCGACGCGGGCGTTCTGCTCGTGTGGGTCGACGACACCAACTGGGCGAAGCTGTGCTTCGAGCGGTCGCCGGCGGGCACAGCGATGGTCGTCTCGGTCGTCACGAAGGGCGTGTCCGACGATGCGAACGGCTTCGTCGTGAACGCTCCTGACGCGCGCCTGCGCGTCGCGCGCGTCGGGAACGTCCTGGCCTTCCACGCCCACGGCGGCGACGGGTGGAGCTTCGTCCGTGCGTTCACGCTCCCGGGGGTGGCGGACGCGCTGACGGTCGGGTTCGAGGTGCAGAGCCCCACCGGAGACGGATGCCACGTCGTGTTCGACGGCATCGCGTTCGAGCGTCGCACCGTGGGGGATCTGCGCAGCGGAGACTGAGGCGCGGTCCGGGGCGGACGGCCTCGAACCGTTCTCGGGCTGCGGCCTGAGGGCCGTGGACGGACGTCAGAACTGCAGCAACCGCCGAATCGCGACGACCGCCCCGCCGCGCGCCCACTCGGTGAACTCGACGGGCTCGACCACGAGGCGAACCGGCTCGTCGTCAGGCAGGCGCACCGTCGAGATCGCGTCCATGACTTGCTCGGGCGACAGTTCCATCACGGCGAGACCGTCACCGGTCAGCACGATCTTCTCAGGATCGAGCGCGTTCGCGACCGTGCCGATGATGACGCCGAGAGCGCGCGCGGCGTCGTCGAAGGCGTTCTGCGCCCGCGCGTCGCCACAGCGCGCCGCCGACACCGCCGCCGCGTAGTCGCCGGTCCCGGCCGCGTGGGCGATGCGTTCGCTCGGGAGGTACACGCTCGCGCAGCCGGTGTGTCCGCGACCGCACGGCGGCCCCGCGGGGTCGACCGGGAGGTGGCCGAGCTGCCCGGCCCGGCCGCCGTGACCGGCGACGACCTTGCCATCGATGACGAGACCGAAGCCGATGCCGGCGCCGACCGTGACGACGGCGAGCGAATCGCAGCCGGCCCCGGCGCCGTACCAGTGCTCCGCCGCGGTGAGGCCGCGGACGTCGTTGTCGACGAACACGGGGATGTCGAGACGTCGCGCGATCAGGTCGGCCAGCGGGACGTCCTTCCAGCCGAGGAAGTACGACTCGACCACGACCTGTCGGCCGCCCACGGTCGCGAGGTCGCCGGCGAGGCAGACGCCGACGGCGTGGATGTCGACGTACTCCCGCGTGAAGCGGGCATGGATGTCGGCGATCTGGGCGACTGTGTCGTCGACCGCCCGTGAGTGGAGCTGCTCCTCGATCGACGCGACGATGCGCGCCCGCAGGTCGGTCACGACGGCGAACACCGCGTCTCCGGTGAGCTTCACGCCGAGGAAGTGATGCTGATCCTCGCGCACAGCGAGCATCTCGCTGGGCCGCCCCATCGCCCCCCGCAGCGCGATCTCGCGCTCGGCGATGAACGCGTGCTCCATGAGCAGCCGCGTGGCGCGGGTCAGGCTCGCCCTCGACACGTTCAGGCGCCGAGCGATCTCGGCGCGGGGGAGAGGGCCGTGGATGAGCAGTTCGCGCAGGGTGCTGCGCTCGACTCCCGCGAGGTACGGCCAGGCCCGGCTCGACGACTCCTCGACGGCGGTCCCGGTCATGGGCGTGCAGCCCGTGGCATCCGGGATGCGGACATGGTCAACATCGGCAACAAAATATCACTCGGCTTCCTGGTGCGGCTCCTTCGCGCGCTCGATGAGGGTAACAAGCGGGGGAGCGGGTCGAGCGGATCGCTTGACGTACTTAGTTTACTCAAGTAACAATGAGTCCGGGGATGCGGCTCTCGCTCTCCGCACAGCCGGCACCGTCGCCCTCCGCGGCACGCGTGCCTCGGAAAGGATCGAAGATGCTCCTCAGCACGAAGCGCCACCGAGCGCGTGCCTGGACCGCCGCGGCATCCCTCGCCGCCGCCGCGTCCCTCGCCCTCGCAGGCTGCACCGCGTCGGGCACGCCCGGAGGGTCGGATGCCACGACCCTGGTCGCCTACACCGGTCAGGCCGGCGACTACCAGATCAACTTCAACCCGTACTCGCCGTCGCAGATCGGCGGCATCGGGACGATCTTCGAGTCGCTGTTCTTCGTCACCAACGTCAACACGAACGACTACAAGCCGCTTCTCGGCACGGAGTACACGTGGAACGACGAGGGCACCGAGCTCACGGTCGCGCTGCGCGACGACGCGACCTGGTCGGACGGTGAGCCGTTCACCGCCGCCGACGTCGTCTTCACCTTCGACATGTTGCTGAAGACCCCCTCCATCAACAACTCGGGCTTCGACGGCACGGTCGAGGCGACCGGCGACCACGAGGTCGTCTTCCGCTTCGACTACCCGGCCTTCGTGAACGACCCCGCGATCCTGGGACGCACGCCCATCGTCCCCGCGCACCTGTGGAAGGACATCGACCCGACCACGAACGTCATCGCCGAGCCCGTCGGCACCGGCCCCTACACGCTCGGCGACTTCAAGGCGCAAGCCTTCACCCTGGCCGCGAACCCGGCGTACTGGGGCGGCGAACCCGCGGTGAAGACCGTGCGCTACCTCTCCCTCTCGGGCAACACCGCGGGAGCCGACGCGCTCGCCGCCGGCACGATCGACTGGCAGACCGGCCCGGTCCCCAACATCCAGAAGGTGTCCGAGACGTACCCGGGCTACAGCGGGGTCACGATCGCGGCGAACCAGATCACGCTCATCACCTGCTCGAACGCGGACCTCGGGTGCGTCGGTCCGCAGACGGACCCGGCCGTCCGCCGCGCGATCTACGCCGCGCTGAACCGGGACCAGCTCAACTCCTTGGCGTTCCAAGGGACGGCGAGCGAGATCTCGCCGACGCTGGCGCTGCCGACGACCCAGACCGACTGGATCTCGTCGTCGATCGCGGAGCCCATCGCGTCGAACAGCCCGGACGTCACCGCGGCCACCTCGGAGCTCGAGGCGGCCGGCTGGACGCGCGGCACCGAGGGGATTTACGCGAAGAACGGCGAGCCCCTCGCCCTCACGGTGGAGGTCGTCACCGGGTGGACCGACTACATCACCGCCGTCGACACGATGTCGCAGCAGCTCAAGGAGGCCGGCATCGAGCTCCGCGTCGCGCAGTCGTCCTGGAACGAATGGACCGACAAGCAGACGAAGGGCACCTTCCAGCTCTCGATCAACTCGCTCGGCCAGGGCGCCGTGTCCGACCCGTACTACCTCTACGACAAGTACCTCAACACCGCCTTCACGGGTCCGGTCGGTGAGGTCGCCTCGCAGAATGTCGCGCGGTTCAGCGATCCGGAGGTGGATGCCGCGCTCGCGGCCCTGAAGGTCACCGACCGCAAGGATGCCGCCACGCGGCAGCCGCAGTTCGACATCATCCAGTCGATCATCACCGAGGACATGCCCTACATCCCCGTGCTCACGGGTGGCACGTCGAGCCAGATCCACACGGACAAGTTCGAGGGGTGGCCCACGCAGGACGACCTGTACGCGTTCCCCGCGGTCTGGGCCTCGCCCGACAACGCCGAGGTCTTCAAAGCGCTGAAGCCCCGGGGGGAGTGAGCGTGGTCGCCACCGAGAGAGGGTCCGTGACCGTGACGGAAGGGGGAAGGGCGTGAACTACTTCGTCCGGAAGATCGGGTTCTACGTCGTCGCCCTGTGGGCGGCTCTGACCTTGAACTTCCTCATCCCACGCCTGTTGCCGGGGAATCCCGTCGACATCCTGCTCGCGAAGCTCCAGCAGCGCGGCGGGATCGTCACCCCGGAGACCCGCAACGCCTACGAGCTCCTCCTCGGTGGCGACTCCTCCGAGCCGCTCATCGCGCAGTACGTCAGCTACCTGGTCAACGTCTTCCGCGGCGACCTCGGCATCTCGGTCACCTACTTCCCGACCCCGGTGAACGAGGTGATCGGGACGTCGCTGCCGTGGACGATCGTGCTCGTCGGGATCGCGACCGTGCTCGCCACGGTGATCGGGGTCGCGCTCGGCGCGATCGTGGGGTGGAAGCCGGGGACCTGGCTCGACTCGCTCGTGCCGGCGACGACCCTGCTCGCCGCGGTTCCGTACTTCTGGCTCGCGCTGATCCTCGTGTACGTGTTCGCCACGACCCTGCACCTGTTCCCCTCGCAGGGCGGGTACAACGTCGCCCTGGACCCGGGATTCTCGGGGGAGTTCATCGCGTCGGCCGTGCAGTACGGGTTCCTTCCCGCTCTCACCATCGTGCTCGCCTCGGTGGGGGGATGGCTGCTGGGCATGCGCAACATGATGGTGTCGACACTGTCCGAGGACTACATCCTCACCGCGCAGGCCAAGGGATTGACCCCGGGGCGGATCCTCCGCAACTACGCCGCGCGCAACGCCGTCCTGCCCTCGATCGCCGGCTTCGCGATCTCGCTGGGCTTCGTCGTGTCGGGGTCGATCGTGACCGAGCAGGTGTTCTCGTACCCCGGCATCGGCTCGAAGCTGCTGTCGGCGGTCACCAACAACGACTACGCGCTGATGCAGGGCCTGTTCCTGTTCATCACCCTGGCCGTTCTCGGGGCCAACCTCATCGTCGATCTGTTCTACGGACTCATCGACCCCCGTACCCGTGCGCACTCCTGACGCCCGCCGACAAGGACCCTCGCGATGACCAACCTCTCCCCGCGGACGGAACAGACCGTTCCGGATGCCACGATGGCGCTGGCGACGGCCGCCGCCGAGCGACACGAGCGCCCCCGTTCGGCCTGGCGCATGATGCTCCCCACCCTGACGCCCTGGCTCGCACTCGGCCTGATCCTCATCGGCGTGATCGCGCTGTTCGGCGGGATCGCCCCGTTCTTCGTGCAGGACCCGAGCGTCATCCGTGACATCGGGCTGCAACCGCCGAGCGCCGAGCACATCCTCGGCACCACGCAGACCGGGCAGGACGTGTTCGCGCAGCTCGCCTACGCCACGCGCGGATCCCTGCAGATCGGCCTCATCGTGGGAGTGCTCGCGACGGCGCTCTCGGCCTTCTTCGGCATCCTCGGTGCCTACATCGGGGGCTTCGCCGACGAGGCCTTCTCGCTCTTCTCGAACGTCTTCCTCGTGATCCCGGGGCTTCCCCTCGTGATCGTGATCTCGGGTTTCGTGCCCCAGGAGCAGCGCGGTCTCTGGACGATCGCGGTCGTCCTCGCGATCACCGGGTGGGCGGCATCCAGTCGCGTCCTGCGCGCGCAGACCCTCTCGATCCGCAACCGCGACTACGTGGCCGCCTCGCGGGTGTCGGGGGAGCGCGCCCCGCGCGTCATCGCGGTCGAGATCCTGCCGAACCTGCTCCCGGTCCTCGCCTCGCAGTTCGTCTTCGCCGTCATCTCGGCGATCCTCGCCGAGGCCGGCCTGTCGTTCCTCGGTCTCGGAGCCTCGAACTCGTCGACGCTCGGCACGATGCTCTTCTACGCGCAGAACGGGTTCGCCCTGCCGCTGGGCGCGTGGTGGTGGTTCGTGCCGCCGGGGCTGATCATCGCGTTGTTCGGCATGGGCCTGTCGCTGGTGAACTTCTCGATCGACGAGATCATCAACCCCAAGCTCAAGAACGTGCGCCTGCACCGCAAGCGGGCCCGCATCGCCGCTCGGCTCGAGAAGGCCGCGACCGCCCGCGCCGCCCGCAGCGCCCGCACGAACGGAGACCCCTCATGAGCCCCGACACCGCGGCTGCTCCCCGCTCCGCCGTCATCACCGTCGACGACCTCTCGGTCGTCTACGAGGTCGATCCCCCGGTCGCCGCGGTGAAGAACGCCACGTTCTCGCTCGCTCCCGGCGAGATCCTCGGACTCGCCGGGGAGTCAGGATGCGGGAAGACGACTCTCGCCTACGCGATCAACCGGCTGCACAAGCCACCGGCGCGCATCGCGTCGGGCAGCATCACGTTCCACGGACGGGACGGGAAAGACCTCGACCTGCTGGCACTGGACGAGCACGCCCTGCGGGCGTTCCGGTGGAGCGAGCTGTCGATGGTCTTCCAAGGAGCGATGAACGCCCTGAACCCGGTGACGACGATCCGCGCGCAGCTGTGCGACGTGTTGTCGACGCACACCCCGCACCTCTCGCGCCGGGAGCGGGTGGTCCGTGCGGGAGACGTGCTAGAGCGGGTCGGCGTCTCGCGGGACCGGCTGCGGTCCTACCCGCACGAGCTGTCGGGCGGGATGCGCCAGCGCGTGATGATCGCGATGGCGATGCTGCTCGAGCCGCAGGTCATGATCATGGACGAACCGACCACCGCCCTCGACGTGGTGGTGCAGCGCGACATCCTGCGCGAGATCGTGCGCCTGCGCGACGAGCTCGACTTCGCCGTCATCTTCATCACGCACGACCTCCCGCTGCTGCTGGAGATCAGCGACCGCATCGCGATCATGCTGCGCGGCGAGATCATCGAGATCGGCCCCGCCGACCGCATCTACCGCGAACCCGAACACGACTACACCCGCCAGTTGCTCTCGTCGTTCCCGAGCCTCAGCGGCTCGCGGGGAGCGTTCATCCGCACCGGCACGGACGACGAAGAGGAGCAGGCACGATGACGAGGATGCGCGTGTCCGGACTGACCAAGGACTTCACGATCCGCAAGGGCATCGGGCGCACCGCCTTCCGCGCGGTGGACGACGTGTCGTTCGATCTGCTGCCCGGGCGCACCGTGGCCCTCGTCGGGGAGTCGGGCTCGGGCAAGTCGACGATCGCCCGCATGCTCGCCCGGCTCGAGAAACCGACGTCGGGGGAGATCTCGGTGCTGGCGGACGACGGCGCCGCGGTCGGACGCAGCGCCTACCGCCGGCACGTGCAGATGGTGTTCCAGGATCCGTTCGCCTCGCTCAACCCGTTCCACACGATCGAGCACCACATCGCCCGCCCGCTCCGCCTGCACCGCCGCGCGTCCGGCGCGGCCGACGTGCACGCGAACGTGCTGAGCATGCTCGAGCGCGTGAACCTCACGCCCGCGGAGAACATGGCCGCGCGGCGTCCGCACGAGCTGTCCGGCGGCCAACGCCAGCGCGTCGCGATCGCGCGCGCCCTGGCTCCGGGCGCGGAGGTCGTGATCGCCGACGAGCCGGTCTCGATGCTCGATGTGTCGATCCGTCTCGGCGTGCTGAACCTGCTCGGCCGGCTCCAACGCGAGGACGACCTCGCGCTGCTGTACATCACGCACGACCTCGCGACGGCCCGGCACTTCTCCGACGAGATCCTCGTGCTCTACCGGGGGCGGATCGTGGAGCGGGGGCCGGCGGACGACGTCATCCTCGACCCGCACCACGACTACACGCGTCTGCTGGCCCTCGCGGCCCCCGATCCGGGCAAGGTGGGAAAGGTCGTGTCGGACGAGGCCGCGCCCGACCGCGCCTCGCTCGACAACACGATCTGCTTCAACCACTACACCCAGGCGTGGGAGTCGGCCGAGACCCACCGCACGCCCGCGAAGGAGCGCACCCGATGACCCGCAGCGAGACCACCGCGCCGTGGCCCACCGAGGGGCTGTCGTTCGGGGGCGACTACAGCCCCGAGCAGTGGTCGTGGGACGTCGTGCTCGAGGATATGGAGCTGATGCGTCGGGCCGGGGTGAACCTCGTGACGCTCGGCGTCTTCTCGTGGGTCGTCCACGAGCCGCGGGACGGCGTCTTCGACTTCTCCTGGCTCGACCGCATGCTCGACCTTCTGCACGAGAACGGCATCGGGGTCGACCTCGCCACCCCGACGGCCGCCGTGCCGATGTGGCTGCACGAGGCGCATCCCGAGATCCTTCCGCAGGACATCCACGGTCATCCGCTCGCCCCCGGCGGGCGGCTGGGCTGGTGCGCGTCGTCGCCGGTGTTCCGCTCCTACGCACTGCGGATCGTCGAGCGGCTCGCCGAGCACGTCGCCGGCCACCCCGCGGTGCGCCTCTGGCACGTGAGCAACGAGCTCGGCGGCGGCAACGCGCGCTGCCACTGCGCCGTCTCGAACGCACGGTTCCGCGAGTGGGTCGCCGAGAAGTACGGCGACGTCCCGTCGCTCAACGCCGCGTGGGGGATGGCGTTCTGGGGCAACACGTACTCCTCGTTCGACGAGGTCACGACGCCGTGGGGCATCACCGCGCACAATCCGGGGCAGCTGCTGGACTACGAACGCTTCTCCTCCGACGAACTCCTCGCGCACTACCGCGCCGAGAGGGAGGTGCTGCAGCGTTTCACCCCGGACGTGCCGATCACGACGAACTTCATGGTCGGCATCGGCACCGACGTCGTCGACTACACCCGGTGGGCCGCCGAGATGGACCTCGTCGCCAACGACCACTACACGGTCGGCCCCGACCCGCTGAAGCACCAGGACATCGCCTTCAGCGGAGACCGCATGCGCGGGATGAGCGGGGGTGCGCCCTGGATGCTGATGGAGCATGCCGCGGGCGCCGGGAGCTGGCATCCGGTCAACCAGCCCAAGACGCCGGGCGAGATCGTCCGGCACGCTTTCGCGCACGTGGCGCGCGGGTCGGACAGCGTCCTGTTCTTCCAGTGGCGGGCCTCGATCGCCGGAACCGAGCAGTTCCACTCCGCGATGGTTCCCCACGCCGGGGCCGACAGCGTCGTCTATCGCACGATCGTCGATCTCGGTGCGAAGCTCTCCGCGCTCGGTGAGGTGCAGGGGAGCAGGGTCGAGTCCGCCCGCGTCGCCTTGCTGCACGACAACGAGGCCGGCTGGGCACTGCGCAGCGGTCTCAAGCCACAGAACCCGCAACGGTACGCCGACACGGCCCGGGCGCTGCACAACGCGCTCTTCCAGCGCGCCGTCACGGTCGACGTCCTCGCGCCCTGGACCGCGCTCGACGGATACGCGCTCGTGATCGTCCCGGGCCTGTTCCTGTTGTCGGACGAGAACGCGCGGGCGCTCGAGACGTTCGTCGAGCGCGGCGGGACGGCGATCGTGACGTGGTTCTCGGGCATCGTGGACGAGCACAACACCGTCCGATCCGGCGGGTATCCCGGCATCCTGCGATCGGTCGTCGGCGCCTCGAGCGAGGAGTTCTTCCCCCTGGATGCCGATCAGTCGGTGGCCCTGAGCAACGGCTGGACCGGGCGCCGATGGATGGAGCGCATGCGCCCCCTCGACCCGACCGACGGTGCCGAGAGCATCGCGGACTATGCCGAGGGCGGTTACCGCGGAGGCCCGGCGATCGTGCGCCGCCGCCTGGGGGAGGGCGCCGCTTGGTACCTGTCGACGGATCTCGACACCGCGAGCCTGGCTGAGCTCATGGAGCGGATCCTGTCCGAGACCGGCGTGCGGCCCGCAGCCGATGTGGCTCCCGGCGTGGAGGCCGTGCGGCGCACGGCACCGGACGCGGACTACCTGTTCCTCATCAATCACACCGACCAGCCCGCCTGGGCCCTCGCCCGCGGCGTCGACCTGCTGACCGGCCGCGAACACCGCGACCGGGTCGTGCTCGAACCCGGTGCCGTCGCGGTGATCCGCGAAGAACGATCATGACCGGCGCGACGCCGAACACCCTCTCCCTCTTGAAAAGGACCCCTATGCACCGCCTGTCTCTCGACGGATCCTGGACGCTCTCCGCCGTGGCCGGACCACTCCCCGACGATCTCGAGGGCATCGAGGTCCCCGCCGTCGTTCCCGGCTGCGTCCACACCGACCTCCTGCGCGCCGGGCTCATCCCCGACCCGTTCGACGGCGACAACGAGAGCGTTCTCGCGTGGGTCGGACGCACCGACTGGGCGTACGAGCGCACCTTCGACGCCGGCGACCTCGACCGTGACGATCGCTGGGACCTCGTCGCGGAAGGCCTCGACACCTTCGCGACGATCTGGCTCAACGGGCACCTGGTCGGGCACACGCAGAACCAGTTCCGCTCCTACCGCTTCGATGTCGTCCCGTACCTCCGTGCCTCGGACAATCACCTGCGGATCGCGTTCTCGGCACCCGTCGTGCGCGCCGAGTCGCTCGCCCGGGTGCACGGCGACCTGCCGCACGTGAACCACCACCCCTACAACACCGTGCGCAAGTCCGCGGCGAACTTCGGGTGGGACTGGGGCATCGACGTCGCCACGAGCGGGATCTGGAAGAGCATCGGGCTCGAGTCGTGGTCGGGCGTCCGCGTGACGGACGTGCGACCCCTCGTCCAGCTCGACGGGTCCACCGGCATCCTCGACGTGCACGTCGGCGTGGAGCGGGACGGCATCCCGGCCACAGCCGAACTCGAGGTCGACCTGCGCGGTCCCGACGGTGAGGTGTGCGCCCGCACCACCGCGGTCGCGGGCGAGGGCGCGGCATCCGTCCGTCTGCGCGTCGACGACGTGCAGCGGTGGTGGCCCCGCGGGTACGGTGAGCAGCCGCTGTACGCGGTGTCGGTCGGGTTGGCGGGCGCCGACGAACGGTGGCACGGGCGCGTGGGCTTCCGCACGGTCGAGCTGGAGACGCCGCCGGACAGGGCCGGCACCGCGTTCCGCCTCGTCGTCAACGGCGAGCGTGTCTTCGTGAAGGGCGCGAACTGGATCCCCGATCACGCCTTCGTCACCGAGATGGATGCCGATCGGTACCGCCGCCGGATCGTCGATGCGACGGACGCCCACATGAACCTCCTGCGCGTCTGGGGCGGCGGGATCTACGAGTCGGACGACTTCTACGACCTCTGCGACGAGTTGGGCGTTCTCGTCTGGCAGGACTTCCTTTTCGCGTGCGCGGCGTACCGGGAGGACGACGAGTTCGCCCGGGAGGTCGAGGCGGAGGCCCGCGAGGCCGTGACCCGCCTCAGCCCGCACCCCTCGCTCGTGGTGTGGAACGGCAACAACGAGAACATCGTCGCGTTCGCCGAGTGGCCGGCGTGGCGGCCGCTCCTGCGCGGTCGCGCGTGGGGGAACCTCTACTACCGCGAGCTCCTCCCGCGCATCGTCGCGGAGCTCGACGGCACGCGCCCCTATTCGCCCGGAAGCCCGTACTCGTACGACGACTACCTCAGCCCGAACGACGCCGCACACGGCACGATGCACATCTGGGACGTGTGGAACGTCCTCGACTATCGGGACTACGCGCTGCACCGGCCCCGCTTCGTCTCGGAGTTCGGGTTCCAGGGCCCGCCCGCGTGGAGCACGCTCACCCGGGTCGTGCACGACACCCCGCTCGATCCCTTCGGAGCGCAGATGCTCGTGCATCAGAAGGCCGACCAGGGCAATCTCAAGCTCGAGCGCGGAATGGCCGGGCACCTCTCCACGCCGACCACCATCGATGACTGGCACTGGGCCACTCAGCTCAACCAGGCCATGGCGATCCGCTTCGGGATCGAGCACTTCCGGACGCTGGGCGAGCACCTGACCGGCTCGATCGTGTGGCAGCTCAACGACAACTGGCCCGTCGTCTCGTGGGCGGCGGTCGACTTCGACGAGCACCGCAAGCCCGTGTGGCACGCGCTGAAGCACGTGTACCAGCCGCGTCTGCTCGTCGCCCGCGGCGCGGCGGATGCCGTGGCCCTCTCGCTCTCGAACGATGACCCGGAAGGCTGGGCCGGAGTCGTGTCCGTCACGCGCACGAGCTTCGCGGGGGAGGAACGCGCGAGCGTGGACGTGTCCGCCGAGGTCGGTGCGCGCTCCCACGCCGAGGTCGCGGTTCCGGACGCCGTCCTCCGCGACTGGGACGTCACGCGCGAGGTGCTGGTGATCGACGCCCCCGGGTTCGGGCGCACGGTGCACCACGGCGCCGAGGTCGTGGATCAGATCCTGGATGCCGACCCCCTCGCGGTCGAGGTGCAGCGTTCCGCCGGGGGCTGGACCGTCGTCGTCACCGCCCGCTCCCTGGCGCGCGACGTCACCCTCCTCGTCGATCGGGCTCACCCGTCGCTCTCGGTGGATGCCGGACTGCGGACACTCCTCGCCGGGGAGTCGGCGGAGTTCGCCGTGCGCGGGGACGCCGGGGATGCGGCATCCCTGTCCTCCCCGCTCGTCGTCCGCCACGCGAACTCCTTCGCCGCGGCGAACGTGTCGCGCGCATGACGGAGCGCTCGCTCGTCCATCTCTCGGCGGGAGGGGTCTCGCTTCTGCTCGACCTCGGCGCGGGCCGGCTGCCCGCGGTGCTGCACTGGGGCGCCCCCCTCGGCGACATCGAGGAGACGGATGCCGTGGCCCTCGCCGTCGGTGCCGTCGAGCCCGTGGTCCCCAACGCGGTCGACGTGCCCGTGCGCCTGGCGATCCTGCCCGAGCCGTGGACCGGTTGGATGGGCAAGCCGGGTCTCGAGGGGCACCGTTCCGGGGCCGGGTGGTCGCCGCACTTCGTCGCGAGCGGAGGCACGCTGGATGCCTCTCCGCTCGCGCCCGGATTCACCGCCGCGGGCCCGGGGCTCGTCGCGGTCGAGGCGCACGACCCGGGTGCGGGGCTCGCCCTCGCCCTCACCATCGAGCTCACCCCGTCCGGCGTCGTCCGTCTCGGGGGCGAGGTGCGCAACGCCGGCGTGGGCGACTACGACGTCAACGGGCTCCAGCTCGCGCTCCCCGTCCCGCCGATCGCGCGTGAAGTACTCGACTTCTCGGGGCGGTGGGGCAAGGAGCGCATCCCGCAGCGGCGCCCGCTCGTCGTCGGGATCGAGGAGCGCGAGGGCAGGCGCGGTCGCACGGGTGCGGATGCGGCGACGCTGCTGTCCCTCGGGGTACCCGGCTTCGGGTTCGGCGGCGGTGAGGTCTGGGGCGTGCACGTCGGCTTCAGCGGCAACCACCGCCACTACGCCGAACGCCTCTCGTCCGGTGTCCAGGTGATCGGCGGAGGTGAACTGCTCCTGCCCGGTGAGATCCGGCTCTCCCCGGGCGAGGGCTACCGGATGCCTCCCCTCTACGCCGTGTTCGGCGACGGTCTCGACGACCAGGCGCGCCGGCTGCACACCCTGCTCCGGACGCGGCCCCACCACCCCGCGCGCCCCCGGCCGGTCACCCTCAACGTGTGGGAGGCGGTGTACTTCGACCACGACACGGCTCGGCTTCTCGATCTCGCCGATCGGGCTGCGGAGCTCGGCGTGGAACGCTTCGTGCTCGACGACGGCTGGTTCCGTGGCCGCCGCGACGACACCGCGGGGCTCGGGGACTGGTTCGTGGACGAGACGGTGTGGACCGGGGGGCTCCGGCCGCTCGCGGACCGGGTCCGCGCCCTCGGCATGGAGTTCGGACTGTGGTTCGAGCCCGAGATGGTGAACCCGGATTCGGACCTCGCTCGGGAGCACCCCGACTGGATCCTCTCCACCGGGGAACGGATGCCGGTCCTCGCGCGGAACCAGCTGGTGCTCGACCTCGTCCACCCGGACGCCTACGCCTATCTGCTCGAGCGTCTCACCGCGGTCGTGGCCGACAGCGATGTGGCCTACGTGAAGTGGGACCACAACCGCGACCTGGTCGACGCCGGCACAGGGGAGCGCCGCGTGGCGGGCGTCCACCGGCAGACCCTCGCGGCCTACCGGCTCATGGACGAGCTCCGGCAGAGGTTCCCGGGCATCGAGATCGAGTCGTGCTCCTCGGGTGGGGCGCGTGTGGATCTCGGCATCCTGGAGCACACCGATCGGGTGTGGGTGTCGGACTGCATCGATCCGCTCGAGCGGCAGGACATGAACCGGTGGACCATGCAGCTGCTCCCGCCCGAGCTGCTCGGCTCGCACATCGCTTCCGGCGGATCCCACACGACGGGCCGCCGGCATACCCTGTCGTTCCGTGCGGCGACCGCGCTGACGGCGCACCTCGGCGTCGAGTGGGATCTCGCCCGGGCGAGCACCGAGGAGCTCGCGGAGCTGGGGGAGTGGATCGCCTTCCACAAGAGGCATCGGGAGCTGTTCCACACGGGTGACATGGTGCGGGTCGACACCTCCGATTCGACGCTGCGCCTCTCGGGCACCGTGTCGGCGGACCGGGAGCGGGCGCTGTTCGTCCTCGCCACGGTGGGCCGTTCCGAGGTGTCGCCGCGCGGGCGCTTCGTCTTCCGCGGTCTCGACGAGGATCGGCGTTACGCCGTGGTGCCCGTGCACCCGGGCGGACGACCGCGCGGATTCACCCCGGCACCGTGGTTCGGGACCGAGACCGGTGACGGTTACGCGGGGGTCGAGCTCTCCGGCCGGGCCCTCATGACGGCGGGCCTCCACACGCCGGCGATGTTCCCGGAGTCGGCGGTGGTGTTCGCGGTGACCGCGGTCTGACCGCCGGCTCGTGGCCCGGTGCCGCTCGAGGGGCGCGCTCTCAGCCGGGCCACACCCGCCTCTCGAGCGTGCCCAACAGCAGCTCGACGGCCGACCCCTCCATGCCGCGCACCCAGCGCTGGGTCTCGGACGCGTGCGACGACACCGTGCGGCCGCGCTCGCCGCGCTCGAGGCGTACGTCGATCCGTCCGCGCGCGACGCTGACCCCGCGCAGCGCGCCGGCGGCGACCATCGCGGCGAGCGGGTCGTGCAGCGCGCAGCGGCGGTCGGGGAAGACCCGGCCCTCGTAGAAGTCGAGGTACGCCGGGAGCATCGCGGCCAGAGCCTGGGGCAGAGCGCCGGGGATCGCGTCGAGCCGCACGAGGTCGGTGGCATCCAGGGTCTGGGTCATCGTCACGTCGAGGGGGACGGCGGTGATGTCCCAGTCCTGGGTGAACACGACGGCGGCGGCCTCGGGGTCGTTGTGGATGTTGGCTTCGGCCCAGGCGGTGACGTTGCCGGAGTGCGCGAACGCGCCGCCCATCACGACGAGCCGGTCGAACGGGGTCGCCCCCGGGGTCTCGGCGTACACGGCGAGGTTCGTCAGCGGGCCGAGGGCGAGCACCGTGAGATCCGGATGCCGCCGGGCCAGGTGATCGATGAGTTCGACGGCCGCGCGGGCGTCGTGGGCGCGGGCGGCCGCCGTCAGCGCGATGCCGCCGACCCCGTCCTCCCCGTGGACGTGCGGTGCCCCGCCGGCGTACGCGTTCCCGCGGAAGTCGTGCGCGCCGACGGCGACGGGGATGTCGTCGACCCCGGCGAGCTCGAACAGCGACAGGGTGTTGGCGGCCGCGCGGGCGGCATCCGTGTTCCCGGACACCGTCGTGACACCGACGATCTCGACGGTCGGCTCGGCCAGGAGATACGCCAGGGCGAGGGCATCGTCGATGCCGGTGTCGCAGTCGACGAGGATCGGCCGGCGGGTCATGCGGGGACTCCGTACGTGTCGAGCGGTTCGAGGGCGGGCTGCGACGCATCGTCGGCGACGGCCGCGGCTCCGACGGCGCAGGCGCGAGCGAGAGCATCGGACTCGGGGTCCCCGCGCAGCAGCCCGCACACGAGAGCCGCGCAGAACGCATCGCCGGCTCCGACGGTGTTGCGGACGGTCGTGGGCGCTCCCGCGGCCGATGCGACGAGCTCGCCGTGCCGGTACAGGCGGGCGCCCTCGGCACCGAGCGTCACGCACAGGAGGGCGGCGTCGTGCACCTCGGGAAGCTGCGCGTACTCCGTCTCGTTCACGATGACGAGGTCGCAGCGTTCGAGGACCCCCGTGGGCAAGGGGCGAGCGGGAGCGGCATTGAGCGCGAGGTAGCCCGCCGCTTCGGCGGCCGCTGAGACGACGGCATCCGAGACCTCCAGCTGCATCAGCACCGCGGCCCCGGGCTCGATGCCCAGCGCGTCCGGATCGATCGCCGCGTTCGCGCCCGCGCAGACGACGATCGAGTTCTCGCCCGTGGCGTCGACGACGATCAGCGCGGTCCCCGTGGCCGCTTCCGTGGTCTGCACGCCGGTGGCGTCGACGCCCAGCGAGGCCATCTGATCCCGGGTGCCGCGCCCGTCGAGGTCATCGCCCACGGCCCCGACCATGCGCACCTCGGCGCCGAGGCGGGCGGCGGCGACGGCTTGATTCGCGCCTTTCCCGCCCGGCCCGCGCTGGAGGACCCCGTCGGCGACCGTCTCCCCGGCGGACGGGGCGCGCTCGACGCGGGCGGTGAGGTCGACGTTGATCGCGCCGACGACGGTCAGGCGGGGTGCAGGGGAGTGGGGGCTCACGAACATCCACCCTGTCACGGCCCGCCGCAATCTCGCGCGACAGGACTGTGCGGCGCGAGTGCGCGACGATGTCTCCATGACGTTCGACGACGCTCTCCTCGACCTCGCGCAGGCTCTGGATGCCATGGGGCACGGCGACCCTCGTCCGTTCGCCGCGCTGTGGACCCGCACCGACGACGCGACCCTGATGGGCGGTTTCGGCACGCACGCGACGACCGCCGCCGAGGTGCAGGCGACGCTCGAGGTCGTGGCGCACCGCTTCCGCGGCGGCACCCTCGTGCCCGAGTACGATCGCGTGCTGGTCGGGGAGGACTGGGCCATGACGGCAGGACGGGAAAGCGGCGTGCTCTCGGTCGACGGCGCTGAGCCGCGCGCGTTCGTCGTCCGGGTCACGCACGTCTGGCGCCGCGAAGAGGGGGCCTGGCGCATCGTGCACCGGCACGGAGATCACACGACGACCCCGGTGTGACCCGCGCGGCGCCGCCGACACCCGATCAGTGCAGCAGCAGCTTCGCGACGATCAGCAGCCCCGCGATGATCGCGGCGCCGACGGCGGTGAGGATCACGACGATCGGGGAGTAGCCCCGCAGGCGGGCGCCGATCGTCGCCACGGCGACCAGGTAGGCCATCGCGACGCCGACGCCCCAGAGCAGCGCGGTCGGCAGGTCGACGCCCGTCGCGACGAGCACCACGACGACGAGGAGCGGCAGGAAGGTGACCGACACCATCGGCGCGCTCACCGCGAGGTGGTGGCGGACGATCGTCCACGGACGTTTCGACGACACGTCGCCGAGCGAGTACGCGAACACATGGGTCGCGAAGTACACCAGGTTCGTCAGCGCGACGACGAGGATCACGTCGCTCAGGTCGGCGTCGCCGAGACCGATGAGAGTGGATGCCGAGACCAGGGCGCCGTAGCATCCCGCACTGATCCGTTCGGCGGCGTCGCTTCCGAGACGGCGGGTGTTTTCGGCATCCATGGGGTCAGTCTCTCGCGGGGCGCCGTCGGAGTCCCGCGGACACGATGGCGACCGCCGTTCCGACCGCGACGCCGATGACCGTCTCGAGCACGCGATCGCGCAGCAGCAGCTCGGGACCGGCGGGCGAGGCCAGCGAGATGATCAGCAGCGCGAGCGGGGTGATGAAGATCATCGCGATGCCGTAGTTGCGCCCCACGAACAGCTCGGCCGCGGCCTGCAGGGCGACGGCGATCACGATGACGAGCAGCGGCGGCAGATCGAGGGCCAGCAATCCCGCCGCGATGAGCACGCCCAGCAGCGTCCCTCCGAGCCGCTGCACGCCGCGGATGAGGCGCGCGTTCACGTGCGCACCCCCGACCGCGGCGACCGCGCCGACCATGGCCCAGTACCAGTGCGTGCCGATCAGCAGCGCGCCGGCGGTCCCGGCGAGGAGTGCCGCGACACCGACGGTCGCCGTCATCTCCCAGGCGACGGCGCCGATCGGCGGCCGCGTCCGCGGGGGACGCCGCCACGCCGCCCGCCGGCTGAGCGCGAAGACGGTCGTGACCACGAGGCTCCAGACCACGCTCGCACCGCCCACGAGCAGCACGAGGCCGAACGTCGCTCCCGTCGCCCCGAAGCTCGCGGTCGCTCCGGCGGCGAACACCGCGAAGAGGGCGCCGGGCGGATGCCACCGCTTCCGGTAGGCGAACAGGGTCACCGCCGCGGCGAGCACGGCGATGGCCGCAACGCTGAGCAAAGCGGGCGCCGCGAGGAACGACAGCGCTGTGCCCACGAGCATCGAGCCGATGAGGACAGCGCCGGCGGTCGCCTGCATCCGCACGCGGGTCCGCGCGACATCGGCGCGACCGTAGAGCGCGGCGAACGCGCCGAAACTCGCGTAGACGCTGAGATCCAGACGGCCGATCAGGAACAGCGCGAGCAGGGGAGCGCCGACGCTGATGACCGCCCGCAGTGCGACGCGGTGATCCCCCTGCCGCGGCCCCACGCGGATGACCCCGGTCCACACGCGTCCCCGGGATTCCGCCATTCCCCCAGCCTACGCGCGCGGCTGTCTGTCTCCGTGCGTCAAGACCCTGGCATCCGGTGGGCGATCTGATGGGGTGGAAGCATGCAGACCGAACGAGAGAAGCCTCCGATCGAACCGGGTCCCGAGCCCGACACGACCACGGCGGCCGAGGCCGAGAAGTCGGATCCGTCGCTGGACGACGAGGACCAGCCCATCGAGTGAGCGTGGTTCGACGTCGAGGAGACCCCGGATGCCGCGGCGGCGCGTTCCGTAGGGTGGAAAGCCCCGACCCCGGACGAGGAGAGACGTGTTCCGCACGCCCCTGACCCTGTTTCGCACTCTCGCGATCGCCGAAGCGATCTCGTGGACCCTCCTGATCGCCGGGCTCATTCTGCGGGCGACGGCCGATCTCCCGATCGCCGTGTCGATCGGCGGCGGGATCCACGGGTTCGTCTTCCTCGCCTACGGCGCGACCGCGGTGCTCGTCGCGTTGAACCAGCGCTGGGGATTCGTCCCGGCGGCGGTCGCGATCGTCAGCGCCGTGATCCCGTACGCCACGATCCCGACCGAGATCTGGCTGCAGCGCTCGGGCCGGCTGCGTGGTGCGTGGCGGCTCGACGACAGCGGCGATCCGCGCGACCGTCTACCGATCGACCGCGCATTGCGGTTCTTCCTGCGGCGGCCGTGGGCTCTCGGTCTCGCGCTCGTCGCGGTGGTCGCGGTGGTGTTCGTCGTGTTGCTGATCGTGGGCCCGCCGGGCGGCAAGGGCTGACCGGGGCGCGCTCAGCGCTTCGTCGACACCGTCACGGTGAACTTGCGGTCGCGCGCGACCTGACGCGTGGGGCCGACCAGACGCTCGAGCGCCGAGCGGTACTGCAGCGCCGAGTTCCACACGGTCCACAGCTCGCCGCCGGAGCGCAGCACGCGCGCCGCGTCGGCGAACATGCGCGGGGCGATGCCGTCGGTCACGGCCGCTCCCGAGTGGAACGGCGGATTCAACGCGATGAACGACGCGCTGTCGTCGGGGCGTGAGCGCAGCATGTCGTCCCGCGTCGCCGTGACCCGCTCGGCGACCCCGTTGGCCGCGGCCGTGGCACGCGCGGAGGCGACCGCGATCGCCGACTGGTCGCACGCGAGCACGCGGAGCGACGGATGCCGCGTCGCCAGGGCGGCGGCGACGATCCCGGTGCCGCACGCGAGGTCGATCGCCTCGTCGTCCGACGGCTCGGGGAGGTGCGCGAGGAGCAGCCGGGTGCCGATGTCGAGTGAAGCCCCCGCGAACGCTCCGCCGAAGGAGCGGACCTCGAGTCCGTCGACCCGTGTCCGCTCGGGTTCGGGGTCCGCGCCGTCGTGAGGGCCGCGCGCGATCAGCACGCGGGACTTCTGCCGGGCGTGCGAGACGTCGACGCGGTCGAACCGCTCGCGCAGCACCTCGTTCATCGTCACGGTCATGTGCTTGAGGCGTCCGCCCGCGAACACCACGACCTCGGGGTGCGCGTACCGAGCGATGAGCCCGGCCACGTCGTGCAGCTCGCGCAGCGACCTCGGCAGGCGGAGCAGCACGACCCGCGCGTCGGCGAGCAGGGCGGCATCCCGATCCCGTGAGGTGAAGGTGCCGGTGAGCTCGGTCGTCTCGGCGTTGGCCGCGAGGGCGCGCTCGCCCGTCAGCTCGTCCTGATGCACCCGGATGCCGCGGGCTCCCGCGTGCGCGGCGGCCAGCGTGAGCGCGCCGTACGCGTCGCCGATCACGACGAGCTCTCCGTCGCCGAGACCCGCGCGCGCCTCGGCGGACTCGTCGAGGATCAGCCGGTCGGCAGCATCCACCGCGAGGAGCTCGGGCGCCTCGAGATCGGGCCAGCGGCGGAGGGCGTCGAGAGAGAACACCCGGCTACGCTACCCGGCGTTCCGTCGGCCCGCCGTCGCCCGTCGTCGGCCGCCCCCGCCCCCGCTGCCGCTGGCGCTGCCGCCGAGACTGCGGCCCGCTGACATCTCCGCTGCACGCTGCAACAGAGTTGTCAGCGAGATGCCGTTTCGCCGCCGGTCGGAGCGGGTGAGCGGGTGCGGCCGGCGGCGCGGGCGCGAGCGGGCGGGGCGCGGGGGCGGGGGCGCGGGCGGCGCCGGTCAGGAGCGCCGGTTCGCCGCGGCGGCCGCGGCCGCGAGGTCCGCGAGTACCGGCGGCACGTCGTCCTGGGGGACCACGGCCTGGATGAGCGTGAGCCCCTCCGCCGTCCGCGCGTCGGCCAGGGCCGCGGTCAACCCGCGGACGCTGTCGACGCGCACGCCGACGCTCGACCCTGTGGGATCCATCGCCGCGAGCAGCGCCGTCCAGTCCCACGTGGCGATGTCGTTGTACTCCTCGTGGAGACCGTGGATCACCCGCTCCACGGTGTACCCGGCGTTGTCGACGACGACGATGACCGCCGGGATGCCGTGACGCACGAGCGTGCCGAGCTCGGCGCTGGTCAGCTGCGCCGCGCCGTCGCCGATGAGCAGCACCGGTCGTCGTTCCGGCCGGGCCAGGGCGGCCCCGAGGATCGCCGGAAGCGTGAAGCCGATCGCGGCCCACAGCGGCTGCCCGCCGAAGACCACCCCGTGCGGGAGGCGTTCCCCGGCCATGCCGTAGAAAGAGGTGCCCTGGTCGGCGAGCACCGTGTCGCCGTCGCGGAGGAAGGCCGCGATCTCGCGCCAGAGCGCTTCCTGGGAGAGCGCGGCAGCGGGATCGGCGGGGGTGCGGGGCGCGACCGGCGCGGACTCGGAGGCGACGACGAACCGACCGGGCAGCGCCTCGAGCTCCTCCGCCACCGCGTCGAGCGCGTCCCGCATCGCGAGCGGGCGGAAATCGTCGTCTCCGATGCGGGCGTGCTCTCCGCGGATCTCGATCGTCCGCGCCGGGTCGATCCGCTGCGAGAAGAATCCGCTGGTCAGGTCGGTGAACTGCACGCCGGCCATCACGAGCACGTCGGCGTCCTCGATGCCCGCGCGGACGGCGGGCGCGCTGGCCGCGCCGAGATAGGACCCCAGGTATCCGGATGCCGACTCGTCGACGACGCGACGGCCCCAGAGCAGCGAGGCATGCGGCACACCCGTGGCCAGGACGCGGTGCAGTCGGTCCTCGGCGTCGAGACGCGCGACGAGGATGTCGGCGAGCACCGCCGCCGAGTCGGCGACCGCGAGCCGCGCCGCGACGGCGTCGCGGAACCGCGTGAGCACCGCGGGATCGGTGACGGTGTCAGGCGAAGGGAGCGGCTGCGCGGGCGGTGCGGCGGGCGCCTCGCCGACGTCGGCGGGAATGAGGAGGTAGCCGGGCAGGCGCCGGTGCCGCACGTCCGTGAGCAGGCGGTCGATCTGGGCCGTGGCATCCGTCGCCGTCAGGATCTCCTGGGCAGCGGTCACCTCGGCTGTCATCCGCGCGAAGTGTCCGAAGTCGCCGTCGCCGAGCGAGTGGTGGCTCGCCCGACCGGCGGCCTGGACCGCGGTCGTGGGAGCACCCACCACGTGCAGCACGGGGACGTGCTCGGCGTAGCTTCCGGCCACCGCGCTGAGGGCGGAGAGCTCACCGACACCGAAGGTCGTGCTGAGCGCGCCGAGTCCGTGCAGGCGCGCGTAGCCGTCGGCCGCGTACCCCGCTCCGAGCTCGTTCGCGCAACCCACCCACTCGATGAGCGGATGCCGCTCGACATGGTCGAGGAACGCGAGGGTGAAGTCGCCGGGGACCCCGAAGAAGTGCCGGACTCCCGATTCGGCGAGCCGATCGAGGAGGTAGTCGGCCACGGTATAGGTCGTCATGGCCGAGATCCCGTGCTTACCGGGTGCCGAAGTGGAAGGGCAGCGCCAGCGACGCCGAGACCAGGATGATGCCGAGGGCGAAGAACAGCGCGGGAGCCGCGAGCGAGAACGAGAGGCCGGTGAGCAGCATGCCCCCGACGAACAGGATGAGCGAGACGATGAACATGAGGATCCCTTCGGTCGCTCCAGGCTACCGTGCCGGGTCGACGGGTCGCGCCGCGGGTCCGACCGGTTCCCGGGGCGGATTCTCGCCGAGGGCGGCGTGCGCCCAGAGCGTGCTGCCGGCGACGGCCGCCGGCATGATCGCGACCGCACCCAGCGGCACGAGGAAGCAGACCTGCGTCGCCACCCCGAACCCGAGGGCTCGCGCGCGGTTCTCGCGCAGCAGTACGCGGCGGGCGCGTCGATCGAGGCCGCGCGCCGAGAGGGCGCGCGACGTGAGCTCGTCGGCGAGGAGCCATCCGGTGAGGAGCAGACCCACGACCGCGCCGAGCACCCCGCCGACGAGGGGGATGAGCCCGAGCAGCCAGGCGAGGAGAGCGACCAGGATGCCGCGCAGCACCAGTCGCACACTGTCGCCGACCCCGCGCCAGAAGCCGTAGTCGGTGTCGGGGACCGTCCCGAGAGCGGAGCGCTCGGTCGCCCGCCAGATGCGGTCGTAGATCGGTTCGCCGACCGTGAGGGTGACCGCCGTGAATGACACGGCGAAGAGGAAGAGGACCGCACCGAACGACGCGACCCCGATGGCCACGCGCAGGGCCCCGGCCCAGAACGGCTCCCACCCGTCGGCGAACGGTGTCCAGTCGTCGACGAGGTTCGGAAGCCAGAACCCCCAGCCCACCAGGGCCGCGCCGAACACGACGCCGACGATGGCACCCGGGATGAGCCCGAGTGCCATCGCGCCAGGGGTGCGGCGCCACTGGCCGAGACCGCGGAGAAGGAGGCCGGCGCCGGCGAGGAAGTCGCGCATGCCGACGAGTCTGTCAGCCGGCTGCGCAGACGCACGCGGCGATTCGCTACGCCGCGCCGCCGCTCTCTCGGCATCCCTGCTCGTGGCACGGTGCGACGCGGCATGAACCGACCCGGCGGTGTCCGTGGTCGGTGCCAGGATGTCGGCATGCGCATCCGCACGACATCGACGCAGCGCACGTATCGGTACGTCCGTCTGTCGATCGTGGGGGCGACCTTCGCCCTGGCGGTGTCGATCGGGCTCGAGGTCGCGGCTCATGGTGTGCTGTCGTCGCTGAGCGCGGGGTTCTATACGCCCGCGGGGCACCTGTTCGTCGGCGGACTGTGCGCGATCGCGCTGGCGTTGCTCGTCCTCTCGGGGCGCAGCGTCGAACAGGGGCTGCTCGACGTCGCGGCCGTCTTCGCGCTCGTCATCGCGCTGGTCCCGACGCCGATCTCCGACGTCTCGTGCGGCGGTGACGCCGTTTGCGTGCCCCCTGCCGCGGTCCCGGGCGTGATCAACAACGGGATCTCCGCGGCATCCCTGTCCGTCGTGGTCCTGATCGCCGCGGCGATCCTCGCGCGCACGCAGGGCTCGGCGGGGCGAGGGACCGTCGTGACGCTCGTCGCGATCGCCGCGCTCGTCGGGGGTCTGGTGGCGTGGGCCCTCCTCGACTTCGCGACGTTCCTGCGCGGTGCGCACAACGTCGCCGCGGTGGGCTTCTTCTCGGTGATCGGGGTGGTCGCGGCCGTCTCGGCGTGGCGCCCGCAGCGCGCCGCGCGCCGGTTCCGGGTGCTGTACGCCGTCGTGGCGGTCGGAGTCCTGGGCACGCTCGGCGCCCTCGTCGCGGTGCTCGTCGCCGGGGGAGCGGCGACGGCGACCGTGGTGGGCGTCCCGGTCGTCTTCCTCGGAGAATCGGTCGTCGTGGCGCTGTTCGCCGTGTTCTGGATCGTGCAGACGGTGGAACTCTGGAACGCCCCCGACCCGGCCCTTCGGGCGTGAACACGGCTGGGGAACGCCGTGTCCGCGAGCGGTCATCGGCGCGGCTCGACGACGCCCGCCGCGGGGGCGCGGCACCTTTCGCGGGTCTTTGACGGTTGCCGGGAATATCCTCGGAACGCCACCGTTGAAGTTGATACGCAGTCGCTCAAGTCTCAAACTTGAGTGAGATTGACTCATGTATCTCAGGAGACGTTCGTGCCCGAAGACTTCACCCCCGGTGCCGGGGAAAACGGCGCCCAGTCGTTCGACGAGTTCCTCGCCCGCTATCTGGCGGGGGAGCGTGCGCGCGCCGAACGATCCATCGATCTCAGCCGCTTTCTGAGCGCGCGCACGCAGGAGGCTCTCCAAGCGGCGGGTCGCTTCGCGCTCGGCCGCGGCCAGCGGGAACTCGACGCCCTGCACGTGCTGCACGTCCTCGTGGGGCAGTCGCCCGCACGTGAGGCGGTCGCCCGTATCGGCGCCGATCCCGCCGCGATCGCGCGGGCGGCGGAGAGCCGGCTTCCCGCCGCGGGCGACGCGGCCGATGTCGACGGAGCCGTGATCGCCGGTTCGGTGCAGCGCGCGCTGTTCCACGCCTTCCAGGTCGCGCGGGCGGCAGGATCCACCTACGTCGACCCCGACCACCTCTTCTTCGCGCTCGTCCTGGCCCAGGACGCGCCCGCGGGGCAGATCCTCGCGCAGGCCGGCGTCACGGCGGAGGCGCTGACCCAGGGAGTGCGCGAGACGGTCGTCGGCGGAACCGAGACCGCGGCGCCGAGCGAAGCGGCATCCGCCACTCCGAACCTCGACCGCTTCGGCACCGACCTGACCGCCCTCGCAACGGCGGGCGAGCTCGATCCGGTCATCGGTCGGTCGGACGAGATCGAGCAGACGATCGAGATCCTCAGCCGCCGCACGAAGAACAACCCCGTGCTGATCGGCGAGGCCGGCGTCGGCAAGACCGCGATCGTCGAGGGGCTCGCGCGGGCCATCGTCGGGAACGAGGTGCCCGAGCAGCTGCGCGACACGCGCGTCGTCTCGCTGGATCTCGCCGCGATGCTCGCGGGCGCCCGCTACCGCGGCGACTTCGAGGAGCGCCTCACCCAGACGATGGAGGAGATCGCGGCATCCGAGAAGCTCGTCGTCTTCATCGACGAGGTGCACACGCTCGTCGGTGCGGGCGGCAGCGGTGACGGGTCCATGGACGCCGGGAACATCCTCAAGCCGCGCCTCGCGCGCGGCGACGTGCGTCTCATCGGCGCGACGACGCTGCGCGAGTACCGCACGATCGAGAAGGACCCCGCCCTCGAGCGGCGCCTGCAGCCCGTGCGCGTGGGGGAGCCCTCGCTGACGGATGCCGTGGAGATCCTCGGCGGACTCCGTTCCGCGTACGAAGAGCACCACGCGGTCACGTATACCGACGACGCTCTGCGCGCCGCGGTCGAACTGAGCGATCGGTACCTGCCCGACCGTGTGCTGCCCGACAAGGCGATCGACCTCATCGACCAGGCCGGAGCGCGGCTGCGGCTGCGGCTCGGGGTCTCCGTCGACACGTCGGCGCTGCTCGAGCGGCTCGCGACCCTCGAGGCCGAGAAGAACGCCGCGGTCTCGGCCGAGCACTACGAGGAGGCCTCGCGTCTTCGCGACGAGATGGCCACGGTGCAGGCCCAGCTCGACGACGCCACCCGTTCCCCGCGCGCCGCCGCCGTGGTCGACGAGCCCGAGATCGCCGCCGTGATCAGTCGCGCCACCGGGATCCCGGTCGCCCGCCTGACGGCGACCGAGCGCGGTCGGCTGTCGCAGCTGGAGGACGAGCTGCACGCCCGGGTGATCGGACAGGACGACGCCGTGACCGCGGTCGCCAAGGCCGTGCGCCGTAACCGCACCGGCATGGGGGACGAGAACCGCCCCGTCGGGTCGTTCCTGTTCCTCGGCCCCACCGGCGTCGGCAAGACCGAACTCGCCAAGGCGCTCGCCGGCTCGCTCTTCGACGACGACGGTGCCGTGATCCGTTTCGACATGAGCGAGTTCGGCGAGCGGCACACCGTGTCGCGGCTCGTCGGCGCCCCTCCCGGATACGTCGGTTACGACGAGGCCGGCCAGCTCACCGAGCGCGTGCGCCGCAACCCCTACGCCGTCGTGCTGTTCGACGAGATCGAGAAGGCGCACCCCGACGTGTTCACCCTGCTGCTGCAGGTGCTCGACGACGGACGCCTGACCGACGGGCAGGGACGCACGGTCGACTTCCGCAACACCGTGATCGTGATGACATCGAACCTGGGCGCCGAGATCCTGGCATCCCGCTCCGGCGCGATCGGCTTCACGACCACCGGACGCGAGTTCGAGGCCTCCGACCTGCGCGAGAGGGTCATGGGCAAGCTGCGCGAGGCGATGCGCCCCGAGTTCCTCAACCGCATCGACGACATCGTGCTGTTCCAGAAACTCGAGAAGGAGCAGCTCCGCGAGATCGTGCGGCTGCTACTCGGGGCCTCCTCTCGGCGGCTTGCGTCGCGCGCGGTGACCTTCGAGGTGACCGACGCGGCCGTCGACCGTCTCGCCGAGGTCGGATACGAGCCCGAGTACGGCGCGCGGCCCCTTCGCCGGGTCATCCAGCGCGAGGTCGACGACCGCATCGCCGACCTGTTCATCTCGGGCGAGCTGAGCGACGGGGGAGCGGTGACGGTGGATGCCGATGCCTCGGGCTTCGTGGTGCGAGCAGCGTCGGCGGCTCTCGCGGCCTGACGTGGGAGACCCCCGGGACCTCGTGGTTCCGGGGGTCTGTTGATTCGGGGGCGCCGGGGTCGGGGGCCGGGGCTGTGGGGTCGGGGTCTGTCCCCGTTGAGTGTCCAAGACACCCGGACGCCTCTGCAAATCGTCCGGGTGTCTTGGACACTCACGTCGAGCGCGGCCGCAAGCCTCGCCCGATGTCGGAGGTTCGGGGCAGAGTAGAGACATGAGTCGTATCGGCACGATCTTCAGCCCGTACCCCCACCCGCCCGAAGAGCTGAGAGACGCCGCGCGCGCGGCGGAAGACGCCGGCGTCGAAGAGCTGTGGCTCTGGGAAGACTGCTTCCGCTCCTCGGCGTGGGCCGCCGCAGCCGCCGCCCTCGCGGTCACCGATCACCTGCGTATCGGCGTCGGGATCGCGCCGTTCCCCCTCCGCAACGTCGCCGCCTCGGCGATGGAGGTCGCGACGATCGAGCGCATGTTCCCCGGGCGGCTCCTGCCCGGGTTCGGGCACGGCGTGCAGGACTGGATGCGGCAGATCGGGGCCAAGGCCGCGTCGCCGCTCACTCTCATGCAGGAGCAGCTGCCCGCCCTGCGCTCGTTGCTCACCGGCGATACGGTGAGCGCCGAGGGGCGATACGTGCGTCTGCGCGACGTCTCTCTCGACTGGCCGCCCCTCGATGCGCCGCTCGTGTACGCGGCGGCCGAGGGGCCGAAGACCCTGGCTCTGGCCGGTGCGGTCGCCGACGGGGTCATCCTCGACAGCCGGCACACGGTCGAGGAGATCGCGGATTCGGTCCGGGCTGTTCAGGCGGGACGCGTGGATGCCGGTCGCCCGGGCCGCGCCGATGTCGTCGCCTATGTGCTCACGGCATTCGGCCCCGACGCGCACGAGCGCGCCACCGCGGCCGCGGGTGACCGGCCGGACGCCGCGGATCGCGTGCTCGCGGGGTCGGTGTCCGAGGTGGCCGAGGGCGTCGCGCGCTTCCAGGCCGTCGGCGTCGACGACGTCGTTCTCCTCCCCACCGACGAGGTCGATCTCGCGGCGTTCTTCTCCGCGGTCGGCCAGGTCGCTCTGGAGCTTCCGAACGCGGGCGGTGTCTCGTGACCCGGGGCACGGTGTCTCTCGGTCTCGCCGGTGCCCTCGGCCCCGAAGCCGTCGCGCGAATCGCTCCCGAAGTCGAGAGGGCCGGGTTCCACACCCTGTGGATCAACGACACCGCCGACGGTGACGCCCTCGCGGCGCTGGCCGCGGCGGCGGGGGTGACCGAGCGCTTGCACCTCGCGACGGGGGTCGTCCCCGTCGACCGCCGACCCGGTCACGTGATCGCCGAAGAGGTGGCATCCGTGTCCCTGCCCCTCGAGCGGTTGACGCTGGGAATCGGATCCGGCATCCCGAAAGAGGGCGCCCTCGCGAGGGTCCGCGACGCGATCGATGCCCTGCACGGCGCCGGGATACCCCGCGTGCTCGTCGGCGCGCTCGGCCCGAAGATGCGTCGAACCGGCATCGAACGTGCCGAGGGGGTGCTGCTGAACTGGGTGCCGCCCGTCGAGGCGCGCGCGCAGACCGCCGCCCTGCACGAGATCTCGCCCGGCGCGCACGTCGCCGTCTACGTTCGCACGGCGATCGTCCCGGCCGCCCGCGACAGGCTCGACGCCGAGACGGCGCGCTACGCGTCGTTCCCCAATTACGCCGCGAACTTCGCACGGATGGGAGTGGATGCCGCCGACACGACGATCCGCGACGTCACCGAACTGAGCGGTGCGCTCGAGGCGTACACCGCGGCGACCGACGAAGTCGTGCTGCGGGCGATCGTGCCGGAAGACACGGTGGAGGCGTACATCGACTTCGTGCGGCGAACGGCACCGTCGCCGAGCTGACGGGTGTGGGAGGCGTTCGCCCCACGCGGGCGTCGGCGCCCGTCATCGCGCGCCCGTGCGCCCGAGGGTGGACGTGGCGCGCCATGGGCTCGCGCCGTCGCCACGCGCGCGCGTGAACGACCGCGACCGCGTGCGCCCTACCATGGGCCCATGCGGCGACTCCCGGTGACCCTGATGACGATCACTACCGCTGTGGCGCTGCTCGCCGGCTGCACGAGCGCGCCGGCGGCCGCGGGTGCTCCCGCGGGGAGCGCCGCGCCGACCTCGGTCGGCCCGCCGCCCGCCTCGGAGCCGTACCTCGGCGCAGAGACGACTCCCTCCCCGGCGACGACTCCGGACGCCGCCTCGATCGCGCAGGCGGGCGCATGGCTCGACGCCGTGACACTGCCCGAGGGCGCGGTGCGCACGGACGACAGCACTCGGGTGTACACGTCCTTCGCCGGCTGGATCTGCTCTCCCATCGCGGGGCGTCACGGGGAATGGCTTCTGCCGGATGCCGGCGTCGAGGACACGATCGAGTGGATCCGCGAGAACCCGCCCGCCGGCCTGCTCAGCACGACCGGCGGCGGCTCCTTCGGTGGTGGCCCGCCGCCGACGTCCGCCACCGTCGCCTTCACGCCCGAGGACCTTTCTCAGCAGGGCGTCCTCTTCCGGGTGGACCGGAGAGGGACCGGCGTCGCTGTGCGGGCGGACGTGGTGGCCCTCGGCACGACGTCGGTGTGCCCGACGCCTGACCCCGGCACGAGTTTCGGTCTGCCCGGTCAAGGCTGAGACGGCCCGGCTACGGCTGGGGGCGGGACGGACTCCGTGACGCGGCGAGGCGCCGCGCCCGGATAAGGGCTACCACGTCGGCGGGCGGACTACCGCACCATCCGCACGGTGCGCGGGATCGGGCCGAACGCTGATTCGGCGCCGTCAGGGCGGAATCCGTTGCGGCGGTAGAACGCCTCTGCCCGCGGATTGTCCGCCGCGACCCACAGCGACGCGGGTCGGTCCTCCAGCACCGCGTCGAGGAGGAATTGCCCAGCGCCCGTTCCCTGTGCGGAGGAGACGACGTAGAGCGTGGTCAGTTCTTCGACTCTCACCGCGTCGGGCTCGGGTACTCGCTGAGCGCTGGCGAAGCCGACGAGCTCCCCATCGATGACGGCGACCATCACGGGTGCCGCAGCCTCCCGCAGCGTCGCGCTCCACATGTCGATCCGGCGTTCGACACCGAACCACGGGTTCGTCTCGGGGTCATCGACGAACTTTCCGTACGTCTCGCGCCATGACCGCGCGTGGACGCGGGCGATGGCCTCGGCATCGGTCGAGGTGGCGGGTCGGATGTGAGGGAATCGTCGCCGCGCCGGAACATCCGCGATCACCCGGTCGATCCAGTCGCGGCGCGCCAGCGACGCGATCTCCTCCCGCGAGAACCAGCGCACCTCGAGCAGTTCGTCCTGGTCGGCGACGGCGTCGCTCAGCAGCTCGCAGTCGTACGCTGTGGTCACGTACCCGACGCGGTCGCCGTTCGGGTACGTGACCATCATCGGCTCCCCGCCGTAGACGCCCACGACCCCGCGGATCCGCACGCGCGCTCCCGTCTCCTCGCCTACTTCGCGGTGCAGCGCCTCGGCGGGTTCTTCGCCGGGTTCGACCGCACCGCCGATCAGACTCCACAGCCCCGAGTGGCGGTGGCGGGCGAGCAGGAAGCGCTCACCGTCGCGGATCACCGCGGTCACCCCGGGAAGAAGCAGCAGGTCAGTCCCGATCCGCGAGCGGATCGCGGCGATGTAGTCCGAGGCGGGCATTCGGTGAGTCTAGAGAGTGATCCTCGGGCGCCTTCTCAGCCTCGGTCGCCGAACGTCGAGAGCACCGCCGCGACCAGTCGCCGGCCGCGTTCCCGTGGCATCCGCTCCTCTCCTTCCGCGCCGCGCGCAACCGCGATGCCGTCGAGAACCGCGAGCAGCACGGCCGCGTCGTCGGAGCTGATGTGGGCGTCTGGATAGGCATCCGCCAGGAGCGCCTGGACGGCCCCTTCGGTGCGTCGCCACTCGCGTTCGTGGATGGCGCGCACCTCGGGGTCGGTGCCGGCGCGCGCGGCGAACGCCGTCCACACGATCGCGTCCCGCGGGCCTGCGGCGCCGAGTGCGGCGAGCTCCTCGCAGAACAGGCGGAGGCGTTCCGCCGCGGAGTCGGCGCCCGCCAGTGCGACGCCGATGCGGGCCCGGAAGTGCGCCGTCACGGCATCCATCGCCCCGATGATCAGCGCCGCGCGCGTGGGGAAATGGTGCTGGACGGCCCCCACGGACACCCCCGCCTCGGCCGCGACCTTGCGGACGGTGAGGTCGTCGGCACCCCGGGTCGACAGCACGCGCAGCACGGCCTCGGTGATGTTCTCCCGGCTGCTGCGGGGAGGGGAAGCGGGCGAGTCCACCGTCGTAGGCTACGGTGATCTCGTGAACAATACGAACGTATTGCCCTCTTCCCACCGTCTGGACGCCCTCGATGTCGTGCGTGGGATCGCGATCGTCGGCACGCTCGCGACGAACGTCTGGGTGTTCTCGCACCCGTGGGGTCTGCTCGGCATGCTGAGTGCCCCGACCCTGCCGGGGGAGCCGGCCGCGACCGCCCAACTCGTGCTCATGGCGCTGGCGCAGGGGAAGTTCCTCGCCCTGCTCTCGCTGACCTTCGGCATCGGACTCGCCCTCCAGCACCGGTCGGCGGTCCGGCACCATCGACGCTGGCCGGGGCGATATCTCTGGCGGGCTGCGCTGCTCTTCCTCGACGGTCTCGTGAACTACGTCCTCATCGCGGAGTTCGACGTGCTCATGGGCTACGCCGTCACCGCCGCGGTCGTGTCGTTCCTGCTCCTCACCCGGCCGCGGGCGCAACGCGCGATGATCCTCGTGTTCGGCGGTATCCACGTCGCGCTGATCTCGGTGATCGTGCTGGCGCTCACGACAATCCCCGGGGCGAACGTCGAGGGGGCTCTCCCTGAGGGACCCAGCCCCTACGCGGACTCGTCGTTCGCGCAGCTCGCCGTGTTCCGGCTCGACAACGTCGGGGTCTTCCGCGCCGAGCCCGTTCTCATCGGCTTCCTCTCGCTCGCGATGTTCCTCGTCGGCGCGGCCCTGCTCCGTGCCGGTGTGTTCGCGGCGGAGGGCGGCCGACTGCGACGCCGGTTGATGATCGCGGGCGCGTGCGCGGCACCTGTCGATCTGGTCCTCGCGCTCACCGCGACCCCCGCGGGGCTGCTGCTGGAACGTTACGTCGCCGCGCCCGTCGTCGGTCTCGGTCTGCTGGGACTTCTCGTCGAGCTGTGCCACCGTCGGGGGACGAACGGCTGGTGGGCGCGCCGGGCGACAGAGATCGGACGGGTCGCGCTGAGCTGCTACCTCCTGCAGAACCTCCTCGGCGGAGCGCTTTTCTACGGCTGGGGCCTCGGACTCGCCGAGAGCCTCGAGCCGTGGCGCGTCCCCGTGACCGTGCTCGCGTTCCTGGGGATCACCGTCGTGGTCGCGAGCGCGGCGCACCTGTGGCTGCGACGCTTCTCGACGGGACCGGTCGAGTGGCTTTGGCGAACGGCCGCGAACCTCGGCATCCGCGACCGGCCCTCGCCCGCGTCCCGGGTGCAAGACTGACCGGATGCCACGAGCCCGAGGTCTCACCATCCGTTCCGTCGCCCGCGGCGCCCTGGCCCTGCTGCTGGTGGGCGCCGGCGTCTCCCACCTCACCTGGGGGCGCCGCGGGTACCGCATCGTCGTGCCGGGATGGGCGACGCGGATGCTCCACACCGACAAGGACGCCATCGTCGTGGCATCCGGGGCCGCCGAGATGCTTCTCGGCACCGCGCTGATCGCTCTTCCCCGAGAGCGTGGACGCGTGGGCGCGGCCATCGCGGGGTTCTTCGTCGCGGTGTTCCCCGGCAACGTGCACCAGTGGCGCACCGGACGCGCGGCGCCCGGGCTGAACACGGACCGCGCGCGGTTCGTCCGGTTGTTCCTGCAGGTTCCGCTCGTCGCGTGGGCCTGGTGGTCGACGCGACGGGCTTGACGCCGAGCCGGTTTCGGACGCGCCGCTTCCGAAGCCGCCCGCGGGCTCGCGATCAGGCCGCTTCGCCGAGCTCCAGGATGCCGTTCTCGAACGCCGCGCGCGCGAGCACCTTGTATCCGTGCTCGGGGAAGAAGACCGTGATCCGGTCGTCCTCGATGCCCATGACCGTGCCCGTTCCGAACTCCGCGTGCGCCACGGGGGAGTCGATGCGGATCCCGTCGTCGGCGGTCGCACTCTCGGCCTCGGTCGGGGCGATCACCCCCGCATCGCAGCGATCGCAGGAGCCGCAGGACGTCGGGCTCTCGACGCCGAAGTACTCCAGCAAGGCGCGGCGGCGACAATGCGTCGTCTCGGCGTACCCCCGCATGATCTCGATGCGCGACGCGCGGATGCGTTCCTCGGCCTCGTCCCGCTCGCGCACGGCGGACACGGCGTCGCCCGCCGAGACCTTCTTGTGCGCCGAGATCCCCTCCGCGCCCGATACGGCCAGACCGCACGCGACCAGCTGGTTCAGGACGCGGCCGATGGCCCGGGCCGGTCGGCCGCTCTTCTCGGCGACGTCTTTGGCTCGAAGCGGCTTCTTCGCCCGGCGTAGTTCGTCCCAGACGCCCGCGATGTCGGCGCGCTTGGTATGCCCGCCGGCGAAGAAGGATCGCAGCGAGAAGTCCTCAGCGCGATAGTGGAGGATCGCCCGCGCCGGCCGACCGTCGCGCGCGGCGCGGCCGATCTCCTGCGCGTACGCGTCCAGCGACTCGGTCACGTCGGCGTGCACGACCAGACGGACGTCGCTCTTGTCGACGCCCATCCCGAAGGCCGAGGTGGCGACGACCACGTCGAGCTCGCCCGCGCTCCAGGCGGAGTGGACCTCGTCGCGCCGTTTCTGCGCCATGGCGCCGTGGTACGCGGCAGCGCGGAGCCCCAGCTGCCGCACCTCGTCGGCGTAGAGTTCGGTGCCTCTGCGCGTGGCCACGTACAGCAGCGTCGGGCCGTCGGCATCCTGAACATCCGCGAGGACGGCGCGGCGTTTGTCGGCGTCGTGCTCGTGCCGGCGGACGGTCATGTGGATCTCGGGGCGATCCATGCCACGCACCTCGAGATGCGGATCGCGCATGCCGAGGCTCGCGACGATGTCGTCGCGGACGGGAGCGGATGCCGTGGCCGTCAGCGCCAGAACCGGCGGATGCCCGAGGGCCTCGACGGCGTCGCCGATGCGGGCGTAATCGGGGCGGAAGTCGTGGCCCCAGGCCGAGACGCAGTGCGCTTCGTCGATGACGACGAGCCGCACATCGGCGCGTGCGAGCCGGTCGAAGACCTCGGGATTGGCCAGCTGCTCCGGCGCGAGGAAGGCGTAGACCGCGTCCTCGCCCTCGATCGCCGCCCAGGCGGCCTTTCGCGCGGCGGCGCTCGTGCGGGAGTTGAGGGCGACCGCGGCGGGCGCGTCGGGGGCGGCGTCGATCGAGTCGATCTGGTCGCGCTGCAGCGCCAGCAACGGCGAGATGACCACCGTCGTCCCGCCCAGCTCGCACCCGGCGATCTGGTACACCGCCGACTTGCCCGCGCCCGTCGGGAAGACAACGAGCGTGTCGCGTCCTCCCACGACCGCGTCGATCGCCTCGGCCTGGCCGGGCAGCAGGTCGTCCCAGCCGAACACCTCGCGGGCGGTACGGGCGGACTGTTCGAGGGTGGCGGGTGCGTTCACGGTTCCTCATTCCTGGGGGAGGGTCCCAGCACACCCTGAACCTCCGACATCGCGGCGGGGGTTGCGAGCGGGCGCGGGGTGTGGTCCTCAGCGTCGCGCGCGGGTTCGGGCCGCGCGCGCGAGGTCTCGGCATCCGTTCTCCCGTCGCACGCGCGGCCGGGACGACGCAAGCGTCCGAGCGATGTCGGAGGGGGATGCCAGGATGCCGACATGCTCTTCGGCGACATCGAAACGGCCCTCGCGGCGGTGACGCGCACGCGCTCGCGTCTGGCCAAGGTCGACGCGCTGGCCGCGCTTCTCCGCGAGCTCGAGCCGGACGAGATCGAGCCCGCGGTCGGGCTCCTCATCGCGGCACCCCGGCAGGGGCGTCTCGGCGTCGGGTGGCGGACCCTGTCGACGCGCGGGGGATCACATGCCTCCCTGCCCGCCCTCACGGTCGGCGAGGTCGACGAGGCCTTCTCCCGCCTTGTCGAAGTCGGGGGAGCGGGCTCGGCCGCGGTGCGCACCGGTCTTCTCGACGATCTGGCCGCGCGGGCGACCGCGGGCGAGTGGCAGCTGCTCATCAGGATCATGACGGGGGAGCTGCGGACCGGCGCCCTCGAGGGCGTCCTCGTGGATGCCATCGCCCGGGCCGCCGATCGCGACGGCGCCGCGGTGCGCCGGGCGGCGATGCTGTCGGGCGATCTCGGCGAGACCGCCTCCCTCGCCCTCACCGGTTCGAGCGACGACCTCGCCGCCGTCGGACTCGTGGTCGGCCGCGGCGTGCAGCCCATGCTCGCCTCCACGGCCGCGACGGTCTCCGAGGCTCTGGATGCCGCGGGCCGCGCCTCCGTCGAGTACAAGCTCGACGGCGCACGGGTCCAGGTGCACCGACACGGCGACGACGTCCGCGTGTACACGCGGACTCTCGCCGACGTCACGCACCGCGTGCCCGAGATCGTGCAGGTGGCCCTCTCCCTCCCCGTCGACGACGTGATCCTCGACGGGGAGACCCTCTCGCTCGACGAGGACGGCGCTCCGCGACCGTTCCAGGACACGATGGCGCGGTTCGGGGCCGAGACCGCGCGCGAGATCGCCCTGCGTCCGTGGTTCTTCGACATCCTCCACGTCGACGGTCGCGACCTGATCGACGAACCGCTCTCGGCGCGGCTCGGCGAACTGAAGCGCGTCGCGGGGGACTACCGCATCCCCTCGCTGGTGACCGATGACCCCGCTGCCGCCGAGGACTTCGCCGGGGCGGCGCTGCGTGCCGGGCACGAGGGGATCATGGTGAAGGGCCTCGACGCCGCGTACTCCGCCGGGCGCCGGGGGAAGAGCTGGCTCAAGGTCAAGCCCGTGCACACCTTCGACCTCGTGGTGCTGGGCGTCGAGCGGGGCTCCGGGCGTCGGGCCGAGTGGCTCTCCAACCTGCACCTCGGCGCGCGCGATCCCGACGGCGCCTTCGGTGAGCCCGGCGGGTTCGTGATGGTGGGCAAGACGTTCAAGGGACTGACCGACGAGCTTCTGCGGTGGCAGACGGCGCACTTCGCGGAACGGGCGACAGGAGAGGTGCCCGGCGGCATCCGCGTCGTTCCCGACACGGTCGTCGAGATCGCGATCGACGGGGTGCAGCGCTCGATGCGTTATCCCGGCGGCGTCGCGTTGCGGTTCGCCCGCGTCAAGGGCTTCCGCTCCGACAAGCCGGCAGCCGAGGCGGACACGATCGGTGTGCTGCGGGCGATGCTGCCGGACGGCGTCGCCGAGGCGGCCGTCGACGACGCGGTGAACGCCGCCGACGAGAGGACGACGTCATGAGTCTGGCCCCCTGGCTCGACGGTGAGCTCGGGTACCGCAGTTTCGGTGCCCCGGGCGCTCCCCGCGCGGTCTTCGTCCTGCGCACGGGTGACGTGTCGACGACCGATCCCGATGCGCGTGTGACCTCCGGGTACGACGTTCGGGTCATCGCCGTCGGGTTGGATGCGCCCGAGCTCGAAGATCCTCCGGTGTTCGGCGGGCAGACCCCGGCGGGGCTGACGGTCGATGCGCTGCGCGATCTGCTCGAGCGGGAAGCCCCCGGCACGACGGTCGGGTTGGTCGGCGAGCGGGCCGCAGGCCCGATCGCCATCTACCTCGCGGCGGCCATGGGACCGGTGGTCGACCGACTCGCGATCGTGGGCGTCTCCAGTCCCTCCGACCCGCTGAGTCGCGACCTGCGCACCCCGCTGCTCGACCATCTCGACGCCGAGGCGCTGGTGATCGTCGGGGGCGAAGGCCCCGCGGCGATCACCGACGCCGAGTGGTACGTGGGCCGCATGCGGTCCGCCGAGATGCAGGTCGTGCCCGACGTCGAGATCGGCTCGGTCACCGGTGAGCTCACCCTCACGTCGGTGTGGGACCGCGTCCTGCATCACGTCGCCCCGGGTGCCGCGCGACGCTGATCGCGCGCCGCGTCCGCGACCGTCAGCTCCGCGTGACCGCTTTCACCTGCACGACGTTCGACTCCTCATCGACCTCAACGTGCTCGGTCTGCGCCTTGAGGAAGTCCGAGAAGCTGCGGAAGCCGAGAGCCTTCTCGCTGAACGACGGGTCGAGACGCTTCATGAGGTCCTTCACCGCCGAGGCGTGCAGCCACTCGCCATCCGCCCGCTCGCCCTCGAGCTGCATGGCCCGCTCGAGGAGGTCCACCGCCGGGTCCTTCGAGCGCTTGCGCGCCCGCGGCCGGGAGGGAGCGGCATCCTTCTTCGTCTCCGCCAGGTTGGGGATGCCCGGCAGCGAGTCGTACGAGTCGAAGCGGTCGCACGCGGCGGCCAGTGACTTCGCGGTCGAACCCGCCACGCCGACGCCGACCACGTAGCGACCGAGCCGCTTGCAGCGCTGTGCGAGGGGCACATAGTCGCTGTCGCCCGCGACGATGACCACGTGCGTCAGATCGGGGAGACGGAACATGTCCTCGACGGCATCCACCGCCAGCCGGATGTCGGCGCCGTTCTTCGCGTACGCCGCCGCGGGGAACAGCTGGACGAGGTCGACCGCGCGCGCGACCAGCTGCGAGCGGTACTCGGCGTTCACCGGTGCCGACCAGTCGGCGTAGGCACGCGTGAGCACGAGGGTGCCGAACGACGCCGCGTAGTCGATCACCGCCCCGACATCGATGGTGGCCTTCGTGAGCCGTTCGGCGATCTCGGGGTCCATCGGATTCTCGGCGATCTTCTGCCGGTCGCGCGAGTACGCGTTGCGGCCGTGCACCCGGTCGTACCAGGACATGACGATGTTGTCGAAATCGAGATAGACGGCGACGCGGGGGCTCAGCGTATCGGGCATGGCATCCAGTCTCACCGGTCTCGACCGCGAGGGCCAGTCCGGAGCCGGAGCGCTCAGCGCCCCCCGGGATACACCACGCCGATCTGACGCCGCACCTCGTCGAGGACGCCCATGATGGCGACGGTCTCGTCGATCGGCAGGACGTCGCTCGAGATCACGCCGGCGGCGACGAAGCGCTCGGCCGCCTTCGCCTGGAACTGCATGCCGCGACCGTCGATGTCGGTCGTGAACTCTTCGACGACGACGCCGTCGGGCGTCACCACGCGGAAGGACGTGGGCGTGTACCAGACGCGATCGATCTCGATGCGGGCCTCGGTGCCGACGATCTGCGCGGTGTTCGCTCCGGCGGCCCGCGACGACGACACCGTGGTCGAGAGGGCGCCGTCCCGGTGGACGAACATCGTGGCGACCTCGGCGTCGCTGCCCGCCTCCGAGAGCCGAGCCGTGGCCGAGACGCTCTCGGGCAGCCCCAGCACGTCGACCGCGAACGAGATCGGGTAGATGCCGAGGTCGAGCAGGGCGCCGCCCCCGAGTTCGAGCGCGTTGAGGCGGTGCCCGGGGTCGGTCGAGATCTTCTGCGTGTGGTCGGCCGAGACGACGCGGATCTCACCGAGGGTCTCGGCAGCGACGATCTCGCGGATACGCACCATGTGCGGCAGGTAGCGCGTCCACATCGCCTCCATCGCGAGCAGACCCTTCTCGGCCGCACGGTCGCGGATGATCGCGGCTTCCGTCTCGTTGAGGGTGAAGGGCTTCTCGACGAGCACGTGCTTGCCGTGGTCGAGGGCCAGCAGCGCATTGTCGACGTGGCCGGGGTGCGGCGTGGCGATGTAGACGATGTCCACCGTCGGGTCGCTCACCAGCTCCTCGTACGAACCATGCGCGTTCGGGATGTCGTACTGCGCGGCGAACTCCCGCGCGCTCTCGATGCGGCGCGAGCCGACGGCGGCGACGTGAAGACCCGCCGTGCGGAGGTCGGAGGTGAAGGCGTGGGCGATGCCCCCCGTGGCGAGGATGCCCCAGTGCAGTCCGGTCATGTCCCCACCGTATCGGCGGCGTCCGACATCGAGGGCACCGTCTGCGCGGGGAGTCCCGGATGCCGCGGGCTTAGGCTCGCTTCATGACGCCCGTCGAGCGCTTCCGCGAGCTGTTGCGCATCCCCACCGTCTCCCGCGTCGACCTCGCCGAGGTCGAGACCGCCCGGTTCGACGAGTTCCATGCCGCGCTCGCACGGCTGTATCCCCTCACGCACGCGCGCCTCGAGCGCGAGGTCGTCGCCGGCCATTCGCTCCTGTACCGCTGGGTCGGTCGCTCGCCCGAGTCCCCGCTGGTCCTGCTCGCCCACCAGGACGTCGTTCCGGTCGACGGGCAGCCCTGGCGGCATCCGCCCTTCGACGCCGTCGTCGAGGGGGAGGGAGCGGACGAGGTCATATATGCCCGAGGCGCCATAGACGACAAGGGTGCGCTGGTCGCCATCCTCGAAGCGGTCGAGGAGGCCCTCGCCGACGGCGTGGTGCCCTGCACCGACATCTGGCTGGCGTTCGGCCACGACGAAGAAACCCGCGGCACGGGCGCGCAGGCGATGGCCGCGCTGCTCGAGGACCGCGGTGTCCGACCCGCACTCGTGGTCGACGAGGGCGGGGCCGTGGTCGAGGGAGCGCTTCCCGGAGTCGCCGCCCCGACCGCGATGATCGGCGTCGCCGAGCGCGGCGTCGCCAGCTTCGACCTCGTCACCCGCGAAGCCGGCGGCCACGCCTCGACCCCTCCTCGCCTTCCCGCGACGGCTCGCCTCGCGCGGGCGATCGACCGCCTGCGTCGCCGCCCGTTCCCGCGGCGACTCTCCGACCCGGTGCGCGCGATGCTGGGCACCGCCGCGGCGCACAGCGGCGAGCCCTTCCGGACCCTCTTCCGCCGGACCGCCGTGTCCGCGCCGCTCGTGACGACCGCCTTCTCGCGCCTCGGCCCAGAAACGAACGCCCTCGTGCGCACCACGGCCGTCGTCACCCGCCTCGAAGGCGCGGCGGGGGAGAACGTCCTCGCAACGACCGCGCGCGCGACCGTGAACGTGCGCCTCCTCACCGGCGACACCCTCTCCGACGTCTCGGTCCATCTGCGTCGTGCGGTCGCCGACCCCCTGGTCGACATCGAGTTGCGCAGCGGCGGTGACCCCTCGCCCGTCTCGCCCTGGCAGGGCGCCGCGTGGCGCCGCCTGTCCACCGCGGTGGTCGCGACACTGGGGGACGACGTCGTCCCCCTGCCGTACCTGCAGCTCGGAGCGAGCGACAGTCGCTTCTACACCGGCCTGACCCCGCACGTGTACCGCTTCGCTCCGTTCCACCTCACCCGCCCGGAACGCGACGCCCTGCACGCCCCGGACGAGCGGATCCGCGTGGACTCCTGGCTCCGCGGCATCCGGTTCTATCGCGCTCTCCTCGAATCCTGATCCGCGCGAATGGCCGCGTCGCGCACCGGGCGAAGCGCCGGGTTATCCTCGTGTGACCGGTCACGCAGCGACCGTTGACGCAAAGAGGCGAACCATGAGCGAGACCGACCTTCCGGATGCCACGGGCCGGGCCCCCAGCATCCGCGACGTCGCGCGTCTCGCGGGGGTGTCGTACCAGACGGTCTCGCGCGTCATCAACAACAGCCCTCAGCTGCGGCCCGAGACCGCGGCGCGCGTGCGTTCCGCGATCGCCGAGCTGAAGTTCGTGCCGAACCAGGCCGCCCGCGCGCTCGCCACCAGTCGGTCGCGGCTGATCGGGGTGCTCGGGCCGCGCGCGACCACCTTCGGCGTGGCCACGATGATCCAGGCGGTCGAGTCGGCGGCGCGCGCCGCGGGGTATCGGCTCACCGTCACCAGTCTCGTGACGAGCGCGCCCGACGATGTCCGGGCCTCGATCGACCACCTCATGCAGCAGTCCGTCGAGGGGCTCATCGCCGTCGCGCCGCAGACCCGGGTCGTCCCGATCCTCGACGAGCTGCAGCTTCCGGTCCCGGTGCAGATCGTCTCGTCGACCGGCTCGACCTCGTCGTTCAACGATCAGATCGCGGGGGCGCGCGCGGCCGTGCGGCACCTCATCGAGCTGGGGCACAGCCGCATCCTGCACATCGCCGGTCCGCGCGATTGGATCGAGGCCGATCACCGCATGCGGGGGTACCTCGCCGAGATGGATGCCAACGACCTCTCGCCGCGTCCCCCCGTCCTCGGCGATTGGACGGCGCAGTTCGGCTACGAGGCGGGCCTCGAGCTGTTGCGCACCGAAGATGCGACCGCGGTGTTCGCGGGCAACGACCATATGGCGCTCGGGTTCATGCATGCGGTGCGCGACATCGGTCGATCGGTGCCGGACGACATCGCCGTGGTGGGCTTCGACGACGTGCCGGAGTCCGCGCACCTCTGGCCCCCGCTCACGACCGTCCGTCAGGACTTCTTCGGAATCGGTCGACGTGCGGTGTGGGATCTGCTGCGGGCGGTGGGTGAGAACACGGGTGAGGATCTCGCCCCCGAGCCCGATCACCTGCGCCTCATCGTGCGTTCGTCGACCGCTCCGCCCAGCCGCTGATTCGTCACATTTCGGCAACGGCTGGACACGGTGCGAACGAACACTTGACACCGAGGTCCAGCGGAGGGGTAGCATCGCACACACAATGTGAACGGTCACATGACCGGTCACACGGCCGACGGGACTCGCTGCGGAGCGGATCCGTCGAGACGAAGATGTTTCGACCGTCTTTCGTTTCGCCCTGTCGATCCGTGCGCCCGGCGTGACGTCGTCCGCAGAGACCGCGGTGGGCTCCGTGTGGAGAGACCGCGACACGAACCCAATGGAGGGAACCAGAGTGAAGAAGCACAGCATGCTCAAGGCGATCGCGGGAGCGGGCGTCCTCGCGCTCGGCATCGGCCTCGCCGGTTGCGCGGGAGACCGTACGGGCAACAGCGGCGGCGGCGAGCAGGAAGCGGGCGGCACCATCGGCGTCGCGATGCCGACCCAGCAGTCGGAGCGATGGATCGCCGACGGCAACAACGTCAAGTCGCAGCTCGAGGAGCTCGGCTACCAGGTCGACCTGCAGTACGCCAACGACGACATCCCCACCCAGGTCTCGCAGATCGAGAACATGATCACCACGGGCGCCAAGGCCCTGATCATCGCCTCGATCGACGGCACCACGCTGACCGACGTCCTGCAGCAGGCCAAGGACGCGAACATCCCCGTCATCGCGTACGACCGCCTCATCAACGGCACCGAGAACGTCGACTACTACACGACCTTCGACAACTACAAGGTCGGCGTGCAGCAGGCCACCTCGCTGCTCACGGGCCTCGGCGTCCTGGACGCCTCGGGCAAGGAGACGGGCGCCACCGGTCCCTTCAACATCGAGCTGTTCGCCGGAAGCCCGGACGACAACAACGCCACGTTCTTCTGGAACGGCGCCATGGACACCCTCAAGCCCTACATGGACAAGGGCGTGCTCGTGGTCCCCTCCGGCCAGACCGAGTTCGGCCAGGCGGCCATCCTCCGCTGGCTGCCGGAGACGGCGCAGAAGCGCATGGAGAACATCCTCACCGTCATCGGCGGCACCAAGCTCAACGGTGTGCTCTCGCCCTACGACGGCCTGTCGATCGGCATCATCTCGGCCCTCACCTCGGGTGGCTACGCGGCCGACGCCCTCCCCGTCATCACGGGTCAGGACGCCGAGGCCGGCTCGATCAAGTCGATCATCGCCGGTGAGCAGTACTCGACGATCTTCAAGGACACGCGCGAGCTCGCCAAGCAGGCCGTGACCATGGTCGACGACATCCGCAAGGGGGAGACCCCCGAGACGAACGACACCACGACGTACGACAACGGCAAGAAGGTCGTTCCCTCGTACCTCCTGCAGTCGACGATCGTGACCAAGGACAACTACAAGGAAGTCCTGGTCGACAGCGGGTACTACACCGAGGCCGACCTCAAGTGATCCCGGCGGGCGGGCTTCGTCCCGCCCCCACCGCCTCCGCCGCGACCGACTCGTTCGGTCGCGGCGGAGGCGCCCCACGTCTCTCATCCCCACCGGCCATGGCCGGCCCTGCAAGGAGGACCTCGTGAGCACCATCCTCGAGATGCGCTCGATCACCAAGGAGTTCCCCGGCGTCATCGCGCTCGCCGACGTGTCATTGACCGTCGAGCGCGGAACGGTCCACGCCATCTGTGGCGAGAACGGCGCCGGCAAGTCCACTCTCATGAAGGTGCTCAGCGGTGTGTATCCCGCGGGCGACTACCGCGGCGAGATCGTCTTCGACGGCAAGACCGTCGAGTTCAAGGACATCCGCGACAGCGAGTCCGCCGGCATCGTCATCATCCACCAGGAGCTCGCGCTGAGCCCCTATCTCTCGATCGCCGAGAACATCTTCCTCGGCAACGAGATCACGCACCGCGGACTCATCGACTGGGATGCCACGAACCGCGAGGCATCCAAGCTCCTCGCGCGCGTGGGTCTCGGCGACAGCCCCGACGTCCCGGTCAACGAGATCGGTGTCGGCAAGCAGCAGCTCGTCGAGATCGCGAAGGCCCTGTCGAAGGACGTCAAGCTCCTGATCCTCGACGAGCCGACCGCCGCCCTGAACGACGACGACTCCGAGCACCTGCTCGACCTGATCCGTCATCTCAAGGGTCAGGGGATCACCTGCATCATCATCAGTCACAAGCTCAACGAGATCCGCGCGATCGCCGACGAGGTCACCATCATCCGTGACGGTCGCACGATCGAGACGCTCGATGTCGCCACCGGCGGCACGAGCGAGGACCGCATCATCCGAGGAATGGTCGGTCGCGAGCTCGAGAACCGGTACCCGGATCGCGATGTGGAGATCGGCGAAGAGGTCCTGCGTATCGAGGACTGGAACGTCAGCCACCCCACGGATGCCAGTCGCACGGTCATCCACAACGCCAACCTCACGGTGCGCGCGGGAGAAGTCGTCGGGATCGCGGGTCTCATGGGAGCCGGTCGCACCGAGCTCGCCATGAGCGTGTTCGGCAAGAGCTTCGGGTCGCGCATCTCCGGCAACGTCTACGTCCGCGGACAGAAGGTCGACACCTCGACCGTTCCGGCGGCCATCCGCAGCGGACTGGCGTACGTGACCGAAGACCGCAAGGGCGCCGGCCTCAACCTCATCGACACGATCAAGCGCAACATCTCGATCGCCGGGATGCGCAAGCTCGTCAAGGGCGGGTTCGTCGACGGTGACGAGGAGTACCTCGTCGCCAATCGCTACCGCAAGTCGATGAACATCAAGGCGCCCAGCGTCGACGTGGTGGTCGGCAAGCTCTCCGGCGGCAACCAGCAGAAGGTCGTGCTGTCGCAGTGGCTCTTCTCCGACCCCGAGGTGCTCATCCTCGACGAGCCCACCCGCGGCATCGACGTCGGCGCGAAGTACGAGATCTACACGATCATCAACTCCCTCGCGGCGCAGGGGAAGGGGGTGCTCGTCATCTCCTCGGAGCTGCCCGAGCTCCTCGGCATCTGCGACCGCATCTACACCCTCAGCGAAGGCCACATCACCGGCCAGCTGCCCATCGAAGAGGCCACTCCCGAGGCACTCATGGTGCTCATGACGAAGGAAAAGGAAGCCGACCATGTCAGCGCTTGACAACACCGTGACCCCGCAGGGTCCCGCGACGCCGAAGGGTCCCGTCGGCGGCGGCACCGGCGGAGGTGCCGGCAGCATCGTGCAGTTCTTCACGTCGCGACTGCGCGAGATCGGCATCTTCATCGCCCTGATCGTCATCGTCCTGCTCTTCCAGGCGCTGACCGGCGGTCGCCTGCTCACCGCGGGCAACGTGTCGAACATCATCGTCCAGAACAGCTACATCCTGATCCTCGCGATCGGCATGGTGATGATCATCATCGCCGGCCACATCGATCTCTCGGTCGGTTCGGTCGCGGCCTTCGTCGGCGCGGTATCGGGCGTGCTGATCGTGCAGTGGGGCCTGCCCTGGTGGCTCGGCATCCTGCTATCCCTGCTCCTCGGTGCCGTGGTCGGCATGTGGCAGGGCTTCTGGGTGGCGTACATCGGCATCCCGGCCTTCATCGTGACCCTGGCGGGCATGCTGCTCTTCCGCGGTCTGACGCAGATGACCCTGGGCAACACCCAGATCACCCCGTTCCCCACCGAGTACCGTGCCCTCGGCGGTGGCTACCTGTTCCCCGACCTGTTCCCGGCCGCGAGCTCGCCGGCCGAGTGGATCACCGTCGGGCTCGGCGTCCTGACCCTCGTCCTGTTCGTCGTGTCGCAGGTGCGTCAGCGCGCCAAGCGCGCCGCGCTCGAGCTGCAGAACGAGCCGCAGGTCGCCTTCCTCGTGAAGCTCATCGGTGGCGGTGCCCTCATCGCGTACCTCACCTACCTGCTCGGTGTCGCCCCCGGTTCGCGTGGAACGCCCATCGTGCTCGTCGTGCTCGGCGTGCTGATCATCGGCTACTCCACGGTGATGAGCCGGAGCGTCTTCGGTCGCCACATCTACGCGATCGGCGGCAACCGCACCGCCGCGAAGCTGTCGGGCATCAACACCCGTCGCGTCGACTTCCTGCTGTTCGTGAACATGGGTGTGCTCGCGGCCCTCGCCGGCATCGTGTTCACGGGCCGTCTGAACTCGGCCGGTCCCGGCGCGGGAAACCTGTTCGAACTGGATGCCATCGCCGCCTCCTTCATCGGTGGCGCCGCCGTCCAGGGCGGTGTCGGCCGCGTGGTCGGTGCGATCGCCGGTGGCCTGGTCATGGGTGTGCTCAACAACGGCATGTCGCTCATGGGTATCTCGACCGACGTGCAGCAGTTCATCAAGGGTCTCGTGCTGCTGCTGGCCGTCGCCTTCGACGTGTGGAACAAGAACCGCACGCGCGGCTGATCCACGCTCCCTTCGAGACGCCCCGACGCCCTGCGCGCCGGGGCGTCTCGCCGTTCCTGGGGCAGGATGGAGAAGTGACCCCCCGCACGCCGATCCGTCGCGCCGCCGCCCTCCTCGCGGTCCTCGCGCTCGGTCTCGCGGGGTGCACGACGACGACCGCGCGGAGCGCGGGCTCGAGCGACGGGGTCGGGGTGATCGGCGTCGCGCTGCCCTCGACGGATGACGCCGGGTGGGAGCACGCGGGCGACGCGGTGGCATCCGAACTCCGGGATCGCGGCTACCGCGTCGACCTCCAGTACGCGGCAGATGACGCGCGCACGCAGGCCTCGCAGGTGCAGAACATGCTCACGAAGGGGATGGATGCCGTGATCGTGGCGCCCCTGTCGGCGGAGGAGCTCGAGGGGCCCGCCGCGATCGCCGGGGAGGACGGCGTTCCCGTGCTCGTGCTCGGCCGCGGCCTGCCCGTCACCGGGGCCGGGTACGCGGCGGTCGTCGAGCCGGAGGAGCTCGGGCGGGCCGCGGCCCGGGCTCTGCTCGACGCGCTGGATGCGGGGGAGGGGACGGATGCCACGGACCCCGCGATCTCGTCGACCCCCGGGGCCACGGATACCCCGGGCCCCGACGGCGACGCCCCCGACGCCGTGCAGCCCGACGCCGGCACCCTGAGCGGCTCCGCGTCGACCGCACCGTCCGGGCCCGTGGAGGTCACCGTGCTCGCGGGCGACGAGAACGACGCCTGGGAGCAGCGCCGTCACGCCGCGGCTCTCGACGAACTCGCGCCCGCGGTCGCCGAGGGACGGATCGTGATCGCGTCGGGGGCGAGCTGGGCCGACGCGGCCGTCGCCGACGCCCCGCTCGAGGTTCCCGCCGCCGCCGAGGAACGCGCGCGGGACGTCGCGCCGGACGCGCCGTCCTCGGCGGTCGCGATCCTCGCTCTCGGCGACGACGTCACCCGCGGTGTCGTGATCGCGCTCACGACCGACCCGCCCACACCGAGCCCCGCGCCGACGGCCACGCCGACCCCGGCACCGACGGGCGATCGCGCCGCGCCGATCGTCGTCGGTTCGGGGGCCGACCTCGCCACGGTCCGCGCCCTCGACGGCGGGGTCGTCGCGGCGACCGTCTTCGTCGACACCCGCGAGCTGGCGGTGCCGATCGCCGACGCCGTCGAGGCCCTCCTCGATGACGGTGAGCCCGCCGCGGACGGAACGGAGATCCCCGGGCTCGGCGGGATCCCCGTCCTCGCCATCGGTCCTCGGGCCCTCCGTGCCGATGACATCACGCGGGTGCTCGTGGACACGGGGTGGCTGACCACCGAGGAGCTTTCGGGATAACCCGAACGCGGCCGGGGGCTGCCCGGGCGGTGCCGGGGCGGGGCCCACCCCTACCGTGGAACACATGACCACGGCATCCGTTCTCCCGCCTCCTCCGCCGAACCCGCCCGGCCGCGACGGCTCCGCGACCGACACGGCGGTGACCCTTCCGCTGCCGCCTTCGGCGCCCGACGCGCCCGCGTCGTCGCGCGTGCGCATCGCCACCCCCGGTCGCATCGCCGGCGCGGCGGCTCAGCTGGCCGCTCTCGGCCTCGTCGGGCCGATCGTGTTCAGCGCGCTCTTCGGCATGCTGGGCGGCGGCCTCGGACTGCTCGTCGCGATGCTCGTCGGCGTCCTCGTCCTCATCGCGCTCGTTTACGCCCTGTTCGCGGTGGCGTGGTTCGAGCGGGCACGCGTCGACGGTCTCTACGGGTTCGGCCTCCCGGGGCTGCGTCCGCGACGGAGTCCCCGCTCCGGTTTCGTCGGGTTCCTCCACACGATCTGGCTGCAGGCCATCGACCCGGGTCAGTGGCGCGCGGTGGCCTCGTTCTCGATCGGCACTCTTCTCGGGCTGGTCGTGCTGACGGCGGCCGGTCTCTCGGCGTGGGGTCTCGCTCTCGCCGTCGCCCCGATCTTCGGGTGGCCCGACACGCGCTTCCTCGGAATCTTCCCCCTGGCCGGCGCCGCCGCCCCGCTCGTCGGGATCATCGCGTTCATCGGCTCGCTCGCCGCCATCGTCGGGGTGGCCGTGCTGCACGGCGTGATCGTCCGTGCCATCTTCGTGCCCTCGCGCGAGGCGGAGCTCGAGGAGCGCGCTCGCACCTCCGACACCCGCCGTGCCGGGGCCGTCCGCGCTGCCGAGGTGGAGCGCACCCGCATCGAGCGCGACCTGCACGACGGCGTCCAGCCGCGGCTCGTCTCGATCGGCATGACCCTCGGGCTCGCCCAGACCAAGATCGACGACGACCCCGAGACCGCCAAGGCCCTCGTCGCCGAGGCCCACGCCTCGACCAAGTCGGCGATCACCGAACTGCGCCAGCTCGCCCGCGGCATCCATGCCTCGGTGCTGGACGATCGGGGACTGGATGCCGCCCTCTCGGCGCTCGCGTCCCGGTCGCACATCCCCGTGACCCTCGACGTGCGTCTGCCGCGTCGGTGCAGTCGCCCGGCCGAGGCCGCGGTGTACTTCTCCATCGCGGAGGCCCTGACCAACGCCGCGAAGCACTCGCGCGCGACCGCCTGCCGCGTGCACGTGCGTCTCCGCGAGGACGGGACTCTGTGGGCCCGCGTCGAGGACGACGGTCTGGGCGGCGCACGCGTCGTCCCGGGCGGCGGCCTGGACGGCATCGTCAACCGCGTGACCGCGGCCGGCGGCACGGCCCGCATCGACAGCCCCCAGGGCGGACCCACGACGGTGGAGGTGAGCGTCCCGTGCGCATCCTGATCTGCGAAGACTCCGTGCTCCTGCGCGAGGGACTCGTTCGCCTCCTGGCCGACGACGGCCACGAGGTCGTCTCCGCCCTCCCCGACGCGGAGGGGCTGGAGGCCGCGGTCGCCGACACCGCGCCCGAGCTCTGCATCCTCGACGTGCGGCTCCCGCCCACCTGGACCGACGAGGGCATCCGCGCGGCGATCGCGCTGAGGTCGCGGCATCCGGGACTCGCCGTCCTCGTCCTCTCGCAGTACGTGGAGGAGCAGTACGCCAGTGATCTGATCGCCGACGGACAGGGCTCGCTCGGCTACCTGTTGAAGGACCGGGTCGCCGACGTCCGCGACTTCCTCGACGCTGTCGCCCGCATCAGCGGGGGAGCGACCGTGCTCGACCCCGAGGTCGTGGGACAGCTGCTGGCTCGCCGCCGTCGCGACGAGCGCCTGCAGAGCCTGACCGAGCGGGAGCGGAGCGTCCTCGCCCTGATCGCGGAGGGCCGGTCGAATCAGGCCATCGCCGCGGCGCTCTTCGTGAGCGAGGCCAGCGTCGAGAAGTACATCACCGCCATCTTCACCAAGCTCGGCCTGGAGCAGGACGAGACCGGCAACCGCCGCGTCATCGCCGCCCTCGTGCACCTGGGCCACGACCACACCGGAGCAACGTCATGACCACCCAGACCCCCCTCGAGCCGACCCCCGTCGAGCCGACTCCTCGGCCGACGTCGACCTCACGCCGGGGAACCGTCCTGGCGGTGTCGATCGTCACGATCGTCGTCGGAGCGATCGCCCTCGTCGGCACGGTGGGCGGCACCGCGATCACCGCGGCGGCCACGCTCGCCGACACGCGGTCCGACATCGACGCGGGGTCCGTCTCGGCCCGGGGCCTGACCGATCTCGCGGTCGATGTCGCGGGCGGATCCCTCACGATCGAGTACGGCGACGTCGCGGACGCGACTCTGGATGCCGGCGGGGCGCGCCGCGGCGGGTGGACGTTCGAGCGCACGGGCGACAGCCTGCGGGTGTCGTCGCCCCGCGGAGCGTTCATCGATTGGGACCGGGGTCCGAGCGCCACGCTCACCCTGCCCCGGAGCCTGAAGGACACGCCGCTCGACGCGCGCTTCGACGTCACGGGCGGCACCCTCGATGTCGACGCCGATATGCGCGGGCTGACGGTGAACCTCGCCGGCGGTGCGGTCGAGATGGCGGGAAGCGCCGAGACGCTCGAGATCACCGTCGCCGGAGGCGCCGCCTCGGCCGAGATCGCGGGGGTCGACACGGCGTCGTTCGAGGTCGCCGGAGGCCAGCTGACGGCGGGCCTCAGCGGGGCCACGCCGAGTCGGACCACGGTGTCGGTGACGGCGGGTTCGGCGGACATCAGGCTCCCCGACGACGAGTACCGCGTCGTGAACCGAGAGGGCATCGGCTCCGTCGACAACAGCCTCCGCACGTCGTCGACGGCGAAGGCCGTGGTCGATGTCGAGGCCGCTCTGGGTCAGGTGTCGCTCTCGTCCTGAGCGCTGAGCGCCCGCGGGGCCCTCTCTCGTCGCCGAGCGACGGGGAGGGGCCCCGCGTTCGTGCGCCGGGGCCGGGCGATCACCAGCGACAGCAGGACGAGGGCGATCCCGACCGCCTGCAGCGCCGCGAGGGATTCCCCGCCGATGACGACCCCGAGGACGACCCCGGTCACGGGGTTGAGCAGGCCGATGATTCCGACAGTCCCGGCCGGCAGGTGCCGGAGCCCGGTGAACCAGCACACGAAGGCGAGGGCCGTGGCCACCACGGCGATCCCCGCGTAGGCCGCGATCCCAGCGGCATCCACGTGCGGCGGTGGTCCCTCGACGATCCCGGCCGCGACCACGAGGGCGATGCCGCTCGCCGTCAGCTGCCACGCGGTCGTGGCGAGGAGGGGGGTGTCGTCGCGCCAGCGGGTGGTGAGGATCGCCCCGAGCGAGGAGGCGAGAAGGGCGATGACGGATGCCGCGACCCCGGCCGGCGACACGGAAGCCGTGCCCAGACCGACGACCAGCAGCACGCCCGCAATGCCGAGGACCGCTCCTGCGGCCCACCGCGCGGTCGGGCGCTGGGCGAGGAGCGGCCAGGCGATTCCCGCGAGGGCGAGCGGGGCCAGGGCCATGATCGAAGCGGCGATCGAGGACGGGAGGAGCTGCGCGGCGAGGTAGACGAGAACGAAGAACGCGCCGAAGTTCAGCAGTCCCAGGACGGGCGCCCGCCACCACCACTCGCCGTGCGGACGGCGGCGGGCCAGCGCCCACAGCAGGAGCCCCGCGGGAAGAGCGCGGAGAGCGGCGCCCCGGAGCGGGGCGTCGGGCGGCAGCAGGTGCCGTGTCACGACGTACGTGGCTCCCCACGCGATCGGGGCGATGGCGGTGATCGCGACGAGACGCCATTTAGTTTCCATGGAAGACAGTATAGTTTCCGCGGAAGGTATTATGGATGCCATGACCGACCACGTCGATGAACTCGTCGCCCAGTGGGCCGCCGAGCGCCCCGATGTCGACGCCTCGCCCATGCAGATCATCGGGCGGATGAGCCGGATCGTCGACCGGCTCGAGGCCGAGCTGCTCGCCGTCTTCCGCCGCTTCGGCCTCGGGGAGGGCGAGTTCGACATCCTCGCGGCGCTCCGCCGGAGCGGAGAGCCCTACGCCTGCGCCCCGGGCGAGCTCGCGCGCCACACGATGGTGACCACCGGGGCGGTGACGAAACGGGTCGACCGGCTCGTGGCATCCGGACTCGTCTCGCGGAGCGCGAGCGACGACGACGGCCGAGGGAGGGTGGTGTCGCTCACTGCCGAAGGGCGACGGGTGATCGACGAAGCGCTCGTCGCGCACGTCGCGAACGAGGAGAGACTTCTGTCGGCGCTGGGTCCGGGCGATCGACGGGCGCTGGAAAGTCTGCTCCGACAGTGGGGTGGGGGCTTGGGCGTGTAGGGCTCAGCCTTTCGCCGCCCTCGCGATGCGCCGGGGTGAGGCGGGCGCGGCCGACCACAGCCGACGCGCACGTTCCTCCGCGATGAACGTCATCGCGACGTGCGTGCTGCGCGGCTCCTCCTCACGCGACTTCTACGATGTGGAGGTGTACGTCATCCTCGTGAACTATCTCGTCGACCTCAGTGCCATCGATGAGGCACTCGACGCCCATATCCGCTGGCTCGATGAGCAGTACGACGCCGGCCTCTTCCTCGCCTCGGGCCGACGCGAGCCACGCACGGGAGGGATCATTTTTGCCGTCGGGGATCGTGCGGCCATTGACGCGGCTGTCGCCCGCGACCCGTTCGCCGAGCGGTCGCTTGCCCATCACGAGGTCATCGAGTTCCACCCGTCGCGTTTGGGTGGCCCGCTCGACGCCGACTCGATCCGCGACGTGGTGCGATGAGGCGCATGGGAGGAGCCGGGATTCGTCGCTGCGCTGGCCGGTCCCGGCGACTCACGCGCCCTTCAGTGCCTTAGCGATGCGCTGCGGAGAGACCGGCTCGGCCGTGCCGAGGCGCTGAGCGAACAGGCTCACGCGCAGCTCCTCCAGCAGCCACCGCGTCTGCACGAGGTTCGCGGGAGCATCGGCCGGCAGGGGGATGACGCCACCCGCCTCGGCGAACGCGGTCGCGGAGCGCTCGTACTCGGTCTGCCGCTGGCGGTCGCGGCCGGGGTTGTCCGAGAGGGTCTTCACGCGCTCCAACGCCCCGGCGAGATATCGGGGGTAGTGCTGCAGGCGCGGCAGGCCCGTGCGCGAGAGGAAGCCGGGGAACAGCAGGCCCTTCACCTGCCCCCGCACGTCGTTGAGGGCACCGAGCAGCGTCATGGACGCGGCATCTTTCATCGCCCTCTCGACCTCGCGCTGGCCGAGAAGGATCTTCGCGGCGAGCGACACCGTCTGGAAGGTGCGCTCAACCGAGGCCGCTGAGAAGGCGTCGCGCACGCGCTCGAAGTCGGCTCTCGTGCGCACGACGCCGGTCGGGCTCTCGCGCCCGAGGATGTCGTCGGCCAGGGCCACGCGCGCATCCTCGATCAGGGCTTTCGCGTTCTGGTACGGGGATGCCGCGAGCGCGAGCTTCTCGTTCGCGGTGAGGTGGTCGAGAACGTAGGTGGCGGGGGAGGGGACGGCGAGCAGCATCAAGCGGCGGATGCCGGCCCGGGTGTGCTTTTCGGCGTCCTCGGGGGTCGCCTCGACGCGCAGGGCCACGCTGTCGCCCTCGTCCACCAGCGCCGGGTAGCCGCGCACGACGCCGCCCGCGACGGGGGTGTCGACGACCTCGGTGAGCTCGTCGAGGTCCCACGTCGTGAGCTTCGTGCGTGAGGCGAACGCGGGGGAGGCCTCGGCGACCTTCGCGGCTCTCTGCGCCGGTCGGGCGATCGTCGACTCGACGCTGGAGCGCGCCCTGTCGGCCAGGCGTCGCTGCAGCGCGGAAAGGTCGCGGTCGCTGCCGATCGTGCGCCCACGGCCGTCGACGGCACGGAACGACGGCATCAGATGCCCGGGGACGCGTTCGAGCTCGAAGTCCGCCGCGCTCACCCGCTGATTCGCGACGCGCTGCACGAGAGCCGCGAGGGCGTCGACCAGCGTCGTCTTCGGCAGACCGTTCGTGTGCTCGGGGCCCTTCTCGGCCAGCTCGGCGGAGAACTTCTCGGCCCAGTCGGCCGCGGGCACGACGTTGCGGCGGATCGTCTTCGGCAGCGCCCGCAGTAGAGCCGTGACGAGCTCGTCGCGCATGCCCGGCACCTGCCAGTCGAAGCCGTCGGGACGCAGTTGCGCGAGCAGCGGCAGCGGCACGACGACCGTCACACCGTCGTCGGGGGCGCCGGGCTCGAAGCGGTAGGCGAGGTTGAGGGTCTGGTCTCCCTGGCGCCACCGCGCGGGGAAGGCGCGGTCGTCGCCCTGGGCGCGGTCGCCGGTGAGGTCGGACTCGCGCAGGTCGAGCAGGTTCGGCGTGCGGTGGATGGCATCCTTCCACCAGGCCTCGAACGAGCGCACGTCGGTGACGTCGGCGGGGATGCGGGCGTTGTAGAACGCGAACACCGCTTCGTCGCCGATGAGGATGTCGCGGCGGCGCTCGCGCTCCTCGATCTTCTCGAGCAGACGGCGCTGCTCGATGTTGCGCCGCAGGAACGCCGTGAGGCGCTTGTCGAGCACCGACGGGTCCCACTCGCCCTCCACGAGCGCGTGCCGCACGAACATCTCGCGCGCGAGCGGACGGTCGAAGCGCGCGAGCTGCACGCGGCGACGCCCGACGAGCTCGACCCCGAAGAGGGTGACCTTCTCGTAGGCGGCGGCGGAGCCGGCATCCTTCGACCAGTGCGGCTCGCTCAGCGAGCGCTTGATGAGGTCGGGGGCGAGCTCTTCGGCCCACGCGGGGTCGACGGCGGCGACCGTGCGGGCGAACAGGCGAGACGTCTCGACGAGCTCGGCGGCCATCACGGCCGAGGGGCGCTTCTTCTTCAGCCCGGAGCCGGGGAAGATCGCGAACCGTGCCCCGCGCGCGCCGATGTACTCGCCCTTGACGGGGCGGGCGTCACCGGGCGCCTTGCGGTCCTTGGTCTGCGCCATCGTGCGGGGATCCAGGATGCCGAGGTGCGAGAGCAGTCCGGACAGGATCGCGCGGTGGATCGCGTCACCGGCGGCGTGGCCCTCGGGGGTGTGATTCTCGCTCGACGAACCGTGTCCCGCTTTCGGCGGCGTGTGTCCCGCTTTGTGCGGTCGGGAGGGGTCGGAGGCCCGTGCGCCGCGCTCGCTCGAGCGGCCGCTGCCGCGCGACTCGCCGGAGCCGCGCTCGCCGCCGAGCGACCGCAGCTGCCGGTGCACGTCCACCCACTCGCGCACGCGCACATAGTTGAGGTGCTCGCTGCGGCACAGGCGCCGGAACGCACTCGAGCCGAGCTCGGCCTGCTTCTCCTGCAGGTACTCCCACAGGTTCAGCAGCGAGAGGAAATCGCTGGTCGGGTCGGTGAAGCGCGCGTGGAACCGGTCGGCTTCCTCGCGGCGGTCCTCGGGGCGCTCCCGAACGTCCTGGATCGACATGCCCGACACGATCGCGAGCACCTCGCTCGACACGTCGTTGCGGCGGGCCTCGATGAGCATGCGGGCGAAGCGCGGGTCGATCGGTAGCCGCGCGATCTCGCGGCCGATCTCGGTGAGGCGGGGGCCGTCCTCCCGCCCACCGCGCCGGCGCGAGGGGTCGCCGTCGCCGCGCACGTCGCGCTCTCTCGAGGTGTCGGCGCCGCGCGACCCCGGTGCCGGCAGCTTCACCGCGCCGAGCTCGACGAGCAGGTCGAACGCCGCCTTCACACCGCGCGAATCCGGCGGGGTCAGGAACGGGAAGGCCTGGATGTCGCCGAACCCGAGCGACAGCATCTGCAGGATGACGGATGCCAGGGACGTGCGCAGGATCTCGGGCTCGGTGTACTCCGGGCGCCGGGTGAAGTCGTCCTCGGAGTAGAGGCGGATCGCGACACCGGGCGACGTACGGCCGGCGCGGCCGGACCGCTGCTGCGCGGACGCCTGCGAGACGGCCTCGATCGGCAGGCGCTGGATCTTCGAGCGGTTGCTGTAGCGCGAGATGCGCGCGGTGCCGGTGTCGACGACATACCGGATGCCGGGGACGGTGAGACTCGTCTCGGCGACGTTCGTGGCGAGGATGACGCGGCGGCGCACGCCCGCGACGGTGGAGCGCTCGAAGACGCGGTGCTGTTCGGCGGCGGAGAGGCGCCCGTACAGGGGCAGGACCTCGGTGGGGGCGGCATCCTTCTGGTACGCGCCGCGGATGGCATCCGCCGCATCCCGGATCTCGGCCTCACCGGGGAAGAACACGAGCACGTCGCCCGCGGGCTCCCGGTCGAGCTCGCGGAGGGCCGCGACGACGGCGCCGACCTCGTCGACGTCGTCGGCGTCACGTTTGCCCGGTGCCGCGCTCCGGAGTTTCTTCGGCTGCGGCGTGAAGGTACCGGCATCCGGGTCGGAATCGCCGTTTTCCTCCGGAGCGCGGTCCGCCCCGTCGAGCGGCCGGTACCGGATCTCGACCGGATACGTGCGGCCCGACACCTCGATCACCGGCGCCGGCACCGGCTCGCCGCCGGGCTCGGCGGCGGGGGCGGCGAAGTGCCGGGCGAAGCTCTCGGGGTCGATGGTCGCCGAGGTGACGATGACCTTGAGGTCGGGACGCTTCGGCAGGATGCGACGGAGGTAGCCGAGCAGGAAGTCGATGTTGAGCGAGCGCTCGTGCGCCTCGTCGACGATGATCGTGTCGTAGCGGCGCAGCAGCCGGTCGCGGTGGATCTCGTTGAGCAGGATGCCGTCGGTCACCAGCGCCACGCGCGTGTCGGCCGACACCTTGTCGGTGAAGCGCACCTTGTAGCCGACGGTGGAGCCGAGGGGGACCTGCATCTCCTCGGCGATGCGCTCGGCGATCGTGCGCGCGGCGATGCGGCGGGGCTGCGTGTGCGCGATCGAGGTGCGCCCGAGCTCGAGGCAGATCTTGGGCAGCTGCGTGGTCTTCCCTGAGCCCGTCGCCCCGGCGACGATCACGACCTGGTGGTCGCGGATGGCGCGCGCGATCTCATCCCGGGCCGCGCTGACGGGCAGCTCGGGCGGGTAGACGATGACGGGTTCGACAGACACAGCCTTTCAGCCTATCGCGGGCTCGCCCCGCCGGCCCCGCCCGCGTGGTTCCCGCGCCCGCGCCCTTCCCGGTGGCGTGCGCGATCTGTTCGCGCGGGGTGGGGATCGCCGTGCATACGGCGCATGTCATCGTTCGTGGAGCGGCACACGAGCGCGCCCGCGGCGCGCCGCCCCGGGCGGGCCCGCCGCGCCCCTGGCGCGCCCGGCTTACGGCATCGACGCCTTCGCCGCCAGGATCCGCGTCACGGCGGCATCCACCTTCGCCGCGAAGCCCGCGTCGCTCTTCGCGCGCGAGAGCACCGCCTGATGCATCTCGGGATACACGGACGAGTCCGCCGACACCAGCAGCAGGTCGATCCCCGCCTCGACGGCGAGCGTCGCGCGGTCGGCGGGCGACCACTGCTGCACCTGCTGCGCGGCGGAGAGGTCGTCGGTGGTCACGACACCGTCGAAGCCGACCGTGTTCCGAAGGACACCGACCACCGTGGGCGAGAAAGCGGCCGGCGCCGAGGGATCGATCTTGTCGTAGATCGCCGTCGACAGCATGACCACCGCCGGCCCCTCCGGCACCACCGTCGAATACACGCCGACGTCGGCGCCGTCCGCCGTCACGACCTCATCGGTGACCCCGGAGGTGGTGTCGGTGTTGTCACCGACGTGGCCGAGGCCCGGGAAGTGCTTGAACGTCGGGAGCACGCCGCCGTCGCGCATCCCGGACGCGAACGCCCCGGCCTTGGCCGCCACGGTCTCCCCGTCGTAGCCGTACTGGCGGTCCAGTTGGCCGATCGGCGGGTTGCTCCGCGCGGTCTCGGGGCTCGTGACGACGTCGGCCACGGGCGCGAGGTTCATGTTGACGCCCGCCTGGGCGAGCTGCCCGCCCCAGGTCGCCGCGTTGCCCCGCAGGGTCGCGTCGTCCTGCTGCCCCTGGTCGACGGCGGAGGGGATCTCGTCGAACCCGGGGCCGCTCAGCACCTGGACCTCGCCGCCCTCCTGATCGGTCGACACCCACAGCAGCGGCTGCCCCGCGGCCTGCGCCGAGGTGAACGTGGACACGAGCGAGGCCGTGGCCTGAGTCCCGGCATCCGATCGTCCGTGCAGGAAGATCCCGCCGATGTGGTCGTCGGTGACCGCCGCCAGGGTCGTCGGGTCGGCCCCGTCGACCGAGGTCCCCACCATGAACATCTGTCCCACTCTGTCGTCGAGGCTCATCCCGGCCAGCGGGTCCGCGGTGGGAGTCGGGGTGGGGGTCTCGGACGGGGAGGGGGATGCCGTCGGGCTCGGCGTCGGAGCAGGCTCGGGGACGCAGCCGGTGAGCGCGAGCGCGGTGAGCACGAGCAGGGCGGAGGTCCGTGTGGTGGTCTTCACCCTCCGATGCTCTCGCACCGAGCGGCGGAACCGCGGACCCTTGCGCCGGGACGCGCTGCGCCTCCGCGCGAGAGAGGTGTCGCCGGGTCCGACCGAGCGCTGCGTCGTGGGTGGGCGGGCCTCAGCCGCGTCCCACCGAGCACGTCGCCTGGTCGGCCTTGCTGCCGCTGACGTTCGACGGGAGCTCCACGACCTCGGGGCCGGGGGTGGCGTCCGTCGCTCCGGGGGCCGGGGTCTCGGGTGCCGTCGGCTCGGTCGTGGGGGCCGAGGGATCCAGTGTCACGCCCTCGTTCGCCCCGAGCTCTCCGGTGAGAGAGATCGGCGCGTTCCGGGCGAGGGCGTCCCACAGCACGGCGGCCGCGTCGGTGTCGGGGACCACCTTGTCGTCGTCGTCCGGGTCGGTCAGCACGGGGTACTGCACGAAGGTGGTGTCGCTGAGCGGCACGTCCTTCAGCGTGTACGCCAGCTGCGCGATGCGCACGGGGTCGGCGAGGCTCTCGCTCGGCGTGACGTTGTCGACCGCGGTGTTCGCGAGCCCCAGCAGTGTCCCGGGGTTGGTGAGCACCTCCTCGCTGCGCACCTTGTTGAGCAGCCTCGACATGTACTGCTGCTGGTTGCCGATGCGGGCGAGGTCGCTCCCGTCGCCGATGCCCTTGCGGGTGCGCAGGAACGCGAGGGCGTCGTAGCCCTGCACGACACGGGGGCCGGGTTCCCAGGTGATGCCGGCGTCGTAGTCGTCGATGCCGTCGCCGCCGATGCACACCTCGACGCCGCCGACGGCGTCGGTGATGTTCACGACGTTGCCGAAGCTGACCTTGGCGGCGAACGGGATCTGCTGACCCGTGAGGTTCGACACGGTGCTCGCGACGCACGCGAGACCGCCGGCCTCGTAGGCCGTGTTGATCGACGCCTTCCACACCCCGGACGACACCGAGCCGTCCTCGTTCGTGCACTCGGGGATCTCGAGCCGCAGGTCGCGCGGGAACGAGACCACGGTCGCCCGGCGGGGCGCGTCCGACACGTGCACGAGGAGGTTGACGTCGTTGCGGATGCCCTCGGCGTCGGGGTCGCTGCAGCGCTCGCCGAAGTCGTCCTTGACCTGGTCATCGCACTCGTCGGTCCCCACGATCAGCACGTCGAACGCTCCCGAGTACTCGCTCAGGGACGGGGCCTGGGACGGAGCATCGGGGAGCGCCACCGCCGCGTCCTTCAGCCGCTGCGACAGCGACCAGGCGTAGAAGCCGCCGACGGCGACCGCGGCGACCACCGCGACGGTGAGGCCGATCGCGAGGAGCTTCAGTCCGCGACGCCAGCCCGACACGGGGCGACGGCGGGCATGGGCGGCGGGAGGTTCGGGGGACACGGCGTCAGTAAACCACGCCTCCCGGCGAGAACCCCGAACGCACGCGACGGGGCGGCCGATGGCATCCGGCCGCCCCGCGCGCGTGTGCGTCCTACTGGCCGCCCTCCGTGAGCGTCACGTCGATCGGCGTGTACGTGCCGTCGACGGTCACGCCTTCGTCCTTCAGCTCCGCGAGCGCCTTGTCGATGTACTCGTTGGAGTGCGCCGACTCGGCGGGTTCGGTGGTGATGAGGTTGAGCCCGTCCTGGTTCTTCGCGGCGAGCGCACCCTTGACCGTCTTGTCCCACGCGGCGGAGTCGATCGTGCCGAAGTCGCCACCGGTCCAGATGAGCTTGTTGACCTCGTTCATCTGCCAGAGCTGATGCACGGGGCCGACGGGGAAGGCGTTGACGCCGGGAGCGGTCGCGGCCTTGTAGGTGATGTCCGCGGCCTCGGTGGGGTTGTCGCGGGCGAACACCCATCCTTTGGTCACGGCCTTGAGGAAGCGCGTGGCCGCGTCGGCGTACGCGGGGTCGTCGGACAGGCGCTTCGTGTCGGCCCAGATGGCGTCCTGCAGCATGGCGCCGGCGGTGTCCTCGTACGAGATGACGTTGATGTCATCCATCGTGTAGAGCTTCCCGGTGGCGGGGTTCACCGTCTCGAGCAGCTGCGCGAGCTCGTTGTATGTCATCGCCTGCGCGGCATCCACGTCCTTGTCGAGGAGCGCGTTCATCGAGAAGTCCTGCGTGGTGATCTTCACGGTCGACGCGTCGAGCCCCTTGTCGGCCATCGCCGCGAAGATCTCCCACTCGTTGCCGAAGCCCCAGGAGCCGATGCGCTTGCCCTCGAAGTCGTCGACGCTCGTGATGTTCGAGTCCTTCCACGACACCTGGGTCGTGCCGGACTTCTGGAACACCTGCGCGATGTCGGTCAGCTCGACGCCCTGGTTCTCGAGAGTGCCGAGCACCTTGGGAACCCAGGCCACGGCGAAGTCGACTTCGCCTGCGACGAGGGCGTCCTGCGGGACGATGTCTCCGCCGGAGGGGAGCACCTGGACGTCGTCGAAGCCCTCCTCTTGGAAGTAGCCCTTGTCGAGAGCGACGTAGTAGCCGGCGAACTGCGCCTGCGGCAGCCACTGCAGCTGCAGCTTCACCGAGGTGAGCGGGGTGAAGTCGGCGTCGGATGCCGCGGGCGCGGAGCCGCCGCCGGCGCAGGCGGAGAGCGCGAGGGCGGCGACGCCGACACCGGCGATCGCGCCGAGTGTGCGTCGGGTGCTGTGTCTCATGGAAGGTCCTTCCGGTTCGGGTGGAGCGTGTGTCGGGTGGTGCAGGCTCTTTCGTCGGAGGGCGGATGCCGCTCAGCTCGGTGCACGGCCCGCGCCGAGGCGGCGTGCGACGAGGCGTTCGAGCAGCGAGGTGACGAGGAAGAAGACGAGGCCGATGACGATGCCCCCGCCCACGAACGCCCACGCGAGAGAGGCGCGGCCGGACTTGGCGTAGGTGGCGATCGCGGTGCCGATGCCGTCGGCGGGTCCACCGAAGTACTCGGCGACGAGGGCGGAGATGACGGCGAGGGATGCCGCGACCCGCACGCCCGTGACGAGATACGGCAGGGCCGTGGGGAGCGTGAGGCGCAGGAACGTCTGGCCCCCGGTCGCCGCGGTGGCGCGGAAGAAGTCGCGTTGCACGGGCCGCGTCTGTCGGAGGCCCCGGAGGGTGTTGACGAACACCGGGACGAAGGCGGCGATCCCGGCGACCGCCTGGCGGCCGAACTGGCTCGACGCGCCGAACATCGTGTTGAAGATCGGGGTGAGCGCGACGATGGGGACGACGGCGAGCGCCGCGACGAGAGGTGCGGTCATGCCGTCGACGGGACGCCACGTGGCGGCGAGGGCGGCGAACAGGATCGCGAGCAGACTGCCGGCGATGAGGCCGACGAGGGCGTTCGTCCCCGTGATCCCCGCGGCCTCGGCGATCAGGCCGAAACGCTCGACGAACTCGTTCGCCACCGCGAACGGGTCGGGCAGCATCCGTGGGGCGCTGCCCGAGGCGACGAAGGCGTACCACGCGGCGAGTCCGGCGACACCGACGACGAGGGGCGCGAGCAGCCGCACCCACCCGGGCAGTCGAGCGGCCGTCATCGCTCGTTCGCCCGGTGCAGGGGCGAGCCGTGGAGCGCTTCGCGGACGGCGGTGACGCGCGAGAAGTACTCCGGCGACTCCCGGAGGAGGTCGTCGCGGGCACGGCCCGGTCGGGTGTCGATGACCTCGGTGATCCGTCCGGGCCGGGGACTCATCACGACGACGCGATCGGAGAGGAACACCGCCTCGGGGATCGAGTGCGTGACGAAGACGACCGTGGCCCCGGTCTCGGCGGCGATGCGCGCGAGCTCGGACTGCAGCCGCTCGCGGGTCATCTCGTCGAGGGCGCCGAACGGCTCGTCCATCAGCAGCAGTCGCGGCGAGGCCGCGAGCGCGCGGGCGATCGCGACGCGCTGCTGCATGCCGCCGGACAGCTGGTCGGGGTAGCGCCCGACGAAGTCGGTGAGACCCACGAGGTCGGCGAGTTCGGCGCCGCGCGCGTCACGGCGGGCGCGGGGCCAGCGGTGCAGCTCGAGGGGCAGGGCGATGTTCGCCGCGACCGTCCGCCAGGGGAGGAGCCCCGCCTGCTGGAACGCGATGCCGTAGTCCTGATCGAGGCGGGCCTGCCGCGCGGTCTTGCCCGCGAGGGTGAGCTCTCCGCTGGTGGCCGTGTCGAGGTCGGCGATGAGGCGCAGAAGGGTCGATTTGCCGCACCCGGAGGGGCCGATGAGCGAGACGAACTCCCCGGCGGCGATGTCGAGATCGACGTCGGTCAGGGCGATCACCTCGCCGCCGGCGCTCGGGAAGACCTTTCCGAGCCCGCGGGCCCGAACAGCGGTGGTGGTGGTCATGCGGTGTCCTCCCCGCGACGGAATCGATGAAGGGCGACGCCGATGAGGGCCACGCCGAGGGCCGCGACGAGCCCCATGACGACGGTGCCGAAAGTCGGCGCCCAGGGAGCGGCGGGGTCGGACGACGCCTGCCCCGCGAGCTGGATGAGCATGCGGCCGATCCCGCCGCGCAGTCCGATCGACACCTCGGCGACGACGGCGCCGACGACGGCGGATGCCGCCGCGAGACGCAGAGCGGGGAGCAGATGCGGCACGGCCGCGGGCAGGCGCAGGTGGACCAGCGTCTGCCACCACCCGGCGGAGCCTGACCGCATGAGGTCGAGGTGCAGGGCGTCCGGGGCATCGAGCCCGCGGAGCATGCCGATCGCGACGGGGAAGAACGCGAGGTACGACGCGATGAGGGCGACCGAGAGCCACTGCGGCCAGGGGAATCCGGCGCGGTCGATCTGCGTTCCGAGCGCGTTGACGACGGGCGCGAAGGCGATCAGCGGAACGATCTGGCTGACGACGATCCACGGGAGGAGGCCGGCTTCGACCAGCCGCCAGCGCTGCATCGCGATCCCCAGCAGGGCGCCGACGACGACGCCGATGAGCCATCCCAGGGCGGCGAGCCCGAGCGTCGTTCCGGCCGCCTGGAGCACCGAGAGGATCAGGGGCGGGGTGTCGCCCCCACTGGTCGGGGCGAACATCCGCGCGACCATGTCCCACACGTGCGGCATGGCGCGGTCGTGGGTGCGGGGGAGCAGGATGACACCCGACCCCGCCGATCCGTCCCCGCCCACGGTCACGCCGTCCGCCGGTCCGAGGAACTTGTACAGCTCCCACAGCACGACGACCGCGGTCACCCCGGCGATTCCCCAGCCGATCCGGGCGGCCATCCCGCGCCCCCGCGAGGAGCGGGCCGCACCGACGACCTCGGTGGCGCCCGGGGTCAGGACCTGATCGGTCACGGGGTGCTCACTGCTTCGCCGTCACGTGCTCGGACAGCGCGGGGATGACCGTCTCGCCGTAGACCCGCATCGTCTCCTCCTTGTTGTCGTGCTGGAGGTAGCCGGCGAACTGCGTCACCCCGAGGGCGCGCAGCTTCTCGAGCTTGGCGATGTGCTCCTCGGCGGTGCCGAGCACGCAGAACCGCTCGACGATCTCGTCGGGCACGAAGTCGACGTGGTCGTTGTCGCTCTTGCCGTGCGAGTTGTAGTCGTAACCCGTGCGCCCGGCGATGTAGTCGGTGAGCGCGGCGGGCACGTCGGAGCCGACGCCGTACTTCGCGACGATGTCGGCCACGTGGTTTCCCACCATCCCGCCGAACCACCGGCACTGCTCCCGCATGTGCGCGCGGCTCTCCGGGGTGTCCTCGCCGATGTACATGGGGGCGGCGACGCAGAAGGCGATCTCGTCGGGGTCGCGGCCGACGTTCTCGGCGGCCTGACGGACCGTCTTGATCATCCACTCCGCGATGTCGAGGTCGGCCAGCTGCAGGATGAAGCCGTCGCCCACCTCGCCGGTGAGCTTCAGGGCGAGCGGCCCGTAGGCCGCGACCCAGACGTCGAGCTTCGATCCGCGGCTCCAGGGGAACTGCAGCGTCGCGCCGTTGTACTCGACGGCGCGGGAGTTGCCGAGCTCGCGGATGACGTGGATCGACTCCCGCAGCGCCTTGAGCGTCGTCGGGCGACCGTTCGTCACGCGCACGGCGGAGTCGCCGCGGCCGATGCCGCAGATCGTGCGGTTGCCGTACATCTCGTTGAGGGTCGCGAAGGTGGAGGCTGTGACTGTCCAGTCCCGGGTCGCGGGGTTCGTCACGAACGGGCCGACGGTCACCCGCCGCGTGGCGGCGAGGATCGCCGAGTGCACGACGTAGGGCTCCTCCCACAGCAGGTGCGAGTCGAAGGTCCAGACGTGGCTGAAGCCGTGCGCCTCGGCCAGCTGCGAGAGCTGGACCGTGCGGGCTGCGGGCGGGTTGGTCTGCAGGACGACGCCGAAATCCATGGGGTCTCCTCTCAGACCAGGTACTGGCTCAGGCCGCGCTTGACGAAGCGTCCGTCGCCCTTGGCGCCGAGGTACGCGCCGTCGTCGACGACGACCTTGCCGCGCGAGATGACCGTGTCGACGTGCCCGTCGATCTCGAAGCCCTCCCACGCGGAGTGGTCCATGTTCATGTGGTGGGTCTTGCCGACCCCGATCGAGGTGTGTCCGGCCGGGTCGTAGACGACGATGTCGGCGTCGGCGCCGGGGGCGATGACGCCCTTCTTGCCGTACATGCCGAACATGCGCGCCGGGGTCGTGCTGGTCAGCTCGACCCAGCGCTCCAGGGTGATCTGCCCCGTCACGACGCCCTGGTACATGAGGTCCATCCGGTGCTCGACCGAGCCGATGCCGTTGGGGATCGCCCGGAAGTCGCCCTGGCCGAGCGTCTTCTGGTCCTTCATGCAGAAGGGGCAGTGGTCGGTCGACACCATCTGGACGTCGTTCGTACGCAGCGCTTGCCACATGTGGTGCTGGTGGCCCTCGTGCTTCGACCGCAGGGGAGTGGAGCACACCCACTTGGCGCCCTCGAAGTCGCCCCACTCGTCGCTCGAGGCGCCGAGCTGGTCTTCGAGCGAGAGGTAGAGGTATTGCGGGCACGTCTCGCCGAAGACGTTCTGCCCGTTGTCGCGGGCCCACGCGAGCTGTTCGACGGCCTGCTTGGCGCTGACGTGCACGACGTACAGCGGCGCGCCGGTGAGGTGCGACAGCATGATCGCGCGGTGCGTGGCCTCCTCTTCCATCTGCCACGCGCGGGCGACGCCGTGGAAGTACGGCGAGGTCTTGTTCTTCTCGATCAGCTGCTCCGCGAGCACGTCGATGACCGGGCCGTTCTCGGCGTGCATCATCGTCAGCAACCCGGTGTCGGCCGCGACCTGCATCGCGCGGAGGATCTGCGCGTCGTCGGCGTAGAAGACCCCCGGGTACGCCATGAACATCTTGAAGCTCGAGATGCCCTCGTCGATCAATCCGGGCAGAGCGGCGAGGGAGTCGGCATCCACCCCTCCGACGATCTGATGGAAGCCGTAATCGATCGCGCAGTTGCCCGCGGCGAGCTCGTGCCAGTGCGCGAGGCCGTCCTGCACGCGCTCGCCGGCGCGCTGCACGGCGAAGTCGACGATGGTGGTCGTTCCGCCCCACGCCGCGGCTCGGGTCCCGGTCTCGAAGGTGTCGGAGGCGCTCGTGCCGCCGAACGGCAGCTGCATGTGCGTGTGCGCGTCGATCCCGCCGGGGATCACGTACTTGCCCGTGGCGTCGATGACGGTGTCGACGGATGCCGCAAGGTCGTGGCCGAGCAGGGTGGAGCCGGGCGCGAGGACCGCGGCGATCGTCTCGCCGTCCAGCAGCACGTCGGCGGCGGTGCGTCCGGTGGCCGAGACGACGGTGCCGCCGGAGACGAGGGTGGTGCCCACGGTCACGCCTCCACGATCTCGCCGTAGGTGTCCGGCCGGCGGTCCCGGTAGAACTGCCAGTCGTCGCGCATCTGCTGGACGAGGTCCATGTCGAGGTCGCGGATGAGCACCTCCTCGTGCTCCGACGAGCCCACCGCGCCGACGTGGTTGCCGCGCGGATCGATCACCTGGCTGGTCCCGTAGAACGACACGGCGTCCTCGCCGTACTCGTTGTCCTCGCGGCCGACGCGGTTGGGCTGCAGAACGAAGTAGCCGTTGGCTACCGCGGCGCAGGGACCCTCGACCTCCCACAGGCGGTTGGAGAGCCCGGGCTTGGTCGCGTTGGGGTTGAAGACCATGTGCGCGCCGTTCAGGCCCAGCTCGCGCCAGCCCTCGGGGAAGTGCCGGTCGTAGCAGATGTACATGCCGACCTTGCCGACCGCGGTGTCGAAGACGGGGTAGCCGAGGTTGCCGGGACGGAAGTAGAACTTCTCCCAGAACTTGTCGAGGTGCGGGATGTGGTTCTTGCGGTAGCTGCCGAGCACCGTGCCGTCCGCGTCGACGAGGACCGAGGTGTTGTAGTAGACCCCGGTCTGTGCCTCTTCGTAGATGGGGAGCACCGAGACCAGCCCGAGTTCCTTCGCCAGAGCGGCGAAGCGCTGCACGGTGGGTCCGTCCACCGGCTCGGCGTAGCGGTAGTACTTCTGGTCCTGCGTGATCCCGAAGTAGGGACCGTAGAAGAGCTCCTGGAAGCACACGACCTGCGCTCCCGCCGCCGCGGCATCCCGGGCGAACTGCTCGTGCTTGTCGAGCATCGATTCCTTGTCGCCGGTCCACGTCGTCTGCGTGATGGCCGCTCGCACCGTCGTCATCGGGTCCTCCTCGCTCTCGACCGCCCGTCCGTCCGGTCGTGTCGTGTTCTGTTACTGTCGCGCCTGAACATTTCCCGACGATTTCCACGAGTGACACCCCCGTAAATTGGAGGACCGGATGCTGGCGCCCGACACCCTCGTCGAACGCACCGCCGCGGGCCTCGCCGCCGAGATCGCCCGCCTGGTCAGCGAGGGCACTCTTCCGCCGGGCGACCGGCTCCCGACGGTCCGTCAGGTCGCGTCCGCGCTCGAGGTCTCGACGGGCACCGTGGCCACCGCGTGGCGCGCGCTCGCCGACGCCGGGGTGGTCACCTCCCGGGGGCGCGCGGGAACGTTCGTGCGCACCGAGAGACGCGAGTGGCTGAGTCCGCGGGTCCGCGGCCTGTCCGCTCCCGCCGTGGGGGCGGGGGTCGCCGTGCCGCCCGGACTCGGCGACGGTCGCCGGGGTGCGGCATCCGTCGCTCTCGACCTCTCGCTCGGTACGCCCGATCCGGCGATGCTGCCGTCCCTCGAGCGCGCTCTCGCACTCGCCCGCCCGCGCGCCGACACGGGCCGCTACCACGACCTGCCGGTGCTTCCCGAGCTGCACGACCTGCTGCGCGAGCAGTGGCCGGTGCGGGGTGTCGAGGCGATCACCGTCGTGGACGGAGCGTTCGACGGGATCTCGCGCACGGTGGAGCAGGTCGTGCGCTTCGGGGACCGCGTGGCCGTGGAGTCGCCCGGATTCCCCTACATTTTCGACCTCGTCGAGGCGGCGGGCGGCGTCCCTCTGCCCGTGCAGACCGATCGCGACGGCATCCTTCCCGGATCCCTCGCCCGCGCCCTCGCTCAGCGCCCGTCCACTCTCGTGCTGCAGCCGCGCGCCCTGAATCCGACCGGGGCGTCGATGTCGATCGATCGCGCACGCCGGCTCGCCGACGTCCTGCTCACGGTGCCCGGCGGCACACGGGTCACGGTCATCGAAGACGACCATTCCGCGCTCATCGCCTCGGCCCCGCCGGTCACGCTCGCGCTCTGGATCCCGGGACAGGTGGTGCACGTGCGCGGATTCTCGAAGTCACACGGACCCGACCTCCGGATCGCCGCCCTCGGCGGTCCGTCCGAGATCGTCGAGCGCATCATCCGGCGTCGCATGCTGGGACCCGGGTGGACGTCGCGGCTGCTCCAAGCGATCCTGCTCGAGCTGCTCACCGACCCGCGGTCGATCGCCCCGGTGCGCACCGCGCGGCTCATCTACCGCGACCGTCTCGACCGCCTCGCCGCGGGGCTGCGCCGTCTCGGCGTCGAGGTCGGAGAACCCGACGGGATCAACATGTGGATGCCCGTGCGCGATGAACGCGCGGCGCTCGTGCATCTCGCGGCCGAGGGGATCGCCGTGGCCGCGGGCACGCCGTTCGTCGTCGACGCGCCGGGCGTCGGCACCCCCGGCGCGGGGGGAGAGGTGGGCGGCGGCTGGGTCCGCGTCACGGGCGGATCCGTCACCGAGAACGTGCGCCTCGTGGCCGAGGCCCTCGCGCGCGCGTCGTCCGCCACCGCCTCGTCGTGACACGCGCGGGGGTCGTCAACCCCGGCGCCGCATCCGTCGGCCTCTTCTAGGCTCGAAGCATGACCGTTCCTTCTGTTCAGCTCAACGACGGAAACTCCATCCCCCAGCTCGGCTACGGCGTGTTCCTCGTGCCCGCCGACGACGCCGAGCGCGCCGTGTCCGAGGCCCTCGAGGTCGGCTACCGCCACATCGACACCGCCGCCATCTACAAGAACGAAGAGGGTGTCGGCCGCGCCATCGCCGCCAGCGGCATCCCGCGCGACGAGCTCTTCGTCACGACCAAGCTCTGGAACGACCGGCACGACGGCGACGAGCCGCTCGCCGCGATCGACGAGAGCCTGCAGAAGCTGCAGCTCGACGCCGTCGACCTGTACCTCATCCACTGGCCGACGCCGAAGAACGACAACTACGTCCACGCGTGGCAGAAGATGATCGAGATCCGCGATGCGGGCAAGGCCCGCTCGATCGGCGTCTCGAACTTCCTCGTGCCGCACCTCGACCGCATCGTCGCCGAGACCGGTGTGACCCCCGTGGTCGACCAGATCGAGCTGCACCCCGCCCTCAGCCAGCGCGAGATCGCGGCCTGGGGCCAGGAGCACGACATGCACATCGAGTCGTGGGGCCCGCTCGGCCAGGGCAAGTACGACCTGTTCGAGATCCCCGCGGTGAAGGATGCCGCCGAAGCCCACGGCAAGAGCCCCGCTCAGGCCGTGCTGCGCTGGCACATCCAGCACGGCTTCATCGTGTTCCCCAAGTCGGTGCGCCGCGAGCGCCTCGAGGAGAACTTCGACCTGTTCGACTTCGAGCTCACCGCCGACGAGATGGCCGCGATCGACGCCGTCGACCCCGGTGACGGCTCGGGCCGCGTCGGAACCCACCCCGACGACCTCAACTGATGCCGGGCGCGATGTGAACCGCCTCGCGAACGCCTCGAGTCCCTACCTGCGGGCCCACGCCGACAACCCCGTCGCGTGGTTCCCGTGGGGGGCCGAGGCGTTCGCGCTCGCGGCCGAGAGAGACGTCCCTGTGATGATCTCGATCGGCTACAGCACCTGCCACTGGTGCCATGTGATGGCGCGGGAGTCTTTCCAGGATGCCGAGACCGCCGGCATCCTGAACGACGGCTTCGTGTCGATCAAGGTCGACCGTGAAGAGCATCCCGACGTGGATGCCGCCTACCTCGACGCCGCCTCCGCGTTCACGCCCCACCTCGGCTGGCCGCTCACCGTGTTCGCGAGTCCCGAGGGCCGTGTGTTCTACGCCGGCACCTACTTCCCGCCGACGCCCCGCCCGCCGCAGCCCTCGTTCTCCCAGGTGCTCGCCGCGGTGCGGGAAGCGTGGACCGAGCGCCGGGGAGAAGTGGATGCCACGGGCGCATCCCTCCGCGACGCTCTCGCCGCGGCGGCGACGGCCCCCGCCGATGCGGCACCGACGCTCGATCGGCTCGCCGCCGCCGCGCGCACCGTCGTCGCGCGCGAGGACCGCGAGTACGCCGGCTTCGCCGCCGGTCCCGCGTTCGAGACGCCGAAGTTCCCGAACACCCCCGTGCTGCGATTCCTGCAGCACCCCGCTCTGGCGCCGGAGGTTCCGGATGCCGCAGCCGTGGCATCCCGCGCTCTCTCCGCCATGGCGGACTCCGACCTGCACGACGCCGTCGAGGGTGGCTTCTTCCGCTATGCCACACGGCGCGACTGGAGCGTGCCGCACTACGAGCGCATGCTCACCGACAACGCCGGGCTCGTCGAGGTGGCGCTCGCGGCGGGGGACGACGCTGCGGCCACGGATGCCGCGCGCTTCCTCGTCGACGTTCTGCAACTGCCGTCGGGCGGCATCGCCGCGGCGCAGGATTCCGAGTCGATCATCGACGGGGTCCGCAACGAGGGCGGGTACTACCGCCTGACCGATCGTTCGCGATTGCAGCCGCCCGCCCTCGACGCGAAGGTCGTGACCGGCTGGAACGGGCACGCGATCGCCGCGCTTGCCGCCGCCGGAACACGCACCGACCCGCGGTTCCTCGAGGCCGCGCGCTGGGCCGCCGATGCCGTGCTCGAGAGCAACGTCGCCGACGACGGGACGCTCCGCCGCGCGTCGCTCGACGAGATCCGCTCCGCCGCCCCCGCCACCCTCGAGGACTACGGCGGACTCGCTCGCGGCCTTCTCGCCCTCGCCCGGGCGACCGGCGAGGTGGCGTACGCCGCGCGGGCGCGGGCGCTGGTCGATTCGTGCGTGGGCGACGGCGGCATCCATCCTCCGGGCGGCGGCGACCCGATCCTGGTCGCGCAGGGAATGCAACCGCACGGGGTGCCGAGCGACGGCGCGTCCCCCTCGGGGCCGTCGGTGTTCGCTCAGGCCGCCCTCGACCTCTGGCGCCTCGGCGCGGGAGAGGAGTACCGCACCGCGGCCGAGACGCTCGTCCGGGCGGCGGCCGAGGCGGCGTTGGCGGCGCCTCTCGCGCACGGCGCGATCCTCGAGGTCGCGCTCGGCCTGGTATCGGCGCCGCGTCAGGTGGTCGTCGTGGGTGAGACGGATGCCGAGATCGCCGACGCCGCGCGTCGGGTCGCCGCCGACGTGGTCGCGGTGGTCTCGCCGGAGCAGGCCGTCGCGTTCGCCGAGGCGGGCTTCGCGCTGTTCGAGGGCAAGGTCGCCCCGGGCGGCGAGGCGACGGCGTACGACTGCCGCGCCTTCACGTGTGCGCTGCCGACGACGGATCCCGCGCGGCTCGTGTGACGCGCGCGGCCGGTGACTCGCCGCGCGGGGCGTGATCGGGTGTGCGTTCGACGCCGCGGATCCGCGGCCCGGCTCTGCGCGTCGGAGATCCGAAAAGGCGCGCCGGTTTCGGACCCAGCACGGGAGATGGTCCGGTTCTGCGGCGCGTTTCCGGATCTCGCGCCGCGGGCACGACTCGGCGCGTGTGTCGTGGATCCGGAGAGTGACCCCGGATCCGGATCTCGCGCCGCGGGCACGACTCGGCCCGTGCGTCGTGGATCCGGAGAGTGACCCCGGATCCGGAGGCAGAACCCGACATGGTCCGGTTCTGCGGCCGTTCTCCGGATCTGGACGCATGTGCCGCGCCACGTGGTGGTCTCGCGCAGCGGCACCGCTGGCCGTTGAGTGCCGAGGGCGAACACCGGATGCCACCCGCCCGGCGCGCGGGTGAAAACGCCCGCCGCGCGCCGCGTGAAAACGCGGAGCACCGCCGAACCTGAGAAAACCTGATGCCTAACCTCGGCGCAGCCTGAGTCGGCAGGCGACGTTCTCCGCCACGTCGGGCGGCTTCCGCGGGGTGGACATGCGCTTCTCTTCTCGTTTCTGGCTGACATCCGTGGTGGCCACGGTCTCCCTCGTCGTCGGCGTGGCCGTTCCTCTCGATGCCGCAATGGCGGTCGCCCCGGCGACGCTTCGCCCCGCGGAAGTGCCGCACGACGACACGGCCGCCCTTCCGTCAATCGATGAGGACGCCCCTGCCCCTCAGATGCCGGAGGGGTCTTTCGCCATCCCGTCCGACAAGACGCTCCCCGCCGGGGGTGACAAAGCCATCCCGCCCCTCGCGCCGCCGCCCCGCTCAGACGCCGTGGCGGAGTGGGAGAAGCGCTCCGTCGACACGTCCGGCCTGCGTCCCGTCGATGAGTCCGAGGATGCGACGCGCTACACGAACGCCTCGGGGGCGACGGTCACGCGCGTGTCGTCCGAGCCCGAGCGCGCGCGGGACGACAACGGCGAGTGGGTCGACGTCAACACGTCTGTTTCCCGGGACGGCGACGAGTGGACCGTGCGGAACCACCCCCTCGACCCGATCTTCCGCGGTGGGCGCGACGACGCCCCGTCCGTGGAGGTCTCGCGCGACGGGCACGACGTGTCGTTCGCCCTCCTCGGCGCAGAGGCGGGCGAGCTCGCCGCTCCGTTCTGGTGGTGGGACGACTGGGAGGAGCTCACCTATCAGAACGTCTTCGGAAGCGCCGACCTCGAGTACCGGGTGGAACCGGGAGCCGTGAAGGAATCTCTCGTTCTGGATGCCGCACCGACGAAGCGCTCCTCGTGGACGTGGCGTATCGACGCGGGCTCATTGACCCCCGCCATCGGCGAGGCGGACTCTGTGATCTTCACCGATGCGGCCGGAGCCGAGGTGCTCATGATTCCGACCCCCATCGCCACCGACTCGAGCGGAGTCGAGAGCGAGCGCGAGAGCGCCAGCACGGCGCTGAAGGTCTCGCTCTGGCAGGCGAGCGACGGATCGTGGCGGTACACCCTCCGCGCGGATCGGACCTGGCTCAACGATCCGGCGCGCGTGTACCCCGTGCGCATCGACCCGACGGTGAAGACCCCGAACGGCACCACCGCCTACAAGTCCGACGGCACGACGTGGTCCGGCGCGCAGATGGTGGGCAACACCCGTGAGGACAACCGCAACAGGTACTGGCGGTCGGTGGTCTCGTACGACTACGGCGACCTGCCGGGACAGTTCATCGCCGGTGCCAATATGGCCATCGATTACGACGACGACGGCACGACCTCGATGCAGACCGGCTGGGTCCAGCACGCGAGCGGATTCTCGTACAACGGCATGGGCTCTCATCTCGGGTCGTACAACCTGGCGACCGACTGGACGGAAGTCGAGGGCGACGGGATTGCCGCACGCCTCGCGAGCAATCTGCGCATCGGCGATCGTCCCGCCTTCATGATCGGCGGCTGGGAGGGCTCGTCCTACTCCTTCAAGCGCATCCAGTCCGCGCTCTGGGTGGAGTCGTGGGACTACCCGACCGTGTGGGGCGGCATCCCCGCGAACGGCCAGATCGGCGTCTCCCTGACGCCGCACTTCGCTCTGGGCGCCACGCGCCCGGGCGGGCGGTGGCAGCAGTATGCGATCGAGGTCGCCACCAACCCCGACATGACGAACGTCGTGGCCGCACGCGGGTGGAGCGAAAGCGGAGTGTGGGACGCACCGCCGGGTCTTCTCCGCGCGGCCACCACGTACTACTGGCGCGCCTCACTGGTGGACGATCTCGACGGGCTGTGGGGGCAGTCGACCCTCCGCCAGTCTCCGGTCTACAGCTTCACGACCAATGCCGTGCCGCTTCCGGATGCCGCGACGGCAACACCGGGCAGCCCCGTGACCGAGACGCCGGCCACCGTCACGACGTTGACGCCGACCCTGCGCGCGGGCGCCGTCGCGGATCCCGATGGACCAGGGGCGATGACCTACCAGTTCAAGATCGCGACGGGACAGGATGCCAGATCCGGAGCCGTCGTGACATCAGGGTGGATCACCACCGTCGACGGCGTCGCGTCCTGGACGGTGCCGCCGGGGACTCTGCAGGACGGCGGCGTCTACTCGTGGACGGTCACGACGAACGACGGGCGAGACACCAACACTGAGAACGGCTGGGTGCGCCGGCTCCGGACCGACCTCCGACTCGGGGCCTCCGGACCCTCTCCCTTCGACACGGCCGGCCCGGTGACGACGAACCTCGCCAACGGCAACGTGAATCTCTCCTTCGCCTCACCGACGGTGCAGACGCTGGGCGGCGCGATGGGAATGTCGTTCACTTACAACTCGCAAGAGGTCGCCGGCTCGAACCGGGGACTGACAGGGGAGTACTTCGACGCGCGGTCGGGCGGTGCGGCGCCGACATCTCCGGCCGGGTACACCTTCACCGACAAGACCCCCGCGATGGTGCGCACCGACCCCGCCGTGTCGTTCCAGTGGGGAACCGGATCACCGGCCGAAGCGCTCCCGGCCGACCACTTCCTGGCGCGCTGGACCGGGTTCCTCACCGTGCCCGCCGAGCTCATCGGCAGGTCCCTCCGCTTCGGGGCGAATCACGACGACGGGCTTCGCGTCACGTACGACGGTCAACGCCTGATCGACCGGTGGGACATCGGCACGATGACCACGTCGAGCGGGTCAACGGTCACATCGGACGGCGGAGCGAAGCCGGTCCAGGTGGAGTATTACGAGCAGGTCGGCGATGCGTCGGTCGATCTCTGGGTGGAGTACACGCCTGACGGTGCATCCTCTCCTACCCGCATGAGCGTTCCGCCCGACTGGTTCACGAAGCGCGTCACGACCCTGCCGCAGGGCTGGGGTGCCTCCGTTCCCCTGGCGGGCGCGTCGTCGAACTGGGTGTCCGCCCAGATCACCGACGCCTCGGTCGTGCTCACCGACACGACCGGCAAGGCCCATACCTACACGAACGCCTCCGCGGGCGGTTATACCGCCCCGAGCGGGGAGTACGGCGTGCTGTCGCTCGACGGCAACGGCTGGGTCGTCTTCACCGATGAGGACGGCACGGTCTACCACTTCACGAAGGAGGGGCGCGTGGCCTCGGCCACCCCTCCCGAAGACGTGCGGAAAGCCGCGGCTCCGCAGAGCATCCTGAATGCCAACGGCGTCGCCACCGAGGTGGTCGACCCGGTGTCGAAGAGCGGAGACCAGTACACCCGCAAGGTCTCGTTCACCTACCAGAACGGTGACCGCTCCTCGTGCCCCGAACGGGCGGGCACCGGCTTCGCCAAGGCCCCGGCCGACATGCTGTGCCGCATCTCGTACCCCGACGGCACGGAGTCGCGGCTGTTCTACAACGGCAACGGCCAACTCGCGGCGATTCTGGACCCGGGCGACGAGCTGACCCTCTTGGGGTACAGCGGCGCTGGGGGGCTCTTGAGCCAGATCCGCGACGCGACCGCGAACGACAGCAGCATCGTCTCGGGCGCCGGGAGCGACGACGACCCCGCGTCGACCCGCATCGACTACGAGGGGGCGAGAGCGAAGACCATCACGCTTCCCGCTCCCGACGGCGTCAGCCAGAGCGCGCGTCCGTCGCGGACGTACGACTACCTCGACGGCAAGACGACCGTGACGATCGCCGGACTTCCCGGTGTGTCCCAGACGGTCACGTTCGATTCGGCCTGGCGTCAGACGTCGTCGTCGTCCGCGCTCGGGGTCACGACCTCGCAGCAGTGGCATCCGACAAAAGACCTCGTCCAGTCGACGACCGATGCCACCGGTCTGGTTTCGACGCGCGTCTACGACGGGCTCGACCGCGTGGTCGAGTCGTACAGCGCGGCCCCGCCCGGCTGCTTCGGTTCCGACCGCCGACCCCTATCCGGGGCCGAAGGCCTCGCGGAGTGCGGTGTGACCCCGGCGAAGGCGAGCACGGTGTTCGACGAGGGGTTCCGCGGCCTCCAGGTTGCGTACTACTCGAACACGCGCAAGCTCTCGGGAAAGCCGGATGCCTACGCGCTCGGCGTCGGTGGCACGGACGGGGCGTTCGAGAAGGACTGGGGCGGAGGATCGCCCTTGCCCGGCACGATCTCGGCCGACAACTTCTCCCTGCGGGCGACCGGGTTGGTCACCTTCCCGCAGGCGGGTTCGTACCAGTTGCGCACCAGCACCGACGACGGCTCGCGCGTGTGGCTCGACGACGTCCTCATGGTCAACCGCTGGGTCGACCAGGCGCCGACCCTGGCGGACAGTCCGGTGTTCGAGGTCGCCGCGGGTGAGGTCCGCCGGGTCCGCGTGGAGTACTACGAGAACGCCGGGGGTGCGCGTGTCGACCTGCAGTGGCGGACTCCGGGTGCGGGAGCGTTCGAGGTCATCCCCGGGAGCCAGTTGCGCCCGGACTACGGTCTTGTGACCCGTTCCACTGTCGAAGACTCCACGTCCACGCCCGGAGCGGCGGCGCCATCTCTGGTCACGGCGAAGGCGTACCAAGACCCGATCGTCGGTCAGGTTTCCGCGGTGACCGTCGACCCGGGTGGTCTCGCGCTGAAGAGCACCGCGACCCATGAGACGGTGAACGGCGCCGGGTGGCTGCGACAGAGGTCGAAGGCCCTGCCCGCCGCCGCGGCATCCGGTTCGATCACGGATGCCAACAGCACGACCCGCGCCTACTACGGCGACGCAGAGCAACTGACGGAAGACACCTGCGGCGTGCCCGCGGGTACGCGCCAGTTCGGGATGCTGAAGACATCGACGGGGCCGACACCGGCGAGCGGGCCCGCGATCGTGACCTCGTACGTCTACGACGTCATGGGACGGACGGCCGGCACGCGGGTCACGGGCGATGAGGCGTGGTCATGCACGACGGTCGATGCGCGCGGACGCACGGTGAAAGAGGTCTCGGTCGGTGGCGCCGGGGTCGCGACCGACACGGTCACGACCGCGTACACGCCGACGCCGACCGGCCTGACGGTGACGGTCACGGGAACGCCCATCGCCGGATCGAGCACTTCCGCGACGACGACCCAGACCGACCTCCTCGGCCGCGTGGTGTCGGACACCGACGTGTGGGGCGTCGTGACGACCCCGGTCTACGAGCCGCTGACCGGGCGGGTGCTCCGGGTGACAACGGCGGGGCTGGGTGTGCCGTCGTCGACCACGGCGTTCGCGTACGACCGTGACGGCAAGACGACCACGGTGACGTTCGACGGGCAGGTGTATGCGGCGTCGTCGTTCGACGCGAAGCAGCGGATCGCGCAGGTGTCGTATCTGGGCGGGTCGTCGCTGGGGGTGGCGTGGGATGACAGGCGCGGCACGATCGGGTCGCAGACGTGGTCGTTCCCGTTGTCGGCGTCGATCACCGATGAGGTGACGCGGTCGGTAGCGGGGCGCATCGTGCGCGAGGGCATCTCGCAGGGCGATCGTGTCTTCGAGTCGACGTACGGGTATGACGCCGCGGGGCGTTTGGTGTCGGCGACGATTCCGGGGCACGAGTTGTCGTACGAGTTCGCGTCGTCGGGTGGGTGTGGGCCGAACACCGCGGCTGGTGCGTCGGGTAATCGGACGCGGTCTGTCGATCGGTATACGGCGCCGGGTTCTTCGGCGGCGATCGTCACCACGGCGGAGTATTGCTACGACTGGGCGGATCGGGTGTTGTCGAGCGATGTGCGGGATGCCGTTCCCGGCTCGTCTCACGTGAACGACGGCTTCGGTGCTGACGAGATCTCCTATGACGTGCGGGGCAACACGACGCGGTTGTCGAACCTGCTGTTCTCGTACGACGCGGAGAACCGTCATGTCGGGACGCGGACGTATGCCGGGTCGGTGGTGTCGATCGTGCGGGATGGTTCGGGTCGTGTGGTGTCGCGGACGGTGGATCCGGCCGGTGATGCTCCGGCGGTGACGTCGCGGTATGTATACGCCGGGGCCGGGGATAGCCCGTGGGCGGTGGTGTCGGTGGATGCCGGGGCGACGGTGTTCTTGTCGTTGCCGGGTGGGGTGACGGTCGATGTTCCCGCGTCGGGTGCGGCGTCGTGGTCGTATCCGTCGTTGCAGGGTCACACGCTCACCACAGGTGATGGTTCCATCGCGTCGGGTGTGCAGCTGTACGACCCGTTCGGTCAGCCGCTCGAGGCGGGAACCCTCGCCCTGGGCACGGGGGCGGCGAACGAGTCGGGTTCGGTGAACGGGACGACGGGGTGGCATCAGGGCGCGCAGAAGCTCACCGAGGCGTTGGAGACCGCGCTGGTGGTCGAGATGGGTGCGCGGTTGTATGTGCCGGCGTTGGGCCGGTTCTTGCAGGTTGACCCGGTCGAGGGCGGCGTCGACAACGACTACGTCTGGCCCACCGACCCCATCGGGAAGAACGACCTCAGCGGGAATGCGGAGGACTGGCGCGACATTCTCGCCGGTGTCATCACTGGCGCTGGGATCCTAGCCGGGGTTGCGGCAGCCGTCGCGTGTGGGGTGACCGTTGTGTGCGGGATCGTTGCTGGAGCGGCTATCGGTGCTGTCGCGGCGGCAGGAAGCTATGCGGCGCAAAACGGGGGTACCTCCCGGTTTTCCTGGAGCGAACTAGGCTCTGCTGCACTTGAGGGCGGTGCAATCGGGGCGCTTAGCGGTCTCCCCGCCTCCGCGGGACTTAAGGCACTCGCTCGTTCCTCTGGAGCGACTCGCCCCTTCGCGATAGGAGGTCGGTCCTATCGGCTGCATTTCGATCAAAAGCCGCATTCGATGAAACCTAATTCCGCGTGGCGAAACACGCGCTCGCATTGGCAGATCAGTTCTTGGCGAACCGGTGTTAAAGGATCGCAGTCTCATTTGCGAATCCCCACATTATTCAACTACCACAAACGATACCTGAGGTGATGGTGCAAGTGGCTGACCTTTCGCGTAAGTTCTCGTTTGATTACATTGACGACCCGGAGTTGGATATTTCGACGGCGAGAATTTTGAATCAGAAGTTCATCGTCGACGGCACGATCGATTGGGCCCAGGCTTACAGTCTTGATTCGGTCGAGGTTGGTGGCCGCGCTCCAGAAAGTCGCCGGAAGCGACGACGCCGCGAGGCACCGACCGCACTTTCGGTGCCAATCCGTCTTGTTATCCCTTTCGCTCATAGCTTCGACGTACGGGATCGAGCAAAGATTGGAATTATTGTTCCTGAACGATTCGAGTATGAAAGTGACAGGGTCGAAATCGTCGGTTTGATGGAATGCGACCTCACCGTTTGGGTTACGTCATCACCTGATCCCTACTTCGAACTGGGGCCGCTCGGATCGGGCATCGCAGGTGCTTGATCAGGTGGGTGTTGCGTGTGCCGTCGTCTACAACGGCGTTCGCGTATGACCGTGACGGAGGGCGACGACGGAGCCCAAAAGTTCCCGCCTTGGAGAGTCGATTGCCTCATTACCACCGTAGGCCGGGGATAGGAAACCACCGAACATGGCAAGGTAGATTCTGAGCGGTAAGTCGTGAGCATAGAGTGGCCTGTATTCATCTTCGAAATCGACGGGTACTTTCAGCGAATCGATTCGCAAGTAGATTTGCATCACTTGTATGAACCCGACTACTGGGATGAAGTGTGCGTCGTGTTTGACGCGGAATTCAAGCGACTCGAAATAAGAGACCATCCTGCCGACCCAAGACTCGAGGTTGTGGCCGGAGTCGACGTGGACTCATTCGAGAAATGGGCAAGAAAAGCTCTCACTCGAATGCGGAAGGTGGATCGATTTCGGGGTCGTAGCGCGAGTATCGAGGAAAGCCATCGGGTAGGAAACCTCGACGCTAGAGCCTTGTGGGGCGAACTCATCATTCGATCTGAACTGTAGCTCTGCGCATTCGACGGTTCACATCGACCTCGGGGTGATTACTTCGGACCTGTTGCTTTCGTATGACGCGGAGAATCGTCATGTCGGGACGCGGACGTATGCCGGGTCGGTGGTGTCGATCGTGCGGGATGGTTCGGGTCGTGTGGTGTCGCGGACGGTGGATCCGGCCGGTGATGCTCCGGCGGTGACGTCGCGGTATGTATACGCCGGGGCCGGGGATAGCCCGTGGGCGGTGGTGTCGGTGGATGCCGGGGCGACGGTGTTCTTGTCGTTGCCGGGTGGGGTGACGGTCGATGTTCCCGCGTCGGGTGCGGCGTCGTGGTCGTATCCGTCGTTGCAGGGTCACACGCTCACCACAGGTGATGGTTCCATCGCGTCGGGTGTGCAGCTGTACGACCCGTTCGGTCAGCCGCTCGAGGCGGGAACCCTCGCCCTGGGCACGGGGGCGGCGAACGAGTCGGGTTCGGTGAACGGGACGACGGGGTGGCATCAGGGCGCGCAGAAGCTCACCGAGGCGTTGGAGACCGCGCTGGTGGTCGAGATGGGTGCGCGGTTGTATGTGCCGGCGTTGGGCCGGTTCTTGCAGGTTGACCCGGTCGAGGGCGGCGTCGACAACGACTACGTCTGGCCGACGGACCCGATTGGGAAGAACGACCTCAGCGGGCGATTTGAGGTCGACTGGGGGTTGGTCGGATCTCTCGCGATCGGTGTTGCCGCCGCCGTCGGAACTTCGGTCGCGGTCGCCGCGTGCGCTGCATCTGTTGTGTGCGGAGTCGTCGCCGTCGGTGTCATCGGTGCCGTCGCGGGGGCCGCGCAGTATGCCGTGCAAACACCCGCCGCATCACAGAGTTTGAGCGGGTATGGACAAGCGATGCTATTCGGCGCAGCCACCGCGTACGTCGGCGGTGGAGTCTTGCGCGGCGCCGGTCTGGCCGCGCGCTCAAGCGGGAGCATCGGAGTGAACAGCGCCAAGTTTGGGAACTACACACTAGGAGTGAGAGGTATCCCGAAGGGTGGCGGTGCCTGGAATCGAAGTGGCGCAAATACAAAATGGGGATGGGGCAAGGGGCGAGGGTACGAACAGTTTCGCGTTTCCTCCAAATGGATACCATTCAACCGATCCCGGTCGGGGTACGGTCACATCCCGCTTCTGATAGGAAGGAGTTTGCGTGGACCGCGATGAAGTATTACAAGGCGTACTCTGCGCCGTGAAACAGAGGGTGGCTCTCCGCGCGGATACCTCTTTTATCGTGCCGCCGCAAGCTGCAGGTGTCGCGCAACTCTTCATTCGTCCGCACAACTCCGATGCGCCCGTAATATGGGTGACCGATACGACTGCCTCGTTATACCTTGAGTTCTTAGGTGCGCATTGGGAGGCGGACTCCTCGGAAGACGTATCATTCGCCGAGCGTGTCAACTGGGCCGTGGAGATCATCACGAATGCTGCTGACTTCGGTCTGATCCGGGTTCGGCGCAGGGGTTCACTGTGGGGGCGTCAGACTCATCTGCTCACGTCCGCGCGTGATGAAGACGCCTGGCGAGATGATTCTCGATGCAAGATTGTTCGAACGTGGCCATCCTGGAGCTAGGGCGCTATCTGTGTGTTCGAATGGCGGGGGAAATCTGGCGACAGTCTGTTGGGTTGGCTACAGACGGCGAGCGATACTTCTTGCTTTGGGTCAGGGGATTTCGGGCCTCCACGCGTGAGGAACGTGAGAGTCTCGAGTCCTGGCTTTCCCGAGCCGTTGTAGCGGAACGCCCCACCCCTCGGCTGGTTCTCGGCCTTGCAGAGGCTCCTAGCGGCTCTAAACGGTCTGATGCGGGCGTCTGGATGCGATCCGCTTCGCGATTTCCTTCGTCTTCGATCACTTCGACTGCTGGTTCGTACTTCGAACTCGGTCCGTTCGATCTGATAGAAGATATTTGGATAACACCTGCGACGAACTGAGCTGATCGAATGCTTCGCGAGTTTCTAAGTATTTCCGCGTTCGAGCGGTGGTTAGGTGTGTCGCACCTCTCTCTATCCGTGCTCCGGGCTGGATTCGACGGAGGTTGGGTGACGGCCCGCGAGGTTGTGCAGGTAGAACTCTCCCACTATAAGAGGGGCGAGAAACTGCACAGCAGGGAGGAATCGCTCGCGTTACTCTTAGCTGACGAACTGGAAACAATTCCTGAGATTCTTGCGGATGATGGTGTAAGTCTGCTCAACTCTTCGCTGCCGTGGTTTTATGCGGCAGGCATGGAACTGGAATCCGTATGGAGTCGTCGACCGAACCCAGTAGAAGAACTCTACGAAATTCTAGAAACGTTGGGGCTCGACGAGCAGTTCAAAGAGTTAGTCTACTTCGAGCCCGTAGGCATCTTTACGAGAGTCGCGCGTGGCAGCTATCTGAAAGAAAAGCTGCGTCGTCGGCTCGATATCCTGAGGTCTACCGTTCTGTCATCGGGAACTACAACTGGTAATTCGTCTGATGGTTGCACGTGAACACGTCATGCCGGATTTCTCGTCATTGTCTGGACCACCGGCTTCGGTGAATGAAGGGTCTCGAGCGCGAGCCATGCTCAGGATGCAGGCGGTGCGAGATGTGTCGTGAGTGCGGCGCGGTGGAGGATGGATCTAGCCGACTCCTCGCCGGCGCTGACGCCGGAATCCCCGCGCGGCGGCCCAAGCCACACGGCTTCACTCGCCCGTCGATATGAATCCAAGGGTGAATTCTGCGTGCGCTCGCTCCCTCGTTTCGCGTTCCGCACTCGTTTCTGAACGCACCCTCTGGGCTGGATCAGGACTGTCTGAGTCCAGGCGACGTCGCCCGCCACGCCGGCGGCTTCCGGGGGTGCCTATGCGCTTCGTCTTTCGTCTCGGTGTCCTCCTCGTCGTGACCGGCGGTGCACTCGTGGCCGGTTTCGCGGGGGCGACCGGCACCGCGCACGCAGAGGTTCTGCCGACGCTCGCGGAGGCCGGGGAGGTCGGTTCTCCCGCCCTCCCCTCGATCGACGAGACGTCGACAGAGCCGCAGATGCCCCAGGGGTTGTTCGACATCCCGCCTCAAGTGGTCGTGGATCCGGCTCCGTCTGTCGAGCCGATTCCTCCGCCGCCGATCGGCAGTGCGGTGGCGACGTGGCAGGGCAACGAGGAGCTGAGGGCCTTCATCGAAGCCCATCGCGCGACATCGAAGAGCTCTTCTGCCGGCGGCGCGACGACAGAACTGCCCGCAGAGGTCGCGCCCGCGTTCGGAGGTGAAGGAGCGGTCGCGCCGTCCGTCACCAAGCCGGTCGCCCAGCGGGCACCTTTCCTGCGGACGGCGGGCGGATGCGTGGGGCGCGGAGTACCGGCGACCGCCGCACAGGTCAACAAGAGTGCCTGTTGTGCGGAGGTGCTCCGACCGGCATGCATCGCGCCGAGGAGCAACCTCCGGCTCATCGGGACGCAGATCCTCGGCTGATCGGGCGCAGACGATGACCCGAGCGGGGAATCCGCCCGTCACTCCAGCAGATGCCGCAGATACCTTTCCGGCGCCTCCAGAAACCCCCGGTGCAATCGCACGAGATCCAGATCCTCCCAGGCGCTCTCGCGGATGCCCCACTCGCCCAGCTCGAGGATCGTCGCGCCGGGCAGGGCTGCCAGCACGGGGGAGTGGGTCGCGCAGATCACCTGGGTGCCGCGCGAGCGCATGCGGTCGAGCGAGGCGAGCCAGCGCAGCGTGGAGGAGAACGACAGAGCCGCCTCGGGCTCGTCGAGGCACGCCAGGCCGGCGACGTAGCGCTCGTGGTCGAGTACCTCGTCGAGGAGGCTGTTGAACGACTCGCCGTGGCTCATCTCGTGGAGGCTCGGCGCCGGGCCGCCGAGATCGTCTCGCCAGGAGTAGTAGCTGTGCATCGTCTCGGCCCGCAGGAAGAAGCCCCAGCGCGGCGCGCGCGGACTCCGCTCGACGCGCAGCCACTCGCCGAGCGGACTCTCGGTGCGCCGCGTCTCTCCGCCGCCGTTCGTCGACCCGCCCTCGGCGGGGAGCCCTGCGGCCTCGGCGATGCCCTCGATGAGCGTCGACTTTCCGGAGCCGTTCTCACCGACCAGGAAGGTCACCCCGGGTCCGAACTCCCAGCCGTCGGCGGCGGCGACCTCGAGGAACTGCGCCACCGCGGGGACCGTCGCCGGCCATGCCGCCCGATCGACCGGCGCATCGCGGAAGACTTTGACCCGCTGCACCGGCCGCGGGTCGTGCAGCCACTCGTCGCCGCGGGTCACGTCGTCAGATCCAGGTCGGCAGCCAGTTGTGCAGGCGCCAGAACTCGTACGGCACGGGAAGCCCCACCCAGACGGGATACCAGAACGCCGACAGCACCACGCACGCGACGAGGAAGACGACGACGATGCCCTGCCCGCTCGCGCGTGACATTCCGCGGACACCCCGCGCGACATCGCGCAGCGCGAACGCCAGGGCGAGCACGAGGAACGGCAGCATCGCCACCGTGTAGAACTGGAAGATCGTGCGCTCGGGGTACAGCAGCCACGGCACGTAGGTCGCGGCGAGGCCCGTCAGCACGAGCGCGTAACGCCAGTCCCGCACGAGCACGAAGCGCACGAGCAGATACACGGATGCCGCGATCCCCGCCCACCAGATGAGCGGGTTCGCGAGGCTCGAGATCGCCTCGGTGCATCCGTTCGGCAGTCCGCACCCGTTGATGCCGTAATCGTCCTGGTGCCAGTACATCGACGTCGGCCGGATGAGGAACGGCCACTGCCACGCCGGGCTCGCGTACGCGTGCGGGGTCACGAGGCCCACGTGGAACCGGTACATCGCCTCGTGGTACGCCCAGAGGCTCTGCAGCGGCGCCGGGACCCACGACCAGAACCCGGGCGACTCCACGGGCGTGGAGCGCATGTATCCGCCGTCGGTGAACAGCCATCCCGACCAGCTCGCCAGGTAGACGACGGCCGCGACGGGCACGAGGAGCACGAACGAGACGAGGCCCTGGCGCACGGCATCCATCGGCCACTGCCCGATGCCGGCGCGACGGCGCGCGAGGGCGTCGGTGACCACGGCGTAGATGCCGACGGCGGCGAGCACGTACAGGCCCGACCACTTCACGGCGGTCGCCGCCCCCGCCGCCGCCCCGGCGGCGATCAGCCACGGGCGGTTCCAGAGGATCGGGCCCCACATCGGAGCGTCGCCCTCACGCGCGACCCACAGTGCCGCCCACCGTTCCGCCGTGCGCTGGTGGTCGAGAGCGACGAACCAGAACGTCAGGACGACGAAGAAGGTGAGGAAGATGTCGAGCAGCGCGATCCGGCTCAGCACGATGCCGAGGCCGTCGATCGCGAAAAGACCGGATGCCACGGTCGCCAGCGGAATGGATCGCGTGAGCGACCGCGCGACGAGGTAGATCAGCAGGACGGTCGCGGTACCGAAGACCGCGGCGGCGATGCGCCATCCGGTCGCGGAATCCGCGCCGAAGAGGGCCATGCCCGCGCCGATGAGGATGCGGCCGAGAGGGGGATGCACGACGTAGCTGCCGATGCCGGTGAAGATGTCGGTGTCGCCCGCGGCGAAGCTCGCGTCAGCCTTGTCGGGCCAGGTCGAGGGGTAGCCGAGGACCCACTGGCTCCACGCGTCCTTGACGTAGTACGTCTCGTCGAAGACCAGCTGGTGCGGGTTGCCGATGTCGATCAGGCGCAGCACCGCCGCGACGAGCGTGACGAGGGCCGGTGCCAGCCAGCGCCACAGCCGCAGATTCCGCGGGTCGGCGAGCAGCGCGTCACGCCACCGGTCGAGGCGTGTGCGCTCGACCGGGGGAAGCAGGGGAGAGACGTCGGTGCTCACGGCCCCCAGCCTAAGGTGGAACGGTGATCATCCTCGCGGCGACCCCGATCGGCAACCTGGGTGACGCGTCGCGCCGCCTCATCGAGGCGCTCGAGAACGCCACCGTCGTCGCCGCGGAGGACACGCGCACGACCCAACGGCTGCTCGCGGGGCTCGGCGTCGAGAACCGCCCGCGGCTGATCGCCCTGCACGACCACAACGAGAAGGAGCGGGCTGCCGAGCTCGTCGAGCTGGCCCGCGACGACGACCTCCTCGTGCTCAGCGACGCCGGCATGCCGACCGTCAGCGACCCCGGCTTCGGCCTGGTGGCCGCGGCTGCCGCAGCCGGAGTGACGGTCACCGCTCTTCCCGGACCCAGCGCCGTGGTCACAGCTCTCGCCGTCGCGGGGCTCCCCACCGACCGGTTCGCGTTCGAGGGCTTCCCTCGCCGCAAGCCCGGGGAACGTCGCCGGGCCTTCGCGCAGCTCGCGTCGGAGGAGCGGACCCTGGTGTTCTTCGAATCTCCGTCGCGGTTGGCATCCACTCTCGACGACCTCGCCGCGACCTTCGGCGCCGATCGTCCCGCCGCCGTCTGCCGCGAGCTCACCAAGCTCTACGAAGAGGTCAAGCGGGGGACCCTCGCCGAGCTCGCCGCGTGGGCGGCCGAGGGCGTCCGCGGCGAGATCGCGATCGTCGTCGGCGGCGCCACGGCGCGCGAGGTCGCGTTCCCGGATGCCGTGACCCAGGTGCTCGAACTGGTGCGCGCCGGCACGCGGCTCAAGGAAGCCGCGGCCGAGGTGGCGTCGCTCACCGGGCACTCCTCGCGAGAGCTCTACCAGGCGGGGCTCGCGGTCAAGCGCTGACCGCGGGACGGACCGGACGGCCCGCCCCGCGGGACACCTCACCGGCGTCGGTGACGCAGGACGAGGCCGGCGCCGGCGGCGAGGGCCAGCAGCCCCACCGCGGCCAGTCCGAACGGCACGCTCGTGCCCGTCGCGGCCAGTCCGCCGGGCGTGGTGGGCGTCGGCAGCGGTGCGGCCGACGGTGTCGGAGCACCGGGGGCGGGAGTGCCGGGCGCGGGCTCGGTCGGTGCGGGCTGAGTCGGTGCGGGCTCGCTCGGCGTCGCTGCGGGCGCCGGCTCACCGGGCGTGGGCTCCGGCGTCGGTTCGCCGGGGGTCGGTTCCTCGGGAGTCGGGGCGTCGTCGCCGACGCGCTCCAGCGCGAGATCGTCGATCGTGCCCCACGCGTCGGTCGGGAGATCGGCGGTCACCCGCACGGTGAGGCTCTCGCCCTCGGCGACCTCGATCTCGTCGGTGCGCGGCTCCGACCACACCCGCCAGCCGCCCGCCGTGAACGGAGCGATCGCGGTGTCGGCATCCGAGATCAGCTCGATGCTCGCCGTCCCGTCGCCGAACGCGCCGCCCTGCAGCGCTCCGGCGGCGACGTACCGACCGGCCGGGACGTCGTCGACGCGCTGCTCGAGGGTGAACGACATCGCCTCGGCGGCGAAGAAGTGGGCCGAGCGCTCGCCCGTGCGCGGATCGTCGGTCGCGCGGAGCGAGAGCGGACCGTCGACGATCCACATCGAGACGTCGGGATCCTCGAACCCGGGGTTGCGCAAGAGGTTCTCGGCCGAGACGGTGACGACGGCGAGAGCGGCGTGACCCTCGGCGGTCGCGCCGGCGATCTCGAACACGCCGGGGCGCGACAGGTCGGGCGCGGCCTCCCAGGTCACCGGGCGCTCTTCGCTCGTGCCGTCGCTGTAGCGCACGGTCACCCGTCCGGGGAGCGCCGCCGCGTCGCCGACGGTCACGGAGAGCCGCACGGTGTCGACGCCCGTGACCTCCCGGGGTGCGACGGCGCCGGTGCGGACGTAGGCGAAGGTGCGTAGCGACTCGAGCGGGGTGCCGTCGACGTCGAAGAGCGACTGGTTGTCCCACGCCGATCCGCCGAAGTACTCACCGGCATCCTCCGGGTCGTACTCGCCCGCGAAGCTCGTGGCCCAGCCCGAGCCGTCGCGCTCCCAGAGCACGCGGTTCTGCGCCAGCTGGTCGGGCGAGCCGACGGGGAGCCACGCGGGCTCCCAGTAGTACGCGCCGATGCCGGCGTCGCCGACGTCGGCGACGGCCTGGACGACGTCGCTCAGCGCGGTCGCCTGACCCTGGACGCTGATGGGATAGGCCTCGGCCTCGGAGGCCGCGTCGATCACGTCGGGGTGACCGTCGGCGTCGTCGAGCGTGCGCACCCACGACGTCTCGGCGACCATGACCTTCTTGTCGTAGGTGTCGGCGACCTGACGCAGCACCGCGGTGAGGTTCTCGGTCGTGCCGTGCCAGAACGGGTAGTACGACGAGGCGAACACGTCGTAGTCGACCTCGTTCGCCGCCAGCTCCGCGGCGTACGCGGCGTAATGGCCGGGGCGCTCGGGGTTCGTGACGTGCACGGCCACGAGGGCGTCGGGCGTGACCTCGCGGACGGCGGCGGCTCCCGCCGAGAACACCCGCGCCATGTCGGGCCAACCGGTCACCCCGGCCACTCCGCCGTTGGTCTCGTTGCCCACCTGGACGAGCTGCACATCGACGCCGGCGTCGACGAACTCCGTCAGCGCGTCGCGCGTGAAGACCCCGACCGCGGCGGCGGTCTCGGCGGCATCCATCCCCGCCCAAGCCTTCGGCGCCTTCTGCTTGGCGGGGTCGGCCCAGAAGTCGGAGTAGTGGAAGTCGACGGCGACGCCGAGACCCGCGGCGGTCGCGCGCTCACCGATCTCGACGGCCCGCTCCACCCCGACGTTGCCTCCGCCGTAGCCGCGGCCCTCGGCGTCGAACGGGTCGTTCCACACGCGCAGGCGCACGTCGGTCACGCCGTGGTCGGCGAGCACCTCGAACAGGTCGGCGGGGGCGCCGTCGTCGTCGCGGAACACGACTCCCGACTCCTCGAGCGACAGCACCGACGACACGTCGACGCCGAGGGCGAAATCGGATGCCAGGCCCTCGACGCGCGGGACGGTGATCCCGGCTTCCACCGGCTCGGCGGCGGGTGCGGCCTGGGCCGCCGTGAGGGGCGCCACCGCGAGGGCGACGCAGAGGGTCAGGGCCGCGAGGGCCGTGGGACGGGGGTGATTCGGCATCCGGATCTCCATCGATCGAGGACGGGTCGGTCGGGGCTCAGCCCTTGACCGACCCCTGGGTGAGGCCGCCGACGATGTAACGCTGCAGCGACAGGAACAGGGCGAGGACCGGGATCGACGCGAGCACCGACCCCGCGGCGAACAGGCCCCACCGGGAGGTGAGCTGATTCGAGACCCACTGGTACATGCCGACGGCGAGGGTCCAGTTGTCCTCGGACACGAGGATGATGCGCGCCAGGATGTAGTCGCCGAAGGCGGCGATGAAAGCGAGCAGCGCGACGACCGCGAGGATCGGCGTGACCAGCGGCATGATGAGCTTCCAGAAGATCTGCGCGTGGGTCGCGCCGTCGATCTTGGCCGATTCGTCGATCTCGATCGGGATCGTGTTGAAGAAGCCGTACATGAGGAAGGTGTTCGCGCCGAGCGCGCCGCCGAGATAGACGCAGATGAGGGCGAGCTTCGAGTTGATGCCGAGCGCGGGGACGACCTCGCCGATGGTCAGGAGCATGAGGAAGATCGCCACGAACGCGAGCGCCTGGGGGAACATCTGCACGATGAGCAGGCCGGTGAGGCTCGCCCGTCGCCCCGAGAAGCGGAAGCGCGAGAACGCGTAGGCCCCCGCGGCGCCCATCAGCACCGCGCCGACCGAGGCGACACCGCCCACGAGGAGGGTGTTACCGACCCAGGTCCAGTAACTCGTGCCCGACAGGGCGGCGTAGTTCGAGAAGTCGACCGCCGAGAACAGCGCGTTCGACGAGGCGAGGCTTCCGCGCGGGTTGAGCGAAGCGGAGAGCACGTAGACGAGCGGGAACAGCGCGTAGATGGCGATGAGCGCGGCGACGGGGTACTTCCACCCGACCTCGGCGAGCCAGCGACGTTTTCTCGCGGGGGTGCTGCGGGCGGCGTCGTGCCCGGTGCCGCGTGCGGTGACGGTCATGCGAACTCCTCGAGCTTGCGGGTCTGGCGGAAGGCGAGGGCGGAGATCGCGCCGACCACGACGAAGACGACGATCGACAGGGCGCTCGCGAGGCCGTAGTCGGCGGCACCGCCCGAGACGCCGGAGATGTCGTAGATGGCCGAGATGAGGATGTCGGTCGAGCCGAGCGCGTAGGGCGCCCCGGGTATCGCGGGTCCGCCGTTGTTGAACATGTAGATGACGGTGAAGTTGTTGAAGCTGAACGCGAACGACGAGATCGCCAGCGGAGCGGTCGACACGAGCAGCAGCGGCAGCACGATCGAGCGGAACGAGCGCCAGCGGCCGGCGCCGTCGAGCTGCGCGGCCTCGAGGGTGTCGGAGGGCAGCGCCTGCAGGGCGCCCGTGCAGACGAGGAACCAGTACGGGTAGCTCAGCCACACGTTCACCCACAGCACGGCGAGCTTCGCGAGCACGGGGTCGCCGAGCCAGTTGATCGGCAGACCGAAGAAGAAGACGTCGTTGATCACGCCGAACTCGGAGTTGAACATGCCGCGGAACAGCAGCGCCGACATGAACGCGGGGAACGCGTACGGGAGGATGAACAGGGTCCGCAGGAACTTCCGCGCCCGCACGCGCGGGTCGTTGAAGATCATCGCGAAGAGCAGCCCGAGGCCGAAGCTGACCACGACCGACAGGATCGCGAACGCGAACGTCCACCCCGTGACCGACAGCAGCGGCTGCAGCAGCGCGCCGTCGGTGAAGACGCGCAGGAAGTTCTCGAACCCGACGTTGACGTACCAGCCGGTGGGCAGGCTCTGCCCGTCGGCGGAGGTGAAGGTGCCGCGGTCGGTCGCGGTGTAGACCGTGCCCGTCGTGGTGTCGGTGATGGTCTGCGCCTGCTCGTCCCACACGAGGGTCGAGGTATAGACCGTCGCGGTGGAGCCGTCGCGGGTGCGCAGCGCACCGTCGTTGGGGTCGTCCGAGAGGGGAACCCGCAGCGCTGCCGCGGCCTCCTGCACCGCGGGGTCGGTCAGCACCTCGGCACGCGGCACGACGGTCCAGCCCGACACCGCGGTGGGGGCTCCGCTCGCGCCGATCTCGCCGTCCACCGTGGTCAGGGGCTCATCGGGGGCGCCCACGCGCACGACGTCGTCGTCGGCGATGGCGAGGCCGTAGGTGCCGAGGCGTTCCACCACGGCCATGGGGTAGGTGGCGGAGTCGTCGACCCGGCGCTCGCCCTGGATCAAAGTGGCATCCACCGCCTGCGACTGGGATCCCGCGTGACCGGTGCCGTAGTTCGTGAAGGCGATGTACGCGGTGTACCCGAAGATGAACACCTGGAAGGCGAAGAGGAAGATCAGCCCCGGCAGCAGGTACTTCAGCGGCAGCGCTCGCCGGGTGAAGTAGACGATGTCGGCGACGATCAGCAGCACGGCGGTGATCGAGGCCAGCAGCCAGGACTCGGCGCCGACGGCGGTGAGGATCGTCAGGATGCCGAAGGCGTTGACGACCGCCATGATCACGAGCTTGACGAGGAAGCCGACGCCGATGCCGCGGAAGCTGCGGGCGTGCGATTCGCGTGCCGGGAGAGGCGCGGGGGCGGTGGGGGCCGCGCCCGGGGGCGCGACGGGAGGGGTGACCGACATGGGTGCTCCGGATTCGTCGGGGTGGTGCCGTGGGCGGGCGCGGGGGAACCGCGCCCGCCCACGGAGCGTGTCGTCAGCCGGCCAGCGTGCTCTGAAGGTCGGTGATCATCTGGTTCCAGGTCGAGACGGGCTCGGCGCCGGAGATGATCTGCGCCTCGGCGGCGTTCCACAGGTCCCACACCGATCCCATCTCGGGGATCGAGGGCATCGGCACGCCGTTCTGGGCCGAGGCGAGGAAGCCGGCGATGATCGGGTCGGATGCCACCTCCTGGCCGAGCGAGGTGTAGGCGGGAATGCGCGGGTCGGCTTCGTAGAGCGCGCGCTGCGCGTCCTCCGTGCCGAGGTAGTTCACGAGGAACTCCGTCGCGAGCAGCGCGTTCTTGCTCTGCGCGCTGAGGTAGAAGCCCTGCACGCCCACGAAGGGCGCTGCGGTCTCGCCGCCGGCGCTGGGGATCGGGTTCACCGCGACGTCGATGCCCTCGAACGAGCTGATCGCCCACGGGCCCTGCACGGTGTACGGCGCCTTGCCGCTCGCGAAGAGCTCGTTGTTGATGTCGTAGTCGATCGTGGTCGAGAGGTAGCCGGCCTTCCCGTTGGTCGACAGCCACTGCGCGAAGCTCTCGCCCGGGGCCCCGCCCATGCCCACCTCGGACGTGTACGAGCCGCTGGCGTCCTGCACGAACACGGGGGCGCCGAACGAGGTCTGCAGCCCGTACATCGTGTAGCCGTCGCCGGTCTCGCCGGCGGTGTTGATGACGAACGGACGTTCGGCCCCGGATGCCAGCCCCCGCTGGATCATGTCGTCCCACGTGGTCGGCGCTTCGGTGCCGACCAGCGCGGTGTTCTGGACCAGGGCGACGGTCTCGAGGGAGTACGGCAGGGCGTAGAGCTGCCCGTCGTAGGTCATGGCCTCGAGCGCGACGGGCTCGAACTTCGCCGCGGTGTCGCCGAGGTCGATCGTGTCGACGACACCCGCGGCGACGAGCGCGCCGAGCCAGTCGTGCGCGCCGACGGTGATGTCGGGACCCTCGCCGGTGGGGACCTGGGCGATGAAGTCGTTGCGGAGGTCCTCGAAGTTCTTCTGCACGAGACGCACGGTCGCGCCCGTCTCCTCCTCGAACGCCTTCGCGGCATCGCCGATGGCCTGCTCGCGCTCGGCGTCGGTCCACACGACGATCTCGGGGCCGTCACCGCCCTGGGCGGAGTCGTCGCCGGATCCGCCGCCGGAGCAACCGGTGAGGGCGAGGGCCGAGACGGCGAGGATCGCCGCCGAGCCGAGGAGCGTGCGCCGGGGTGCTGTCATGCGCATGAGAGGTCCCTTTCTGTGCGACCGCAGCCATTGCGGTCGGTTCGGGTGACCGCGGTGGTCGCGGTCGGGTCGTGCGGGGTCGCGGTCCTCGCGGCCCGCTCACCCGGCCGCGTCGGTGCGGCCGGGTGTCGTTCGGAGTGGGATGCCGGCCCGTCAGGCCCGGCCGGCCTCCTCACGTGCGGTGCGGACGACGGCGATGCCGCCCGCGGGTACCGTCAGCGCGCCGTCCGTCGGTGCGCCGGTGAGCAGCTCGGTGCCGTCGAGGGCGAGGTCGACGGCGTCGTCGCGGTGGTTGACGACGAACGTGAAGTCGTGCTCGTCGGAGCTCCGCACGACCACCTCGCACCCGGCCGGGACGACGGATGCCGAGACCCCGGCATCGGCGTAGGCGGCGGCCATCACGTGCGCGAGGCTGTCGGCATCCAGGCTCGTCGACACGTACCACCCGGTCCCGGCGCCGTACGCGTGCCGGGTGAGGGCGGCGCGCCCGGCGGCCGGACCGTCGACGTAGCGGGCCACGACGTCGGCCCCGTCGACGATGAGGTCCTCCGCCCAGGCGCGAGCGGTGAGGGCCGCGCCGTCGGCCCGCTCGAGGGTGATCGTCTCGCCCTCGCGGAGCGGGAGGAACTCCTCCACGCGCACGCCGAGCGCGTCGGCCAGAGGGGCGAGGTAGCCGCCCGGGTGCACGGCGTCGTTCTCGTCGACGATGCCCGAGAAGAAGGACACGACCAGCGTCCCGCCGCCGCGGACGTAGGCGGCGAGGTTGTCGGCATCCGCTTTCGACAGCAGGTACTGGGCCGGGACGACGACCAGGCGGTAGCCCGAGAGGTCGTGACCGGGCAGCGCGAAGTCGGCGGTGATGCCGTCGCGCCAGAGCTGCTCGTAGTACGCGCGCACCTGCGCCTGGTGGGTGACGTCGACCGAGGGACGCCACTCGAGGTCCTGCGCCCAGAACGACTCGAAGTCCCACAGCACCGCGGCCTCGGCCTGCACGCGCGCTCCGCGCACCTCGCCCAGGCGCCCGAGGGCCGTGCCGAGATCGACGACCTCACGCCACACCCGGGAGTCGGTGCCGGCGTGGGGGAGCATCGCCGAGTGGAACTTCTCCGCCCCGGAGCGGGAGGCGCGCCACTGGAAGAAGAGGATCGCGTCGGCGCCGCGGGCGAGGTGAGTCAGCGAGTTGCGGGCCATCTCGCCCGGGCGCTTGGCGACGTTGCGCGGCTGCCAGTTCACGGCCGAGGTGGAGTGCTCCATGAGGATCCACGGCGCACCCCCGCCGACGGACCGTGACAGGTCGGCGGCGATCGCGAGGCCCACGTGTCCGTCGGGGTCGGCGGCCCAGAGGTAGTGGTCGTCCGAGACGATGTCGACCTCGCGGCCCCAGGCCCACAGGTCGGTGGTCCAGCTCTGGTTCGCCATGAAGTTCGTGGTGACCGGTTGCGTGGCGTGGGCGCGGATGGCATCCCGTTCGATCCGGAAGCACGCGCGCAGCTGGTGGTCGGTGAAGCGCGCGAAGTCGAGGCGCTGCGCGGGGTTGACGACGCTCGGGGCGTCGGCGGGGGCGCCCACGTGCTCCCACTCGCCGTAGTGCTGGCCCCAGAAGGCGGTGCCCCAGGCCGCGTTGAGGCCGTCGAGCGAGCCGTACCGCTCGCGCAGCCAGTCGCGGAAGGCGGCGACCGAGGCGGGGGAGTAGTCCTCGCCGACGGGCACGCCGTACTCGTTGTGCACGTGCCACATCACGACCGCGGGGTGCGCGGCGTAGCGCGCCGCGAGCGCGTCGGCGATGCGCGCGACGGCGCTGCGGTAGGCGGGGGAGGAGGGGGATGCCATGCCCCGCGAGCCGAAGCCCATCGTGCGGCCGTCGCGGGTCACGACGCGCGCCTCGGGGTGGGCGTGGAAGAACCACGCGGGCGGGGAGGCGGTGGGGGTGCCGAGGTCGACGTGGATGCCGTTGGCGTGCAGCAGATCGAGGAGTTCGTCGAGCCAGATGAAGTCGAAGACGCCCTCGCTGCGCTCGAGGAGCGCCCACGAGAAGATGCCGACGCTCACGAGATTGACGCCGGCCTCGCGCATGAGGCGCACGTCCTCGTCCCAGATCTCGCGGGGCCACTGCTCGGGGTTGTAGTCACCGCCGTACGCGATGCCGTCGAGAGCGGGCCAGGGGGTAGCGCGGGTCATGACACTCCATCGGATCTTCGTGCGTCCCGGACTGGGACCGGTCACAGCCTCCGGTGCGGCGGCGGCGCGACGCAACACCGATCGCGGGTTCGTTACGGAACTGTGACCGGTCCCAGTCGGAGCTGTCCGCAAAGACGGGAGCGCCGCTCGGGGGCAGATAGCATTCCGGCATGGAACAGACCCCGACCGCTCGTCGCAAGCCGACGATCCGCGATGTCGCCGCCGCCGCCGGGGTCTCGCGCGGCACTGTGTCGCGGGTCATCAACGGTGGTCACTGGGTGTCGCCCGATGCCCGCGTCGCGGTCGAAAAGGCGATCGAGCGCACCGGATACACCGCCAACCACGCGGCGCGGAGCCTCGCGACGGGGAGATCCGGATCGCTGGCCTTCCTCATGACCGAGCCGCAGCACCTGCTCTTCGACGACCCCACCTTCGCGCTCCTGTTGCGCGGAGCGGCCGAGGCGCTCTCGGAGCGCGGGATGACCCTCGTCCTGCTCATCGCGGGAACGCCGACGGAACGCGCCAACGTCGAGCATTACGTCCGTGCGGGCCACGTCGACGGCGTGCTGCTCATCTCGTCGCACGAGGCTGACCCGCTGCTGGACTCGCTGCTCGAGGCCGGCATCCCGACCGTCTCGTGCGGGGTCCCGCTCGGTCATCGCGGCGAGGTGCTCAGCGTCTCGGTCGACGAGAGCGGTTCGGCCCGCGAGATGACGGCGTACCTGCGCTCCCGCGGGCACCGCCGCATCGCCATGATCGCCGGGCCGGACGACACCCCCGGCGGGCGCTTCCGGCTGGTCGGCTTCCGCGACGAGATGGGCGCCGATTTCGATCCCGCTCTCGTCGAGACGGGCGACTACTCGATGGACTCCGGGGCGGTCGCCATGGCACGCCTGCTCGAGCGGGCCCCCGACGTCGACGCCGTCTTCGCCGCATCCGACTCCATGGCCGCCGGAGCCGTGCAGGCGCTGCGCCGCGCGGGGCGGCGCGTGCCCGAGGACGTCGCGGTCGCGGGCTTCGACGACTCCGGTCTCGCCGCCACGCACGAACCACCGTTGACGACCATGCGCCAGCCCTGGGAGCAGCTGAGCCACCGCATGGTGACCCTGCTCCTGGATGCCGTCGCCGGGCGACCCGCAGCCCCGGTCGTGCTCTCGACCACCCTCGTCGCGCGCGACTCCGCGTGAGTGCTCGGTCGTCACGCGACCGCCGGGGCCCGACGCGCCCCCGTAGAATCCTGGGGTGACTTCCGGCCGATCTTTCTACATCACGACGCCGATCTACTATCCGAGCGACGTCCCCCACATCGGCCACGGCTATACGACCGTGGCTGTGGACACGCTCGCGCGCTGGCACCGTCAGGCCGGTGACGACACCTGGATGCTGACCGGCACCGACGAGCACGGCCAGAAGATGATGCGCGCCGCCGCCGCGAACGGCGCGACGCCGCAGGAGTGGGTCGACAAGCTCGTGGGCGAGTCGTGGTTCCCGCTGCTGAAGACGCTCGACGTCGCCAACGACGACTTCATCCGCACGAGCCAGCTCCGCCACGAGGAGCGGGTCGCCACGTTCGTGCAGGCGCTCTACGACCGGGGCTACATTTACGCCGGGGAGTTCGAGGCGCTCTACTGCGTCGGCTGCGAGGAGTTCAAGACCGAGGCCGAGATCGTCGACGGCACCGGCCCCTTCGAGGGTCTCAAGGTGTGCGCGATCCACTCCAAGCCCCTCGAGCTTCTGCAGGAGAAGAACTACTTCTTCAAGCTCAGCGAGTTCCAGGACCGCCTGCTCGAGCTGTACAAGACGGTTCCCGACTTCGTGCGCCCGGAGTCGGCGCGCAACGAGGTCGTCTCGTTCGTCAAGAACGGCTTGAAAGACCTGTCGATCTCGCGCTCGACGTTCGACTGGGGCATCCAGGTGCCGTGGGACGACGCGCACGTCATCTACGTGTGGGTCGACGCGCTGCTCAACTACGCCACGGCCGTCGGCTACGGCACCGACACCGAGCAGTTCGCGCGCCGCTGGCCCGCGTACCACGTGGTCGGCAAGGACATCCTGCGGTTCCACGCCGTGATCTGGCCCGCGATGCTCATGGCCGCGGGCCTCGAGGTGCCGCGCGGCGTCTTCGCGCACGGCTGGTTGCTCGTGGGCGGCGAGAAGATGTCGAAGTCGAAGCTCACCGGCATCGCCCCGACCGAGATCACCGACGTCTTCGGCTCCGATGCGTACCGCTTCTACTTCCTCTCCGCGATCGCGTTCGGGCAGGACGGCTCCTTCTCGTGGGAGGACCTCTCGGCCCGCTACCAGGCCGAGCTCGCCAACGGCTTCGGCAACCTGGCATCCCGCACGATCGCCATGATCGAGCGGTACTTCGAAGGGATCGTCCCGCCGGCCGGCGAGACGACCGAGATCGACCGAGCGATCCAGCAGACGGTGGCGGATGCCGCGACGAACGCCGATGCGGCCATCGAGAAGTTCCGCATCGACGAGGCGATCGCGGCGATCTGGACGATCGTCGACGCGCTCAACGGATACATCACCGACAACGAGCCGTGGGCCCTCGCGAAGGACCCCGAGAAGCGCGAACGCCTCGGCACGGTGCTCTACACCGCCGCCGAGGGACTGCGCGCGCTCGCCGTGCTGCTGTCGCCGGTCATGCCCGTCTCGACCGAGAAGCTGTGGATCGCGCTCGGCGCGGCCGAGAGCATCGGTCGGCTGCACGACCAGCCGCTGCGCGAGGCGGGGCAGTGGGGCGTGCTGCGTCCCGGCTCGTCCGTCAACGGCCTGTCGCCGCTGTTCCCGCGCGTCGAGCAGGCGTGAGCACGTCGGCCCCGGATCCCGCGGCGGTCCCTGAGCTTGTCGAAGGGTCCGCCGCCCAGCCCGCCGCGGGGTCGACCCCCGTCGAGCGCCCCCGCGGCACCATCGACGGTGGCGACCCGAGCCAGTACGTCCGCGAACGCTCCGCCGACGGCCGCCGTGACGTGAGCTATCCGCCCGCGCCCGAGCCGCTCGGCATCCCGGTCTACGACAACCACACGCACCTCGAGATCGAGGACGGCGAGACCGGCATGTCGCTCGACGAGCAGCTCGAGCGCGCGCTGGCGGTCGGGGTGCACGGTGTCGTCCAGGCCGGCGGCGACGTCGACTCCTCGCGCTGGTCGGCGTGGGCCGCCGACACCCACCCGCGCGTGCTCGCCGCGGTGGCGATCCACCCGAACGAGGCTCCCGTCTACGAGCGGGCGGGAGAGCTGGATGCCGCGATCGCGGTCATCGACGAGCTCGCGGCCGCTCCCCGGGTGCGGGCGATCGGCGAGACGGGTTTGGACTTCTTCCGGACCGAGGCCGACGGCATCCCGGCGCAGATCCGTTCCTTCGAAGCCCACATCGCGTTGGCGAAGAAGCACGGGATCGCCATGCAGATCCACGACCGCGACGCGCACGACGCGGTGCTCGAGACGCTCGAGCGGGTCGGCGCCCCGGAGAAGACGGTGTTCCACTGCTTCTCTGGCGATGCCGAGATGGCGCGCATCGCCGCGGATCGCGGGTACTACCTCTCGTTCGCGGGCAACGTCACGTTCAAGAACGCGCAGAACCTCCGCGATGCCCTCGCCGTGACGCCGCTGGAGCGCATCCTCGTCGAGACCGACGCGCCGTTCCTCACTCCCGTGCCCTATCGTGGCCGCCCGAACGCCCCGTACCTGATCCCCGTGACCCTGCGCTTCCTCGCGGCGGAGCGGGGGATGGATGCCGATGAGCTCGGCGCCCGGGTCGCGGCGAACACCCTCGAGGTCTACGGGGAGTTCTGACTTCCGATACACAGAAGGCCGGCACCCCCGCGGGGATGCCGGCCTTTCGTGTCGGGGTCGAACTCAGCGCTTCTCGTCGTCGAGTCGGGCTTCCTCGGCGCGGTCGAGGCGATCCTTCTCCTTCTGAGCGGCTTCGCGCTCTTCTCGGATCTCTTCGTGGGACTTCGAGTTGTTGGTCATGAGCGTGTCCTTTCAGGCCTTCTTCTCTTTGGGTTTGCGGACGAACAACGTCTCGGTCTGCTCGAGCTCCATGCCCTTGGTCTCGGGGATCTTCCACAGCACGAAGACGAACGACAGGGCGGCGAAGAACGCGTAGCCGCCGTAGGTGATGGCGAGCGACCAGTCGGCCAGCTGCGGGAACGTCCACGACACGAGGAAGTTCGCCAGCCACTGCGCGCCGGCGGCGACGCCGAGCGCCTTGCCGCGGATGCGGCTGGGGAAGATCTCGCCGAGGAGCACCCACACGAGCGGACCCCACGACGCCCCGAACCCGACCACGAACAGGTTCGCCGCCACGAGGGCGACCGGTGCCCAGATGCCGGGGAGGGAGACGTCCTGCCCCGAGCCGGTGGCGAACGAGAACGCCAGCGCCATCGCGCCGAGAGACAGGGCCATCAGCGCCGAACCGACGAGCAGCAGGGGCTTGCGGCCGACCCGGTCGACGAGCCAGATGGCGATGAGGGTCACGAGCACGTTGGTGACCGACGTGATGACGCCGATGAGCAGGGAGTCGCTCTCGTCGAAGCCCACCGCCCGCCAGAGGCTCGTGGAGTAGTAGAAGATCACGTTGATGCCGACGAACTGCTGGAACACCGACAGGATGATGCCGATCCACACGATCGGCTGAAGGCCGAGGGCCTTGCCGGCGATCGAGGCGCCCTTGTTCTTGCGGTCGGTGTCGATGGCGCTGGTCAGCTCGTTGATGGTCTTGTCGAGGTCGGCCGGGGGGACGAGCCGGGCGAAGATCGCGCGGGCTTCGTCGGCGCGTCCGCGCGCGAGGAGGAAGCGCGGGGACTCCGGCATCGTGAATGCCAGCAGTCCGTAGACCGCGGCGGGGATGACACCGACCAGGAACATCCAGCGCCAGGCCTCGAGGCCCCACCACAGCTGGTTGTCGGCCGTGCCCCCGGCGGCTCCCACGAGGAGGGCGTTGCTCAGCAGCGCGGCGAAGATGCCGAGGGTGATCGCCAGCTGCTGCAGCGAGGCGAGGCTGCCGCGGATCTGCCGGGGCGCGACCTCCGCGATGTACGCCGGGGCGACCACCGAGGCGATGCCGATGCCGAGGCCGCCGATGACGCGCCAGATCGTGAGGTCCAGCACGCTGAAAGTCAGCGCCGAGCCGATCGACGACGCCAGGAAGAGCACCGCGCCGACCATCATCACCTTGAGGCGGCCGAAGCGGTCCGAGAGCGCTCCGGCGGCGATCGCTCCGATCGCGCAGCCGATGAGCGCGATCGCGACGACGAAACCGGTGAGGGTCGGGACCTTCGTGTACTCGGTCTCGATCGATTGGACGGCGCCGTTGATGACCGAGGAGTCGAAGCCGAACAGAAATCCACCGACGGCCGCCGCGACCGAGAGCACGATGGCTCGTCGACCGAAGGGGCTTCGTATGGTGAAAGCGTTCGCGGGGATGGACTGCGTCTGACTCACCCGCTCAACGTACTCCTCTCACCAGACGGGTGGCGGAAGCCTGACTACAGTGGAACAATGCCCGTTTCCCTCCTCGGTGCCGCCGAGATCCGCCGGCTCGCGACCGAGCTCGACGTCACCCCGACCAAGAAGCTCGGGCAGAACTTCGTCGTCGACGCCAACACGGTGCGCAAGATCGTCCAGGTCGCCGGGGTCTCGGCATCCGATCGTGTCGTCGAGATCGGTCCCGGACTCGGTTCGCTCACCCTCGCGATCCTCGAGACGGGGGCCTCGGTCGTCGCGGTCGAGATCGATCACCGCCTCGCCGAGCGCCTCCCCACGACCGCCGCGGCCCACGACGTGCCCGCCGAGCGGCTCACTGTCATCGACGCCGACGCGCTGCGGGTCGACACCCTGCCGGGCGAGCCGACCGTGCTCGTGGCCAATCTGCCGTACAACGTGTCGGTCCCGGTGCTGCTGCACTTCCTCGAGACGTTCGCGTACCTGCGCAGCGGGGTCGTCATGGTCCAGGCCGAGGTGGGGGAGCGACTCGCCGCGCCTCCGGGGTCCAAGGTCTACGGGGCTCCCAGTGTGAAGGCGGCCTGGTACGGCTCGTGGCGACTGGCGGGAACGGTGTCGCGTCAGGTCTTCTGGCCCGTCCCGAACGTCGACAGCGTGCTGGTCGCCTTCGAGCGGGATGCCGAACCCCGCGGCACCGAGGAGCTCCGGCGTCGCACCTTCCAGATCGTGGATGCCGCGTTCCAGCAGCGCCGCAAGATGCTGCGGCAGGCGTTGTCGGGCGTCCTCGGCGGCACGGCGGCGGAGGCATCCGCCCAGCTCGAACGCGCCGGGGTCGATCCCACGTTGCGCGGCGAGCAGCTCACCGTGGACGACTACGCCCGGATCGCCGCGCTCTGACGTCTCGGGTCGTGACGACCTGACGTCGCGCTTCGTCGAGCGCCCGCGACCCGATCGGGCGAATTCGTGTGGCGTTCATCGCGCGTTCCTGAAACATGCCGGTAACATTTCAGCCCAACCGGGAGCATCACGCCGGTCACGAGGTCGTACCCGACGACCCGAGAGGAACGAGATGCGTTACGCCGAGTACCCCCGAGCCGAGAGGGTGCTGCTGCACCTGAGTGACACCCACCTGCGCGCCGGCGGGGCGCCGCTGTACGACCGTGTCGACTCCGAGGCCTACCTGGCCCGCGCGGTCGCCGCGATCGAGGCATCCGGGGTCCGTCCCGACGCCCTGGTCTTCACGGGCGATCTCGCCGACTTCGGCGAGGGCGACGCTTACGACCGTGTCCGCGCGCTCGTCGAGCCGCTCGCCGAGCGCCTCGAGACCCGCATCGTGTGGGTCATGGGAAACCACGACGACCGCGCGACGTTCCGCTCCCACCTGCTTCCCGGCGACGTCGCCGACCCGACCGCGCCGGTCGACCGCGTCGACGAGTTCGACGGACTCCGCATCGTCACCCTCGACACCTCGGTCCCGGGCTCCCACCACGGCGAGGTGACGCCCGAGCAGCTCGCGTGGCTCACCGACGTCCTCGCGACGCCCGCGCCGCTCGGCACGATCCTCGCGCTGCACCACCCGCCCGTGCCGAGCGTGCTCGACCTGGCGGCGTCGGTGGAGCTGCGCGACCAGCGCAGCCTCGCGGCCGTGCTCCGGGGGACCGACGTGCGGGCGATCCTCGCCGGTCACCTGCACTACTCGACGTTCGCCACCTTCGCCGGCATCCCGGTGTCGGTGGCCTCGGCCACCTGCTACACGCAGGACCTCATGGTGCCGGTGGGCGGAACCCGTCCGCAGGACGGCGCGCAGGGCTTCAACCTCGTGCACGTCTACGACGAGACGATCGTGCACTCCGTCGTCCCGCTCGGCGGCGCCGAGGAGTTGCAGTACGTCGACGCCGCCGAGTCGCGGGAACGACTGCGCGCGGCGGGCATCGAGGTCCCCGCGAACCGCGGTCTCAGTGGACCGGTGTCGCCGCCGACGACGCCGCTGCCGGTTCTGCACTGACCGACGACTTCTCCCACGGCGCGGCCACGGGGAAGTAGCGCTCGAGGCAGGCCCGCAGCGCGGGTACCCGGACCTCTTCGGGGATCTCGGGGACGCTGCCGTCGTTGAGGCAGAACATGTCGGTGTCGCGACGCGAGACCAGTCGCTCCATGGTGCGGAGAGAATCGAGCTGCGTCGTCTGCACGTAGCGCGTCCTCGGCTCGGTCGTGACCACCGCACGCCCCGTGGCCAGCGCGTAGTAGTGGTACAGGCTGTTCGTGACCGAGATGTCGGTCGCGGAACGGAAGCGGCTCGCGGCCGTCCGCGCGTAGTCCTCGGCGAACTCCTGCTCGAGCTCGAACGCCACCGAGCGGCGCAGCGGCGTCGCGCAATGCTCGAGGTCGAGGGTGATGACCCGGCCGAAGCGCTCCTTCAGCAGGGCGCGGTTCACGCGCAGGCCGTTGTCGTGCCCCGAACGATCGACGTGGGCCGCTCCGCTGCCGATGCGGATGCCGCTCTCGACGAAACGGCTCACGCCGCCGCCGCTGAAGAACAGCTCCGGCGTCACCGGCCGCCCGAAGAACATGTCGTCGTTGCTGTAGAGGAAGTGCTCGGCGAGCCCCGGGATGCGGTGAAGCTGCGCCTCCACGGCGTGCGAGTTGTGCGTGGGCAGCACCGAGGGGTCGGCGAAGAACTCCTCGCTGCGCACGATCGTGACCTTAGGGTGGTCGGCGAGCCACTCGGGGGTGGGGGAGTCGGTGGCGATGAAGATCCGGCGCACCCACGGGGCGTACATGTGCACGCTCCGCAGGGCGTACCGCAGCTCGTCGACCTGACGGTAACGTGCGGCGTTATCGTCGCCGTCTCCGACGACGTAGCCCTGCATGCGGGCGGCGCGCTGACGCTGGAACTCGCTCGAGGATCCGTCGACCCACGAGAACACCATGTCGATGTCGCCGATGAACTCCTTGGGGTGCGGGTCGAACATACCCGCAACGGTCTGCCACCGGCGGCCGTAGCGCTCGACCTCCACGAGGTCCAGGTCGGCCCGGGCGAAGCGGCGCCGCGTCAGGGCGCTGGGGCGCGGAGCCTCGATCGTCTTCTCGCCGAAGCGCCAGAACTCCAGGCGCGGCGCGAGGGCCGCCCCGTAGCGGTACGAGCCCTCGGTCGACGTGCGCGGGCGGAACACGGCGTACGCCTCGACCGACCCGGGGGAGGGGGCGACGCTGTGGGCGGGGACGGGGTCCTCGCCGCGCGCCTTGAGGTACACGGGGCCGAGTTCGGGGTCGCGGAGCGCCGCGAGAGCCGTCGCCGCGTGGACCGTGTCGACGACGAGCTTCGGCCGACGGTTGGCGTCGCGGACGAGCATCACGGAGACACCGGCGCCCTCGATGGCCTCGGCGACGGTGAGCAGGTCGGTGCGCTCGGCATCCGACGGCGTGGAGGAATCGTCGATGACGTGCAGGATCCCGTCCAGCATCCGGATATCGGATCGCGAGAGAAGGGCACGCCAGGGATCGGTGTCGATCGGAAGGGGAACGATCGAGCGCATATGCGGCCTCCTCAGGGGTCGATGGTGGATCCGTACACCGTAGATACTCGGCGTTACGGGAGCGTTTCGGCGCCGGGGCCGAAGCAGGGGGGGGTGGGCGCGCTACTGTCGAAGAGTGACTGATCCCGCTCGATTCGGCCCGGACGTACCCGACCTTCACCGGCCCTACAGCGCGCGGGATGCGCGACATTCCAGTGTCGCATACCGCCAGGTGGGTGGGAGCGGCCTCTACCTTCCACCGATCTCGCTCGGACTGTGGTGGAACTTCGGCGACAACGTGCCGTTCGATTGTCAGCGCGAGGTCCTCCGCCACGCGTTCGATCGGGGCATCACGCACTTCGACCTCGCGAACAACTACGGTCCGCCCTACGGCTCGGCCGAGACGAACTTCGGTCGCATGATGCGCGAGGACTTCGGCCGGTACCGCGACGAGCTGATCATCTCGTCCAAGGCCGGGTACGACATGTGGCCGGGGCCCTACGGCAACTGGGGTTCGCGCAAGTACCTGCTGGCCAGCGCCGAGCAATCGTTGACGCGGATGAGCGTCGACTACGTCGACATCTTCTACTCGCACCGCGTCGACCCGGTCACCCCGATCGAGGAGACGATCGGGGCCCTCGACACGCTCGTGCGCCAGGGCAAGGCGCTCTACGTCGGCATCTCGTCCTACAGTGCCGAGCGCACGGCCGAGGCCGCCGCCGTCGCCCGCTCGCTGGGAACGCCGCTCGTGATCCACCAGCCGTCCTACTCGATCCTCAACCGCTGGGTCGAGGACGGCCTCACGGCGACGCTCCGCCAGGAGGGGATGGGCGCGATCGCCTTCACCCCGCTCGCCCAGGGACTCCTCACCGACAAGTACCTCGACGGGGGCCAGGCCGACCGCTCCCAGAAGCGATCGTCGCTTCCCGACCGGATGCTGACGGATGCCGCGCTCTCGGCGCTGCGCAGTCTGAACGTCATCGCCACCGAGCGGGGGCAGACCCTGGCGCAGATGGCGCTGCAGTGGGTCCTCCGCGATGAGACCGTGGCATCCGCTCTCATCGGTGCCTCGCGCACGCAGCAGCTCGATGAGAATCTGGCCGCGCTGGACGGTCCCGCGTTCGACACCGAGGAGCTCGAGCGCATCGACGCGCTGTCCGAGGCCGCCGACGTCGACCTGTGGCGGGCGTCGTCGACATCATGAGCTCCACCGAATCCGTCCGGGTCCGCGCCCCCGGGAAGATCAACGTCTTCCTCGAGGTCGGAGACGTCAAGGACGACGGGTACCACGACGTGGCCACGGCCTATCAGGCCGTCTCGCTCTACGAGGAGATGACCGCGACGGCCGCCGACGACATCACGATCGAGGTCGTGGCGCGCGGGCCGGTCGACATCGAGGGCGTGCCGACCGACGACCGCAACCTCGCCGTGCGCGCGGCGCGCCTGCTGGCGGAGACCGCGGGGATCGACCGCGGCGCCCACCTCTCGATCGTCAAGGCCGTGCCCGTCGCCGGCGGGATGGGCGGCGGGTCGGCGGACGCGGCGGCAGCTCTCGTGGCCTGCGACGCGCTGTGGGGTCTCGGGATGCCGACCTCGGAACTGGTGCGGCTCGCCGCGCAGCTCGGCGCGGACGTCCCGTTCGCGCTCCTCGGCGGCACCGCCGTGGGCACCGGGCGCGGCGACGAGCTCAACCCCGCGCTGGCACGCGGACGCTTCGACTGGGTGCTGGTGCCGAACGAGGTCGGGATGTCGACGCCCGTCGTCTACGGCGAGCTGGACGCCCATCGCGAGCGCCACGCCGTCGACATCGGTCCGGCTCCGCGCGTCCCGGCCGTGGCGCCCGAGGTGCTCCACGCACTGCGCCAGGGCGACGCCGGAATGCTGGCCGCATCGCTGCGCAACGACCTGCAGGCTCCCGCCCTTCATCTGCGGCCCGACCTCGCGCGGGTTCTCGAGCGCGGCGAGAGCTCCGGAGCCCTCGCCGGCCTGGTTTCCGGGTCGGGGCCGACGCTCGCGTTCCTCGCGGCCGACGAGGAGTCGGCGATCGATCTGCAGGTCACGTTGAGCGCCGCGGGGCTCGTCGCGCTGCACGTCCACGGGCCCGTCGGCGGCGCCCGCGTCCTCTGAGCGACCCGCACCCTAGACCAGCCCGTCACACGGGGCAATGTTCGTTTTGCGCAGCATCCGCCCGGTTAGCCTCTGGGGAGGTGGTCGATCCACCGCTGGGTGCCGTGCCCGCGGGGCCACGAAGGGGGTTCGCCATGAAGGCAGTACTCGACGGCGTCGTGATCGCCGAAGCCGACCGCGACGACGTGGTGTCGATCGAGGGCAACTGGTACTTCCCGCCGCGCGCCGTGCGCGAGGGCGCCCTCAACGAGAGCCCGACTCCGTACACCTGCCCCTGGAAGGGCGAGGTCCAGTACTGGAACGTCTCGCTCGACGGTGCCGAGCTCGCCGACGGCGCCTGGTCGTACCCCGACCTGCGCCCCGGCGCGGTGGAGCGCGTGGGAACCGACTTCGCGGGGTACGTCGCCTTCGACCGCAAGGTCGTGGTCTCCGACTGAGGTCGGGTAACGCATGATCGAGTTCTCGACCGTCTCGAAGGTCTTCCCCGACGGAACGCGCGCCGTCGATGAGTTCAGCCTCGTCCTCCCCTCGCGCAAGACGACCGTGCTGGTCGGATCCTCCGGCTGCGGCAAGACGACGCTGCTGCGGATGATCAACCGAATGGTCGAGCCGTCCGCCGGCACGATCTCGATCGACGGCGACGACATCGGCGGAAAGCCCGCGGTGCAGCTGCGCCGCAGCATCGGCTACGTCATGCAGAACTCCGGTCTCCTGCCGCACTTCACCGTCGCCGACAACATCGCCACCGTCCCCGTGCTCCAGGGACAGAACCGCAAGACCGCGCGGAAGCGGGCGCTCGAACTCATGGAGACCGTGGGCTTGGACACCGCGATGGCCGACCGGTACCCGAGTCAGCTCTCCGGCGGTCAGCAGCAGCGTGTGGGCGTGGCCCGCGGACTCGCCGCGGACCCCAACATCCTCCTCATGGACGAGCCGTTCGGCGCGGTCGACCCGATCGTCCGCGACGAGCTGCAGCAGGAGCTCCTGCGCCTGCAGAGCGAGATCGGCAAGACCATCGTCTTCGTCACGCACGACATCGACGAGGCGTTCCTCCTCGGCGATCAGGTCGTGATCCTCGAGAAGGGCGCCCACATCGCGCAGGTCGGCTCTCCGAGCGAGATCGTCGAGAACCCGGCATCCGACTTCGTGGCGAGCTTCATCGGCGCCGTCAAGGGCAAGCGCGCCCTGCACCTCAAGCAGACCCCGAACGGCACGGTCGTCGTGGATGCCGAGGGGCGCACGCAGGGCGCTCTCGTGGAGGACTCCCACCCGTGAACTGGGTCGTCGACAATCTCGAGCTGATCGGGGAGCTGACCCTGGTGCACCTGCGCCAGAGCCTCATCGCCCTGGTGGTCGGCTTCGTCGTGAGCATTCCGATCGGCTGGATCGCGTGGCGCTATCGCCTGGTGCGCAGCAGCGTGATCACGATCACCGGGTTGCTCTACACGATCCCCTCGCTCGCCCTCCTGATCCTCGTCCCCGTCCTCACCGGCTGGTACAGCATCATCAGCGAGAACAACCTCGTCGTCGCGCTCGCGATCTACGCCGTCGCGATCCTCGTTCGCGCCGTCGCCGACGGACTGGATTCGGTGGATCCCGGGGTGCGCCAGGCCTCCACGGCGATCGGCTACGGGTCGTTCCGTCGGTTCTGGGCGGTGGAGTTCCCGCTCGCCGGTCCCGTGGTGCTCGCGGGGCTGCGCGTCACCTCGGCCAGCACGATCGCGCTCGCGACGGTCGGCATCCTCGTCGGCATCCAGAATCTCGGCTACCTGTTCACGAACGGCCTGCAGCGCCGCATCATCCCGGAAGTGTTCGCGGGGGTCATCGCCGTCGTCGTGCTCGCCCTCGTGATCGACCTGTTGCTCGTCCTCGCCGGTCGTCTGCTCATGCCGTGGACGCGGGGCACGAGGACCGTGTCGCGCATCTCCAACCGGACGCTGGTGAAGGCATGAATCTCATCGGCGACGCGTTCGCCTGGATCTTCTCGGGGGATCAGAGCCCCTTCGACCCGCTCGGCCAGGCCCTCGGCGTGCAACTGCTCTACACCGTCGTCGCCGTCGTCATCGCGGGAGCGATCGCCATCCCCCTGGGGTGGTTCATCGGGCACACCGGAAAGGGACGTGAGACCGCCGTCGCGATCTCGGGGGCGGCGCGCGCCATCCCGTCCTTCGGGCTCCTGATCCTCCTGACGCTGTTGCTGGGGGTGCTGCACAAGCCCGAGGCGGCGGCCATCTCCTTCATCATCCTCGCGATCCCGTCGCTCCTCGCGGGTGCCTACACCGGCCTCGAGGCCATCGATCGCCGTGTGATCGACGCGGGACGCTCGATGGGCATGACCGAGATGCAGATCTTCTGGCGCATCGAGGTGCCTCTCGGGCTGCCGCTGCTGGTCGGCGGCATCCGCGCGGCGACCCTGCAGGTGCTGGCGACGGTCACGATCGCGGCCTACATCGGGCTCGGCGGACTCGGGCAGTACATCATCGCCGCGATCCCGCTCCGCCGCTTCGACATGCTCATCGGCGGCGCCATCCTGGTGGCCGTGCTCGCGCTCGTCACCGACGGGCTCTTCGCCCTTCTCCAGCACCTGGTCGTGCCCCGTGGCATCCGTGTCGCCGGTTCCGCCCAGCCGCAACGGCGCTCCGCCCGTCGGCGTCGCGCCGAGGCCCTCGCCGTGGGAGCGCCCTCCGCGCCCCCGGCGCCCTCCTGACCCACCCGATTCCCGAATCACCAGAAAAGAGAGCACCCATGTTCACAGCACGAACCCGGAAAGGCCTCGGCCTCTTCGCCGGCCTCGCGGTCGCCTCGCTCGCCCTCGCCGGTTGCGGCGGCGGATCGAGCGACCCCCTCAGCAACGGCGGCGGCGACGCCTCGGCCTCGTCCGACACGATCGTCGTCGGCTCGCAGGCGTACTACTCGAACGAGATCATCGCCGAGATCTACGCCCAGGCGCTCGAGGGCGCGGGCAAGACCGTGAAGCGCCAGTTCCAGATCGGTCAGCGCGACGCCTACATCCCGCTGCTCGAGGACGGCACCGTCTCGGTCTTCCCCGAGTACACCGGCAACCTCCTGCAGTTCTTCGAAGCCGACACCACCGCCCGTAGCTCGGATGACGTCTACAAGGCCCTGCCCGCGGCTCTTCCCGAGGGTCTCGAGGTCCTCGACCAGTCGCCCGCGACCGACCAGGACTCGATCACCGTCACCAAGGCCTTCGCCGATGCGAACGGCCTCACCTCGATCGCCGACCTCGCGAAGGTGACCTCGGGTCTCACCCTGGGCGGGAACTCCGAGCTCGCCGATCGCCCCTACGGCCCGAAGGGCCTGCAGTCGACCTACGGCGTGAGCGTGCAGTTCTCGGCCACGGGTGAGACCACGGTCGACGACCTCATCGCCGGCACGATCCAGGTCGCGAACGTCTACACGGCCGACCCCCGCGTCAAGACCGACAACCTCGTCAACCTGGCCGACCCCAAGGACCTGTTCCTCGCTTCGAACGTCGTGCCGGTCGTGAACGCGAACGTCGCCTCCGACGTGTCCGACGTGCTGAACAAGGTCAGCGCGAAGCTCACCACCGAGGGCCTCATCGAGATGAACGTCGAGTCGACGGTCGACCAGAAGTCGTCCGCCGACATCGCGAAGGAATGGCTCTCGGCCAACGGCCTCTGAGTCCCTCCCTCGCTGACGGGGTCGTCCGGTTCGCCGGGCGACCCCGTCGTCGTTTCCGGATGCCGAGAGCACCGCGCGCGCGGGCGGCACGGGCACCGCGTAGCCTGGGACGGATATGGCACATCTGCTCGGGGGCGAAGCCCTGCACCTGGAATACCCGACCAAGGTCGTGTTCGACTCCGTCTCGCTGGGCGTGAACGAGGGCGACCGCATCGGCATCGTCGGCCGCAACGGCGATGGCAAGTCGAGCCTGCTGGGCATGCTCGCCGGCATCCGCGAACCCGACGGCGGGCGCGTGACGGTGCGCGGGGGAGTGACGGTCGGGGTGCTGGACCAGCAGGACACCCTCGACGACGACGACACGATCGGCCACGCGGTGGTCGGCGATCGCGCCGAGCACGAGTGGGCCGGCGACGCGCGCACGCGCGATGTCATCGCGGGGCTCCTCGGCGACCTGCCCTGGGACGCCCGCCTCGGCGACCTGTCCGGCGGCCAGCGCCGCCGCGTCGCTCTCGCGAAGCTGCTCTCCGGCGACTGGGACGTGCTGTTCCTCGACGAGCCCACCAACCACCTCGACGTCGAGGCCATCACCTGGCTCGCCGGACACCTCAAGAAGCGCTGGGCGCCGAGCGCCGGGGGCCTCCTCGTCGTCACGCACGACCGGTGGTTCCTCGACGAGATCTGCAACACCACGTGGGAGGTGCACGACCGCCTCGTCGAACCCTTCGAGGGCGGGTACGCGGCATACATCCTCCAGCGCGTCGAGCGCGACCGTCAGGCGGCATCCATCGAACAGCGCCGGCAGAACCTCGCGCGCAAGGAGCTCGCGTGGCTGCGCCGCGGGGCTCCGGCGCGCACGTCGAAGCCGAAGTTCCGCATCGACGCCGCGAACGAGCTCATCGCCGACGTCCCCGAGATCCGCGACAAGGTGGCGCTGCAGTCGCTCGCTGTGGCGCGGCTCGGCAAGGACGTCGTCGACCTGCTCGACGCGGGCGTCGCGTTCGGCGACAAGACGGTGCTGAAGGACGTCGAGTGGCGGATCGCGCCGGGGGAGCGCACCGGCATCCTGGGCGTGAACGGTGCCGGCAAGTCGACGCTGCTCAACCTCGTCACGGGGTCGCTCGAACCCACCAGCGGCCGCGTGAAGCGCGGCAAGACCGTCAAGGTCGCCACGCTGACCCAGCGCTTGGACGAGCTCGACCAGCACCTGAACGACCCCGTCCGCGTGGTCATCTCGAACCTCCGCACCACGTACGCCTTCGGCACCGGCTCGAAGGCGCAGGAGCTGACCCCCGGGCAGCTGCTGGAGCGTCTCGGGTTCTCGAGCGCCCAGCTCTCCACCCCGGTCAAGGACCTCTCCGGTGGGCAGAAGCGGCGCCTGCAGCTGCTGCTCGTCATCCTCGACCAGCCCAACGTGCTGATCCTCGACGAGCCCACCAACGACCTCGACACCGACATGCTCGCGGCGATGGAAGACCTGCTCGACTCGTGGTCGGGCACCCTCATCGTCGTCTCGCACGACCGCTACTTCCTTGAGCGCGTCACCGACCAGCAGTACGCGATCCTCGACACGAAGCTCCGCCACCTTCCCGGGGGAGTCGACGAGTATCTGCGGCTGCGCGCGCTCCAGGATGCCGAGCCCTCGAGGCCGACGGCATCCGGATCCGCGCCCGCGGCTCCGGGCCTGCAGGGCGCCGATCTTCGCGCGGCGCAGAAGGAGGCCTCGGCGGCCGAGCGGAAGATCGAGAAGCTGCAGCAGCAGATCGACACAGCGAAGGCTGCTCTCGCCGACCACGACCAGGCGGACTACGTCGGACTGGGCAAGGAGATGGAGCGCATCGGCGCGATGGAGTCCGAGCGCTACGAGCTCGAGGCGCGGTGGTTCGAGCTGACCGAGGCGATCGGCTGACGCCGCCTCGTCGATGCGGCGTCGGATCGACCTCAGTGGAAGCCGTATTCCAGCACGACGATGAACAGGCCGAGCATCGCCGTGGCCAGAGCGCCGAGCAGGCGCGCCCAGATCGGAGCCTTTCGGCTCTGGAACGCGTGGTACCCGAGGATCGCGAGTACCCCGAACGTTGCGAGCATGCAGTAGTCCACGGCGTCGGCGAGGCTCCCGCCGCTCGCGTCGACGATCATCAGCACGAGGATGGGCGGGACAGAGGCGTAGAGCATTCCCGCGCCGTGGCGCAGGGCGTTCCGCGTCGCCCCGCGGAAACCGTGCTCCGCGTGCTCGGTGAGAGTGTGCGCGAAGACGTGCGCGATGAAGAAGATGATCAGGCTCGCCACGGAGGTCGCGAGCATGTCCTCGACGCTCTCGGAGTGGTCCTCGGCGATGGTGACGAACGCGGTGAACACGATCAAGCCGTAGATCGCCGCGGGCGAGCGGAAGCGCACGTCGAACCAGGCGACGACACGGCGCCACCAGGGCGCGGCCTCCACCGTCTCGCTCACGCGTCGAATCCCATGCTCAGCTTGCGCAGCAGGGTGGCGAGGCGGTCGCGGTCGCTGCGCGACAGACCGTCCAGCAGCAGCGCCTCCGCGTCGACGAGGCGGGTGATGGCGGCGTCCACACGGACGCGACCGCCGTCGGTCAAGGTCACGAGAATGCTCCGTCCATCGCCGGGGTCGGATTCGCGGCGCACGAACCGGCGGGCGACGAGCCGGTCGATGCGGTTGGTCATCGTGCCGCTGGAGACGAGGGTCTGCTGCAGCAACTGCTTGGGGCTCAGCTGGTAGGGCTCACCGGCTCGACGCAACGCCGACAGGACGTCCCACTCCCACGACTCGATGTCGCTGCGGCGAAACGCCTCTTTGCGGGCGATGTCGAGGTGGCGGGAGAGCCGGGCGACCCGCGAGAGGACTTCGAGGGGCGAGAAGTCCAGATCGGGGCGCTGGCGCATCCAGGCGTCGACGATGCGGTCGACCTCGTCGCTGTCCCCGTGCGTGCTCACGGTCTCATTATGGCGAGAGCGTGCGCCCCGCCGACGCGCGGGTGGCGGGTCTGGCAGACTTGACCGGTGCCTCCGGGCACGATCCGCCGTGGTGTAACGGCAGCACGACAGCCTTTGGAGCTGTTAGGTCTAGGTTCGAATCCTGGCGGCGGAGCATGACCTCAACGACCGAGCTCGCCGTCGTCGTCCTGGCCGCGGGCCAGGGAACCCGCATGCGTTCCCGCATCCCCAAGGTGTTGCACCCGGTGGGCGGGCGTCCGCTCGTCGGCCACGTGCTCGACACCGCGGCATCCCTCGATCCCGCCCGCATCGTCGTCGTCGTGCGCCACGAACGCGAGCAGGTCGCCGAGACCGTCGCCGAACTCGCGCCCGGTGTCGTCGTCGTCGACCAGGATGAGGTCCCCGGCACGGGGCGCGCGGTCGAGGCCGCCCTCGGGGCTCTCGAGGGGTTCGAGGGAGACGTGCTCGTGCTGAGCGCCGACGTCCCCCTGCTCGAGACCGGCACCCTCACCGAGCTCCTTGCGACCCATCGCTCGGGCGGGACGGCCGTCACGCTCCTCAGCGCGCGCGTCGACCAGCCGTTCGGCTACGGCCGCATCCTGCGCGATGAGACCGACGGCGTCCGCCGCATCGTGGAGCAGAAGGATGCCACGGCGGACGAGGCCGCGGTCACCGAGATCAACGTCGGCGTCTACGTCTTCCGGGCGGCTCCGCTGCGGACGCAGCTCGCGCTCGTCGGGACCGACAACGCCCAGGGCGAGAAGTACCTCACCGACGTCGTCGGCCTGCTCCGTGACGCGCAGCTCGGGGTCGCGGCATCCGTCACCTCCGACGCCGCGGCGGCGCTGGGGGTCAACGACCGCGTCCAGCTCTCGGAGGCGGGCCGGACGCTCAACGCCCGCACGGTGCGTCGCTGGCAGCTGGAGGGCGTCACGGTCATGGACCCGGCCACCACCTGGATCGACGTCACGGCGACGCTCGCTCCCGACGTCACGATCCTCCCCAACACGCACGTGCGCGGGGCGACCGTGATCGCCTCGGGCGCCACGATCGGCCCCGACACCACGCTCACCGACTGCGAGGTGGGGGAGGACGCCACGATCACCCGCACCGACGGCACCCTCGCCGTGGTCGAGGCGGGCGCCACCGTGGGGCCCTTCGCCTACCTGCGCGCGAACGCCCGCGTCGGCGTGAACGGCAAGGTCGGCACGTTCGTCGAGGTGAAGAACTCCTCCATCGGCGAGGGGAGCAAGGTGCCGCACCTGTCGTACATCGGCGACACCGACATCGGACGCGGCGTCAACCTCGGCGCCGGTGCGATCACCGCGAACTACGACGATCTCACCAAGCACCGCACGGTGATCGGCGACGAGGTGCACAGCGGCTCGCACAACGTCTTCGTCGCGCCGGTTACGATTGGAGACGGCGCCAAGACCGGTGCCGGAGCGGTCATCCGCAAGGACGTCCCGCCCGGCGCGCTGGCGCTCAGCGTGTCACCCCAGCGCAACATCGAGGGGTGGGTCGAGAAGAACCGACCGGGCACCGCGGCGGCCGACGTGGCCGCGCGGGCTCGGGCTGAACAGGAAGCGGCCGATGGCTCGTAAGAAGAATCGTGTAGACCTCGACCGCGACAACGGCATCGCCCCCGGGCTCGTCGCCAAGACCAAGAAGCGGCTCGTCGTCGCCTCGGGCCGCTCGCACCCCGAGCTGGCGAAGCAGGTCGCCGAGCACCTCGGCACCGAGCTCGCCCCCACCGAGCACCGCACCTTCGCCTCGGGCGAGATCTACACCCGCTTCGAGGTCTCGATCCGCGGGTGCGACGTGTTCGTCGTGCAGTCGTTCGGGCCGCCGGTCAACGAGTGGCTCATGGAGCTGCTGATCATGCTCGACGCCCTCAAGCGCGCGTCCGCCAAGCGCATCACCGTCGTGGCGCCGTACTTCCCGTACTCGCGGCAAGACAAGAAGGGCCGCGGGCGCGAGCCGATCAGCGCGCGTCTTGTCGCCGACCTGCTCAAGACCGCCGGCGCCGACCGCATCATGAGCGTCGACCTGCACGCCGCGCAGATCCAGGGCTTCTTCGACGGCCCCGTCGACCACCTGTTCGCCAAGCCCGTCCTGCTCGAGCACTTCGAGCAGGGGCTCACGGGCGAGGACCGCGAGACCCTCACGGTCGTCTCTCCCGACATGGGCCGTGTGCGCGTGGCCGACACGTGGTCCGACAGCCTCGGCGCCCCGCTGGCGATCATCCACAAGCGTCGCGATCCGAAGGTCGCCAACCAGGTCTCGGTGCACGAGATCGTCGGTGATGTGAAGGGCCGCACCTGTCTGCTCGTCGACGACATGATCGACACGGGCGGCACGATCCAGAAGGCCGCCCAGGCCCTCAAGGCCTCCGGTGCCCGCAAGGTCATCGTCGCCGCGACCCACGCGATCTTCAGCGACCCGGCGACCGAGCGCCTGCAGGACCCCGCGATCGACGAGGTGGTCGTCACCGACACCGTCCCGCTGCCCGCCGAGCGCCGGTTCGACCGTCTCACCGTGCTGCCCATCGCTCCGCTGCTCGCGCGCGCGATCCACGAGGTCTTCGAGGACGGCTCGGTCACGAGCATGTTCGGCGGCGACGCGTAAGCGTGCCTCCTCCCTCAGCCGTCTCCTTCCGGGAGGCGGCTGAGGTCGTTTCCGGGCCCCGCGGGCTGTACCGCCCCGCGGAGTTTGCGCCCGGCACACCGGTTTCGGATGCCGCGGGCCCGGCGCGTCGGCCGGGAACTCCGCGGGACGGCACCGGATCGGGCCGCCCCCGAAACGCCCGCCATTCATAGCCCGCACAAAAGAATGAACCGGGGGGAGCCCAAGGTCGTGTCCCTACCGTGAGCACGCACGCGCCGCGAGGCACGACCGAAGGAGGACCCTCATGATCCGCACCACTGCCGTACCCCGTCCCGTCCGCATCGGCACCGCCCTGCTGGGCGTCGCCGGCATCGTCACCCTGGCCGGCTGCTCGGGCGGCACGACCACCGACGCCGCTGCTCCCGCCGACACGGCGCCCGCGGCGACCTCGGCGCCCACCTCGAGCGCGACCACCGACGGCTCGACCACCGACGGCTCGACCAGCTCGAGCACGTCGGGGACGTACAAGGACGGCACGTACGAGGCCACCGGCCAGTACTCCACGCCCGAGAGCGTCGAGACCGTCGACGTCACCCTCACGCTGGCCGGCGACACCATCACCGACGTCACCGTCACGGGCGACCCCCAGGCGGCCGAGTCCAAGCAGTACCAGAGCAAGTTCATCGGCGGCATCAAGAGCGAGGTCGTCGGCAAGAAGCTCGACGAGATCTCGGTGAGCAAGGTCGCGGGCTCCTCGCTCACCAGCGGGGGCTTCAACAAGGCCGTCGACACCATCAAGACCGAGGCCAAGGCCTGACGTCATGACCGCTCCGACCGCGACGGGTTCGACCTGGACCTTCGACGCGATCGGCACGTCGTGGGCGATCGAGACGGCGTCCCCGCTGCCCTCGGTCGCCCGCGACGCGGTGTCGGCCGTGATCGAGCGCTTCGACCGGGAGTGGTCGCGGTTCCGCGACGACTCGCTCGTCTCGGCGCTCGCGGAAGGACGCACCGCATCCGTCCCGGCCCCCGGAGACACGGATGCCATGCTCTCGCTGTACGACGAGCTCGACGCCGCGACGGCCGGTGCCGTCAATCCGCTCGTCGGCGATGCGCTGGCCCGTCTGGGCTACGACGCTCGTCTGACGCTCGCGCCGTGGGGCGACCCGGAGCCGGCTCCGGCCTGGCGTGACACCCTCGCCTGGCGGGACGGGAATCTGTCCGTCGCGCGACCGGCGACGATCGACGTGGGGGCGCTCGGCAAGGGGCGTCTCGTGGACCTCGTCTTCGACGTCGTGGGCGCCCACCTGGACGGCGATGTCGTCGTCGACGCCTCGGGCGACCTGGCGGCCCGCGGCGAGCCGCTCCGCGTCGCGCTCGAGCACCCGTACGACGCCACGCGCGCGATCGGCGTCGTCACCGTGGCGGACGCGGCACTGTGCGCCTCGGCCATCAACCGCCGCGCGTGGGGCGACAACCTGCACCACGTCCTCGACGCCCGCACCGGCGCCCCCGTTCGCGCGTTCGCGGCGACCTGGGCGGTCGCCGACACCGCGATGCGGGCCGACGCTCTCGCGACCGCGCTGTTCTTCGACGGGGGGCCGGAGCTCGCGGCATCCTGGAACGCGCACTGGGTGCGCATGCACACCGACGGCCGCGTGGAGTGGTCGCCCGGCTTCGACGGGGAGATCTTCGCGTGATCCCCGTGCCTCCGCTTTCGAAGGGAACCTCATGAGCACCACGCTCACGGCGGGCTCGACCCGCGTCCTCGGCCTGATCGGCCGGGTCTCGATGTACCGCCTGGTGATGTCGTCCCTGGGCCTGCTGGCCCTCTACGCCCTCGCGCTCTCGTTCGCCGGACAGATCGGTCCGCAGCCGCTCGAGATCGTCGCGAGCGCCCTCGTCCTCGCCGTCGCGTGCGGCGCGACCGACCTCGTCGCGCAGAGCGTGCTCCGGATGCCGCGCCGTCTGGAGTCGTCGCTGATCACCGCCGCGATCCTCCTGTTCGTTCTGCGCCCGACGGTGGAGCCGCTCGGCCTCGCGGGTCTCGCCCTCGCCGGGGTCGCGGCATCCGCCTCGAAGTACCTGCTCGCCTGGCGCGGGCGCCACATCTTCAACCCGGCCGCCACGGGGGCCGCCGTGCTGACGATCGTCAGCATCTGGGCCCCCGACCTCGGCGGCTCGGCCTGGTGGGTGGGCTCTCCGTGGATGGCGGGGCCCGTGCTCGTCCTCGGTGTGCTGCTGCTCCTGCGCACGGACAAGCTCCCGATCGTGGTGACGTTCTGGATCGTGGGGATGGCCGTCGCCTTCGTGCGCACGACGATCCAGTTCCAGTCGGCGGGCTTCCCGGTCGATGTGCCCGCGCTGCTGCTGCAGGTGGCCTTCTCGTCGCCGTTCCTCTTCCTCGGCGCGTTCATGCTGTCGGAGCCCCTCACCCTCCCGCCGCGTCGCGTGCAGCAGTACGCCGTCGCCGTCGTGGTGGGCGTGCTGGCCGGGTGGCCGATCGCGGTGGGCGCGATCACGCTCGGCCAGGAGCGCGCGCTGCTGATCGGCAACCTCGTGGCCTTCGTCTTCTGCCTGCGCCAAGCGGTGCGTCTGCGCGTCGAGGGGCGCCGCGACCTCACGCCGACCGTGCGCGAGCTGACGTTCCACGCGGCCCGTCCGTTCACGTTCTCGCCCGGCCAGTACCTCGAGCTCGACGTCCCGCACCGCCGCCCCGACGCGCGCGGCACCCGACGGGAGTTCTCGATCGTCTCGGCCCCGGAGGATCTGCCCGAGGTGCGGATCGCGTTCAAGGACGGCTCGCAGTCCTCGTACAAGAAGGCGCTCGCCCGGGTCGAGCCCGGTTCGACACTCGCGGTCACCGGCGTGTGGGGAGACTTCCTCCTGCCCTCGCGCCCGACCGCTCCCGTGCTGCTCGTCGCGGCGGGCATCGGCGTGACGCCGTTCGTCTCGCAGCTGCGGCACCTCATGGCCACGGGTCAGCGCCGCGACGCGGTGCTCGTCTACGTGGTGTCGGAACCGGGCGAGCTCGCCTTCCGCGACGAGATCGCCGCCAGCGGCATCCCGGTCGTCGTGTTCTCGCGCGACGAGCCCGATGATCTGCCCGCGGGCTGGACGTGGGCCGGCCCCGATCGCGTGGATGCCGAGGGGCTGCTGCGCGCGGTCCCCGACATCGCCGAGCGCGCGGCCTACGTCTCCGGACCGCCGCGCCTGATCTCGGCGCTCGCTCCCGCGCTGGCCAAGGCGAAGTCCCTCACCACCGACGCGTTCGCCGGGTACTGACGCCGCGGACGCACGCACACCCGGGGCGGCGCGGCAAGCGACCGAGAGGGGACTGCTCGACGCGATAGCGTCGCCGACATGCTCCTTCTGGCCTTCGCCGCGCTGCTGCTCGTCGTCTTCGCGGTGGCCCGGGCGCGGCAGCGCGCCCAACTGCGGGAAGGCACCCTGCTCGTCGCCGCGACGGTCTTCGCCGCTCTGGGCGTGCTGCAGCTGCTGGTGCAGTCGGATCCGGATGCCGCGACCGCGACGATCCGCGTCGTCGCGGTCGCGGTGCCCGTGATCCTGCTGATCCTGGCGGCGTTCCTCATCACCAACGGCATCACGATGCTCCGGCTCGAGGGACGCAGCCTGGCGAACCTCCTGTCGCTGTTCGCCGGGATCGGACTGCTCGTCTTCCCGTTCCTCTTGCTCGCATTGCTCGCGTGGGGCGGGCTCGGCGGCTTCCTCGTGGCCGCCGGCGTGGTTCTCGTGGCCGGATATGCGGCCGCGGCGTTCGTGGCGTTCCTCGTCTCGTCGCTGCTGTACGCCGCGCTTCCGGTGCCGCGACAGCCGCGCGCGATCGTCATCCTCGGTTCGGGGCTCATCCACGGAGACGTTCCTCCGCTGCTCCGGGGACGGCTGGACCGGGCGATCGTCGCGTGGCGACGGGCGAGTCGAGGCGGGGGAGAGGCTCCCGTACTGGTTCCGTCCGGAGGGCAGGGGCCCGACGAACCGCGGCCCGAGGGGGAGGCCATGGCGGAGTACCTGCGCGACCAGGGGGTCCCCGACGACCTCATCCGTCCCGAGACGCGGTCGCTGAACACGCGGGAGAACCTGGAGTTCTCGCGCCCGATCGTGGAGGGCATCGGCGGTTCGCGACCCGTGCTGGTCGTCACGAGCGACTACCACGTGCTGCGCGCGGGGCTCCTGGCACGGCGGAGACTCCCGGGCGCACGTGTCGTCGGTGCCCGGACGGCGGCCTACTTCGTGCCCAGCGCGTTCCTCCGCGAGTACGTGGCCCTGCTCACCCGCCAGAAGGCCCTGCACGCGGTGTTGGCGCTCGTCTTCGGGGCGACCCTGGTGAGCGTGTACGCCGCGATCTTCCTCGTCTGACCCGGGCCCCGCCGCGCTCAGGACGCGGCGGCCTCGCCCGGGTCGAGGGGTTTCGCGGGGAGACGCACCTCGAAGGTGGTGTCGCCCGGGGTGCTGCGGACGCTGATCGAGCCCCGGTGCGCTTCGACGATCGCGCGGGCGATCGACAGACCGAGCCCGGTGCCCCCGGTCTTGCGATCGCGCGAGCGGTCCGCCCGCGCGAAGCGCTCGAAGAGCTGGGCCGCGACGGCCGGGTCGACGCCCGGACCGTCGTCGTGGACCCGCAGGACGGCGTCCTCGCCCTCGCGCCGGACCGAGACGCACACCTCGCTGCCCGCGGGGGTGTGGGTGCGGGCGTTCGCGAGGAGGTTCGCCACGACCTGGTGCAACCGCGCCGCGTCTCCCGCGAGCTCGACGGGGTGGTCGTCCACGTCGATCTTCCAGACGTGGTCGGGGCCGGCGGGCCGCGCGTCGCCGACGGCCTCGACCGCGAGACGGGTGAGGTCGACCGTGCCGTAGACGAGCTCCTGTCCCTCGTCGAGACGGGCGAGCAGCAGCAGATCCTCCACGAGCGTCGTCATGCGGATCGATTGCGCCTGGATGCGCTCGAGCGACTGCTCCGTCGTCTCGACCGCCATGGCGGTGCGCTGACGGGATTCGTCGTCGTGGGCCTGTCTCATGGCGCGCAGCGACAGCTCAGAGAACCCGCGGATGGATGCCAGGGGCGTCCGCAGCTCGTGACTGGCATCCGCGACGAACCGTCGCATGAGCTCCTCGTTGCGCTGACGCGCCGACAGGGAGGCGTCGACCCGGTCGAGGAGCGTGTTCAGAGCCGCGCCGACCTGCCCGATCTCGGTGTGGTCGTCGACCTGGTCGGCGGGGACGCGTTCGGTGATGGACACGTCGCCCTGGTCCATGCGGATCGACGCCACCCGTGTCGCGGTCTCGGACACCGCCTTGAGGGGCCGCAGGCCCAGACGGATGACGAGCGCGATGACGGCCGCGAGCAGGAGCAGGCCGCCGGTGGTGACGAGGGCGACCGTGGTGAGGATGGCCCCGATCGTGCCCGTGACCTGCGACAGGGGAAGTCCCACCAGAAGGACCTCGTCGCTGCCGGCCGAGCCGTAGGGGCGGACGAGGTACTCGCCGAGGTTCGGCAGCTCCACCGTGCGGGAGGCGGGGCTCGACGAGGCGAGGCTCTCCACGATCTGCGCGAGCTCGTCGGAGGTCAGGGCACGGGAGTTCCCGTCATCGACGACCGCCCCCGACGTGCCGCCGAGACGCGTCCTCATGACCATCAGGGTGCCGTTGTCGAACGGCCCCGAGTCCAGGACGTCCTCCGCCGTGCTCTGCAGGGAGATGCGCGGCTGGGCGAGCGAGGCGACGTCGCCGACCTCCGCTTCGAGGTTGTTGAGCAGGACCCCGCTCAGGATGGCGCTCGTGGACACCCCGATCATGATGAGGATGAAGGCCACCATTCCGATGACCGCGGTCATCAGGCGCGCCTGCAGGCTCCACGGCCGACCGCGGCGCCACCAACGCGCGGGCTCGGAGGGTGGCGGCGTCGTCACTGGGGCGCTTTGATCATGTAGCCGACGCCGCGGACCGTGTGGATGAGCGGGTCGTGACCCGCGTCGATCTTCTTGCGCAGGTACGAGATGTAGAGCTCGACGACGCTCGAGCGGCCGCCGAAGTCGTAGTTCCAGACGCGGTCGAGGATCTGGGCCTTCGACACGACGCGGCGCTGGTTGCGCATGAGGAAGCGCAGCAGTTCGAACTCGGTGGCGGTCAGCTCGATCTCGTGGCCCCCGCGCACGACCTCGTGACTGTCCTCGTTCAGCGACAGGTCGCCCACGCGCAGGATCGGCTCGGAGTCGCGCGTGAGCGCGGTGCCGGCGCGGCGCATCAGCCCCCGCAGACGCGCCACCACCTCTTCAAGGCTGAACGGCTTGGTGACGTAGTCGTCGCCGCCGGCGGTGAGACCCGCGACGCGGTCCGCGACGGCGTCCTTCGCGGTGAGGAAGAGCACCGGGACGTCGTTGCCCGAGTGCCGCAACCGCTGCAGCACCGCCATGCCGTCGAGGTCGGGCATCATGATGTCGAGCACCATGGCATCCGGAGCGAAATCACGCGCGGCCTGGAGCGCGTCGAAGCCGGAACCCGCGGTGCGGACGTCCCAGCCCTCCATGCGCAGGGCCATCGAGAGAAGGTCGGTGAGCATCTGCTCGTCGTCGACGACGAGGACGCGCAGAGCGCTCCCGTCGGGGCGGGTGAAGGCGGGGGCGGCGGCGGTCGCGGTCATGAAACTCATTGTGCGCTCGTATCTATGAGCTTTCTATGGCGTGGGTTATGGGAATCCTGAGAGCGGGCTGCGTGCCAGCCCAGAAACGCCGTGATTCCGCCGCCGATCGCCGCTCGGGGAGGATGACGAAGCGGCGACGAGCACTGCCCGCCGCCGCTTCGTCATGTCGTGCGCCTGAGCCCGACGACGGTTTCAACCGTCAGTGCGTGTCCTCGGCCTCGATCTCGGTGCGGTCGCCCGACCAGAGAGTGTGGAACGTCCCCTCCTTGTCGATGCGACGGTAGGTGTGCGCCCCGAAGAAGTCGCGCTGGCCCTGGATGAGGGCCGCGGGAAGACGCTCGGCGCGCAGCCCGTCGTAGTACGCCAGCGACGAGCTGAACGCCGGAGCGGGGATGCCGCTGGCCGCCGAGAGCGAGACGATGTCGCGCCAGGAGTCCTGGGCGCGGCCGAGCGCCTCGACGAAGTACGGCGCCGTCAGCAGGACGGGGAGGGTGGCCTCGGCGTCGTACGCCTCGGCGATGCGGTTGAGGAACTGCGCGCGGATGATGCAGCCACCGCGCCAGATCTTCGACACGGCACCCAGGTCGATGTTCCAGTCGTACTGCGCGGCGCCCGCGCGGATCTCGTCGAAGCCCTGGCTGTAGGCCACGATCTTCGAGGCGTACAGCGCGAGGCGGACCTTCTCGATGAACGCCTCGGCATCCGCCCCCGACAGGAGGTCGGTACCGGAGGGGCCGGGGAGCTCGCGCGAGACCTCGCGCTGCTCGGGGTGGCTCGACAGCGAGCGGGCGAAGGTGGCCTCGGCGATACCGGAGACGGGAACGCCCAGGTCGAGAGCGGTCTGCACGGTCCAGGCGCCGGTGCCCTTGGCCCCGGCCTGGTCGAGGATCACGTCGACGAGGGGCTTGCCGGTCTCGGCGTCGTTCTGGCGCAGCACCTCGGCGGTGATCTCGATGAGGTACGACTCGAGCTCGCCGCGGTTCCATTCGGCGAAGACGTCGGCGATCTCGGCGGGGGTCTTGCCGGTGGCCTGGCGGATGAGGTCGTAGGCCTCGGCGATGAGCTGCATGTCGGCGTACTCGATGCCGTTGTGCACCATCTTCACGAAGTGGCCCGCGCCGTCGTGGCCGACGTGCGTCACGCACGCCTCGCCCTCGGCGACCGCCGCGATGCTCTTGAGGATGGGGCCGAGGGTGATCCACGACTCGTCGGAGCCGCCGGGCATGAGGGAGGGTCCGAGGAGGGCTCCCTCCTCACCGCCCGAGACGCCCATGCCGACGTAGTTGATGCCCGTCTCGCGCACGGCCTTCTCGCGGCGGATCGTGTCGGTGAACAGGGCGTTGCCGCCGTCGACGATGATGTCGCCGGGCTCGAAGACCTTGACGAGCTCGTCGATGACGAAGTCGGTGGGGCGGCCGGCCTTGACCATGATGATGGCGGTGCGCGGCGTCGTCAGCGAGGCGGCGAAGTCCTCGTACGAGAACGAGGGGACGAAATTCGCCTCGGGGTGCGCCTCGATGAGGTGCTCGGTCTTGTCGGCGCTGCGGTTGAACACCGCGACGGTGTTGCCCTCGCGGCTGGCGAGGTTGCGCGCGAGGTTGGAGCCCATGACCGCGAGACCGACGACGCCGATGTTCGCGTGCGCCGGGCCGTCGCCCTCGGGGCGGGAGTCGGCCTCGGCGGTGGGACGCGCGACCTCTTCGGGGCCGGGCGCACCCTCGTGCACCTGAGCGGCCTTGTGCGGGGCCTGGTCCTGGTCGGTCGAGGGTCCGGTCGGGGAGGGGGTGGACGTCATGCGTTTGCTCCGTATTCAGGTGCGAGGAAGGGTGGGCGATTCACGCGGGCCGCCTCCGTCACTGTATCGGCTCGGCCTTGGCGTGTTTCAGGGAGTGGCGATGTCGAGGCTGAGACGGTCGATGACGTCCTGCACCTGCTGGGAGGGAGTCAGATCGAGGTCGACGCGGATCGCCCGCTCGTCGGCATCCGGCATCTCGAGGGTCTCGAACTGCGAGGTGAGCAGCGACGGCGGCATGTAGTGCCCCTGGCGGCGCAGAAGGCGCTCGAGCACGAGAGCGGGGTCTCCCATCAGCAGGACGAAGGTCACGTTCTCGCGACGGAGGATGTCGCGGTAGCTGCGCTTGAGGGCCGAGCACGTGATGATCCCGGGGCGTCCGGCGGCGGCCTGACCGTCGATCCACGCCGCCACCCGATCGAGCCAGGGCCAGCGGTCGTCGTCGTTCAGGGCGTGCCCGGCCGCCATCTTGGCGACGTTTGCCTCGGGGTGCAGGTCGTCTCCCTCTTGGAAGTCCCACCCGAGGCGGCCCGCGAGCATGCCCGCGACGGTGGATTTGCCGGTCCCGGCGGGACCCATGAACACGAGGACGGGGGGTGTGGCGACCATGAGCTCTCTCTTCGTCGATCGGTCGGTCAGATGGTGCGGCGGACTTCGGTCAGCACCGCCGCGACGTAGCGGCGCGTGTGCTCCTCGGCGGCGTCGGCGTCGGCGCGGCCGATGGCGGCGGCGGTCTCGACGTGATTGTCGAGGGCGTCGGGATTCGGGATGCCGGGGGTCAACCCGTGCAGGGCGCGGCCCTCGATCGCGGCGGCGATCGGCGCCCGGGCGGCGGCGAGCATGAGGTTGCCGCTCGAGACGAGGATCAGGTCGTGGAAGGCGATGTCGGCGGCCAGATACTCGGGGGAGTTGCCGAGGCCGGCGGTGCCGAGACGGGCGAGCTCGTCAGCCAGGCGGAGGAGCTCGCCGCGCTGGAGGTCGGTCGCGCGGCGCGCGCTCAGTCGGGCGGCCACCGGCTCGACGGCCGCGCGGAGCTCGGTCGTGTTGGTGATGAGCTGGTCGCGACCGCGTCCGGCCAGCTGCCAGCCGATGAGCCGGGTGTCCAGGGCGCTCCAGTCGTCGGCGGGGCGCACCGTGATGCCGACGCGGCGGCGTTGCGCGAGCATGCCCATCGCTTCGAGGACCCGCACGGCTTCGCGGACGACCGTGCGCGAGACCGCGTACTCGGCCTCGAGGGCGGCGAGGGTCAGCACCCGACCCGCGGGAAGGTCGCCGTCGACGATGCGCATACCGATGGCATCCACCAACGAGCCGTGCGACGCTCGCGCCATGTGCCCCTCCTTGGGTCCTTAGGTACGACCATATCTTGTCAAAAATATGATCATTGTGTGAGGATTCTGCGAACACTCTTCACGCGCGGGCGTCGATCGGACTCCGCGCATCCCCCCGTATCAATGGAGATCCCTTGGAAGACTGGACGCAGACACTCGGCACCACGCCGTTGCTCCTCATCGCGGCGGGCGCCATCGCGCTCATCCTGGTGCTCATCATCTGGCTGAAGGTGCACGCGTTCCTCGCGCTCATCATCGTGTCGCTCGTCACGGCGTTCGCCGCCGGCATCCCGGTCTCGGCCGTGGTGAAGACGTTGACGGACGGGTTCGGTGGAACGCTCGGCACCGTCGCCCTCCTCGTCGCGCTCGGCGCGATGCTCGGCAGGCTCATCGAGCACTCCGGTGGGGCGCAGGCCCTCGCCGACACGTTCGTGCGCATCTTCGGCGAGAAGCGCGCACCCTTCGCCCTCGGCATCGTGTCGTTGATCCTCGGCTTCCCGATGTTCTTCGACGCCGGGCTCGTCATGATGCTGCCGATCATCTTCGCGATCGCCCGCCGCGTCTCGGGCAACAACGTGCTCCTGTTCGGTCTCCCGGCCGCCGCCGCGTTCTCGGTCATGCACGTCTTCCTGCCGCCGCACCCGGGTCCGGTCAGCGCGAGCGAGCTGTACGGCGCGAACCTCGGCATCGTGCTGATCGTCGGCCTCATCGTCGCCTTCCCGATCTGGTACCTCTCCGGCTACCTCTGGGGGAAGTTCGTCGCGAAGCGCATCGTGCTGCCCGTGCCGGCGCTCTTCGGCGACGTGGACGCCGACCAGCCCGCGAACCCCCCGAAGCCCGCCACGGTCATCGCCGTCCTGCTCCTGCCGATGCTGCTGATCTTCCTCAACACCGGTCTCACCACCCTCGGCGCCGCCGGAGCGGTCGACACCGACGACATCGTCGTCCAGGTGCTCGTCCTGCTCGGCAACTCGCCCGTCGCGCTGCTCATCACCGTGCTGGTCGCGACCGTGGTCTTCGGCTTCCGCCGCGGAGAGAACGGGACCGCGCTCGAGAAGGTCGTGGACTCGGCGCTCGGGCCCGTGGCATCCGTCATCCTCATCACCGGCGCCGGCGGCATGTTCGGTGCCGTGCTGCGCGCCTCGGGCATCGGCGACGCGCTCGCCGACAGCCTGAGCGACCTGGGTCTCCCGGTCATCGTCGCGGCCTACATCATCGCGGTCATCCTGCGCCTCGCCCAGGGCTCGGCGACCGTCGCCCTCGTCACCGCCGCGGGCCTCGCCGCCCCGGCCGTCATGGCCGGCGGCTTCTCACCGTTGCAGGTCGCCGCGATCACGCTGGCCACCGCCGCCGGCTCCGTCTTCGCCGGTCACGTGAACGACTCGGGCTTCTGGCTCGTCGGCCGACTCATGGGCATGGACGTCAAGACCACCCTCAAGACCTGGACCGTGCAGCAGACCATCGAATCGGTGCTCGGCTTCCTCGCCGCGCTCGCCGTCTTCGGAATCGGAGGACTCCTATGACCACCTCGAACGCCGAACTGTTCGACGTCTCGGACCGCCTGGCCCTCGTCACCGGTTCATCGCGCGGCCTCGGCCGCGCGCTGGCCCTGACGCTCGCGCGCGGGGGAGCCCGTCTGATCGTGCACGGGAGGGACGCGGATGCCGTGGAGCGGACGCGCGCCGAAGCCGAGGAGCTGTCGGGCCGCCCAGCGCACGCCGTGACCTTCGACGTCACGGATGCCGGGGCGGTGGAGAGCGGCGTGGGGCAGGTGCTCGAGACCTTCGGTGTGCCCGACGTCCTCGTCAACAACGCCGGCGTCCAGCGCCGCGCGCCCATCCACGAGTTCCCGGTCGCCGACTGGGACGACATCGTCGCGGCGAACCTCTCGGGCGTGTTCTACGTCTCGCGGTTCGTCACCCCCGCGATGGTCGCCCGCGGCTCCGGGAAGATCGTGAACGTCGCCTCGGTGCAGTCGCGTCTCGCGCGACGGACGATCGCGCCGTACTCGGCGACGAAGGGCGGCGTCGCGCAGCTCACCGCCGGGATGGCCGCCGACCTGGCTCGTCACGGCATCCAGGTCAACGCGCTCAGCCCCGGCTACTTCGCGACCGAGATGAACCGCGACCTCGTCGACGACCCGGAGTTCACGCGCTGGCTGACCCAGCGCACGCCGGCGGCGCGCTGGGGCGATTTCGACGAGCTGCGCGGGGCCCTGCTGTTCCTCGCGTCCGACGCGTCGAGCTTCGTCTCGGGGCAGAACATCTTCGTCGACGGCGGGATGACGGCGGTCGTCTGACCGCGGGGAGGAATGAGCATGAAGTCTCTGTCGATCGAGAGCGCGAACACCGCGATGGTGCGGGACGTCGAGGTGCCCGAGCCGGGCGAAGGGCAGGTGCGCCTGCGCGTCGAGTACGTGGGCATCTGCGGATCGGACCTGCACTACTACTTCGAGGGTGCCAACGGCGCGTTCGTCGTGCGCGAGCCCCTCGTCCCGGGGCACGAGCTCTCGGGCCGGGTCGATCTCGATCCCTCGGGTGCGCTCACCGCGGGCACACCGGTCACCGTGCACCCCGCGCGCTTCGGCACGCCCCGCGAGGGCATCGAAGACTCTCCGCACCTGTGGCCCGGCGGCTCGTACCTCGGCAGCGCGTCGACCTGGCCGCACACGCAGGGCGCGGCATCCGAGTTCCTGATCGTCGAGGCCGACATGGTGCGGGTCCTGCCCGCAGACCTGCCGGTGCGGCGGGCCGTCCTGGCCGAACCCCTCGCGGTGGCTCTCCACGCGCTCGGCAAGGCCGGTCCGGTCGAGGGGCTCGACGTGCTCGTCACCGGGTCCGGGCCGATCGGTCTCATGGCCGTGGCGGCAGCCGTGGCGGCTGGCGCGCGCGTCACCGCGACCGACGTGCTGTCGGGCCCGCTCGAGCGGGCCACGGCGTTGGGGGCGTCGACGACCATCGACGTGTCCGCCGACGCGGTCGACGCGAACGCCTATGCGGTGGTCCTGGAGTGCTCGGGCGTTCCCGTGTCGATCTCGACCGCACTGAAGGCCGTCCGCCCCGGCGGCACGGTCGTGCAGGTCGGCATGCTCCCCGACGAGCCGCGGCCCGTGAATCTCGCCCCCTTCATCTCGAAGGAGGTGCGCTACCTCGGCGCGTTCCGTTTCCGTGACGAGATCGACCGGGCCGTCGAACTGCTCGCCCGCACCCCCGCGATCGAGGCGGCTCTCACGCACGAGTTCGCGGTGACGGATGCCGCCGAGGCCTTCGCCACGGCACGGGATTCGCAGCGCTCGGGCAAGGTCGTCTTCGCCCTGTGAGAACGACGAACGCCCCGGCGGTCGCGACCACCGGGGCGTTCGTCTGTCGTCAGTCCTCGCTGCGCTCGGCGGTGAAGCGGCGGGTGACGGCGATGTCGCGCTCGCCGAGGCCGCGGTCGACGATCTCGTCGAATGCCGAACGCAGGGCGGGAAGCAGTGCCGGCCGCGTCTCGGTCGCGGCGGCGATGTCGGCGGCGAAGCGCAGGTCCTTCACCATGTAGCCGGCGACGCCGCTCGGGGAGTCGTCGCCGGTCACGAGCTTCTCGCGGCGGCTCTTCAGCAGGTTCGATCCCGCGTACCCGCCGCCGAGCAGCTCCCACAGCGCCGCGGGGTCCACGTCGGACCGGGCGGCGAGCTCGGTCGCCTCGCCGAGCGCGAGGATGGTGGCCGCCACGACCAGCTGGTTGCACGCCTTTGCGACCTCTCCCGCGCCGAGCGGACCGAGGCGCACCGGGGTGCCGCAGGGGGCGAGGAGGGCCGCGGCGAGATCGGTGTCGGCGGGGGAGCCGCCGAGCATGATCGAGAGTGTTCCCGCCTTCGCGCCGTCCTCCCCGCCCGAGACGGGGCCGTCCACGAGCCGGATGCCGTCGGGCAGGCGCTCCGCGAGCTCTCGCACGCCGACCGGGGAGGACGTGGATCCGATCAGGAGCAGGAACGGCCGTCCGTCGATGCCCGCGAGCAGGCCGTCCGGCCCGTCGAGGTGCTCCTCGAGCTGCGGAAGGTCGGGGAGCATCACGAGGACCGCGTCCGTGGCGGCGGCGAGCTCTCGCGCCGTCGGTGCCCACCGGGCTCCCGCCTCTGTCAGGGCGGGGCGTTCGCGGCGGGCGTGCACGGTGAGGGTCCCGCGTGCGGTCAGGAGGTGCTGAGCCATCGGCTCGCCCATCGCGCCGAGCCCCCAGACGCCGAGGCGCAGCTCGGCAGCGGGCGGGAACGGGCCGGTCTCTTCGTCGAGCGTGGTCATGGCGGCATCCTATCGACTGGACAACAGGTTGAACAGGGTTCAGTATGGTGAACGACGATTCGGTGAGCCGCGACGGGTCCCAGCTGCGCGGCGGGAGGAGACGACGACGATGTCGACACGCAAGAGCCTACGCGCGGTGGTGGCGGTGCCCCTGAAGGAGGAGCTCTGCCGGCTGATCGAGCGCCTCGAGCCGCGGATCGACCTCGTCCGCGACGCGTCCCTCACGCGCCCGATGCGCGGGCCCGCCGACTGGTCGGGGGATCCCGGCCACCAGCGCTCGATCGACGAGCAGCGCGCGTTCGACGCGATGGTCGACTCGGCCGAGGCGCTCTTCGGCATCCCGGATGTCGACCCCGCGGCCCTCGCCCGCACGGTCGCGGCGAACCCCGACCTGAGGTGGGTCATGACCACCGCCGCGGGGGGAGGGGGCCAGGTCAAGGCCGCCGACCTCGACCGGGCGGCTCTCGACCGCATCGTCTTCACCACGAGCGCGGGGGTCCACGGAGGACCGCTCGCCGAGTTCGCGGTGTTCGGCGTCCTCGCCGGCGCGAAAGACCTGCCGCGTCTCGCCGAGCAGCAGGCGGAGCGCCGGTGGACCGACCGCTGGGAGATGCGCCAGGTCGACGAGATGACGGTGCTCGTCGTCGGTCTCGGGGGCATCGGCGCCGAGTGCGCGCGCCGCTTCCACGCGCTCGGCGCAGAGGTCTGGGGGACCACGCGCTCGGGAGCCCCCGTCGAGGGGGTCGATCGCCTCGTCCCGCTCGACGAGCTGTCGAGCGCGGTCGCGGAGGTGGATGCCATCGTCGTCACGCTCCCGGGGACGGATCAGACCCACCACCTCCTCGGTGCCGACGTTCTCGCCGCGGTGAAGCCGGGGGTCATCCTCGCGAGCGTCGGGCGGGGGACCGTGATCGACGAAGAGGCGCTCCTCGGTGCCCTGGACGACGGTCGCGTCTCGTTCGCGGCCCTCGACGTGTTCGAGGTGGAGCCGCTCCCGAGCGACTCGCCGCTCTGGCGGCATCCGCGTGTCCTCGTGAGCCCGCATACCGCGGCGCTGAACGGCAAAGAAGAGGAGCGCATCGCGCGGCGCTTCGCCGAGAACGCCACGCGTCTGCTCGACGGCGAGCCGATGCGCGCGGTTGTCGATACGGTCGAGTTCTACTGACGCGTCGCGCCCTCGCGACGCCGGCACGACGGGAGGTCGCCGTGAGCGATGACGAAGCGAGCGCGATCGCGCGCGACCCGGCGCCCGCTGTCGGGCGCAGCATCCGCCTCCTGGGCCTGTTGGCCGAGGCGGGGCGCACCCTGACGCTCACCGAGCTGGCGGCCGGTCTCGGGCTGGCAAAGTCGTCGACGGCGAACCTCTGCCTGTCGCTCGAGGCGGGCCGCATGATCGAGCGCGTGCCGCTCGGGTACCGTCTCGGCATCCGCACGGCCGAGCTCGGGGGTGCCTTCGCCGCGCAGTTCAACCAGGTGCGCGAGTTCTACGCCGTCTGCGAGACCTCGCCGGCGCTGGCCTCCGAGCTCGTGCAGGTCGCCGTGCTCGACGACACCGACGCCCTGTACCTCGCGCGCTACGAGGGGTCCCGGTCGGTGCGCCTGGGCACGCCGCTGGGCTCGCGCCTGCCCGCCGCCCTGTCGGCGACCGGACGCGCGCTGTTGATGACGCGCAGCGACGACGACGTCCGGGCTCTGCTCACGCGCGGTCCGCTGCCGCGCCTCACCGAGCACAGCACGATCGACGTCGACGCCGTCATCGCCAAGCTCGCCGCCGCGCGCGAGCGCGGGTGGTCGGTCGACGAAGAGGAGTCATTCCGCGGGATCGTGGGCGTCGCCGTCCCGCTCGAGGGCTGGGCGCCGGGGGACCCGCAGCTCGCCCTGGGCGTCGGCATCCCGGTCGCCGACGCCACGCCCGAACGCGTCGCCCGCGTGGGCACCGCCTTGCGCGAGGCCGCCCGGGCTCTCACGAACCCCTTCAGCGCGTCACGCTCCCGCTGAGTTCTCCGCCTCACCGCCCCGAGAGGGGCGGTGTTCTGTGCTGCCTGCCGGGGCTGGGCGGGGAGATTCGTTCAACATATTGAACTGTGTCCACAGGGTTGGTACAGTCGGCCGAGTCGTAAAGACCCCAGCCGATCGAAGGAGATGGCCGTGACCACTGCATCCACACCGACAGCGCAGCCGCAGGATGATCCCGAATACGCCGCGAATCTTCGCCGCGCCACCCTCGCGTCGAGCATCGGGAGCGCGCTGGAGTACTTCGACTTCGCGCTCTACGGTCTCTCGACGGCCCTGATCTTCAACGTCCTCTTCTTCTCGCAGGACAACCCGGCCCTCGCCACGGTCGCGGCCTTCGCGACCTACGGCGTCGGCTTCCTCGCGCGGCCTTTCGGCGGACTGTTCTTCGGCGTCCTCGGCGACAAGCTCGGCCGCAAGTGGGTCCTCGTCATCACGATCCTGCTGATGGGTGGGGCGTCCACGGCCATCGGACTGCTCCCCACCTACGAAGCGGTCGGCATCCTCGCCCCGATCCTGCTCGTGATCATGCGCCTGCTGCAGGGCTTCGGAGCCGGTGCCGAGCAGGCCGGCGCGACCGTGCTGATGGCGGAGTACGCCCCGGTGAAGCGCCGCGGCTTCTTCTCGGCCCTGCCCTTCATCGGCATCCAGGCCGGCACCCTGCTCGCGGCCGTGGTCTTCAGCCTCATCTCCCTCCTGCCCGAGGATCAACTGCTCAGCTGGGGCTGGCGCGTGCCGTTCCTCGCGTCGTTCCTGCTGATCCTGCTCGCGCTGTTCATCCGCATGCGCCTGCGCGAGACCCCGACCTTCATCGAGCTCGAGAAGAGCGAGCAAATCGCCGAGCGCCCGATCCGCGACATCTTCACGCGGGGTCTTCCCGGCATCATCGTCGGCATCGGTCTGCGCATGGCCGAGAACGGCGGCTCGTACATGTTCAACACGCTCGCGCTGACGTTCTTCGTCGCCTCGGTCGGCGGTCAGGCCGACCGGAGCCTGCTGACGTGGGGTGTCACGATCGGCTCGCTCATCGGCATCTTCTCGGTGCCGCTGACCGGCGCCCTCTCCGATCGCATGGGTCGCCGGACCGTCTACCGCGCGGGTGCCCTGTTCATGCTCGTCTTCACGTTCCCGGCGTGGTGGCTCATCTCGCTCGGCAGCTACCCGATCACCATCGGCGTCATCGCGATCGGCATCGGCGTCGCCGTCAACTCCATGCTCGGACCCCAGTGCGCCATGCTCCCCGAGCTCTTCGGCAACCGTCACCGCTACCTCGGCGTCGCCATGGCGCGCGAGATCTCGGCGGTCCTCGCCGGTGGCCTCGCCGGTGTCCTGGGGGCGTACATCATCGCGGTGAGCGGGGCGAACTGGCTGCTGCTGGCGATCTACATGGCCACCCTCGCGCTCATCACGACCGCGTCGACCTTCCTCGTCCCCGAGACACTCCGCCGCGACCTCACGCGCACCGACGACGCGATCAAGGTGTCGCGCGAAGAGGCGGGCGAGGGCGTGGATGCCACGACCGTGACCGTGCGGACCATCCGATGACCCGCATCGCCCGGGTGCAGACGCCCGACGGCGTGCGCGTCGTCCGGCTCGACGGCGACCGGTTCATCCCGGTCCACGACCCGTACGCGGCGTTCGCGCGGGGCGAGGAGGTGACGGATGCCGGGACCCCGGTGACCGGAACCCTGCTCGCGCCGTGCGTCCCGACAGTCGTCGTCGGCATCGCCCAGAACGGGCCCGATCACGCGGCTCCCGTCCAGGCGTGGCTGAAGAGCCCTCGCACCGTCACGGGTCCGGACCGGACGGTCGCACTCCGCCGCGACGCCGGCACGACGGTCGCGGAGGCGGAGGTCGCGGTCGTCATCGGGCGCGACACGACCGGGCTGACGGCCGAGAACGCGCACGAGTACGTGCTCGGTGTCACGGCGGTGAACGATCTGTCGAGCCCGGACCGCTCGACGCTCGATCCGCGCAACTTCGAGTCGAAGTCGGGGGAGGGGTACACGCCCCTCGGTCCGTTCATCGACACCGCGATCGGTCTCGACGACGACGTCGCGCTGCGACTCGTCGCCGATGGCGAGGTCCTCGCCGACACCTCAGCGGGGGCATACCCCATGTCGCTGCGGACGTGCCTCGCGTACGTGGCGGGGTGGACGACGCTCGGGCCCGGGGACGTGATCATGATGGGCGCGCCGTTCTCGGCATCCCCCATCCGTCCGGGCGCGACCGTCGAGGTGGTCGTGGGTGAGATGAGACTGCGTACCCCCACGGCGTGAGGTCAGGGGGGCGTGGGGGGCCCGCACGTGCTGCGAGGCGGACCCGCGGTGGGCGGGTCCGCCTCGCTCTTCCCCGCGATGCGGGGGATGCCGTCGGCGGTCGTTCGCCCGGGGGCGAAGGGAGATCCGCTCGGTCAGTGCTTCTTGTAGCCGGCGTTGCGGCCCATCGAGAAGAGGGCGCCGATCGCGCCGATGCCGCCGACCAGGGCGACACCGCCGATGACCCAGAGCACGACGTGGGAGAAGAAGCCGCTGTCCATGATGATCCTTCGGGTCGGTGGGCTTCGATTCTACCGGGGTGTCGCGATGCTCTCCGACACGCGCGGGTCGTGCGCGAGCGCTCGCACTGGTAGACTTCCGGGGTACTTCGGCGAGGGACTGTCGCACACCGGCTGGTGAACGTGGCATCCGTGATCGACGCGGTGATGCAGGCCCCGGCTTTCCTCACGCGCTCGCGTTCGAGTCGAATCCAGACCACCGGTGCGGGCCGTGTTCCGCCCCCAAGCTGCGGGCCGCACGCCCGCGAGGAGAACATCATGTCGGAAGACAACAAGGTCGTCGCGGAGCTCCGCGAGAACTTCGGCAAGGGCTTCGCCCGTCGCCTGCGCGCCGCGGGCAAGATCCCCGCCGTCATCTACGGGCACGGCACCGAGCCCCAGCACGTCGCGCTGCCCGGTCACCAGACCGCGCTGCTCATCCGCCGCGCGAACGCGCTGCTCGACCTCGACATCGCGGGCAAGAGCCAGCTCGTCCTGGTCAAGGACGTGCAGAAGGACCCCGTGCGCCAGATCATCGAGCACATCGACCTCATCGTCGTGAAGAAGGGCGAGAAGGTCCAGGTCGACGTCCCCGTCGTCGTCGTCGGCGAGCCCTTCTCCGGCACCATCGCGATGCTCGACACCGCGACCGTGTCGCTCGAGGTCGAGGCCACCCACATCCCGCAGAACGTCGAGGTCGACGTCGAGGGCGCCGAGGACGGCACGCAGATCACCGCTGCCGACCTGAAGCTCCCCGCCGGCGCGAGCCTCGTGACCGAGCCCGAGACCCTCATCGTGGGCGTCTCGGTGCCGCTCGACACGCTGGCCGCCGAGGAAGAGATCGCCGAGGCCGACGCCGAGGTCGCCGAGGAGCAGTCCGAAGAGGCCGAGGCCGGCGACAACTGACACCGGACGGCTGCATCACGCAGTCCGTCGACGAGGGGGCGCGTTCTTCGCGCCCCCTCGTTTCGTCTCCGGCTGACCCGGAAGAATGGATGCCATGGCAGACACGTGGGTGATCGTCGGACTCGGCAACCCGGGTCCGCGTTACGAGGCGACCCGGCACAACATCGGCCAGATGGTCGTCGACGAGCTCGCCGCCCGGCGGAGCGAGGCCTTCCGCGCGCACAAGGCGAACGCCCGCGTCGCCGAGACGTGGCTGCGCCCCGGCGGCCCCAAGCTCGTCCTCGCGAAGCCCAACAGCTTCATGAACGTCTCCGGCGGCCCCGCCGCCGGGCTCGCGCGCTTCTACGACGTCGCCCCGGAGCGCGTCGTCGTCGTCCACGACGAGCTCGACATCCCGTACGACACGGTGAAGCTCAAGACCGGTGGCGGTCACGGGGGGCACAACGGGGTTCGCGATGTCGCGAAAGCCCTGGGGACCCCGGAGTTCCCGCGCGTGCGCGTCGGCATCGGTCGTCCCGTGGGGCGCCAGGACCCGGCCGACTGGGTCCTCGACCCGTTCGGTGCGACGGAGCGGCAGACGCTGCCGATCCTCGTCTCGGATGCGGCCGACGCGGTGGAGATGCTCGTCGAGCAGGGGCTGGTCGCGGCTCAGCAGCGGTTCCACGCTCCGCGGGCCTAGTACCGCCCCACCACGACGAATGCCCCGACCGTTCGGCCGGGGCATTCGTCGTGGCTCGATGGCTCAGCCGAAGGAGCTGGTGTAGGGCGCCGCTCCGGCGGCCGCGCCGGCACCGAAGACCACGGCGACCACGACACCGCCGAGGACGGCGAGGACGAGAGCGGCGATGCCGAACCCGCGACCCCGGTTCTTCGCCGTGGCGACGATGCCCTGGATGAAGCCCCAGAGGCCGAGGACGCCGAAGACGAGGAAGCCGGCGACCGTGAGCAGGCCCGCCGTGGCGGCGGCCTGCTGCTCGCCCGCGGAGAGGTTCGACGGGTCGATCTGGGGGGTGCCGTCGGGACCGGTGGTGGCGTACTGCACGAGCGCGCCGCTCTGCATGCCGCCGATGAACGCCAGGATCGAGCCGATGATGATGGCCGCGAGGGCGACGGCGAAGGCGATCAGGCCGAGGCGGTTCGAGGGCTTCTGCGGGGCGGCCGTCGGGGGCTGGTAGCCCGGGGACGCGGGATAGCCCGCTTGAGCTGCGGCGGCGTCGGCGCGCGTGGCGGGAGGAGGGTTGTACGGCTCAGGGGGCGGCGTGGTGCTGCTCACGGGGGTACTCCTTCGATCGTGGGATGGGATCATCCCGTCCTCGGGATTCTAGGGAAGCCCCCCGTTTTCTGAGAAGAACCTGGACGCGCGCGGCCAAACTTGGTAGCGGCCCCGGGTCAGGTGTAGCTCCCGCCTGCTCCGCTGACGGTTCCCGCCCCGGCGGCGAGGGCGAGGGCGACGAGCGCGGCGAAGACGAACGGGCCGAGGGCGGCCATGACGATCGCGACGATGCCCATCGGGCGCCCGCTGTCGCGCGCGGTGGCCATGATCCCCAGGACGAGTGCGGTGATGCCGAGGACGGTACCCGTCCAGAACGCCACCTCGACGACGAGGACGAGGTCGCGCACGGGGCTCAGGACGCGCAGATCGAGGTTCTGTCCGCCTTGCGCGACGATCTGCGCGCCGGCGCCCCTGCCCACGCGGAAGGCGGCGAAGCCCGCCACGGCGGGGGAGAGGACCATGCTCAGGATGCCGGCCACGAGCGCGAACGCCCCGAGCGGGCGTCGCTTCTTCGGCGACGACGGGGGAGCCAGGAGCGTCCCGGTCGCAGGGGCCACGTACGGGGCGGCGAAGGGCGACGACATGTCAGCACTCTACGAGACGCTCGCGCCGAGACTCTGTTCCACGGGCTCCCGCCCAGGCTCTCCGGGCTCCCGCCGACCCGATGTCGGTGGCCCCGCGTAGACTTTCCCGAGTGACAGTTCCCGGGATCGTGCGCGCCCTCGAGCAGGCTGAGTCGTATCGTGACGCCGCATCCGCGGCATCCGTCGATCTGTCTCTCTCCCTCGTCGACGGGCTCGATGCCCCCGTCATCGCGGGCCTCGTCGAGCGTCGCCGCGCGGCGGGCGACCCGGGGGCGGTGTTGGTGATCGCTCCGACCGGTCGTCGCGCCGAGTCCCTGGGTCCGGCTCTGGATGCCGTGCTCCCGGGCGCTCAGGTCCTGCACTTCCCCGCGTGGGAGACGCTGCCGCACGAACGCCTGAGCCCCAGCCCCGAGACGGTGGGCCGTCGCCTGGATGTGCTGCGTCGCATCGCCGCCTGGGACGGCGCGGTGCCGCTGGTCGTCACGGCATCCGTGCGCAGCGCCCTGCAACCCCTCGCGCCCGGTCTCGGCGACGTCTCGCCGGTCGAGCTGTCGGTCGGGGGCCGCGGTCACGAGCTCGAGGCGGTGACGACCCGACTCGTCGAGCTGGCGTACCACCGGGTCGACATGGTCTCGCGCCGCGGTGAGTTCGCGGTGCGCGGTGGCATCCTCGACGTGTTCCCCCCGGTGGCGGACCACCCCTATCGCGTGGAGTTCTTCGGCGACGAGGTCGACCAGATCCGCGCCTTCTCGGTCGCCGACCAGCGCTCGCTCCCGGGCGAGGTCACCGCCGTGACCCTCGTCCCCAGTCGTGAGCTGCTGCTCACCCCGGCGGTGCGGGCGCGCGCCGCCGCGCTCCGCGACGCGTACCCGGGGTTGCGTCAGCTGCTCGAGAAGATGGCCGAGGGCATCCCCGCCGAGGGCATGGAGTCCCTCATCCCCGTGCTGATCGACGACCTCACCACCCTCGTCGACTACCTGCCCGGCGGCAGCGCCGTCGCCCTCGTCGACCCCGAGCGCTCGCTCGCCCGTGCGACGACGCTCGGCGACACCAATCGCGAGTTCCTCGAGGCCGCCTGGTCGGCGGCGACCGCGGGGGCCGACACCCCCGTCGATCTCGACTCGGGCGATTTCGTGACGCTCGACGACCTCCACGAGCGCGCCAGCGGTCGCGGGGGAGTCTGGTGGCAGTTCAGCGCCTTCGATTCGGGAGCGGCGGATGCCGAAGACGAGGGCCTCGTCCGGGGCGACGGGTCCGCGCACCGTATCAAGGCCGACGCAGTCCCCTCGTTCCAGGGCAATGTCGACGGAGCCACGGCGCACGTCGGCGCGCTCCTCGCCGACGGCTGGTCGGTGATCGTCACGGCATCCGGTCCCGGAATGGTCGACCGCGCCCGCGACGTGCTCGCGGAGCGGGGGATCGCAGCACGCCGTGTCGATGACGTCCTCACCCCGCCCGAGTCCGGCGTGGCGCACGTCGTGTGCGCGCCCCTCGAGCGCGGCTTCGAGCTCGGCGAGGCGCGCTTCGCCGTCATCACCGAGACGGAGTTCTACGGCCGGTCGGTCGGCGGCGACAACCGCGGGGTGAAGAAGCTGGCGTCGCGTCGCCGCAACGTCGTCGACCCGCTGCAGCTCAAGCCCGGCGACGTCGTCGTGCACGCCACGCACGGCATCGGCAAGTTCCTCGAGCTGACGCAGCGCGAGGTCTCGAGCGGCGGCCGCAACGCCGTGAAGACGACGAAGGAGTACCTCGTCCTCGAGTACGCCCCGGCCAAGCGCGGCTACCCGGGCGACAAGCTGTTCGTGCCGACCGACCAGCTCGACCTGCTGTCGAAGTACGTCGGCGGCGAGGCCCCGACGCTGTCGAAGATGGGCGGCAGCGACTGGGCCGCGGCGAAGGGGCGCGCCCGCAAAGCCGTCCGCGACATCGCGGTCGAGCTGGTGAAGCTGTACTCCGCGCGCATGGCATCCAAGGGGTACGCGTTCGGTCCCGACACCCCGTGGCAGCGCGAGCTCGAAGAGGCCTTCCCGTTCGCCGAGACCCAGGATCAGCTGCAGACGATCGACGAGATCAAGGCCGACATGGAGAAGCCGATCCCGATGGATCGCCTTCTCTCCGGCGACGTGGGCTTCGGCAAGACCGAGGTCGCCGTGCGCGCCGCGTTCAAGGCCATCCAGGACGGCAAGCAGGTCGCGATGCTCGTGCCGACGACCCTGCTCGTCAAGCAGCACCTCGAGACCTTCGCGGAGCGCTTCGCTGGCTTCCCGGTCACGGTGCGGCCGCTCTCGCGCTTCCAGACCGACAAAGAGGCGAAGGCGACCCTCACGGGTCTCACCGACGGCACGGTCGACATGGTCATCGGAACCCACCGCATCCTCACCGAGAAGGTGATCTTCAAAGACCTCGGGCTCATGATCATCGACGAGGAGCAGCGTTTCGGCGTCGAGCACAAAGACCAGCTGAAGAAGCTCAAGACCAACGTCGACATCCTCGCGATGAGCGCCACGCCGATCCCGCGCACGCTCGAGATGGCGGTCACCGGGATCCGCGAGATGTCGACCCTGGCGACTCCGCCCGAGGACCGGCATCCGATCCTGTCGTACGTCGGCCCGCGCAACGACAAGCAGATCGCCGCGGCCATCCGCCGCGAGCTGCTGCGCGAGGGCCAGGTGTTCTACGTGCACAACCGCGTGTCGTCGATCCAGCGGGTCGCCGCGCACCTCGCCGAGCTGGTGCCCGAGGCGCGCATCGTCGTCGCGCACGGGCAGATGGGCGAGCACGCCCTCGAGCAGGTCGTCGACGACTTCTGGGAGCGGCGGGCCGACGTGCTCGTGTCGACCACGATCATCGAGACCGGTCTCGACATCTCGAACGCGAACACGATCATCATCGACCGCGCCGACAAGTACGGCCTGTCGCAGCTCCACCAGCTGCGCGGCCGCGTGGGACGCGGTCGCGACCGCGCGTACGCCTACTTCCTCTACGACGAGATGAAGCCGCTGTCCGAGACCGCCGCCGACCGTCTCGAGACGATCGCCGTCAACAACGACCTCGGCTCCGGCATGCAGGTCGCGCTGAAAGACCTCGAGCTGCGCGGCGCCGGCAACCTGCTGGGAGCGGAACAGGCGGGGCACATCGCCGGTGTCGGCTTCGACCTGTACCTGCGCATGATCGGCGAAGCCGTCTCGACGTTCCGCGGCGAGGACGTCGACGGTCCCACCGAGCTGCGGCTCGAGCTGCCGGTCGATGCACGCCTGCCCGAGTTCTACATCGACAGCGAGCGCCTGCGTCTCGAGGCGTATCAGAAGCTCTCGGCAGCGGCATCCGCCACCGCGAAGGACGATGCGATCGACCTCGTCGTCGAGGAGCTGCGCGACCGGTACGGCGAGCCCCCCGCGGAAGTCGAGGGACTCATCGCCATCGCCCGTCTGCGGCGTCGGGCCGCTCAGGCGGGTCTCGCGGATGTGGTCGCGATGGGCTCGAACCTGCGCGTCGCGCCGGCGAACCTCGCGGAGTCGATGCGCGTGCGCCTGCAGCGTCTCTACCCGAAGGCGAAGCTCGTGGCCGGAGGGGACGCCATGGTCGTCCCGCTTCCGCAGGACGCCGACGACGCCAACCTCATCGCGTGGGTGCGCCAGCTGCTCGACGCCCTGTGGCCGCTGCCCGTCGAGAAGACGGCCGAGACGGCGTCGGCGTGATCGTCGGCCTCGTCGGCATCACGCGCGCTGCGACCGGCGGGCAACGCGCGGCGCGCGCGGTGACCGACCGGCGATGACTCCGCTGCCAGAATGACCCCATGACCGACGTCGCGCCCGCAGCTCGGGTCCCGTCCCGTCCCGCGCTCGGTGCGCGCGCCTTCGACGCCCTCGACATCGCGGCCACGGCGCTGTTCGGACTCGAAGGGGCGGCCGCGGCAGCCCACGCCGGGTTCGACCTGCTGGGCGTCGTGGTGGTGGGCCTGATCGTCGCTCTCGCGGGAGGCGTCCTGCGCGACGTGCTCCTGGGCGATCTTCCTCCCGCGGCCCTGCGCACCCCGAGCCGCATCATCGCCGGTCTCGCGGCGGCTGTCGTCGCGTTCGTGTTCCTCGAGGTCGTCGACGCGTTTCCCGTCCTGCCCCTGCAGATCCTGGATGCCATCGGCCTCGCGCTCTTCGCCGTCACCGGCGCGCAGAAGGCCTGGGCCTCGGGCGCGAACCTCTGGGTCGTCACGATCCTCGGCACCCTCGCGGCGACCGGTGGGGGCGTCATCCGCGACGTGCTGCTGGAACGGACCCCGTACGTCCTGTCCGAGAGCATCTACGGCACCGCCGCCGCCGCGGGTGCGGCGGTGACCGGCATCCTGCTCGGGGTGACCGGTCGCCCGCGTCTGTCTCTCGGCGTCGGCTTCGTCGTGGCCCTCGCGCTGCGGCTCGGGGCCGTGATCTGGGGCTGGTCGCTGCCGAGGATCGCGTGACTCTCACGCTCCGCGGACCCGGAACCGCGGTTCGCCCCGTTCCGGGCCGCCCCTCGCTCGGGGCACGGGCGTTCGCGGCGCTGGACATCATCGCCACCGGGGTCCGCGGCGTCGAGGGTGCGGCGCTCGCCGCCCACGCGGGCTTCGACCTGCTCGGTGTTCTCGTGGTCGGTTTCGTGACCGCCGTCGTCGGGGGGATGCTGCGCGACGTCCTCCTCGGCGACCTGCCGCCGGCGGCCCTCCGCTCGTCGAGCCGCATCCTCGTCGCCCTCGCCGCGTCCGGGGCCGCCTTCGTCCTGCTGCGTCTCGTCGACGAGGTCCCGTCGACGGTGCTCCTCACCCTCGACGGGGTGGGTCTCGCCCTGTTCGCGGTGATCGGCGCGCAGAAGGCCTCGGCGCACGGAGCGAGCCTGTGGGTGGTCGTGGTGGTCGGAGTGGTCGCCGCGACGGGCGGGGGCGTCGTCCGCGACGTCCTGCTCGGGCAGACGCCCGTGCTGTTGACCCAGAGCGTCTACGGCGGGGCGGCCGCGCTCGGGGCCTCGGCGACCGGCATCCTGCTCGTGACGACCCGCCGCGCGCACCTGTCGATCGCGGTCGGCTTCGTCCTCGCCTTCGCGCTCCGCGAGACGGTTCTGCTGCTCGGCTGACGTGGAGGACGCGCGGGTCTACGCTGACCGCATGCGCTTCGCTCACCTCGGGGCCGAGCCCCGCATCCATCCCGACGCCGTGGTCGCGCCCACCGCCGTGATCAGCGGCGACGTCACGATCGGCGCCGGATGCCAGATCCTCCACGGTGCCGTCCTCACCTCGGAGGGGAGTCCCATCGTGCTGGGCGAGAACGTCATCGTGATGGAGAACGCCCTCGTGCGAGCGAGCTCCACGCACGCCGTCCACGTCGGTGCGCACACGCTCGTCGGGCCGATGGCGAGCGTCGCCGGTGCGGATGTGGGCGAAGAGGTGTTCCTCGCCACGGGGACGCGCGTGTTCAACGGGGCCGAGATCGGCGACCGCAGCGAGGTCCGCATCAACGCCGTGGTGCACCTGCGGACGATCCTTCCGGCCGAGACGGTCGTCCCGATCGGCTGGGTGGCCGTCGGCGACCCGCTGCAGCTGCTCGCTCCGGACCGCCACGACGAGATCTGGGCGGCGCAGAGAGAACTCGACTTCCCCGGGTACGTGTTCGGTCTCGATCGCGAGACTCCCGACCTCATGCTGCAGCTGACCGAGCGGTACGGCCGGAGCCTCGCCCGGCACGCCGACGATCACCGCCTCGACTGAGGCCGAAACGGCCCGGCCCGGGTGTGCCGTCGTGCGGAGTTCGCCGGCGACACGCCGGTTCGGGTGGGGCGGCGTGTCGGGGCCGTGGTCCGCGGGACGGTCCGCCGCCCGCTCCGCACAGCGGCGCGCCGACCCCCACGAGGGGAGCCGACGCGCCGAGGATCGAACGGATGCCGCTCAGCCGGTGTTCTGCAGACCCGCCGCCACACCGCTCACAGACAGCAGCAGCAGGCGCTGGTGCTCGGCATCCGGGGTCTCGGACTCGGCGGACGCGTCGCGGAGCGCCCGCAGCGCCCGCAGCTGCAGGAGCGAGAGGGCGTCGACGTACGGGCTGCGCATCTTCACCGCGCGCTGCAGCACCGGCTTGTTGCCGAGCAGACCGCCGCCGGTGATGCGCTCGACCCACGAACGGGTGAGCAGCATCTCGTCCATCACGAGCTGAGCGAGGTCGTCGCGGTCGCCGAGTGCGAGGTAGCGGCGGGCGATGCGCTCGTCGGCCTTGGCGAGGCTCATCGCGACGTTGTCGATCATCGTGCGGAACAGCGGCCACTGCTCGTAGGCGTCGCGCAGGCGCTGCTCGTCGCCGACGGCGTCGAGGGCGGTGCCCAGGCCGAACCAGCCGGCGAGGTTGATGCGGGCCTGCGTCCACGAGAACACCCACGGGATCGCTCGGAGGTCCTCGAGCGACTCGACCGACAGGCCGCGACGCGCGGGACGCGATCCGAGGGCGAGGTGCCCGAGCTCCTCCATCGGCGTCACGGTGGCGAACCACGGGGCGAAGCCCGGCGCCTTCACGAGGGCGAAGAAGCGCTCGCGCGAGGCGACGTCCATCGTCTTCGCGACATCGGCGAACGCTTCGGCCGCCCCGCGGTTGCGTCGTTCGATGGAGGGGGAGGATGCCGTGAGCACGGCGGCCGCGACCTGGTCGATGTGGCGCATCGCGATGTCGGGGTCGCCGTAGCGGGCGAAGATGACCTCGCCCTGCTCGGTGAGCTTGAAGCGACCGTCGACGGAGTGCGGGGGCTGCGCGAGGATCGCGGAGTTCGCCGGTCCGCCGCCGCGCCCGAGCGCGCCGCCGCGACCGTGGAAGAGCGTGAGCTCGATGCCCTCGGCCTGTGCCCACGTCGAGATCTCGGCCTGGGCCTCGTACAGCGCGAGGTTGGCGGCGACGGGGCCGACGTCCTTCGACGAGTCGGAGTAGCCCAGCATGACCTCGAGACGGCGGCCGGTGGCATCCAGTCGGCTCACGAACGAGGGGTGCGAGACGATCTCGGCGAGGATGCCGGGGGCCGCCTGCAGGTCGGCGAAGGTCTCGAACAGCGGGATGACGTCGAGCACGGGCAGGGCTTCGCCCGGCCCCATGGCGTAGGAGGCGAGCTCGTGCACGTTCGCGAGGTCTTCGGCGGACTGCGTGAACGACACGATGTACCGACCGGCGGCGCGGGGGCCGAAGCGCTCCTGCACGTAGGCGATCGAGCGGAACACCTCGAGCACCTCGTCGGTCTGCTCGCTGCGGGCACCGCCCGCGCGGAGCTCGTCGAGCACCTTGCGGTGCACGGCGGAGTGCTGGCGCACCTCGAGTTCGGTGAGGTGGAAGCCGTAGGTCTCGACCTGCCACACCAGGCGCTGCAGCGCGCCGTACGCCTGACGCGCGGCACCTGCGGCGACGAGCGAGTCCTGCACGGTCCGGAGGTCGGCGAGCAGGTGCTCGGGGTCGCGGTAGGCGAGGTCGGCGTTGCGCGTGCGAGTCGCGGCGATCTTGCGCGCGAGCAGCAGCAGGATGCGCCGATGCGGCTCGTCGGGGGAGCGCTCGGCGATCTCGGCGGCGGCGTCTTCGTCAGCCGCGCGCAAGCGGTGCCACAGAGCGACGAGGGCGTCGCTGGGCGGTGTGGTCTCGGCATCCAGGGTCAGTCCGCGACCCACGCGCTGCGTGGTGCGCTCGAGACCCAGGAGCACGTGCTCGCTCGCGATCGCGGCGGCCTTCCGGGTGACGGATGCCGTGACGAAGGGATTGCCGTCCCGGTCGCCGCCCACCCACGAGCCGACGCGGACGAACGGCTTCACGATCGGAGCGCGGGAGCCGGCGTGCTCGCCCTGGAGGATGTCGTCGATGCGGCGGTAGACGCGCGGCACGGCGGTGTAGAGCGTCTCGTCGAACACCGACATGACCGAGCGCACCTCGTCGACCGGCGACGGCTTCTCGCGCCGCAGCGGCGCGGTGCGCCAGAGCGTGTCGATCTCCTCGAGCATGCGGCGCTCCGCGCGTCGGCTCTCGGTGCCGCCGTCGGACGCATCGTCGTGCTCGGAGAGCAGCTCCGACAGTCGGCGGATGCTCGTCGAGATCGCCCGGCGGCGGGCCTCGGTGGGGTGAGCGGTGAAGACCGGGTGGAAGCGCAGGGCCTGCAGGCGCGCGAGCGCGGTCTCTTCGCCGACCTCGCTCGAGAGGCGCTCGAACGCCGTCGCGATCGTGTCGGGGGTGCCGCCGCGCGACGGGCGGTCGCCGCGTTCGCGCAGGATGCGCACGCGCTGGTGCTCCTCGACGAGATTGACGAGGTGGAAGTAGGCGGTGAAGGCCCGGGCCACCTCGTCGGCCCGCTCGATCGAGAAGCCGTCGGCGATCGCCGCGGCCCGCTCGAACGCCTCGGGCGTCTCGTCGGTGTAGGCCTGGATCGTCGCCGTGCGCAGTCGCTCGACGTCGTCGTACAGTCCGGGGGAGCCGCTCTCCTGAAGCACGCGGCCCAGGAGCGAACCGAGCAGGCGCACATCGGCGCGCATCTGCTCGGGGAGCTCCTGGCCGGCTTCGAAGCGGCCCACGAGGTCGATGGCCTCGGTCGGGGTCAGTTCTCGCACACGCCCCAGATTATCGGCGTCCCGTGTCGAGCAGATGACGCGGCGACACAGTGGTACACGCGCTGCCCGGTGCGGCGGTCCGAACTCCGGACTTTTCTCCGCCCGGGGCGGGCTTGCCGCGGATTCTTGCGGTCGCCGCCGCGCGGCATCCGAGATCTTCCGGAGTTCGGCCCGTCCCTGGCGCGCCGCGCGCCCGCGCGGGGGATACTCGGGGCAGCGGCGCCACCGCCGCCCGGGGAGGGAGACGCCGTGACCGAGGACGCGCTGCGACAGGCCGCCGAGACGATGCGCGCGGTGCGCGAGCGCTGCGCGTGGACGCGAACCATCGACCACCGCGACCTCGTGCCCTACCTCGTCGAGGAGAGCGCCGAGGTCATCGACGCCGTCGAAGAGGGCACGCGCGCCGATCTGCGCGAGGAGCTCGGCGATCTGCTCTGGCAGGTGCTGTTCCACGCCGAGATCGCGGCCGGCCACCCCGACGATCCCTTCGACATCGACGACGTCGCCCGGGGGCTGACCGAGAAGATGGTGCGGCGGCATCCGCACGTGTTCGCGGACGCCGTGGCATCCACGCCCGAAGAGGTCCTGGTGCACTGGAACGCGGCGAAGGCGGCGGAGAAGCACGATCGCACGAGCGTCCTCGACGGTGTCAGCGAGCACATGCCCTCGCTCGCCCTCGCGCAGAAGGTGATCGGCAAGGCCGCGCAGGTCGGGGTCGACGCCCCGCATCACCGGCTCGCCGATCCCGAGTCCGAGGCCGAGCTCGGTGACGCCCTGCTCGCCCTGGTCCAGCTCGCCCGGGAGCGCGGCTGGGACGCTGAGCGCGCCCTGCGCGAGCGCCTGCGCACCGTCCGCGCCGATGTGCGGGCCGCCGAGCGGCCCTGATCGCCCGGCGAGATCGCACGATCGGTCCGAGTGCGCACGCCGTGGCGGCACCGAACCGGGCGACCTGGAGCCGAACGGGTGATCTCGATCGCGCGAGGCACCGAGGCGGAGCGACGCTGAGAGCCTGGAACAATGGGACCGTGGCATCCGTGAACCCGCCGCGCGGCATGCGCGACTTCCTCCCCGCTGACAAGGCCCGTCGCGAGCGCGTGCTCGCCGTCATCCGCGAGCGCTATCGCGCGCACGGCTTCGACGAGATCGAGACCCCCGTCATGGAGGAGTACAGCCGCCTGCACGCCGGCCTCGGCGGCGACAACGAGAAGCTCTCGTTCAGCATCCTGAAGCGGGGAATGGATGCCGAGGGCATCCGCGCCGCGGCCGACGATCCGGCCGCGCTGGCCGACCTGGGCCTGCGCTACGACCTCACGGTTCCGCTGGCGCGCTTCTACGCGACGAACCGGGCGCAGCTTCCCACGGTGTTCCGCGCGATCCAGATGGCTCCGGTGTGGCGGGCAGAGCGCCCGCAGAAGGGGCGCTACCGCCAGTTCCTGCAGTGCGACATCGACATCATCGGCGACGCGTCCGCCCGCGCCGAGGCCGAGCTCATGATCGCGAGTCTCGATGTGCTCGACGCGCTCGGGCTCGAGGGCGGGTCGATCCGCGTGAACGACCGGCGCGTGCTCGATGCGATGCTGGACGTCTTCGGCTTCGCCCCCGACGAGCGCCCCGGGGTGCTCATCACGATCGACAAGCTCGACAAGGTCGGCTCCTCGGGCGTCGTCGCCGAGCTGCGCGAGCGCGGAGCGACCGCTGGGGCCGTGGACGCCCTCGCGGCGTACCTCGATCGACCGGCGGGTGCGCCGAGCTTCGACGACGCGGGCATCCGCGCGGCTCTGCCCGCCGGCATCCCCGACGAGGTCATCGCCCACCTCGTCGCCCTGGGGGAGACGGTCGCAGCCGCCCGCGGTGCGGACGCACCGCTCGTGTTCGACCCGTTCCTCGTGCGCGGCATGGGCTACTACACCGGCACGATCTTCGAGCTCGCGCACCCGAGCGTCGACTACTCGCTCGGCGGCGGCGGCCGCTACGACGGCATGATCGGTCGGTTCCTCGGCCAGCAGGTGCCGGCGGTGGGCTTCTCGATCGGCTTCGAGCGCATCGTCGATCTCCTGCCCGACGCGGACGCCGACGGCGAGCGCTCGGTCGTGCTCGTGCACGACCGCGACGTACCGCTCGCGCAGCTGCTCGCCCTGAAGGCGCAGCTGATCGCCGACGGCGTACGCGTGCGCGTCGAGCAGCGGCCCAAGAACATGAAGGCGCTGCTCGAACGTTCGGCCGCCGACGGGTACACGGCGTTCGCCCCCGTCGGGGTGGACACGACGGCCGAGTCGCTGGAGATCCGTCCGCTGAGCTGAGGGTGCTTCCGCGGGGCGCTGCCGGCGGGCCGTACTCCGCCGCGCGATCGGCGCCGCGCCGCCACGCCGACCGGCGCTACGCCACCGCGCTGATGAGCGCCTCGTCCGGACTCTCCGCCGCGAGCCGTTCGAGCCGCGTGGCGGTCGCGGCATCCCGGGGCGAGAACCACACCACCCGCGAGCCCAACCCCTCGTCGATCCACAGGCTCGACATCTCGAGGTGCAGCTCGCCCACGCGGGAGTGCACGAGGTGCTTGACCGCGTTGCGCTCCCCGCCGACGTCGCCCAGGCGCCAGAGGTCGCCGAACCGCGGGGACTCCGCCTCGAGTTCCGCGACGAACCGCTGCCACGAGGGCTCCTCGTGGTGCCGGCCGTACGCCGCGCGCAGGCGTGCCGCGATGCGCCGCTGGGCGTGATCGAGGTCGACGTGCGCGTGCTGCCACGCCGTGTCCGTGAACAGCAGAACGGCGCAGTTGCGGCGGTCAGTCGGGATCTGGTCGAGATCGTCGAAGAGGTAGCGGTACGAACGGTTGTACGCGCGGATGTCGAAGCGCGCCGTCTGCACCGCCGCGGGGTAGGGGAGGAGCTTCTCGAGCAGGTCGAGGTGCGTCTGCCCGACGCACGGGCGCGCCTCGCGGTCGGGCACGGGCAGGTCGGCGAGGGCGAACAGGTGATCGCGCTCGTCGTCGCTCAACAGCAGGGCACGGGCGATCGCGGCCACGACCTGCGCGGAGGCGGCGATCGGGCGCCCCTGCTCGAGCCAGGTGTACCAGGTGAGCCCGACCCCGGCGAGCTGCGCGACCTCTTCACGGCGGAGCCCCGCGACGCGGCGTCGGGTGCCGTCGGGCAGGCCGACATCGGCGGGGCGCAGTCGCGCGCGACGGCTGCGCAGGAAACCCGCGAACTCGGCGCGGGCGTCGTCGGACCGACTCATGGCATCCCTCCCTCTCCGGCGATCCTAGGACCGCCCTCCGGCTCGTCCTCGCGCGGTGGGGAGTGCTCTCAGTACCAGGATGAACGCACTCCTGGTACCAGGATGCCGGCCCCTCCATGCTGGCACCATGACCACCTCCGCACAGCCCGCCACCGGCAGCGCCCCCGTGCCGATCCGCCCCGGCCTGCCCGACTCCGGCGGCGCCCCGGTTCCCACCTGGCGCTATCTCGGCTTCCTCCTCGGCCCCGGGGTGGGGACGTTCGCCTTCAACGCCGTGACGGTGATCCTGCCGACGCTGCGCGAACGCTTCGGCGCCGGAGACGTGGCTCTCGAACTCGTCATCGCGGGCTACGGCATCCCCTTCGCCGTGCTGCTGATCCTCGGAGGCCGCCTCGGCGACCGCTTCGGCCGCCACCGCCTGTACGCGATCGGCATGGGACTCTTCCTCGTCTCGGCGATCGCGTGCGCTCTCGCTCCTTCGATCGAGACGCTGATCGCGGCTCGCGTCGTGCAGGGCGTCGGCGCGGCGCTGTGCACCCCGCAGGTGCTCGCGACGATCCAGGCGACCTCGAACGGCTCCGCCCGCACCCGCGCGATCGCCGCCTTCGGCGCCAGCGGTGGGATCGGCGCGGCGGTCGGTCAGGTGTCCGGTGGAGCGCTCGCGGCGCTGTCGTTCGGCCCCGTCGAGGGGTGGCGCGCGGTGTTCGTCGTCGTGGCGCTCATCGCCGTGGCCGCGATCGTCCTCGCCCCGCTCGCGCCGAGGTCGCGGGCGCACGAGGTCGTCGCGATCGACGTCGTCGGCACCGCGGCGCTGGCCCTCGGCATCCTGGCCGCCTCCGTCGCCCTGACGTTCGGTCCCGTGTGGAACTGGTCGTGGCCGGTCGCCCTCGTCCTCGTGATCGCCGCCGCGGCCCTGTGGGGCATGTGGAGACACCAGGATGCCATCGAGCGCTCCGGCCGCGTTCCGTTGCTGCCCCCGAGCGTCCTGCGCCTGCGCGCCCTGCAGTTCGGGCTGCTGGCGGCGGGGCTCTTCTTCGCCGGATACTCGGCCCTTCTCTACGTCTTCCCGCGGGCTGTCGAAGCCGGCGGCCTCACGTCGCTGCAGGCGGGGATGGCGCTGCTGCCGTTCGCGGTGGTGTTCGCGGCGATGTCGCTGGCGGTGGCCCGCATCCAGAGCCGCCTGGGCGATGCGACCCTGATCCTCGGGGTGACCCTGCAGATCGTGGCACTGCTCGGAATGGCCGGCACCCTCGCGGTGGCGTGGGGAAGCGATGTCGGCCTGTGGCTGCAGCCGGCCCTCGTGCTACTGGGTGCGGGTCAGGCGCTCATCTTCTCGCCGCTGACCCAGCTCGTCGTGCGCGAGGTCCCGGTGGAGGCGGCGGGCCTGTCGGGCGGCATGTTCAGCACGGCGCAGCAGCTCGCGCTCTCGTTCGGGGTGATCGTCATCGGCGGGCTCGTGAGCGTCACCGGCGCCGCCGGACGCGACGAGCTGTTCGCGGGCCTCGCCCTCGACATCGCGCTCGCCGTGGCGGTGCTGGTAGTCGCCGTCGCCCTCCGGTCCCGGGCCCGGCGCGCCCTCGGGTGAGGTCCCGGCGCCGGGGTTCGGGACGCCGCGGGGGCGGCGACGTGCCGGCGCCGAGGACTCCGGATGCCGCGGCCCCGGCGTCTCCCCGCCGTCACGGCGCGTCCACCGGGCGTTCATCGTGGGCGAGTGTCATCGGAGGATGCGTGCGCGTCGACCGGTGACCCTGACCGCCGCCTCCACGGTGGCCGTGCTCGGCGCGACCGCCGTGGCGATGCGGACGCTCATCTCCCGGCAGGCCGCGATCGCCCGACGCCGCATCGGCAAACCGCTCGGAGAGCAGGCCCTGGACGCGGATCGCGTGTGGCGCCGCAAGAAGCACCCGGGGGAGCCGGTCGAGCTGCTGCTGCTCGGCGACTCGATCGCCGCGGGGCTCGGTGCCGGCCACCGGCGGGACACGCTGGGCGCGCGACTCGCGAAGGGCATCGCGCGCGACGCAGCCCGTCCCGTGCGGCTCCGCACCGCCGCGGTCGTGGGGTCGGAGACCTCGGCGCTGACCGCGCAGCTCGCGGAACTCCCGCCGGAGTATCGCGCCGACGTCGCCGTCATCGTGGTGGGCGGGAACGACGTCACCCACCGCGTCCCCGCGACGCGGGCCGCCGCACAGCTCGAGGAGGCCATCGGCATCCTGAGGGACCGGGGGATGCCGGTGGTCGTCGGCACCTGTCCGGATCTGGGGACGCTGCGGGCCGTGCCGCAGCCTCTGCGCACCCTCGCCTCGCGCTCCTCGCGGCAGCTCGCGGCGGCGCAGGCCCGTGCCGCCCACCGGGCGGGCGCGCGCGTGGTGGGTCTCGCTCGGGCGGTGGGACCGGTGTTCGCCGAGAACCCCGACGAGATGTTCAGCATCGACCGCTTCCATCCCAGCGCCCTCGGCTACCGCCGCACGGCCGACGCCCTGCTCCCCGCGGTGCGCGCCGCGCTCGCCTCGACCACCGACTCCGTCGGCCCCTCGGCCAACCCATAGCTCGCCGCCGTACTCTGCCCGCACGCCTCCCATCGATGTCTTCCTCAGCACCTGGCGCGCCGATCCGCTCACTCTCGGCGTGCTCTTCGTGGCATCCGTCGCCTACCTGCTCGGGGTCCGCCGCGTGCGGCGCCGAGGGGAGCCGTGGCCGATGCGGCGCACGATCGGCTTCTTCGCCCTCGGACTGCTGCCGTACGCCGTGATCGAGCTCGGATTCCTCGGGGTGTACTCGTCCGAGCTGCGCTGGGCGTTCTCGACCCGCATCGCGCTGCTGATCTTCGCCATCCCCGCCGGCATCGCCGCCGGTCGTCCCCTCGATCTCGTCCCCGCGCACGTCCGGGAGAAGATCCTCGCATCCCGTCTCACGCGCATCTTCGGCAACGCGATGGTCGCCACCATCGTGATCGCGGCGGTGTTCTGCCTGTTCCTCACGCCCGTGGCCGGCATCCTGCGCGTGAATCCCGTGGTGGAGGCGTCGCTCGGGATCGTCGTCCCCCTCGTGGGTCTCGCGATGGTGCTGCCGATGATGGCCCTCGGCGCGGTGCACACCGGCACCTTCATCGCGATCGAGTTCCTCCTCGCCTTCGTCGAGCTGCTGATCGACTCCGTCCCGGGCCTTCTCCTGCGGTTGAACGACAACGTCGTCGATCTGATCCCTGATGCCGCACGCGCGGTCTCGTGGTGGCCCTCGATGCTGCACGACCAGCACCTCGCGGGCGACATGATCTGGTTCATCGCGGAGTTCGCCGACGTCCCGATCCTCGTCATCCTCATGATCCGGTGGATGCGCAGCGACCGCGTGGAGGCGAAGGGCTTCGACGACCTCTCCGACGAGGAGTACGACGAGATGACCCGCGCGCACCTGCGCGGCGAACGTTGACCCGCGCCGCCCGTCCCGACAGGGTGGAAGGGTGCCCACCTCCGACGACGTCGACGCGTTCCTGACCGACACCCTGGTCGGCGACGACCCGGTTCTGGATGCCGTCCTGCGAACGCAGCACGACGCCGGCCTCCCGTCGATCGAGGTGGCTCCCGTCAACGCGAAGTTCCTGCACCTGCTCACCCGCATCGCCGGCGCACGTCGGGTCCTCGAGATCGGCACCCTCGGCGGATACTCGACCATCTGGTTCGCGCGCGCCGTCGGTGCGGACGGCCGCGTCGTCACGATCGAGGCCGAGTCCGCCAACGCGGAGATCGCCCGCGCCAACCTCGAACGCGCCGGTGTCGCCGACCGTGTCGAGGTACGGGAGGGACGGGGAGCCGACGTCCTTCCCACCCTCGAGGGCGGAGAACCCTTCGACCTGGTCTTCATCGATGCCGACAAGGAATCGAACACGATCTACCTCGACTGGGCCGCGCGCCTGGGCCGCTCCGGCACCGTCGTCGTGCTCGACAACGTCGTGCGCGGGGGAGAGGTCGCCGACCCCGGCACGGCCGATGCGAAGGTGCAGGGCGCTCGCCGCGGCATCCTGATGCTCGGCACCGATCCCCGCTTCGACGCCACCGCTCTGCAGACGCTCGACCGCAAGGGATGGGACGGCGTCGCCCTCGCGATCGTGGTCGACCCCACGCCCGGCGAGCGGGGTCACTAGACTCGACCACGGACCGACGACGCTCCGCCCTCTTCCACCCAAGAACCAACGAGGAGTCCTTCGTGGCACTTATCGAGGCTGTCAACGCGCGCGAGATCCTGGATTCGCGCGGTAACCCGACCGTCGAGGTGGAGGTGCTCCTCGACGACGGAATCGTCCAGCGGGCGGCCGTCCCCTCCGGCGCGTCCACCGGCGCGTTCGAGGCCTACGAGCTGCGCGACGGCGACAAGAGCCGCTACAGCGGCAAGGGCGTGCTCAAGGCCGTCGCCGCGGTCGTCGACGAGCTCGGCCCCGCCATCGAGGGCGTCGAGGCCAGCGAGCAGCGCATCATCGACGAGATCCTCATCGAGACCGACGGCACCGAGAACAAGTCGCGCACCGGCGCCAACGCCATCCTCGGCGTCTCGCTCGCCGTCGCGAAGGCCGCCGCCGACAGCGCCGACCTGCCGCTGTTCCGCTACCTCGGCGGTCCGAACGCGCACCTGCTGCCCGTTCCGCTGTTCAACGTCATCAACGGCGGCGAGCACGCCGACAACGGCATCGACTTCCAGGAGTTCTTCCTCGCCCCCATCGGCGCCGACACCTACGGCGAGTCGCTGCGCTGGGGCACCGAGGTCTACCACATCCTCAAGGGCGAGCTGAAGTCCGCCGGCTACAACACCGGTCTCGGCGACGAGGGCGGCTTCGCCCCCGACCTGCCCAGCAACCGCGAGGGCCTCGACTTCCTCATCCGCGCGATCGAGAAGGCCGGCTTCACCCCCGGCAAGGACATCGCCGTCGGCCTCGACGTCGCCGCCACCGAGTTCTACAAGGACGGCGTGTACACCGTCGAGGGCAAGGAGTGGAGCGTCGACACGCTCGTCGACTACTTCGCCGACCTCGTCGCGAACTTCCCGATCGTCACGATCGAGGACGCCCTCGCCGAAGACGACTGGGACGGCTGGAAGAAGCTGACGGATGCCATCGGCTCCAAGGTCCAGCTCGTCGGCGACGACCTGTTCGTCACCAACCCCAAGCGCCTGCAGCAGGGCATCGACCTCGGTGTCGCCAACTCGCTGCTCGTGAAGGTCAACCAGATCGGCACGCTGTCCGAGACGCTCGACGCGATCTCGCTGGCGACCCGCTCGGGCTACACCTCGATGCTGTCGCACCGTTCGGGCGAGACCGAGGACACCACGATCGCCGACCTCGCCGTCGCGGTCAACGCCGGCCAGATCAAGACCGGTGCCCCCGCGCGCAGCGAGCGCGTCGCGAAGTACAACCAGCTGCTCCGCATCGAGGAGGACCTCGGCGACGCCGCGGTCTTCGCGGGCCGCTCGGCGTTCCCCCGTTTCAAGGGCTGAGCGTCTGACACCGTGAGGAGGGGGAGCCGTGCGGCTCCCCCTCCTTTCGTGTTCCCGGACGCGTCGCGGGGTGTTCGCCGAGACCCTCGGCGGTCCTCGGCGCGTCCCCGGGTCCGCACGGGTCGGCGACGTAGACTCGGCTCCGCCCGTCGCCGGAACGCTCGGGTGAGAACGAGAGGGGATGCCGTGGACCGACCGACACTGCCCCCTCGCGGGCCGGCATCCGGGGGCGCTCCGGGTACCTCGGGCAAGGGCGCGAAGCCGAAGGGTCCCGCCTCGCGTGCCGCGAAGAGCCCGACCGCGAGCTCGGCCGGGAAGGCCCGCTCACAGGGCTCAGTGTCGAAGCGCCCCGCCCCCTCCGCCGCACGCCCCGCGGCCGCGCAACGCCGCGTCGACGTGCGGGGGTGGCTCGGCGGCATCCGGGTCTCCGGGTTCGTCGTGATCATGCTCGGTCTGGTCGTCCTCGGGACGTTCGTGCTCGTGCCCACCGTCGGCACCTACATGGACCAGCGCCAGCAGATCCAGGCGCTCAAGAGCGCCGTGGCCCTGAGCCAGTCCGAGGTCGCCGACCTGCAGTCGCAGCGCGAGCGGTGGTCGGACCCCGCCTACATCACCACGCAGGCCCGCGAACGCCTGTACTACACGATGCCCGGAGAGGTCGTGTACCTCATCGACGACGACCTCCCCGCCTCGGCCGCCCTGCAGGAGCAGGCCGACGTGAGCGGTGACGTGAGCCAGACCCGCACCGACTGGATGTCGCAGTTCATGCGCTCGCTGACCTCGGCGGGATCGGCGCAGGTCGCGGTTCCCCCGGTCGGTGTTCCCGACCCGACGCCGACGCCCGACGCGCCGCCCGCTCCCTGACCGGGCTCGCACTCGCCGGTCTGCGGTGCGCGGCCCCATGCTCCTCGGTGGGCGTGCAGCGCCGCCGGGTACCCTGAGAGCGATGACTACCACGCAGCTTCCCCCCGCCTCCGACGCCGATCTCGCCGTTCTCCAGGCGCAGCTCGGCCGTGTGCCGCGCGGCGTGGTCGGCATCGCGGCGCGCTGCGTCTGCGGAAACCCGACCGTGGTGGCGACCTCTCCGCGTCTCGACGACGGCAGCCCGTTCCCCACCTTCTACTACCTCACGCACCCCGCGGCGACCGCCGCGATGTCGGTGCTCGAGGCGGGGCACGTGATGAAGGAGTTCCAGGACGAGCTCGCCGAGGACGATGACCTGCGCGCCGCCTACCTCGCCGCACACGAGGCCTACCTCCGCGACCGCGCGGCCTACGGCGAGCCCGACGAGATCGCCGGGATCTCCGCCGGCGGGATGCCGACGCGCGTGAAGTGCCTGCACGCGCTCGCGGGCCATTCCCTCGCCGCGGGCCCGGGCGTCAACCCGATCGGCGATCGCGCTCTCGCCCGGGGGACCTGGTCGCCCGAGCGGTGCGTCTGCGAGACCCCCGGAGCCGGCGGATGAGACGCGTCGTCGCCGCGGCGGCATCCCTCGTTCTCGCGGTGATGCTCAGCGGGGCGACGACCGCCCCCGTGCCGGAGGACCCGACGGACAGCGTCCGGGCCGGGGAGTACTGGCTCGACCAGTACGGCATCCGTGACGCGTGGAACACCACCCGCGGGGCGGGCCAGAAGATCGCCATCATCGACACCGGCATCGGTCGCGGGCCCGTCGAGTTCAACGGGGCGGTCGTGGGCGGCACCGACGTGTCGGGGGCAGGATCCTCGGACGGCCGGACGCCGGTCGGCGCCGTGGACTCCAACCACGGCAGCTGGGTCGCCTCCCTCGCCGCCTCTCGCGGAACCGGGAACGGCCGCGGCATGATCGGGGTCGCCCCCGAGGCCGAGCTGCTCTCGATCTCGATCGGTTTCGGGGCGTCGGCCTCGGTCCCGTTCACGGAGCAGATCGCGAAGGCCATGCGCTGGGCCGTCGACCAGGGTGCCACCGTCATCAACCTGTCGTTGACGACGAACACCCTCGACTGGGACCCCAGCTGGGACGACGCGTTCATGTACGCGTTCGACCACGACGTCGTCGTGGTGGTGGCGGCGGGCAATCGGGGGAGCGGCACCGACCGCGTGGGCGCCCCCGCGACGATCCCGGGCGTTCTCGCCGTGGGCGGGGTGGATCCGTCCGGACGTGCGAGCAGCGACGCCTCGACCCAGGGCATCACGATCGGCATCTCGGCCCCCAGTGAGCGGCTCCTGGGCGTCTCCGCCGACGGGACGCTCGCCCAGTGGAACGGCACGAGCGGCGCGGCTCCCATCGTGGCCGGCATCGCCGCTCTCGTCCGCGCGGCGCATCCCGGGATGGATGCCGACAACGTCCTGAACCGTCTCATCTCCACCGCCAAGCCCGCCCCGGGCACGGCCCCCGGGCTCGATCTGCTGTACGGCTACGGTCTCGTGGACGCCTCCCGTGCCGTGTCGGCGGATGTGCCGTCGGTGTCGGAGAACCCCCTCGGCAGTCTCGAGGACTGGATCCGCGTGTATCGACGGGCCGACAGCGAGCCGAGCCCGACGCCGAGTTCGGCCCCGGTGGAGATCCCGCCGCTGCCGCCCGTCGAGGGGCCGCCCTCCGCGAGTTCGCCTCTGCTGCCGTCGCGCGATACCGTGCTGTACGGGTCACTGCCGCTCGCGGGTGCCACGCTCGCGGCTATAATGATTGCGCTCGGCGTCAGTGCTGCTGCCCGGCGAATTCGAAAGGCGCGCATTCCTCGCGAGCCGAGCCGCACCACAAACCAGGAGTCTCTCCCATCGTGACCAGCACCGTGCCCAGGATCCTCATTGTCGGCGGAGGCTACGCGGGTTTCTACACCGCGTGGAAGCTCGAGAAGCTGCTCGGCCGCGGCGAGGCCGAGGTCACCATCGTCGACCCGCTGCCGTACATGACCTACCAGCCCTTCCTCCCCGAGGTCGCGGCCGGTGAGATCGAGCCGCGCCACGTCGTCGTCGGCCTCCGTCGTCACCTCAAGCGCACCACGGTCATCGCGGGCAAGGTCACGGGGATCAACCACGCGACCAAGACCGCGACGATCACCCCGATCGTGGGCGAAGAGACCTGGCAGCACGAGTACGACCAGATCGTCGTGACCGCCGGTGCCGTCTCGCGCACGTTCCCGATCCCGGGCATCGCCGAGAACGCGATCGGCCTCAAGACCATCGAAGAGGCCGTCGCCATCCGCGACCGCCTCACCTCGAACTTCGACAAGGCGTCGGTGCTCCCGGCCGGTCCCGAGCGCGACCGTCTGCTGACCGTCGTCGTCGTCGGCGGTGGCTTCGCCGGTATCGAGGTCTTCGCCGAACTGCGCGCCTACGCGTCGTCGCTGCTGAAGTCCTACCCCCAGCTGTCGTTCGACGACACGCACTTCCACCTCATCGAGGCGATGGGCCGCATCATGCCCGAGGTCTCGCAGAAGACGAGCGAGTGGGTGCTGAAGGATCTGGCGAAGAAGGGTGCCTTCGTGCACCTCGACACGCAGGTCAAGGGTGCGGTCGACGGCGTCATCGAGCTCTCCACCGGTGAGCAGCTCCCCAGCGACCTCATCATCTGGACCGCCGGTGTCATGGCGAACCCCACCGTCGTGCGCGGCAGCGACCTGCCGGTCGAGGAGCGTGGCCGCATCCGCACCCGCCCCGACCTCCGCGTGGGCACCGACGAAGAGTTCGTCGAGGGCGCGTGGGCGGCCGGCGATGTCTCGGCCGTGCCCGACCTCTCGGGCGGCGGCGTCGGCGGCTTCTGCGTCCCGAACGCGCAGCACGCCGTCCGCCAGGGCAAGCTCATGGCGAAGAACATCGTGGCGGTCCTGCGGGGCGAGCAGCCCAAGCAGTACTTCCACAAGAACCTCGGTGCCGTCGCCGGTCTGGGCCTGTACAACGGTGCCTTCCAGTCCGGCAAGATCGCGCTGACCGGTTTCATCGCGTGGCTCGCGCACCGCGGCTACCACGGTCTGGCGATGCCCACGTGGGAGCGAAAGTTCCGCGTGATCGGCGACTGGGTGCAGAACTTCGTGCACGGCCGCGAGACCGTCAGCCTCGAGGCCGTGCAGAACCCGCGCGCCACCTTCGAGGAGTTCGCGGCCCGCCCGCGTCCCGCGGCTCCCGCCGCCGACGCGCCCGCGGCCGAGAAGAAGCCCGAGCCCGTCGCCGCGAAGTAACACTCCGCGTCCCGAGACCCCCGCCCCTTCCACGGGTGCGGGGGTCTCGTCGTTCGCGGATGCCGCGGCGCCGCGGCGCGCACCGCGTGGTGGCCGGCGCGCACCCGCCGAGATCACACGGCCCGTCCGAGCGCACGCGATGGGTGCTCGACGCCGCGGACGATCTCGCGCGGGATGTGTGATGTCGCCGGGATACTCGCGCTATACAGCCCGCGATACGGTGGAGCCACGGGCCCCCGTAGCCCAATGGCAGAGGCAGGCGACTTAAAATCGCTTCAGTGTGGGTTCGAGTCCCACCGGGGGTACAGACGACGACCTCCCTGTCGCTTCCCCGGGCTCCATCCACATCGCCTGAGAGTCCCCGTCACACCTCGGTTCCCCGCCCCGCCCCGCGGTTACACTGAAGGGCAATCTTCCGAACGGAGTGTGGGGACTTATGTGGGAGTGGCTCGTACCGGTCTTGGTGATCGTCGGCATCGTGGTGATCGCCGGCATCTACCTGTGGGCCACTTACAACTCGCTCGTCGCGCTCAACGTGCGCGTCGACGAGGCATGGAGTGACATCACGGTTCAGCTCAAGCGCCGAGCGGACCTGCTTCCGAACCTCATCGAGACGGTCAAGGGGTACGCCTCGCACGAGAAGGCCGTGTTCGAGAACGTCACGCGCGCCCGCGCCGAGACCCTCACGGCCGAGAGCCCTGCGGCGGCCGGTGTCGCCGAAGGGCACATGCAGCAGGCGCTGAAGTCGCTGTTCGCGGTGGCCGAGGCCTACCCGCAGCTGCAGGCGAGCCAGAACTTCCTCCAGCTCCAGCACTCGATCGTCGACACCGAGGACAAGATCCAGGCGTCGCGTCGCTTCTACAACGGCGGCGTCCGCGAGCTGAACACGAAGATCAAGGTCTTCCCGAACAACCTCTTCGCCCGCCAGCTCGGTTTCAGCGAGCGGGAGTTCTTCGAGGTCGTCGACGGAGCGGCCATCGCCGAACCACCTCGCGTCCAGTTCTGATCGACGGGCGCCTCCTCCACCTCGGAGGGGGCGCCTTTCAGGTGGCGCGACCGTCGGGGTGCTCGTGGCGTTCGGCGCGCAGGGCGCCCGCGAGGGCGTCCGCGGCGTCACCCCACCGCGAGACGGTGACGCGCTCGAGGCCCTGCCAGCGTGCCGCGCCGATCAGCTCGGCGGCGACGCGGTCGGCGGCATCCGGAGGCGCTCCGTGCTCCCACCACGCCGACTGCACGCGCAGCGCGCTCGATGAGCGGTCGGCCTTCAGATCGACGCGTCCCACGACGTCGTCGCCGACGATCACGGGGAGCGAGTAGTAGCCGAACCGCCGCTGCGGCGCGGGCGTGTAGATCTCGATCCGGTAGTCGAAGTCGAACAGCCTCTCCGCGCGATCGCGGAACCACACGACCGGGTCGAAGGGCGTCAGGATCGCCGCGGCGTCCACGCGGCGCGGGCGCGCGGCATCCCGATGCAGCCAGGCTTTCGCGGGCCGCCCCGCCGCCTGCCACCCGTCGACCTGCACCGGGATCAGCTCGCCGGCGTCGACGAGGTCGCGTACGGCCGCCAGGACCGCCGGACGGTCGCGGATGCGCCAGTAGTCCGCGAGGTCCGCCGCCGTCGCCACGCCGTACGCGACGGCGGCGCGCCGGATGAGCTCGCTCACGGCCTCCTGCCGCGGCACGGTCGACTCGAGCGCCGACGCGGGGAGGACATCGGATGCCAGGGCGTATCGCCGTTCGAACCCCCGACGTCCGGCGATCGCGACCTCCCCGAAGAGCCAGAGGCGCTCGAGACCGTTCTTGACGTCGTCCCAGCCCCACCAGGACCCCCGTGAGCCGCTGCGGGCGTCGTGGTCGATCTCGGCCGGTCGCAGAGGCCCCCGCGCCGTGAGCTCGTCGCGGAGCCACTGCAGTAGGGGCTGGTTGGCCTCGGCCCACGCGTCATGGCCGTACTTGTCGCGCAGGGCGTCGCGACGGAACTGCAGGAGCGGCCAGTCATCGACCGAGACGAGGGATGCCACGTGCGCCCAGGACTCCACCCATGTCGGCCGTCGCGAGAAGGCGAGCTTGTCGAGCAGGCCGGTGTCGTACGCTCCGAGACGCGCGAAGAGCGGCATGTAGTGCGAGCGGGAGAAGACGTTGACGGAGTCGATCTGCAGGGTGCGCATGCGGTGCAGGGCACCCGTGATCTGGCGGGTGCCGACCGTCTGCGGCCGCGGTCGCGCGAAGCCCTGTGCGGCCAGGGCGATGCGGCGAGCGTCGGCGCGGCGAAGCGTCGTGGTCATGGTTCTCACCGTAGCCACGGCCTCCGACATCGCGGCCATCGACGGGGGAGCGCGGCGGTAGGCTGACAGGATGACCGGACCCGATCCCGAGCCCCGCGGATCGTTCCTCGACGCCCTCAAACGGCGCACGGTGTCCAGCGACCTGCAGCCCCCGGTTCCCCCGGCGCTGCGGCAGGCCACGGCCTACGCCTGGCGGTTGCTCGTCATCGCCGCGGCGCTCGGTGTCGTCATCTGGGTGGTCATCCAGCTGAAGCTGCTCGTCATCCCGCTCCTGGTCGCGATCCTCATCACCGCCTTGGTCTGGCCGGCGTTCTCGTTCCTGCAGCGGCACCGCTGGCCGAAGTGGCTCGCCATCGTGGTCACTGTGCTCGGAACCATCGCCGTCATCTCGGGCCTGGTCTGGCTCGCCGTCTGGCAGATCTCGCGCGAGTTCGGCTCGGTGCAGGAGCGCACGGTGCTCGCGGTCGAGCAGTTCCGCCAGTACCTGATCGACGGCCCCCTGCACCTCAGTGCGCAGCAGATCGACGACGGGCTCACGCAGGCCGGGACCTTCCTGCAGCAGCAGGCCGAACTGCTGTGGACCGGCGCCCTCGCGATCGGCACGACCCTGGGCCACGTCGGCACGGGCGTCTTGCTGACCCTCTTCATCCTGCTCTGCCTGCTCGCCGACGGCGGCGGGATCTGGCGGTGGACGACGCGCCTGTTCCCGCGCGTCGCGCGTCCGGCGGTGGACGGAGCCGGTCGCGCCGGCTGGCGCACCGTCAAGAGCTACGCGCGCACGCAGCTGCTCGTCGCCACGATCGACGCCATCGGCATCGGTCTCGGTGCCTTCCTCCTCGGCGTCCCGCTCTCGATCCCGATCGGCGTGCTCGTCTTCCTCGGCGCGTTCATCCCGTTCGTCGGAGCCGTCGCCACCGGCGCCCTCGCCGTCTTCATCGCCCTCGTGTACAACGGTCCGCTCATCGCCCTGTTCATGCTCGTCGTCGTGCTCGGCGTCCAGCAGGTCGAGAGCCACATCCTGCAGCCGATCCTCATGGGCTCGGCCGTCAAGGTCCACCCGCTCGCGGTCGTCCTCGTCGTCGCCGGCGGCGCCATGATCGGCGGCATCGCGGGCGCGCTCTTCGCGGTGCCTCTCGCCGCGTTCGTCAACGTGGTCGCGGTGTACCTCAGCTCCAAGGCCTGGGAGCACGAGGGGCAACCGCTGGCATCTCGAGATCTCATCTGGCAGACCGTCCCGCGCGAGCGCGGAAGGAGATCATGAACGACACTCCCACCCTGGCCGAGTTCGAGGATGCCGCGCAGGCTCTGCGCGGCATCATCACGCGCACGCCGCTCGATGAGTCGTTGCACCTCACCGAGCTCCTCGGCGTTCCGGTCAACCTCAAGCTCGAGAACCTCCAGCGCACCGGCTCCTTCAAGATCCGCGGCGCGTCGCACCGCCTGTCCCGGTTGACCGCCGAAGAACGGGCGCGAGGAGTCGTGGCGGCCTCAGCCGGGAACCACGCGCAGGGCGTGGCACTCGCAGCCCAGCAGCTCGGCATCCCGGCGACGATCTTCATGCCCCTCGGCGTTCCCGTGCCGAAGCTGCTCGCCACGCGCGGCTACGGCGCCGAGGTGATCCTCGAGGGGGCGACCGTGGAGACGCCGCTGCGGCTCGCGGCCGAGTTCGCCGAGCGGACCGGCGCCGTGCTGATCCATCCGTTCGACCACCGCGACATCATCGTGGGCCAGGGCACGCTCGGTCTCGAGCTGATCGAGGACATGCCCGACCTCGACACGATCATCGTCGGCATCGGCGGGGGAGGCCTCGCCGCGGGCGTCGCCGCCGCCGTCAAGGCGCGCGCTGCCGCCGAGGGGCGCGACGTGCGCATCATCGGCGTGCAGGCGCACAACTCCGCGGCGTATCCGTCGTCCCTCGCCGCCGGATATCCGATGCAGGTCGAGACGACCCCGACGATGGCCGACGGCATCGCGGTCGCGCGTCCCGGCGACCTGCCGTTCGAGCTCATCCGGAAGTACGTCGACGAGGTCGTCACCGTCACCGAGGACGACATCGCCCGCGCTCTCCTCGTGCTCCTCGAGCGCGCGAAGCAGGTCGTCGAGCCCGCGGGGGCCGTGGGCGTCGCGGCGATCCTCGCCGGCAAGATCCAGGCGACCGGACCCACTGTGACGATCCTGTCCGGCGGCAACATCGACCCCCTCCTGCTGCAGCGGGTCGTGGCGCACGGGTTGTCGGCATCCGGTCGCTACATGTCGCTGCGGATCCCTCTGCCCGACCGCCCGGGCCAGCTCGCTCGCGTCTCGGAGCTGCTCGCGCAGGTCGGCGCGAACGTCATCGAGGTGCTGCACACCCGCCACGGCCAGGGCCTGCAGATCAGCGAGGTCATCCTGCAGCTGAGCGTCGAGACCCGGGGCGCCGAGCACCGTGCGCTGGTGATCCAGACGCTCGAGGACGCCGGGTTCATCGCCACGGTCGTCCCCGACTGAGGTCGAGCGTCGGCGATATCCCTCGTCGGGGGTGCCTTCGCGTCGTCGGGCGCTGCGGTTCGCGCCTCGCACCGGGAATCGCCCCGCGACGCCGTCTGCCGCGCCCATGAACGCCGAGAGCCGCTCACCCGAACGGGGGAGCGGCTCTCGAGGTGAGGCTCACTGGCCGGAGTACGTCTCGACCTTCACGATCTCGACCGAGATCTCTTTGCCGTTGGGGGCGGTGTACGAGCCCTTCTCGCCCTCTTTCAGACCGATGATCGCGGCACCCAGCGGGGATGCTTCGCTGTAGACATCGAGCTCGGAGTTCGCCGCGATCTCGCGGTTGCCGAGCAGGAACTTCTCTTCGCCGCCGGCGACGACAGCGGTCACGACGGTTCCCGACTCGACCACTCCGTGGCTCTCGGGAGCCTCGCCGACCTTCGCGTCCTTGAGGAGCTGCTGGAGCGTGCGGATGCGCGCCTCCTGCTTGCCCTGCTCGTCTTTCGCGGCGTGGTAGCCGCCGTTCTCTTTGAGGTCGCCCTCTTCGCGGGCGGCTTCGATGCGCTTCGCGATCTCTTCGCGACCGGTGGTCGACAGGTGCTCGAGCTCCTGAGCGAGGCGGTCGTAGGCGTCTTGGGTGAGGAACGTCACCTGGGCGTCATTGGACACGGTTACTCCTTCGTCGAGACCGAGCGGCATCCTTCGGGGTGTCCGCCGGGGGATATGTCGAACGCCCCGGCATCGAGCCGGGGCGCGTCATCTCGGGCTATTTTACGGCACCCAGCAAGAGTTGACAAAACCCGTGGTCGCCAGCGCGAGCGTCGGGATCTTCTCCGTGAAGGCCCGGCTGTGGTCCTCGGATGCCGGGTACTCGACGACCCGCCACCCCACGGTTCCGTGATCCTCGTCCTGCGCTTCGATCGCGCACGCCACGGGCTCGCCGACGGGGGCGGTGAACTGGAACGAGATCGTCACGCTCGAGGCGTCGTCCACGGTGTAGCCGGTGTCGTTCGCGGTGACCGACCGCATGGTGTTCGAGACGGTGGTCCATCCCAGCAGCGCCGTGAGCGTCAGCGCGACCACGCCGACGATGCTCCACAGCACGATCCGACGGCGGGGCGACGTGCGCCGGCCGTAGCGCTCATCGAGCATCTCCTGCGTCGTCATGGTCTCTCCGGGCTTTAGGCTGGAGTTCCAGGCTACGCGCTTCCGCCCGGACCGAAGGACTCCATGCTTCCCGTGCTCGTCGCTCTCGCGACCACGCCCACCCCGGCCAACACTCCCGACGACTCCCTCGTCACGCCCGGGCCGTTCGGCTTCGGCGCGATCGCCTTCATCGGGGTCGCGGTCTTCCTCCTCGTGTGGGACATGCTGCGGCGCATCCGCCGCGGGCGCTACCGCGAAGAGGTCAACGCCGAACTCGACGCGGAGGAGCAGGCGCGGGCGGCCGAGACCCCCGACGACGCCGCACCTCGCGCCTGACGCCGCCGTCGCGGCATCCGCTGGTCCCGCTCCGGGCCGCTCAGACACGCTCGACCGCGGCCGGGGAGCAGCAGCCTCGCCGGTCGGAAGGCCGCCTCAGCCGCCGTGATACGCCGGTGCGAGTGCGATCAGCAGGCACGCGGCCCAGTGGCACAGGAACGCCAGCACGGTGCACACGTGGAAGATCTCGTGGAAGCCGAAGTGACCGGGCCACGGGTTGGGACGCTTGAGGGCGTAGACGATGGCCCCCGCGGTGTAGAGCAGCCCGCCGACGACGACCAGCACCATCATGGCGACGTTGGCCGCGAGCAGATCGAAAAGGTACATCACCGCGGCCCAGCCGAGCGCGAGGTACAGCGCGACGTAAAGCCATCGCGGGGCGTTGATCCAGAAGACACGGAACAGGATGCCGAGGAGAGCTCCGCCCCACACGATCGACAGCAGCAGCACGGTCTTCGGCGTCGGCAGGGCCAGCACCGCGAGGGGCGTGTACGTGCCGGCGATGAGCAGCAGGATGTTCGCGTGGTCGATGCGCTTGAGGACGGCCTTGGTCTTCGGCTTCCAGTTGAAGCGGTGGTAGAGCGCCGAGTTGCCGAAGAGCAGGAGAGAGGATGCCGCGAACACGGTGGACGCCCACTTCGCCGGCGCTCCGTGCGAGAGCGCGATGAGGACGATGCCGGCCGCGATCGCCACCGGGAAGGTGCCCGCGTGGATCCATCCGCGCCAGGTGGGCTTGACCTCGTCTTGCGCGCCCACGGCGGACGCGTCGAGAAGGGGGAGCTGGGGCATCTCCACGCCGTCATCAGGGGTCGTCGGTCTCACACGAAGACCCTACGCGTCCGATCATGCCGCGGACGGAACACGGGGCGACACTCACCTTTCACGCAGGTGGAAGCCGTCCGCGGACGAGGGGGAATCGCGCTGCGCGCGGTAGCGTAGGCGGGTGGCGCGGATGCGAAGGAACGAGGGGCGCGGTCCCCTTTACCGTCTGTACGCCTCGCGTCTGCGCCGACGCATGCCGGCGACCGTTCCGCATCACGTCGCGATGATGATCGACGGCAATCGCCGCTGGGCCCGGCAGCTCGGCTACGACAGCGCGGCCCACGGGCATCGGGCGGGCGCCGCGAAGATGCACGAGTTCCTGCGATGGTGCGACGACCTGGGGATCGGGGTCGTGTCGCTGTATCTGCTGTCCAACGACAACCTCGTCAAGCGCGACAGCCGAGAACTGGACGACCTGCTCGAGATCATCGCCGAGCTCGCTCGCGAGCTGTCCCTCGAGCCGGACTGGCGGGTCCAACACGTCGGTCGTGCCGAGGGGCTCCCCGCCGAGCTCGCCGAGGTCCTGCACGAGGTGACCGAGCGCACCCGCGCCCACACCGGTCTCCACGTCAACCTCGCGGTGGGGTACGGGGGGCGGAGCGAGATCGTGGATGCCGTGCGCAGCATCATCGCCAAACACGACGCCTCGGGCGGTTCACTGGAGGAGCTCGCGGCCAGCCTGACCCCCGAGCAGATCGGCGAGCATCTCTACACGGGTGGCCAGGCCGACCCCGACCTCGTCATCCGCACCTCGGGGGAGCAGCGACTCAGCGACTTCCTGCTGTGGCAGTCAGCGCACTCCGAGTTCTATTTCGTCGAGGCGCTCGGTCCGGATCTGCGCGAAGTCGATTTCCTCCGGGCCATCCGCGACTTCTCCGCGCGGGATCGGCGTTTCGGTCAGTAAGGCGCGCGCGCCGGAAACCCTCACCGCGAGAGTGAAAGTTGTTCACACACTCGTCATTTTCGTGGCGTGTTAACGACCCTCCGGCGTCCCGCGGCGTCGTACGGTGATCACATCGGGCACGGAGCCCGATCGAGTCGGCCTTCGGATTGCGACTCGTGACCCATAGGTCGACTCGTGACAACCGGGTGAGAAACCCGGGTCGGGAGTGGGTTGTGACTGCACGAGCACCATTCGACCAGCGCCACGTCGTCGAGAGCAGCGTTTCCGAACAGGACCTGCGCACCTACGTTCTGGACACGTCCGTCCTCTTGAGCGATCCGCGAGCGTTCTTCCGCTTCGCGGAGCATTCGGTCGTGATCCCCGTGGTGGTCATCACCGAGCTCGAGGGCAAACGTCACGACCCCGAGATCGGGTACTTCGCCCGCCAAGCGCTGCGCCACCTCGACGAACTGCGCATCGAGCACGGTCGCCTCGACTTCCCCGTTCCCGTCGGCAACGACGGCACGCTCCGCGTCGAGCTGAACAACACCGATCAGATGGTGCTGCCCTCCGGCATGCGCACCGGCAACAACGACAGCCGCATCCTCGCCGTGGCGATGAACATCGCCAAGGACGGCGCGGAGGTCACCGTGGTGTCCAAGGACCTCCCGATGCGTGTCAAGGCGGCCTCCCTCGGTCTGACGGCCGAGGAGTACCTCGCCGAGCAGGCCATGGATTCGGGCTGGACGGGCATCGCCTCTCTCGACATCTCGGGCGACGACCTCAGCGATCTGTACGAGAGCGAGGTCGCGACCAGCGAAGAGGTCGTCGGTCTGCCGGTCAACACCGGACTGATCATCCACTCCGAGCGGGGCTCGGCCCTCGGCCGCGTCACGGGCGACGGCGAGTTCCGCCTCGTCCGGGGAGACCGCGATGCCTTCGGCCTGCACGGTCGGTCGGCCGAGCAGCGCATCGCCCTCGACCTGTTGCTCGATCCCGAGGTCGGGATCGTGTCGCTCGGCGGTCGAGCGGGCACCGGCAAGTCGGCCCTCGCCCTGTGCGCCGCGCTGGAGTCGGTGCTCGAGCGGCAGCAGCAGAAGAAGATCATCGTGTTCCGCCCGCTGTTCGCGGTCGGCGGCCAGGAGCTCGGCTACCTGCCCGGAGACCAGGCCGAGAAGATGGGTCCCTGGGGACAGGCGGTCTTCGACACGCTCGGTTCCGTCGTCTCGGGAAACGTCCTCGAAGAGGTGCTGGCGCGCGGTCTGCTCGAGGTGCTCCCGCTGACGCACATCCGCGGGCGCTCCCTGCACGATGCGTTCGTCATCGTCGATGAGGCGCAGTCGCTCGAGCGCAACGTGCTCCTCACGGTCCTGAGTCGAATCGGACAGAACTCCCGCGTCGTGCTGACGCACGATGTCGCTCAGCGCGACAACCTCCGCGTCGGTCGTCATGACGGGGTCGCGTCCGTGATCGAGACGCTCAAGGGGCACGCGCTGTTCGGCCATGTCACGCTCACCCGCTCCGAGCGCTCCGCGATCGCCGCTCTCGTCACCGACCTCCTGGAGGCCGGCGAGCTGTCCTGAGAATCGCGGCGTGGGCCCGGGCGCTCGCGCTCGGGCCCACGCCCTTACCGCAGATGAGAGCATTCTCATGCCCGGCTCCTGCGGTTTTCATAGGCAGCGACCAGACTTGTCTCATCGGCGGGAGGAAACTCCCGTCACCGCCTCGGCGGTTCCCCCTGAGAAGTGAACACGAGATCCGCTCTTCACGGGCTGGTCGCTGCATTTCGGGTAAGACGGCAGACCCCCGGAGCAGGATCTCCCCACAGCCCCCGGTTTCCCCCCGCCGGGGGCTTTCGGGTTTCCGGCGTCTATTCCCAGCGATAGCCCGCGCCGCGGACGGTCGCGATGCGCTCCGCGCCGAACTTGCCGCGGAGATAGCGCACGTAGACGTCGACGACATTCGACCCGGGATCGAAGTCCATGCCCCAGACGCGGCTGAGCAGCTGCTCACGACTCAACACCTGCCCGGCGTGGCGCAGGAACTCCTCGGCGAGGGAGAACTCGCGCGCGCTGAGGTCGACATCGCGGCCGTTGATGCTCGCGCGACGGCCGCGGACGTCGAGCGTGACATCCCCGTGCGAGATCGAGATCGTGTGGGCCGTCACGGGCTCTCGGAGGCGCAATCGCACGCGCGCCAGCAGCTCGTCGAACTTGAACGGCTTCGCCATGTAGTCGTTCGCACCGGCGTCGAGGCCGTCCACGGTGTCGCGCGTACTCGTGCGCGCGGTGAGCATGATGACGGGGAGCGCCGAACCCTGTCCGCGCAGCGTGCGCAGGACTTCGAAGCCGTCGATCGTGGGCAGCCCGACGTCGAGCAGGACGAGGTCGACGTCGCCGGAGAGCGCGGTGTCGAGTGCTTCGGCCCCGTCGTCGACGGTCGTGGTCTGGTAGCCCGCGGCTTCCAGTCCTTTCGCGACGAACGCGGCGATGCGTTCCTCGTCCTCGGCGATGAGGATGCGGGTCATCCGGTGGCCTCTCTCTGCATCACGACGTCTCCGGCGCGCACGGGGGTGGGAAGGTCGGCCGGGGAATGCGCCCGGCGAAGGGGGAGGTGGAGAGTGACCGTGGCTCCGCCGCCCGGCGTGTCGCTCACGCTGCAGTACCCGTCGTGCGCCTTGGCGATGGCATCCACGATGGACAGACCGAGACCGGATCCTTCGACTCCTCGACGCGTCGAGATGCGGTCGAACCGACGGAACACGCGGTGGCGCGCGGCGGGCGGGATGCCGGGACCGTGATCGCGCACCCACAGGTCGACGTTGCTGTCGCCGACGCTGCTGCCGATCTCGATCGGTGTCCCCTCCGGTGTGTACTTCGCGGCGTTGTCGGCGAGCTGCAGCCACGCCTGGACGAGGCGATCGTGATCGCCGTGGATGCTCCCTCGCCCGCGGGACTCGATCGTCCAGGTGTGGTGGGGGATCGCGCTGACGAGTTCGCCGACGCGATCCGTGAGCGCGTCCACGGCGATGACCTCCGTCGTCAGCGTGCCGGCTTCGACCACGGCCAGCGCGTCGATGTCGTCCACCAGGCGAGAGAGCCGATCCAGCTCGGCGATGCCGAGATCACGCGTCTCCGACACATCGTGGGGATCGGCCGGGTCCATCATCTCGAGGTGTCCCCGCACGATCGTGATCGGGGTCTTGAGCTCGTGTCGGACGTCGTCGAGAAGCTGACGCTGCGCGTCGACCGACATGGCCAGGCGATCGAGCATCGAGTTGACCGACGAGGTGAGGTCGGCGATCTCGTCGTTGCCCTGCGGAGGCAGACGCGTACCGAGGTCGGCCAGGGTGATGGCATCCGCCGTGTCGCGTAGACGGCGCAGGGGCGAGAACAGCATCCCGGTCACGAACCATCCCGCCACGGCGACGGCGAGGAGCACCACCGTGCCGGCGATGGCGAACGTGGTCGTCGACAGAGTGACGAGCTCCATGCGCTGGTCGATCGAGATGGCCTGCACGGCTGTCGACGCGCCCAGGGGAACGGCGGCGTACAGGACCGGGCCGTGGGAGCCGTCGAGCTGACCGCGGAGCTCACCGCGCGCGATCGCGCTGCTCACCGCGGAGATGAACCGCGTGTCGTCGGACAGGGCGAGGCCCGGGGGAGACGGGGTTCCGGCGAGCACCGTCGTGCCGGAGAGGGCGATGGTGCCGTCGGTGCGCCCGGGGATCGTCGCGGCGACGAGGCCCACGGCATCCGCGGAGGCCGAGGCGGCCGTACTCGAGAACCCGTCCAGCTGCCGTTCGGCGTTCGCGATCACCCGCTCGCTCTGCACGAGGAAACTCACCCCGCCGGCCACGATCAGCCCCAGAAGCAGAACGCCGAGGATCGCGCCGAGGAGTCGCGCGCGCACCGAGACGGGTCTCGGTGCGCGGCTCATCCTTCGATTATGGCGCGCCTCGGCGTTTCTGCCCGCGGGGCTCAGCCCGGGTGGGTCATCGAGAGCAGATCGAGCTTGGCGTCGAGCACCTCTTCGGTGATCTCGCCGCGCTCGACGTAGCCCAGGTCGATGACCGCCTCGCGAACCGTGATGCCCTTGGCGACGGCGTGCTTGGCGATCTTCGCGGCCGCCTCGTAGCCGATGACCTTGTTGAGGGGCGTGACGATCGAGGGGGACATGCCGGCAAACGCCTCGGCACGAGCCACGTTGGCCTCGAGGCCGTCGATCGTCTTGTCGGCGAGGACGCGCACGGCGTTGGACAGCAGGCGGATCGACTCGAGCAGTGCCGTGCCCATCACGGGGATGGCGACGTTCAGCTCGAAGGATCCGGAGGCGCCGGCCCAGGCGACCGTGGCGTCGTTGCCGATGACGCGCGCGCACACCATGAGGGTGGCCTCGGGCACGACCGGGTTGACCTTGCCGGGCATGATCGACGAGCCGGGCTGCAGGTCGGGGATGTGGAGCTCGCCGAGGCCGGTGTTCGGGCCCGAGCCCATCCAGCGGATGTCGTTGTTGATCTTGGTGAGGGACACCGCGATGGTGCGGAGGGCTCCGGATGCCTCGACCAGGCCGTCGCGGTTGGCCTGAGCCTCGAAGTGGTCCTTCGCCTCGGTGATCGGCAGCTGGGTCTCGGCGGCGAGCAGCTCGATGACCTTCTGCGGGAAGCCCAGAGGGGTGTTGATGCCGGTGCCCACGGCGGTGCCGCCGAGGGGGACCTCCCCGACGCGTGGCAGGACGGCCTGCACGCGCTCGATCCCGAGGCGCATCTGGCGCGCGTAGCCGCCGAACTCCTGGCCGAGCGTGACCGGGGTGGCATCCATCAGGTGGGTGCGGCCCGACTTGACGATGCCCTTCCAGGCGTCGGCCTTCGCCTCGAGTGCCACCGCGAGGTGGTCGAGCGCGGGGACGAGGTCGGTGATGAGCGCCTGCGTCACGGCGATGTGGACGGAGGTCGGGAAGACGTCGTTGGACGACTGCGACGCGTTGACGTGGTCGTTCGGGTGGACCGTCGAGCCGAGGATGCGCGTGGCGAGGGTCGCGAGCACCTCGTTCATGTTCATGTTCGAGGACGTGCCGCTCCCGGTCTGGTACGTGTCGACCGGGAACTGCGCGTCGTGCACGCCGGTGACGACCTCGTCGGCCGCCTGGGCGATGGCATCCGCGATCTGACCGTCGAGGGTGCCGAGATCCTTGTTCGCGAGGGCCGCGGCCTTCTTGATGCGGGCCAGTGCCGCGATCTGCGTCGACTCGAGACCCGAGCCCGAGATCGGGAAGTTCTCGACCGCGCGCTGCGTCTGCGCCGCGTACAGGGCGTCCTTCGGCACGCGCACTTCACCCATGGTGTCGTGCTCGATGCGGTACTCGATGTCGGTCACGTCGTCGTTCCTCCAGGTCGTTCGTTCGGTTCTCAGATGCGGGGGTCGCCGACCCGGGGGTCGTCGACGTCGCCCACGATGACGACGGGGAAGGCTTCCCCCTCGTCGAGTCGGTAGTTGGCTCCCACGACCGCGGTCCGTCCCTCGGCGACGGCTTCGCTGATCAGCTCGGAGGCGCGCAGCAGCTCGCCCACGGTGTGACGGAGGTGTTCCCGTCCCACGAGCTCGGGGTCCACGTGATCGGGCACGCGGCCGTCCACGGCGGTCTCGCGCTGGACGCGGCGCACCGCGGGGACGATCGGCGCGATCTGGCGCCAGATGTACGCCGGCAGGGTGGGGGCGTCGACGCCGGTGCTCTCGATCGCGGCACCGACGGCGCCGCACGCGTCGTGCGCGAGGACGACGATGAGGGGCACCTCGAGGACGCCGACGGCGTACTCCAGGCTGCCGATCACGGAGTCGGAGATGACCTGGCCGGCGTTGCGGACCACGAAGAGATCGCCGAGGCCCTCGTCGAAGATGATCTCGGCGGCGAGACGCGAGTCGGAGCAACCGAACAGCGCGGCGGTGGGGTGCTGCGAGCCGGCGAGCTCGGCCCGACGTTCCACGTCCTGACGGGGGTGCGCGGGTTCGCCCGTCACGAAACGTCGGTTGCCCTCGACCATCTGCTGCCAGACCTGGCCGGGGCTCATGAGTGCGCTCACGGGATCTCTTTCAGCTGCGTCACCTGCGAGGTCACCGACGCGGCCGCGAGAGCCGCGGTCTCGGGCGCGGCGTCGCCGTAGACGAGCACGTAGTCGGGGCCGGCGGGAGTCGCCAGCGCGTAGTCGATGTTGCCGGTGCCGGAGGGGTTCGCCGGGCGGTAGACGTCCCAGGTGATGCCGTCGATCTCGGTGGTCTCGGTGCTGCGCGTGCCGCCCAGCACCTGGCCCACCCAGGCCTCGTCGGTGTCGAAGCCCTGCGCGACGCGGAGGAAGCCCGATTCGCCCGACCGCACGTAGACCATGGTCCACGCCTCGGTGCCGCCGACGCCCTCGACGGTGGCCTGGTTGACCCGCCAGCCTTCGCCGAGCGACGGCGTGAGCACGGGGCGTCCGCGATCGGCCTCGAGGTCGGCGGCCAGCGCTTTCACATCGGGCTCGGGACGCGGAGCCGGTTCACCTCTCGGGACCGCGGCGACCACGACGAACACGACCGCGACCGTCACCAGCAGCGCCGCGATCAGGTTGCGGAAGGTCTTGCTGGAGCGGTAGCGACGCGACGATTCGGCCTTGCGGGCCGCGGTCTCTTCCGGGGTCTCGGGACGGCCGAGCTCGGCGACGATCCGGGCCATCAGGCGTCCTCGCCCTCGCCGCGCGCGGCGTCGAGGCGGCGTTTGGCCCCCAGCAGCCATTCCTCGCAGCGCGCGTAGAGCTGCTCGCCGCGCTCCCAAAGTGCCAGGGACTCCTCCAGCGTGGGCGCGCCCTGCTCGAGCTCCGACACGACGCGGACGAGTTCGTCGCGAGCCTGTTCGAAAGAGAGGGTCGCGACGTCTGCCGAGGGGCCGGGAGTCGTCGCGGTCATGCTCTCCATCTTAGGTGCGCCCCACCGACGTGCCGTCGTCGGATGCCTCGCCGTCGGTTTCGCCGTCGGAGTGCGCCGCGAGCGATCCGCGGGCGACGGTCACGGTGAGCGCGGTCCCCGCGGGGGCTTGGCTCGCGTCCCGGACGATCGCCCCGCCCTCGACCTGCGCGATCGCATACCCGCGCGCCAGGGTGGCCAGAGGAGAGAGGGCGCGGAGGGACGCGCTCAGTTCTCGTGTCCGGCGCTGTTCGCCCTCGAGTCGGCGATCGACGATGTCGCGTCCGCGATTCGACAGCATCCACAGTTCCTGGGCTCGCGAGGTCAGCATCGCGTGCGGGGTGCGCAACGACGGGCGCGATCGGATCTGCTCGAGCTGGGCGATGTCGTGCAGCACCCGCTGGGTGAGGCGCCCGGTCAGTCGGGCCCGCAGCTGGGAGACGAGCGCGCGCTGCTCCGCCACGTCCGGGACGACGCGCTTGGCTGCGTCGGTCGGCGTCGACGCGCGGAGGTCGGCGACGTCGTCGAGCAGGGGGCGGTCGTTCTCATGACCGATCGCGCTGACGACCGGAGTGGATGCCGCCGCCACGGCGCGCACGAGACGCTCGTCGCTGAAGCCGAGCAGCGTCTGTGGGTCGCCGCCGCCGCGCGCGATGATGATGACGTCGACCTCGGGGTCGGCATCCAGGGCCTTCAGCGCCGCGAGGGTCTCCGGGACGCACCGGTCGCCCTGGACCGCGGCGTACTTCGTCCGGAAGTTGACGCGGGGCCAGCGCAGCTCGGCGTTGCGGTGGACGTCTTTCTCGGCATCCGAGTTCTCGCCCGTGATGAGACCGATGCAGTGGGGGAGGAAGGGCAGCTTCTTCTTGCGCACCGGGTCGAAGAGGCCCTCGGACCGCAGCTGCGCGCGCAGCCTCTCGAGTCGTTCGAGCTGCTCGCCCAGGCCGACGTGGCGCATGGCCGAGATCGCGAACGAGAAGTCTCCTGTGCGGGGGAAGTAGTCGGCCTTGACGCAGGCGACGACGTGGTCGCCCACCTGGAAGTCCTTCGGAAGACGCGCGAGCGTGCTCGACCAGATGCGGAACGCCACCGTGGACTCGGTGCTCAGGTCCTTGAGGCGGCCGAAGACGTTTCCGCCGCGGCGGTTGAACGAGGTGATCTCGCCCTCGACCCACACCGAGCCCCAGCGCTCGATGAACCCTCGGATCGTGTCGTTCAGGCGCGACACCGAGGTCGGGGAGTCGGTGCGGGAGTCGCGGGGGTGCACCGAGTCCGCCGGTGGGGCCTCGCCGGGCACCGTCTCGGGATGGAACGAGGTCATGGGCTCCAGTCTCGGGGTTCGGCCGTCGTCCAGGGGCGCCCCGGTAGAATCGAGGGGTGAGCACACCTGTCGTCCAACTGCCCGTTCCCCGGATTCCGGGTCGACGTGGGCGGCTCCAGGATATCCCGGTCAAGGGCCAGAAGAAGGTGCTGCTGGCCGCACCTCGCGGCTACTGCGCCGGTGTCGACCGCGCCGTCGTCGCCGTCGAGAAGGCCCTGGACCGCTACGGCGCCCCTGTCTACGTGCGCAAGCAGATCGTGCACAACATCCACGTGGTGACCGAGCTCGAGAAGAAGGGCGCGATCTTCGTCGAAGAGGTCGACGAGGTCCCCGAGGGCTCGCACGTGGTCTTCAGCGCGCACGGGGTGTCGCCCGCCGTCGTCTCTGCGGCGTCCGATCGCGGCCTCCAGGCCATCGACGCCACGTGCCCCCTCGTCACCAAGGTGCACCGCGAGGCGGTGCGCTTCGCGCGCGACGACTACGAGATCCTGCTCATCGGCCACGACGGCCACGAAGAGGTCGAGGGCACGGCCGGTGAGGCTCCCGAGCACGTGACCGTGGTCAACTCCCCCGAGCACGCCGATGTCGTCGAGGTGCGCGATCCCTCCAAGGTCGTGTGGCTCTCGCAGACCACCCTGTCGGTCGACGAGACGATGGAGACGGTCCGCCGCCTCCGCCTGCGCTTCCCGCACCTGCAGGATCCGCCGTCCGATGACATCTGCTACGCGACGCAGAACCGCCAGGTCGCCATCAAAAAGGTCGCCGTCGGTGCCGACCTCGTCATCGTCGTGGGCTCGGCGAACTCGTCCAACAGCGTCCGCCTGGTCGAGGTGGCCCTCGAGCACGGCGCGAAGGCCGCGTACCGCGTCGACTACGTCGACGAGGTCAAGCAGGAGTGGCTCGAGGGCGTCCAGACGGTCGGCGTGACCAGCGGAGCGTCGGTCCCCGAGGTGCTCGTCACCGAGGTGCTGGACGAACTCGCCGGCGCGGGCTACCGCGACGTCGAAGAGGTGCGAACCGCCGAGGAAGACCTGATCTTCTCGCTCCCGAAAGAGCTGCGACAGGATGCCGCCGGCCAGCGCGACCAGCGTGCGCTGGGCGGCCGGGGTCGTTCGTGAGCGACGCCGACCCCCGCCCGCGGCCCCAGTTCGGCGAGTACGCGACGCCCGAGGAGCAGCAGGCGCGCATCCAGCGGCCCGAGGTGACGGAGGCGCTCGACGCGGGCGTCGCCCCGCAGCAGGAGTCGCCGACCCCGCCGGCCGCAGCACCTACGGCGGCCCGGGGCCCGCTCGTCGACCGCATCATCACGCTGATGCTGCTCATCTACGGCCTGGTGTCGGTCGTGACGACCATCGCCCAGGTCCTCGACTTCCCGCACTACGCCGAGCAGGCCGCCCAGATCCTCAACGTCGACGCGACCTACTCGAACCTCACGGCGGGATTCGTGTGGGGCGCGATCGCCGCCGTCGTCTACGGCGTGGTCTACCTCCTCACCGCCTTGTTCACGCTGCGGCGCCTGCGGCGCGGGCGTATCTCGTTCTGGATCCCCCTCGTGGGTTTCGCGGTCGCCGCGCTCATCGGCGGCACGTGCATCACGATCGCGATCGTGAACGACCCGGCGTACCTCTCGGCGCTCATGGGCGGCCTCTCGAAGTGAACCATCGGGGCCGGCATCCCGTGTCCTCCTGAGAACCCGAAGGAGGAGCCGGCCGTGGTGCGAGAAGATCACGCGCGACTGACCGCGCTGTACGACGCCCATGCGGCGCCGGTATGGCGGTACGTGGTCAGCCTCACGGGGGACCACGCCGGTGCGGACGACGTCGTGCAGGAGACGCTGCTGCGGGCCTGGCGGTCGCCGCGGATCATGAGCGACGACCCCGGGTCGCTGCGTTCGTGGATGTTCACGGTCGCCCGCAACATCGTCATCGACGAGGCGCGCAGCGCGCGACGACGCCACGAGCTGCCGGTCGACGAGGTGCCCGAGACCGGCCGGGACGACGACACGGATGCCATGTTCGACGCGCTTCTCGTCGAAGAGGCGCTCGCGACCCTGACGCCGGACCACCGAGCGGTCATCGTGAGCGCGTACTACGGCGGGCGGAGCGTCGCGCAGACCGCCGACGAGCTGGGGATCCCGGCGGGCACCGTGAAGTCACGGCTGCACTACGCGGTGCGAGCACTGCGGCTCGCCCTGCAGGAGAGGGGGGTGACGCGATGAGCGCCGAACACGAAAGACTGTCGAGCTGGGACGGCGCCTACGTTCTGGGTGCGCTGTCGGGGGCCGATCGCGCCGAGTACGAGGCTCACCTCGCCGTCTGCGCCTCCTGCCGGGAAGCGGTGGCCGAACTCGCCCCGACGGCGGGGCTCCTGTCGCGGCTATCGGCGGAGCGCGCCCGCGCGATCGACGACGGGAACAGTCCCGCTCCGGTGGTGACCCCCCACCCCTCGTTGCGGGCCCGGGTCGTGCAGACCGCACGGCGACGTCGCGCCCGACGCATCACGGCGTGGACCTTGGCGGCATCCGTGGCGGTCGTCGCGGTCGGCGTGCCCACCGTCATCACCGTGACGAACGCGTCCTCCTCGTCGTCGGGTGTCACGTACGCGCTGGACGATGTGAACGGCGCGCCGCTGGAGGCGTCGGTCAAGCTGACCCCGGTCGCGTGGGGCACCCGGATCGATCTGGTGTGCCAGTACACCGGGGAGGTGCTCGACGCCCCGCCGGGCGGTTGGCCCTACGCGCTCGCGGTGACCGATGACGCCGGTGCGACCTCGGTACTGTCGACGTGGCGCGCGGGTCCCGGAGCCACGACCGAGTTGAGCGCGGGCACCGACCTCTCGGCATCCCGTATCGGCTCGATCGAGATCCGTTCCGTCGACGGCGAGAGGGTGGTCATGCGGCGGGACTTCTCGACCCCGTAGCATCGACGGATGCCACGCCTCGTCGCCGTCTGCGCCGTTCATCAGCTTCGTCCCGACGCCGGATCGCTCGGCGTCACCGCCATCGACAAGCGTGCGCTGGAGGGGGCCGTCCGCATCGGCCCGTACGGGGTGCGGGCGGACGTGCAGGCGAGTCGCAAGCATCACGGCGGGCTCGACAAAGCGGTGTACGCGTACTCGGCCGCGGACGCGGAGTACTGGGAGAGCGAACTGGGCCGGGATCTCCACCCGGGCTGGTTCGGCGAGAACCTGCGCGTCGAGGGGCTCGATGTGAACGCCGCACGCATCGGCGAAGTGTGGCGGATCGGCGACACGGTCGAGGTCGAGGTGACCATGCCGCGGACCCCGTGCGCGACGTTCGCTCGCTGGGTGGGCGGCCGCGACGCGCGGGGGTGGGTCAAACGCTTCTCGGACGCGGGTCGTCTCGGCGCGTACCTTCGGGTTCGGCGCTCCGGCGAGGTGCGGGCGGGGGATGCCATCGAGGTCGTGCGCTCGCCCGAGGGGGCGCCCACGGTGCTCGAGGTGTACCGCGCCTGAGCGGCGCCGCGTGCGTGGCCTTGGTGCGTGGGCCTTGGTGCGTGGGCCTTGGTGCGTGGGCCTTGGTGCTTGGGGGCCGTGGTGCCTTGGGGGCCGTGGTGCGTGGGCCGTGGGCCGTAGTGCGTGGGGCCGGCGGTGGGTGGCGCCGAGATGGGGTGACTTGCGCCATATGGTCGTCGAGCGAGGCTCGTGACGACCATATGACGCCAGTCACCGCCGGGGAACGGCATCCGGAGTGCGAAACGACGAACGCCCCGGCCGGAGCCGGGGCGTTCGCGAGAGAGAGTTCGGTCAGCTCTTCGACTGGCCGTACGAGCCGAGCTGCTTCGTGGCCTCGACCACGCGGACGGCCATGGCCGACTCGGCGACCTTGCCCCACGCGCGGGGGTCGTACTGCTTCTTGTTGCCGACCTCGCCGTCGAGCTTGAGCACGCCCTCGTAGTTCGAGAACATGTAGCCCGCGATCGAGCGCGTGAAGGCGTACTGGGTGTCGGTGTCGATGTTCATCTTCACGACGCCGTTCGCGACCGCCAGGGCGATCTCTTCGTCGGTCGAGCCGCTGCCGCCGTGGAAGACGAGGTCGAGGGGCTTGGGGCCGGTGCCGAACTTCGCGGCGATGCCCTCCTGGATCTCACCGAGTAGCTCGGGGCGGAGCTTGACGCCGCCGGGCTTGTACACGCCGTGCACGTTGCCGAAGGTGAGGGCCGAGATGTAGCGGCCGTTCTCGCCGAGGCCGAGGCGCTCGACGGCCTTGGTCACGTCGGCGACCGTCGTGTAGAGAGCCTCGTTCGAGCCCTCGTGCTGCACGCCGTCCTCTTCGCCGCCGACGACGCCGACCTCGATCTCGAGGATGGCGTTGATGTTCTTCATGCGGGGGAGGAGCTCCGCGGCGATGTCGATGTTCTCGTCGAGGGGAACGGCCGAGCCGTCCCACATGTGCGACTGGAAGATCGGGTTGCGTCCGGCCTTGACCTCTTCTTCGGAGGCCTCGAGCAGGGGGAGGACGAAGCCGGGGAGGGCGTCCTTGGGGCAGTGGTCGGTGTGGAGCGCGACGGTGATGGGGTAGTTCTTCGCCACCTCGGTCACGTACTTCGCGAAGGCGAGGGCGCCGGTGGCGCGGGCCTTGACGGTGTGACCGGCGAAGTAGTCGGCGCCACCGGTGGTGACCTGCAGGATGCCGTCGGAGCCGGCCTCGGTCAGGCCCTGGAGCACCGAGTTGATGGTCTGCGAGCTCGAGACGTTGATGGCGGGGTACGCGAAGCCGCCGGCCTTCGCGCGGTCCAGCATGTCGGCGTACTGCTCAGGGGTAGCGACGGGCATTGTGCTCCTTGTGTCATTGCGGGGACACCGCCAGCCTAGCGAAGCCGCCGGATCGTGCCGCGGTACGAATCGGAGGAAGTGCGGGAGTATGCGCCAGCGTTAAGAATGTCGATTCCTTCGTCGCCGGCGCGCAGAAATTGGGCGATTGTCACAAGGTGCGTGGCTACAGTGGGCCTCATGGTGAGCCTGACATCCGATATGAGTCCGTTGCACCCCGATCGGAACCTGGCTCTCGAGCTGGTTCGGGCGACGGAGGCCGCGTCGATCCGCGCCGTGCCCTTCATCGGACGGGGCGACAAAGAGGCGGCTGACGGTGCCGCCGTCGATGCCATGCGCGCGTTCTTCAGCACCGTCAACTTTGACGGCACGATCGTGATCGGCGAGGGCGAGAAGGACAACGCCCCCATGCTCTACAACGGGGAGCGCGTCGGGAGCGGACGCGGTCCGCGGTGCGACGTCGCCGTCGACCCGATCGACGGAACCTCGCTGACGGCCGCGGGGCGACAGAACGCTCTCTCGGTCATCGCGGTGTCGGACCACGGGACGATGCTCGACGCGTCGAGCGTCTTCTACATGGACAAGCTCGTCACCGGTCCCGCCGGTGTCGGTGTCGTCGACATCCGTCTCCCCATCGGCGAGAACATCCGCCTCCTCGCGAAAGCCCTCGGCAAGCCGGTCGATGAGATCGTCGTCTCGGTGCTGAACCGCCCGCGCCACGAACAGTTGATCGCCGACATTCGCGCGGCCGGTGCCGGCACGCGCCTCATGAGCGACGGCGACGTCGCCGGCGGCATCAACGCGGCCCGGCACAACGCTCGGACCGACATGTGCGTCGGCATCGGCGGCAGCCCGGAGGGCATCGTCACCGCGTGCGCGATCAAGGCCCTGGGCGGTCACATTCAGGGAGTCCTGGCTCCGCGCAACGACGACGAGAAGGAGAAGGGCCGCGAGGCCGGCCTTCTCGTCGACGGCCAGGTGTACGAGGCCGATGATCTGGTCAAGGGGAAGAACACGATCTTCGTCGCCACCGGTGTGACCGACGGCCAGCTGGTGCAGGGCGTCCGCCGGGAGGGCGACTTCCTCTACACCGAGAGCGTCGTGCTTCGCGGAGCCTCGGGCACGCTGCGCCGGATCTCGTCGGAGCACCTGACGTCGAAGTGGCTGTGACGCGGTAGGTCGCGCCGCGCTCGGCCGCGCCGCGCTCGGCCGCGCCGAGACGGCATCGCGCTGACATCCCTGTCGCAGCCTGCAGAGGAGTTGTCAGCTGGACGCTGTCTCGACGAGCAGGCCAGGGGTCGGCGGGGCGATGACGCGCTCAGGCGCGCGGGGCAACGCTGGACGTACACCTACAGCCGGGCGTGTCGTGACGCAAGCGTGACCGGTCTCTCGAGAGTGGTCTGGCAGAATCGTGTGCAGTGTCAACGGCGACGCTGTGTTCTTCCGAGACCCGAAGGGGGATCGTCCATGGCAGCTCCGACGAACCACGCCGCACCTCAGACCGGGGCGCACGCGGTCATCGCCGACGCCGTCGACCCTGCGCGTCGGCCCGATGTCCTGCTGCGTGTGCGGCGCGATGAGGGGCACGAGGTGAGTGCCTGGTGGATGGTCGGCGCTTTCGTCGCCGTCTCCGCCGCCGTCGTCAGCCTGTTGAGCTGGGTGCCCGGCGGGTCGTGATCCCGCTCGGGGCGTTCGCCGTCACCACCGTTCTCACCCCTCTTGGTCGCTGAGACCCGCTCGGGTCCGTACATCCCCGACGTCGGCGACCGCGACACTGCGACGTTCCTTGCCCTCTCGGTCGACCCCCTCGAACGGCTTCGGGAGAGTCCCGTCCGACTCCACGGGTGCCGCATCGATGAACTCCGGGGCCGCCCAGCGTCGCGGCGCCGTCTCGAGCGCGGAGGGCGCCGCCACCGCGTCGAGCTTGGTCTCGTCGATCCCCGGGAACTTGCGAGCCGTCACGAGCACGCGCGATTCCAACGACCCGGCGAACTTGTTGTAGCTGTCGACCGTCCGCTCGATGGCGCGGCGCAGATCTCCTGCGTGGCCGGCGAGGACGCCGACACGCTCGTAGAGCTCGGTCCCGAGGGCGAACAGCGTGCGGGCTTCATCGGACACGTCCTGCTGCGTCCAGGTGAACGCCACGGTCTTCAGGACGGCCCACAGATTCACGGGGGAGGCGAGGGCCACCCGACGCGAGAAGGCGTAGTCGAGAAGCGTCGGGTCTTCATCGAGGGCCGAGGCGAGCAGCGACTCGCTCGGAATGAAGCAGACCACGAACTCGGGGCTGCTCTCGAGCCCCGCCCAGTAGGTCTTGCGGGCGAGAGCGTCCACGTGCGCCCGCACGGCTTTCGCGTGCCGGGCGAGCAGCGTGGCGCGACGCACGCCCTCGTCGCCCTGAGCGGTGACGGGGATGGCGCTCGCCTGGAGGTAGGCGTCGAGGGGGACCTTGGCATCCACCGCCAGGGCTTTGCCGCCGGGGAGGCGGACGACCATGTCGGGGCGTCCCGCCCCGGCATCGGACGAGATCGAGGCCTGAAGATCGAAGTCGACGTACCGGGTGAGCCCGGCCGCTTCGACCACGCGACGCAACTGGGTCTCGCCCCACACGCCACGCGTGCTGCCGGAGCGCATGGCGGACGCGAGGGCCTCGGTGGTCGCGCGCAGCGCCTCGTCGGCCTCACGCGACTGGCGCAGCTGCTCGCCCAGCGCGGAGTATTGCTCGACCCGATCGCGCTCCAGGCCGTCGACCTTGCGCTGCATGGCCTCGAGCGTCTCGCGCACCGGGTCGAGCGCCCGGAGCACCGTCTGATCGCGCCGCTCGCGTTCCTCGCGCGCCGCCTGATCGGTGCGGGACTGACCGATGGCGTCGCGATACAGAGCGATCTGATGGTCGAGCTGCGACTGCAGTCCTGTGCGCGCGGCATCGGAAGCGGCTGCGCGCGCCGACAGCTCCGCGCGCTCGACGGCCGCTCGCGCCGCCGCGCGCGACGACCCGAGGAACCACCCGCCGGCGACGCCGAGCGCCAGGGCGAGGATCACGAGAACGAGGGCGATGGCATCCATGGGCTCAGCATGCACCAGACCTCCGACATCGGCGGAAAGACGGGCCGCGAGGGTCAGGCGACGGCGCGCTCGGCGACGGGCTCCGCGGCGATCTGCGACACGCGGACGCCCAGGTGAGCAGCCAGGGCATGCACGTCGTCGACGCCGGCACGGCGCGCGCAGTCGATCGTGATCTCGGCGCACGCGACGGCGTCGGCCAGGGCGTCGTGGTGGGCGAAGGGGGAGCATCCCGCCTCTTCGGCGACCAGGGGGAGCCGGTAGGACGGGAGGGTGTACGTCTTCCGAGACATCTGGACGCTGCACAAGTAGCGGTACGGCGGGCAGTCGTCGCCCGTCACGGCGCACGCGCGACGCAGCACCGACATGTCGAACCCGGCATTGTGGGCGACCAGCACGTCGGCCCCGGCGAAGGCGGTGAGACGGGCGAGCTGGGTGCTCCAGTCGGGAGCGCCCGCGACGTCGGCGGGCTGGATGCCGTGGATGCCGACGTTGATCGGGGCGAAGTGGTCGTGTCCCGCTGGAGGTTTGATGAGCCAGGCGGCGGTGGCGACGACGCGGCCGTCGCGGACTCGGACGAGGCCCACGGCACAGGCGGACGCGCCGCTGGAGTTCGCCGTCTCGAAGTCGATCGCCGTGAAGTCCAGTCCCACGTCTCCACTCTCACCCGCGGCGACACGGACCCGTCGAGGCGCGCCGAGGTGCTCGGCATCCCGTGACGTGCGCCGCGGTCGGGAAGCGGGACGAACGGATGCCGGGCCCCGGCGCCGGCGCGCGGATACGGCGCTCGAGGGCGCAGACGCGCGAACCCAGGCCTCGGCGCCGTCGTGCGGATCCGCCGCTCGACACGCCGGCCCGACCCGTCGCGAGCGGCGGGCAGGGGCCGGAACTCCGCAGGAGGGTGAAGGACGGGTCCGTGTCGGAGGGTCGGCGTAGGGTCGGAGCATGACCGATCGAGAGAAGTCGACGTCGTTCGGGCAGGCGGCCTCCGCCTACGAGTCCGGGCGTCCGGGGTATCCCTCCGAGGCCGTGGCGTGGCTCCTCGAGCCCGTGCGCGAGCCCGGTCGGGCGTTGCGCGTCGCCGACGTCGGAGCGGGAACGGGCAAGCTCACCCGCGCCGTCGTCGAGCTCGGCGCCGATGTGGTGGCGGTGGATCCGGATGCCGACATGCTCGCGACCCTGCGAGAGAACGCGCGCGGTGTGCCGACGTTCGTCGGGACGGCCGAGCATCTGCCGCTGCCGGATTCCGGTCTCGACGCCGTCGTCATGGGCCAGGCCTGGCACTGGGTCGATGTGGAGCCGGGGTCGCTTGAGACCGCCCGCGTGCTGCGCAGCGGGGGAGTGCTCGGGCTCATCTGGAACATCCGCGACGACCGCGTCGACTGGGTGCGGCGGCTCACCGAGGCCATGGGCGGCTCGAACGCCGAGGTCCTCCTCGCCACGACCGGTCCCCGTGTCGCGGAACCGTACGGCGAGCTCGAGCACCGGGAATGGTCGTGGGAGCGCCGCATCACCCTCGCGCAGCTGCGCGACCTCGTGGTCTCACGCAGCGACATCATCACAGCCGGCCCTGAGAAGCGCGCGGCCATCGATGCCGCGGTCGACGGGGTCGTGGCATCCCTTCCCGAACTCGCCGACGGAGGCTCGGTGGCCCTGCCCTATGTGACCCACGCGTTCCGCGCGCGACGGCCGTGACGCAGGTGGACGCGCCCCGGGCCGGGTAACCTGGACTCCCGTGGCTCTTACCATCGGAATCGTCGGCCTTCCCAACGTCGGAAAGTCGACCCTCTTCAACGCTCTGACCAAGAACTCGGTGCTCGCCGCGAACTACCCGTTCGCGACCATCGAGCCGAACGTCGGGGTCGTGAACCTTCCCGATGTGCGCCTGCAGCAGCTCGCCGACGTGTTTGGCAGCGAGCGGCTCGTGCCCGCCGCGGTGTCGTTCGTCGACATCGCCGGCATCGTGCGCGGCGCGAGCGAGGGCGAGGGCCTCGGCAACCAGTTCCTCGCGAACATCCGTGAGGCGGATGCCATCGCTCAGGTCGTCCGCGGATTCGCCGACGATGATGTGGTCCACGTCGACGGCGCGGTCGACCCCGCCAGCGACATGGAGACGATCAACGCCGAGCTGCAGCTCGCCGACCTCCAGACCCTCGAGAAGGCGATCACGCGCTACGAGAAAGAGGTCAAGGGCAAGAAGCTCGACCCCTCGGTGCTCGATGCCGCCCAGGCCGCGCAGGACGCCCTGCAGCGCGGCGTGCTGCTCTCGGCATCCGGTCTCGACCTCTCGCCCATCCGCGAGTTGGGTCTGCTGACCGCGAAGCCCTTCATCTTCGTCTTCAACGTCGACGAGGCCGTGCTCACCGACCAGGCGAAGAAGGACGAGCTGTCGGCGCTGGTGGCGCCCGCGAAGGCCGTCTTCCTGGATGCCAAGATCGAGTCCGAGCTGATCGACCTCGACCCCGAGGATGCCGCCGAGCTGCTGGCCTCCACCGGTCAGGACGAGTCCGGCCTCGACCAGCTCGCGCGCATCGGCTTCGACACGCTCGGCCTGCAGACCTACCTCACCGCCGGTCCCAAGGAGGCCCGCGCGTGGACGATCCCGCAGGGTGCGAAGGCCCCGCAGGCCGCCGGCGTCATCCACACCGACTTCGAGAAGGGCTTCATCAAGGCCGAGGTCATCTCGTTCGCCGACCTCATCGAGCTGGGTTCGGTCGCCGAGGCCCGCGCCAAGGGCAAGGCGCGCCTCGAGGGCAAGGACTACGTCATGCAGGATGGCGACGTGGTGGAGTTCCGCTTCAACAACTGACACCGCGCTCGGCGGCCGTCGCTATGGTCAGAGTCATGACGAGCCCGAGCGAGCGTGCATTCGCCGATCTGAAACGAATGGTCGATACGCACGGGTGGGCGATCAGACACGTCCTCGGCGACGCATCGGCCGCACCGTTTTCCTACACGGTTGGTCTCACAACCAGAGGCTGGCACGAACTCGTGATCACCGGCCTGCCCGCGAACGTCGCTGACGTGTTCATCAGGAATGCGGTGCACGTACAGGAATCGAGCGGTGCGTTTCGACCGGGAGATCGCACGGATGCACTCACGGAGTCGGGCTCGGTGGTGGTTATCCGCGTCGACGATCGCCGCGTGATGACGGCGGCGGAGAGGATGCTCGGCGACTTCGAAGCACTCCAGTTGGTGTGGCCTGATTCGCATGACAATCTCCCGTGGGATAGCGGCTATCGCAATCCGCCAGACGCACAACCGGTTCTGGGCTCAGAGCTTTGACCGAGTTGTGGATCGTGAAGCTGTGGACCGCGCGATAGACGAACTCGACTTCTCGCGGGGGCCGTGGTCTTGAGAGCGCCGATCATGATCCCGACGACGAATCCCACTCCTCCGCACACGAAGGTGTACGTGGTACACCACGCCAGGAGCGAGTCGCGCGGATCGGCGAACTGGGGATGCTCAGCGAACGTCGTCATCGCACCGGGCAACCAGCCGATCAGCACGTACAGGGCGCCGAGGATCGCACCGCACGCGAACCCGGCCGCTGCACAAGTCAGCAGGTTGCGACCGATGGCGATCGCTCGGCGGGCTGACGACGACATGAACCAAGGGTAGGACTCACCGTCCCGACGGTTGTGCGCTTGTGTCGACACCGAGCGATCAATGCCGCACGTGAGATCCGGCCGCGCAGACCGCTCGCCACATGGCATCCCACCGTCCGCTTTCATTGCTGATCGCGGCCGCAGCGCCTCCGGACGATACTGGCAGCATGACTCGTACGGCGGACGAACTGGCGAAGGTGCCTGATCCGGTGTGGCCCGAAATCCGCCGCGCAGTGAACTCCCGCGACGATGCGCGGGTCATCCCGCTCCCTCGTGAACGCGGGATGCACGTCCTCGAGGCGCTGCAGGTGACCGCGCGTTCGGCACTCGGCGCGCTCGCGTTGCACACCGGCGGGTTGGTCGTCGATCACGGCTGGTTTCGCATCTTCGGGGGAGGGGGCGAAGGGCTCCCTGACCTTGCGTCCGTCAATTCCCTTCCGGCGTCGGGGCCGCCGCCCTCGCTGCTCGTCGCGCAGGATGTGCTCGGCGGGCAGTTCGCCATCGACGGGGGAGGACTGGGGCTCAATCCCGGATCCCTGTGCTATCTCGGACCGGACACGTTGACGTGGGGGGACTTGGGTATCGGTCACGGCCAGTTCGTCTTCTCGGCGATCGAGGGCCACCTCGCAGAGGCATTCGCCGATCTCCGTTGGCCCGGGTGGGAGGACGAGGTGAGTGCCCTCGCCCCCGGCCAGGGCATCGCCCTTTACCCTCCGCCGTTCTCCGAGGAGGGCAGCGACATCGGGACGGTTCATCGTCGCCCGGTGCCGATGGAAGAACTCGTTCTCTTCTACGCTGACGCCGCAGCGCAGCTGAACTAGTGGACGGCCCGCGAATGCCGAACACCCCGACGGATGCCGAAGCCGTGTGGGCCGCGGAACGCGCTCTCCTTCGCCCCGATGTGCGCCATGACGAGACAGCGCTGCGCACGCTGCTCTCCCCGGACTTCCGGGAGTTCGGACAGTCCGGACGCGCCTACGACCGCGACCAGATGATCGCGGCGCTGCTCGCGTCACCCGCGGAAGACGTTCCGGTCCATCTCAGCGAACAGACGACGCTGCCGGTGGGATCGGATGCCGTCCTCCTCACCTACCTGCTCAGTTACGGCGGCCGTCTCTCTCGGCGGTCCTCCCTCTGGCGCTGCGCCGACGGCGAGACCCGGCTGGTCTTCCACCAGGGCACCGTCGTAGGAGGCTGAACTCAGCCCCGCCCCGCCCCCACCGCCACCCGCGCCCGCCGCGCGAGTTCTCCACCGTCGATGCCCGGCCACCCGTGCAGCCCCTCGCGGTGCGAGGCCGGGAGCGCCTCGGCGCCCCACACGGCTCCCGCGAGAGAGCCGGCGATGGCGGCGACCGTGTCGGTGTCCTTGCCTCCGCGGACCGCTCGCTCGATGGCATCCAAGGGTCCGGTCGCGCCGGCGACGGCGGCCAGGGCGCCCTGGAAGGCGCGCACGACCCAGCCGTTCGCCTCGCGGAAGGCGCGCGGATGCGTGCCCGGGGTCAGGGCCTCGTCGACCAGCGCCGCCCACCGATCGCGGCGCTCGGCCGGGACGACCTCGAGCTGGCCGCGCATGTCGAGCTCGCCGGTCAGGATGCCGTGGCGGATCGCCGCGCACCAGAGGGCGCACGCGTCGACGTTGTCGTCCTCCCAGTGGGTGAGCTGCGCGACGGCCGCCGCGGCGGCGGTGAGCTCGTCCGCGGGACGATCCAGATAGCCGAGCGCCACGGGCCCGGTGCGCATCAGCGAGCCGTTGCCGCCGCTACGGCCGGTCTCGTCGTGGGTCGCGCGCGAGGCGGTGCGGATGGCATCCATCGTCGGCGGTGACGGGATGCGGGCGAGGACGTGCCGGGTCTGGGCCCCGACGTCGAGGGCCGTGCGAGCCCACCCCTGCCACGCGGCCACGATGCGCTCGAGGGCGACCGGATCGGTGAGCCGGCGGCCCGCGGCGAGTTCGTCGAGGACCGGGACGGCCATGCTCGTGTCGTCGGTCCACTCGCGTTCCGCGTGACCGAAATGACCGCGGCCGAACGCGGGCACCACGTCGTCGCTGAGTGCGGGACCGAACTCGTACGCCGAGCCGAGCGCGTCGCCCGCCGCCGAGACGATCACGGTGCCGACGGCGCGGTCCAGCTGCGCGGGGGAGAGATGTGCCATTGCTCCAGCGTAGGAGGGGAGGCACCGAACTGTCGGGTCGAAACGACGCGACGTCCAGCCTCCCCGAATGTCTCCGCCCTTTCGTAAACTGTCGCCCGTGAACGCGCCCAATCCTCGCTCGGCCTTCATCCCGCCCGGGTGGGCGACACCTTTCGCCTCCCGCAAGCGTCTGCAGCTGCTGCCGGCCGAGATGTTCAACCGCACCTTCGAGCGGGCACCCGACGAGTGGTTGCACGTCGCTCCGCTACGTCGGCCTCCGCTGATCCTCACGATCGGGTTCGCCCTCATCACGCTCCTGTGCGGCTGGATCGTGTGGGGCGTGCTCACGCAGGCGGGAACCACGCCGTCGATGCAGGGCCCGATGCCGTACGTCATCGCCGTGCTGTTCGGCATCCTGGGCCTGTTCGCGGTGCTGGTGCTGATCAACCTCATCGTCGCGTCGCGCAGCCGCTCGTCGTGGGGCAACCGTCAGTGCATCGCGGTCGGACGCAGCGGCATCGCGGTGCGCTATCAGGGCGCCGCGGTGAACATCCCGTGGGACGAGATCACGGGCGTCTGGGCCACGACGACGAACTCGACCGGGGCATCGCAAGCCCGGCTCGCCAAGACACCGGTGCTGCGCATCGACCGGGACACGGGCGACGGCACGGAGGGCGTGGTCGGCTCGTGGAGCATCGCTCCCTTCGTCCTGGATGCCGCGCCCCAGGCGACGTACGCCGCGCTGCACTTCTACTGGGTCTATCCGGGAGCGCGTCAGGAGCTCGGGACCACCCTCGGACAGCAGCGCATCGACGGCTTCGCCGGGTACGCGCCGACGACGGTCGCCCCGCGCGGCTAGGGCCGGGTATCAGCCGCCGAGCTCGCTCGGATGGGTCAATCGCCACCACAGCGTGGGTTCCTCGATCGCGCCCGAGATCATCACGTCGGAGATAACGGTGTGCGGCCCGGCCGTCCAGGTGATCGTGCCGACTTTCTCTCCGTCGGCGTACTTCTCGGGCGTCGTCGTGTCGAGCTGCGTGGTCACCGCGGTGTCGGACCACGTCATGATCGAGGCGTTCTGACCGACGACGACCTTGGCGGAGGATCCCCACGGTGTCGTGATCTTGCCGATCTCGGCGCCGCTGGTCCCCACCTGCAGGGTGTGGAACCCGTCGCGGATGCTCTCCAGAAGATCGACCACGTCCTGGTTCGCGCTGCCGCGGGTCTCGCCGCCGAGGCGGATGCCCGTGATGTGCAGGGGCGCGCCGATACCGACGTCGAGAACGGAGGTGAAGAGGAGGCTGAAGGTCCCATCGCCGAGGTTGCCGGTCTTCAGCCCCGTGATCCCGGAGGTCCCGAGAAGGCTGTTCGTGTTCTCGATGTTCCCGGGGCCCGCGGGGAGGTTGATCCACGGCGTGGACGCGATGGCGGCGATCGCCGGGTTCGCCGCGGCCAGCTTCCCGAGGGCGATGAGGTCGCTCGGCGTGCTGGTGTTGCGGTCGTCGATGCCGGTGGCATCCACGATCCGGGTCGCGTTCAGCCCGTTCTTGCTGAGCCACGACCGTGCGGCGTCGACGTACGCGCCCTCGGAGCCGAAGCCCCACCGTGCGACCGCGACGGCGTAGTTGCTCGCGGAGGGGAGCAGCATGGTGGCCAGCGCGTCGTGCAGGGACAGCTTCGCGCCGTCGGGCATGCGGGCGATCGTCGCGCCGCGGACGTAGTACTGGTCGTAGAGATCGGTGTCGGCTTCGGTGAAGGCGATCGTCGGACCGGGATCGGTCGCATCCGCGAGGGGATGCGCGTCGAGCACGACGAGTGCGGTGACGAGCTTGGAGATACTGGCGATGGGGCGCGCCTCGTCGCCCCCGGAGGCCCAGGTCGTCGGATCCGTCCCGAGGTAGTCCCCGCCGCCCTGCACCTCGACCAGGACGGACCCGGAGCTCGGGAGCGCGACCGCCGCGGCCGCCCCGGGGGCGACGCTCGGCGCGTACGAGGTGACGGTGGGCGGCCCGACGGTCGCCGTCGAGGCCCACCACACATAGCCTCCGCTCCCGCCGAAGACGAGCAGCAGGAGGACCAGGAACACGATCAGGACGACGCGGCCGCCTCGTCCGGCGGGGCGTTCCACGGTCTCCGCCGACTCGAGGAGATCGCCGAAAGGGCTGACGTCGCTCACAGGTCGCTGAAGTCGTTCGCCGGGACGTGAAGGGATGCCACGGTGTCGCCGCTCATCTCGAGGGAGATGAACTCCGTGCCGACGCGTCCCGCCTCCTGCAGAGACGTCGTCCCCGGCACCTCGCGGACATCGAGCCGCAGCTCATCGCCGTAACCGGCGACAGCGCCCGCCGCGAGAGCCTCGGCCCGGGTGGAGCCCACGCCGATGCCGTGCGCCGTGCGCAGGGGGTGGCCGTTCACCTCGGCCGCCGTGACCGAGAGCCATCCCGGACCATCGGGGGGAGTGAGAAGACGCAGCCCGGGCCACTCGTGGGCGACCACGCCGGTGTCCCATCCCGTGGGGGCGATGACGTCCGTGCTCGTCGGGTCGGCTCCCAGCGCGGAACGCCAGCCGTCGACCGTGGTCGCGAGGTAGTCCAGCGGATCCTGTGCGGTGCCTCCCTCGACGGTCGCCTGATCGAGCGTGAGCACGATCACGGACGCGGCTGAGACGACTTCGACCGGGGGGAGCGACGGGGTGGAGGTCTTCGTGACCGCCGCGATGTCGGCCACGCCGAGCGAGCTCGAGGTCGAGCTGCAGGAGCCGAGGGCGAACGTCAGCGCGAGCAGCGCGATGCTGCCGGCGAGAGCGGGTCGGGAGGGACGCACGCTCTCGAACTTAGCGGGGCGGCGGCGTCACTTCCCTACTCGATCCCGAAATTCAACCCCCCTGAAGCGTGACACCGCGCGACATAGCGTGGACGAATCGGGAAAGACCCGAGCATGACGCGGGAGGAGCCGACATGGGACTCGACGACAAGATCAAGAACGCCGCTGAAGACCTCACCGGCAAGGCGAAGGAAGCCTGGGGCAAGGCCACGGACAACGAGCGACTCGAAGCCGAGGGCCAGGCCGAGCAGAGCAAGGCCAACGTCAAGAAGGCCGGCGAGAACGTCAAGGACGCCTTCAAGTAAGTCGCCCTCCCCGAATGCCCCGACCGTCGCGGTCGGGGCATTCGTCGTTTCCCCCGCGATAATGGCGGAATGACCGATGCTGTTCCCACCGAGACCCCTTTGCCGCTCTCAGGTACCTCCGTCATCCTGCGCGCCCACGGCTACGAAGCCGCGATCGCCGGGGTCGGCGCCTCCCTCCGCTCCCTGGCCTTCGAGGGGCGCGATCTCGTCGTGCCGTTCGACGAGGACGAACTGCGCCCCGCGTACCGGGGAACGACCCTGGCCCCCTGGCCCAACCGCGTGGTCGACGGCATCCATCGTTTCGGGGGGCGGGAGCACCAGCTCGCGCTCACCGAACCCGACCGCGCGCACGCGCTGCACGGGCTGCTCTCGTGGGTGAACTGGAACATCCTCGACGCCTCCGACGACGCGGTCACCCTCACGGCGACGGTGCCCGCCCAGGCGGGGTACCCCTGGTGGGTCGTCGTTTCGACGACGTATCGACTGGATGCCGACGGCCTGACGCAGACGGTCCGGGCGACGAACCTCTCGGACACGCCGGCCCCGTGGGGAACCGGTCCGCACCCGTATCTCGTCGCGGGTCCCGCGACGCTCGACGAGTGGACGCTGGAGCTTCCCGCCGACACCGTGCTGGAGGTCACGCCGGACCGCCTCGCACCGGTGGCGCCGGCATCCGTCACCGTCGATGCGGAGCGCTTCGACTTCCGGTCATCACGCGTCCTGGGTGCGGTCGAGATTGACCACGCGTACACGGGATTGATCCGGGATGCCGACGCTCGCGCGACCGTCACGCTCACGGATCCGTCGGGAACCGGAGTGGGGATGTCGTGGGACGAGTCCTGCCCGTGGGTGCAGATCCACACGGCCGACCTGCCCGCGGGTCCGGGAACCCCGGGACACCGCGCCGGACTCGCGGTCGAGCCGATGACGTGCGCGCCGGATGCGTTCAACGACGACGCGTACGACTACGACACCGGGGTGATCGCCCTGGCTCCGGGGGCATCGCACGAGGCCGGATGGACGATCTCGGCGCGCTGAGCCTCTTTTCGCACAGAACCGCCCCGCCGCTGACGCGACGGGGCGGTTCTGTGTCCGGGTCAGACGACCTGGGCGCCGCACATCCCGCAGTCGCCGCCGGCCGACACCTCGACGAAGCAGTCCGGGCACATCGTCCGCATGGGGCGGTCGGTGACCGCGACGGCCTTCGGGGTGCTCGGGCGACGCTCGGCCCGCGGCGCGGAGCTGCGGGGGCGCGTGATCTGTACGGGGGCCGCGGGCGGGGGAGCGACGGCGGGCTTGTGCGTCTCGCAGTAGAACCGGACGAAGCCGCCGTGGTGCTTCGGATGGCGGTGCTTGACCGCCCAGAGCTCGGTGCGCTCGATCAGCGCGCCGTCGGTACCGCACGCCACACAGCGCGTGGGCTCACCGGGAACCACGTCGGCGACGAGGACCGGGACGTCGAAGGCGATGGCATCCCTCCAGTCGGAGGAGGACACGATCTTCATGGGGGACCCTTCCGGAGGCGGTTCGGGCCGCCTCCCTCTCAACGGTACGCCCCGGCTGAGCGTCGTGTGACGGTTTCTCCCCCGTAAGGGGGTGGACACCGACTCAGAGTCGGCCGATAGGTTGGAAGAACTTCCCCCCGTCCGAAGGAGAACCATGGAACTTGCTGCTCTGGGGGCGATCGGCATCGTCGTGGTCATCGCACTCGTCGTCGTCATCGTCGTCTTCCTGATCATCGCGGGACTCATCCGCGGCTGGTACCGCGTCGCCAAGGCCGACGAAGCCCTGGTGATCGTAGGTAAGCGTCAAAGAAGTGCGGACGGTGAGTCCTCGCGCATCACCGTCATCACCGGTGGCGGCGCCATCGTCAACCCGCTCACCCAGCGCGGCGAGATGATCTCGCTGCGCGCGCGTCAGATCAAGATGGAGCCGACGGCGCAGTCGTCCAACGGCGTCACGGTGAACGTCAGCGGTGTCGCTCTGGTGAAGATCGGCTCCGATCCCGAACAGGTCCGTCGCGCGGCCGAGCGCTTCGCCTCGCAGGACAAGGCCATCGAGCAGTTCACGACCGAGCAGCTCGAGGGCGCGCTCCGCGGTGTCGTCGCGACGCTGACCGTCGAGGAGCTCATGCGCGACCGGCAGCGTCTGTCGGACCAGATCGCCGAGGGGATCAAGGGCGACCTGTCGTCGCAGGGTCTGATCCTCGACTCGTTCCAGATCCAGGGCGTCACCGACAGCAACGGGTACATCTCGGCCCTGGGCGCCACCGAGGTCGAGCGCGTCAAGCGCGAGGCCGAGGTCGCGCGCATCAACGCGGTCCGCGAGATCCGTGCGCGCCAGATCGCCACCGATGAGGCCAACCTCATCGAGCAGACCAAGCTCGACAAGAACAGCGCCGCGGCCAAGGCCGAGGTCGGCCGTGCCAACGCCGAGGCCGAGCAGGCTGAGGCCCTCACCCGTGCCGAGCGTCGTCAGGCGGTTCTGCAGCAGGAGGCGCAGAACACCCAGGCGCGCCTCGAGTCCGAGGTCTCCCGCGTCGCCGACGCCGACCTGTACCAGCGTCAGAAGGATGCCGACGCCGAGGCGTACGCACAGATCAAGGCGGCCGAGGCGCGCGCGCAGATCGCCGAGCAGGAGGCGTCCGCTGTGCGCGTGCGCGCCGAAGCCGACGCGCAGGCCGTGCGCCTGGCCGGTGAGGCCCGCGCCGAGGCGATCCGCGCCGAGGCCGAGGCGCTGTCGCAGAACCAGGAGGCCCTGCTCGCCCAGCGCGCGCTCGAGGCGCTGGTGCCGATGATGGCCGAGTTCGCCAAGGGGTACGACCGTGTCGGCAACGTCACCGTGCTCGGCGGCGAGGGCGCCAGCGGTCACCTCGCGACCGAGTCGGCGACGGGCCTGCGCTCGTCGTTCGAGGCCGTGAAGGCGGCGACCGGCATCGACCTGACGCAGATCATCCAGGGCCGTGCGGTGGCGGATGCGTTCGCGACCGCGCAGCGCTCCGGAGAGAGGGCCCCGGCCCCCGCGCCGTCGTACCCCGCCCCGACCACGCCTCCGGCCGCAGCCGAGACCGAGGTCTGACCGGGTCCTCATGCCCGAGGCACCTGAAGTCGAGGCGCTCACGCTGTTCCTGCGTGAGCGCCTCGCCGGTCACACGGTCCGCGAGGTCGACCTCGTCGAGGGCCGCGCGCTCAAGACGCGGGGACGACCGCTCACCGAACTGGTGGGCCGGACGCTCACCGGCGCGACGCGGCACGGGAAGCACCTCGACCTCGACCTCGAGGGAGTGCACCTGGGGATCGGCTTCGGCCGCGCGGGCTGGGCGACGTGGCGCGACACGGGAGAGGCGGACACCGGGTCACCCGCACCCGAGATCGCCCGTGTCGTCTTCGATCACGGCATCCTGGGGCTGACCGATGCGGGGGAGTGGCTCTCGATGCAGCTCCACGTCGTCGATTCCCCCGACGACGTGCCGGCGGTGGCGAAGCTGGGGCCGGATGCCATCAATCCCGGCTACTCGCGGGAGATGCTCGCCGCGGCCCTCGGCGGACGACGGAAACAGCTCAAGGCGCTGCTCCAGGAGCAGGAGACCCTCGCGGGGATCGGCAACGCCTACTCCGACGAGATCCTGTACGCCGCCCGGCTCGCGCCGACCGCCCACGCGGCATCGCTGAGCGAGGACGACGTCACGCGGCTGCATCTCGCGCTGCACGACACGCTGACATCGGCGGTGATCGCCCGACGAGGGGTGCCGATTGCGGAGCAGAAGGCCGCGAAGGTCGCGTCGATGCGCGTCCACGGCCGAACGGGCGAACCGTGTCCCGAGGGGGACGGCGTGATCGAGGATATCCCGGGCACGAAGGGCGGCGGTCAGTGGTGCCCCTCCTGTCAGGTGCTCCCCGACGCCGGGGCCTGAGCAGAAAGGCCCCGCACCGTGGTGCGAGGCCTCTCCGACGGGGAACGGTCAGACGGTCTGTCCGGAGTGTCGGCCCTCGGCGACCTCCTCGACGAGCTTCGCGGTGAAGGCGGGCAGGTCGTCGGGGGTGCGGCTCGAGACGAGACCCTGGTCGACGTGGACCTCTTCGTCGACCCAGGTCGCGCCCGCATTGCGCAGGTCGGTCTGGAGGGTGGGGTAGCTGGTGAGCGTCCGCCCCTTCAGCACGTCGGCCTCGGTCAGGATCCATCCGCCGTGGCAGATGACGGCGACGGGCTTGTGCTGCTCGAAGAAGTCACGGGTGAAGGACACGGCATCCGTCACGATGCGGATGTCGTCCGCGTTCTGGACGCCGCCGGGAAGGACGAGGGCGTCGAAGTCGGCCGCCGACGCGGAGCCGACGGCGAGGTCGACCCGCTGTTCGTGGCCCTTCTCGCCGGTGATGCTGCCCTCGCTCGGCGAGACGAGGACGGCCTCGGCGCCCGCCTCGGTCACCGCCTGCCACGGGCTGGTGAGCTCGCTGTCCTCGAAGCCGTCGGTGAGCAGGAAGGCCACGCGCTTGCCGCTGAGATCGGTCATGGTTCGACTCTCTCTTTCTTCATCGGGGTCGCTCCCACGCTAAGAAGCACGGCGTCCCTAGGGGCGGGGGTTGCGGATGCCGGAGCACGGCGTTAGCGCGCGGCCCCCTCGCTCGCCCGCGGGCGTAGCATGGAGCGCATGTCCGGTGACACCACGTCTGACACGACCTCCGCCCCGAAGCCCGTTCTCACCCTGCTGAACGGTCCGGGCGACACGGCGGAAGAGTCCTCCCGCCCCGCGTCGCAGTGCTGCGGCGGCGGTTCCTGCTCGCTCTGACGCGCGGACGACCCCGCTCGCCTCAGTGCGCGAGCGGGACGGAACCCTCGATCTGATCCGCGGGCTTGCGGATGATGAACGCTCCCACGATCAGCGGCAGCGAGATGATCGCGGCGATCAGGAACGCGGTGCGCGTGCCCGCGGCATCCGCTTCCAGTCCCTCGCCGCTCGCCGCCGACACCGACGACATCACCGTGATGAGCAGGGCGATGCCGGCCGCTCCGGCGACCTGCTGCACGGTTCCGACGACGGCCGAGCCGTACGAGTAGAACCGCGGCTCCAGCGAGCCGAGGGAGGCCGTGAACAGCGGCGTGAACGAGAGCGCAAGCCCGATCATCATGACGGTCTGGACGACGACGAGTAGAGCGAACGGCGTCTGGGTCCCGACGGTCGTGTAGAACCACAGCGTGCCGCTGACGATGACGGCGCCGGGCACGAGGAGCACCTGTGTGCCGAAGCGGTCGTAGATGCGGCCGATCACCGGGCCCGCGAGTCCCATGACGAGCGAACCCGGCAGCACCGCGAGCCCCGTCTCGAGCGGTGACTTGCCGAGCACCGTCTGCAGGTAGAGCGGCAGCAGCGTGATCGCCCCGAAGAACGCCAGCGACATCACGCCCAGCTGCGCGACGGTCAGCGTGAAGGCGCGCGAGCGGAACACGCGCAGATCGAGCAGGGCGGAGTCCGTGCGCTGAAGGCGCAGCTGGCGCCAGATGAAGGCACCCAGGCCGACCACGCCGATCGTCATGGCGGCGATGAGGGTGACGAGCGAGGTGGTGGCGGCATCCGGGTCTCCGCCGTGTCCGCCGCCGATCTGGCTGAGACCGAAGACCAGCCCGCCGAAGCCGAGCGCGGAGAGGATCACGGAGGTCGCGTCGATCGGCGCGGTGCGCGTCTCGCCGAGGTTGTGGATCCATCGTGCGCCCATGAACAGCGACACGAGGGCGATGGGGAGGACGATGCCGAAGATCCAGTGCCAGCCGAGCGATTGCAGGACGAGTCCGGACATCGTCGGCCCGATGGCCGGTGCGAGCGCCATGACGATGCTGACCCGGCCCATCATGCGACCGCGGTGCTGCGGCGGGACGATCGTCATGATGGTCGTCATCAGCAACGGCATCATGATCGCGGTGCCCGATGCCTGGATGACGCGCGCGACGACGAGCAGTTCGAAGCCCGGCGACAGGAAGGCCACGAGGGTTCCGGTCGAGAAGAGCGTCATCGCGGTGATGAAGACCTGGCGCGTGGTGAAGCGCTGCAGCAGGAAGCCCGTGATCGGAATGACGACGGCCATCGTCAGCATGAACGCCGTGGTGAGCCACTGGGCGGAGACGGCCGTGATGCCGAGGTCGCGGATGAGGAACGGGATCGCGACGTTCATCGTCGTCTCGTTGAGCATGGCGACGAACGCCGCCGTCAGCAGCAGCCAGATCACCCGGCTCTGCGCGGACGTGACGCCCGAGGTATCGGGGGGAGAGGCGACGGTGGTGCCGGTGGCGGCCATGACGAGGTCCTTTGCGTGCGGGGGGCTTCGTGGCGCCAGAGCGGCGACGTTCCTCCGACCCAACGGCGCGTGCCGCGGAGATATTCCACCGTCGAGGAAGTTTTCCGCGAGGACGGATGCCGGGGAGCGGGCCGCCGGTTTCGTCGCGGCCGCGCGGGGGCGCCGGTGTCCGTGGGCGGACGTAGGCTGGCCCGCATGGGCCCAGGTGGAGTTGGCGGAAGCATGTTCCGCGGTGTCGATGCCGCCGAGCAACGTCGTCGCAACGCCCAGGCGCCGCGCGTCGCCGACCTCGGTCGTCGGGTCGTCGAGCTGTTCCGGCCGTACCGGGGACGGATTGCACTGACCGTCCTGTTGGTGATCCTCGCCTCCGCGGTGGGGGTCATCCCGCCCCTGTTGGTGCAGCGCATCTTCGACGACGCGCTGTTCCCGATCGACGGTTCGGCGCCTGATCTGCGGCTGCTCGCGATCCTCGTGAGCGTCATGATCGTGCTGTTCCTCTTCTCGGCGGCCCTCAACGTGGGGCAGACCTGGTTCACCGCCACCGTCGGGAACCGCGTGACCGGCGACCTGCGCACGCGGCTCTTCGAACACCTCCAGGCGATGGAGCTGGGGTTCTTCACCCGCACGAAGACGGGCGTGATCCAGTCGCGGTTGCAGAACGACGTCGGGGGTGTGTCCGGAGTCCTCACGAACACGGTCACCAGCATCCTCGGCAACGCGGTCACCGTCATCGCCTCGCTCGTGGCGATGATCCTGATCGATTGGCGCCTCACGCTGATCGCCGTGGCGCTCATGCCGTTCCTCATCTTCGTCCAGCGCCGGGTCGGTCAGGTGCGAGCACGCATCGCGGGTGAGACGCAGGAGTCCCTGTCGGAGCTGTCGGCGATCACGCAGGAGACCCTGAGCGTGTCCGGCATCCTGCTCTCGAAGTCCTTCAACCGTCAGCGCACCGAGTCGGCTCGTTTCGACGCCGAGAACGACAACCAGGTGCACCTGCAGGTGCGCCGTGCGATGAGCGGCCAGGGCTTCTTCGCGGTGGTGCAGGTCATCATGTCGAGCGTGCCGGCGGTCATCTACCTCGTCGCCGGGTTCCTCATCGCCGGCGGAACCGGGGCCATCACCGCCGGCACCATCGTCGCGTTCACGACCGTCCAGGCGCGTCTGCTGATGCCGCTGATGGGCCTCATGCGCGTGGCGCTCGACGTGCAGACCTCGTCCGCGCTGTTCGCCCGCATCTTCGAGTACCTCGACCTGCGCCCCGCCATCGTCGACGCGCCCGAGGCGCTGCCCGTCTCCGCGGCCCCCGGGCCGCTCGGCCGCATCGAGTTCCGCGACGTCGAGTTCCGGTACCCCGACGCCCCCGCGCACACGCGGCCCACTCTCGACGGCGTCTCGTTCACCGTCGAGCCGGGGCAGCACGTCGCGTTCGTCGGGCCGTCGGGCGCGGGAAAGACGACGATCCTCTACCTGACGCCACGGATGTACGAGGCCAGTGGCGGGGCGGTGCTGTTTTCCGGGGCGGACGTCCGCACGCTCGAGCAGGCCTCGATCATCGACGAGATCGGCATCGTCTCGCAGGAGACGTATCTCTTCCACGCCACCGTGCGCGAGAACCTCCGCTACGCCCGGCCCGAGGCGAGCGATGAGGAGATCGAGGCTGCGTGCCGGGCCGCGAACATCCACCACGTGATCGCCGGGTTCGAGGCCGGCTACGACACCGTGGTCGGTGAGCGCGGGTACCGGCTGTCCGGCGGCGAGAAGCAGCGCATCGCGATCGCGCGCGTGCTCCTGAAGGACCCGCCCGTCCTGCTGCTCGACGAGGCGACGAGTGCCCTCGACACGGTGTCGGAACGCATCGTGCAGGAGGCGCTCGAGACCGCGTCCCACGGTCGCACGACTCTGTCGATCGCGCACCGCCTCTCGACGGTGATCGGTGCCGACCGGATCCACGTGGTCGATGCGGGGCGCATCGTCGAGTCGGGCACGCACGCCGAGTTGCTCGCGGCGGGAGGGCTCTACGCGAGCCTCGCGGCGGAGCAGCTCGCCGCGTCGTTCGTCCTCGCCGAGGAGGAGCACGATGCCGCGGGCCTCGCCCGCGCCGCATTGCCCGCGCGGCGGGCCGACGAGGCGCCGGCGTAGGCGCTCACCTCTTTACCTGGTCGCGGACCCCCGTCGCTGCCCGGCCCGCCGCCCCCCCCCGGCTGACTTGCGCCGAATGTTCGTTCGCGCCGTGAACCGGCGGGCATCTGGCGCAAGTCACCCTCCCGGGCCCTCGCCTTGAGGGCCGGGCGCGTCTTCTTCCGCTGACGTGCGCCGTTTGTCCGTTCGTGCCGCGATCCGGCGGGCATACGGCGCAACCCACCCTTTCAAGTCGCGGGACCCACCGCTGACTAGCGCCTTATGCTCGTCGCGCACCGGGCGCGGCGGGCATACGGCGCAAGTCATCGAGGTTCCTCGTCGGGGAAGCCGCGCGGCGGGGCGCGACGTCAGCTCGGCAGCGTCTCCACGAACGCCTCGAGGGCGATGCGGTACGCCGGATCGGGATGCGTCTCGGCGATCCGGATGAGCGGCGGGAGATCGAGCGTCCGGATCAGAGCTCCCCGCTCGACGACCGCGGCGTCCGCCCCGGCGGCGCGGAGCACCGCGATCCCCTCGCCGAGAGCCTCGAGGTAGTCCCGCAGCACGTCGAGCTCGCCGAGCCGCTGCGTGATCGAACCGCCGTCGCGGCGCTGCCGCCACTCGACGATCACGTCCGGAATCACGTCGAATGCCTCGGCGAGCGTGTACATCCTTTGCGCCAGCACCTGATCCTCGTAATAGCGCCCCTCGGGGAATCGCAGGTCGTGGGCCCGCCAGAACGCGGTGCGGCTCAGCTTCGACCACGCCACGATGTTGCCGGATGCCACGGGGTGCGCGGTCAGCGACGTCCGATCCCGCGCCGGGTCGGTGGCGGCCGCTACCCAGGGCTGCACCTCGCCCGCGGTGTATCCCGGACCCTCGGCATCCGGGCGCAGACGCACGTACGCGCCGACGACGAAATCACTGCCCGTCCGGTCGAGCGTGTCGGAGAGGAGGGCGAGGGCGTCCGGGCGGAGCCGGTCGTCGGCGTCGAGGAAGGCCGTGTACGTCGTCTGCACCGCCGAGAGCCCGGTGTTCCGGGCGGCGCCGAGGCCGCGCTGGGTCTCGTGTCGGACGACCTGGAACCGCGCGTCCGCGGCCGCCGCATCGGCGAAGAGGTGCCGTGTGTCGTCGGTCGAGGCGTCGTCGACGAGCACGGCGTTCCAGTGCTCGTGCGTCTGCGCGCGGAGGGAGTCGAGCGCCTCCTCGGCGTAGTCGGCGACGTTGAAGCCGGGAACGATGACGGTCACGCCGGTGGTGCTCACCCGCGCGATCCTACGGCGGATACGGCGGCCGCGACCGCATCCGCGACCGGTTCCAAGGAAGCCGTCAGCCCGTGGGGGAGGGTGAACCGGACGGCGGTGCGCGCGTCGTCGTGGGCGATCCCGAGGGCGAGGAGTACGTGCGAGGCCTCGTCGCTGCCCGCGGCGCACGCGGATCCGCTGGACGAGACGACCCCGCGCCGCTCGAGCTCCAGGAGCACGGTCTCGCCGTTCGTGCCCGGGAAGACGAAGCTCGCGGTCCCCGGCAGGCGATGCTCGGGGTGACCGGTGACCCGCGCGCCCGGAACGAGGGCGAGAACACGGGCGATGAACGCGTCGCGTATCGCCGACACGCGCTCCACCTCTTCGGAACGCTCCGCCTCGGCGAGTTCGAGCGCGCGCGCGACGGCCACCGCTCCCGCGACGTCGGGGGTGCCCGAGCGGCGCCCGCGCTCCTGGCCCCCGCCGTGCAGGAGCGGCTCGAACGGCAGTCGCCCGCGTACCGCGAGGATCCCTGTGCCCTTGGGGGCGCCGATCTTGTGTCCGGCCACGGTGACGGCATCCGCTCCCGTCCCGGACAGGGGGAGCCACCCCGCGGCCTGCACCGCGTCGAGGTGCAGCGGTACACCGCGCGCGTGAGCCGCGTCCGCGAGGGCGGCGGCATCCTGGATCGTGCCGACCTCGTTGTTCGCGTAGCCGACGCTCACCAGCGCGGTGTCGTCGCGGAGCACACCGGAGAGGGCGGCAGGCGTCAGCGTGCCCGTGCCGTCGACGGGAGCGTGCACCACCTCGGCCCTGTGCAGCCGCGCGAGGTAGTCGGCGGACGCGAGCACCGACTCGTGCTCGATCGCCGTGGTCACGAGGTGTCTCCGGCCCGAGCCGAGCACGATGCCCTTGATCGCCGCGTTGTTCGACTCCGTGCCGCCGGAGGTGAACATCACGTCGCTCGCGCGCATCCCGAGCACGGCGGCGACGCGCGCGCGAGCGTCGTCGAGGGCGGATGCCGCGGCCTCGCCGACTTCGTGATGGCTGGACGGGTTGCCGAAGAACCGCGTGAGGTACGGTGCCATCGCCTCGAGCACCTCGGGGCGCACGGGGGTCGTGGCGGCGTTGTCGAGGTAGAGCGTCACGCCGTCTCGATGCGGATGTCCAGGCCCAGGTCGAGGGCGGGCGCCGAGTGGGTGAGGGCGCCGACCGAGATGACGTCGACCCCCGTCTCGGCGATCGCGCGGACCGTCTCGAGCGTCACCCCGCCCGAGGCCTCGACCTGGGCGGCCCCGGCGATGCGGGCGACGCCGACGCGGAGGTCGTCGAGCGAGAAGTTGTCGAGCATGATCGTCCCGACCCCGGCGGCGAGGACTGCGTCGATCTGGTCGAGACGGTCGACCTCCACCTCGACGTGCGTGGTGTGGGGGAGGCGGGCGATCGCGCTCTCGAGCGCCTGCGTGACCGAGAGACCGCTCGCCGTGAGCACCGCGAGGTGATTGTCCTTCGCCATCACCGCGTCGGAGAGCGAGAACCGATGATTGTGCCCTCCGCCGTCGCGGACGGCCTGTCGCTCGATCGCGCGCAGGCCGGGCGTGGTCTTGCGGGTGTCGACGATGCGCGCTCCCGTGTGCGCCACCTCGGACACGTACCGATGGGTCAGGGTCGCGATCCCGGACATGCGTTGCACGAAGTTCAGCCCGATGCGCTCGGCCGTCAGCACCGCGCGCGCGGGTCCGGTGACCACCGCGATCGTGTCGCCGGGGCCGAAGCGCTCCCCGTCGCCGATGCGCTGGTCGACCACGACGGACGGATCGGTGAGCGAGAAAGCCGCGGCGAACACGGCCGCTCCGCTGAACACCCCGTCGACGCGGGCGACGAGCTCGGCGCGCGCGGTGGCGTCCGCGGGAATGAGGGCCTCGCTCGTCAGGTCGCCCCAGGGGGCGTCTTCCTCGAGCGCGGCGGCGACGACGCGATCGATGGTGGCGCGGGTCAGCATGCGAGGACCTCCGGTGAAGCGGGGATGACGTCGGTGTCGTCCGCGGGTGCGGACAGCGAGGGACGCGAGGGCGCGGAGACCGGGGCGTCCGAGCGGAAGTGGGCGCCCACGGATCCCTCGCGGGCACGGGCCGCCGCGACGACCTCGCTCGCGACCCGCAGGAGGTTCGCGTCCTCGACCGACCGCGGGGACGTGTCGGCGCTCCACGCCGCGAGCACCGCGGCGGCGCGGGCGAGCCCCTCGGCTTCGCGGACCAGCCCGGCCTCGGCCCACATGAGCTGCTGCAGCGCCGCCCGGGAGAAGGGCGGCGCGTCGATCGCGACCCTCGGCGCGATCTCCTGCTGCCGTTCCGTCGGCGCGATCGGCCAGCCCCGGTCGCGGGCGACGGCATCGCCGGCGCGAGCTCCGAACACGGCTCCCTCGAGCAGAGAATTGGATGCCAACCTGTTCGCGCCGTGCACGCCGGTACGCGCCGTCTCGCCCACCGCGTACAGTCCCGGCACCGTGGTCCGCCCGTCGAGATCGGTGACGACGCCGCCCATCAGGTAGTGCGCCGCCGGGGTCACGGGGATCGGCTCGCGCGCCCAGTCCAGACCGCGCTCGCGCACGGCCGCGTCGATCGTGGGGAAGCGCTGCGCGAGCCGGTCGGCGCCCAGGGCGGTGGCATCCAGTCGCACCGGGTGGCCGTCCTGAGCGGCCATCGCCCGGGCGTTCGCCCGAGCGACGACGTCGCGGGGCGCGAGCTCGCCGTCGGGGTGCGCGTCGAAGGCGAAGCGGCGCCCGGTGTCGTCGATCAGGACGGCACCTTCTCCGCGCACCGCTTCGGAGACGAGGAAGGGGGCGCCCACGGCGAGGGCGGTGGGGTGGAACTGGACGAACTCCAGGTCGGCGACCGCGGCCCCGGCGCGCAGGGCCGCGGCGATGCCGTCTCCGGTCGCACCGGCCGGGTTCGTCGTGTGGGCGTAGAGCTGACCGGCGCCTCCTGTCGCCAGGATGACAGCGTCGGCGTCGAGGCGTTCGCCGTCGTCGAGCTCGATACCGACGGCCCGGCCGCCCGTGAGACGCAGATCGCGCAGCACGGCGTGCTCGCGCACGGGGATCCCCGCGTCCCGCACGGCCGCCCCGAGCGCGGCCTGGATCTCTGCACCGGTCGCGTCCCCTCCGGCGTGCAGCACGCGCGGCACGGCGTGGGCGGCCTCCAGCCCGCGCGAGAACTCCCCGTCGGCGGTTCGGTCGAACGCCACGCCGCGCGCGACGAGCTCGGCGATGCGCGCAGGGCCCTCGCCCACGAGCACGTCCACCGCGGCGGGGTCGTTCAGCCCCGCGCCCGCCGTCATGGTGTCGGCCGCGTGCGAGGAGACGGTGTCCGCCCGATCGGTCACGGCGGCGATCCCGCCCTGCGCCCACCGCGTGTTGGTGTCGGGCAGGGCGCCCTTGGTCACGACGGTGACGCGGCATCCCGCCTCGTGAGCGTGCAGCGCCGCCGTGAGACCGGCGATGCCGCTGCCCACCACGACGACGGTGGTCACTTCACTGCGCCGTTCGGCTTCGCGGCGAGCATGCGCTCGAGGGCCACGGTCGCGGGCTCCGCGACATCGGCCGGAACCGTGATCCGGTTGACGACCTCGCCCGCGACGAACGATTCGAGCACCCACGCGAGGTAGCCCGGGTGGATGCGGTACATCGTCGAGCAGGGGCAGACGACCGGATCGAGACAGAAGATCTCGTGCTGCGGATACTGTGCGGCCAGGCGCTGCACGAGGTTGATCTCGGTGCCGATCGCGAAGGTCGTGGGCTCGGTCGCCGCAGCGATCGCCTTGCGAATGATGTCGGTCGACCCCGCCTCGTCGGCGGCATCCACCACGTCCATTGGGCATTCGGGGTGCACGATCACGCGGACGCCGGGGTGCTCGGCGCGCGCCTTGTCGATCTGGTCGACGGTGAAGCGGCGGTGCACCGAGCAGAAGCCGTGCCACAGGATGACACGGCTGTCCGCGAGCTGCTCCGCGTTCGAGCCGCCGAGGGCCTTGCGCGGGTTCCACATCGGCATCTGCTCGAGCGGCACGCCCATGGCCTTGGCGGTGTTGCGACCGAGGTGCTGGTCGGGGAAGAAGAGCACCCGGCGACCGCGCGCGAACGCCCACTCCAGCACGGTGCGGGCGTTGGAGGAGGTGCAGACGATCCCGCCGTGGCGTCCGACGAAGCCCTTGATGGCGGCGCTCGAGTTCATGTACGTCACCGGGATCACGGGCAGCAGGCCCTCGGCATCCGGGGTCTCGAGATCGCCGAGCACGTCGCCGAGCTGCTCCCAGCACTCCTCGACCTGGTCGATGTCGGCCATGTCGGCCATCGAGCATCCCGCGGCGAGGTTCGGAAGGATCACGGCCTGATCGGGGCGTGAGAGCAGATCGGCCGTCTCTGCCATGAAGTGCACGCCGCAGAACACGATCGCCTCGGCCTCGGGGCGCTCCTTCGCGGCATTGGCGAGCTGGAACGAGTCGCCCACGTAGTCGGCGTGGCGCACGACCTCTTCGCGCTGGTAGAAGTGCCCGAGCACGACCACACGGTCGCCGAGGGTCTCTTTCGCCGCGCGGATGCGGGCGTCGAGCTCGTCGTCGGAGGCGTCACGGTAGGCCTGCGGGAGTTCGCCCTGACGCGGAGCGCCGGTGGGGATGACGTCGCCCATCGACGACCCCGGCCCGTACCCGGGACGGGTGTCGAAGTCCCACGGGCCCACGGCGAGGTCGGTCGTGCAGGTGGCGTCGGTCGACGCGCCCGAGACGATCGCCTGGATCGCGTGGTCGACGCTGGGGTCGATCGCGGGGCGCGGCTGCAGGGTGATGAGGGTGGCGGACATGGGCGTTCCGATCAGTGACGGGACGGGAGCGGGCCGCGGTCGGCGAGCTCCACATCGCGGTTGTAGCGGTACAGGCGGGCGGGACGGTGGCTTCCGGTGCGGAAGCGTTCGGTCGGGATGAGGGTGTTGGAGGTGTCGACCTGGCGGCGGAAGTTCGCCGGGTCCAGACGCTTCCCGAGGATCGTCTCGTTCACCTCGCGGAGATCGGCGAGCGTGAACTCGTCGGGCAGCAGTCCGTGCGCGATGCGGCTGTAGCCGACCTTGTTGCGCAGACGCCACAGCGTGTACTCGACGATGTGGTTGTGGTCGAAGGCGAGCGCCGGCAGATCGGTCGCGTCGAACCACTCGACGTTCTCGGGAGCGTCGCCCTCGCGCGCGTGGGCGGCCACCTGCGCGTCGACCTCGTCGGAGCGAAGCAGCGCCCAATAGACGATCGACACGACACGCGTGGGGGAGCGGTCGACGGCGCCGAAGGCGTAGAGCTGCTCGAGGTAGCTGGGCGTGAGTCCGGTCGTCTCGGCGAGGGTGCGGGATGCCGCGGTGTCGAGCTCCTCGGTCGGGTCGAGCCACCCGCCCGGCAGTGCCCAGCGTCCGTCGAAAGGGTCTCTCGTGCGGCGGACGAGGGGGAGCGAGAGGACGGGCTCGTCGTGCGCATCGCGTCGCACGCTGAAGATCACAGTCGACACCGCGACGCGCACGCCGGCGTCGCGGGTTTCGGGATCCGAGGTTCGTGTCATGGTGACCATATCTCCGTCATCGATCTTAGTGTCATTCGGACCTGAAGGGCGAATCCCCGCACGACGGCGTCGGCTCGCCCGCGAGGAAGGCTTATTCGTCCGAGACACGGCGCGGTGCGGAGTGTCTCGACACGAACGGCGTTCATCGGGGTCGGGGCGCGGCGTCGAAAGCGTTCTCCCAGATGTGCGTCCTAGCCTCGGAGGGATTCAGGAGGTGCGGATGCCGGTCGTCGACATCGTGCTGATCGTCGTGCTGGCGATCGCTCTTCTCGTGGGGCTGTCGCGCGGCTTCCTCGCCACGATCGGCTTCTTCGCCGGACTCGCGCTCGGCGCCGTCGCCGCCTTCTGGGTGACGCCCTTCGTCGGACAGTGGGTCGCCGAACCGGCCTGGCGCGGACCGGCCATGGTCGGGGCCGGCGTCCTGCTGCTCCTTCTCGGCGCCGGACTCGGCAGCGCCGTGGGGCAGATCTTCCGGCGGGGGGCCGACCGTATCAAGCTCCGCATTCCGGAGCGGCTCCTGGGCGGGGTCGTCAACGTCGCCGCCGCGGCCCTCGCGATCTCGTTCGTGTCGGGTTCGCTCGTGCCCGCCGGCATGCCGGTGATCTCCGCCGCGCTCGGATCGTCCGCCGTCGTGCGGACCATCGACGATGTCACCCCCGCCCCCCTGCAGGCGGCGATCGCGCAACTGCGCGGAACGGTGCTCGCCGACGGCATCCCTCGTCTCGGACAGCTGATCCAGATCGGACCGGTCCCCACCGCACCCGACATCGCGTTGGACGATCCCGCCCTGACCGAGGCGGCCCAGTCCGTCGCGCGGATCTCGGGCACCGCCTACGCCTGCGGCATCACCTCGAGCGGGTCCGGCTTCGTGGCGGGCGACGGCCGCGTGATCACGAACGCGCACGTCGTCGCCGGCGTCGACACGCCGCTCGTCGAGCTTCCCGGCCAGCCGGCGCGAGAGGGCCGAGTGGTCTACTTCGATCCCTCGGATGATCTGGCCGTCATCGCCGTCGACGGACTGGATGCCACGCCCCTCCCGGTCGTCTCGACCCTCGAGGTCGGCGCAGCCGCCGTCGTGCAGGGCTACCCCTACGGCGGTCCTTTCACCTCGGGCAGCGCGCAGGTCCTGTCGGTGGGCAGCGTCCCCGTGCCCGACATCTACGATGGCCAGTCGAGCCCGCGCGAGATCTACGCACTCGCCGCGGTCGTACGGCCCGGCAACTCCGGCGGACCGTTGCTCACGCCGTCCGGCGACGTCGCGGGGGTCGTCTTCGCCCGTTCTGACACCGACGACAACGTCGGATACGCGATGACGCCCGCCGAGCTCGAGCCCGTGATGGCGCAGCTGGGATCGCTGTCGACGCCGGTGGCATCCGGAGCCTGCAAACCGCGCTGAGGTTCCTCGCCGACTTCTCCTCACCAGGTCGGCGGCTGTGGAGAGATTTCCGGGCGCTCCGTCGCGGCCGACTACCGTCTCGCGGATGACGGACCGATACGCGATCGGCGTTCCGGGGTTCCTCGACCTCGCGGGGATCACGTCGCGTTCGCTCGACGAGCTGACGAGTGCGGTCGGCTCCGTCGTCCATGCTCTTCAGGCGATTCGGGATGCCGTTGCCCCGACGCCGGAGCTCTCTCGCGGGTTCGCCGGGGCGATGGACCCGTGGGAGGCGAAGGCGGGCGGGCTCGTCGCATACGCCGGAGGGGTGCTCGCGGGGGCGGAGCAGGCGGTCGCGGAGTACTGCCGCGCCGACGCCGTCATGGCCGTCAACGCCGATCATGCTGCCGCGCGGCGGGGGACCGGGCGGTGGCGAGTCGCATGAGGACGCACGTCGAAGGTGTTCCCGAGCTGCCCGTGGACTTCGGCGAGTTGTCTCGCGCCGCCGATCAGCTGCGTGTCTGTGCGGGCGCCCTCCCCGCGGCCGGGGCTGAGGTGGTGTCGGCGTGGGACGGCCTCGAAGCCGTCTACACGGCGCCGGAAACGGAGGAGCTCAGCACCAAGATGAAGCCCCTGACGCTTGTCAGCGCGGATGTGTGCGAAGCGTTGGTCCGTGCCGCCGACCTCATGGACCAGCTTGCGGAAGACATGATGTGGCTCGCGATGCGACGGCGGGGTCTCGTCGATGACGCCGAGGACTTCTTCGGCGCATCGCGCGGCATCGAAGACCGCGAACGCGCGCTGGAGCGGGAGGCGCAGATCGACCGGTTCGTGTCCGACGTCGAAGAGCGCCTCGAGCGAGCGTGCTCGGACCTCGGGGCGATCACTCCTCCGCCGTCGTGGGGCGTCACGATCCCGGATGCCGCACCGCCGCCGCCCGGCCCGCGCTGGACGTGGAGCGCGCGCACGCAGGCGATGGCCGGGGACGCGGTGCTGGCCCCTCTCGTCGCGCTGGTGCGCGCGGACCCGTCCCGCGTCGCGCGCCTGCTCTCCGCCCACCCCGAGTGGGAGGAACGTCTGCGGACGCATCCGCCGTCGCCGGAGATCGTCCGCGCCTGGTGGGAGACCCTGCCGCCGGGCGCCGTTGCTGCGCTCATCGACGGCGCACCAGCCCTCATCGGGTCTCTGGGCGGTGTTCCGCCGCTCGACCGGGTCGCGGCGAATCGGGTGAGCGCGCGGGCGCGACTTCGCGGGGTCGAGGATGAGTTGTCCGGGTGGGAGCGTGTCCTCGAAGAGGGCGCGACTGCCGATCTGCAGGCGGATCGGCGGGCTGTGGTTGCTCGGCTACGTGTCGAGCGCGACTATCTCCGCGGGGTGGCGAACGGCGATGTCCAGCTGTACCTCTACGAGCCCGCGGACAATCGCATCGTCGAGATGTTCGGCACGCCGGGGCCGGGGACGACGAGGATCCTGACCTACGTTCCCGGAACGTTCACGCGGGTGGACAGCTTCTACCGAGCCGAGGTGCAGGGGGTCGCGCAGTGGATGACGGATCAAGACAGCGGGATGGTTGCGTTCGTGTGGAAGGGCACCGACTTCCCGGGTGACGATCAGTATCCGGGGCAGGCGGGATTCGCGATCGGTCTCCTCGAGGCGAACGACCCCGATCGGGCTGCGCCCGCGGGCGAGGCGCTCGCTCGATTCCAAGGAGAGGTGTCGAGTGACCCGGGCCTCACCCACGGACTGCACCTCGCAGCGGGGCACAGCTGGGGGCTCGTGCCTATCGCGGCCTCGGAGATGCGCGGAGCGCGCTACGACCAGGTGCACTCGCTGTCAGGTGCGTGGGTCTCCGACGGGTGGATGCCGAACGCTTCGACGAGCTACGCGCATTGGAGCTACACGGACGCGCTGTCCATCGCTCAAGACGCGTCGCTGGTCACCGCGGGACGAGCGCCTGACACTCTTCCGGCTTTCGAGAGTCACCTCTACGAGAGGTCGACCGATGTCGATGTGCCGCTCGGTGGCGATCTCGCTCCGTTCGTCGACCCGGATGGACCCTCGCTGCGTTTGTCTCTCTCCCCGTTGGCGAACCACAATCTGATCGCCGGGGTCAGCGATGAGAACAGAAACGTGTTGAACGATCTGAAGGAGAGGCTGCTCGAGTGACGAGAAGAGCGAGTGGAGGACTCGGAATTCTGGCAATCATCTGCGTGGGGCTCATTGGCTGTGTGCCCAGCGCGGACACCGTGGATGACGAGTTGAGCGTCGACGCCGCGAAAGCTCTCGCTCAAGAGGTCGAACGCGAGATCTCCGCGGTGCTTCCTCCGTCGATGCTGACAGACGTCAAACAGCAGGAGAAGGGTGCTTTCCTCAGTTGCACGCGCGACGGTGCGAGGCAATGGGCGGGCGGGCTCACTGCAAGCGTGGTCGGCGACCCGCCCCCGGAAGACGTCATCGGAGTTATCGCGGACCACTACCAAGGTGGTGGGAACTATCGAGTCGGGTTGCGGCAAGACCACGGGGACTCGGTCCTCAACATCGCCGGTGAACACGGGTCCCTGTGGATCGTTCGCTACATCCGGGACCGGGCGGAGCTCGACGTTGATTCGTTTTCCCCCTGCATCCGCCTCCCCGACGACGTCTGGCCCGGCGGCTCCTACTGATTCCCCGAGCGCGGGCTGTGCCCCGCGCCCCCACCCGCTAGGCTGACCCCACAAGTCCACACCGGCCCCATGATCGATGCGGGAGAGCTCCGGCGAACGCAGCCGGGCACCGAAGGAGCAAGCCTCCCCGCCAATCTCTCAGGTACGCGTACCGCCTCGATCGGGCCACTCTGGAAAGTGATCCGGGTGCACCGCGCCGGATCCGCCGACGGTGAAAGCTGTGCGTTCAGGACGCGGCAGTGAAACTCTCAGGCCCATGACAGAGGGGGAGTTCTTCAGGCGCCGACCGGCGTCTGTCCGTCATCGCGAACGGCAGAACTCATGACCGAAACCCCCGCTCCACCGCGCACGTCGCCGCTGCACGATCGGCACGAGGCCCTCGGCGCCTCGTTCACCGACTTCGGCGGTTGGAACATGCCCGTGCGCTACACCTCCGACCTCGCCGAGCACCACGCCGTGCGTCAGGCCGCCGGGCTCTTCGACATCTCGCACATGGCCGAGTTCCGCATCGACGGCGAGACGGCGGCCGCCTTCCTCGACTACGCGCTCGCCGGACGCCTGTCGACCATGAAGATCGGCAAGGCGAAGTACTCGCTCGTCCTCGCGGAGAGCGGGGGCATCGTCGACGACGTCATCGTCTACCGCACGGGGCAGCAGCGTTTCCTCGTCATCTCGAACGCCGGGAACCGGGATGCCGTGGCGGCGGCGTTCGAAATCGCCCAGGCGACATGGCGCCCCGCGTCGGACGCTTCGTCGGGCTCAGCGACCGACGCTCCCGCTGCAACCGAGGTCCCTGAGCCTGTCGGAGGGACCGGACCCCGCTCCTTCGCCTTCGTCGCCGGCTCTACCGGCTTCCGAGTCGAAGACGTCACCGACCACTACGCCCTCATCGCCCTCCAGGGCCCCGAGGCCCATGGCATCCTGAGCTCCACCCCGGGGGTCGAGATCACCGGCACGGCCCTCGACGAGCTCGGCTACTACGCCTGGACAGAGGGCACCTTCGACGAGGCGCCGCTCTTCGTCGCCCGCACCGGCTACACGGGCGAGGACGGCTACGAGCTCATGATCCCCACGGCCCAGGCCGCCGCCCTGTGGGATGCCGCGCTCGCCGCGGGCGCCGATCGGGGTCTCGTTCCGTGCGGTCTCGCCGCGCGCGACACGCTGCGACTCGAAGCCGGCATGCCACTGTACGGCCACGAGCTCTCGCGTGACATCGTCCCCGCGCAGGCGGGCCTCGGTCGTGTCGTCGCCGTCGACAAGGAGGCGTTCGTCGGAAAGGACGGCCTGTCGTCCGGACCCGCCGATGCCCCGGTCCTCGTCGGTCTCGTCTCGGAGGGCCGCCGCGCGGGTCGCGCCGGCTACTCGGTGCTGCACGGCGAGGACACCGTCGGCGAGATCACCAGCGGCGCCCTCAGCCCCACCCTCGGCCACCCCGTGGCCATGGCGTTCGTCGCACCCGCGGCATCCGCCATCGGAACCGAACTGTCCATCGACGTCCGCGGAACCCGCATCCCCGCGACCGTCACCGCCCTTCCCTTCTATCGGAGAAACGCATGACCGACCTCACCGCCCTCAGCTACACCTCCGAGCACGAGTGGATCGCCCTCGAGGGCGACATCGCCACCGTCGGCATCACCGACTTCGCCGCCGACAAGCTCGGTGACGTCGTCTTCGTCGAGCTGCCCGGCGCCGACTCCGCGGTCTCCGCGGGCGACGTCTGCGGCGAGATCGAGTCGACCAAGTCCGTCGGCGAGCTCTACGCGCCGATCACCGGCACGGTCGTCGAGGTGAACGACGCCGTCGTCGACGACCCCTCCCTGGTCAACGCCGAACCGTTCGCCGGCGGCTGGCTCATCAAGATCCGCGTCGAGGGGGAGCTCCCCGCCGACCTGCTCGACCGCGCCGCCTACGAGGACCTCACCGCATGACCTCCGTCCTTCCTCCTCGCACGGATGCCGTCCGTCAGACGGTCCCTGAGCTCGTCGAAGGGTTCACCGACCGCCACATCGGCATCGGTCCCGACGCCCAGGCGCACATGCTCGAGGTCGTCGGGTACGACAGCGTCGAGGCGCTCGTCGAGACCGCCGTGCCGGCATCCATCCACGTCCAGCCCCGCGCGACGAGCTCGATCCCGACCGCTGCCACCGAGGCGGAGGCTCTGGCGGAACTGCGGGAGCTGGCATCCGCCAACCGTTCCGCCCGCCCGATGATCGGTCTCGGCTACTACGACACCTTCACGCCGTCGGTGATCGCGCGGAACGTCCTCGAGAACCCGTCCTGGTACACGGCCTACACGCCGTACCAGCCCGAGATCTCGCAGGGGCGTCTCGAAGCGCTCATCAACTTCCAGACCATGGTGACCGACCTGACCGGGCTCGCCACGGCGAACGCGTCGATGCTGGATGAGTCCACCGCGGTCGTCGAGGGCATGCTGGTCGCTCGTCGCGCCTCGAAGGCGAAGACCGACGTCTTCCTCGTCGACGTCGACTCCCTGCCGCAGACGAAGGCGCTGCTGCACCACCGAGCGGCGGCCGTCGGCATCGAGATCGTCGAGACGTCGTTCGAGGGGGAGATCCCCACAGCGTTCGGCGCGTTCGTGCAGTACCCCGGCGCGACCGGGCGCATCTGGGACTTCTCCGCCGTGGCCGAGACCGTGCACGCAAACGGCGGCCTGGTCGTGGCCGCCGCCGACCTGCTCGCCCTGACGCTGCTGCGCTCGCCCGGATCCCTCGGCGCCGACGTGGCGGTCGGCACGACCCAGCGCTTCGGCGTGCCCCTCGGCTTCGGCGGACCGCACGCCGGCTACATGGCCGTGCGTGCGGGTCTCGAGCGCCAGCTGCCCGGGCGTCTGGTCGGAGTGTCTCAGGATGCCGTCGGCGCCCCCGCCTACCGACTGTCGCTGCAGACGCGCGAACAGCACATCCGCCGCGAGAAGGCGACGTCGAACATCTGCACCGCCCAGGTGCTGCTCGCGGTCATGGCCGCGATGTACGCCGTCTATCACGGGCCCGACGGTCTCCGCGCGATCGCGACGCGGGTGGCGCGGAAGGCCGACGCCCTGGCATCCGCTCTGCGCTCGTACGACTTGACCCTCGCGAGCGACGCCTTCTTCGACACCGTGCGCGTGCACGTGCCGGGGCGTGCGCAGGACGTGATCGACCGCGCCCGCGAGCGCGGCTACCAGCTGCTGTGGGTGGACGACGCCACCGTGGGCGTCTCGGTGGACGAGACGACGACGGATGCCGATCTCTCGACGATCCTCGACGCCTTCGGTCTCGCGAGCGAGGAACTGCCTGAGGGTGAGGCGCTGCGCGGGGTCGATGAGGCCCTCCACCGCGACGACGAGTACCTCACGCACCCGGTGTTCCACAGCCACCGCAGCGAGACCGCGATGATGCGCTACCTCAAGACGCTCGCCGATCGCGACTACGCGCTCGACCGCGGCATGATCCCGCTGGGTTCGTGCACCATGAAGCTCAACGCGGCGACCGAGATGGCGGCGGTGTCGTGGCCCGAGTTCTCGCGCGTGCATCCGTTCGCGCCCGAAGCCGACGTGCGCGGGTACCTCGAGATGATCGAGCAGCTCGAGCGCTGGCTCGCCGAGGTCACCGGTTACGACGCGGTGTCGTTGCAGCCCAACGCCGGCTCGCAGGGCGAGCTCGCGGGCCTGCTTGCGATCCGCGGCTACCACCTTGCCAACGGCGACACCGCGCGCACGGTGTGCCTCATCCCGTCGTCGGCGCACGGCACGAACGCCGCCTCGGCGATCCTCGCGGGAATGAAGGTCGTCGTGGTCGCGTGCGACGAAGCGGGCAACGTCGACCTCGGCGATCTGCGCGCGAAGATCACGCAGCACGCGGCGGAGCTGTCGGCCCTCATGATCACGTACCCGTCCACCCACGGGGTGTACGAGCACGACGTGCTGGAGATCACGCAGGCCGTGCACGACGCCGGCGGACAGGTGTACGTCGACGGCGCGAACCTCAACGCCCTGCTCGGCTTCGCCCGCTTCGGCGACCTCGGGGGCGACGTGTCGCACCTGAACCTGCACAAGACGTTCGCGATCCCGCACGGCGGTGGCGGCCCGGGCGTCGGTCCGGTCGCGGCGAAGGCGCACCTCGCGCCCTTCCTGCCCTCGCACCCGTTCTCGCAGCGCGCCGAGCACGCCGGCGGCACGTTCGACGGGGGGCCGGTGTCTGCCGCTCCGCACGGCTCCGCCGGCATCCTGCCCATCTCGTGGGCGTACGTGCGGATGATGGGCGCCGAGGGGCTGCGTCAGGCCACGGCCGCCGCGGTGCTCTCGGCCAACTACATCGCCACGCGCCTGCGCGAGCACTACCCGGTGCTGTACGCCGGTGAGGGGGGCCTCGTCGCACACGAGTGCATCCTCGACCTGCGTCCCCTGAAGGAGCAGACGGGCGTCACCGTCGATGATGTGGCCAAGCGCCTCATCGACTACGGCTTCCACGCCCCGACGATGTCGTTCCCGGTCGCCGGCACCCTGATGGTGGAGCCGACCGAGAGCGAAGACCTCGCCGAGCTCGACCGCTTCGTGGATGCCATGATCGCGATCAAGCAGGAGGCCCTCGCGGTCGCCGCGGGGGAGTGGCCCGCCGACGACAACCCGCTCGTGAACGCCCCGCACACCGCCGAGACGGTCGTGGTGGGGGAGTGGGAGCACCCGTACTCGCGTGAGACCGCGGTGTACCCCGTGCGCTCGCTCATCCGCGGCAAGTACTGGCCCCCGGTGCGCCGCATCGACCAGGCCTACGGCGACCGCAACCTGGTGTGCTCGTGCCCGCCTCCGGAGGCGTTCGCCTGACGCTGCGGCTGCGGCTGCGGCTGCGCCCGCGCCTCCCCGCGCCCGGAGTCGCCGAGACGGCATCGCGCTGACAACTCTGCTGCAGGCTGCAGCGGTTTTGTCACGCACGTGCCGTCTCGGCGTCTCTCGGACGCGTGCGCAAGAGGGCGCGGAGCGTCGTGAGCCGCGCGAGGTCTGGCGGGGCCTCGGGTACGAGTCCGAACGACATCAGGAGTGTGCGGAGTGCGTCACCGTCAGTCACGTCCTCCCAGCTCCAGTGGGCGACCGCCCTGGCTCCCCGTCGACGCAGGCGACGGTCGCGTTCCTCCCGCGCGCGAAGAGCAGAGAGCGGTTCACGGAACCGGCCGTCGTACGTGGCGTGGCCGTCCGCTTCCCCCGCGACACGTTGCACGGGCCACCACATATCCGTGCGACCGGAGGCTCTCTCTTCGTTCCGCGTGACGAGCGACATCGCGCGGGCCGTCGGGTCGGCCCTCAGCGCGGCGTCCGCGACGACGAGTCGGGCCGCGAGCTCGGTGCAGTCTCGAGCTCTGGCAGCCATGAGCAAGCGGAGCCGCCCGCGCGCACAGGCAATCGCACAGCACGCGTTGGGTAAGGTTCCCCTGTGCACCCTGGCCAGTCTCATGTACCTCGATTGACCACGCGTTCCCGGAGTCTGCTGCGCGCTGCCGCGCTGGTGGTCGTGGCGACGCTCGGGCTGTCCGCCTGCTCCGCCCCCGAGCCGGCCCCGGAGCCTGAGAAGCCGGTCCGCACCAGCCTCACCGTGGGCGTGGTCGGCTCCTTCACCAGCTTCAACCCCGCGACGACCCAGGGCGCGACGGCCGCGAACCGTGCGGTCGCCTCGCTCCTGGACGAGCGGCTCGGTTCGCTCGACGGAGACCTGCAGGTCGTGCCGAACAACGGCATGGGGCGTATCACGCGCGTCGAGGGCGACCCCCTCACGGTCAGCTACGAGCTCTTCCCCGACCGCACCTGGTCCGACGGCACGCCGGTGAGCCTCGACGACCTCCTCTTCGGCTGGGCGGTCTCGTCGCACTTCTTCGACGATGCGACGTACGACGACCAGGGCCGGATCGTCTCGGGCACGCAGTACTTCCAGACCGCGGTGCCGGCCGATCCCAACGCCCGGACCGCGCGTCCGAGTCTGAACCGCGCCAAAGACACGCTCACCCTGGTCTACGACGAGCCGTTCGCCGACTGGAACCGTCAGTGGATGCTCGATCGTCCCGTGCACGTCGTCGCCGAGAAGGCGGGCATCACCGTGCAGCAGCTCATGGCCGCGATCCTCTCCACCGCGGAAGGCGACCCCGCGGCCCCCGCGACGCCGAATCCCGTCCTCGCCGCGGCCGCCGTGGCCTGGAACACCGGGTTCGATGCGCCCGCGGGGGGAGTGCCCGACGCCTCGTCGGCGGTGGCGGCGGGTCCCTGGAAGGTCTCCGAGGTGAGCGCGGACGCCCTGACGCTCGAGCGACGCGACGACTACCAGGGCGCGCACTATCCCGGGCTGACCGGACTCACGGTCCGGTTCTTCCCTGATCGCGCGTCGCAGCTGTCCGCGGTGGCTGCGGGCGAGGTCGACGTCGCGAACGTTGGTGACCTCGATCCCACGCAGCTCGCGTCCCTCACCGACGCGGGCGTCCAGGTCACGACCGGCCCCACCACGCAGACTCTGCAGTTGCGCTTCGCCGACGGCACGCCGGCCGACCTCCGACAGGCCGTCACGCTGTCGCTCGATCGCGACGCCCTCGTCAAGGAGCTCCTGCAGAAGGTCCGCCCCGATGCGCGACCGCTGCAGTCCTTCCTCTCCTCCCCGGCCACGGGGCAGCTCTACAACGACCTCACCTCGGGGAACAACGCACCCGGAACCTCGGCGGATCCGGATGCCGCGCGCTCCGCGCTCGAGGACCGCGCCGCCGTCCTCCGCGTCGCCTACGACGCCACAGACGAGCTGTCCAGCGCGGTGTTCACGCGGCTGGTGACGATGGGGGCGAAGGCGGGCATCGCCGTTCGCGCCGCCGCGGAGGGGGAGCAGGCGGAAGCCACCCTGTCCTGGGTCGGCGAGGACGAGAGCCTGTACCGCTCGTCGCGCGATCGCCTGGCCGAAGGCGTGGACGGCCCGGACGCGCAGCGCGCGTTCCGCAAGCTCACCAACGACACGGACCCGGTCGACGTCCTCGCGAGTGCGAAAGACATCGACCGCTCGCTGTTCACGGCCTACGCCGGTGTCCCGCTGTTCGAGCGCACGGGGGCCGTCGCGGTGGGCAAGGGCGTGCAGGGTGTCGCCTACACCTCCGAGCCGGACGGCGTGCCGCCGTCCTTCTGGACCTGGTCGGTCACCACTCCCTGACCCGCTCGAGGATCCGGATGCCGCGCCCCGGCGACGGTCCCGACGTCAGGGCGTGGCGGTCGGGGTGGGAGTCGGTGTCGGGGTGAAGATGCCCGGCCACCAGGCGGCGGCCAGCGGGTAGCCGACGAACGCGACGATGTCGATGATCGTGTGCGCGACGACCAGGGGCATGACCCGGCCCCACCGCCGGTAGCACCACCCGAACACCAGTCCCATGACCACGTTCCCCAGCGCCGAAGGCCACCCCTGGTAGAGGTGATAGCTGCCGCGCAGCAGGGCCGTCGAGACGATGACCCCCGTCCATGACCAGCCGAGGCGTCGGAGGCGGTCGAAGAGGTAGCCGAGGAAGATCACTTCCTCGGTCAACCCGGCGCGCAGCGCCGCGAGGATCAGGAGCGCGATCACCCACCACGACGAGTCCAGGGGAGCGGGGATGACCGCGATGCTCTGCCCGAGCGCCCGGCCCGCAGCGTAGACCCCGATGCCGGGGACGCCGATGAGGGCGACGAGCAGGACACCGCGGGCGGTATCACCTCCGAAACGCCGGAAGTCGAGGCCGATGCGGCGCAGAGCACTGAGACCCGGCTCCCACAGCAGGTAGATCACCAGCGCGACGAGCGCGAGCGAGAAGAAGATGTCGAGGAACTGGTAGATCGCGTCCCACAGGGGCTCCGCGCTCCGCGATGGGTTGAGCTGCGTCTGCTGCTGGGAGATCGGGGCGCGCGTGGCGGCGCGGATGAACGACACCACCGAATAGATCGCCGATTGTCCGACCGTGACCAAGAGGACGAGCGCGATTTCCCACGGCAGCCGTCTGCGGCGATACGCGTCTTGTTCGATCCCTGGTTCGAAGAACGCCGTATCGCGGAGCATGTTGTCAGATTGCCACATGCAACCGCTCCCGAATTAAAGGTATGTAACGGTTTCCCCAGGAGTTTTGACCAACGCAGTGCGTTTCCTTATCGTTTCCGTATCCACGGCTCCCCCCGCTTGCGTTTGTTGCGCGGGGAATCGCCAACCTTGCACTGGAGGCAAAGTGTCTGAAAAGACTCGGCGCACGCGCGCCCTGACGGCGGGAGCAGGTGTCGCCGTTGCGGCGCTCGCCCTCGCCGGCTGCACCACGACGGCAGCACCCGAAGGCGGATCCTCCGCCTCCGGCGGCACCATCACGATCGCCACGACGAACGCGTTCACGTCGTTCAACGGCGACACCCCCGAGGCGAACCTCGACACCAACGGCATGGTGGGCTACCTCACCGGTGTCAGCGGCGGGCTGGGTCTCGGCGGCTTCCAGCGCCTCGACAAGGACTTCAGCGTCATCGACAACACCGACTTCGGCACGTACGAGAAGGTGTCGGACGACCCGCTGACGGTGAAGTACACCATCAACGAAGGCCTGACCTGGTCGGACGGCCAGCCCATCAACGCCGATGACATGCTCGTCAACTGGGCCATCAACTCGGGCTACTACGACGACGCCAAGCTCGACGAGAGCGGCGCCGTGACCAACGGTGGCACGCAGTACTTCACGCTCGCCGGCAGCACCGCGGGCCTCGACACCACGTCGTTCCCCGAGATCAGCGACGACAACATGTCGATGACGCTGACCTACTCGAAGCCCTTCGTGGACTACGAGCTCGTGAACCCCATCGGCAAGCCGGCGCACGTGCTCGCCGAGAAGGCCGGCGTCTCCGAGGAGGACTTCGTCAAGCTCCTCAAGGACACCCCCAAGGGCAATCCGGACGCGCCCGTCGCCCCCAACGCGACGCTGAAGGCCGCGGCCGACTTCTGGAACAAGGGCTACGACGTCACGGCCATGCCGACCGACGCGAGCCTCCTCGTCGCGAGCGGTCCGTTCATCGTGACCGACTTCACGCCCGAGCAGAGCATCACGCTCGGCAAGAACCCCAACTACAAGGGCAAGATGTCGCCCTCGTACGACCAGCTGATCATCCGTTTCATCGGTGACGCCAACGCGCAGGTCACGGCCCTTCAGAACGGCGAGGTCCAGGCGATCCAGCCGCAGGCCTCCGCCGACACGCTGACGGCGCTCAAGAACGCCAACGCGACGGTCCACTCGGGCAGCCAGCTCGCCTACGACCACGTCGACCTGAGCTTCGGTGGCGTCTTCGCCGACGCGAACGTCCGCGAGGCGTTCCTGAAGACGATCCCGCGCCAGCAGATCCTCGACTCGATCATCAAGCCGGTGAACCCGGACGCCAACGTCCTGAACTCGCAGATCTTCCTGCCCACGGACGGCGACCAGTACGAGACCGCCGTCGCGGCGAGCGGGTACGACACCTTCACCGAGCCCGACATCGAGGGTGCCAAGACGCTGCTGAACGGTGCGACCCCCACGGTCCGCATCCTCTACAACACGAACAACCCCAACCGTGTCGACAGCTTCCGCGCCATCCAGCAGTCGGCGCAGCAGGCGGGCTTCAACATCGTCGACGCCGGCTCGCCCGACTGGGGCAAGCTCCTCGGCAGCGGCAGCTACGACGTCTCGATCTTCGGATGGGTCTCGCCGGGTGCCGGTAACGCCGCTCTGCCGCAGATCTTCAAGACCGGCGGTGGCGGTAACTACAACAACTACAGCAACGCCACCGTCGACACCCTCGTCGACGAGAGCCAGGTCACGACCGACCCGGCCAAGCTCGCTGACATCAAGGTGAAGATCGACGCCGAGACGGCCAAGGACTACTACGGTCTGCCGCTGTTCCAGTCGCCCGGTCTTTTCGCCGACAACGGTTCCATCACGGGCGTCGACTACTTCGGTGGTCAGACGGGCATCGTGTGGAATGCACAGGAGTGGACGCTGGCGGGCTGATAGCCCGTTGATCCCACGCGAGGCGCCGGAGTCGCCCGACTCCGGCGCCTCGCTTCGTCTGTACGCGTGCGCCGAACCCGGACCGCACGCGACTATCCTTTCCTGGGCACCTACAGGTGCTTTTCCACCCGATCGAAAGAAGTCCTCCCGCGATGGTCGGATTCATCCTCAGGCGCATCGCCGTCTCGATCCTGGTTCTGCTCGCAGCATCGTTCATCATGTACGTGCTGGCCGCCAATTCCGGCGACCCCCTGCAGGACCTGCGCGACAGCTCCGCCACCAACCGTGATCAGCTCATCGCCGCCCGTGTCGCGGCGCTCGACCTGAACGTCCCGGTGCCCCTGCGTTACTTCCTCTGGCTCGGCGGTGCCGCGGGCTGCCTCGTGCCGTTCACCGGCGCCTGCAACCTCGGCCTCACCGTGTCGAACGCCTCCGTGCTCGACATCCTCCCGACGGCGATCGGTTCGACCCTCCAGCTCGTGACGGCGTCGTTCGTGCTGGCCATCGTCCTCGGCATCATCGTCGGCGTCGTCTCCGCGCTGCGGCAGCACAGCGGATTCGATTTCGGCATCACGCTGCTCAGCTTCTTCCTCTTCTCGCTGCCGTCCTTCCTCGTCGCGGTGCTCCTGAAGGAGTTCATGGCGCTGGGCTTCAACAGCTTCCTCGAGTCGGCGACATCCATCCCCATCTGGCTGATCGCGCTGTTGGCCGTGGTCACCGCCGTCATCTGGCAGGCCATGATCGGCGGCGACGCGCGTCGCCGCGTCATCGTCGCCGCGGTCTCCGGTCTCGCGACCGTCGCCCTGCTCGTGTACTTCAACGTCACGGACTGGTTCCGCAACCCGGGCCTCGGGCCCGTGGGCCTGCTCCTGCTGATCGCCGGCATCGTGGTGATCACGACCGCTCTGATCGCGGGCCTGCAGAACCGCCGCGCCCTGATCGTCGCGGCTCTCAACGGCGCGATCGCGTACGCGTGCTACTTCGCCCTGCAGGGACTCTTCGACATCTCGACCTTCAACACGATCATCATCCTCGGGGTCGTCGCGGTCGTGGTCGGTATCGTCTCGGGCTATCTGCTGGGCGCCCCCGACCGCGGAATGGCCGCGCGCATCGGCGCGCTCGTGGCGTTCCTCTCGGGTGCTCTCGTGGTCCTCGACCGGTACATGCAGTCGTGGCCGCAGTACGTCAACAACCCCCGTATCAACGGTCGCCCCATCGCGACCGTCGGCGCCAGCACCCCGGGGTTCACGGGCGACATGTGGATCAGCGGGATCGACACGTTCACCCACCTCCTGCTTCCGACGATCTCGCTGCTGCTCATCTCGTTCGCCGGATACACGCGGTACGCACGCGCCGGAATGCTCGAGGTGATGAACCAGGACTACATCCGCACCGCCCGGGCGAAGGGTCTGCCCGAGCGCACGGTGATCCTGCGCCACGGATTGCGCAACATGCTCATCCCGATCGTGACGCTGGTCGCGACCGACGTGGGCGCGCTCCTCGGCGGTGCCGTGATCACCGAGAAGGTGTTCGCGATCTCCGGAATGGGGCAGCTCTTCGTGACGTCGATCCAACGCGTCGACGTGAACCCCGTCATGGGCTACTTCATCGTCATCGCGATCACCGCGATCGTCTTCAACTTCTTGGCTGATCTCGCCTACGCCACGCTCGACCCGCGCGTGCGAGTGGTCGCATGATCGCCGCCATCCGAATCCCGGAGGTCCTCCGATGACCCAGATGCTCCCCGAACCGGCCAACGTCGACGCGCCGCCGCCCGCCGAGGAACGCAACACCGTCGGGGTGAGCCAGGGACGGCTCATCCTCCGGCGCTTCCTGTCGAACAAGGTCGCCGTCGTCTCCGGCATCCTGTTCATCCTCGTGGCGGTCTTCTCGATCTCGGCGATCGGTCTGGGACCGATTCCCGGGTGGTGGAAGTACGACTACACCTCGCTGAACCCGCAGAACGACGGGGGAGCGCCCACGCTCTCGCTGTGGCCCTTCTCGGTCGGCGACCACCCGTTCGGTCAGGACCGCATCGGCATCGACTACTTCGCGATGACGATGCGCGGCATCCAGAACTCGATCCTCGTGATGATCGTGATCAGCGTGGTCGGAACGGCCGTCGGCACCGTGATCGGCGCTCTCGCCGGTTACTACCGCGGCTGGGTCGACTCGGTCCTCATGCGCATCACCGACGTGTTCATCGTCATCCCGATCATCGTGATCGGTGCGGTCGTCGGCCGCGCCACCGGTGGTCTGGGTGTCATCCCGCTGGCGTTCTTCCTCGCGATGATCTCGTGGACGACCATCGCGCGCCTCGTGCGCGCCGAGTTCCTCTCCCTGCGCGAGCGCGAGTTCGTCGAGGCCGCTCGGGTTGCGGGTGCCAGCGACGCCCGCATCATCTTCAAGCACATCCTGCCGAACGCCATCGGCGTGGTCATCGTCGCGGCGACCCTGCTCGCGGCATCCGCGATCCTCCTCGAGACCGCGCTCAGCTACCTCCAGCTCGGTGTGCGCCCGCCGGACGTGTCGCTCGGCCTGATCATCTCCGACAACCAGTCGGCGTTCCAGACGCGCCCGTGGCTGTTCTGGTGGCCCGCCGTCTTCATCGTGCTGCTCGCCGTCCTGGTGAACTTCGTCGGCGACGGTCTGCGCGACGCCTTCGACCCGCGGCAGAAGCGATTCTCGCTGCGGCGCACGAAGGAGCAGCCGGCGTCCTCGACGACGGCTCCCGCCAGCACGCAGGCGCGGGTGCACCCGGAGACGCCGTCGTCATGACGACCGTCTCGCGGCGGGTGTCAGGCCAGCGCTACGGCCAGCACCATTCCGGCGACACCCGCGATCAGCAGCAGCAGGTTGTCGACGCGCGGGATCACGGTCACCGGAACCGACTCGGCGATGCCGGCCTCCACGCGGCCGGCATCGCGCAGGGCGTGCCAGCGCGTGCGGACCATCTCCGCCGCGTTGCCGGAGTCCGTTCCGGGCAGTTCGCCCGGCCGGGTGTTCGGCGCTGTCACGCCTTCGCTGCGGCGATGGGCGCGCATAGCGCGGAGCGACCCGGCCGCGCCCGGGGCGGGTGCGGCGGTCACACCGATCCGGCGTCCGGGCGTGTGCAGCTGCAGCGCGTAGCGGGTGTCGACGTGGATGAGCGCAGCCCACGGAACCCGGTAGCGCAGAGCGATGTTGTCGACCTGCACGGCCTCGTCGTCGACCGAGACCGACGGGGACCAGAGCACGGCCGAGACGGACGCCGCGGCGCCCAGGGCACCGACGATGACCAGAGCGGGCGCGTCGGACGCGCCGGGCACCACGAGAAGGCCGATCGCGACCGCGGCGATGATCGCCCACGCGATGACGCACAGGATGCGGGTGAACGTCGAACGGAACGTCTGGCGTGGCATCCTCCGATTCTTTCATTTTCCGATCACTCACTCCCGCTGCGCGGGACCGAGAGGACAGTCTCATGAGCACGACCGAGACGGCGGGCGTCCCCGCCCTCCAGATGACCGACCTCAGCGTCGACTTCGCGGTCGACGACGTCTGGGTTCCGGCCGCCAAGAACCTCAACTACTCGATCGCGCGCGGCCAGGTCGTCGCGGTGGTCGGCGAGTCGGGGTCGGGCAAGAGCGTGAGCTCGATGGCCGTGCTCGACCTTCTGCCCAAGAACAGCCGCGTCACCGGCAGCATCAAGGTGAACGGCCGCGAGATCACGGGTCTGTCGGCGCGGCAGATGCGAGACCTGCGCGGTCCCGAGGTCGCGGCGATCTTCCAGGAGCCGATGACGGCCCTCAACCCCGTGCTCACCGTGGGGTCGCAGATCATCGAGGCGCTGCGTGCGCACACCCCGATCGCACCGTCCGCGGCGAAGGCGCGCGCGCTCGAGCTGCTGGGCATGGTGGGGCTGCCCGACCCGGCGAAGGCGTTCGCGTCGTACCCGCACCAGCTGTCGGGCGGTCAGCGTCAGCGCGCGATGATCGCGCAGTCGATCAGTCTCGAGCCCGCCCTGCTCATCGCCGACGAGCCCACCACGGCGCTCGATGTGACCGTGCAGGCGGAGATCCTCGATCTCATCCGCGACCTCCGCGACCGCCTCGACTCGGCCGTGCTGCTCATCACGCACGACATGGGCGTGGTGGCCGACCTCGCCGACTGGATCGTCGTCATGAAGTCGGGAGAGGTCGTCGAGCAGGGCCCGGCGACCGTGGTGCTCGGCAACCCGCAGGACGATTACACCAAGGAGCTCCTCGCCTCGGTTCCCCGCCTGGGTGAGACGCTCGAGGGGGAGGCCACCGTCGACATCGTCGGGGCTCTCGCCGCTGCCGTCGCCGAAGGCCCCGCACACACCGAGGAGCTCACCCTCGCCGCGGCCGCTCCGGTCATCGCGCATCCGGTTCTCGAGCTCGAGCACGTGTCGATCGAGTACGGCAAGAAGGGCCGCGTCGCCGCGTTCCGTGCCGTCGACGACGTGACGCTCGGGATCGCCGAGGGCGAGATCGTCGGTCTCGTGGGCGAGTCGGGCTCGGGCAAGTCGACGATCGGTCGCGCCGCGATCGGCCTGCAGCCGATCGCCGACGGCCGTCTGGTCGTCGACGGCGTCGACATCTCGAGCGGCTCGCGCAAGCTGATCAAGTCGCTGCGTCGTCGCGTCGGCATCGTGTTCCAGGACCCGTCGTCGTCGCTGAACCCGCGTCTGCCCATCGGCGAGTCGATCGGCGAGCCGCTGTTCCTCGCCGGCGAGGCCAAGGGGGCGGAGCTCGACGCGCGCGTGGAGAAGCTGCTCGACGAGGTGCGTCTTCCGCGCAGCTACCGCAACCGCTACCCGCACGAGCTGTCCGGTGGTCAGAAGCAGCGCGTGGGCATCGCGCGCGCTCTCTCGCTCCAGCCCCGTCTGCTCGTCGCCGACGAGCCGACGAGCGCCCTGGACGTCTCGGTGCAGGCGCGCGTGCTGGAGCTCCTCAGCGAACTGCAGAAGGAGCACCGCTTCGCGTGCCTCTTCATCAGCCACGACCTCGCCGTGGTGGATGCCATGGCCGACCGCATCGTCGTGCTGAACCGCGGCAAGATCGCGGAGCAGGGCACGCGCGACGAGATCCTGCGCGCCCCGAAAGAGGCGTACACGCAGCGCCTCATCGCGGCCATCCCGGTGCCCGATGTCGAGGTGCAGGCCGCGCGTCGCGAGCTGCGGCACGAGCTGCTGAGGGACACACCGGCCTCCTGAGGCCTCCGCGGCGAAGGGCGGGATTCCGACAGGGGTCCCGCCCTTTCTGCTGCCTGCCAGGGAAAGTTGCGGACGCCCGGTAGAGTAGGAGGGCCCGATTCCGGGCGACACCCCAATCTTTCCTGGAGACCCTCCATGGCGCACGCCCTTCGTCCTGACCTCCGTAACGTCGCGATCGTCGCGCACGTCGACCACGGCAAGACGACCCTCGTCGACGCCATGCTCCGCCAGACCGGCTCGTTCGGCGAGCACGCGCACGTCGAAGAGCGCGCGATGGACTCGAACGACCTCGAGCGCGAGAAGGGCATCACGATCCTCGCCAAGAACACGGCGATCACCTACAACGGCATCCACACCGAGGTCCCGGTGACGATCAACGTCATCGACACCCCGGGTCACGCCGACTTCGGTGGCGAGGTCGAGCGCGGACTGTCGATGGTCGACGGCGTCGTGCTCCTCGTCGACGCGTCCGAGGGCCCGCTGCCCCAGACCCGCTTCGTGCTGCGCAAGGCCCTCGAGGCCAAGCTCCCCGTGATCCTGCTGGTCAACAAGACCGACCGCCCCGACGCGCGTATCGCCGAGGTCGAAGAAGAGGCGCACGACCTGCTGCTGGGCCTCGCGTCCGACCTGGTCGACGACGTGCCCGACCTCGACGTCGACGCCCTGCTCGACGTGCCGGTCGTCTACGCCTCGGGCCGTGCCGGTGCGGCATCGCTGAACCGCCCCGACAACGGCGCGCTCCCCGACAACGACGACCTCGAGCCGCTGTTCGCCGCGATCCTCGAGCACGTCCCGGCTCCCGCCTACGACGACGAGGCGCCACTGCAGGCCTGGGTCACCAACCTCGACTCGTCGCCGTTCCTCGGCCGTCTCGCTCTTCTGCGCGTCTTCAACGGCACGCTGAAGAAGGGCCAGACCGTGGCCTGGGTGCGCGCCGACGGCACCACCAGCAACGCCCGTGTCACCGAGCTGCTGAAGACCCGCGCGCTCGAGCGCTACCCCGCCGAGGACGCCGGCCCCGGCGACATCGTCGCGATCGCCGGTTTCCCCGACATCACGATCGGTGAGACCATCGCCGATCCCGAAGACGTGCGTCCGCTCCCGGCCATCACGGTCGACGACCCCGCCATCTCGATGACGATCGGTACCAACACCTCGCCCCTCATGGGCAAGGTCAAGGGCCACAAGCTCACCGCCCGCATGGTGAAGGACCGTCTCGACCGCGAGCTCATCGGTAACGTCTCGCTGAAGGTCGTCGACATCGGACGTCCGGATGCCTGGGAGGTCCAGGGCCGCGGTGAGCTCGCCCTCGCGATCCTCGTCGAGAACATGCGCCGCGAGGGCTTCGAGCTCACCGTCGGCAAGCCCCAGGTGGTCACCAAGCGCGGTGAGGACGGCAAGCTCAAGGAGCCGTTCGAGCACCTCACCATCGACGCCCCCGAGGAGCACCTCGGCGCGATCACGCAGCTCATGGCCGCCCGCAAGGGCCGTATGGACAACATGACCAACCACGGCACCGGCTGGGTGCGCATGGAGTTCGTCGTGCCGTCGCGCGGTCTCATCGGCTTCCGCAGCGAGTTCCTCACGATCACGCGCGGCACCGGCATCGCCAACGCCATCTCGCACGGCTACGACGACTGGGCGGGCTCGATCACGACCCGTCAGAACGGCTCGATCGTCGCCGACCGCATGGGTGTCGTGACCCCCTTCGCGATGATCGCCCTGCAGGAGCGCATGAGCTTCTTCGTGCAGCCGACCGAAGAGGTCTACGAGGGCATGGTCATCGGCGAGAACTCGCGCGCCGACGACATGGACGTCAACATCACCAAGGAGAAGAAGCTCACGAACATGCGTTCGTCGACCTCGGACTCCTTCGAGTCGATGACGCCCCCGCGCGTTCTCACGCTGGAGGAGTCGCTCGAGTTCGCCCGCGACGACGAATGCGTCGAGGTCACGCCCGAGAAGGTGCGCATCCGCAAGGTCGTCCTCGACGCGACCGAGCGCGGCCGCGCCGCCTCGCGCCTGAAGCGCCAGGATGCCAACGCCTGATGCTCGAGCTGGCCGGCGCCTCGTCCGCCGATGTGCGTGAGCATGTCGCCGCGGGCGGGCGCCTGGCCGTGCTGGCCGTGGGAGCTCTCGAGGCCCACGGTCCGCACCTGCCGCTGAGCACCGACACGATCGTCGCGGAGCGCATTGCGCGGGCGGTCGCGGAGCGCTGCGACGGTGCTCTTCTGCCGGCGGTCGCCTACGGCGAGACGTGGGCGACGTCGGGGTACCCGGGCACGATCTCACTGTCGCCCGAGACGGTGCGGGCCCTCGCTCTCGACATCGTCCGCGGGGCGGCGGCGTCCGGCCTCGATCGTGTCGTCATCGTGAACGGCGACTTCGGCAACCGCCTGCCGCTCGCGGCGGCCGCACGCGACCTCGCCGCGGAGGGCCTGCGGGTCCTCGTGCTCGACCATCCCGGTCTCGCCGAAGCGGCCGACGCGGTGCGCGAGAGCGCCCCCGCCGCGCCGGGGATGAACCACGCCGAAGAGATCGAGACCTCGATGGTGCTGGCATCCGCCCCCGAGCTCGTGCGGATGGAGCACGCAGAGCCGGAGTATCCCGCGTTCCCGGTCGACTTCGGACTGCGGCCCGTGCGTCTGCACGAGATCGGTGCGAGCGCCGTGTTCGGCGACCCGCGCCCGGCCACCGCGGAGAAGGGCGAACGCCTCTTCACCGCGGTGATCGACGCCGCCGTCGCGCAGGTCGAGCGCTTCGTCGCGGGCTGACCCCGGGGCTCAGGGCGCGTAGTCCTGCACCCGTTGCCCGTGCGAACGGTCGGTCAGCGCCGGCAGGCGCTCGGCGAGCTCGTCGACAGCGTCTTCCAGGTCGATCGTGAGGAGCCGGCGGTCGCGCACGACGACCCGGCCGTCCACGATCACTGTCGTCACGTCTCCCTGGTGCGCGCTGAGCGCGAGCGAGTGCGCGAGGTCGTGCACGGGCTGCAGGTGCGGGGTGCGGAGGTCCACGAGCACGATGTCGGCGCGGAGCCCCGGTCGTAGCGCCCCGACCTCGCCGGCGAGACCGAGGACCTCGGCGTTCTGGCGCGTCGCGAGATCGAGCAGGTGCGCGGACGTCGCCCACGTGGCATCCCCTGACACGTACTTCTCGATCATCCCGAGCAGCCGCATGTTCTCCCAGACGTCGAGGGTCATGCTGCCGGCGGCGCCGTCGGTGCCGATGCCGACGCTGATCCCGGCGTCGTGGAGCAGACGCAGGGGAGTGGTGCCCTCCTGGGCGTGGAGCAGATAGGTCTTGGTGCACGAGGCGACGCCCACGCGGTCGGCGTAGGGGGCGAGCAGATCGACGTCCTCGGCGACGATGCCCGCGCCGTGGGCGATGAGCGCCCCGGCGTCGAGAACGCCGGTCTCGTGCAGGATGCCGATGGGCGTGCGGCCGTGGCGCGCTCGGCTCGAGGCGGTCTGCGTGAGGTTCTCGGCGGCGTGGATGTGGATGCGCACGCCCAGGCGCTCGGAATCCTGGGCCGTCGCTCGTAGGTCGTCGTCGTCGACCGTGTAGGGCGCGTGCGGGCCCATCGCGGTCGTGATGCGTCCGTTCGCCGCACCCGCGGCATCGCGCGCGAAGGCCGCGCTGCGCTCGCGACCGGCCGCGCCCTCGGAGGAGAAGAAGGTGTCGGCGAGCAGAGCCCGGATGCCGGACTTCTCGACCTCTTCCGCGATGGTCGCCATGCCGAAGTAGTGGTCGGCGAAGGTGGTGACGCCGCCGAGGAGCAGCTCGCCGATCGCGATGCGGGCGCCGAGGCGGATGTCGCGATCGGTGAGGTTGACCTCCATCGGCCACACGTGGTCGTTGAACCACTCCGCGGTGGGGACGTCGGAGGCCGCGCCGCGGAACATGACCATCGGTGTGTGGGTGTGGCTGTTGACCAGGCCGGGGAGGGCGACGAGTCCGGTCGCGTCGATGACCTCCGCGTCGGTCAGTGCCGCGAGGTCGACCTCGTCGTCGGGGAGGATCCAGGCGATGCGTCCCGCGCTCACACCGATGCTGTGACCGGGCAGATCGCGAAGACCCCCTCGCGCGGCGGTGTCGGCGCTCGGCAGGTCGGGGTACCCCGGAGCGGGGCGGTGCGTCTCGGCGGCGACGCGGGCGTGCCGGATGACGAGATCGACGGGTACGGTCATGACTCCTCCTGAATGGGGCGGGTGCTGGCGCCCACGACGAGGTCGGCGCTCAGCGCGGTGCGTCGACGGGCGGCGACGCGCGAGCGTTGCGCGTGCTCGAGCATCTCGACGGCCTCGGCGCCCATCTGGCGCCAGGGATGCCGGAGCGAGGTCAGGGGAGTGCCCTGCGCGTCGGGGTACAGCTGGAGCAGGCTGGCGATCTGCACGTCGTCGGGGACGCGGACGCCCCGCGCCCGCAGAACGGTGACGACCCCGGTCGCCACGTCGTCGTTCGCGCACACGAGCGTCTCGCCCAGGGCGACGGCATCCCACAACTCTTCCGCCGCGGTCACTCCGGCGAGCAGATCGCTGCCGCGGTACACCACGGCGCCGGGCGCGATGCCGCGAGCTGCGCAGGCGTCCTCGACCGAGCGGATGCGCGTCGCGTCGGCGGGGGCATCGGGATCGAGACCGATCGTGATGATCCGCCGCGTGCCGGTGCGGGCGAGATGGCTCGCGAGGAGTCCCGCCGAGGTCGTCTCGTCGAGACTCACGGCGCTGGGGGTGTCGGGGTCGAGGAAGCGCCCCACTTGCACGATGGGCAGACCGTGCGAGAGGCGCTGCGCGTGGCCCGAGGCTTCGATCGTGGGAGGACACACGATGAGTCCGTCGACCCGGCGGTCGAGCAGGTCGGCGACGCGCTCGTCGTGGTCGGCTCCGTCGGGGGCGACGTACCGGAGCAGGGTACCGATGCCCTGGGCATCGAGACTCTCCGTCACCGACTCGATGAGGGCCGAGAGGAAGACGGTGGCGTAGCGGGGGAGCACGATCCCCACGCTCTGCGTGCGATTGGACCGCAGCGCGCTGGCGACGGCGTTGTGGCGGTAGCCGAGGCGGGCGGCCGCGGCGCGGACGCGCTTCAGCGTGTCGGGGGAGACCGGGCGGGATCCCGAGAGGGCGCGCGACACGGTGGCCGTGGAGACCCCCGCCTCGGAGGCCACATCGGCGAGGGTGGCGAGCTCGTCGGGGGCTGCGGGGTCGATCACTCGCTCATCGTACGCAATCGATTACCCGATCCGTGGTCGCGAAATCGAACCGCAACACAACAGAAATCGGCGGCGCGGACGCGTATGAGTAAGGTGACTCTCGGTCACATCCCCCTCATTCGTCCGACCAGCGTGCAATCGATTACATTTCCTGCGCCCCACCCGAACCGAAGGAGTCCCCATGCCACGCCCCCTGACCCGATCCCTGCTCACGATGGGCGGCGTCCTCACCGTCGCCGCTCTGGCGCTCACCGGCTGCGGCGGCAAGACCGCGGACACCGGTTCGGCCTCGGCCGCCTCGGACGGCCCGACGATCGCTCTGCTGTACGGCACCACCGGCGACTTCTCGTTCATGGACAGCGCCTACAAGGGGTTCACCGAGGCGGAGCAGGAGGAGTCGTTCACCCCCCTCGAGCTCTCCAGCCCCAACACCGACGACTACCAGGACCGCGTCGACCTCGCCCTGTCGCAGAAGGCCGCCCTGGCGATCGGCATCGGGTTCCAGTGGCAGCAGCCGATGTCCGAGACCGCCCACCCCGACACCGCGTTCGTCCAGGTCGACGCCGACGCCGGCACGGTCATCGATGACGTCACCACGATCTCCTTCGCCGCCGAGCAGTCGTCCTACCTCGTCGGGGTCGCGGCGGCCCTGGCCTCGACCTCGAAGCACGTCGGCTTCGTCGGCGGAGTGGACCAGCCCAGCATCCAGAACTTCTTCACCGGCTTCGAGGCCGGAGCGAAGTCGGTCGACCCGTCGATCGTCGTCGACAAGACCTACCTCGCACCCCTCGGCGACTTCACCGGCTTCTCCGACCCGACCAAGGGCAAGGAGGCCGCGGCATCCATGTACGCCGGCGGCGCCGACGTCGTCTACGCGGCCGCCGGTGGATCCGGTCAGGGCGTCTACGAGGAGGCGGCTGCCAGCTCCACGGATGCCAAGAAGAACTGGGCGATCGGTGTCGACGCCGACGTCTACCAGACGGTCTCCGACACCATCAAGCCGTTCATCCTGACCTCGGCGATCAAGAACGTCGACGTCGCGGTGAAGACCTCGATCTCGGAGTTCCTGGACGGCTCGCTGAAGCCGGGCGAGGTGCGCTACGACCTGTCGAACGACGGCGTCGGCTACTCGACCTCGGGTGGCTTCCTCGACGCGTACGCCGACAAGCTCGCCGCGATCGAGAAGGACATCATCGACGGCAAGATCACGGTTCCGACGGCCCTGTGATGACCGACGGGCAGGAGGTGCTGGTGCGCCTGAGCGGCATCGTGAAGCGGTTCGGGACGTTCACCGCGAACGACCGGATCGACCTCACGGTCCGCGCGGGAAGCGTGCACGCCGTGGTGGGTGAGAACGGCGCGGGCAAGTCGACGCTCATGAAGATCCTCTCCGGCGAGGAGAGCCCCGACGAGGGGACGATCGAGATCGACGGCGCTTCCGTGACGTTCCGCTCGCCGCGCGACGCGCAGGCGGCCGGCATCGGCATCGTGCACCAGCATTTCCTGCTCGCTCCCGCCCTGCGGGTGTGGGAGAACGTCGTCCTGGCCGACGAACCCGGTCCGCCGGTGCTCATCGACGCGGCCCGCGCACGCCGAGAGGTGGGCGAACTCGCGGAGCGCACCGGCTTCCCGGTCCCCGTCGACGCCGAGACCGAGGACCTCGGGGTCGGTACGCGGCAGCGCGTCGAGATCCTCAAGGTGCTGTACCGCGACGCGCGCATCATCATCCTCGACGAGCCGACGGCGGTGCTCGTCCCCGCCGAGGCCGAGGCCCTCTTCGCCGCGATGCGCGACTTCACGCGCGCCGGTGCGGCGGTCATCTTCATCTCCCACAAGCTCGACGAGGTGCTCTCCTTCGCCGACGACATCACGGTGATCCGCGCGGGTCGGGTGGTCGGCACCGCCGTGCCGGCCGAGACGACCGCGCCCCAGCTGGCGCGGCTGATGGTGGCATCAGAGATGCCCGTCGTGACCCCGCGCGAGTCGCCGGTCTCGGACCGGGTGGTGCTCGAGACGCGCGGGCTGACGGTCGCGGGAACCGAAGCCGTCCCGCTGCTCTCCGACGTCGCCTTCCGCGTGCACGCGGGCGAGATCGTCGGCGTGGCCGGGGTCGAGGGCAACGGGCAGTCCGAACTGCTCGCCGCCCTCATCGGACGAGCGGATGCCACGGGCACGGTGCTCCTCGACGGCGACGACGTCAGCGCGGCGACGACCGTTCAGCGGCGGGCCCGCGGCATGGGCTACATCTCGGAGGACCGCCACCGCGACGGGATCGTGCTGCCACTGCCCCTCCGCGACAACGCCGTGCTCGGCTACCAGCAGCTCGCCCCCGTGCGGCGCGGGCCCTGGTTCTCCCGTGCCGCCGCCGCGAAGGCGGCGGCCGAGATCATCGCGGCCTTCGATGTGCGCGGCGGGGGGCCCGCCACGAGAGCGGCGACCCTGTCGGGCGGAAACCAGCAGAAGTTCATCGTCGGCCGCGAGCTCCTGCGCTCCCCGCGCCTGCTCCTGGCCGCCCATCCCACGCGTGGCGTCGACATCGGCGCGCAGGCCGCGATCTGGAGCGAGCTCACCGCCGCCCGCGACCAGGGCCTTGCGACCCTCCTCGTCTCGGCCGACCTCGACGAGATCCTCGCGCTGTCCGACCGCATCCTGGTGCTGCACCGCGGACGCATCGTGGCCGAGCTCGACGCCCGCGGCGTCGACGCGGGCACCGTCGGCGAGTACATGACCGGCGCGCGCGGCGGGGAGGAGGCCGCATGATCGCCCGCATCCTCCGCACCGTCGCCGGCCCGGTCATCGCGATCGTGCTCGCGCTGGTCGTCACGGCCTTGTTCCTCACCGTGTCCGGATACTCCGCGGCGTCCGCCTTCGAGGTGATGTGGACCTACGGCACGACGCCCGAGTCCCTGGCATCCACCGTCAACAACGCCATCCCGCTGTACTTCGCCGGGATCGCGGCGGCCTTCTCGCTGCGCATGGGGCTGTTCAACATCGGTGTCGACGGGCAGTACCGCGTCGCGGCGCTCGTGGGCGCCGTCGTCGCCGCCTCGCTGCCGTTCCCGCTGTGGATCACCCTCCCGCTGACGCTGCTCGCGAGCGCCGCGGCCGGGGCCGCGTGGGCTCTCGTGCCCGCCCTGCTGAAGGTGTACCGCGGGGTGAACGAGGTCATCACCTCGATCCTCATGAACGCGATCGCCACCACGGTCGTCGCCGTGCTGCTGGCCGACGTGTTCCGCTCCGGCGGGGGCCAGAACACCGGCTCGGCGCCGATCGGCGAGAACGGCTCGATGCCCGCGCTCATCGACCTCGGCGGACGCGTGCAGATCTCGGGTTTCCTCCCGCTCGCCGTGCTGCTCGGCATCGGGTTCTTCCTCCTGCACGAGCGCACCGTGTGGGGCTACACCGTGACGGTGGCGAACCTGTCTCCGGATGCCGCGGAGTCCGCCGGCATCTCGGTCCGGCGCCGCATCGTCACCTCGCTTCTCGCCTCGGGCGCGATCGCGGGACTCGTGGGCCTGCCGCACGTGCTCGGAACCGCGCACCGGCTGGATGGCACCCTTCCGACCGACCTGATGTTCACGGGGCTCGCCGCCGCCCTGCTCGGCCGCTCGCACCCGATCGGCACGGCGCTGGGTGCCCTGGTCCTGGCGTTCGTGGAGCGCAGCGCCCAGGTGCTCGGCATCGTCAAGCTCCCCACCGAGGTCGGCACGCTCTTCCTCGCGGTCGTGCTGCTGAGCTCGGCCCTCGGCTACTGGGTCGTGGAGAACGGCGAGCGTCGTCTGGCGCTCATGGCGGCGATCCGGCGCACCCGCGTCGGTCGTGCGAAGGAGGCGTCGACGAGATGACCGCAGTGACCACCGCCCCCGCGGCATCCCGCGCCCCCTCCTCGGCGCGCCGACGCGCGCGCAGCGTCCTGTCCTGGGTGCTCCTCGGCTTCGCACTCCTCCTCATCGCGCAATGGGTGTGCGATGCACCCGGCCTGTCGTCCTCGTCGACGTGGGGCTCCGCCCTGCGCCTGACCGTCCCCATCGCCGTCGTCGCCGTCGGCGCGTTGTACTCCGAGCGCGCGGGCGTCATCAACGTCGGCCTCGAGGGCATGATGATCGGCGGAACGTGGGGAGCCGGCCTCTTCGGCTGGTTCGGCGGCCCGTGGGTCGCCCTGATCGGCGGTGTCGTCGGCGGGCTCGTCTTCGGGCTGCTGATGGCGGTGCTCTGCCTGGAGCTCGGCTTGAACCAGCTCGTCGTCGGTGTCGCGATCAACGTGCTCGCCGCGGCCCTCGCCCGCTTCCTCTCCGACATCGTCTTCAGCGGACTCGACGGCGGCAGCGTCGCGCGCTCGCCGCGCATCGAGGGCAACGTCCCGCGCGTGAGTCTGCCGTTCCTCTCCGGCGGCTTCGGCACCCCCGATCCTCTGCGCGACCTCGAGGCCACCGGCATCCCGGTCCTCTCGCCCCTCGCGGGCATCGTCGGCGGTCTCACCCGGGATGTGTCCCTGGCCGCGATCATCGGCCTCGCCCTGATCCCGCTGACCGCGTTCGTGCTGTGGCGCACGCGCTTCGGCCTGCGCATGCGCGCGTCGGGGGAGGAGCCGGCCGCGCTGCAGGCGCTGGGCGGACACGTGCACCGCACGCGCTACCTGGCCGTGCTCGTGGGCAGCGGCATGGCCGGCTTCGCCGGCGGCTACCTCGTGCTCATCGCACAGGGCTATGTCGAGAACCAGGTCGCGGGTCGCGGCTTCATCGGCCTCGCGACCCTCATCTTCGGAAACTGGATGCCGGGAGGTGTCTTCGCGGGATCGGCCCTGTTCGGCTTCAGCGACGCGGTCGGTCTCGGCCGTCCGGAGACCTTCCGCGGCATGCTGTTCGTCCTGGGCGCCGTGTTCGTGGTCCTCGGCGCGGTGCGTCTGCGCCGCCGCCTCGGGGTCCGCGCGGCCGTTCCGTCCCTGATCCTCGGGGCGGTCCTGCTGGTCGCCGCCCTCGTCCTGCCCCTCCCGAGCGCGCTCGCGACGGCCGCCCCGTACCTCGTCACCCTCGCGGTGCTCGTGGTGGCCGGGACGCGTATGCGTCCGCCGCGTGCCCTCGGGAAATTCTTCCCCCGTCAGAACTCCTCGAGGTGATCGCGTGAGCGTCAATGAACTGTCCGGTGTCCACATCTGGGACGGGAACGCGCATCGCGGCGTCGGAGCGGTGGGCTGGAGCGCGGGCCGGATCTCGTCCGTCGACATCGCCGCGTCCGCCGGCGACGCGGACCTGACGGTGATTCCCGGTCTGATCGACACGCACGTCCACCTCATCGGCAACGCCTCCGACACCCCGGCCGACTTCCTGTCGTGGCCGCTGACGACGCGCCCCGAGGAGCAGGTGCTCCACGGCCTCGCCCACGCCCGGCGCGCGCTCGCCGTGGGCGTGACGACGGTGCGCGATCTGGCGGCGGACGACATCCAGTTCTCGCTCTCCCGCGCCCTCGAGGCGGGCGTGATCGAGGGTCCTCGCGTGCTCGCGCACGGCCTGGTCAACATGACCGGAGGCCACGGCGACCTCTTCACCCCGCCCGCGGTGGTCGACCGCAAGCCGGTGGCCGACGGACCCGACGCCTGTCGGGCTCTCGTGCGCCGCTGGGCGCGCTCGGGTGCCGACGGCATCAAGGTCCCCGTCAGCGGTGGGGTGCTCTCCGTCGGCGACAAGGCGTCGTGGCGCAATTACACGGACGCCGAGATCGCGGCGATCGTCGACGAGGCGCACGCGCTGGGGATGCGTGTCGCCGCGCACGCCCACACCGAGGACGGCATCCGCCGCGCCCTCGCCCACGGCGTGGACTCGGTCGAGCACGCGACCAAGCTCACCGACGTGCTGGCCGCGCAGATGGTCGCGAACGGCACGACGGTCGCTCCGACGCTGCTCATCAACGACCGCATCGCCGACGGATCGGTCGCCGTGGCCCCGGGTCAACGAGAGATCGCGCAGGAGCTCGTCTCGGGGCGCGACCCCGTCTTCCGCGCCGCCGCGGCGGCCGGGGTGGAGTTCGTCCTCGGCACCGACGCGAACGGTTTCCACGTGGGCTTCGACGACCAGTGGGAGGAGCTGCGCGCGATGGCGCGGGTCTTCGACTGGGATGCCGCCCGCGCGCTGCAGTCGGCGACGTCACGCGCGGCCGCGGCGATCGGCCGTGGCCACGACCTCGGCCGCATCGTCGACGGCTTCGCCGCCGACCTCGTGGTGGTCCGCGGGCGCCCCTGGGAAGACGCGGGGGCGCTCCGCGCCGAGTCGGTCGTCGCCGTCGTGGCGCGCGGACGGCTGGTGGCGGGCTCTCTTCCCGGATAGGGGCTCACCCCGCGTGTGACGCGAGGCCCTCTCCGCCACGAAGAACCTTGGCGAGGGGGCGACCCTTGGCCAGCTCGTCGACGAGCTTGTCGAGCACGCGGATGCGGTACATCAGCGGATCCTCGATCTCTTCGACCCGGATGCCGCAGATCACACCCGTGACCTGATTCGCGTGCGGGTTGAGCGTCGCCTCGTCGAAGAAGGCGCGGAAGCTCGTGGTGCCCTCGATGTGCCGCGCGAGGGTGTCATCGTCGAACCCGGTGAGCCATCGGACCACCTCGTCGAGCTCGCCTCGCGTGCGGCCCTTGCGCTCGACTTTGGCGAGGTACAGCGGATAGACCGACGAGAAGGGCATGTCGAAGACGCGGGACATGACCCGCACACTACGCCGCGCGCCGACCCCTGTCATCGAGCGAGCCCGTCCATGCGAATGCCGTCGGTAAAGCCCGTGCGGCAGGTTCGAGCGGGAGTCGCCGGCCGCGAGTCAGTGCGACTCGACCACGCACACCGCGCTCATACCGGGGGTGAGGGCCTCGAAGACGTGCGCGGCATCACCGGCGTACGAGAGGTAATCACCGGGGGAGAGCTCGAAGGGGGCGTCGGCGGGACCCACCCGCCCGCGACCGCTCACCATCACGAGGTGCTCGACGGTGCCGCGCGGGTGCGGGTCGGACACGCGCGGCGAGCCCGGCTCGGCACTCAGCAGATAGATGTCGCGGCGCGCGTGAGGCGGGCTCGCCGAGAGCAGGACGGCCAGGTAATCGGATGCCGATGACGGCACCGCCGCGGCCGCCTGCCCGGCGCGGATGAGGGTGGGGGAGCGGACCCCCTCGTCGACGAAGACGGCGAAGGGGACATCGAGCGCGCTGGCGAGCGCCCACAGCGTCTCGACGCTGGGGTTCCCGCCGCCGTTCTCGAGCTGGGAGATCGTGGCTTTCGCGACCCCGGCGCGCCGACCGAGTTCCGAGACGCTGAGGTCGCGTCTCTCGCGCTCGCGGCGGAGCGTCATCGCGATGCGGTCACCCAGGTCGGTCATGTGTTCATTATGCTCGCCCATCGTTCGACTTGACGAACGACCGGGAGTCGTTCACGATGATGACCATGCGTTCGTTCTTCCGAACACCTGAGGGTGTCGCGACCCGTCAGGGACTCGCCGTGGCCCTCGCCACGAGCGCGTACGGCATCTCGTTCGGCGCTCTGTCGGTGGCATCCGGGCTGGATGTCTGGCAGACCTGCGTCTTGAGTCTTCTGATGTTCACGGGCGGGTCGCAGTTCGCCTTCGTCGGCGTGATCGCCGCGGGAGGTCTGGCCGCGGCGCCGGCCGCGATCGCCTCGGCCGTTCTCCTCGGAGTGCGAAACGCGGCGTACGCCATGCGCATGGCTCCCGTCGTCGCCGGAGGATTCTGGCGCAAGGCCGGCGCGACGCAGTTCACGATCGACGAGTCGGTCGCCGCGGGGCTTGCGCAGACCGAGCCGCGCGCGCGGCGGGTCGGATTCTGGGTGACCGGGGTGGCCATCTGGGTCGGCTGGAACCTGTCCACCCTTCTCGGAGCGCTCCTCGGCGATGTGCTGGGCGATCCCCGCGCCTACGGCCTCGATGCGGCCGCAGCGGCGGCCTTCCTCGCGTTGCTCTGGCCGCGCCTCCAAGGGCGGCAGCCTCTCGCGGTCGCGGCCGGCGCGGCCGTCGTCGCGGCCGTGCTCACGCCCGTGCTCATGCCCGGCATCCCGGTCATCGCCGCGGCGGGGGTCGCTGTGGCCGTGGGCTGGTTCGACCCGCGTCGTCCGGCGCCCGCCCCGTCGGGCCTTGCCGAAGAGAAGGGGATGCCATGACTCTGTGGACCGCTGTGCTTCTGGCATCCATCGTCTGCGTCGGGCTGAAAGGTGTGGGGTATCTCCTGCCGGCACGGTGGCTCGAGGCTCCGCGGCCGGCGCGGATCGCGGACCTGCTCACCGTGGCGCTGCTGGCGGCGCTGGTCGCGGTGCAGACGGCGGCATCCGGGTCGGCGCTCGTGGTCGACGCGCGGCTTCCCGCCGTGGGCGTCGCGGCTCTGCTGCTGTGGGTGCGTGCGCCGTTCCTCGCGGTGGTCGCGGCGGCGGCGCTGACGGCCGCCCTGCTGAGGTTGTGGGGATGGGCGGCGTGACGTCGCCTCGAGAGCGGCCGGCTCCCCGCCGGCGCATAGCGCCGTCCGCTTAAACTGACCCGATGAGCTCTGGCATCCTGCGCGTCGTCGGCTGGATCGTGGCGCTGCTCGTGGGCGCGTTCTACGGGGCGGCGGGGACGATCGCACAGGCGTACCGGCTCGGGCCCGTGCCCGTGGGCCTGCTGCTGGCGACGATCGGCAGCGCGGCCCTGTTGATCGCGATGCGCATCCTCACGGGGGATCGCGCGAACGCCTTCGCCGGGGGACTCGGCATCACGCTGGCGGCGTACGTCTTCTCGCAGCCCGGTCTCGGCGGCTCGGCCATCGTCGCCGCCCCCTCGCCGGGCACCGAGTGGATCCCCCTCGTGTGGACCGTCGTCGGCCCCGCGCTCATGGTCCTGGTGGCGTTCTGGCCGGACTTCTCGACGGTGCGGACGACCTCCGCGGAAGCGGTCTCGTCCGCACCGAACGGATCATAGGCGGATCGGCGCGCGGCGAGGCCGGTCGGGTCGGCTCGATTAGACTGATCGGGTGACTTACGTGATCGCCCTCCCGTGTGTCGATGTCAAAGACCGCGCCTGCATCGACGAGTGTCCGGTCGACTGCATCTACGAAGGCGAGCGGTCGCTCTACATCCACCCCGACGAATGCGTCGACTGCGGTGCGTGCGAGCCGGTCTGCCCCGTCGAGGCGATCTACTACGAGGACGATCTGCCCGAAGAGTGGTCCGACTACTACAAAGCCAACGTCGAGTTCTTCGACGACATCGGCTCGCCGGGCGGCGCGGCCAAGGTCGGCGTGATCGCCAAGGATCACCCCGTCATCACCGCTCTCCCCCCGCAGAGCCACTGAGCCGTGGGCGTCGCCGACCTCGCCGACTACCCCTGGGACGCCGTCGCCCCCTACGCGGAGCGCGCACGGCGGCATCCTGACGGGATCGTCGACCTGTCGATCGGCTCGCCTGTCGATCCCACGCCGGCCGTCGTCGCCGAGGCCCTGGCTGACGCGACCGACGCGCACAGTTATCCCGCGACGGCCGGCACGCCGGCGCTGCGGGAGGCGATCGTCGAGTGGTACGAGCGACGCCGTGGAGTCTCGGGACTGACGGCGGCGAATGTGCTGCCGACGGTCGGCTCGAAGGAGCTGGTGGCCCTGCTGCCGCTGCTGCTCGGGCTCGGCCCCGGCGACGCCGTCGTGCATCCCCGCGCCGCGTACCCGACCTACGAGGTCGGTGCTCGTCTCGTGGGCGCCGAGCCCGTGGCATCCGATGATCCGGCCGAGTGGCCCGTGAACACCAAGCTGGTGTGGGTGAATTCACCCGGCAATCCCGACGGTCGGGTGCTCTCCGTCGCCGGAATGACGGATGCCGTCGACCGGGCGCGCGCGCTCGGAGCCGTTCTCGCCTCCGACGAGTGCTACGCCGAACTCGGCTGGGATGCCCCGTGGGACGCGGAGCGGGTGCCGAGCGTGCTGGACCCGGCTGTCGTCGGCGACGACCTGACGGGTGTGCTCTCGGTGTACTCGTTGAGCAAGCAGTCCAACCTCGCGGGCTATCGCGCGGCGTTCCTCGCCGGCGACGAGCAGCTCGTCGCGCGGCTCCTGACCGGCCGGAAGCACCTCGGCCTCATGCCGCCCGCCCCCGTGCAGCGCGCGATGACGGTGGCGCTGGGCGACGACGCGCACGTGGTCGAGCAGCGCGATCGTTACGCGCGACGCCGGGCGGTGCTGAAGCCCGCGGTCGAGGCGGCCGGCTTCACCGTCGACCGGAGCGAAGCGGGCCTGTACCTCTGGGCGACCGAAGGGCGCGACGCGTGGGAGAGCGTGGGGCGCCTCGCCGAGCTCGGCATCCTCGTGGGACCCGGGCACTTCTACGGCACGCACTTCCCGAACCATGTGCGGTTCTCTCTCACCGCGACCGACGAGCGGATCGCGGCGGCGGCGGAGCGGTTGACGCCCTGACTCAGCTCGGCCGGCTCCACGCGGCCCACAGTCGCGCGTAGGGACCTTCCGCCCGACGCAGGTCGTCGTGCGTGCCCTCCTCGCGGACGCGACCGGCCTCCAGCAGAACGACGCGGTCCGCGGCGGCCGCCTGGCTCAGGCGGTGCGCGACGACGAGCGCCGTGCGTCCCGCGACGGCGGCGAGAGCGGCATCCTCCAGCTGACCCGCTTCGGCCGAGCCGGCCTCGGCGGTCGCCTCGTCGAGAACGACGAACGCGGGATCGGCGAGGATGACGCGCGCCAGGGCGAGGTGCTGTGCCTCCGCGGGGGACAGTGCGGTCCCCGAGGCTCCGACGGGTTCGTCGAGGCCCCGCGGCAGGCGCGCGACGATGCCGTCGGCGCGCACCCGCGACAGGGCGTGATGGAGGTCGTCGTCGCTCGCGTCAGGTGCGGCGAGCGTGAGATTCGCTCGGAGGTCGCTGTCGAACACGTGCACGTCCTGGGTGACGAGGGCGACGGATGCCGGCCGGTGCACCGCACCGTCGACGGGGTCGTGAACGCCGGCGGCGATGGCGGCCAGCGTGGATTTGCCGGCGCCGCTCGCCCCCACGACGGCGACCGTGGTGCCCGCGTCGACGTGCACCGACACGTCGTGCAGCACGGGGAGCCCCTTGTCGTACGCGTGGGTGATGTTCCGCAGGCGGACGTCGTCATGATCCGGCGCGGGCGCGGGCACGGGCGCACCGTCCGGCGTCGCCGCGCGGATGACCCCGACGATGCGCGCGAGCGAGGCGAGCGCCGACTGCAGGTCGTCGACCACGAAGAGCAGCTGATTGATGGGGCCGAACAGGCGCAGGAACAGCAGCATGGCCGCGGTGGTGCCGCCGACGGTGCCGCCTCCGTTCGACACGAGGAGGAAGCCGGCCGCGAGCAGACCCGCCATACCGAGGAACTCGGCCGCGTTGAGCCGCGCGAAGAACAGGTTCTGGATGCCCCGCGCCCGCATGCTCCACCGCACGACGTTCCACGACGCGGTCGAGATCCGCGCGAGATGGGCGGGTTCCGCGGAGTAGGCGCGGACGGTCTCGAGCCCGCGCAGGGTGTCGAGCAGGTGCTGCGCCCGGTCGGCCATCGCTGCCCGCTCGGCCGCGTAGACACCGGGCGCCGAACGCAGGTATCGACGCACGGCGATCACGTGCAGCGGCGTCACGGCGAGGAGAGCGACCGCGTACCAGGGGTCGATGACGGCCATGCCGACGAGGGTGACCGCGATGGTGAACGCGGCCCCGACGAGAGCCGGGACCACGCGGGGGATGGCATCCGACACCTCCGCGACGTCGTCTCCCGCACGCGCGACGAGATCGCCGGTTCCCGCGCGCTCCACGCGCGAGGGCGGCAGGTGCAGCGCGGTGTCGACCATGCGTTCGCGGAGGTCGGCGAGAGCGCTTTCGAACAGGCGGGACGCGGCGATCATCCCGACGGCGGTGAGCACGGCGCCCACCACCACCGCTCCCGCCATCACCGCGGCGAGGATCACGGCGAGGTGCGGGGCGTCGTCTCCCGCGCCGATCGCGTCGACGACGCCCCCGAGGGCGAGCGGCCCGACGACCCCGGCGACGGCGGCGGCCAGGACCACGACCACGAGCCCGGGCACCCGCCACCATCCGCGCGGGAGGGAACGGCGGAGCTCCCGGGCGACCTCGCGGCCGGAGGCGAGCGGAAGGGCCGTGGTCATGCTCGTCCTCCGTCCGAGATGCGGACGACGCGGTCGGCCACCGCCGCGAACGCGGGGGCGCGGGTGACCACCACCGTCCGCCGCCGACGTCGGGCGTGGCGCATGCGTTCGGCGATGCGCGACTCCGTGACGGCATCGACCGCGGTCGTGGGGTCGTGCAGCACCAGCAGGTCGGGATCGTGCGCGAGTGCTCGGGCGAGGGCGACGCGCTGGCGCTGGCCCCCGGAGAGCGCCGTGCCGTTCTCGCCGACCCCGCTCTCGAGGCCCTCGGGGAGGACCTCGGCGAGCTCGTCGCACGCCGCGGCGTGCAGGGCGGCGGCGACGGTGCCGGCATCCTGATCGACGGGGCGGACGTTGTCGGTCACGCTCCCGGTGAACAGGTGCGGCGTGTGCGGGGCGTGCAGGCCTTCCGGATGCCGCGCGCGCAGGGCCGCGAGCACGTCGGCCGCTCGCGCGCCGTCGCACGCCACCACGACGAACTCGCCCGGTCGCACGTCGGGCAGGTCGACGGGCGCGCGCGTGTCGTCCGCGACGGGCGCGAGGGGCTCCGCGTCGCGCAGCAGGTCGAGCACGCGGGCAGCGGACGCGGTCGCGGACGCCCACCACGACCCGGTGTACAGCGCGAGCGCCGCCAGCGGGTCGAGGAGGAACTGGGCCAGGCCCACCACCGCGATGAACTCGCCGAGTCCGAGAGACCCCGAGAGGGTGAGGACGGCAGCGCTGACGGCGACGGCGGTGAGGAAGAGTCCCGTGACGATGCTCATCGCACCGCCGAACACGCCCTCCGCGCGGCGGGCGCGCACGGTGTCGGCGAGCGCGGCCCGGCTGGCGCGCCGGTAGCGGCGGCTCGCCTCGTCCTCGGCGCCGATGCCCCGGATGACGCGATAGCCGCTGAGCAGGTCCGCCGCGCGACCGGCCGCGGCGGCCGCGGCCTCCTGCTCCTGCCCGCTGCGGTCTCGCAGACGGCGGCCCGCGCGTTCCGTGACCCACAGGAGAACGGGGGCACCCAGGAGCACGGCGAGACCGAGGGGCCATGAGATCGTGAGGAGCACGGTGCCGCCGAAGAGCACGGCGGCGAGCTGGCCCACGGGGTAGACGCCGATCTCGACGGCCTCCGAGAGGCGGTTGGCATCCGACGTCGCGATCGAGAGGGCGACGCCGGGCTGGTCCGAGGGGCGTCCGGGGCGCGGTGGGCGGTGCAGCAGGTGCGCGGAGACGGCCGTGCGAAGGCGATGCTGCACGGCCAGCATGCCGAGCTCGGCCAGTCGCGAGCCGAAACGCCACGAGAACGACAGCGCGAGGAAGTCGGCGGCCAGGACACCCAGCCACAGCACGAGCTGGACCGGGTCGCCGGTCGTCACGGCGCGCTCGATCGCGAGTCCCATGATGATCGGCACGAGTGCCTCGCCCAGCTGGTGGGTGATCGAGAGGACGGCGGCCGGGACGGTGTAGCGCGGAGCGGCGCCCATCACCCGCAGGGCCAGCCCCCGCGGGCGTGTCGACGCGGTGATCGGAATCTCGCGGGTGGGGACCGGTTCGGCGGGAGCCTGCAGCAGCATCCTCATCGGCGGGCCGCCCGCTCCCGCCCGAGCGCCGAGACGGCGGGCGTCCCCGACACCGGATCCGGGGTGACCACGCACCGCAGACCGAAGACCTCCTCGACCATCTCGGCCGTGACGATGTCGGCGGGCGAGCCCTCGGCGACGATGCGCCCGTCCTTCACGGCGATGAGGTGGCTGCCGTAGCGCGCGGCCTGATTCAAATCGTGCAGCACAGCGACGAGCGTGCGTCCCTGCGCGTGGAGATCGGCGAGCAGCTCCATCAGCTCGATCTGGTGCGCGATGTCGAGGAACGTCGTCGGCTCGTCCAGCAGCAGGATCGGTGTCTCCTGCGCGAGCGCCATCGCGATCCAGACGCGCTGGCGCTGGCCGCCCGAGAGCTCCGACACGAGGCGGCCGGACAGATCGGCCGTGCCCGTGGCATCCATCGCCGCCGCCACCGCCGCCTCGTCCTGAACGGACCACTGCCGGAGGAAGCCCTGGTGCGGGTATCGTCCGCGAGCCACGAGATCGACCACGGTGATGCCGTCGGGGGCGAGCGACGTCTGCGGGAGCAGGCCCACGGTGCGCGCGAGCTCCTTCGGCGGGTAGTCGCCGAGCGAGCGGTCGTCGAGGCGGATCGTCCCGGCGCTCGGCGTCAGAAGGCGCGCCAGGGCGCGCAGCAGCGTGGACTTGCCGCTGGCGTTCGCCCCGACGATGACGGTGAACGACCCGTCCGGAACAGCGACCGACAGCCCCTCCGAGATGACGCGGCGGTCGTAGCCGATGGTCAGATCCGTGGCGGCGAGGCGGGCGGGAACGGTCATGCGCGTCTCCGGGTTTCGTGGATGAGGAGCCAGACGAGGTAGATCCCGCCGACGACGACCGTGACGAGACCGACGGGCAGGGGAGTGGGCAGCGCGTGCTGGGCGATGATGTCGGAGGCCGTCAGCACGAGCGCCCCGAGCAGCCCCGCCGGCACGAGCGCGACGCCCGCGGTGCGGGTGAGCCGGCGCGCGATCTGCGGAGCGGCGAGAGCGACGAACGCGATCGGACCCGCCGCGGCGGTGACGACCGCGGTGAGGGCGACGGCGCAGACGACGAGGCCGAGACGTGCCCTCTCGACTCGGATGCCGAGAGCCCGCGCCGCATCATCGCCGAGCTCGAGGCGTGACAGGGCGCGCGAGAACACGCCGAGCGCGGCCAGGGCGACCACGACGACCCCCGCGGCCGGGAGGAACTGCGCCCAGCCGACCGGGGAGAGGGATCCCGCCCCCCAGACCGCCGCGACCATCGCGACCTCGACCTTGGCGCGCAGGAGGAGGTAGGTGCTGAGCGCCTGGAGCATCGCCGAGATCCCGATGCCGACCACGATGAGACGGAAGCCCTGGATGCCACGGCGGTAGGCGAGTGCGTACACCAGGGCCGCGGAGACGAGACCGCCGACGATCGCGCCGGCCGAGACGGGGACGCTCCCGGCGGCGGCTCCCAGGAGAAGGATCGCGCCCAGGCCCCCCGCGTAGGATCCGGCGGACAGGCCGACGATGTCGGGGCTGGCGAGCGGGTTGCGGGTGAGCGACTGGAACACCGCGCCCGAGACGCCGAGGGCGAAGCCGAAGACCACGGCGCCCAGGACGCGGGGGAGACGCCACTCGCGCACCACGGTGGCGGTGAAGCCCCCGTCGGTGCCCACGAGGGCTCCCGCCACCTGCGCGGGGGTGAGGGCCAGGTCTCCGAGGCACAGGGCGACGATGGCCAGGGCGGCGACGGCCGCGGTGACGGCGACGCCGCTGACGAGAGTGCGGACGCGGAACCGGATCGACACGCCCCCGCGACGGATGACCGCCGTGCGCGGCCCGGCGGCGAGGGTCACAGGCTGCTCGCTCTCGCGCGGCGGACGAGGAGGATCAGGACGGGCGCTCCCACGAAGGCCGTGACGATGCCCACGGGCACCTCACTCGGCCACAGCGCCACGCGTCCGACGACATCCGACAGCAGCATCACGATGGGCGCGATCACCATCGTGTAGGGCAGGATCCACCGCTGGTCGGGACCGACGATCCACCGAGCGACGTGCGGGGCCATGAGACCGACGAAGGCGACCGGCCCGGCGACGGCGGTCGCCGAGCCGGCGAGCATCGTGATCGCCACGATCGACAGCACGCGCGTGCGCATGAGCCGCGTGCCGAGCGCGGTGGCGAGATCGTCGCCGAGGCCCAGCGCGTTCAGGGACCGGGCGCACGCGAGCGCCACGACGACGCCGGTGCCGACGAACGGCACGACGGGAAGGATGACGTCCCACCCCCGCTCGACGAACGAGCCGGCGCTCCACCCGCGCAGGCGGGCGAAGGTCACGGGGTCCAGCAGCATCATGGCGCTCGTGATGCCGAGGAGCACGGCACCGACGGCGACGCCGGCCAGAGTGAGACGAGCCGGATCGGGACCCCCGCGGCCGGAGCCGCCGATCGCCGTCACGATCACGGTCACGAGCAGCGCCCCGCCGAAGGCCCACGGCAGGAACTGCACGGCCGACACCGCGCCCAGCGCGACGCCGATCGCGACGAACAGGGCGGCTCCGGCATCCACCCCCAGGATTCCGGGGTCGCCGAGCGGGTTACGGGTGAACGCTTGGATGAGGGCGCCCGCGAGGCCGAGAGCGACCCCCACGACGACCCCCGCGACCGTGCGGGGGACGCGGAGGTCGAGGACGATCTGGTCGGTGAGCGTTCCGGTCGGCGCCGTGAGGGCGTGCCAGACCTCGGCGGGGCTGACGGCGTTCGAGCCGACGGCGATGCTCAGCGCCGCGCTCGCCGCGAGGGCTACGACGGCCATGGCGAGACCGACGGCCCGTCGGCGTCGGGCGGGGGAGGAGGGGCGGTCGCGCCGCGCGCCGGGGCGCGACGCGACCGCGAGAGGAGAGGTCACCGCCGGTCAGCCCTCGACGCTCTGCGGGGACGTCCCCGCGACCGCCTTCTCGAGGCGCGGCACGAGGTGCTCGATGACGTACTTCTGGCTGAGCGGGGTGAGGAAGTAGATCGCTCCGGCGAGTTCGGCGTCGGTGTACACGGCACGTCCGCCCGCGACCGCCGACAGGGAACGGGTCGTGCCGAAATCGAGCAGGTTCGGCAGCGACTCCGCGCTCTCGGTGGCGAACACGATGACGTCCGCGTCGATGAGCGACATGTTCTCGCCCGAGATGAGCGCCTGCGCGCCCTTCTGCTGGACGTACTTCTCCAGCCCGGGGGTGATGACGAAGCCGAGGTCGGTGAGGAAATCGGTGTTCAACCCGTCCGGGTAGACGTAGATGCTGCCTTCCCAGGGGCCTCCCTGCGAGAACGACGCCGTCTTGCCGGCGAACTCGGGGTGGGCCGCCGCGGCCGCCGCGTACTGCTCCTCGATGCCGGTGATGAGCTTCTCGCCCTCGGCGCGGCGTCCCATGGCCTGCGCGATCTGGCGGGTCTGGCCCTTCCAATCGGAGAAGTAGCGCTCTGCCCCGGGCACGCTCGCGATCGTCGGGGCGATCGCGCTGAGCTTGGTGTAGTCGTCGGCGGTCATGTTGGCGTTGGTGCCGACGATGAGGTCCGGCTCGAGCGAGGCGATCTTCTCGAACTCGAAGCCGTCGGTGGCCGACAGGACCGTGGGCTCGGCGCCGTTGAGCAGGTCGGTGGCCCACGGCCACACGGCATACGGCTGCTCGCCGTACCACTCGGTCGTGGCGATCGGCGGGGTGCCGAGCTCGAGCAGGATGTCCTGCTCGGTGAGCCCGACGACCACGACGCGCTGCGGTTCGGCGTCGACGGTGGTCCCCCCGAACTGGTGGGTGACGGTGACCGGGAAGGTGTCGCTCGGCTCGGTCGAGTAGGTCGCGTTCTCGGCGGCGGCCGTGGCGGTTCCGCCGCACCCGGTGAGCAGGGCCGCGGCGACGGCGAGGACGGTGCCGAGCGCGGCGAGGCGCGCGGGGCGGGAGCGATGAAGGGATACGGGCATGAGGGCTCTCGGGTCGACGGGTTAGGGCGACGCTAGGTTAGCCTTGCCTTACTTTGCCCGCCATCGTCGTGAGGAGACATCGCATGCTGACCGAGGACACGGTCGTGTCGCGTGGCGAACACTCGGACCGCGTGGATGCCGCGGACTCCGGCCCGCGTGTTCGCCAGTGGACATTCGCGGAATTCGCGGTCGCCTCGACGTTCGTGGAGAGCGGCAGCGGGTTCGACCGGCACCGGCACGAGGAGGACCAGCTCGCGTGGATGGCATCCGGATCCGTAGAGGTCTCGGTCGGGACCGATCGCTGGCACCTCCGTCGCGACCACGCGGCGTGGATCCCGACGGGGGTTCTTCACGAGATGCGCTTCACCGAGCCCGGTGAGCTCGTCAGCGCGTACGTCGACCAGCGGCACCGGCCGAGCCCGGTGGGATGGGATCGGGCGCGCGTGCTCACGCTCGATCCGCTCGGCGGGGCGCTCCTGCGCTACCTCGCGCGCGGGGGACGGTCGGAGGCGCGGCGGCAGGAGACCTTCGCCCTGCTGAGCGATCTCGTCGCCGAAGCACCCGTCTCCCACGAGGTGGTCGCCCTGCCGCAGGATCCGCGCGCCCGCGCGATCGCCGTCGCCCTCCTCGCCGCACCCCACGACGATCGCGACCTCGAGGCGTGGGCGGCGGAGGTGGGAGTCAGTGCCAAGACGATCGGCCGCGCCTTCGTCGCCGACACCGGGCGCACCTTCCGGGAGTGGAGAGTGCGGGCGCGCCTGCACGTCGCGGTCGGCCTGCTCGTGCAGGGCTCGCCCGTGCACGAGGTCGCGCTCGCGGTCGGCTACGACTCCGTGAGCAGCTTCATCTCGGCGTTCCGCTCGCGGTTCGGCATGACCCCGGCGGCGTACGCGGGGCATCACCGACGAGCATGAGGAGGATCCCTCCATTCGATGGGGGCATCCTTTGGTGGTGTCATCTGTACGCGCCTCGGCCTACTAGGCTGTAAAAGCACTGTGTTCGGGCAACCCTCCGAGCGTGTGCCGACGGGGAGGCCGCGCTCGTGGCGTCCCTCGGTCGAGAAGACTGCGGGCGCCTCCGCCCCCGTGGTCGAAGAATTGGGCGACCAGAAATCGCAAGGAGGCGCGGTGAGCGACGCGGGAACGCAGAACGACAAGGCCACCCTTTCGGTGGGGGGCACCACCGCCGAATTCCCGGTCCTCCGGGGAACCGACGGCATCCCGAGTATCGACATCGCGTCGCTGACGAAGCAGACCGGTCACACGACGCTCGACTACGGCTTCGTGAACACGGCGTCGACGAAGTCCGCCATCACGTACATCGACGGCGACCAGGGCATCCTGCGTTACCGCGGGTACCCGATCGAGCAGCTCGCGAAGAACAGCACCTACCTCGAGGTGGCGTGGCTGCTCATCTACGGCGAGCTACCCTCGGCATCCGAACTGGCGTCGTTCGACGAGCGCATCCGCCGTCACACGCTGCTGCACGAAGACCTCAAGCGCTTCTTCTCGTCGTTGCCGCCGACCGCGCACCCCATGTCGGTGCTCTCGGCGGCGACCGCGGCGCTCTCGACCTACTACGAGTCCGAGTCCGACCCGCACAACCCCGAGCACGTCGAGCTCAACACGGTGCGCATGCTCGCGAAGCTGCCCGTGATCGCGGCCTACGCGCACAAGAAGAGCATCGGTCAGGCATTCCTGTACCCCGACAACTCGCTGGGGTTCGTCGACAACTTCCTCAAGCTGAACTTCGGCGTGCTGAGCGAGATCTACGAGGTCAACCCGGTCATGACGAAGGCGCTCGACCTTCTGCTCATGCTCCACGCCGACCACGAGCAGAACGCCTCGACGTCGACGGTGCGTCTCGTCGGCTCGACCGGGGCGAACCAGTTCGCGTCGATCTCCGCCGGCATCCAGGCTCTTTCCGGCCCGCTGCACGGTGGCGCGAACGAGGCCGTGCTGCAGATGCTCGGCCGCATCCGCGACTCCGGCGAGAGCGTCGAGCGCTTCGTCGAGCGGGTGAAGAACAAAGAAGAGGGCGTCAAGCTCATGGGCTTCGGCCACCGGGTCTACAAGAACTACGACCCGCGCGCCAAGCTCGTCAAGGAAGCCGCCGATGAGGTGCTCGAAGCCCTCGGTGTGAGCGACCCGCTGCTCGACCTCGCGAAAGAACTCGAGCAGATCGCGCTGCAGGACGACTACTTCAAGGAGCGTCGCCTGTACCCGAACGTCGATTTCTACACCGGCGTCATCTACAAGGCGATGGGCTTCCCCACGCGCATGTTCACGGTTCTCTTCGCGATCGGGCGTCTGCCCGGCTGGCTCGCCCAGTGGCGCGAGGCCATCACCGACCCGCAGACCAAGATCGGCCGCCCGCAGCAGCTGTACACGGGTGCCGCGGAGCGGAACTACCCCGGCGTCTGACCGCCGCAGCGAAGCGCCCCGTCCCTCTCGCGAGGGGCGGGGCGTCGTCCATTGCGCGAGCTCCATCGAGGCGCGTCCCACCCAGTAAGGTCGGGGCATGTCGCGTCTTCTCGTCCGCCGCCCCTCGCCGCTGCTCGCCGAAGGGGAACTGACCCATCTCGATCGCGTCCCCGTCGACGCGGACCTCGCTCTCACGCAGTGGCGCGGGTACGTGGACGCTTTCCGCACCCGCGGGTGGGAGATCATCGAGATCGACGCGGCCGACGCTCAGCCGGACGGCGTCTTCGTCGAGGACGCCGTCGTGATGTTCGGCGATCTCGCGGTGCTCTGCCGCGCGGGCGCCGCCTCGCGCCGCGGCGAAGCGGAGAGCGTACGCGCCGGGGTGTCGGCATCCCGAATCGAGGTTGCCGAGATCGTCGAGCCCGGGACGCTCGACGGCGGCGATGTGCTGAAGGTCGGGCGCACCGTGTACGTGGGCGCCTCGTCGCGCACGAACGCCGCCGGCATCGCGCAGCTGCGCGAACTCGTCGAGCCCCGCGGGTGGGATGTGCGAGAGATCCCCGTGACGAAAGTGCTTCACCTCAAGTCGGGCGTCACGGCGCTCCCCGACGGCACCGTGATCGGCTTCGAGCCGCTCGTGGACGACCCCGCCCTGTTCCCGGTGTTCGCGGGGGTCCCGGAAGAGCACGGAACCGCCGTGGTCGTGCTCGACGAGCGCACCGTCCTCATGTCGGCCGACGCTCCCGAGACGGCAGCCGCTCACCGCTCCCGCGGCCTGGATGTCGTGACCGTCGACGTCAGCGAATTCGAGAAGCTCGAGGGCTGCGTGACCTGCCTGTCGGTGCGCGTCCGCGACTGACGCTTCCGGCGCGAGAAACGCCCTCTCGATCCGGAGGCGCCGTGGTGGGGCGCGTCTCGATCGAGAGGGCGTTCGCCGTGGCGGGGCTCAGGCGTGCAGCGCCTCGTTCAGCGTCACGCCGACGCCCGCGCGTGCGGAGGCCTCGACGGCGCCGGTGAGCGAGTTCCGACGGAACAGGATGCCGTTGCGCCCGGACAGCTCCCCGGCCTTGACCGTCTCGTCGCCGACCTTCACCTTGGTGCCGGCGGTCACGTAGAGGCCCGCCTCGACGACGCAGTCGTCGCCGAGCGAGATGCCGATGCCGGCGTTCGCGCCGAGCAGGGTGCGCGCGCCGATCGAGACGCGGTGCGTCCCGCCGCCCGACAGAGTCCCCATGATCGAGGCGCCGCCGCCGATGTCGGTGCCGTCGCCGATCACGACGCCCTGAGACACACGGCCCTCGATCATCGAGGAGCCGAGCGTGCCGGCGTTGAAGTTGACGAAGCCCTCGTGCATGACGGTCGTGCCGGGGGAGAGGTGCGCGCCCAGGCGCACACGCGAGGCGTCGGCGATGCGCACGCCCGCGGGCAGGACGTAGTCGGTGAGGCGAGGGAACTTGTCCAGACCCTGGAGCTGGATGCCGTGCCGTTTCAGCTGCGGCAGGAGGCGTGCGGCGTCGTCGGGGTGCATCGGCCCGGCGTTCGTCCAGGCGACGTTGGGGAGATGGCCGAAGATGCCGTCCAGGTTGATCTCGTTGGGGCGCACGAGCAGGTGCGAGAGCGCGTGCAGGCGCAGGTAGGCGTCGGCGGTGGACGCGGGGGCCGCGTCGATGTCGATCGTCAGCGCGACCGCCTCGACGCGCACGTTGCGGCGCTCGTCGGGGCCCGCCTGGGCCGTCAGATCCGCGGAGATCGCGGCCTCGTCACCCCGCACGGGGTGCGGGAACCAGGCGTCCAGCACCGTGCCTCCCTCGGCGATCGTGGAGAGCCCGGCACCGCTGATTCGTCGTTCGTTACTCACGGCTCCAGGCTACCGGCGGCGACGCGCTCGATAGGATCGGGGGCATGTCGCCGCTCGATCTCTCGTCCTCTTCTCTCGACCTCACGCGCGCCGTCTGCGACATCCCGAGCGTCTCCGGCGACGAGACGACGCTCGCGGACACCATCGCCCTCGCCCTGACCGACCACGGCCACCTCGAGGTCATCCGTGACGGCGACACGATCGTGGCGCGGACCAACCTCGGTCGAGAGCGCCGGGTCGTCATCGCGGGGCACATCGACACCGTCCCCATCAACCGCAACCTGCCGGTCGAGGACCGCGAGATCGAGGGGGAGGCGTTCCTCTGGGGCCGCGGGACGGTCGACATGAAGGCCGGCGTCGCGGTGCAGCTCAAGCTCGCCGCCGAGCTGGTCGCCCCCGCGGTCGACATCACCTGGATGTGGTACGACCACGAAGAAGTCGACTCCTCCCTCAACGGCCTCGGTCGCCTGGCGCGGAACCGACCCGATCTCTTCGTCGGCGACTTCGCGATCCTGGGCGAGCCGAGCAACGGCGAGGTCGAGGGCGGGTGCAACGGCACGCTGCGTGCGATCGTGCGCACCGACGGTGTCCGCGCGCACAGTGCCCGATCGTGGATCGGCGAGAACGCGATCCACAAGGCGGCCCCGATCCTGGCGCGTCTCGCGGAGTACCGCGCGCGCGAGATCGAGGTCGAGGGACTGCTCTACCGTGAAGGCCTGAACGCGGTGAAGATCGTCGGTGGCGTCGCCGGCAACGTCATTCCGGATGCCTGCGAGGTCGAGGTCAACTACCGCTTCGCGCCGAGCCGCGACGCCGCCGGCGCCGAACGTGTCGTCCGCGACGTCTTCACCGGCTTCGACGTCGAGATCGTCGACATCGCCGAGGGCGCGCGACCGGGTCTCGACGCGCCGCTGGCTCAGGAGTTCGTGGCGGCGGTCGGTGCGACCCCGAAACCGAAGTACGGGTGGACGGATGTCGCACGGTTCTCGGCTCTCGGCATCCCGGCCGTCAACTACGGACCCGGCGACCCGCATCTCGCCCACCACGACGAGGAGCGGGTCCCCGTGGCGCAGATCGATGCCGTCGAGCGTGGACTGCGCGCGTGGCTGAGCGGTTCGTGACCGCCGAGGCCGCGGCATCCGGAACCCTGCGGGGGTGGGCGCGTCTGCCCACGGCGGCGCGCATCGCGCTCATCTACGTCGCGGCGCGCGTGGTCACGACGATCTTCTTCCTGCTCGCGGCGGGGCTGTCCGGTCCGACGTCGCGGTTCGGGGTGGAGCCTGCGCTCGGCCAGCTCGCCCTCGGCTGGGATGCGCAGTGGTACTGGCTCGCGGCCGTGTCGGGGTACCCGTCGGTCCTCCCGGTGAACGCGGCGGGCGCCGTGGCCGAGAACGCCTGGGCGTTCCTGCCGGTCTATCCCTCCCTGTCCGCGGGGCTGGGCGGCTTTCTGGGGTCCTGGGGAGCGGGCGGCGTGGCGATCGCCCTCCTGTCGGGGTACGGCGCGAGCGTCGCGCTGCACGCGCTGCTTCGTGATCGTCTGGGGGATTCCGCGGCAACGTGGGCGGTCGTCTTCTTCGCCGCCGGCCCGCTGGCGGCGATGTTCCAGGTGGGATACGCCGAGTCCCTGTTCCTGCTGCTCCTCTTCGTTGCGCTGCGGTGCGTCCAGCGGCGACGGTGGGGATGGCTCTACGCCCTGATCCCGGTGATGGGGTTCACGCGCCCGGGCATCCTCGCCTTCGCGCTGTTCCTCGGGCTCTACGGCATCCATCGATTCCTCCGACGCCGCAGCGATCCCCTCCCGCGGCGCGAGGTGGTGCACATCGTCGCGCTCGGTGTGCTCGGCGTCGTCGTCGGGTTCGCGTGGCAGGTCATCGCGGGGCTCGTCACGGGCGACGCGGGCGCCTATCTCGCGACCGAACTGGCGTGGCGCCGCAACTGGATCTCCGATGCGAGCGGCCACTTCGTTCCGGTCGAGGGCTTCGTGCAGGCGGCCGCCTTCTGGTTCACGCAGTGGGGACTCGGGCCGTGGGCGGGGTACATCGCGCTGGTGGTTCTCGTCATCGGCATCACCCTCGCGCTCCTCTTCGTGCGCCCGGTCCGGCGGCTCGGCGTCGAGATCCGCCTGTGGTCTGCCAGCTACCTGATCTATCTGCTCCTCGTGTTCTTCCCCCAGTCGAGCATCTTCCGGTTGCTCCTGCCGGTGTCGCCGTTGTGGGGGGCGTTCGCGGTTCCCCGCTCGACCGCGTGGCGCCTCGGCGTCCTCGCCCTCGCGCTGCTGGGCCAATGGTGGTGGATCTACAACATGTATGCCCTGGGGAACACCTTCTGGCAGATTCCCTGAACGGATGCCGTGCCGCCTCGCGTGGCGCGCGACGACGCGCGACGCGCGCTACCGGTAAACTGTCAGGAGACCAACGACGAAAAGGGGGCCGCGATGGCAGCCATGAAGCCGCGAACCGGCGACGGACCGATGGAGGCCGTGAAGGAGGGCCGGCTGATCATCGTGCGCGTGCCGCTCGAGGGGGGCGGGCGACTCGTCGTCTCGGTGAACGATGCCGAGGCGAAGGAACTTCACGACGTGCTCGGTGGTGTCGTCAACGCATCTTGATGCATCTTCACGAGAAGAAGGCCGGTCCCCTCGGGGCCGGCCTTCTTCTGTCGGGGTGAACCTTCTGTGGGGGTGAACGCCGGAGCGTCGATGGTGAACCGCGGGGCGGAGCCCCCTCAGGGCGTCCGTGCCACCGTGGTCAGCTGCAGGAGGCCTTCGCCCGTGGTCGAGAGGGCGCCGAAGACCGCCGGTGAGGCCTGAACCTCCTGGATGAGGGAACGGTAGGCCGTCGTGACGGCGTCGCGGCGCACGGGATCGGCGACCGCTCCACCGGCGAGGACGCGCGGAATGAGGACGGTTCCGCCCGCGCGCACCAGACGCAGGCCGTGCTCGACGTACTCGATGACGCCGTCGGGGTCGGCGTCGATGAAGACGATGTCGTACGACGCCTCGTTCATCCGGGGGAGTACCTCGGCGGCGCGACCCGTGATGAATCGGGCGCGAGCCGCGGGAATCCGGGCGTCGGCGAACGCGGCACGCGCCGCGCCGAGGTGCTCCGGCTCACTGTCGATCGTCGTGAGCGTGGCGCGCGGGGAACCGTGCAGCAGCCACAGCCCGGACACGCCGCCACCGGTGCCGACCTCGACGACGTTCAGCGCACGCGTCGCGGCAGCCAGAAGCGCGGTCTGCGCGCCGACCGCGGGGCTGATCGGAGCCGCACCCAGCTCGAGCGCGTGCGCGCGAGCCCGGGCGATGTGCTCCGGTTCCACCGTCGACTCCTGCACGAACCGTTCGTTCGCTTCATAACCGCTCACCTGGACCTCCGTGCCCAGGCTAGAGGGCGCCGTCGTGCCGGAGGCCGAGGCGCGGCGGGTAATCTGAACTCATGTTCTTCGGGCTCACTATCGAGAAGCTCATGCTGATCGGTGTGGTCGCCGCACTCGTCATCGGTCCGGAGCGTCTGCCCAAGTACGCCGAAGCCCTCGCGAAGTTGACGCGCCGCGCCAAAGAGACGTTGCAGGGCGCCAAATCCCGCATGCGCGAAGAGATGGGGCCGGAGTTCGACGACGTCGACTGGCGCAAGCTCGATCCCCGCCAGTACGACCCCCGCCGTATCGTCCGCGAGGCCCTCCTCGACGACACCCCGACTGCGACCATGCGCGCGGCCGGTGCCGCCGCGGTGGCCGCGCGCGTCACGCCCGAGAAGCCGCCGTTCGTCCCCGGTTCGGTTCCCCCGTTCGACGACGAATCGACCTGAGTCGCCCGCGACGCCCGGAGCGGCAGCCGTTGTGAGACGCTCCCGCGCGGCTCGCCGCGTCAGGCGGACGGCGTGACGCGCAGCGCCCGTCCCGCGAGACCGCGGGGATTGCGGGACAGAGCGTCCGCCGCCGCGTCGATGGCCCGCGATGCCGGATCCGCCGGCGAGGTCAGCACGACAGGTCGCCCGTCGTCTCCACCGCCGCGCAGAGCGGGGCTGAGCGGGACGGATGCCAGGAGCGGCACGTCCGCGTCATCGGTGGACAGCGCCTGTGCCACCGCTTCGCCTCCGCCCGAGCCGAAGAGATCGAGCGACGTCCCGTCCGGCAGGGTCATCGCCGACATGTTCTCGATGACCCCGATCACGCGCTGGCCGGTCTGACGGGCCACGGTGCCGGAGCGGACCGCGACGTCGGCGGCGGCGGCCTGCGGCGTGGTGACGACCAGGACGTCGGCGTGGGGGAGCAGCTGTCCCACCGAGATGGCGACGTCGCCGGTCCCGGGAGGCATGTCGAGCAGCAGCACGTCGAGGTCGCCGAAGAACACGTCCGTGAGGAACTGCTGCACCGTGCGGTGCAGCATGGGGCCTCGCCACGCGACCGCGCCCGCGGCATCCTCTCCCGGGCGGCGCAGGAACATGCCGATCGAGATCACCTTCACGCCGTAGGCGACCGGGGGCAGGATCAACTCGTCGATCCGCGTGGGGGCCGGGGGCAGGCCGTCCTCGTCGATGAGTCCCAGGAGCCCCGGGATCGAGAACCCGTGGACATCGGCGTCGATGAGGCCGACCCGCAGGCCGCGCGCCGCGAGCGAGACCGCGAGGTTCGCGGTCAAGGTCGACTTGCCGACGCCGCCCTTGCCGCTCGTCACGGCGATCACGCGGGTCAACGAGTCCGGGCCGAAGGGCATCTCGCGCTTCGCGCGTCCGCCCCGGAGCTTCTCGGTGAGTGCCTTTCGTTCGTCGGGCGACATCACGCCGACGTGCACCTCGACCGCGTCGATCCCGGCGACCGACGCCGCGGCATCCCGGACGTCCCGTTCGATCCGGTCCGCCGCGGGGCACCCCACGATGGTGAGGGCGATCCCGACGTCGGCGGTCGTGCCGTGGACGTCGATGTCGCGCACCATGTCGAGCTCGCCGAGGGGGCGGCGCAGTTCGGGGTCGGTGACCGCCGCGACGGCGGCACGCACCCGCCCGGCGAGGTCGACGGTCACGACGCGGACCGAGACGGCTCGTCGCTCTCGTCGAGGCGCTGGAGAGCGGCGCGCAGCTCGGCGCGCAGCGTGTCCTTCGTGATGACTTCTTCGGTCAGGTCGCGGACGGCCATGCGCAGGGCGACGATCTCACGGGCGAGGTACTCGGTGTCGGCGAGATTGCGCTCGGCGCGCTGGCGGTCCTGCTCGATCTGCACGCGGTCGCGGTCGTCCTGACGGTTCTGCGCGAGCAGGATCAGGGGAGCGGCGTACGACGCCTGCAGTGACAGGACGAGCGTCAGCGCGGTGAAGCCGATCGCGGCGGAGTCGAAGCGCAGTTCGTCGGGGGCGATCGAGTTCCATCCCATCCAGACCACGCAGAACAGGGTCAGCGACAGCAGGAAGGTCGGCGTTCCCATCGCGCGGGCGACCCACTCGGTGAAACGCCCGAAGCGGTCACGCGAAGGCTGCGGCGCGCGCGGCGCCAGAACGCGGCCGCGGGGCGCGTCGAGAGCGGGCTGGCGGTTGTTCCGAGCCATCAGCGCCTCCTCGGGGTCGGTGGGGTCTGGACAGGGATGCTCTGGGTCGCGGTCGGTCTGAGCGTGACCTTGGGCGTCGGATCATCGCTGTCGTGCGTGCGCCAGTCGTCGGGCAGCAGGTAATCGAGCACGTCGTCGACGCTGACGCAGCCGACGAGCCGGTGCGCTTGATCGATGACGGGGAGGGACACGAGGTTGTAGCTGGCGAGGAGGCGCGCGACCTCGGCGGCCGTGGCGTCGGCGGGCACCGGCTCGAGCGTGTCGTCGATGATCGCGCCCAGGCGCTCGTGCGGCGGGTAGCGCAGCATGCGCTGGAAGTGCACCGTTCCCAGCAGGCGCCCGGTCGGCGTCTCGTAGGGAGGGAGGGTGATGAAGACGGATGCCGCGAGCGCGGGGTGCAGCTCGTGCCGGCGGATGAGGGCCAGGGCCTCGGCCACCGTGGCGTCGGCGGAGAGCACGATCGGCTCGGGGGTCATGAGACCGCCGGCCGTGTCGGGGCCGTACTGGAGGAGGGCGCGGACGTCGTCGGCCTCCTCGGGCTCCATGAGGTCGAGGAGCTGCTCCGACCGCGACTCCGGCAGCTGACCGAGGAGGTCGGCCGCGTCGTCGGGCTCCATGGCATCCAGGATGTCGGCGGCGCGCTCGTCACCCAGCTGCTCGAGGATGTGCACCTGCTCGTCCTCGGGCATCTCTTCCAGGGCATCGGCGAGGCGGTCGTCGCTGAGCTCTTCGGCGACCTCGATGAGCCGCTCCTCGGGAAGATCGAGCAGCGTGTTGGCGAGGTCGGCCGGCTTCAGCTCGGAGTAGGTCGCGACGAGCTGCTCGGCGGACTGCGCCTCGCCCGGCGTCTGGTTCTCGCGCACCTCGGTCCACGCGGCGAAGGTCGTCGGACCCTTGGCGAACGGCGAGGCGCTCGTGCGGGGACGGCGGAGGAACAACTGCCCGACATCCCATTCGCCGAGGCGGTTGCGTTCGATCGCGACGTCTTCGATCACGGCGGTGCCGGAGCCGTCGACGAGGCTCACGCGACGGCCGAGCATCTCGGCCATGACGCGGACCTCGCCGCCGCGCTGCTGGAAACGGCGCACGTTGATGAGGCCGGTCGTGATGACCTGACCGGCCTGTATGGAGGTGACGCGCCCGATGGACACGAACACATGTCGGCGCCCGGGAATCTCGACGACGAGCCCCACGACGCGCGGCGCGGCTGACGAGCGGTAGATCACCACGACGTCGCGCACCTTGCCCAGACGGTCTCCCGCCGGGTCGAACACCGTGCAGCCCGCCAAGCGGGCGACGAAAACCCTTTGCGTGCTCACCGGTCCAGCGTAGTCCGCGCCTCCTATGCAACACCGGTGGAACGGTCAGGCGCGCGTGACAGGATGGTGAAATGAGTATGTTGGCGGGGCGACCCGGAGCAGGACGCGACGAGGTCGGCGAGAAGGTCGCGTCGTTCCCCACGTACGAGCAGGCGCAGAAGGCCGTCTCGTCCCTCATCGCGGGCGAGGTTCCCGCGCGAGACATCGCGATCGTCGGAACGGGGCTTCGGTCGATCGAACGGATCACCGGCCGGCTCGGCTATGCGACGGCGGCGCGCTCCGGTGCGCTGAACGGTCTGATGATCGGTCTTCTCTTCGCCTTCATCTTCGTGCTCGGCCAGCCGACGGTGCAGATCGCGACGTTCCTCGGCGTGCTGCTCGTGGGCATGGCCCTCGGCATGCTGCTGAGCCTCGGCACGTATTCGCTCATCCGGCGCCGACGCGACTTCGCCTCGGTGATGCAGGTGAGCGCCGACCACTACGACGTCTGCGTCGCGGCGGCCAGCCTGCACAAGGCGCGCGGGGTGCTCGGGCCCACGGGGACCGCGCGTACCGTGGTGGCGCGTCCGCCCGTCGCGGTCGACGACGCCCCGCCGCAGTACGGGGAACGGATCGCTCCGGGGTCACAGGCCCCGTCGTCGGGCTCGCGGTCCGCGGCGCCCGTCTCTGCGCCCGCCGACGACGAGCCGCCGCGCTACGGCGAGCGCATCGTGCCGCCGGCCCCGCAGGCTCCGCGTGAGGTCCCCGGGGATGAGCCGGGCTCCGCGGGTCAGGCGGGAGCCGCGCCGACGGGGGCCGGGCCGTCGGACACCGCCCCGCAGTCGGACGCCCCCGAGGCGCCGCGCGACGACCGGTGACGGCCGAGCCCGTCCGCATCCCGGTCGATCTGGCCGGCGGAGCCTCGAGCGTGTCGGGGTTGTGGCACGAGCCAGCCGACGCGTCGGCCACGATTGCCCTCGCCCACGGCGCGGGCGCGGGCATGACCCATCCTTTCCTCGAGGGCCTGGCGGACGCTCTCGCCGCGGACGGCTTCGCCGTGCTGCGCTTCGTCTTCCCGTACGTCGAGGCAGGACGCCGGATGCCAGGACCTGTTGCCGCGGCGACGGGAACGTGGGCGGCGGTGCAGGACTGGTGCGCCGAGCGCTCGGCGCCGGGGGCGTTCGTGGCCGCGGGGAAGTCGTACGGGGGACGGATGGCCTCCGTCGCGGCGGCGGAAGGGCTCATCACGCCGGCCGCTCTCGTCTACCTGGGATATCCCTTGCATCCGCCGGGGCGCCCGGACAAGCCGCGGGCGGAGCATCTGTCGCGGGTGTCCGCGCCCCAGTTCTTCGTCGAAGGCGAGAACGACCCCTTCGTCGACCCGCACGAGCAGCTCGTCGACGCCGTGGCGTCGTGCCGAGATGCCCGCGTGCACTGGATCGCCTGCGCCAATCACTCGTTCGAGGTGAAGGGCGCGCGGCGTCCGGCGGACGAGATCGGTGCGGGGTTGGCGCCGCTGGTGGGGGAGTTCGTCCGGGCGCTGTAGTCGGCTACGGCGCGGGGGTTGCGGGGAGGGTGCCGCAGCGGGAGATGGCGATCATTTCTAGCGCGACGCGGCCGTCTATATGGGCTTCCTGAACGCTCACGCTCACGTGGAGATCCTTCTCGAGCAGATCCAGGTTCGCGAAGGACACGTCGATGCCTAAATTCCGCTCCTCCCATTCGTCTCCTAAGCGGGCAGGGAGTGTGGCAAGTAATGCACGGACGTCCACGTCGTCCGCAATGTAGATGATCCAGTGGCCGGTGTAGAACGCGCCGCGATTGCGGGACGTGAGAAGAGGATCGTCGCACTGGTAGGGCGGCTGCTCCGGTTCGCGAACAACCTTTTTGGGATCCGGAATAACGCTCACGAGCCGTTCGAGCGTTTGAGTAGTTTCACTTTGTACAGCTTCATATGACGGTGTGTCCATGGAGCAGCCTCCGATTCCAAGTAGGACGAGTCCGGCGAGTGAGGTTGCAGCGAGCTTCTTCATGATTTTTTCGCGTCCTTGAGGAGTTTCTGCACGGCGTGGAGGACATCGCCATTGATGTTTTCGTCGTCGCTCATAAGGGCGTTGTGGTGCGCAACGCTGTCACCGATGATGAACGGCGGCGCCACCGGTCCATAAGCGAGCTCTAGCGGGTCGGTGCCTGGTATGCCGGAGTTCACGATGGTGATACCGGGAAACGATTCTGGCGGAATGTCGAAGCCAAGACCCCCAAGGCGGAGTCCGGCGTAGCTGCGATTGATATCGTCCGGCGCTTGGGCCGCGTAATAGGCGGTATCGGGGTTCGGGACGTAAGGTCCGACGGCTCCGACACCGCCAGCCAGGAACCGTGCGTCCAATGTCGCGCCGTGGATTTCGGCGCTGCTGCCGACAGCACTGGCGTACGAATGCTCGTAGCTCATCGTCCACAGCGACGGTTGAGCCGCGTTGACGCCGATCACGACGTTCGCGAACTCGACTCCTCGCTCCTGAGCGAAGCCGTTGTATTGCGGACCCTCGGTGAGAAGCTTGTCGAGTTGTGGCATTGCGCCGGTCATGACAGTGAGGGCAACGACGCTTCCAGGGCTTGCGTTCCTGACCTGCCAGTCCGCGAACCTCGAGATCGGCTCATCCCCGAAGAACGACTCTGCCCGCGTGTTCGTCCCCGGGACCACGAACAGTGCCGCCGTTGCCTGGGCCGGGTCGCCCGACATCTCGATCAGCGAACCGTGGTCGGGGTCCCAGGCGTAGAGCTGTTTGCGGCCGTCCTGTACGGCTTCGAAGTAGGCGATCTCCGCGTCGATCGCGCGCAGGCGGCTGTCGGCCTGCGCTGAGGGCGACCGGAACCGGGCGGTCAGTGGGTCGGCGGTGAGCTGCGCCTCGAGCCGCTGCCGGCGCAGTTCCTCGATCCGCGCGGTGACACGCGAACGGTTGGCCGCGATGCGCGCCGCGATCGCCACGCCGTCCAGGTTCCCGATCACCGCGGGGATGGTGGCCGTCAGCGCGGCCGCGGTCGTCGGCGTCAGCGAGTTCCACCACCGCGCGATCGTCTCGGGGCGTGCGCGACGGAGGACGGCGACCCATTCGGGGTGCGCGGCGAGCAGACGGGTGGCGGCGGCGCCGTCATGGTCCGCGAGACGGGCGAGGAGGGGGAGGGCGGCGGCATCCAGAATCGAGGTCGACTCGGCGATCGGATCGTGCTCGTCGGCCCGCAGCGTGCTCGACAACGTCCACGGGACGTCGGGGATCGCACGAAGTCGAGCCGCGCACGCGTCCACGGCCGCGTCCCACCGGTCCACGAGCGCCGCGCACTCGCGCCGGAACCCCGCCTCCGCATCGTCACGCGCGTCGGCGGCCAGCTGTCGGGAGAGGGGGTCGTCGGCGACCGGCAGGGCGCGAAGACCGGGGAGGCAACGGCTCTCTATTCGCGCGACGAGAGCGGTCCGTTCTCGCGTGACGGCATCGAGCTCGTCTGCCAGCGTCTCCACCGCGGCGCACGCGAGCTGGAGCCCGGTCAGGATCTCGACGGCCGCAGGCCCGACCAGAGTCATCGCATCCTGAAGATCGACGGACTCCGGTGCGCGGTACACCTCGGGAAGCATTCCCCACGAGAACAGGATGTTCTCGGCGCTCAACCGCAGCGGCGCGCTCGCCTGGCGCAGTTCCCGGGCGCACCGACGGAGTTCCTCCGAGTCCGCGGGGGCGACGGGAATGGCCGCGACGTCGATGCTCATGAGGGGCGCGCCCCGAACCGCGACGGATCGAACACGGGCCCGCGCGTCTGGGCGTCGAGGGAGGCCGCGGTCGTCGCCATTTCGTCGTCCGCCGTCACGTAGGACACGACGATGGCGCGAAGTGCGGCCACAGCGGCACGCCCGTGCGAGACGATTCCCCGTGACAGGGCGACCCGGGCATCTGCGACGTCGTCGAACGCCGCGCGGGCCGGCGTCACACGGGCGAGAGCGGTGCTCAGCGCGTCGACGGCGCCGCGGAGCGCGTCGGAGCAGTCGAGGGTCTCGTCGAGGGCGCGCCGCAGGCGATCGGTGATGCCGATGACCTCATCGGGCTGCAGCGAGTAAGACATGCCGGGATGCTAAGGAGTTTCGCGGCTCGCCGTTTTCACCCTGTGGATGGCGAACGACCCGCTTCACCCGCTGCCGCGGACGGTCATCTCCCCGCGGCGTACCCCTGCATCCCCCGGGGGTTCGCGGCCGCCCAGAGAAGCCCGTTCGCGTCTCGACCGACCGCGCTCACGCGGCCCAGCGCCCAATCCCCGGCGACCGTCACACGGTGGCCACGTCGTTCGAGATCCGACACGACCTCGTCGTCGACACGCCCCTCGACCATCGCCCCGGCCGGTGTCCAGGTGCGCGGCCAGAACGAGTCGGCGATCGCGGTGGTGTGGAGAGTGGGGGAGTCGATCGCCTGCTGCGCCGTGTAGCCGCCGACGAGCGTCCGTATGATCACCGGCAACTGCCACTGGTCCTGCTGATCACCCCCGGGAGACCCCAGAGCGGTGACCTCATCGCCCCGGGCGAGGAGGGTGGGCGTCAGCGTCGTCCGGGGCCGTCGGCCCGGCGTGAGCGAGGCGGGGTGGCCGGGAACCAGCCACGTCATCTGCAGTCGGGTGCCGAGGCAGAAACCCAGCTCGGGAACGGTCGGCGACGACTGCAACCAGCCGCCGGACGGCGTCGCCGAGATGACGTTGCCCCAGCGGTCGATGACATCGATGTGGCAGGTGTCTCCACGCGTCTGACCCGAACGATCAACCGTGGGTTCACCCGTCGCCCCGGCGGCGACACCCGCCTCGGTGCGCAGAGGAGGGATCACCGGATGCCGACCCTCGGGCGCACCGGGGCGGAACTCCCGTGACGCGGCGTCGCCGATGAGGGCGCGCCTTTCGCGGACGTAGTCGTCGGCGAGCAGGGCCGACGGCGACACCGCTCCCTCACCGTCGCCGAACCAGGCGTCGCGGTCCGCGTACGCGAGCTTCTGCGCCTCGAGGACGGTGTGCGCCCCGTCGCCGCGACCGACGTCGAGGTCCTCGTCCGCGAAGGGGTCGAGCATCCGCAGCGTCTGAAGCAGAGCGGGACCTTGCGTCCACACTCCCGGCTTGTACACATCCCACCCGCGGAACCGGGCCGAGACCGCGGGCTCGACGCTCGCGCGCCAGGTCCGCACGTCCTCGGCGCTCAGGATGCCGCGGTGGTCGCCGCCGTCCGAGTGCCGGTGCGGTTTCTCCGCGAAGGCGGCGGCGACGGGAAGCACGTCGTCCGCCCACCGTGTGCGTGCGGCGTCGATGCGCGCCTCGCGCGAGTCGACGGAATCGCCCGCGGCGACGAGCGTGTCGAGCACGTCGGCGTACGCCGGGTTGCGCACGACCGTGTCGGGGGCGGGAGCCTCACCGCTCGGCATCCATCGGGCCGCGGAGGACGGCCAGTGATCGCGGAAGAGTTCGGCGACGCGGCCGATCGTCGCGGCGGCGCCGGCGACGAGGGGGTGCCCCTCGCGCGCGTACCCGATCGCGTAGGCCAGCACATCGGCGAGCTCCCACGTGCCGTGATCGCGCAGCAGCAGGAGCCACGCGTCGACCGCTCCGGGCACAGTGGCGGCGAGCCCGCCTGCGCCCGGCACGAGGTCGAGCCCGAGGTCGGTGAAATGCGCGATCGTCGCCGCGGCGGGCGCCGGGCCCTGCCCCATGAGCACGACCGGCTTCGCGGTCCCGGCCGGGCGCACGAGAGCGACGAGATCGCCCCCGGGTCCGTTCAGGTGCGGTTCGACGACGTGCAGCACGAACGCCGCGGCGACGGCCGCGTCGAAGGCGTTCCCGCCGCGCTCGAGGACGGCTTGCGCGGTCGCTGTCGCGGTCCAGTGAGTGGATGCCGACATGCCGAACGTCCCCCGAAGGGTGGGGCGTGTCGTGAACGAGGGAGGGGGAGTGAAGCTCACCGCGACAGCCGAGCGATCCAGTCCTCGACCTCGTCGGCGGTGCGGGGGATGTCGGCCGACAGGTTCACCGGCCCGTCCGAGGTCATCACGATGTCGTCCTCGATACGCACGCCGATGCCCCGGTACTCCTCGGGAACGGTGAGATCGTCGATCTGGAAGTAGAGCCCGGGCTCGATCGTGAAGACCATTCCCGGTTCGAGCAGACCGTCGTAGTACATGTCACGGCGGGCCTGAGCGCAGTCGTGCACGTCGATGCCGACGTGGTGGCTCGTGCCGTGCACCATGTAGCGCCGGTGCTGGCCTCCGGTGTCGGCATCCAGAGCCTCTTCGGCCGTCACCGGGAGAAGGCCCCACTCGGCCACGCGCGCGGCGATGACCTCCATGGCGGCCTCGTGGATGCGACGGAACGGCACGCCCGGTCGGGAGGCCTCGAACGCCGCGTCGGCTGCCTCGCGGACGGTCTCGTACACGCGGCGCTGCACGTCGGTGAAGCGTCCCGACACGGGAAGCGTGCGGGTGATGTCGGCGGTGTACAGACTGTCGACCTCGACGCCGGCGTCGACGAGGATGAGGTCGCCCGGCTTGACGGCACCGTCGTTGCGCGTCCAGTGCAGGTAGCAGGCGTGGGGTCCGGATGCCGCGATCGTGTCGTACCCGACGGCGTTGCCGTCTGCGCGGGCGCGCTGGTGGAAGACGCCCTCGACGACCCGCTCGCCGCGGGGATGCTCGATGATGCGCGGCAGCTCGGCGACGATGTCGTCGAAACCCCGCGCGGTGACCTCGACCGCGAGCGCCATCTCGGCGAGCTCGAACTCGTCCTTCACCAGACGCAGCTCCGAGACGAATCGGGTGAGCTCGTCGTCATCGTCGACCGTGCGATCGGCGTCGGTCGCCACGAAGTCGTCGACATGCGCGGTCGCCAGGCCCAGGTCGGCCGCCACCGCGTCGAGCGCCGGACGCGGTCCGATCCAGAACTCGCCGACGGAGGCGTCGGCGTAGAACTCGGGGGTGGTGCGGTCTGCCCGCTCGCGGAAGTACAGCACGACCTCGTGGCCCTCGTCACGGGGTTCGAACACGAGGAGGGAGTCGGGCTCGGCATCCGAGGCCCATCCGGTGAGGTGCGCGAAAGCCGAGTGCGCACGGAACGGGTAGTCGGTGTCGTTGCTGCGCTGCTTCAACCCGCCGGCGGGGATCACCAGGCGGTGGCCGGGGAAGGCGGCCGATACCGCTGCGCGTCGCCGGGCCGCCCACGCGGCCTGTTCGCGGGGACTCGGCAGCGTCTCCTCGCGCTCAGCCCATCCCGTCGAGATCGTGTCGAGGAACCCCTGCGGGAACGGCGCCTTGCGGTTCGTCGTCGTGTTCGCGGGCGCGTCGGTCGCCTGAGGCTCCGCGGTGACGGGGGTGACGGACTGCTCGGAGGGGGCGATCGTGTCGCCGGTGGCGGGGGATTCCATTCGTCCAGTCTCGCACTGCTCCCGCCGGTGTGCTCAGGAGGATCGAGCGTGTCGCGGACGCCGGGGCTCGGCATCCGGAATCCGTCGTCAGCCGCCGGTGCGTTCGAGCTGGACGACGAGGGGACGGTGGTCGCTGCCGGAGCCGTCGAGCGTGCGCATGACGATCGAACCGGAGACGGTCCAGTCGGGGGTCGCCATGACGTGGTCGATCGGGGCACCGAGCATCGCCGGGATGTCGGTGGGCCAGGTGCCCACGCCGCCGTTGCCGCTCTCCGACGTGGTGTCTCGACAGCGGCCGAGGGTGCCGCCGTCGACCCCGAGTCCGGTCATGTGGTCGATGGTGGCGTTGAAATCGCCCGCGAGGATGACGTTGTCGCCCGCGCACTGGTCGGCCAGCCACTCGAGGTCGGACCGCCACTGGGTCATGTAGTCCTCGCGCGGGGCGACGGCGTGCGCGGCGACGATGATGGGTCCATCGCCGGAGACGGGCATCGCGACGGCGCTCGGCACGGTCGAGGTGTTGCTGGACCCGTCGAGCGAGGAGTCGATCACCGAATAGTCACCGAGCTCGGGCCGGATGAGGACGGTGGTCGAGGTGGCGCCCCACCCGGTGCCCCCGTACTGCGCGTGGTGGGCCCACATGGGCCGGCCCATGTCGCGCATGAGCTCGGCGACGCGCGTTCCGGTGTCGATGGTCGTCTCGGGCAGCGTCACGACGTCGGCCTGCATGTCGACCGCGAACTGCGCGATCGACTCGGCCGAGGTGGCCGCACCCGCCGTGTTCCACGTCATGACCCGCAGACTCGTCGCGGTCTTGTCGGGAAGGGTCTCGTCGCCCGTGCCGCGCTGCACGATCGTCACGCCGTTGACCCCGGCGGCCACGCCGAAGACGAGGGCCAGGGTGAGCGCCAGCGCACGCAGGGGGCGGATCAGTGCGAAGAGCAGGGCGAGGACGGTGGCCGCAGCGAAGACGGCGGCGAGGGCGGCGCGGAACGAGATCACCTGGACGAGCGGAAAGGTGCGCTCGAGGCCGAAGACGCCGGGCCATGTGAGGACCGCGGCCCCCGCGGCGAACACGAGCGCGACGAGGACTCCGAACAGACGACGCACGCGCTCGACCCTAGGCGAGCCGCCTGAGAGATCCACGGATGCCGCTGCCTCCGGGCCCGCGCTCGAGCACCGCCCGGCCGGTGATCCCGACGCGCGCTAGGCTCGATGGGTGGAGCACGATCGGCGATTCGAGGGTCCCAGCGACCTGCATCTGCACTCCACGCACTCCGACGGGACCGAGGCGCCGGCTCTGGTCATGGCGGCGGCCCACCGTCACGGGCTGCGCACCGCGGCGCTCACCGATCACGACACGACCTCGGGGTGGGCGGAGGCGGCCGAAGCCGCGACGTCTCTGGGAATGACGTTCGTCCCGGGGATGGAACTGTCGGCACGGCACCGGTGGCGGAGCGTCCACGTCCTCGCGTACCTCGTCGACCCGGACGATGCAGGGCTCCGGGCGATGACCGATCGCATCCGCTCCTCGCGGCTGGACCGCGCACAGATCATGGCCGAGCGGATCTCCCGCGACTACGACATCGCCTGGGACGACATCGTCGCGCAGACGACCGACGGGGCGACGGTCGGTCGCCCGCACATCGCCGACGCGCTCGTCGCCCGGGGCATCGTCGCCGATCGGACCGAGGCGTTCGCGAGCATCCTGCACCCCTCGAACGACTACTACGTCGCGTTGTACGCGCCGGATCCGGTGACAGCGGTGGAGCTCGTGGTCGGAGCCGGCGGTGTGCCGATCGTCGCGCACCCGGCGGGGCGGGCCCTGCTCCCCGACAGCGTCACCGCGGCGATGCTCGACGCGGGTCTGGCGGGGTTCGAGCTCGGGCACCGCGAGAACCTGCCCGAACCGACCGCATTGCTCGCCGCCCTCGTCGCGGAGCGCGACCTGATCGTCACCGGCTCGAGCGACTACCACGGTCTCGGCAAGCCCAACGTACCGGGCGAGAACACCACGACCGACGACATGGTCGCGCGCATCTTCGCGCTCGGGCGGGGCGCCGCCCCGGTCTTCCCGTAGCGGGAGGCGGACCCTTCGCAGAGCGCGGTGCCCGCGACGGCAACGCGACGGCGCCGATCCCCGAAGGGACCGGCGCCGTGTCTGGCGTATCTGCGTCAGGCGACGGGAGCGGACGGGGCGCCCGAGCTGCCTCCGCTGCGACGGCGACGGCGGCGGCGCGGGGCCGCGTTGCCGTCGTGGTGCTCCTTGCCGGCGCCGTCATGCGTTCCGGCCCCGCCCTCGGCGCGCGGGGTGCTTTCGCTGCTCGCGCCGCCCTCGGAGGCCGCGGCTGTCGACGACCCCCCGCGACGGCGGCGACGGCGCGGAGCGCGCTCGCCCTCGGCATCCGTCGTCTCGGTCTTCTTCTCGACCTTCGGCGCGACGGCCTTGGGGGCGGTCACGAGACGGCCCTTCGTGCCCTCGGGGATGTTGAGGTCGGTGTAGAGGTGCGGGCTCGACGAGTAGGTCTCGGTGGGCTCGGGCTGGCCGAACTCCAGGGCACGGTTGATGAGCGCCCACTTGTGCACGTCGTCCCAGTCGACGAAGGTCACCGCGATGCCGGTGCGCCCGGCACGACCGGTGCGTCCCGCGCGGTGCAGGTACGTCTTCTCGTCGTCGGGGATCGTGTGGTTGATCACGTGGGTGACGTCGTTGACGTCGATGCCGCGGGCGGCGACGTCGGTGGCGATCAGCACGTCCTTCTTGCCGGCCTTGAACGCGGCCATCGAGCGCTCGCGCGCCTCCTGGCTCATGTCCCCGTGGACGGCAGCGGCGTTGAAGCCGCGGTCGCCCAGCTCGTCGACGAGCTTCTGCGCGGCGCGCTTGGTGCGGGTGAAGATGACGGCCTTCTCGCGACCCTCCGACTGCAGGATGCGGGCGATGACCTCGTCCTTGTCGAGCGAGTGCGCGCGGTACACGAGGTGCTTGATGTTCGCCTGCGTCAGGCCTTCGTCGGGGTCGTTCGCGCGCATGTGGATCGGGTTCGACATGAACCGGCGGGCGAGCGCGACGATCGGCCCGGGCATGGTGGCCGAGAACAGCTGCGTGTGACGGACGGCGGGGACCTTGGAGAAGATCTTCTCGATGTCGGCGAGGAAGCCCAGGTCGAGCATCTTGTCGGCCTCGTCGAGAACGACCTCGGTCGCGTCCGAGAGGTCGAGCAGGCGCTGGTTCGCGAGGTCGATCAGGCGGCCGGGGGTGCCGACGACGATCTGCGCACCGGCCTTCAGCTGGTCGATCTGCCCCTCGTACGCCTTGCCGCCGTAGATCGCGACGACGCTGGTCGAGCGGTTGCTCGTGAGCATGTCCATGTCTTCGTAGACCTGCACCGCGAGCTCGCGGGTGGGGACGACGATGAGCGCCTTCACGCCGGGCTCGGGGTCGAGACCGAGGCGCTGGACGACGGGGATGCCGAAGCCGAAAGTCTTGCCGGTACCGGTCTTGGCCTGGCCGATGATGTCCTGTCCGGGGAGGCCCAGGGGGATCGTCTGCTCCTGGATGGGGAAGGCATCGACGATGCCCTTGGATGCCAGGGCATCGACGATGTCCTGATCGACGCCGAGTTCGGCGAATGTCGTCATGAGCGTGCCTGTTCCGGCGGTGAGAAACCGCCTGGGGAGTCGGATCCACGCCCTCCACTCGTCCACAGGCGCGGGGCCCCGATCCATCGCCGGGGCGTGTCCACTCTACCCAACAGTGTTTCGCGCGCCCTCGACGCCTAGGCTGTAGGCGTGTTCGAGTGGTTCCGTCGTCGTCAGCGCCCGGTCGGTCGGACGCTGCAGTTGCGTTCGCGCGGAGACCTCGGAGAAGCCCTCCGCGTCGATTTCGCGGAGCTCGCCCCCGACGTCGAGACCTTCCTCGGGCAGGCCGCCTATCTGCAGCTCGGGTTCTTCGAGACCCTCAGCGAGCTCATCGCGCTCACCCCGGAACTCGCCGAGAAGGAGTCCCTCTCGCGTGCGGCGGGCGCCGCGCTGATCAAGCATCAGGAGCTGGTGGGACTGATCCGGGAGAGGGGCGCGGACCCGACGCAGCTCATGCTGCCGTTCCGCGAGTCGCTCGACGCCTTCCGGCGCAACACGCACGGTGTCCGCCCGCAGGAGACCATGCTCTCGGTGCACATCACCGCGGGCATGCTCGACGATTTCTACCTGGCACTCTCGTCGAGCTACGGCGACACCGGCCGCCGCGTCGCGCGCATCCTCCAAGCCGATGACGATCGCGAGGCGATCGTCGACATCCTCGGGGCAACCATCTCGAGCGACGAGGAGTGGCGGTGGTTGCTCGCGCTCTGGGGGCGGCGGCTGGTGGGGGACACGCTGCTCGTCGCGCGGGCGGCCCTCCGGCATCCGCGTCTCGATCGAGCCGAGGAAGCCAAAGTGGAGCCGGTGTTCACCGAGTTGATGGGCGCCCACGCGCGGCGGATGGATGCCATGGGGCTGGCGGCCTGACACGTCGAGGCTGACGCGGTGGAGTGCGTCAGATCCCGAGGCGGGCGCGATCGGCCGCGTCGCGGCGGAGGCGGGTTCGCGACAGGAGCGGCACGAGGGCCAGCGTGGTGAGAGCGGGCGCGGCGATCACCACGAGCCACAGCAGCGGCGACGACACCGTGTGCCCCGCCCAGGTGAGCACGGTCCACATGACGGCGGATGCCGCCGCCCCGGCGAACGGGGCCAGCGCCACGCCCCGGACGACCCGGTGCGGCAGCGCGAAGTGGACACCGAGCCCGATGACGGCCCCGACGATCAGACCGAGCAGGATCTCCATGCGCGGGTGCGGATTAGGCGACGAAGCCCACGCGGCGCGACTCTTCGGTGCCGAGCTCGACGAACGCGAGGTTCGCGGTGGGCACGATGTACGAGTTGCCCTTGACGTCGGTGAAGGTGACGTGGCTCGCGGAGCTGTCGAGGGCAGTGGCGACCGACGACTTCACGACATCGGAGCTCTCGTTGGTCTCGAAGCTCAGTTCGCGGCCGGTGTTGGTGATACCGATGCGGATCTCCACGATGCGTCCTTTCCGCCCGGGTCGCGGTCGGCCCGGTGCGCTCTTCGACTCTAGGGCAGCCCTCCGACACGACGTCGCGTGCGACGGTCCGCTTCGCGGATGGCGAACGCCGGTTCGCGTGATCGGGTCGGGACCGCCCGTCGGCGCCCGCGCGGTCGCGGCGCGCGGCCGGTGTCGGTGGCCCCGGCTAGCGTGGAAGGCATGCTCGATCGCGACGCCCCGCAGCCCGTTCCCGGTGCGGTCCCCGACACGGTCGCCACCGGTCTCGAGGGGCGCGGGCATCTCCTCGACGAGCATCAGCGAGACGTCGTCGGGTGGGGGCCCGAGCGCAGCGGCGTGGTCGTCGGGGCGCCGGGTTCGGGAAAGACGTCCACGCTCGTCGCTCGGGTGCGTCGGCTCGTCGAGACGGGGGTGGATCCGGACGACATCCTCGTGCTGACCCCGACCCGCCCCGGGGCGACGGCGCTGCGCGACCCCCTCGCCCTCGCGGTGGGACGCGCGACCTCGGGGGCGCTCGCCCGATCGCTCGCCTCTTTCGCCTTCCAGCTCGTGCGCGGTGCCGAGGTACGCCGGGGCAACGAGCCTCCGCAGCTGCTGACGGGTGGCGACGAGGATCAGATCGTCAAGGACCTCCTCGACGGCGACGCCGCCGATGAGAGCGAGGGGCCCTCGCGATGGCCGGACTGGCTCGGGCCCTCGATCCGCGCCACGCGGGGATTCCGCGGAGATCTGCGCGCGTTCCTCGCCGAGTGCACCAACCTCGGTCTCCGCCCCGACGGCCTCTCCGCCCTCGCGTCTCAGCACGGGGTCGAGGTGTGGGAGTCCCTCGCGTCCTTCACGCGCGAGTATCGGCACGTGCGTCGGCGGATGCGCGGTGCCCATCGCGATGCCGCCGATCTCGCGCGGGAGGCCGTCGGCATCCTGGACGACGCTCTGCGAGACAGGGATGTGCTCGGGCGCTTCGCCCCGCTGCGGTGCATCCTCGTCGACGATGCGCAGGAGCTCACCAGCGGCGGCGTCGACCTCCTGCGGGCGTGTCGGACCCTGGGGATCGGCGTCGTCGCGTTCGGTGATCCCGACGTCGGCTCGGGCGCGTTCCGTGGGGCGACCCCCGAGAACTTCGCCCGTCTCACGCGGGAGCTGGGGGGTCTCGCCGCACTGCGCACCGTGCACCGCGGCACGCCGGAGCAGGTCGATCTCGTGCGCGCGGTGGCCGCACGCGTGGGTGCGGCGGGCATCGTGGCGCATCGACGCGCGCCCGAGGGGGTCGCCCCGACGGGGTCCGTGCGCACCTTCCTGCTGCGATCGCCGGCCGAGGAGGCCGACGCGATCGCTCGCCTCCTGCGCGAGCGCCATGTCCTCGAGGGCGTCCCCTGGGGGGAGTGCGCGGTGATCGCGCACGATTCGCGCCAGGTGGCCGCCCTCGAGGCGGAGTTGGCCGCCCGCGAGGTGCCGGCGCGGTCCAGCGGTCCCGGCGTCGCGCTCGGGGCCCAACGGCCGGTGCGCGACCTGGTGGCCCTCGTCGAACTCGGGGCCACGGATCCCTCGGAATGGACTCCCGAGTCCGTCACCGACGCGCTCCTGGGGACCTTCGGGGGGCTCGACCCCATCGAACTCCGGCGGCTGCGCACGGTCCTTCGACACGAGGAGGTGCGCGAGGGCGGCACGCGGTCCGCCGGGGAGGTTCTGGCGTCGGGGCTTCGGCATCCGCTCGAGTTCGCCACGATCGACTCCCGGGAAGCGCGCCGCGCCGCCCGGCTCGGAGAGACGCTGGCGGCCCTCCGCACGCAGGCGGAGCAGCACGCGACGGCGCACGAGCTGTTGTGGACCGCATGGGAGCGCAGCGGGCTCGCTCGGTCGTGGCGGGAGGCCGCGCGCGGACACGGGCCTCTCGCCGAACAGGCGGACCGCGATCTGGACGCGGTCGTGGCGCTGTTCCAGGCGGCAAAGCGCTTCACAGAGCGCGAGCCCGACGGCGAGGCCGCGGTGTTCCTCCGTGCGATCCTCGACAGCGACGTGGCCGAAGACCGCATCGAGCAGCCGGCGGTGGTCGACGCCGTGCGCGTGCTGACCCCCGCGGCCGCCGCCGGCACCGCGTTCGACACCGTCATCGTCGCGGGTGTGCAGGACGGGGTCTGGCCCAACACCCGTCTGCGCGGTGGGCTTCTCGAGACCTGGCGGCTCGCCGACGCCGTGCAGTTCCCCGATCTTCCCGCCGCGGGGATGCTCGATCGCCGTCGCTCGGCCATGCACGACGAGCTCCGCCTGTTCGTCCGGGCGATCTCGCGCGCCGGACAGAGGCTGATCGTGACCGCGGTCGATGACGACGACACCGGACCGAGCGTTCTGTTCGAGATGCTCCCCACGCCGGAGGAGGCCTCCGCGATCCCCGAGTATCCGCTCTCGCTGCGCGGGCTCGTGGCACGGCATCGCCGCACGCTGACGGTTCCTCGTGTGCCGGCTCCGGATCGGCAGCATTCGGCACGACAGCTCGCGCTGCTGGCCGCCGCGGGTGTCGCCGGGGCCGCGCCGAACCAGTGGTACGGGGTCGCCGCCCCGAGCTCGACGGCGCCGCTGCGCGACCTGGCGAAAGAAGACGTGCGGGTCTCGCCGTCGCGTCTGCACGCTCTCGAGGAGTGCGAGCTGAACTGGGTGATCGCGGATCTCGGCGGTGACCGCAGCGGGACGACGGCCGGGATCGGCACGATCATCCACGCCGCGCTCGAGACGGCGGCGTCCTCGGCGGAAGACGACCTGTGGGCCGTGGTCGAAGAACGATGGGATGAGCTGGTGTTCGACGCCGCGTGGCGGGAGCGCGCCGAGCGCACGCGCGCTCGGGACCTCGTGCGACGTCTCGCGACCTACCTGCGGCGCTTCGATGACGCCGGAGGGCGCCTGATCGGCGCGGAACGGCACTTCGAGGTGCCCATTCCCGTCGACGACGCCGGAGAGCACGGGGCGGTCGTCAGCGGGGACATCGACCGTGTCGAGGTGACCCCGTCGGGTGAGGTCGTCATCGTCGACCTGAAGACCGGCAAGAACGAACCGCAGACGGATGCGAAGGTCGCCGACAATCCGCAGCTGGCCGCGTACCAACTCGCGTTCGCGTCGGGCGCGATCGAGAACACGAAGGGTCTGGCCCCCGGAGGCGCGAAGCTGCTCGTGCTCCGCCCGACCGCAGCGACGAAGGACTACGCCGAGCCGCTGCAGCCGCCCTTCGACGAGGAGGCGCGCGCCGCATTCGTCGAGCGGGTCCAGCGGGCGGTCGGGGTGATGCGCGGGGCGAGCTTCGCCGCGCCGTACGAGGTGCACTGCCGCGACGAGTTCTCGTACGGCCTGTGTCGCATCCACACCGTGTCGCCGGTGAGCGCCTCATGACCGCGTCGCTGTCCGCGGCGACGATCGCCGCCGCCCTCGGTCAGTTCCCGCCCACCCCGGAACAGACCGCGGTCATCGAATCGCCCCTCGAACCGGCGCTCGTCGTGGCCGGCGCAGGCAGCGGCAAGACCGAGACGATGGCCGGCCGCGTCGTGTGGCTCGTCGCGAACGGGATCGTCCGTCGCGACGAGGTGCTCGGTCTGACCTTCACCCGGAAAGCCGCGGGTGAGCTGGCCGAGCGTGTCCAACGGCGCCTCCAGCGGCTCTCCGAGTTCGAAACCCGCGGCCTGCTGCCCCTTCTGCCCGAGCTGCACCGTGCGGGCAGGCTCGCCGTGTTCTCCGAGCTCGCGGCGCAGCAGGGGGCACGGGGCGACGCGGCGCGACGCGCTGTCCTCGATGCCCTCGCCGACGAGTACGCGACGCTCGGGACGGGTGACGACGACGATCAGCTCCTGCACCGGCCGACCGTCTCGACCTACAACAGCTTCGCCGACTCCCTCGTGCGGGAGCACGGGCTGCGGATCGGACGCGACGCGGAGTCGGCGATCCTGTCCGAATCCGCGGCCTGGCTGCTGATGAGGCGCGTCGTCTTCACCTCGGACGACCCGCGGCTCGAGGAGCGGCAGGAGTCTCCGCGCACGCTCATCGATGCGGCGTTGCGGATCGCACGCGACGGCGTCGACAATCTCGTCGATCTGGACCGTCTCGCGGCGTTCCCCGACGAGTTCGGCCGCATCGTGGAGCGCCCCTCCACCTCGGCCCGGGTCACGGTCTACAAAGACGTCGCCGACGCCGCCGCGCGCGTCTCCGCGCTCAGCCTGCTGGCGACCCTCGCGGCGGCCTACGACCGCGAGAAGATCCGGCTGGGCGTCATGGACTTCGCCGATCAGGTGGCCGGTGCCCTGCGGATCGTCCGCGAGCATCCCGCCGTCGTGGCCGAAGTGCGGGCGCGCTACCGCGTCGTGCTCCTCGATGAGTATCAGGACACGTCGGTGGTCCAGACCGATCTGCTGTCGACGCTGTTCGGTGGGACGGGCGTGATGGCCGTCGGCGACCCTCACCAGGCCATCTACGCGTGGCGCGGCGCGAGCGCGGGCAACCTCGGGGGGTTCCCGGCCGCCTTCTCGCCGGACGGGGGATGCCGGCACTTCTCGCTCCTCACCAGCTGGCGCAACAGTTCCCGTGTCCTCGATGTGGCCAACGCCGTGCTCGCGCCGCTCGCGGATCGTTCCCCGATCGCCGTGGAGGCGCTGAAGCCGCGCCCCGGCGCGCCGGACGGACGGGTGGAGCTCGTGTTCGAAAGCGACCTCGACACCGAGGCCGATCGCGTCGCGTCGTGGTTCGCCGGGATCCGTGCCGCGCGCCTGGCCGAGGGCCGGGCGACGACCGGTGCCGTCCTCTTCCGCAGCAAGAAGCACATGGTGCGCTTCGGGGACGCGCTGGGACGCCGCGGCATCCCGCACCGCATTCTGGGCCTCGGTGGTCTGCTCACGACCCCCGAGGTCGTCGATGTCGTCTCCGCGCTGCGTGTGATCAGTGATCCGGAGGCGGGATCGGCGCTCATCCGGCTGCTGTCGGGCCCGCGGTGGGCGATCGGCCTCGCCGACCTCCGGGCGCTCGCCCAGCTCGCGCGCCGACTCGCCACCCATGACGTCGCCCTGCAACCGCTCGAGCCCGAGGTCGTCGATCGGCTGCGTGCCACGCCCGGCGCCGACCGGGCGTCGCTCGTCGACGCCCTCGACTTCCTCACGCGGCAGAACGACGACCACGGGTGGCTCGTCGACATCACGCCCGGCGGGCGCGCGCGTCTGCGTGAGGCGGGAGCGGTGTTCGCGGGCCTCCGACGCAGCATCGGCGCCCCCATTCCCGAGCTCATCCGCCTGATCGAAGCGGAACTGCGGCTGGACATCGAGCTCGCGGCCAACGAGTCGCGCGGCCCCGCGCGGATCGCCTCGGCGCAGCTGCGGGCCTTCGTCGACGAGATCCGCGGGTTCCTCGCCGCGGACGAGTCGGGCTCGGTGGCGAGTCTGCTGGCGTGGCTCGATCACGCCGAGCAAGCCGATGAGTTCGCGCCACGGACGGAGCCCCCCGAGGACGACGTGGTCCAGCTCCTGACGATCCACGGGTCCAAAGGACTCGAATGGGATGCCGTGGCCGTCGTGCGACTGGTGACGGATGAACTCCCCTCCCTCCCGCGTGACACGAAGGGGTGGCTGGGATTCGGCATCCTTCCCTCCGACTTCCGGGGGGATGCGGCGTGGCTCCCGGCGCTCGGGTGGAGGGGGGCCGAGACGCAGCAGGAGCTGAAGGCGGCGATCGACGACTTCGTGACCGCGAACCGCGCGCGACAGCTCGACGAGGACCGTCGGTTGGCCTACGTCGCTTTCACCCGCGCGCGCGATCACCTGCTGCTCTCGGGATCCACCTGGTCGGGGACGAAGAAACCGCGACGGCCGAGCGTGTTCCTCGACGAGGCGGCGCAGGCCCTGGGCGACGACCTCGTCGTCGAAGAGGTGGGGGAGGACCCCTACGACGGCGAGCGTCGTCTGCTGCAGTGGCCGCTCGATCCGCTGGGCTCTCGCCGCACCGCGGTGACCGCGGCGGCATCCGAGGTCGCGGCGGCCCGGGATGCCGTGCCGGCGGAGCCGGATCCGGACGTGGCGTTGCTGCTCGCCGAACGCGCCGCCCGGCTGCAGCCCGTGCATGCGCCCGCCCCCACCCGCATCCCCGCCTCGCGCTTCAAGGACTACGTCGCCGACTACGGAGCGGCCGTCGATGACGTGCGGCGCCCGATGCCGGAGCGGCCGTATCGGCAGACCCGGCTCGGCACGCTGTTCCACGCCTGGGTCGAACAGCGCTCCGGACTCGTCGGCGCGGGAGTGGGCCTCGACGACGGCGGCCTGTGGGAGGACGACGACGCCGGCGCCTCCGCGGCGGACGCCGCCGAGCTTCAGCGCCTCCGCGAGTGCTTCGAGCGCTCCGAGTGGGCGGCCCTCCAGCCGCTCGAGGTCGAGACCGAGATCGACTTCGTCACGACGCGGCTCGACGGGCGCGAGCACGTCGTGATCTGCAAGCTCGACGCGGTGTACCGCCGCGGAGAGCGGTACGAGATCGTCGACTGGAAGACCGGGAAACCCCCGGCCACGGCCGACGACCGCCGGTCGCGGATGGTGCAACTCGAGCTGTACCGCGAGGCGTACCACGCCAAGCACGGGGTACCGCTCGACGCCATCGACGTGGCGTTGTTCTACGTCGGAGACGAGCTCGTCATCCGGGGATGACACGGGGGCCGCGGACGACGCGCCGGGGCCGACGCGCCGGGGTCCGGGAATCGTGAGCCGGGGTCCCGGAGTATGAGCCGGGGTCCGTGGATGATGAGCCGGGGCCGACGCGCCGGGGTCCGGCGATCGTGAGCCGGGGTGCCGGGACCACGAGCCGGGGTCCGCGGGTGACGAGTCGGCGTGCGGTCAGGACCCCTCGCCCGTCACTCCCCACCGGCGCAGGGCCGCGCGACTCGCGCGCGCGGCGTCCTCCTCGTCGTCCTCGTCGGCGACGACGCGCGCGGATTCCGCGGGGGCGGCGGTCGTGGCATCCGAGGAATCCGATCCGGCCTCGCGGGATGAGTTCTCGGTCCACCCGTCGAGATCGATCGGCGCGGTCGGGCCGGGCTCCTCGCTGAGCGCCGGCGGCAGATCGAAGGTGCCGGTGTCGGCGTTCGCGCCGGGAAGGTCGTCGTCCGCCAGAGCCGCGGCCAGCCCGGCGGCCGCCGCCTCGCGGTCTCGCTCGGCCGACAGGTAGAGAGACAGCGCCTCGGGATCGTAGGCGTCGGTCTGCATCGACGTGTCCACGGTGCCGATCACCGCCGGTGGCACCTTCTCGACGAGAGCGAGCGCGTCGTCGATGTCGGTGCGGGAGTCCGTCACGATGTGGTCGCCGCGGACCCCCTCGACGAGCGCCTCGAGCAGGGCGACGGCATCCGCCACGACCGACGCATCACCGGCATCGTGCCCGTGGACCAGCCACCGGGCGAACTCGAGCTCCGCGTACAGACGGGCTCTCTCGCGAAGAAGAGCGTCGGGGGAGCGGTCGCCGGCGGCGGTGTAGCCGTCGAAGACGTCGTCTGCGGCGAGCGGAGCGGATGCCAACCAGCGAAGGTCCACCGCCGGGTCGCCGACGCTCAGGCCCGACCATTCGAGCACGCCGGTCGCGTGCGGGATGTCGTCGTCATCGTCCTCTAGGAGGACCGACGAGCTCGTGCCGCCGCCGAGGACCACGGCCGATTCGAAGCGCCAGAGGTCGTCCTCGCGGAGGGCGCGGCGCCAGCGCAGCATGAGGCCGTCGGGCACGCGGTCGGTGCTGTCGGCGCGATCGAGCAGACGGGCGGTGTCGTCGCGAACCTGCTCGGGCGAGCGGACGGGGAGGCCGTCGGTGCGGACGATCGAGACGGGGAGGGCGTGGATCGCCGCGAGCGCCCCTCCGATGGCCGGGGCGTACCCGGGGCCCTTGGGCAGGTGCGCGGGATCGATCCGGTACCCCTCGAGATGCGTCGTGACCAGGACGCGGTTCGCGCCGGAGCCGCTCTCGCCGAGCACCTCGGGAACGGCGAAGGGCAGAAGCGCACGGACGCCCGGCGTCAGAGCGTGCAACGCGCGGGACTCCTCCGCCAGGTCCGACGCGGATTCCTCCGTGGCAGGCAGGCGGACCACGGCGGTTCGCCCATCGTCGAGGTGGACGAGGGCGGCGTCGAAACGGCCCCCACCGTTCTCGGTGAGCGCTCCGACGCGCGTCACGCCGATCCGCGGGAGGGCCGCCGTCACCGACGCGGCTAGAGTGAGGGGCGAGCGGGCCATGCCCCCAGGGTAGGTCGCGTGCTCGCTCGTTCCCCTTGCGCCACGCCCTTGAGAGAGGTGTTCGATGCCTTCCCCGTCTTCGACGCGATGGCCGGGCGGTGCGCTCGACCGGCGCGGTGACGAACGCGCGACCGACGATCTGATCGGGCGCGGGCGCGCGGCATCCGGAACCCGAGTCCTGCTCATCCGGGGCGACGCGGCGCCCGTCGAGAACGGCCGGCTGTCGCTGCGCCGCGCGGCCGAGGCCGACGCTGCGCGCGAGTGGGCCTTCCTCGGGCGGAGCGACGACGGCGGTGCTCTCCTCCTGGCCGTGCTGGAGGAGGACGACGCCGAGCCCGCGCTTCCCGTCGGTGTCGAGTGGGGGCGGCTCCGGAGCCTCGGCGGTGATCTGCCGGCGGACGAGGCCGAGATCCTCGCCACGGCTGTCGCACTGGCCGGCTGGCTCCGCGACGCGCCGTTCTGCCCCGCGTGCGGCACCCGGACGGAGCTCCGGCACGCCGGCTGGTCGCGCCATTGCCCGCACTGCGGCCGCGAGCACTTTCCCCGCACCGACCCGGCGGTCATCGTGCTGTTGTCGTCGGCGACCGACCCGAACCGGGTTCTGCTCGGGGCGAATGCGGCGTGGGGAGGCGGCCGATACTCGTGTTTCGCCGGCTTCGCCGAAGCGGGGGAGTCTCTGGAGGACGCGGTCGCACGTGAGATCTTCGAGGAGGCGGGGGCGCGCGTCGAGGGCGTGGAGTACCGCGGGTCGCAGGTGTGGCCGTATCCGCGCTCGTTGATGCTCGGCTTCCGGGCCCGCGTCGTGGACGACACCGAGGTGCGCGCCGACGGCGAGGAGATCATCGAGGTGCGGTGGTTCGACCGGGAGCAGATCGGTGCCGCGCTGCGCGGCGAGGACGGGGTACAGCTGCCCGGGACGTCCTCGATCGCCCGCCGCCTGATCGACGACTGGTACAGGGGCGACGCGTGACCTCGGGCGCGCTGGACGGACTCGACGAGCATCAGCTGGAAGCGGCGCGTGCCCTGCGGGGACCGGTCTGCGTGCTTGCGGGGGCGGGCACGGGCAAGACCCGCGTCATCACGCGGCGCATCGCCCACGGCGTGGACACGGGCGCCTACTCGCCCCAGAGGGTGATGGCGGTCACCTTCACGGCGAAGGCCGCGGGCGAGATGAGAGGGCGCCTGCGCGCCCTCGGGGTGAGCGGTGTCTCGGCCCGGACCTTTCACGCCGCGGCCCTCGCCCAGGTGAACTACTTCTGGCCGACGTTGGCCGCCGACCAGGCGCCGTCGATCATCGACAACAAGGTGCGCATGCTCGCGCACGCCGCCGACGGGATCGGGCTCTCGCCGGACACGGCCACGCTGCGCGACGTCGCGGCGCAGATCGAGTGGCGCAAGGTGACCATGCGGTCGATCGAGCAGTACGCCGCCGCCCGACCCGACGGCGTCGGGCGTCTGCGGGTCGACCAGGTCGTCGATCTGCAGAGGTCGTACGAGAAGCTCAAGGACGAGCGGCGGCAGATGGACTTCGAGGACGTGCTGCTCACGTGCGCGGGGATGATCGAGGCCGAACCGCGCGTCGCGGCGGCGGTGCACGAGCAGTACCGGCACTTCACGGTGGACGAGTACCAGGACGTCTCGCCGTTGCAGAACCGCCTGCTCGAGCTGTGGTTGGGCGATCGACGCGACCTGTGCGTCGTGGGCGATGCGAGCCAGACCATCTACTCGTTCACCGGCGCCGATGCCCGGTACCTGCTCGAGTTCGAACGCACCCACGAGGATGCCCGCGTCGTGCGCCTGGAACGCAACTACCGCTCGACCGGTGCGGTGCTCGCCGTGGCCAACGACCTGATGCGCGGCCGCGCGGGCGCTCTCGAGCTCGTCGCCGCCCACGAGGGCGACGCCCCGGTTCCCGCCGTGCGGGGATACGACGACGACGAGGCGGAGGCTGCGGGAGTCGCAGCCGAGGTCGCCGCGATGGTGGGCGGGGGCGTCGATCCCGAGGCCATCGCGATCCTCTATCGCTCGCACGCCCAGTCCGCCGTCGTCCTGAACGCCCTCGCCGCGCAGGGGATCGCCGCGACGGTCCTGGGCGGACGCAAGTTCTTCGACCTCCCCGAGGTCCGGCAGGCGCTCATGGCGCTGCGCGCGGCATCCGTGGCGCCGGTCGAGACCGGCTTCCTCGCCACGGTCCGCGACGTGCTGCGCGGCGTCGGACTGACCGACGATCCACCGCAAGCGGGCGGTGCGCTCCGCGACGGCTGGGAGGCTCGCGCGGCCCTTCTGCGACTGGCCGAAGAGGCTGCCCCCGGTACGGACCTGCGGTCCTTCACGGATGACCTCCAGGCCCGGGCACGCGATCAGCACGAGCCGGCCACGCGCACGGTCACCCTCTCGACCCTGCACGCGGCGAAGGGGCTGGAGTGGGATCACGTCTTCCTCATCGGGGTGAGCGAGGGGCTTCTCCCGATCTCGTACGCGACGACCTTCGAGGCGGTCGACGAGGAGCGTCGCCTCGCGTACGTCGGCGTCACGAGGGCCGCCCGCTCGCTGTCGGTGAGCTGGGCTCGTGGACGGGGCCGCGCGGATCGCGAGCCGTCGCGGTTCCTCCGAGAGATCGGCAACGGCAGTCTGCGCTCGGGTGATGGTCTTCCCAGACACGCCGGATCGAGTCGGCGTGCAGGCGCAGCGAACGGGACGGGATCCCGGGTCGCGCGCTGAGCAGGTGCCGCGCGGCACGACCCGCTTCGGCGGCCAATGCCACGTCGATCGTCCTGCACGGGCGGGCGAGCAGCTGCGCCGCGATGAGCGGCCACGAGTCATCGAGACCGTGGGCCGTGACATCGAGGCACGACAGGCAGGCGGTACGGCCGGGGTGCACGACGGGCCCGATCCTCGCGCTCGCTCCGTCGAGGACGAGGGGGATATGAACGACGTCCTCGCGGAGGAGAGCGGATGCGCGACGGGGATCGACGCGGTGTGCGGCGAGCAGGACCACCCGCCGTCCGGGTGCGACGGGGGCAGAACGAGGCCCCGCCCACGCCACGACCTCGGTTCGTGCCGGGAGGGCGGCGAGCACCGCTCGTACCGCCGCGCCCGGGAGGTCGTCCGCGGTCTGCACGATGAGGGCGTCGCCTCGCCGCGGTCGTCGGAGAGCGGGCGCCAGATCACGCAGCAGGGCGTCGGCGTCGCCGTCGCCGGCGCGGTGCAGGCGGGCGAGCGCGCGGAGCTCACTGCGCGTCGTCCCGGCCTCGAGCGCGCCCACGGCCGCTTCGACCCACGGCGTTGAGCAATCGATCACCGCGCGGGCGGGAGCGCCGAACTGTACGGTGCCATCGCTTCGGAACAGCGGGGGAGCGGCTTGGTCGAGTCGGATCACCATTCGATGATCTCGATCGGCGAGGGCTCGCCACCCCTTGTCCACACCGTCGCGGGGCGCGAACCCCGGTGGGGAGGAAGGGTCAGACCGGACGCTGGTCGCCCGGTGTCCCCTCATCCCCGTCGGAGTCCTCCGCCTCTGCGGCATCGGCGCTCTCGGGTTCGCCGTCGGTGCGCGCGCCGTCGCCGCTCTCTTCGGCGAGCAACTGCGCGAGCGCGTCGTCCATGGCATCCGTCGGCGCAGCCTCACCGCGCGAGGCGGCGACGACGCGGGCGACCAGACCGGCCGGGTCGTCGACGTCCTCGGCCGAGGGCATGAGGTCGGGGTAGTCCCAGAGGGCGTCGCGGCCGGCCACGCCGACCGCGTCGGTGACCGCCCGCCACATCGCCGCGGCCTCGCGCATGCGCCGTGGTCGCAGCTCGAGCCCCACCAGGGAGCCGAGCGCCTGTTCGGCGGGTCCGCCCACCGCACGACGGCGGCGGACCGCCTCGGCGATCCGCGCGGCCGCGGGCAGTCGCGAGGTGGCGTCTTCGGTGACCACGTCGACCCACCCTTCGATCGTCGCGAGGAGGTTCTCGAGACGCGTCAGCGCCGCGGTCTGCTCCTCGGAACGCGCGGGCAGGAGCGCGCCGCTCTCGAGCGCGCTCCGCAGCTCCTCCGGCTGAGACGGGTCGAATCGCGACGCCAGCTCTTCGAGCGCATCGGTGTCGACGCGGATGCCGTGGGCGAAATCGCGCACCTGGGAGATGACGTGCAGGCGCAGCCAGCGGGCATGCCGGAACAGACGCGCGTGGGCGAGCTCGCGCGTCGCGAGGTAGAGCGCGAGCTGATCGTCGGGGATCTCGAGATCGCGCCCGAAGTCGGCGAAGTTCTGCGGCAGGATCGCGGCTTCCCCGTCGGGCATGACCGGGATGCCGACATCCCCGCCGCCCACGACCTCGGTGGAGAGGCGACCGACGACATGGCCGAGCTGGGTGGCGAACAGGGAGCCGCCGACGGTGCGCATGAGGCGACCGGCGCCGGCGATCATCTCTTGCATGTCGTCGGGGGCTTGCTGTCCGAGGGCGTCGGTGAGGGCGTCGGCGATGCTCGTGGCGACGGGCTCGGCGAGCTCCTGCCAGAGCGGCAGGGTCGCGGTGACCCATGCGCCCCGCGTGATCGCGCGGGCCGGCTGGGGAAGATCCGAGATGTTCGTCGCCTCGCCCAGCCAGAGGTTCGCGAGCGAGAAGGCCTGCGAGAGGTCGGTGCTCTGGCCCGCCGTGACGCCTTGGCCGTCCTGGTTGGCGATGTGCAGGGCCTGGCGTTCCGCCAGGCTCCAGTCGACGCCGTCCTGCGTGCCGGCGAAGGCGCCCTGCAGCTGGCTCATCACGGCCTGCAGCATCGCGGGGTCGATCTGCATGCCCGACAGCCGGGACAGTTGTTCGGGGTCGATGCCCGACATGTCGCCCGACATCAGGCGACGCATGAGCTCCTGGAACTCTTCTTCAGGGTTCCGGTCGTCGTCTGCCACTTCTTCGCCTCTCAGCCAGGTCAAGGGGAACGGCATCTACGCTAGTCGCACGATTCCTCGCTCTCCCCGGCTCGGCTCCACGCCGCTTACGCCGCGCGCGAACGACCCCGGTAAAGGTAGGACCCGTGACGCTGTTCGACGAGAACGTCTCCGTCGTGCCCGCTCCCGCACGCCGACGGACACGCACCACGATCGTCGGACTGTGGTCGCTCGCCGTCGCCGTCGTGGTGCTGTTCGTCCTGACGTTCCTGCCGACGGCCTATGTGATCCAGCAGCCCGGGCCGGTGCTGAACACTCTCGGCACGTCGAAGAACGCCGACGGTGTGGACGTCCCGCTCATCACGGTCCCGGACGAGAAGGCTGATCCGACGACGGGCCAGCTCGACCTGCTGACGGTGCAGGTCAACGGCAACAGGGAGCGCACGCCCACCTGGATCGAACTGGCGCTCGCGTGGTTCGATCCCTCCCGTGCGGTCGTGCCCATCGACCGGATCTTCCCGTCCGGGCAGACGACGGAGCAGCGCAACACCGAGAACGCGACCCTGATGACCGACTCGCAGGTCGAGGCGTCCGCCGCCGCCCTCCGGCAACTCGGGTACGACGTCCCCCAGCGCATCGTCGTCGGCAGCGTCACGGGTGACGGTGCCGCATCCGGCATCCTCGAGCCCGGGGACATGATCGACTCCGTGAACGGGAAGGACACCGCGACCGCCGACGAGATCAAGGCCGCGATCCAGGCGGCGGGCGGGCAGCCCGTCACGTTCGGCGTCACGCGCAACGACACCCCGACGACCGTGACCGTGACCCCGCGCCAGGGAGAGGTCGACGGACAGCAGCAGTGGCTGGTCGGCATCGTGCTCGCCGCCGGCTTCGATCTCCCCGTCGACGTCAAGATCCAGCTCAACGACATCGGCGGCCCGAGCGCCGGCATGATGTTCGCGCTCGGCATCATCGACAAGATGTCGCCGGGAGACCTCACCGGCGGCCAGCACATCGCCGGCACCGGCACGATCGACGACAAGGGTCAGGTCGGCGCGATCGGCGGCATCCGACAGAAGCTCTACGGGGCTCGGGATGCCGGAGCCACCTGGTTCCTCGCCCCGTCGGCGAACTGCAACGAGGTCGTGGGGCATGTGCCCGGCGGCATCCGGGTGTTCGCCGTGTCGACGCTCTCGGACTCCCTCAAGGTGCTCGAGACCATCCGCGACGGTGGGGACCTCGATGCTCTGCCCACCTGCGACGCGGGGAACAGCACGGGATCGTAGTATCCACGGCTCGTCCCCAGTGGCCGCGCCTAGGATGAGGTGGTGACCACGACCTCAGCGCCGAACCAGGCCACGCCGCCGAACCGCTCCCGACGAATCATCTCGATCAGCTTGGCGATCATCGCCGCGCTGGTCGTGGCGTTCTTCGTCTTCGCGAACCTCTACGCCGACTGGATGTGGTTCGCCCAACTGGGGTTCACCACGGTGTTGACCACCCAGTGGATCGCCCGCGCCGTGATGTTCGTCATCGGGTTCCTCGCGATGGCGGTGCCGGTGTGGGCGGCGATCCAACTGGCCTATCGCCTTCGGCCCGTCTATGCGCGGCTGAGCTCGCAGCTCGACCGCTACCAGGAGGTCGTCGAACCGCTGCGCCGCCTTGCGATGTGGGGCATCCCGATCTTCTTCGGCTTCTTCGCCGGGTTCGCGGCCTCGGCCCAGTGGGAGACCACGTGGCTGTGGGCGAACGGCGTCCAGACCTCGGTCACCGACCCGCAGTTCGGGCTCGACACCGGCTTCTACATGTTCGCGATGCCGTTCTACTCGGCTGTCCTGGGCTTCGCCTCGGCCGTCGCGCTCGTCTCGCTTCTCCTGACGGCCGTGGTCTCGTATCTCTACGGCTCCGTGCGCGTCGGTCAGCGCGAGCTGCGCATCTCGAAGGCCGCGCGCATTCAGCTCGCGGTCCTGGCCGGTCTGTACCTGCTTCTGCAGGCCGCGAGCCTCTGGCTCGACCGCTACCGCACCCTCGTGCAGCCCGACGACCGCATCACGGGTCCGGGTTACGTGGGAGCGAACGCCGTCATCCCCGGACAGACGATCCTGGCGATCGCCGCCGTCATCGTCGCCCTCGCCTTCTTCGTCACGGCGTTCATCGGTCGGTGGCGCTACCCCCTGATCGCCACCGCGCTGCTCGTGGTCTCGGCGATCGTCGTCGGCGCCGCGATCCCGTGGGCCGTGAACACCTTCCAGGTGCGTCCCAACCAGCTCTCGCTCGAGAGCCAGTTCTACCAACGCAACCTCGACAACACGAAGGCCGCCTACGGCATCGACAAGGTCGAGAAAGAGAACTTCGAGGCCGCGACGCAGGCGCAGGCCGGCCAGTTGCGCAACGACGCGGCATCCACCGCTCAGCTGCGCATCATGGACCCGGCGATCATCGGTCCCACCGTCCGCCAGCTCGAGCAGTACCGCTCCTACTACCAGTTCGCCGAGCCGCTGGACGTGGACCGCTACCAGATCAACGGACAGAGCCAGGATGCCGTGGTCTCGCTCCGCGAGATCAACACGAGTCAGCTGGGCGACGCCAACACCTGGCAGAACTCGACCCTCGTGTACACGCACGGGTACGGCATGGTCGCGGCAGCGGGTAACGAGCGCACGGCGGACGGCGACCCCGTCTTCCTCGAGCGCGCCATTCCCGGCACGGGGTTCCTCACCGACCTCAATTACGAGCCTCGCGTGTACTTCGGCGAGCAGTCTCCGACCTACTCGATCGTCGGCGGGCCCGAGGGCGGCGAGGACATCGAGCTCGACTACCCCCTCGGCGCGGACGGCGGCACGGAGACGCGCACCACGTTCCGCGGCGACGGCGGACCGAGCGTCGGCAACGTCTTCAACCGGCTCATCTACGCCCTGAAGTTCCAGTCGGAGCAGATCCTGTTCTCGGACTACGTCAACCAGGACTCGCAGATCCTGTACGACCGCACCCCGAAGGAACGCGTGCAGAAGGTCGCGCCGTACCTCACGCTCGACAGCGACCCGTACCCCACCGTGGTCGACGGGCGCATCAAGTGGGTCGTCGACGGCTACACCACGAGCGCGAACTACCCCTACTCGACGGGGGTGTCCCTGTCGCGTGCGATCGCGGACTCGAACAACCCGCAGCCCACCTACGCGCTGGATGACATCAACTACATCCGCAACTCGGTCAAGGCCACGGTCGACGCCTACGACGGCTCCGTGACCCTGTACGCCTGGGACGACCAGGACCCCGTGCTGCAGACGTGGCAGAAGATCTACCCGTCGACGCTGAAGCCGTGGAGCGAGATGTCGGCCGACCTCATGAGCCACGTGCGCTACCCGACCGACCTCATGAAGGTGCAGCGGTCGATGCTCGGTGTGTACCACGTCGACGACGCCCGCTCGTTCTTCCAGCAGGACAACCGGTGGGCCACGCCCAACGACCCGCAGAACGCGAACGAGCTGCAGCCGCCGTACTACCTGACGATGAAGATGCCCAGTCAGGATGCGCCGTCGTACTCGATGTTCACCAGCTTCATCCCGGCGTCGCAGGGCGGGCAGGCGAGAAACGTGCTCACGGGCTACCTCGCGGTCGACTCGAACGCGGGTGACACCGCGGGCACGAAACGCGACGACTACGGACGATTGCGCATGCTCGTGATCGACGCGGCCACGACGGTTCCGGGACCCGGTCAGGTGCAGAACACCTTCGACTCGGACACGAACGTCTCCTCGCAGATCAACATCCTCCAGCAGGGGCAGTCGCAGGTGCTTAACGGCAATCTGCTGACGCTGCCCGTCGGCGGCGGTCTGCTGTACGTGCAGCCCGTGTTCGTGCAGTCCTCCGGTGACACCAAGCTGCCGCAGCTGCGTCGCGTCCTGGTCGCCTTCGGTGACAAGATCGCGTTCGAGAACACGTTGAGCGAGGCGCTCGACACCCTGTTCGGCGGTGACTCCGGCGCGGACACCGGCGACGAGTCGGTCACCCCGACGGATCAGGGCGAGAACCCGACGACGCCGACCACCCCGACGGCCCCGGCCGGCGACTACGCGGCGGCCCTGCAGGAGGCGCGTGACGCGCTCAACGCGCGCCAGCAGGCGCTCACCAGCGGAGACCTCGCCGCGTTCGCGACGCAGGACGCCCGTCTGACCGCCGCGGTCCAGCGGCTGCTCGAGCTGGAGGGCTCGTCCTCCGGGAGCACGCAGAACCAGGGCGGCTGACGCCCGATCCACCGCGAACGCCGGTGCCCCGCCGAGGCGGGCACCGGCGTTCGCCGTCGCTGCCGTCCGCGCCGTCCGCGTGTCCCGTCCGTACTCTCCGTGCCGGCCTGCCATGCCGCGCCCGCCCACGGCGCCGGCACGCGATCCCCGCGTCCCGCGCCGACGAGCGACGACCCGGTCACGCCGCCAGGAACCACCACCAGATCAAGAGCATCGTCGTGCCGAAGCCGGCGATCTGGTTCAACCAGAGGAAGCGGTTCCACCCGGCGGTTGCGCTGTCGCTGTCGGCATCCGTCACGTTCCGGTACGGCCAGCACACCACGAGGTACGGGATCACGAGGACGGCGGCCAGGGGCCCGGGCCACGCGGTGAAGAGCATCGCCACACCGGCGAGCAGGTACGCCACGAGGGCGAAGCGCACGGTCCAGCGCGCGCCGCGGGCGGTGGCGATCGACGAGATGTCCGCGGCACGGTCGGCCTCGACGTCCTGCACGGCGCCGAACGCGTGCGAGGCGATGCCCCACAGCGCGAAGGCCACGAGCACGAAGACGAGTTGCGGGGTCCACGCGGCGCCCGCGAGCACGAGGCCGTACACGGCGGGGGAGAAGAAGTGGATGCTGCTCGTCATCGAGTCGGCGAACGGCCGCTCCTTGAGGCGCAGCGGCGGCGCCGAGTAGAACACGACGAAGAAGAGGCTCAGCGCCAGCACGAGCCACGACAGCGGGGAGCCGATGATCACGAGGTACACCACGAACGGCAGGCACGACAGGGCCGACGCCCACAGCGTGATGGGGTGCATCCGTTTGTCGAGCACCGCGCCGTGGGTACCGCCCTTGCGGGGGTTGCGCAGATCCGACTCGTAGTCGAAGACGTCGTTCACCCCGTACATCGCGAGGTTGTAGGGCACGAGGAAGAACAGGATGCCGACGACCAGGGGCACGTCGACGGTCCGGGTGGTCAGCAGGTAGGCGGCGGCGAAGGGGAACGCGGTGTTGATCCAGCTCACCGGTCGCGACGAGACGAAGAGCTCCCGCAGCACGCGGCCGGGGGTGAGGGCGGCGGGAGTGTTCATGCGGTGTCCTTCTGGTGCGCGGGCGTCGAGGAGGGGGCGGGGGTGCGCGGGGCGAGCAGCGTGAAGACGGCCGGGACGAGGAACGCGGCGCACAGCGGGTACGCGAAGTCCTCGATCGGGGCGAGACCCAGGCGCAGTCCGCTGAGGTGCTCCTCGGGGTACGAGAACAGGTCGAGCGCGATCATGAGATTGTCGAACACGAGGGTCAGCCCCACCAGGACGAGTGCGACGAGTCCCGACGACGCCATGCGTTCGCGGAACCGGGATCGCCGGAGGGTCGCGAGGGTCACGACGGCGGTGACGAGCAGGAACGGCAGGACGATCAGCGGATACGTCATGCCCGCTCCCGCGCGCGGGCACGCCGCTGGAACACGGCGTACATCACGATCGCCAGGTAGCTCAGGAAGAGCAGGAAGAACACCTCTTCGAGCGGCAGGTGGGGCGCCAGCTCCAGCCCGACGAACAGCGGACTGTCGCCCTTCACGAAGACGCCGGTGACGATGCCCACCGCGTCCCAGACGAGGAAGAACGCGGTGGCGATGAGCACCGCCGCCGCGGTCCGCATCGGCGCGACGCGCAGCGCCAGCGAGAACTTGAGGTCGATCGCGATCATGCCGGCGAGCGAGAACAGGATCGCCCCCAGGTAGATCCCGGGCACTTCAGACCGCCGCGCGCGCGGGTTCTGCGAGGGGACCCGGGGAGGTGTCGCCGGTCAGACGCTTGACGACGAGCTCGGCCGAGATGAGGCACATGGGCAGGCCGATGCCCGGAAGCACCGAGGTTCCCGCGTAGTAGAGGTTCTGCACCTTGCGCGAGCGGTTCTTGGGCCGGAAGATCGCGCTCTGGTTGAGCGTGTGCGCGAGTCCGAGCGAGTTGCCGTGCCAGGCGTGCAGGTCTTCCTTGAAGTCCTCGGGCGCGATCGTCTTGCGGACGACGATCCGCTCGGCGAGATCCGGGATGCCGGTCCACTCCGCGATCTGCGCGATCACGCGATCCGCCGCCTTCTCGATGCGCTCGTCACCGGCGCCCGCGACGCCCCCGCGGCCGCTGTCGGGATCCGCGGGCACGGGGACGAGCACGAACAGGTTCTCGTGCCCCGCGGGTGCCACGGAGTCGTCGGAGGCGCTCGGGCGGCAGATGTAGATCGACGCGGGGTCGGGGATCCTCTTGTTCTCGCCGAAGATCGCGTCGAAGTTCGTGTGCCAGTCGTCGGTGAACAGCAGCGTGTGGTGCGTGAGCTGCGGCAGCTCGCCCTTCACGCCCAGGAGCAGGAGGAGGGCGCCCGGGCTCGGGACCTTGTCCTTCCACCACTTCTCGGGGTACTGGCGGTCCTTCTCTTCCAGCAGGTGGTTCTCGGTGTGGTGCAGGTCGGCGCCCGAGACCACGGCATCCGCGGCGATGATGCGCCCGTCGGCGAGGCGCACGCCCCGGGCGAGACCGGACTCGGTGATGATCGCCTCCACCGGGGCGGAGGTCTCGATCTGCACGCCGCGCTCGCGCGCGAGCTTCTCGATGGCCGCGATGATCTCGGTCATCCCGCCCTGGGGGTACAGCACGCCGTCGCCCAGGTCGAGGTGACTCATGAGGTGGTACAGGCTCGGCACCTCGAACGGGGACCCGCCGAGGAACACGGCGGGGTACGCGAGGATCTGCTGCAGCCGCGTGTTCTGGAAGTCGGTCGTCACGCGCTTCCACAGCGTACGGGTGAGAAGGGGGATGAGGGTGGGGAGACGCTTGACCAGCGCCGGGTCGCGCAGCCCCTTGGTCAAAGAGTAGGGGTCGTAGAGGAACTTCGACGTGGACAGCTCGTAAGCATCCTTGGCCGAGTCGAGGTAGGCCTCGAGATTCGCCCCGGAGCCGGGTTCGTGCTCCTCGAACAGCGCGCGGACGGCCTCGCGCCCCGAGACGATGTCGATCGGCTCGCCCTTGCCGGGAGGCCCGTACACGCGGTACGCGGGGTCGAGGCGGACGAGGTCGAGCTGCTCCGCGGCGCTGGTGCCGAGCAGCCGGAAGAAGTGGTCGAACACCTCGGGCATGAGGTACCAGCTGGGGCCGGTGTCGAAGCGGAAGCCGTCGGCCTCCCAGGAGCCGGCGCGCCCGCCGAGGGCGTCGCGGGCCTCGAAGAGCTGGACGTCGTGGCCGCGGTCGGCCAGCAGGGCGGCGGTGCCGAGACCGGCGATCCCACCTCCGACGACGACGATGCGCTGCGCGCTCATGAGCGGGGGCCTTTCGGTGGACGCCCGAAGAGGGCTCGGGCGGCGAGGGTGGCTTTGACCGTGTCCGGGACGCGGACGCGGGGCGCGCCGGCGGGGGAGAGGCGGAGTCGTCGCGACAGCTCGGCGAACAGGTCGTGCGCGGCGGTCACGGCCGCTCGACAGTCCGGCGGCAGGTGGGGGATGACGGATGCCGCGGCGGCGAGGTCGGCGTCGATGCGATCGAGCACGGCGGTGCGTCGTTCGTCGTCGGCCGCGCCGTCGAGATAGTCGCGACCGAGACGGTCGGCGTCGTCCGCGAGGTCGCGGAGGAAGTTGACGTCCTGGAACGCCGCTCCGAGGCGTCGCGCACCGTCGACGAGGTCGGCCGCGGGGCGCGCGGGGGCCGTCATCCCGGCGTTCAGGAACACCTGCAGGCACATCAACCCCACGACCTCGGCCGATCCGTAGACGTAGGCGTCGTGAGAGAGGTCGTCGTGCGCGGCGGTGTCGATGTCGGTGCGCATCGACGCGAAGAACGGGGCGATGAGCTCGGCGTCGATGCCGCATTCGCGGGCGGTGCGGGCGAAGGCGTGCACGACGAGATTGGCGCTGAACCCCGTGGCGATGGCATCCATCACCTCGTTCTCGAGGGCGTCCAGGACGGCGCGCTCGCGGTCGGGTGTGAGGCCCGCGTCGTGGGCGGGGCCGTCGACGATCTCGTCGGCGACGCGCACGAGGGCGTAGATGTTGCGCACGTGCGGACGCGGCCGGGCACCGAGAAGGCGGGCGGCGAGACCGAACGAGGTCGAGTAGCGGTGGATGACGGCTGCCGCGGCGTCGTCGGCCGTGCGCGAGTACAGGGCGAGACCGGTCGGGCCGGTGCTCACGGGACGCGCTCCTGCACCGCATCCACGAGGTCGTGGAGCATCGCCTGGCACTCGTCGGGCAGCGTCGAGGCGGCGACGATCCCGCGGGCTTCGTCCAGGGTGTCGCGGACGAGGTGTTCGAGGCGGACGCGCGCTCCGGACGCGGAGAGCGCCGTCTGCGCGGCGCGGATCGCCACGGGGCCGGTGTGGGCGTTCGCCAGGGCGTCGCTGACCTCAGGCCAGCTCTCGCTCTCGCGCGCCAGCACGATGAGGTGGGTCTTCTTCGCCTCGCGGAGGTCGGAGCCCTCGTCCTTGCCGGCGGTGGCCGCGCTGCCGAAGGCCCCGATGAGGTCGTCGACGAGCTGGTAGGCGAGGCCGAGCCGCTGACCGAATCGCTGCAGGGCGTGCCGCACGGGAGGTTCTGCCCCCGCCATGACGGCGCCGGCCTCGAGCGGGGCCGAGAACGAGTACACGGCGGTCTTGTCGTGCGTGGTGCGCAGGATCGTGTCGGCGTCGATCTCACCGGCGGACACGGCGTTCTCGACGTCGGCGAGCTCTCCGGCGGCCGAGACGAGCACGGCGTCCTCGACGAGCAGCAGCAGTTCGCTGCGGAGGTCTCCGGGGATCTCCGCCATCGCCACCAGACGCGCGGCCTCGTGCAGCAGGAGGTCGCCCGCCAGGATCCCGGCGGCGTCTCCGAGCAGCGCCGCGCCCGCGGCATCCGCTCCCCGCTCCGTTCCGCGCGAGCGGAACTCGCCTCCGACGTTGGGCATTCCGCGGCGCTCGACGTCGTGGTCGATGACGTCGTCGTGCACGACGAACGCGGTGTGCAGCAGCTCGAAGGCCGCGGCGACCTGGTACAGCGCGGGCCGCGCGATGTCGGGTCCGCCGAGTGTGTCGAAGGCGGACACCACGAGCAGGGGGCGGAAACGCTTGCCCCCCTCGGCGGCGCGGCGGATAGCGGATGCCAGGGCACGGGCTCCGTCGCCGTGACGGCCGAGCCGCCGGTCGAGACGGGAGAGTGCGCCCTCGATCGCGGAATCGATGTCGTGGCGCGCGGCGGGGGTGGTGGCCAAGGCGATCACGAGGCCCGCCGGACGGCTGGAGGAGAGCCGAAGAGGTGAAGCTGCTGCGCCTGGAGAACGAGCCACGGGCTGAACGCCCAGGGGGTCGCCTCCAGCGAGGCGGCGAGGTCGAGGGGGTCGACCCACCGGTACTCGGCGACCTCGCTGGGGTTCGGTCGCGGCTCGTCGTCGGTGAGCGCGACGTACACGGGGCAGATCTCGTTCTCGACGATCCCGCTCGCGTCCACGGCGCGGTAGCGGAAATGGGGGAGGGCGAGCTCGAGATCGCGGACGCGCAGACCCACCTCGAAGGCCGCACGGCGATGCACGGCGTCGGTGAGGGTCTCAGCGGGAGCGGGGTGCCCGCAGAACGAGTTGGTCCAGACCCCCGGCCAGGTCTTCTTGTCGATCGCGCGACGGGTGACCAGCACCTGACCGGCGGCGTTCATGACGTGGCAGGAGAACGCGAGGTGCAATGCGGTGTCGGCACCGTGCACACTTGCTTTCGGCGCGATGCCGATCTCGTTTCCCACCTCGTCCAGAAGGACGACGTTTTCTGTCTCGCTCATCGTTCCTCCTGTTTGCTAGTTTAGCTAGCGATGTGAGCTTCAATATACCTACGCCCAAAGGGGGTGTCCACCGTGACAAGCGCGACCACTCGATCTGGTAGAAGACCTGCCGTCATTGAAACCCTCACCGCGGTGCGGGCGCTCAGCGACGCCCTCGACCGCATGCACAGCGGCATGAAGGGCGACATGGACATGAACGCCAGCGACCTCGCGACGCTGCGCATGCTCATCATCCGCGAACAGCGGGGAGAGATGGTCAGTCCCCACGACGTAGCGAGGCATCTGCGCATCTCGACGGCCTCGACGACCAAGCTCATCGACCGATTGGCGGCCTCCGGTCATGTCGAGCGTCGCGCCCACCCGTCGGACGGCCGTGCGCGGATCGTCCTTCTCACCGACAAATCCCGCAGCGAGTTCTTCCACCACCTCGGCGGTCACCTCGGGTCGATGCGCGATGTCGCCGCGCAGTACAGCGACGAAGAGCTCGCCACCATCTCGGGCTTCCTGAGCTCGTTGACCGACGCGATCACCACGACAGACTGACCGCCACCCGGCGCGTCTCATGCGCGCTCTCCCCGGGCCACGCGCACGCCGACGTCGTCGAACGCGTCGCGCGGGCCCGCACCGCGGCGCGTGGAGGAGCGCACGACGGCGGGAGCGTCGCTCCATCCGCCACCGCGGAAGACGCGTGCGCTCCCGCGATCGGGGTCGAGGACGTCCTCGCACCACTCCGACACGTTGCCGAGGATGTCGAACAGCCCGAAGAGGTTCGGCAGGCGGGCGCCGACGTCGACCGGGGCGCGGAGTCCGTCAGCCGCCGTCCACGCGATCTCGCGAACGGGCCCGTACGTCGATCCGGTGGCCCCGGCGCGCGCCGCGTACTCCCACTCGTCCTCGGTCGGCAGGCGGAATCCGTCGCTCTCGAGATCGACGGACACCTCTTCTCCGTCGAACCGGTAGACCGGATCGAGGCCCTCCCACTCGGAGAGGGCGTTGCACAGGCGCACGGCGCGGAACCAGCTGAGGTCGACGGCGGGGCGACGCGGATGGCGGGCCGGGATGCCGAGCATCTCGGCGACCTGCTCCTCGGTCACGGGGTACACGCCGATCTCGAAGGCCGCGACGACGATCTCACGCCGCTCGCTTCCCCGCATGTCTCCCCGTAGCACGCGTCCGGCGGGGATGGCCGCCATCTCGAGGTCGGTCATGCCAGCTCCAGCATCCACAGGTCGGCGTCGCCCGTCAGGAAGAGGCGACGCTCTTCGGCGTCGAAGGCGCAGTTGCTCACGAGGTGCGGGGTGGGGATGACTCCGAGCCGGGCGCCGTCCGCCGCGAAGACGACCACCCCCGCGCCGCTGCTCGTCCAGAGCCATCCGCGGCTGTCGACGGCGAATCCGTCGGGGATGCCGGCATCCACCGTCCCGAAGGTGCGCGGGGTGCCGAGCCGCTCGCCGTCCCAGGGGCACGCGACGATGCGCGGGAGGCCGTCGGCGCGGGACTCCGCGACGTATAGGATGCTCTCGTCGGGGCTGAAGGCCAGGCCGTTCGGGGCGTCGAGGTCGATCATCCGCCGGAGGGGTTCCCCCTCGATCCAACGGTAGACGCTCTGGTGGCCCAGCGTGGGCGTGGCGGGGTAGCCCTCGCGCGGGTCGGAGATCCCGTACAGCGGATCGGTGAACCAGATCGCGCGGTCGGAGGCGACGACGAGATCGTTCGGGGAGTTCAGGGGCTCGCCCGCGTAGGCGTCGGCGAGGATGTGCGTACCCGAGGCGTCGGTGCGGCTGATCGCGCGGCGCCCGTGTTCGGCGTGCACGAGCCGGCCGGCGCCATCGACCGCGTTGCCGTTCGCGAAGGCGGAAGGGTCGACGACGCTCACCACGCTGCCGTCGTCGCGCCACGCGAGCGTGCGTCGACCGATGACGTCGCTGAAGACCAGCGCCTCGTGGTCGGCCCACCAAACGGGTCCCTCGGCCCAGGTCGCTCCGTCGTACAGCGCGAGCAGACGCGCGCGTTCGGGGAGGACCGCCCGCAGGCGCGTGTCGTAGACGCGGGGTGGAGCCACCTCGACAGGGCGGGGGCTCCGTGCGGGCTGCAAGAGTCGTCCGTCGATCATGCGTCTCAGTCAACCGCGTCGTCCCGACATCGTTCGCCCGGGTTGACGGATCCGCGACAGTGCTCTCGCGTGCGCGTCAAGCCCTGCGGGGGCACGGGACTCGAATGATTAGATGGACGCTCTAACAGTCTGAGGAGGGCCGGGGATGAGCCCCAGGCGTTACGCCTCGCCGCTGCGCAAGGCGGAAGCCGCCCGCACGCGGGCGGCGATCCTCGACGCGGCGGCGGAGCTCTTCTCGCGCGACGGCTACGCGGCGACCACGATGAAGGGCATCGCCGCGACCGCCGGGGTCTCGGTCCAGTCGGTCCACCTCGCGGGATCCAAGTCGGTCCTCCTCGTGGCAGCCTTCGAACGTGCCGTCCGCGGCGACGAGGAGGAGGCCGGCGATGTCGACGCTCTCCCGGTCGGCGAGATCCTGAACCGCCTCGACGTCGACGAGGCCATGCGCGCCTGGCTCGACGGCATCACGGAGGCCCATCGGCGTTCTGCCGGACTCGCGCGGGCGATGGCGATCGCGGGGGAGACGGATGCCGTCGCCGCCGCCGCTTTGGCCGATCTCGACGCCCGTCGGCGCAGGGGCGTCCGCGCCGCGTCGACGTGGCTCGTCGCCCGCGGCCTCCTCGGGGAGGCGGACCTCGACGAGGTGACCGATGAACTCGGCTACCTCATCGGTCCGGAGACGTACGCGTTCTTCGTCACCCGCTCCGGGTGGTCCGTGACGCGCTACCGATCGTGGATCGAGCGGACCCTCCGCGACCTGCTGGCCCGGCGGGTGGAGGGAGCGCCCGTCGCGTGAACGACGGTTGCCCGGCAAAGCAGAAGGCCCCGGATCGGATGATCCGGGGCCTTCTTTTTGTTGCGGGGACAGGATTTGAACCTGCGACCTCTGGGTTATGAGCCCAGCGAGCTACCGAGCTGCTCCACCCCGCGGCACAAGAGAAAACATTACGCGGAGATGAACGTCGACGCAAATCCGGACGCACCGCCCGGGAGTGTCGCGCGACAATGTCCTGGTGAGCGGCAACATCGACGATGTGGACGACGGCAGGCCCGAAACCCCCGCGCAGCGCGCCGACCGCAACTGGACGGACGTCCTGCAGGAGCTTCGCGTCCTGCAGACCGGGACGCAGATCCTCACCGGATTCCTGCTCGCCCTGGCGTTCCAGCCCGCGTTCGCCGACCTCGAAGCGGGCTGGCGGGCGTTCTACCTCGTTCTCGTGGCCCTGTCCGCCTCCAGCGCTGTCGTCGCCCTCGCGCCGGTCGCTCTGCACCGCGCCGTCTTCCAGCGGGGCATCAAGCCCTCGGTGGTGCGTTTCGGGCACTTCTGCCTGCGCGCGGCCCTGGGGTTCGTCTCGCTCCTGCTGGTCGGCGTGGTCGCCTTCGTGTTCGGCGTCGTCGTGGGTACCGGTGCTGCGGTGGCCGGCGGGGTCGTCCTGGCCGCGGCGATCCTCGTACTGTGGGTGGTGGTGCCGGTGATGCTGCGCCGACGCGGGCGAAAGGATGACACGTGACAGGACACGGATTCGGGGTGGCCGTCGCGCAGTTCGCGCCGACCGCCTCCCGCGCGTCGAACCTCTCGGTGATCGTGGACGCGGTGGAGACCGCCGTCGCGCGCGGCGCGCGCGTCGTCGTCTTCCCGGAGTACTCGAGCTATTTCGTCGACCCGTTCGACGTCACCCTCGCCGAGAACGCCGAGGATCTCGACGGGCCCTTCACCGTGGCCCTGCGATCCCTCGCCGCGGAACACGACGTCGTGATCGTCGCCGGCCTCCTCGAGCGCGCCGACGACGGCCGTCGCGTGCGCAACACGGTCGTCGCGGCGGCGGGCGACGGCATCCGGGCCGTTTATCGCAAGCTCCACCTGTACGACGCCTTCGGTCAGCGGGAATCGGACTGGGTCGCGCCGGGAGAGATCGCGCCCCCCGAGACCTTCGAGGTCGACGGCCTGCGCTTCGGCCTCATGACCTGTTACGACTTGCGGTTCCCCGAGGTCGCGCGCACCCTGGCCGACGCTCAGGTCGACGTCGTGCTCGTCCCCGCCGAGTGGGTGCGCGGACCCCTCAAGGAGCACCACTGGCGGACCCTGGTGCAGGCGCGCGCGATCGAGAACACGGTCTTCGTCGCCGGGGCGGATCACCCGCCGCCGCTCGGGGTGGGGCACTCGATGATCGTCGATCCGCAGGGGGTGGTCCTCGCGGCGGTGGGCACGACGACGGACGTCGCCGTCGCCCACATCGATCCGGATGCCATCGCTCGCGTGCGCCGGGTGAATCCGGCGCTCGAACTGCGTCGCTACCGGGTGACGCCACGCTGAGAGCACGCTGACGGCATGCACGGTTTCGACGCCGAACCCGATGAGATGACGCAAGCTGGAGAGATGACCGGTCTCGCGTTCGACTATCCCTGGATGACGTACATGGGCGAGCTCGGGGCGAATCTGCGGACGGCACGCCTCGCGGCGGGGTTGACGCAGGAAGACGTCGCCGTGCGCGCGCGCATCTCGCTCTTCACGTATCAGAAGCTCGAGAAGGGCGAGTCGAACCCGGGCACGCCGGCGAACCCCCGCCTGCAGACACTCCTCGCGCTCTCGGCTGTCCTGGGCGTCTCGATCGACACCCTCGTGCCCGACCTCGACGGCCCGCGCGACAGGTAGCGCGGGGTCTCAGGGGGCATCGTCCAGCAGAGCGGTGACGGCTCGCATCAGGCGTTTCGTCGTCTCGATGCTGAGGACAGTGGATTGCCGGGCGAACTGATCCGAGCCGAACCAGACCCACGTCTCGCCGCGGGTCTGCTCGAGTCCGATCGTGATCTCGGTCACGCCGATCGCGTGGATGTCGCCGTCCGGATGCAGGCTGCGCTCGACTCCGGGCACGGTGATGCCCTCGCTGTGATGCGAGACGTTCGCCTCGATCGAGGCCTCGTGCTCGCCGGCGCACCACGCGGGGCAGGGCGACGGAAGCGGAAGGAGGCGAGGGGACTCGGACGTGCTCATGCGGGTCTTCTCCGTGCGGCGCGGGCGGGTGCACTGCTGACAATACGAGGCCGGCGACCTCGGATGCGGGGAGCAGGACCACCCATTCGGGTGGTTCGTTTCGTGGCGAGACGCCGCGGCACTGCGCTCAGGGGAGTTCGGAGGGGGGAGCGATCCGCTGGGCGTAGCGGATCAGCGAGATCGAGCGCGAGGAGCGCCAGCCCGAACGGATGAGGGCCATCGTGTATCCCTCCGCTCGCAGCTGAAGGGCCGTCTCGGGGGTGAGGAGGGTCTTCCGCGGGACCTTGGTCCACTTCAGCGAGGTCCCGTACAGGTGCGTGATGCGCGGAGCGCGCGCTTCGAGGGTGTGGCGAGGGCGTGGCATGGAACTCCCCGAAAAGTCGGCGACGGGAGTCGCGGTCACGATCGACGACATGCGATCACCGGTGAGAGTACACCATGCATACATGGTACGCCCCCGCGTGACGGCGCCGGGCTGCCACCTCCGTCGGCCCCGTGATCGGTCAGCCGCGCGTGCTGGCCGCCAGGCGCTCGGCGGCCTCCGACAGCACCTCGACGCGCTTGCACGCCGCGAAGCGCACGAGGGTGGCGTAGCGGTGTCGATGGGCCGGGGAGACGAAGGCGGTGAGGGGGATGCCGACGACCCCGGCGCGTGCCGGGAGCTCGCGGCAGAACGTGTCCGCGTCCACGGCGCCGAGCGGGGCGGCATCCACCACCGTGAAGTACGAACCCCCCGGCGTCGACACGTCGAATCCCGCGGCGCGAAGGCCGGTGCCGAGCACCTTCGCCTTGGCCGCCATGGTCGCCGCGACGGAGGAGAAGAAAGCATCGGGCAGGCGCAGGCCCGCGGCGATCGCGGGTTGGAACGGCGAGCCGCCGACGTAGGTGAGGAACTGCTTGACGGCGAGGACAGCGGTGACGAGCTCGGCGGGACCCGTGACCCAGCCCGTCTTCCATCCGGTGAGCGAGAACGTCTTGCCGGCCGACGAGATCGAGAGCGTGCGCTCGGCCGCGCCGGGGAGCGTGGCGATCGGCACGTGAGGCCCCTCGAAGACGAGGTGTTCGTAGACCTCGTCGGTGACGATCAGCGCGTCGTGCTGGTGCGCCAGACGTACGACTTCGTCCAGGACCTCACGGGCGAAGACCGTGCCGGTGGGGTTGTGCGGGTCGTTCACGAGGATGACGCGTGTCCGGTCGGTGACCGCGGATGCCAGGTCTTCCAGGTCGGGTTGGAAGTCGGGCCAGCGCAGCGGGACGCCCACGAGCCGTGCCCCGGCCAGGGCGACGCTCGCCGCGTAGGAGTCGTAGTACGGCTCGAACACGACGACCTCGTCATCCGGACCGTCGATGAGGGCGAGCAGCGTCGAGGCCAGCGCCTCCGTCGCCCCCACCGTCACCAGCACCTCGCGGGCGGGATCGAGCTCGAGGCCGTAGAAGCGTTTCTGATGATCGGCGACGGCGGTGAGCAGCTCGGGGAAGCCGCGCCCCGGGGCGTACTGGTTGACGCCGTCGGCGATCGCGCGCTGCGCCGCTTCCAGGACGACCTCGGGCCCGTCCTCGTCGGGAAAGCCCTGGCCGAGGTTGATGGCACCGGTCGAGGTCGCGAGGGCCGTCATCTCGGCGAAGATGGTGGGGACGGCTCGGCCGTCGGCGGCGAGGAGACCGGCTCCTCGGGCGGTGCGCTGCCAGGCGCCGGGGATGGTGTTCATCGGGGAAGTGCCTTCGAGAGGATGCGTGGGCCGCAGGGCCGGGAGATTCTCACCGTAGGCCATCGGCCGTGCGGGACGTCGGTACCCGACCCATAGAGGCGACTCACCCGCGTCATAGGCGGCACACAGCATCGGGGGTCATCGTTGAAGCGCCTGGAAGAAGGAGCATCACATGAGCGACAACACGGACAACCGTCCCGAAGGTAACGACATCAGCCGGAACAGCGACGCGGCCGCCCCGAACACCGCCCCCGCATCGTCGAACACCGACCACAGCGCCGCAGGGAACGCGAGCGACGCCGCCGCGCCCACCGGCGCCATTCCGCCGATCCCCACGCGTTCCCCCGCCGCCGCCGCGGCCGCATGGCCGCCGCCCGCCCACACGGCCCCCGCCGGCGCCGCGCACCCCGGTGCCGGCCACGACGGAGCCATCCGCCCGCAGGAGTACGCGGCCGCCCCCTCGGGAGCGACCGGCCCCACCGGACACGCGTTCGGCCCGGCCGCCGGCGGACACGACCCCCGCGGTCAGCACCCCACGCTGCCCCTGGCCGAGTCGGGTACCCCCGCGCAGCCGCGGAAGAAGAGCAACGCCCCCCGCGTCGCGGCCCTTCTCGTCGCTGCCGCCCTCGTCGGCGGCGGAGCCGGCCTGGGCGGCACCTACGCCGGACTCTCGCTCTGGGGCGGCTCCAACTCCGCCGCCGTCGCGGGACCCACCGCGGTCACGGTCAACAACCCCGAGGACGTCAACAACACCACGGCCGTCGCCGCGAAGGTCGTGCCGAGCGTCGTGACGATCCAGGCCATGCAGGGCCAGACCGGCGACACCGGCTCGGGCGTCATCCTGAGCAAGGACGGCTACATCCTCACCAACAACCACGTCGTCACCATCGGCGGCAAGTCCGCCGACCCGACGGTGTCGGTCACGACCTCGGACGGACGCGTGTTCTCGGCGAAGATCGTCGGCACCGACCCCACGTACGACCTCGCGGTCATCAAGGTCGACGACGCCTCGAACCTCACCCCGATCGAATGGGCCGACTCGTCGAAGCTCAACGTCGGCGACAACGTCTCGGCCGTCGGTGCGCCGCTCGACCTGCCCAACACGGTCACGACCGGTATCGTCAGCGCGCTGAACCGCTCGATCCTCGTCGCCTCGTCGGCCGCTCCGAAGGACGGCACGGAGTCCGAGGACGGCTCCGGCTCCGGCGGCAACGAGAACCCGTTCTTCTTCGACTTCGGCGAGGGTCAGCAGGGCCAGCAGCAGCAGGCGACGGACTCGATCAAGATCGCCGTCATCCAGACGGATGCCGCGATCAACCCCGGGAACTCCGGTGGCGCGCTCGTCGACGACGAGGGCAAGCTCATCGGCATCAACGTCGCGATCGCCAGCGCCGGCGGATCCTCTTCGGGCGGCCAGTCGGGCAACATCGGCGTCGGTTTCGCGATCCCCTCCGACGTGGCCAAGCGCATCTCGCAGGAGATCATCGACAACGGCTCCGCCACGCACGGCCTCCTCGGCGCGAACGTCCAGGATGCCGCGAGCATCCAGGGCGCGACCACGACCGGCGCGTACGTCGCGGTCGCGGTCGACGGCGGCGCCGCTCAGGCCGCGGGTCTCGAGAAGGGCGACGTCATCACGAAGTTCAACGGCATCCCCGTCACGAACTCCGCCGACCTGACCGCCCAGGTCCGCGCGCTCGCCGCCGGGTCCAAGGCCGAGGTCACCTACACCCGCAACGGTCAGGAGAAGACCGCCGAGGTCACCCTCGGGAAGATGCCGACCAGCTGACGCTCCGACGTCGGACGCCACCCCGCGATAGGCTCGCGGGGTGGCGTCTTTCTCGTTCGGGGCGGGAAATGCGCGAAAACTCCGCCGTATTCCGCTCTACGTCGCGGGACGGCTGCTGACCGCCCTCGTGCCGCGCACGCGCGACCGGTGGGTGTTCGGATGCGCGGTCGGCGTGACCGACGGAGCACTCGCGCTCTGGCGCGAGGCCGAGGCCCACGGCGAGCGGGCGACCTGGCTCGTCGCCGACGCGGACCAGTCGCGCGAGGCCGAGCGTCTCGGCATCCCGTGGATCGAGAAGGACTCCCTGCGGGGGCTGTGGGCGACGGCGCGGGCTCGCGTGATCGTCGTCACGCACGGGTTTGGAGACGTCCAGCGCTACGCCCTGACCGGCGCCTTCATCGTGCAGCTCTGGCACGGCATCCCGGTCAAGCGCATCGGCCTCGACTCCGCCGAGACGACGCGGGCCGGATCGCGGCTCGCGCGGCGCGTGCTCGCGGTGTCGTATCGGCGGACGACCCGGCAGATCTCGCTGCTGCCCGCGGCATCCCATCTCGTCCGCGGTCGATTGGAGACCGCGTTCGCCCTGCCGGACGCGCGCCTGCCGGTGACGGGCGAACCACGCGTCGACGTGCTCTCCCGCGGTTCCGCGGCGGAGCGGCGCTCCGCGGCGCGCGACGCGATCGAGCGGACGCTGGGTCGTTCACTGGGGGACACCCGCGTCGTTCTGTACGCCCCCACCTGGCGGGACGGGGAGGCGGATCCCGCCGTTCCCGACGCGGGGGAGTGGGATGCCATCGCCACGGCTCTCGACCGCCTCGGCGCCACGCTGCTCGTGCGCTCGCACCCGCTCGGCGACGGCGTCTACGCGCCGCCCGTTCCGACCGACCGTGTCGCCGCCCTGGGCAGCGATCGCGTCAACGACGTGACCCCGCTCTTGTCGGGTGTCGACGTGCTCATCACCGACTTCTCCTCGCTCGCCTTCGACGCGTCCCTCGTCCCGCTGCCGGTGCTGTTCTTCGCTCCGGACCTCGAGGCGTACACCGCGCGGCGGGGACTGTACGGAACCTACGCCGATGTCGCCGGCCCCGACCCCGCGCGATCCTGGGGTGACGTGCTCGAGCGGCTGGGCGGCATCCTGAACGATCCGTCCGAGGCGATCGACGCCTCCCGCCGTCGCAGCGCCGCGGTGCACGCGCACCGCGACGGCCGCAACACCGAGCGGGTCTACCGCGAGATCCGGCGGCGCCTCGGCCGCGCGGAAAACACCGACACCCGTGAGGGCGAGAGAAGGGCAGCGCGATGACCGACGCACGCTTCGTCGACGACGGCGGCACCGCGGTGCTCGAGATCAGCGGAACGGGACCACGACCGGCATCCGTCACCCTGATCGGACGGCGCGCCCGCGTGAGCGCGCGTCTGCACGGACGAGGACGCACCTGGCGGGCCGAGGTGCCTCTGCGCGCCGCCCGCTGGGGCGGACCGGAGCTGCCCCTGCCGACGGGGGAGTACCGCCTGACGATCGATGCGGGGGAGGCGACGGATGCCGCGGCGCCCCGCGCCCCGATCCCTCTCGCCGTTCTTCCGGGACTGCGTGCCGCGTGGACGGGATCGACGCTGCGCGTGGGGCCGCCGGTCGACCCCTCCTCCGAATCCCGCGAGGTGCAGACCGCGCTCGAGAAGGAGTATGCCGCGCACCGCGCCCCGCTCGAGAACGCGGTGTTCTTCGAGAGCTTCTACGGGCGCAATGCGAGCTGCAACCCCCTCGCCATCGACCGCGAGCTCTCTCGTGTCGCTCCGTCCGTGACCCGGTACTGGAGTGTCGTCGATCTGTCCGTGCAGGTGCCACCGGGAGCCGTGGCGGTCGTGGAGGGGAGCCCCGAGTGGTGGCGCGCCCGCAGCGCCGCGCGGCTGCTCGTCGTCAACGACTGGCTGCGCCGCCGATTCGTCCGCCGCCGTGGTCAGACGGTGCTGCAGACGTGGCACGGGACACCGCTCAAGCGCCTCGCGTTGCACCGCCCGGGTTTCGACCCGCGGCGTGCCGTGGCGGTGGTGCGCGAGGCGCGGCGATGGGACGTCCTGCTCGCCCAGAACCCGTACGCCGCCCGCGTGCTGACGAAGGCGTACGCGTTCCTGCGTCGACCGGTGTGGATCGAGGGCTACCCCCGTAACGACGTCCTGCAGGCCGACGACGGCCGGGCGACCCGTCGCGCCCTGGGGATCGACGCCGCGGAGAGGGTGCTGCTGTACGCCCCGACCTGGCGCGACGACCGCGAGGCGATCGTCGATTTCCTCGACCCGACCGCGCTGGCGCGAGCGACCGACTCCGTGGTGCTCGTCCGCGGGCACTCGCGCACCCTGCTCCCGGGCGAGGACGCGCGCGGCCCGCGCGTGATCGACGTGACGGGGTATCCCGACACCGCGCGCCTGCTCGCCGCCGCGGATGCGCTCATCACCGACTACTCGTCGGTCATGTTCGACTTCAGCATCACGGGCAAGCCGATGTACTTCCTCGTGCCCGACCTCGAGCACTACCGCGGCGCGATGCGCGGGTTCTACGTCGATCTGCTCGACGCGGCCCCCGGTCCCGTCGTGCGCACCCAGGTCGACCTGACCCGCGCGATCGACGAGGTCGATCCGTCGATCTTCCGCGAACGCTACGAGCGGTGGCAGCGGGTCTTCAACGCCCGGGAGGACGGACGGGCCGCCGAGCGGGTGGTCGCCCGGATCCTGGACCGGGGCTTCGTCGACCGCTAGGGAAGCGGGGTGTTGCGCCCGTCCAGGCGCGACGTGTCGACGGTGTCGCGCGCGCCGCGCGCCACGCCCCACAGGAACCCCGCGCCCCACGACAGGTGCATCGAGGGAAGGACCGCGGCGGTCCAGGCACGGTCGCGCCACCCGCGGCCGCCGCCGCGACCGAGGGCGACGACGGCGACCAGCGCCGCGTACGCGAGGACGGGGAGATGGACGAGGGATGCCGCGGTCGAACGGCGTCCGGCCCTGCGCCGCCCTGTCCGCCGCAGACCCGTGAGAGCCGAGAGGGCGACGGCGCCGACGAGCGCGGGGGGCGCGAAGAAGCGCAGGGAGTTGCGGCGTCCGTATCGTCGGACGAGTTCGCCGCGCCACGCCCCGGTCGCGCGGAACTGGCGCACCAGGCGCGACCAGCTCTCGCGGGGCCAGTAGACGACCGACAGGGCCGGATCGAACCAGACGCGGTAGCCGGCGCGTCGCAGTCGCAGGTTGAGCTCCCAGTCCTCGCCGCGGCGGATCGAGGGATCGAACCCGCCGACCTCGTCGAGGGCTGCGCGACGCATGACGCCGAGGTACGCCGATTCCGCCGGACCCTCGACCGCGCCGCCGTGGTACGCGCCGCCGCCGAGCCCGACGCGCGAGTTGTACGCGCGCGCGACGGCCCGCTGGAACGGCGAGCGCCCGTCGGCTCGCATCACCCCGCCCACGTTCGCGGCTCGGGTGCGGGCGAGGGTCGTCAACGCCCGCCGGGCGTAGCCGGGGGAGAGCTCGGAGTGGGCGTCGACCCGGGCGACGGTCGGGAAGCGGCTCGCGGCGAGGGCGAGGTTCAGACCCACCGGGATGTCGGCATCCGGGTTGTCCACGAGGACGATCCGCTCGTCCGCGGCGGCCAGCTCTCGCGCGATCGCGGTCGTCCCGTCGCTGGAGGGACCGAGCGCGAGCACGATCTCCACCGGCCCCGGTACGTCCTGGGCGAGGGTCGACGCGACGGCGCGACGCAGGTATCGCTCCTCGTTCAGCACGGGCATGATGAAGCTCACGCCGGCGTCGTCGGGGGGAACGGGCGCGTCTCTTCCGCCGGGGGTCGGGAGCAGCATCCCTCGATCCTTTCACGCCGCACCTGGCCGGTACCCTGGAACGATGCCCCTCGTCCGTGACGCCCGACTCGCCGTCGGTCTGCTGCGGAAGGCCGTCGCCACCCGCTCCGCGCGGCGTGATCTGCACCGTGCCCTGGCCGAACGGGGGCCCCTCCCCGAGCGGGCGTTCCGCATCGCGGTGTACTTCGCCGACGGGGCCGTGAACATGTACCAGATGCGGCAGTGGTACGCGCCGCTGCGCACGCTCGCCGAGAGGTGGCCGGTCGTCGTGATCAGCCGCACGATCCGCGGCGCCGACGCGCTTCTGAAGGACGGGGAGCTGCCGGTGGCCTTCGCGCCCACCGTGCGCGACGTGGAGCAGGTGCTCGCCGAGCAGGACATCCGTCTCGTGTTCTACGTGAACCAGAACACCCGCAACTTCCAGATGTTCCGCTACGGCCGGCGGTGGCACGTGTTCATCAACCACGGCGAGTCCGACAAGATGTACATGACCACCAACCAGTTCACGGCGTACGACTACGCCTTCGTCTCCGGAGACGCCGCCCGCGCCCGGCTCGGCCGGGTGCTGTGGGACTACGACCTCGACCGGCGGACGTTCTCGATCGGCCGTCCGCAGGCCGATCATGCCGCCGGTGAGCCGCCGTACCCCGCCGATGAGCGGACGGTCGTCCTGTACGCGCCGACGTGGGAGGGCGACCGCCCCTCGGCCCACTACGGCTCGATCCGGACGCACGGCGAGGCGCTCGTGTCGGCGCTCCTCGCGACGGGGCGCCATCGTGTCGTCTACCGCCCGCACCCGCGCTCGGGAGTGGTCGATCCCGAGTACGGCGCGGCGAACGCGCGGATCATCGCGGCTCTCGCCGCAGCGAACCGCGCCGACCCGTCGGCGCACCACGTCCACGACACCTCGGCAACGCTCGGCTGGCAACTGCGGTCCGCCGATCTCGCGGTGCTCGACATCTCGGCGATGGTCTACGACCGCCTCGCCTTCGCGGCGCCGCTGCTGATCACCCGCCCGAGCGACCCCGAGGCCGAGGTCGACGAGACCGGCTACCTCTCGGCGTGCGAGTGGTTGGATGCCGAATCCGCGAGCCGAATCGTGGGCGAGGCCGATCGCGTGCTCGGGGACCCCGAAGCCGTCGAGCGCCTCGGCCACTGGGTGCGTCATTACTTCGGGGACACGGCCCCCGGCGCGTCGACCGCGCGCTTCCACGCCGCCGTCGAGGAGCTCATGGACCGGTGGGAGAGGTGGCACGCCCGTGCGGGCGGTCCCTCGGCTTAATCGGGGGGAGTGAGGCGTCCGATCGCCGCGAGCGGGATGCCGAGCCAGTCGGGCCGGTTGCGCGTCTCGTAGATCGCTTCATAGACGGCCTTGTCGAGCTCGAACGCCGCGAGCAGATCGCCCCCGCCGGGGATGGTGCCGCCCGTGGTCGCGGCGTAGCCGTCGAGGAACGCCTCCTGCGCGGCGATGACCCAGGCGCGCACGACGGCGCCGTCGTCCTCCGCGATCGCGCCGGAGACGTAGTCGAACGAGCGCAGCATGCCCGCGACGTCGCGGACCGCGAGGTCGGGGAGCACGCGCTCCTCCATCGGACGGAGGGGCTCGCCTTCGAAGTCGAGCAGCACCCAGCCGTTGCTCGGCGTGTACAGCACTTGTCCGAGGTGCAGATCGCCGTGGACGCGCTGCAGGACGGGCCACGCGTTCGCCGCCGCCCGGGCGTACACCTCGCGGATGCGGTCCGCGTGAGGTGCGATGGCGGGCACCTCGTTCACGGCGATGGCGAGACGACGGTTCCACGCCCCCACGACCGCGGCACGGTCCGTTTCCTGCGCCTCCCGCGTGGGGAAGGCCGCGGCGAGGGCGACGTGCATGCGGGCGACGGCCTCGCCGAGGGCGCGGGCCGGCTCGCGGAAGTCCTGGTTCGCGCCGGCGGCGTCGAGCGCCACCCGCCACGCGTCCTCGACCCCCTCGAAGAACTGCTGCGCGAAGGCGAGCGACCCCACGATCGGCGCACCCTCGGGTGAGGTCCACGCTCCGCGCACCTCTCCGATCGCCGCCGGGACGAAGGTCGCTCCGGCCGCCGCCAGGGCGGTCGGCAGCTCGACGTCGGGGTTGACCCCGCCGTTGACCTGGCGGAACAGCTTGCAGATGACCGGGACGCCGTCCCCCTCGGGGCGGAAGATGATCGACGTGTTGGACTGCTCTCCGCTCAGCACCCGCGCGGTCGCACGCGCGGCCGGGGCGCCGATCTGCGGCGACGGGAGGGTGCGCGCGGTGAGATCGGGATCGTCCGACAGCTCCGTGCCCGGGACGGTCACCGCGCGGTACAGCAGGTCCGTGAACGCGTCGTCGGTGGTGGCATCCGCCCACACGGTGTCCTCGGACGCGGCTCCGATGAGGCTTCCCGGCAGGACGCTCCCCGCCGGTCGCCGCACCACCGGAACCTGATAGATGATGGCCGGTTCGGCCGCGTCGTCGCGCACGAGCACGAGGTGCGTCTGCGGTGCGGCCACCTCCCACGTCGCGACCACGCTCAACCGCGGGTCGCGTCCTTTGGTGCCGTACCAGCGTTGTCGCGGCATCCAGACCGCGAGGAGATCGAGGAGGTCGCCCATGCCGCGAGAGTAGTCCGGCGAAGCGATCGCCGCGCGGGTCTTGCGCCCGGGGTCCGTGGGATGAGAAGGACTCAGGATGCCGTGCCGTCGGCGTCGCCGTCCTCGTCGGGCGCGGTCCTCCGACGGGGCGGAAGCGCCTTCCGCGCGATCGAGCCCGTTCGGCGTCCCGCTCCGCCCACGGCGCCGGCGATCGCGTCACCGACGCGCTTGACCCCGTGGACGGCCGCGTGCTCGAGGCGTTCCGCTCCCGGACGCGGTTCGAGATCGGCGGGCAGGGCCGACGGGGGAGGGCCGAACGCGCGGCGCGAGTTGACGAGTACTCGCCGGCCGAGGATGTGGTTACCGGCCCCTCCCACGACCGCGCCCACACCGAACGGCAGGGCCTTACCGAGCCACGAGGCGCCGCCGCGCGCGGCGAACTGCCGTGCGAAGGTCGTCTTCAGGCGGTCGACGAGCGGACCGACAGCGGCGCGGGGGAGCGTCTTGGTGACGAGATCGCCCCAGTACGTGGAGCGGCTCGCACCGCGTCCCGCCGCCTGCGAAGCGAGCTGCGCGACGAGGTCGGTGCCCTCCTTGCCCAGCATGAGCGTGAGGACGAGGGCTCGCGCCCGGTCCGGATCATCGATCGCGACGCCGTGCACCTCGGCGACCGACTGCGCGTACAGAGCGGTCGCTTCGAGGAACCCGACGGTCTCGACGCCGCTGAGGGCCAGCGTGACCCCGGTCGTGATCCCCGGGACGACCGCCGTCGCTCCCACCGCCGCGCCGCCGGTCGTCACCGCGGTGAGATAGCGGCGCTCGAGGATCCGCAGGATCTCCGGGGTGTCGGCATCTCGGTGCCGCAACCGGATGCTCCGCAGATGCGCGAGCACGACGGGGCGCTGCACCGCGAGGGCGCGATCGAGCAGCCGGATGAACGCGGGATGCTCTTCGGATCCGACCGGGGGCAAGCCGCCCTTCCACGGGGCGTCGTCGGACAGGGAGTGGATGCGATGCACCTTCTCAGCAGCCATGTCGCCATCCTCTCCCGACATCGGCGGGCGCACTGATGTCTTGACGCGCGTCGCAGGATCCTCCTCGGGGCATCGCCGCATGAGATCCCCTCGGAGGATCAGACGAAGAGGTTCGCCCGCTCCAGGTCTTCGGCGAAGTCGACCTCGACCGCGTACAGGTCGGAGATGTCGAGCGGTTCCACGCGCAGTCCGTCGTGGGCGATGGCCAGTTCGATGCCGCGCTCGAAGTAGTCCTGGTCGCCCACGCGCTGCAGCTGACGCATCAGCGCCTTCTTGTCGCGCGACGAGATGTAGTTGATGCCGACGGCTTCGCCGACGCCGTCGACGACGACCTTGGAGAGCTCGTCCACGAAGCCCTCGGCATCGACGGTGTACTTGACCTCTTCGTCACCGACGCTCGCGGTGTCGACCGTCACGAAGGAACGGTCCTCGTCGATGAGTCCGGCGGCACGACCCAGCACGCGCGGGTCGAAGACCACGTCGCCGTTCATCCAGAGCACTCCGGAGCGCCCGGTCTTGGTGAGGGCGCGGAGGAGGCTCTTCGAGGTGTTGGTCTGGTCGTACCGATCGTTGTAGACGTAGTCGGCCTCGGGGAACGCATCGACGATCGTCTCGGCACGGTAGCCGACCACCGCGGTGATGCGCGCCGCGCGACCGAATGCGGCACGGATGTTGTCGTGCTGCTGCTGCATGATGCTGCGGCCGTCGGCGAGCGGTGTGAGGGGTTTGGGCAAGCTGCGGCCGAGCCGCGAGCCCATGCCCGCGGCGAGAATCACGATCTGAACAGTCAAGGCTGGCTCCTGGGGGGATGAGTCGTCATGTCCGGTTCACCGGAATGTCACGCCTTTGTGTCCTCTCGATGGTAGCGAGGGCATGTCGGAAATGGCATGATCCGCTCGACTCGTTGTGGTTTCGTGATCGGCTACACCATGTTGCGTCTCTTCGCCGCGCGTACGGCGGTGTCGGAGGGGCTTGCTAGTTTGGAGTGATGACAGCGTCGCTGCCGCAGCCCCAAGAATCGTCCTCCCCCCGGTCGGACGGCGATGCGGTGAGCGCCGATTCCTCGCCCGAAACGCCTCCGACGCCGAAGCCGCGCACCCCTCGTGCGCCGCGCGCGACGACTCCGCGGGCTCCCCGTGCCTCGACCGCACGCACGCCTCGCAAGCCCGCCGCCACGCCCGACACGCCGGAGACGGCCGAAACCAGTAGTGGGTCAGCGGCACCGCGCCCGACGAAGAAGCCCGCGGCCAAGAAGCCGGCTGCTCCGCGCAAGCCCGCCGCTCCGCGCAAGCCCGCGGCGCCGCGGAAGCCCGCGGCATCCCGTCCGTCCCCGGCCGCCGCAGCTCCCGAAGCCGCCCCCGCTCCCACCGTTCCCGACGACATCATCGTCCCGCCCCGGCCTCCGCTGCCCGGCGGCGCCGCTGCGCCCGCTCCGGCGGAGTCCGCCGCCGAGCCGTCGCCGGAGCGTGACGACTCGATCGACGACTCCTCCCGCGGCGCCGTCGTCGACGAGCCGTCCGCGGATGCGACTCCGGATGCCGACGCGCTCGGCGCGGTCGCGGAGCCCGCCGTCGCGGACTCCGAGACAGAAGAGGGAGACGCGCAGAGTGCGCAGCCGATCGAGGATCCCACCCCGGCGGATGCCGCGGTCGAAGAGCCTCTCGTCGAGACGGCCGCTCCGTCCGCGACGGCTGACGATGAGTCCGACGACGGGGCGGAGCTTCTTCCCGCCGGTGATGCCGCCGACAACACGATGATCGTGGCGGATGCCGCTGAGGACGCTCCGCCGAGCGACGGCGGGGACGACCTCGACGCCCCTGCCGTCGACGACCCTGCGCCCGCGGATGCAGCCGTCCACGGCGATGCGTCGGTGGACGTCACCGAGGCCGAGGACGCGCCCGTCGAGAGTGACGCCCCGCACGACGATCCGGAGCTCGCGGACGCGCCCCGTGAGGACGACGACTCGGACGACGACAGCGCGCCGGCGAACGCGCCGGTCGAGGACCCGACGCCCGCCGACGCGGCGGTCGAGGAGCCCCCGGTCGACGTCTCGACCGACACGTCGGCCGATGCCCCGACCGAGACGAGCGCCGCGACGACCGCGGGAGCCGCCATCGGGGCCGCGGCGATCGAGACGTCGACGTCGACGGATGCCGATGAAGCGACCCCCGCTCTGACCCTGCGCAACGTGACGAAGACCTTCGGCGAACTGCGCGCCGTCGACGGCATCGACCTCACCATCCCCGCCGGATCCTTCTACGGTCTCGTCGGTCCCAACGGTGCGGGCAAGACCACCACCCTGTCGATCATCGCGGGGCTCCTCCGTGCAGACCGAGGGACCGTCTCGATCAACGGCGTGGACGCCGGCAAGAACGCCCGCGCCGCGAAGAAGATGATCGGCGTGCTCCCGGATCGGCTGCGGACCTTCGACCGCCTGACCGGCCGGCAGCTGCTGTCGTACTACGGTGCCCTGCGCGGTCTCCCCGCCGCCCTCGTCGAGAGTCGCTCCGCCGACCTCGCGCGCGCTTTCGACCTCGTGGACGCGCTCGCGCGTCCCGTGTCGGACTACTCCGCCGGTATGACGAAGAAGGTCATGCTCGCCGGTGCCATGATCCACTCCCCGCGGTTGCTCGTCCTCGACGAGCCGTTCGAGGCCGTCGACCCGGTTTCGAGCGCGGTGATCCTGGACATCCTCGGTGCGTACGTCTCGCACGGGGGAACGGTCATCCTGTCGAGCCACGGAATGGAACTCGTCGAGCGCGTGTGCTCGCGCGTCGCGGTCATCGTGTCGGGCCAGGTGCTCGCCGAGGGGACGGTCGACGAGGTACGCGGCGAAGCGAGCCTCGAGCAGCGCTTCCTGGAACTCGCGGGCGGTCTCGGCGACGTGGAGGGCCTGGAGTGGTTGCACACGTTCTCCGGCTGAGGCTGGCCATGATGCTCGGCGCCCTGCGCGGCGACCGGGACGATGTTCTCCGCCGAGTGGTCGGACTCGTCGTGCTCATCGCCGGAACGATCTTCGCGGCGGTCAATGCGAGCGGTCTCGGTGAGGTCGATCGCCTCACGGCGGGCATCGTCACGGTGCTGGCCGGCTCGGCGATCACGCTCGGCTTCGCGGTCGGCCCGCCGGTGACGGCCTCCGTCGACCCGCTCGACCCGCGCCGCTTCGCCGTGGTCGGACCGGAACCGCGCCCGCTCGCCGGTGCGCTGCTCCTCGCGGGGTTCCTCAGCGTTCCCGTGCTCGCGGTCCTGGTGCTCGCGATCAGCGTCGCGATCGCCTGGAGCGAGCAGGGGGCGAGCGCGTTCGCGACCATCGCGTCGATCATCCTCGGCATCACGACCTGCGTGCTCCTGGCTCGCGTGAGCATGGCCCTGGGCGCCCTGGTCAAGAGGCCGCGGCAATCCCGGGAGCTCGCCGGGGTGTACCTCGTCGCGGTGCTGGTCGTGGTGGTGCCGGTGGCGGTGTTCCTGGGCTCCCTCGAGTGGCGGGGCAGCGTGCCCACGCAGCTGGTGTCCGCCGCCGAGGTGCTCGCGTGGACGCCGGTCGGTGCGGCGTGGGGGATCGCCCTCGCGCCGACGCCGGGCGCCGCGGTCGGCAGCGCCGTCGTCGCCGTCGCCACGGTGGCGATCCTCGCGGCGGTGTGGTTCGTGCTCGTGCGGATCCTGTTGACGACCACTCCGCGCCCCGTCGCCGTACGCGAGCGCGGCGGTCTGGGGTGGTTCGCCCTGCTTCCCGGGACGCCCGGAGGCGCCGTCGCCGCCCGCAGCCTGTCGTACTGGCTCCGCGATCGCCGCTACCTCGTGAACATCGTGGTCGTCCCGATCGCCGCGGTGCTGTCGATGATCCCCCTCGTCGTGGCCGGTGTCCCGATCGAGGTCGCGGCCCTGTTGCCCGTCCCGATCATGGCGCTCTTCTTCGGCTGGCTGCCGCACAACGATCTCGCGTACGACTCGACCGCGCTGTGGATGCACATCGCGAGCGGAGTACGGGGGCTGTCCGACCGCATCGGGCGCCTCGTTCCCGTCCTCCTGATCGGTCTTCCGATCCTGGCCGTCTCGATTCCGCTCGCGATCGTCGCGCACGGGCGGTGGGCGTTCCTGCCCGCCCTGATCGGTGTCTGCGCCGCGCTGTTCCTCTCCGGGCTCGGCCTGTCCAGCATCTCCTCGGTCGTCGCGCCCTACGCCGTCTCGCGCCCGGGAGACAGCCCGTTCCAGCAGCCGCAGCGCTCCGGTTCCGGCGGCGTCCTCGCCCAGGGGCTCGTGATGCTGGGATCGCTGCTGGCCGCGTCGCCCGCGCTGTGGTTCGCGGGTCGTGCTCTGGCATCCGACACCCAAGACGCGGTCGTGGCGCTCTGGGTCGGTCTGGTGGCAGGCGTCCTCGTGCTCGTCGTCGGAGTCGTCGTCGGCGCGCTGCTTTTCGAGCGGCGCGGAACGCGCCTGATGGAGTTCGCCGAGGCGACCTGAGCGTCGTCTCTCGCGCCGAACCGGTCCGCCGGCTGCGCGCCGCGGCTACACTGGCACACCATGAGCACGCCTCTCGACAGTCCTGACAGCGGGGGTCTTGCGACCCTGGATCGTGAGCTCGAGGAGCTCATCCGCGAAGAGAACATCGAGCCGGGTGACCACGAGCGCTTCTCGCATTACGTCAAGAAGGACAAGATCCTCGAGTCGGCCCTGACCGGCAAGCCCGTGCGCGCCCTGTGCGGCAAGAAGTGGACGCCGGGCCGCGACCCCGAGAAGTTCCCCGTCTGCCCCCAGTGCAAAGAGATCTACGAGTCCCTGACGAAGTAGGTTTCCGCGCGGTTCAGCGCGCGGGCGCGGCCTCGCGGTACTCCGTCGCCAACGCCGGATCGGCCTTGCTGAGCGCGAGAGCGCGGACCGGCAGCTCTTCGCGGACCCGCGCGTGGTGGGCGCGCGCGGCCTCGACGCCGGCCGGGCCCAGGGCCGCGGCATCCGCTTCCCCCTCCACCATCAGCGTCGACTGGAGAGCGCGGGCGTCGGGGTGCTCGGCGGCGGTCGACAGTTCTTCGAAGCCGTCGCTCACGATGATCAGCTCCGACGTCGCCGTGCCCTGCTCGAGGGTGCGGAACGCGGCCTTGCGGCCCCCGTGCGACGCCTTCTGCGCGGACGCCTTGGCCACGGCGACCCACGAACCGTCCGTGGCCTCGCGGGCGACGAGCTTGAAGACCAAGCCGGCGGTGGGCACACCCGAACCGGTCGAGACCGAGGTTCCGACGCCGTACGCGTCGACGGGGGATGCCGCCAGGGCGGCGAGAGCGTATTCGTCGAGGTCGCTCGTGACCGTGATGCGGGTCTTCGTGGCACCGAGCTCGTCGAGCAGGGCACGCACCTCGCCGGCGACGATCGGCAGATCGCCCGAGTCGATGCGGACGCCGCCGAGCTCGGGGCCGGCGACACGGACGGCGGTGCGGACGCCCTCGGCGATGTCGTAGGTGTCGATGAGAAGGGTGGTCCCGCTACCGAGGGCGTCGATCTGGGACCGGAACGCCTCTTCCTCGCTGTCGTGGAGCAGCGTCCAGGCGTGCGCCGCGGTCCCCATCGTGGGGACGCCCCAGCGGCGTCCGGCTTCGAGGTTGCTCGTCGCCGAGAACCCGGCGACGTACGCGGCGCGTGCGGCGGCGACCGCGGCGCCCTCGCTCGCACGACGCGAGCCCATCTCCGCGAGGGGCCGGTCGCCCGCGGCGACGCTCATGCGCGCGGCGGCGGTGGCGACGGCCGAGTCGTAGTTCAGGATGCTCAACGCGAGCGTCTCGAGCACGACCGCGTCGGCGAAGGTGCCCTCGATGGTCAGCAGCGGCGAGCCCGGGAAGTAGACCTCGCCCTCGCGGTACCCGGTGACCGAGCCGGTGAAGCGGTAGTCGGCGAGGTGGTCGAGGGTGATGGCATCCACGATCCGGTTGTCGCGCAGGTAGCGCAGCTCGTCGTCGCCGAAGCGGAAGTCTCGGATGGCCTCGAGGAGTCGGCCCGTGCCCGCGACCACGCCGAAACGGCGTCCGCCCGAGAGCCGGCGCCCGAACACCTCGAACACGCAACGCCGTGCCGCGGTGCCGTCGCGGAGTGCCGCGTCGAGCATCGTGAGTTCGTAGCGGTCGGTGTGCAGGGCGGTGCTACGCGTCATGCCGCCAGCCTATTGCGGCCCCCGCGCCCGCGCCGCGCCCACGCCCCGCCGTGCGAAACTCCTGAGTTTCGGACCGCGACACCCCCGGATGCACGGCTATGCCGGCGCCGCCTCTGATTTCTCCGGAGTTCGGAACCCACCCACCGGAGACATGCCCGAACGACCCCGCCCGGTAGGCTGGACCCCTATGGATGACGCGCCGATCGGGATCTTCGACTCGGGAGTCGGCGGTCTCACCGTCGCCCGGGCCGTCTCCCAGCAGCTGCCGCGCGAATCGATCCTCTACATCGGCGACACGGCCCGCTCCCCGTACGGGCCCAAGCCCATCGCCGATGTGCGCCGCTACGCGCTCGAGGTCCTCGACACGCTGGTCGACCAGGGCGTCAAGATGCTCGTGATCGCGTGCAACACGGCATCCGCGGCGATGCTCCGCGACGCGCGCGAGCGCTACGACGTGCCCGTGGTCGAGGTGATCGGTCCCGCCGTCCGCACGGCGATGTCGACCACGCGCAACGGACGTATCGGCGTCATCGGCACGGTCGGCACGATCGGCTCGCGCGCCTACCAGGACATGCTCGAGGTCAACGAGCGCCTCACGGTGTTCGCGGAGGCCTGCCCGCGCTTCGTCGAGTTCGTCGAGGCCGGCGTCACCGACTCGCCCGAGGTGCTCGCGACCGCCGAGGAGTACCTCGCCCCGCTCCGCCATGCGGGCGTCGACACCCTCGTGCTCGGGTGCACGCATTACCCGTTCCTCGAGGGGGCCATCAGCTACGTGATGGGCCCCGACGTCAGCCTCGTGTCGAGCGACAGCGAGACCGCGAAAGACGTCTACCGTCAGCTCGTCTCGCGCGATCTTCTCGCGGGACCGGATGCCATCCCCGCACATCGCTACGAAGCCACCGGCTCGTCCGCCGACGATTTCGTGACCCTCGCCAACCGCCTCATGGGCCGTGAGGTGCGCGAGGTGCAGCTCGTGCAGACCGGCGCCATCGACCTGCCGCGCTGACCGCCCGGCATCCATTCGTCCGAGGAGGACCCATGACCCGTAAAGACGGTCGCACCACCGACCAGCTCCGTCCCGTGACCATCGAGCGCGGCTGGTCGGCGCACGCCGAGGGTTCCGCGCTCATCACGTTCGGCGGCACCAAGGTGCTCTGCACCGCGTCGTTCACGAACGGTGTGCCGCGCTGGCTCACCGGCAAGGGCAAGGGCTGGGTCACCGCCGAATACGCGATGCTCCCGCGCGCGACGAACAGCCGCAACGACCGCGAGAGCATCAAGGGCAAGGTCGGCGGGCGCACGCACGAGATCTCGCGCCTGATCGGTCGCGCTCTCCGCGCCGTGGTCGACACGAAAGCCCTCGGCGAGAACACCATCGTCATCGACTGCGACGTGCTGCAGGCCGACGGCGGCACGCGCACCGCGGCGATCACGGGCGCCTATGTGGCCCTGGCGGATGCCATCGCCTGGGGCCGCGAGAAGAAGTTCATCGCGCAGCGCTCCGAGGTGCTCATCGACTCGGTCTCGGCCGTCTCGGTCGGCATCATCGACGGCGAGCCGATGCTCGACCTCGCCTACGTCGAGGACGTGCGCGCCGAGACCGACATGAACGTGGTCGTCACCGGCCGTGGCCTGTTCGTCGAGGTACAGGGCACCGCCGAGGGGGCACCGTTCGACAAGGCTGAGCTCGACCGCCTGCTCGAACTGGGCGTGAACGGGTGCGCGGAGCTGCGCGGCATCCAGACCGCGGCTCTCGAGGGCTGAGATGGCCCGCGTCGTCCTGGCCACGCACAACGCGCACAAGGTCGAGGAGTTCCAGGCGATCGTCGCCGCCGTCCGTCCCGACCTCGAGGTCGTCGGCTACGACGGACCGGAGCCGGTCGAAGACGGCGTGACCTTCGCGGCCAACGCGCTGATCAAGGCCCGCGCCGCCGCGGCGCACACGGGCCTTCCGGCTCTGGCCGATGACTCGGGCGTGGCCGTCGACGTGCTGGGCGGCTCGCCCGGCGTCTTCTCCGCCTACTGGGCGGGTCACAAGAAGGACTCCGCGGCGAACCTCGACCTGCTGCTCGACCAGCTCTCCGATGTCGCGGACCCGCACCGCACGGCCCAGTTCGTCTCGGTCATCGCCCTCGTGCACCCGGACGGGCGCGAGGACACCGTCGAAGGCCGCTGGCCCGGTCGTCTCGCGACGGCACCCGGCGGGAGCGGGGGCTTCGGGTACGACCCGATCTTCATCCCGGAGGGTCAGACGCCGGGTGAGGAACGCACGGTCGGGCAGTGGTCGGCCGAGGAGAAGAACGCGGAATCACACCGCGCACGGGCGTTCCGTCATCTCGTGCCCCTTCTCCGGAAACTTTGAGCGTGTAGGAAGGGAGGCGTGAAGCCCCTCCCTTCGGTGTCGATCATCGTGCCCGCCTTCAACGAGGAGGCCGTGATCGCGCAGTGCCTCGACGCGATCGTGCGACAGACGATGCCGGCCCGCGAGGTCCTCGTCGTCGACAATCGCTCCACGGATGCGACGCGGACCGTCGTCGAGCGCTTCATCGCGGAACACCCGGATGCCGGCATCCGGCTCCTGCGCCAGGACGAGCGGCAGGGCCTGGTTCCGACGCGGAACCTCGGAATGGATGCCGCCGTCGGCGACGTCCTCGGACGCATCGATGCGGACACGGCGATCAAGCCCGACTGGGTCGCGCAGGTGTCGCGCGTGTTCGCTTCGGGGGACGTCGACGCGGCCTCGGGGCCGGTCGAGTACTACGACCTGCCGCTGCGGACGATCGGCCACCAGATCGACGACGCACTGCGCCGGCTGCAGGTGCGTCTGGCCGGCGACTTCGCGTTCCTCTTCGGCAGCAACATGGCCGTGCGGGCCGACGCGTGGCGCGACGTGCGCGAGCACCTCTGCGAAGACGAGGCCGACATCATGCACGAGGACCTCGACATCGCCGTGCACCTCGCTCTCGCCGGCCGGCGCATCGGCTACTTCTCGAACATGGTGGCCGGGATCGGCGCACGCCGCCTCGACGACCGCCCGCGCGATTTCCGTCGCTACATCGATCGATTCGAGAACACTTACGCGGCGCACGGTATCCGCGACATGCGTCTGCGCGCGCCGATGGCGGTTTTCCTCGGGGTGTACCCGGCGCTGCACGCGCACCGCCGGATCCAGGCGCAGCTGGCGGGTCTGCGGCGCTGATCCGCCGAGAGCGACACCCGTTCTCATTCCCGACTACCGCGAAAACACGCGGGTGATCGCGCGTTCGACCTAGCCTGGAGGGATGCACGGTCACGCTCCCGCCGGTGGCATCCGCGATGCCAGCAATCGGCGTCTGCTCGCCACCGCCCTGACGCTCACGGCGTCGGTGATGGTCGTGCAGATCGTCGGGGCGATCCTGTCGGGCTCCCTCGCCCTGCTCGCGGACGCGGCGCACATGTTCACGGATGCCGCCGCTCTCGTCGTGGCACTGATCGCCACGGCGATCGCCTCGCGCCCCGCCGACGACCGTCGGACCTTCGGCTACCAGCGCGCCGAGGTGCTCGGGGCGCTCGCGAACGGGGTCATCCTCATCGTCCTGTGCGCGTGGGTGGGGATCGAGGCGGTGCAGCGGCTTCTCGCCCCCGCCGAGGCGGAGGTGCAGGGCGGTCTCATGCTCGTCGTCGCCGCGGTCGGAATGGTCGCCAACGCGATCTCGATGTGGCTGCTCGGTCGGGCGCAGAAGCGGAGCATCAACGTCCGCGGCGCCTACCTCGAAGTCCTCGGCGACCTCGTCGGATCGATCGCGGTGATCATCGCGGCGATCGTGATCGTCACCACCGGATTCACGCAGGCGGATGCCATCGCCTCCCTGCTCATCGCGGTCCTCATCGTCCCGCGGGCCATCGGACTGCTGCGCGAGGTCGTCGTCGTACTGACCGAGTCGGCACCGGTCGACGTACACGTGGCCGAGATCCGTCAGCACCTGCGCGACACCGACGGTGTCGTCGATGTGCACGACGTCCACGTGTGGCAGCTCACGCGCGGCGCGCCGGTCTTCAGCGCGCACGTCATCGTGGACGATGCTGCGCTGACCGACGGGCGTGCCGCCCGCATCCTCGAGAGTCTCCAGGGCTGCCTGGCCGACCACTTCGACGTCGAGCACTCGACCTTCCAGCTCGAGCCCGCCGGCCACGTCGAGCACGACACGCGCCACGCATAGGCCGTGTGGGTCCCGGCGGCTTCGACGAGCTCAGCCGCCTCGTGGCGGAACACAGGTCCCTGAGCTTGTCGAAGGGACCGGTCGCCCCTCAGCCCTCTCGAACGACCTCGCTCGGATCCTTGTCCGGCCGCAACCCCCGCCATCTCGCCTGACGCAGGATGCCGTCGGGGGTGAACTCGGCGAACTCCACCTCCGCGACGAGTTCGGGCCGCACCCAGATCGCGTCGCGCGCGTCGGCCGCCGGAACGCCGACGAACGGATCCGCGACGCTCCCGAGCGGTCCGAGGAGCTCGCTCAACCGCGCGAGCGTCTGCTCCGAGAAGCCGGATCCGACCCGTCCGGCGTACCGCAGCCCGTCCGGACCGGGTACGCCCACGAGCAGTGAGCCGATCGTGCCCGCGCGGTTGCCCTTCCCCGGTCGCACACCGCCGATGACGACCTCCTGCGTGCGTGAATGCTTGACCTTGAGCCACAGCTCCGACCGTTCGCCTCGGCGGTAGGTCGACCGCGGGTCTTTGACCACGACCCCCTCGAGGCCGAAGCGGCCGCTCGTGGCGACGGCGGCATCCACGTCGTCGAAGACCGGCGGCACGACGACCGGGGCCGCCGCATCCCGAGCGAGGGATTCCAGGATGCCGCGCCGTTCCGCGAGCGGCAGGGCCGCGACGTCGCGCTCACCCACGCGCAGGACGTCGAAGAGGTACAGGTGGACCGGGGTGCGGCTGGCCTCGCGCGCGATCTCGCGGGGCTGGGCGAGGTTCATCCTCTTCTGCAGGAGAGGGAAGCTCGGCCGCCCCTGGGCGTCCAGGGCGACGATCTCGCCGTCGACGATCGCGGGCTCGGGGCCGAGGCCCAGGTCGACCGTCGTGAGGTCGGGGTACGTCGCGGTGAGGTCGTTGCCGTTGCGCGAGCGCAGCCGCAGACGTTCGCCATCCCAGAGTCCGATGCCGCGGATGCCGTCCCACTTCATCTCCACCCACGCTCGCCCCCATCGCTCGGCGGACGCCCGGGCGAGGCCGGGCGTGGCGGCCACGGCGAGCATCGGGCGCAGATTGTCGGTGGAGGAGGCCTCGGCGCGGGAGCCCGTCGGCGCGGTCGTATCGAGCCCCGCGGGCCGAGAAGCAGCGGCGGCACCGGGTTTGGGATCGGACCCGTTCCGCCCGTGATCGAGAGCCACGACCGGCTCCCCGTCACCCTGCGGGCGGCCCTCGGCATCCGTCTTCATCCGGTGCAGCAGCCACTGCGACTTCTCGCCGCGTCCCTCGGTGCGGATCAGCGCGATGCGCACGCGACCGAGGGGGCCGTCGTCGCGGCCCTGCAGCGTCGCGATCACCTCGTCGTCGCGCCACTTCTCGAGCTCGTACGTTCCGGTGTCCCAGATCGTCATGACGCCCGCACCGTACTCGCCGCGCGGGATCTCGCCGGCGAAGTCGAGGTACTGCATCGGGTGGTCCTCGGTCATCACCGCGAGGCTGTTCTTCGCCGTCGTGGAAGGCACTCCTTTCGGCACCGCCCAACTGACGAGCACGCCCCCGTGCTCGAGGCGCAGATCCCAGTGCAGCCGCGAGGCGTGGTGCTCCTGGATCACGAAGCGGGGGAGACCCGCGGGCGCCGCCTCGCCGTGGGGCTCGTCCGGCACGGGTTCGGGCGTGCGTCCGGCGCTGCGTTTCGAGATGTACGCCCGCAGGGGACCGGCGTCGCGCTCGACCGCGGCGAGGGGATCGCCCGTGCGCTCGAGAACCTCGGTGAAGAGCAGGTGGCGGAGGCCGGGGTCGTCGAGTTCCTCCCACGTGCGGGGGGCCGCGACCGTCGGCTCCGCGCGCCCGCGCAGCGAGTAGGGCGCGATCGTGGTCTTGGAGCCGTTGTTCTGGCTCCAGTCGATGAACACCCGGCCCGGGCGCGCGGATTTCGCCATCTGGCTGACGACGAGGTCGGGGTGGTCGGCCTCGATCGCGCGCGCGAGTTCCTTCGCCAGCGCGCTGGCCGCATCGCTCGTCGCGCGACCGTCGAGATGCGCATAGAGGTGAATCCCCTTGCTTCCGCTGGTGACGGGGAAAGGGTCGAGACCGATGTCGCGCAGGATCGCCCGCGCCCACCGCGCGACCTCGGCGCACTCGGCGAGGCCCACACCGGGACCCGGATCGAGATCGAGCACGAGACGGTCGGGGTTTTGCCGCTCACCGTCGGGGGAGAATCGCCACTGCGGGACGTGCAGCTCGAGGCTCGCGGCCTGCGCGAGGGAGACGAGGGTCGGCAGGTCGTCGACGAGGGGGTAGTCCTTGGCTCCTGATGAGTGGTCGATCGGGAAGCGGCGCACCCACGCGGGGGCGCCCGGCTCGAGGGCCTTGGCGAAGAAGGGGTCCCCTGGGTCGGACGCGGTGCCGACGCCGTCGGGCCAGCGCTTGCGCGTGACGGGGCGGTCGGCGACATGGGGGAGCAGGCGCGGGGCGACGCGCGAGTAGTAGTCGATCACCTCGCCCTTGGTGGTCCCGGTCTCGGGGTACAGGACCTTGTCGAGGTTCGACAGCCGCAACCGACGCCCGCCGATGCGCACCGTCTGCTCCGTCATCGCCCCAGCGTAGAGCGGGGGAGGTTCCGGATGCCGAGGGGGTTGCGGAGCTCCGCGGCGCAAGGGTCTCGGCATCCGACCCCCTTTCGGTGTTCACTGGTCGCATGCGATCGATCTGGAAGGGCGCCCTGACGTTCGGCCTCGTCAACGTGCCCGTGAAGGTGTACTCGGCCACCGAGGACCACGACGTCTCTCTGCATCAGGTGCACAACGCCGATGGCGGGCGCATCCGGTACCAGCGCATCTGCGAGATCGACGGCGAGGTCGTGCCCTACAGCGATATCGACAAGGCCTACGACGACGGCGAGCAGACAGTGGTCCTGACGAAGGACGATCTCGCCTCTCTTCCCAGCGAGCGGAGCCGCGAGATCGAGGTGGTCGAGTTCGTGCCGAGCGACCAGGTCGACCTGCTGACCCTCGACAAGGCGTACTACCTCGAGCCGGATTCCTCGTCGCCCAAGGCCTACGTGCTGCTGCGCAAGACACTCGAGCAGACCGACCGCACCGCGATCGTGCGCTTCTCGCTTCGGCAGAAGACGCGGCTCGCGGCGCTGCGTGTGCGGGACGACGTCCTCGTGCTGCAGACGCTGCTCTGGGCCGACGAGGTGCGCGAGGCCGCGTTCCCGGCGCTGGACGAGAGCGTGCGCATCTCCGCGAAAGAACTGGAGATGTCGGCATCCCTCGTCGAGAGCTTCTCGAAGGACTTCGACCCCGAGGAGTTCACCGACGAGTACCAGGCCGAGCTTCGCACTCTCATCGACGCGAAGCTCGAGCAGGGCGATGCGATCGACACGGATGCGACCTTCGGCAAGGCCGAAGAAGAAGACGGCGGCGAAGTCATCGACCTGATGGAGGCGCTCCGCGCGAGCGTCGAGCGCAGCCGCGCGGCGCGGGCCCAGAAGGAAGAACCCGCGAAGAAGAAGGCCCCCGCCAAGAAGAAGAGCTCGAAAGCGTCTTAGCGCGCGGGCTGGTCGCCGTCTTCGAGCGTCTTCGGGTCGAGCGTCAGGGACTCGGCCTCGGCGGGCGTCACAACGCCTTCGCGCTTGGCGGCGGCGCGCTCACGGAAGTAGTGGATGCCGATGAAGAGCGCGGTGCCGGCGACGGCGGCGAGCAGGATCACGTCGATGTACTCGGTCACGATGTCGCGGATGAAGGGGATGTATCCCACCGCGTACCCGAGCATCGTGAGGCCGATGCCCCAGAGCACCGCTCCGATGAAGTTGTAGAGCGTGTACTTGCGCCACGGCATGTGACCGACGCCTGCCGCGATCGGGGCGAAGGTGCGCACGACCGGGACGAAGCGCGCGAGGATCACGGTGAGGCCGCCGAACCGCACGAAGAAGGCGTTGGTGCGCTCGACGTTCTTCTTGCTGAAGATGCCGGAGTCTTTGCGTTCGAAGATCGACGGTCCGGCCTTGTGCCCGATGTAGTACCCGACCTCGCCGCCGATGAACGCGGCGACGCCGATCGCGAGGGCGACCCACCACGCGTTGATGCCGAAGACGCCGTTGGGGGCGGCGGGCGACGCGTGCGAGAGAAGGCCCGCCATGATCAGCAGGGTGTCACCGGGAAGCAGGAACCCGATGAGCAGGCCGGTCTCCGCGAAGATGATGAAGCAGACCACCAGCAGAGCCCACGGTTGGGAGTTGGTGATGATCGTCGCGGGGTCGAGCCACGGGAGCAGGGCGGTGGGGTGGATCACTTCGGTCCCGTCGGGTCGGAGAGGTCGTGCTCGGGTACGGCAGTCGTCGTGCGGAAGGGGGGACTTGAACCCCCACGCCCGAAGGCACAGGAACCTAAATCCTGCGTGTCTGCCAATTTCACCACTCCCGCGAGTGGGTTCAGTCTAAACGCGCGCGAGCGTCCCACGATGGGAAGCCGCCGTCAACCCCCGGCGAGTTCGCCCGCGATGATGGTGTGGACGTTCCGAGTCTCGTGGATGCCGTCAGCCGGCCCCGCGAAGGGATTGCGGTCCGCGATGGCGATATCGGCCGGCGCTCCGCGGTCGAGCGTGCCCGGTCCGAGGCCGAGCAGGTCGGCGGAGCCGCGGGTGTAGGCGTCGAGCGCCACGCTCAGGGGAAGCGCCTGCGCGGCGCCGAGGGGCTCGGCATCCGGTTCGCCCGGCGGACGGCGCGTTACCGCCACGTGCACGCCCAGCCACGGGTCGAACGTCGACACGGGCCAGTCCGATCCCATCGCGAGGCTCGCACCGCTTCGCCGGAGCGAGGCGAAGGGGTACAGCGCGTCGGCGCGGTCCGCCCCCAGGAGGGGGAGCGTCACGTCGCGCACGAGGTCGTTCCGACAGGCCCAATACGGCTGGCAGTTGGCCGTGACCCCGAGCTCCGCGAATCGCGGAACATCGGACGGCGTGACGAGCTCGAGGTGGGCGATGTGGTTGCGGACGCCGGCGCGGACGGCCGCCGGGACAGCAGCGAATCCGTCGAGGGCATCGCGTACGGCCGCGTCGGCGAGAGCGTGGACGTGCACGGAGATGCCGGCCGCGTTCAGGGCGGGCACCAGCCGTTGCACCACGGCGGGGTCGAAGTACGACAGGCCGTGTGAGCCGTCGGGATACGGCGCGCAGACGTGCGCGGTGCGTGTCTCGACGATCCCGTCGAGCATGAGCTTCGCGGTCCGGGTCGGGAATCCCGCCGCGGTGTTCGCGCGAGCGCGCTCGACGCAGTCCGCGACGAACGCGTCGATCGTGTCCCGGGTGAGATCGCGCGGTACCCAGATGGCGCCCGTGGCGCGTCCGACAAGCTCTCCCGCCACCGTCAGGGCGCGGTACGCATCCGAGAAGTCCGGGTAGCCGGCGTAGAGGCCGAGCGCCGCCTCCTGCCAGCCCGTGATGCCCGTCGCGACGACGTCGCGTGAGATCGCGTGCAGCGCGCGGGCGACGTCGACGGTGTCGGCCGGCGGCACGAGGGGCGACACCCGCTGCATCGCCCCCTCCCGGAGCGTTCCGCTCGGGGTGCCGTCGGCGGAGCGCTCGATGCGCCCGTCGAACGGATCGGGGGTGTCGTGATCGATCCCCGCCGCTCGCAGCGCCGCGCTGTTGACCCACGCGCCGTGGTGATCGGCATCCAGGAACAGGGCGGGCCGATCCGGGACGAGCGCGTCGAGGTGTGCGGCGGTGGGACCCGAGTGCGGAAAGAGCGTGGGATCCCAGCCCCCGCCGACGATCCACGACGCCGTCGAACCGGCCGCGAACGCCCGCACCCTGCGCTCGATCTCGGCGAGCGAGTCGGCTCCCGCGAGGTCGCATCGCAGCGCGTCGACTGCGCCGCCGCCGAGGTGGATGTGGGCGTCGACGAATCCGGGTGCGATGAGTCCACCGCGGGCGTCGAGCTCGTCGTCGACGACGCCCATCACCCCGCGTACCTCGTGGCGCGTCCCCGTCGCCACGATCTCGCCGTCGCGAACGCCCACGGCATCGCCCTCGGCGAGGACGCCGGCTGAGAAGAGGACGCCGTTGGCCACGAGAAGACTGCTCACCCGCTCAGTGTGGCGGCCCGCCCCGCGACACGCCGAGGGAATGCCGCCGAGCGACGGCTCCTTGTCTTCTTCATGCGAGCGATCACGTACTCCCAGACCGGTGACTCCTCCGTCCTCACGCTCGGCGAGCGTCCTCTCCCCGAGCCCGGCCCCGATGAGGTGCGCGTGCGCATCGCCGTGTCGGGGGTGAACCCGACCGACTGGAAAGCCCGAGAGGGCGGCCGTCCCTTCTCCTTCCCCGAGGTGACGCCGAACCAGGACGGGGCGGGGATCGTGGATGCCGTGGGCACGGGCGTGTCGTCGGTCTCGACCGGTCAGCGCGTCTGGGTGTACCTGGCTCAGCACGAGCGTCCGACGGGCACCGCGGCCGAGTACGCCGTGATCCCCGCGGAGCGGGCCGTGCCGCTCGCGGACGACGCCTCGTTCGCTCTCGGTGCCAGCCTCGGCGTCCCGGCGATGACAGCGCACCGCGCCCTCACCGTGCACGAGGACGGTCCGTCGCGACTCACCCCGGGCGCCTTGGCCGGACGTACGGTCCTCGTGCAGGGCGGCGCGGGCGCCGTGGGACACGCCGCGATCCAACTCGCGGTGTGGGCGGGAGCGAGCGTGATCGCGACCGTGAGCAGTGACGAGAAGGAGGCGCTGGCGCGTGCGGCCGGCGCGCACCACGTGCTGCAGTACCCGAGTGAGACGCTGGCCGCCGGCATCCGGGATCTGGCTCCGAACGGTGTCGAGCACATCGTCGAGGTCGCGATCGCCGACAACGCGGCGCTCGACGTCGAGGTCATCGCCAACCACGGGAGCATCGGCTACTACGCCGACAACGGCGGCGACACCTTCTCGGCGGCCGTGCGGGCGAGTTTCGCCAAGAACGTCCGGTGGCAGGGGCTGCTTCTCTACACGGTGGGCGAGACCGCCCTGCGGGCCGCGGCGGAGGACGTGTCGGCGGCCGTGGCCGACGGGGCGCTTCCCGTGGGGGATGAGGCCGGACTGCCGCTGACGTGGTTCCCGCTCGACGAGACCGCGGCGGCTCACGATGCCGTGGCGGCGGGGGCGACGGGAAAGGTCCTGATCCGGGTCAGCGACGTCGACTGACCGACGGGCCTCGCCCGCGGAGCGCGATCACCGTGGCGGCACCCGCGAGCGTCAGAGCGGCGATGCCGAGAGCGACCGGGCTGCCGAGACGGTGAGCGGCCCCTCCGATGACCGCTCCCGCCACGAGCGATGACCACAGCAGCAGCGGGCGGCGCCACGCGGTCCGGGACCCGCCGGCGAGCAAAGCGGCGAGCCCGAGTCCCAGGCTCACGAGCGTTCCCGTCGCATACGTGATGGCGACGCGCGCCCGCCCGTCCGCGAGGAACAGCGTGTTGAGCGCTCCCATCGCCGCGGCGAGCAGCCCGACGCGCCAGCGCGTGGAGTCGCCCCCGAGCGCCAGGGCGGCCGCGACCGCGACAGCCGCGCCGGATCCCGCCACGACCCAGGCGCGCGGATGAGCGGCCCGCAGACTCACCGTCGCGCCGACGGTGACACCGATCACGAAGGCGGCGATGATGCCGACCGAGACGAGCGCGATCGAGGACTGCCCGTCGAGCACGTCGACCGCGCCCTGCGTCGAGTTGCCGCTCATGAACGAGACGAAGAGCCCGCCGGTGTCGAGGAAGCCGATCGCGTCGACGAAACCCGCCACGGCGGCCAGCGCGGCGGAAAGCGTGAGCGCTCCGCGGTCCACGTCCTTCACGGCGTCCTCCCGATGCGTCTCGCCTGATTCGCATCCTCCTGCGCCGGACGCGGCGGGGCAAATCACCGGGGAACGCCGTCGGGGCCGTGTGCGTGACGCACACGACCCCGACGGTCGATCCGGTGGTTCTTACTCCTGCGGGCGTCGGCGGGCGACGACCGTGCCGGCGGCGATGAGCGCACCGATCACGAGCATGCCGACACCGATCGCGGGCAGGGGCGAGCCCTCGGCGTTCGAGCCGGTCTGCGCGAGGTTGTCGCGCGGTCCCGGGCCGGTCGTCGTGCTCGGCGAGGGGCTGGGCTGGGCCGTCGGCTCGGTCGTGGGCTGCGCCGTCGGCTCGGTGGTGGGCTCGGTCGTCGGCTCGACCGTGGGCTCGACGGTCGGCTCGGGCGACGGCTCGACCGCCGCGGTCCACGCGAGGGCGGCGGCCGCGTGGCCGATCGCCGGGGCGAAGATGTCGACCGAGTCGCGGTTGATGTTCGCGAGCGTGTCGTTGACCGTGTGGTAGTTGCGGTCCATGAAGACGCCGGACGTCCCGCCGAACATCTCGACCTGTTCCTCGGTCTTGATGTCGTCACCGCCCGAGAACAGACCGCCCGCGGGCACGCCGTTGTCGATGAACGCCTGGTAGTCCGAGCGACCCGAGTACTCCGTGTCGATCCACGGCTGCTCGATCGTGTCGAAGTAGTCGGTGTAGATCTTCTCGATCGCCTCCGACCCCTCGGGGATGTTCACGCCGTCGGCCGGGAACGTCGACCGGTTCGCGTCGTAGACGCCCACGGTGAAGTTCTCCGAGCCGATCATGTCGTAGTTGAGGTACGACGAGATGCGATCCCATTCGGCCGGGTCGTTCGCGACGAGGTCGTTGACGTAGGCGGTCGAGCCGAGAAGGCCGATCTCCTCCGCACCCCAGAGGGCGAGACGGATCCGCTTGTCGTTGGGGACCTCGGATGCCGCGATCTTCTCCGCGAGCGCGAGCACGGCCGCGGAGCCCGACGCGTTGTCGTTCACGCCCGGACCCTCCGCGACGCCGTCCAGGTGGGCGCCGATGACGACGGTGTCGTCGGGGTCGCCCGCGGTGCTGTCGGCGATGATGTTGAAGGATTTCCCGACGAGGAACTGCTTTTCGATGGTGGCGGTGCCCTCCACGGGCGCGTCCTCCGGCGCCGCCGTGATGAGCGCCTGGATCGCGTCGCCGCTCGCCTGCGGGAGCGTGGCGGCGGGGGAGTCCTCTTCGTTTCGGGGACCCGAGGTGACATTCGTCAGCTGGTCCTCGGGAGCGGTGTTCTCCTCCGGGGGACGCTCGTTGTTGTAGATGAAGACCGCGGCGGCCCCGGCATCCGAGGCGAAGCCGATCTTCTCCTCGAACGAGCAGATGCCGCGCTGCACGAGGACGATCGAGCCGGCCGGCACCTCGGCGAAGTCGCTCGCGGCGCAACCGAGGAAGCCGCCGTCCTCCGAGACGGGCAGCGCGAGCGGAGCGGTGACGTCACCGTCGGTGCCCTCGCTGTTGTCGAAGTGCGAACCGGTGTAGACCGTGCCGTCGACGACGAGCGAGGCCACGCCGAAGTCGGAGTAGGGCACATCGAACGCGTGGCGGGTCACGGTGAAGGCACCGGTGTCGGCGAGGACCTTCTCGGCGTACTGCGCGGCGGCTTCGTACCCCGGGCCGTCCCACGTCCGGTACCCCTCATCCGCGTACGACTCGCTGATCGTCGAGAGCTCGGTCAGGTGCGTCATGACGTCGGCGCCGGTCAGTCCGAGGTCGTTCGGAGCCTCCGCGTCCGGCGCGGCGAATGCCGCGGGGGCGATCATCAGCGCACCGCCGACGAGCGCACTCGTCGCCGCGATCGCGGACGCGCGTCGCACGCGCCGGGGTGGGGGGAGCAGGGTGTTTCTGGGCACAGGAATGCACCTCTCCGCGGGCATCGATGCCCGCATCATCCAGGGGGAATGACGCGTCGTCCGGAGCAGACGATCGCCTTTGCGATTCTGTCGGGAGAATGTCGAAAACGACAAGAGTCGCCGGAATTTTTACGGGGTCGAAACAATTCCGGCGATGAAAATCATCGTGCGCGAGGCACGTATTTCGGCACCCATCGGACGAAGCCGAGAGCCCCCAGAGCGGCGATCACGCCCATGGAGCCCACGGCCCCCGACAGCGACACGGTGGCGGCCAGGGCTGAGATCAGGACCGGGGCCACGGCGCCCCCGGCATCCGTCAGCGTGCGCCACGACCCGAGGAAGGCGGCGGGCTCGTCCGGGGGCGCGAGGTCGGCACCGAGGGTGAGCAGGATGCCGCTGGACAACCCGTTGCCCACCCCCAGGACCGCAGCGAACATCGCGAACCACATCGCCGCGTCGGCGAGATCGTGCGTGAAGGCGAGGGCGAGGAATCCCGCCCCCATGAGGATCATGGCGGGCAGGGCCGCCCACAGGCGCCCGAAGCGGTCCATCACCTGCCCGCTCGCGTAGAAGAGCGCGAAGTCGATCGCTCCCGAGACGCCGACGACCACGGCGATCGTCGAGGCATCCAGTCCGAGGGAGACGCCCCAGAGGGGAAGCGCCACCTGGCGGGCCGAACGCACGGCCGACAGCGAAGCCGCGGCGAGACCGAGTCGCGCCAGCACCCCTCGGAAGCGCCACATCGTGCGGAAGACGCCGGTGCGCTCCGCGGTGGGAATGGCTCCGCTGACCGGTTCGCCGGTGTCCTCGGCGTCGCGGGAGTCGCCTCCGGATCCCTCGGCGACGTTCGGCCCGCTCGCCGGGACCGCCTTCTCCGGGTCCGGGCCCAGGAACACCAGGAGGATCGTCGCGACCTGACAGACGGCGAAGAAGAGGATGGATGCCTTCTCGTCGCCGAAGATCCCGAGCAGGGCCGCGGAGATGAAGGGGCCGATGAACATCCCCAGGCGGAACGTCCCCCCGAGCAGAGACAGGGCCCGCGCGCGGAAATGCAGGGGGACACGCGTCGTCATGAACGAATGCCGGGCCAGCGAGAACGATGCGGCGCAGAACCCGATGAGGAACACCGCGGCGGCGAAGATCGCGAGCGTCCCGGCGAACACGACGCCGACCAGCCCGCCGAGCACGACGATGCCGGCCACCCCCATCGTGATCCGCTCGCCGAAGCGCGCGACCGCCCAGCCCGCGGGGATGTTGCCGCACAGCTGCCCGACGACGAGCGCCGCGGCGACCAGGGCCGCGAGGGCGACGTCGGCGCCGAGCCGGTTCGCGATGACCGGAATGAGCGGAATGACGGCGCCCTCTCCGATCGCGAACAGCAGAGTGGGCCCGTAGATCATGGGGGCGAAGCGCACCAGCACGCCCCGAGGAGAGTCGGTGGTCATCGTCTCCACGATAGGCTGATCCCAAATGCTCGAACTCGATTTGACCGCCGACATCCAGGCGCTGCGCTCGACCTTCGCCGATATCCAGGCCGTGGTCGACGTCGACGCACTCAAAGCCGACATCGACCGCCTCAGCGAAGAGGCCGGTGCCCCCGACCTGTGGGACGACGTCGACAACGCGCAGAAGGTGACCAGCCGGCTCAGCCATCGGCAGGCCGAGCTCAAGCGCATCAGCGAGATCGAGCAGAGACTCGACGACCTCGAGGTGCTCGTCGAGCTCGCGATCGAGATGGACGACGAAGACAGCGCCGACGAGGCGCGCCGCGAGCTGGCTTCGCTGAAAGACGTGATCGGCCAGCTCGAGGTGCAGACGCTCCTCGACGGCGAGTACGACTCCCGTTCCGCCGTCGTGACGATCCGTTCGGGCGCGGGCGGCGACGACGCCACCGACTTCGCCGAGATGCTCCTGCGCATGTACCTGCGCTGGGCCGAGCGCCACAAGTACCCCGTGAAGGTCATGGACACGTCCTTCGCCGAGGGCGCCGGCATCAAGTCGGCCACCTTCGAGGTCGACGTCCCGTACGCCTACGGCACGCTGTCGGTCGAGGCGGGCACGCACCGCCTCGCGCGCATCAGCCCCTTCGGCGGCGCCGACAAGCGCCAGACCAGCTTCGCCGCGGTCGAGGTCATCCCCGTGATGGAGGAGGCCGTCGAGGTCGAGGTCCCCGAGGGCGACATCCGCGTCGACGTCTTCCGCTCGTCCGGCCCCGGCGGACAGTCCGTCAACACGACCGACTCGGCGGTGCGCATCACGCACATCCCCACGGGTCTCGTCGTCTCGATGCAGAACGAGAAGTCGCAGATCCAGAACCGCGCCGCCGCCATGCGCGTCCTGCAGACGCGCCTCCTCCTGCTCAAGCGCGAAGAGGAAGCGGCGAAGAAGAAGGAGCTCGCCGGCACCATCACGGCGAGCTGGGGCGACCAGATGCGCTCCTACTTCCTCTACGGCCAGCAGCTCGTGAAGGACCTGCGCACCGGCTACGAGGTCGGCAACCCCGCCGTCGTCTTCGACGGCGACCTCGACGGTCTCATCGCCGCGGGGATCCGCTGGCGCAAGCGCAAAGACGACGACGACTGAGACGAACGCGGGGGTCTCGGCATCCATAGGGTTTTCCCGGATGCCGACACGGCGCGTCCTGTCGGGCTCCTCGGAACGCGCGTTTAGGCTCGTCGAGCCATGATCCGGTTCGAGAATGTCACCAAGCGGTATCGCGGCACCACGAAGCCCGCGCTGAGCGCAGTCGACTTCGAGGTGCAGCGCGGAGAGTTCGTCTTCCTCGTCGGCGCCTCGGGTTCGGGGAAGTCGTCGTGCCTGCAGCTGATCCTGCGGGCCGAGACCCCGAGCGAGGGGCGCGTCGTCGTGCTCGGTCGCGACCTGCGCACCCTGTCGAACCGCAAGGTTCCCTACTTCCGTCGGCACATCGGCTCGGTGTTCCAGGACTTCCGGCTGCTGCCGAACAAGACCGTGCACCAGAACGTCGCCTTCACCCTGCAGGTGACGGGCGCCTCGCGCGGCTTCGTGCAGCAGGCCGTTCCCGAGGTGCTCGCTCTCGTCGGTCTCGACGGCAAAGAGAAGCGACTGCCGCACGAGCTCTCCGGCGGTGAGCAGCAGCGTGTCGCGATCGCGCGCGCTCTCGTCAACCGCCCGCAGGTGCTGCTGGCCGACGAGCCCACCGGAAACCTCGACCCCGGCACGTCGATCGACATCATGCGGCTCCTCGCGCGCATCAACGCCGGCGGTACGACCGTCGTCATGGCGACCCACGAGGCCGGCTTCGTCGACCAGATGCAACGGCGCGTGATCGAGCTGCGTGGCGGTGAGATGGTGCGCGACGAACGGCACGGCGGCTACGGCGACCGTTCCGGTCTGCCCGTGCTGGCGCCCGAGGTCGAGAAGGGGGCGGCCGCGGTGGCGGCCCTCACCGCGGTGCTCGAGGTGCAGCGCGAGGTCACCAGCATCACCGGGCCGGTGGAGCCGTTGCGCGGGCCGGAGGGGTCGGAGCAGGTCTCCGCGGCTCCCGTCGAGCCCGAGTCGCCGTCGGTGACCACCGCGCCCGCCGCGGAGCGGCGCGAGCCCGGCACCAACACGCGCTCCATCCCCGTGAGCACCCCCGAGGTCGACGCGCTCGGCCTCGCCGACAAACTCGGACTCGCCGAGAAGAAAGACCGCGACGACGAAGTGGGACCCACGTCATGAGGTTCGGGCTCATCCTCTCGGAGGCCTTCTCGGGTCTTCGCCGCAACGCGTCGATGGTCATCTCGGTCATCCTCGTCACGTTCGTCTCGCTGACCTTCGTCGGCGCGGCGATGCTCATGCAGATGCAGATCGGCAAGATGCAGTCGTACTGGGCCGATCGCGCTCAGGTCGCCGTCTTCATGTGCTCCACGGTCTCGGACTCCGCCACCTGCACGCCCGGAGAGGCGGCGACGCAGGAGCAGATCGACGCCGTCCGCGCCACGCTCGACGGCGACGCGCTCAAACCGTTGATCCGCGACTACAGCTTCTCGACGAGCGACGAGGCGTTCCAGAACGCCCAGGGACTGCTGTCGTCCGACATCGCCGGTGTCGTCACCGCCGACCAGTTCAACGCGACCTTCAGCATCAACCTCGTCAACCAGAGCCAGTCCGACGTGATCGCGGAAGCGTTCAGCGGGCAGGCCGGAGTCGAAGAGGTCAAGGATCAGATGCAGTATCTGGAACCCCTGTTCCAGTCGCTCACGGTCGCCACCTACGTCGCGGTCGGGATCGCCGGACTCATGCTCATCGCGGCGGTTCTGCTGATCGCGACGACCATTCGCCTCTCGGCGTTCGCACGGCGCCGGGAACTCGGGATCATGCGACTCGTCGGGGCGTCCAACCGCTTCATCCAGACGCCGTTCATCCTCGAGGGCGTCCTTGCGGCGCTCATCGGTTCGGCCCTCGCGAGCGTCGCGGTGTGGGCGATCGTCCAGGTCGGCGTGGAGCGCTATCTCCGCGATCGGATCGGCTTCATCACGTCGTGGGTGGGCCTGTCGGACGTCGCGATCGTGGTGCCGGTGATCGTCGTGATCGGTGTGGTCCTGTCGGCGCTGAGTGCCGGTTTCGCCATTCGGCGATGGCTCCGCGCCTGATCCCGTAGACTGAGGGGCTCTGTGTGCCCATGATCATGAGGAGGTGGCACCATGCCTCGTGAGCAGGGGGAGAAGCTCATCGCGTCGAACAAGAAGGCGCGTCACGACTACGCCATCGAGAAGACGTACGAAGCGGGTCTCGTTCTGACCGGAACCGAGGTCAAGTCGCTGCGCCAGGGGCGTGCGAACCTGACCGACGGTTACGCCTACATCGACGGCGGTCAGGCCTACCTCGACGCCGTCCACATCCCGGAGTACTCGCAGGGGCACTGGACAAACCACTCGGCCAAGCGCACGCGCAAGCTGCTGCTGCACAAAGAAGAGATCGTGAAGCTCTCGCACGCGGTGGCGGCGGGCGGCTACACCCTCGTCCCGCTGCGGCTGTACTTCCTCGACGGTCGTGCGAAGGTCGAGATCGCGGTGGCCAAGGGCAAGCGCGAGTTCGAGAAGCGTCAGACGATCCGCGAGCGCGAGGACAAGCGCGAGGCCGAGCGCGCCATGCGGACGAAGAACCGCCTCGGCGACTGAGCCCCGTCACTCCGCGCGGAAGCGCCCTTCGACGGTCGAGCTGACGACGATCTCGGGCGGCTGCAGGCTGAACGACGGCCCGCTGTCGGCGGACATCGTGCGCGCGGCGAACACCGGCGGGTTCTCGGGCCGCGCCGTCAGGAGTCCGGCATCCGCGATCTCGACGGCGGTGACGGATGCCATCCCCAGGGCATCCGCGTAGGCGGTGGCGCGCTCGACCGCGACGTGGACCGCGTCGGCGGCGACGTCTCGCTCGACGCGGGTGCGTGTCTCCGTGGAAAGGCGCCACTCCACCGCGGTCACCTGGACGTCGTCGGACTCGGCGACGTCGCCGAGCCACCACGACAGCGCTCCGGCGTCGGTGAAGATGGCCGACAGTTCGACCGCGGCGTGATGGACGAGGGGGAGTTGGGTGCCCTCGTTGTTCCACGGCCGGTCGGACCAGACCGACACGCGCGCGCTCGACCACTCGGACACCTCGCCCGAGCGCAGGTGCGCGACGAGCCCGTCCTGCACCGACGAGGCGCGCTCCTGCGCGCGTTCGACCACCGGCCCGCGGGCGGGCCCGTCGGTGACGACGGTGACACGGACGGCGGCTTCCTCGGCGCGCACGCGCGCGCTGCTCTCGCCGCGGACGGTGATGACGACCTCGCTCATGCCGCGAGCCTACGGGAGGGCGGGGCGCCGAACCGAGGGGCGTCGTGCGGAGGTCGTCGACGACGCACGGTCTGATGTGCGTCGGGGACGGCGTGTCGCGGCCGGACTCCGCGTGACGGCCGTCAGGCGGCGGGGAATCACAGAGCCCCGCGAACCGTTGTAGACTGTGATGCTCGGGTGCCGCTGACGAAGACGGCGACCGAGGTGCTAATTCAACAGGGTGACAGTGGCCACTCCGAAACGGAGTTCCCGGGGCTGATCGGTTTCGACAGCGCCTGCGAACCCGCGAGAAGCGGGCCGAGGATGTGGGGTTATCTCGTAAACGCTCCCTGCAAAACAATAAGTGCCGATGCTAAGCGCACTGACTTCGCCCTCGCTGCGTAAGCGAGCCCGATAGTCCGTCAGACCGTGTGTGACCCCGCCACGGATCCTGGCGTCATTTAGGGGTCTTGCTGCGTGACGGCGTCTGGACGTCACGCGGGACTTTTCCCAGGCTGGGCTCGTCGACTTAGGTGTCTGTGACAAAGGTCGGAGCCGAGCAGAACGTCTTCACAGACTGCGCCCGGAGAAAACGCGGAGACCCAGCGTTGGACGGGGGTTCGATTCCCCCCAGCTCCACGAGCCACTGTCACCTCGACGACGCCCCCGCTCCCACCCGTTTCGGTGGGGTGGGGGCGTCGTCGTCTCCGCGGTCGTCAGGCGGCGGGACGGGTGTGGAGGTCGGTCTCGTCGGACACCCCGTTGAGCTCGAGGTAGATCCGCCCCTCGGTGCGCGTGAGCGTCGCGGTGCTGCGTCGTTCGATGTGACCGGCCATCCGCTCGACGAAACCCGGGTCGAAGCTGTGCAGGAGCACCTCGTCGCCCCGGTGGATCCGCTTGCCGGCCCAGGGCGCGGCGACCTTGTCGGGGTCGCGGTGCGTGTAGACGGCGGTGCGCGCGGCCTTCATGCTGCCGGTGTGGAGGCGGGCGGCATCCGGGGCTCCGACCTCGATCCACGCGACCAGGGCGCCCGTGAGGTCGCGCACCAGCACGGCGGGCTCGTCGGTCGCCGAGATCCCCTCGCTGAAGTCGATCCCCTCCTCGTACTCGAGGCAGTAGGCCAGCACGCGCGTGAGCATGTACGCGTCGGTCTCGGACGGATGCCGGGCGACCCGGATCGACAACTCGTCGTATACGCCGCGATCGACGTCCGAGAGCTGCACGGTGAACGTGTGAATGGTCGCGCCGATAGCCACGAGGATCGAGCCTACGTCGTCCTCACGCGCGTGCACCGCGTTGAGTCGCGCCGAATGGTCGCCGAGGATGTTTCCGGGCGGCCCTACGGCGAAAGTCACCGGGTGGAGCGGGTGGAGCGAGCTTGTCGAAGCTCGACGTCAACGCCTAGCGTCGAGGGATGCCAGATCCCCGCGCGCTGCGTATCGATGTCGGCCCGTTCCACCTGGTACCCACGCCCGACGCGGGCACCTGGACCGCCGTCGCCCGGGACGACGCCGGGGGAGTGGCATCCGGGATCACCGCGTCGTGGAGCGACTGGGTCGCCTTCGCCGAGAAGGTGCGAAGGGCTGACGAACTGTGGCGCGAGCGCGAAGCGCGGGGCGACGCGTGGGACGAGGGATTCGTCGCTGCGCGGGATGCCGCGGCCGTGAACCCTTATCGGTGAGGGGTCACGGACCTTCGACGAGGAAGAGGCTCTGGCGGGTGTCGGCGAGCTTGACCCAGCCGTCACCGAACAGATACGTGATGCCGTAGCCGTCGCTGTCGCCCCTGCCGCCCACCCATGAGGCGTTCTCGGTCACGTAGGTGCCGGTCGTTCCTTCTACGCGGCGCCAGCCCGACGCGACGAGGTCGCTCTCGGCCTCCGCCGCGGTCGTCTCGTCGATGGGCGCCCAGCCGAAGACCTGTACGCGGTCGGTCGTGATGCGCTGATCGCCCCACTTGCATTGGATGCCGCCGTCGATCTCGGTCGCGCCGATGCGGAAGGGCTCGACGCTCACGCTCCATCCGAGGCTGCGGAAGTCGTCGGCCGTGCTCTTCGGGATGATCGTGTCGCAGGTCGGTTCGGCCGCGGCGGTCGGGCTGTCGCTGGCGACGGGATCGGGGGCGGAGGTCGTGGCTGCGTCGCGGGGTTCTTGCGCCGCCGCGGTCGGCGCGGGGACGGACCCGGAGCACCCCGCGAGGGCGACGACGCTCAGAGCGAGCGCCGAAAGGGTCAGGGCGAAGCGCCGGGTCACGCGGGATCCTCCGCGCGCAGCACTGCGAGGAAGTCGTCGTGGAGCAGGCCGTTCGTCGCGAAGGAGGAGGCCGTGTCGAGGCGGTCCGAGCCGTCGAAGGCGGTGAAGCGTCCGCCGGCCTCGCGGACGATGGGAGCGATCGCGGCGATGTCGTACTCCTTCACGCCGAACTCGGCGACGAGCTCGAGACGCCCCTCTGCCAGCCACATGTACGGCAGCGCGTCGCCGTAGCCGCGATCACGCCAGACGGCGCGAGAGAGGCGGTCGAGGGCCGGGAGCAGGTCGACGTCGTTCCACTGTTCGATGCTCTGGAAGCTGATGCTCGCCTTCGCGACGTCGTCCACGGCGGAGACATGGATGCCGCGGGGTTCCCCGGACGGAGTGTTCGTCCACGCGCCGTGTCCGGTGGCGGCCCACCATCGTCGCCCGAGGGCGGGCTGGCTCACGACGCCGAGGACCGGGACGCCGTCGACCGTGAGCGCGATGAGGGTCGCCCAGATGGGGATGCCGCGCATGTAGTTGTGCGTCCCGTCGATCGGGTCGATGACCCAGCGACGGGCGGTGTCGCCCGAGGTGCCGAACTCCTCGCCCAGGACCGCATCGCCGGGGCGCTCGGCATCCAGGATCTCCCGGATCGCCCGCTCGGTGGCGAGGTCGGCCTCGGTCACGTGCGTACGGTCGGCCTTGGTGTCGATGCGCAGGTCGTCGGCGTCGAAGCGAGCCATGGCGACCGCATCGGCGGCGTCCGCCAGGCGCAGAGCGAGCGCGAGGTCGTCGGCGAGGGCGGGGAGGATCTCGTCGGGAGTCTGGGACACGGCTCCAGGATAACGGGCGATGCGGGCTCGATTTGGTGCCGCCGCGTCACGCCTGGTAACGTAATCCCTCGGTTCGCCAAGCAAATCTGAGGCGGATCAGCCTGCACCTCTAGCTCAATCGGCAGAGCAACTGACTCTTAATCAGTGGGTTCTGGGTTCGAGTCCCAGGGGGTGCACCACGAAACCGCCTCACATCAGGAATTCCTTGGTGTGAGGCGGTTTCTTGTTGTTGGCCAGTCAGGATTTTGTCAGGACGCGGCTTCGCGAGCCTCCCCAGGCGGGGCTTATCGATATGTTGTTGAGCATGCCCGATCCGCAGGTCGTCCTCCAGTCACTCGCGGGTGAGTACGAGGAAGCCCGCGCCTCCAATGCGTACTTGATCCTCTATGGGGCGCAGGCTGCGCCCCTCAACGCTGTCTTCGCGCTGCTACACGAGCGTCTGAACAATCTGCTTCAGTTCATGAACACGAAGATCGACAGGGGCCGTCACTACAACGCTGACCAGAGTCGAGACCTGATTGAACTCATCGATGAGATACGGCGTATGCGCGGAACGCTCGCCCGGATCGGCATCCACGTGCGAGTTCGCGACGACTACGACCGCGTTATCGAAGAGTGCTCATCGTTCTTGGTGCCCTCGGGCGGAAGCGCAATCCCGGACTCCTTCGAGAAGATCGAGGTTGACCGGTTCGAACCGGTGTTCCTGACCGAGGACTGGACGCCACCGGCCGCGACGGCTGAACCGCCTACCAAGTCGATGGTCGGAGAGGGGTCCTTCGCCATCGTGTACAAGTACACCGAGCCGACCTATGGATTCCCCATCGCGACGAAGGTCGCGAGGCGAGGCCTGAGCGAACGCGAACTGGCTCGTTTCAGGGCGGAGTTCGACGTTCTGAAGAAGGTTCGCTTTCCCTACGTGGTGGAAGCGTTCCACTACGATGCCGCGGGTCCCGCATTCACCATGGAGTATTGCGACTCCAATCTTGGCGACTATATATCTCGCAACAACGCCACTCTGACCTTCACGGCGCGCAGGCGGATCGCGCTTCAGTTCTTGTACGGCGTCAACTATCTGCATCAGAAAGGCATTCTGCACCGGGACATCAGCCGGGGAAACGTGCTAATCAAGACATACGACCTCAATGCGGTGGTGGTCAAGCTCTCCGACTTCGGTCTCCACAAGCCGGAAGGCTCGGAGTTCACGCAGTCGGAGACCGAGATGAAAGGCACCATCAGAGACCCCACCTTGGCGAACTTCAAGGACTTCGCGGTAGTCAATGACATATACGCAGTCGGCCACATCATCGCTTACATCTTCACCGGGAAGAAGAGCATCACCGAATGCCCCGAAGGAGTGCAGGTCATCGTGGACAAGTGCACCGACAACAATCCGAGTCGCCGATACAGCAGCGTCGCTCACGTCATCGCCGCTCTGGAAGTTGTGACGGGGGGCAACCTCCCCCTGCCAGCGGGCGCGCCAGCTTAGCCGATCTGGCAGGGGGCCGGGCCAGATGCCAGGTGCGCCGGTAGTCTCGACACACGAAGCCTTCATGCCGGGACGGGTTTCGTGACGGGAGATCGGGAAAATACGGCCCGCGATGGGATGGTCTGAGGTCGTTGGCGGATCAGGCTCGGGGCATCCAGTAAGTCGCCGCGTACAGCCTGAACACAGACTGTCCGAGGAGAAGCACTTGGTAGACGGTAAGACCAACTGAAATTGACTGCACCACCGTGCTGGCCACCGCCAAATCGACGGTGCCGAACCAGAATTCGATCCTGTCTGGGATGACCAGTTGCACAACCGCGAGACCTGTCGCGGCGATACCAACCAGGACGGTCCAGAATAGTTGGGTGGTCAAACGGTAGACGTGCCACCGCTCGTCTCTCGCTGCGAACTCGGAGTCGGACTTGATGTTGATCGCTCTTGGCCAGAAAAACATTGCCATCGTGATGCTCAATGCCGTGAAAACCGCGTTGGCAGCAAGGATTGATGCTCCGGGGTCTCCGCTGACATCTGCCAGTGCGTAAGCGACCGCCACGATGAGTCCGAGTGCGAGCCAGACGACCTGTATTCGCGCAACCCCAGGGCGCGCGATGCTGGGTGGGGCCTTGGAGTAGAACTGTTCGCGAACGATCTGGAGAAGCGACACACCGTTCATGCCTTGCTCCCTATCTGCGTCAGAGTTCGTACGTCTTCAGTATCGATTGGGCCACCGACATCAGGCCTGGCAAGTCTCCGCCAACGTCGTCGAGGAACTCGTGGCAAGCGACGGCGAACTCTTTGTGCGGCGGACGACGGGTCTGTGAAACCCCCGCTCCCTGAGGTCCAACGGGGTAGACGAGTGTTGGCGCCTTGTCCTCAGCCGCGATGCCGAACGACCGCTGTCGCCCGCTCCGCGTCTTGAAGGCTACCTGTGCCCGCCATCCCTGCTTCATTACCGAGTTCGCCGTCGAGTTCTTCCGGACCATCGGCAGGTCGGTCAGAAACCCGAAGACCGCTTGCTTGTCTGGACCACCGTTCTTCAGAAGCCGGTTGAGGGTCAGCGACCCGCGCGGCTTGACTATGAATCGCACGTCGGCGCTCACCCCATTGACGTCGATTGCCTGGGTCGCACCGCCGGGGCGAGGAGCGTCGAACCGGATTTCTCGAACCATCACCTGGCTTGCCCACCCCTGAAGGGCGGTCCACTCCGCAACCGGGTCGAGCTTGACTGTCAGCTTCGCTTTCTCGGTCGCCTGGCGTAGGGCCGACACCAGGAGGCTTTCGAGATAGCCGAACGCGGATGTCGTGCTGGACCGCTCGCTCAGCCAGTAGACCTCGTGCTCACCGGCCGGGTATACGAACATGGCGCGGACGAGGGTTCCGCTATGGTCCTTCTCCTTGATTGGGATCTTGGTGCCTGACTCCTGATGAAGGTTGCCCACCAGCCCGGCACGTCCAACCTCGAACTCCACGAACGTGAAATCGGCGTACTTGGTGAACGATGTAACCCGCAGCGACCGCGAGTCGTCCTCAGGTTGCACCCTAAGCGTGTCGCTCTTCAGCTTCGCTAGCTCGCCGTCGATTACATCACGAGCCGACAAGCCGCTTCCGTCGAGGTCATCGATGGGCTTCTTTTCGCCACCGCGCGCATACGCAGGTGTGAAGGAAAACGCGTACGGGTTCATGGAGTAATTCGCCAACACTGGCCCAATCTCTGTGTGTGGCGACATCCTATGAGGAACAGACTTAGAGTCTGTAAATGCGCGACGGGCTGTGTTTCCGTGCCGCCCGGCTCAGGCTGCGAAATCCACCCCTGGTGACTTCGGCAGCAGGGCGGCCTCTCTGGCCCGAGACATGAGACTGGTCACCTGATCCAGGCGATCCGGCCACAGCTTGGCATATGTGTTCAACGTCTCGGTAGCGTCCGCGTGCCCCAGCATCTGCCGGACCACGAGCACATCCGCCCCGGCTGCGATGGCGAGGGATGCCGCAGTGTGTCGCAATCCCTTCGGCGTAAGGTCAGCGGGCATCTTCGCTTGCTCTTTTGCTTTCCTCCAGACGCGATCCCTCCAGTTGTGGAGGTTGATCACCTGCCCGCGCACCGTGGGGAACAGGGGAGCGTCACCGGCTCTGCCCTTCGTGAGCGCGGCAAGCTCCGGAATCAGGTGTGGCGGGATCGGAACGTCACGAATACCGCTGTCAGTCTTCGGGGTGTCCCCGATGATCGTTCGCCCCTCGCGATCCGTAGTGATGGTCTTCGAGATGCTGATTCGGCGCGTCTGCAGATTCACGTCCGACACCTGAAGTGCGACAGCCTCGCCCGGGCGCAACCCGACGTTTCCCAGCACAGCCACCATGAGAGCATCCGCATCGGTAGCAACGGAGCGCGTGGCCGTCACGAGCGATTCCAACTGTCGGTAGTTGAGGAAGATCACCGGCTCAGGCTTTGTCTTCGGCAACTCCACACCGTAGGCGGGGTTCTTCTTCAGCCATCCCTCCGCAACGGCGTACCTCAGAGCGGCGTTCAGAGGCAGGAGGACGGCTTTAGCGGTTGCAGGAGCCAAAGGGACGGCCTTGGTCCTGGCATCGGCCTTGCGGGGCGCTGAGCCGTCGATGAGGGCAGACAGCCACTGCTCAACGTCTGGACGCTGCACAGCCGTGAGAAGCACGCCACCCCAGCGCGGGCGCACGTACATGGCGATGGCATCCTCGTACTTCTTGAGACTCGAATCCTTCGGGCGCTTCTTCGAGGACATCCACACGGTGAGCACTTCGCCCACAGTCATCGCCTCGACCTCGGGGGAGACGTAAGCACCGTCTCTGAGGCTGTGTTCCTTCGCTGCTCGGAACGCATCGGCATCGGTCTTCTTGCTGAACTGCCTCGATCGTTCACGCTTGGTCTCAGGGTCAATCCACACGACGCGCCAGCGGTCCCCTTGCCCGTAGGCCGGTTTCTTGGTCTTGTCGGCGCGCATCCACCGATCAGCTACCCACACGCGCGATGCGGTCATGTTGTGGTCTTCTCCCCAGTGTTCAGCCACGCCTCTACGGCGCTCTCCCTGTAGCGGATACGTCCGCCAGCGTTGATGAATGTCGGACCCGTGCCCCGGTACCTCATCTGCGCAAGGGCGGGCACGGAGCGTCCCAAGTAGGCGGCAAGCTCGGCAGGGCTGAGCAAGCGGTTGTCGGTTGAAATCGTCATGCGTACTCCAGAAGGTGACTACCGATTCGGTAGTTCGCCCTTTGCATGACGGAGGTACGTCTCAGCGTCCACAGGTTGCTGATCTACGCCCTTACGCGGGCGGGGCTGCTTCTCGGTGCCATCGTCCAGAGCGCGGTACACAGAGGCCCGGGAGACGCCGAGCGTCTGTGTGATGGCCTCAATAGTCATGCCCTGTGCACGCTGCGCCTTGATGGCCGCGACCTTCTCGGGCGTGAGGGCGGTCTTTGCTCGGGGCTTGCGCTCTCCCTTGGCTGCTCGGGCTGCTCTGCCCTCTGCTGCACGCTCTTTCGTGTTCTCCCGTTCCCACTCGGCAATGCTGAGCATGATGTTTCGCAGGAGCCTGCCGGTAACACCCTCGAACTGTTCACCCGGCTTCAAGCTCACGACGCGGATACCGGCTTCCTCCAGCTCCTCGAATGTCTGGAGGGTACCGAGAACCGTTCGACCCAGCCGGTCAAGTGAGGAGACGACGACGGTATCCCCGGGGCGGGCACGTTCGATAAGAGCATTCAGGCCGGGGCGGTCCATCGTGCGCCCACTCAGCTTGTCCTCGAAGATCTTGTCCTCGGGAATGCCGTGATCGTGCAGCGCCTTCGTCTGCCGCTCATAGCTCTGCTGCACAGAGCTAACGCGACGGTAACCCCAGGTGTAACCGGTGTGCTCTTGAGTGGTCATGCGGGAGACAGTATCACTTGTCGTGAGCGTGACGCAATAGATGAGACACATTCCAAATGTTGCATCTGTGCGCACCGATGAGACTGTTTTGATGTACCCGCGCCATCGTCTCATTCCGCATGCGTGCTGAGACTGTGGGTACGCTTGACGGGTTCGTCCCTTGTGCGCAGCCTGGCTGCAGTACTCTCCTCGAGATTCTTGTTCTTCTCGTGGCTCTACAAATTTTTGTTCGAGCAACATCGCAGAAGATCCGGGAGGTGGTTTCGATGACCGCAGACTGGCTTGCCATCTTTGCCGCAATCGGGTTCACGACCGTTGGAGAGTGGCTGCGCAGAGGGAACGAGCTCTCGCTCGCCATCGGCCCCCACTATTCGGTTTGAGGCAACCCATGCCAGGTGGATTCCGAGTCGTGAGGGTCGTCCTCTCGCGTCGGACCCCTCCCAGGGCGACACGAGAAGATTCTTCCCCCGCCTCACGACCTAGAGAGACGCAACACGCGAGGCGGGGGCACCCTCAGATGAACACGAATAGCTGAGGGCGACGGGGAGCGAGGCTCACTCCCAGCATTAGGGCTAGCTCTTGCCGTACTTCTGCGGCTCGAATTCAAGGGCGAGAGAGGTCGCGTACCCGATGGCGCGGGACAGAGCCTCGCGTTCTTCTGGCAACACGACACGGATGTCGTCTAGGAGTAGGGATAGCTCGCGTTCGGCGGTCCTGAGTTCCTTGACGAGGGTGTCGTACAGTCTCGCTTCCTTCACGATTCCTCCTCCGTGCTCAGGCGCTCCGCCATCTCGATAGCGGCCTCGATGCTGTCGAGGTAGAAGTACGCGGCGTCTCGCATGAGCGCCACCTCGCGAAGCACCATCAAGTTCTTCATGAGCTTGCCTGCGTACCTGCGGTGCCACCAATCGAGCTTCCCCCACGATCCGGCGACGTACTGTTCACCTGCCATCGTCGTCCACCTCTGCCTGTTCCTCGCGTTCGAGGTCGCGACGGAGCATGTCGGCTAGCTCGGCCAGAAACTTGTTCTGCGTGCGCACGGTGCTCATGGTCAGTAGCTCTCGCTTGTGTTCGTGATGAACCTGCCGAACTTCGCCTTGATTGCCTGCATGCGCTCGAACTTGGCAACCGGGTCACGGATCAGATCGGCTTGCTGCATCTCCAAATCACGCGCGTACTTTCGGTCTGCGGTGTTGCCAGGGGCGTTCCACCAGAAGACATCCGCAGGACACTCGCCACGGGCGTACACGATCTTGCCCCACTTGCGAACCTGCTCCTGAGGGTCATCGAGAACTCGGAAGTGGCTCACGCCGTTACGGTCGCGGCCCAGGTCGATCATCTCCTCGGTGAGGTCGATGGTCTCTCCGCGAACGACCATTCGCGATTCGTGCTCCGTGAACCTGATCGCCATACCGTGGCGGAAGTGGATGCGGCCCGGTGCTGGGTCGCGGGTTGCGTCGTCTGTCGTGGTGTCAGTAGTCATGAGGTCTCCTTGGTTGCGATCGCGAACGCGTCCGCGAGGTGAGTAAGGCGCTCGTGTGTGCGCATCAGGTCGAGAATCTGAGTTCGCGTCTCGGGTGCATCCTTCGCAACGGCACGGAGCACGGCGATGAGGTCGGACGATGCCTGAGAGAGGTGCACGGCGGTCACGTCATTGATGCCGAGACGGTCAGCAACACGCTCCAGCACCTTCAGTTCCGCCGCCTGAGCACGAACACGGGCCAGAGGGGTACCTGCCTTGTCTGCCGCCTTGCGAGCCGCACGGGCACTGTCGGCAAGATCGAGAAGACGAGTCATCACATCGGCCGCATCGTATTCTTCCGTCGCCATAACACGGGCGATAGCGGCCGAGTAGTTCAATTTCGAGTATCTAGAGATAGAACTTTCACTCACGCCATATCGGCGCGAAATCTCCACACCACTGACGCCCTCGACCATTGCGCGCTCGATAGCTTCGCGCTGAGGATGTGTTGCGATCTGACTACGACGACCCATTAGGCTTTCCCTTGAAATCTAGGGGAAGAATGCTCAGAACCAACTCTTTTCGACGCCCCCGCAAGGCTGACCGGATACTCCTAAACAGTCATTTCGCGAGATAGACGCTGAGCATTCTCCCTGCTTCAATTCTACAGCACAATTCGACAGAATTTGCATAAGCGCGAGGCATTCTGCAAGATTCTGTTGTTATCTCACGGGTGCCTATTTCTACTTCTTCGTAGGGCATGAGAATGAATACTTGCGATGGAGATAGAGCTAGTTCGGGATGACTTCGTCCCCTTCCCCAAAGTGCCCGCTTCCTTCATTTGCGCCATAAAGCTGTTCGCCCAACACGAGTAGCGCCCTCGTATAGGAGAAGCGCGATGTATCGGCATCCAAAGTCTCAGTGCACAAAGACGATGGACGGCAACCGTGCCCCGATCACGGCTGTTATACGGGGTTGGTATCGGTTTACGTCGGGAACCAAACAAGCGACGTGCGATCCGGTGACACTGGATGTCCCACTGAACCAGGAGGAGGTGAACCTCAACTCAACTTCTTCTTCGCGGGATGCGCCGGTGGACCCATGTCATTTCCGGCAGTACATCGTGGGACTCGAAAGCCCTCACATACAACTATCGCACACTTTTTCACGCGATGCGCACAATTGCCGAAAGTCGTAGTGCTACGTGCGCACTAATGCGTGTATTTCATCTTTTATTGCGGGCGGCGTGATTCTTTGCGGCGTTGCCCGTCTTCGTTCGGCACACCTCATCGACAGGTGACCCACACGAGGGGCAGGGGAGGGTGAGGTCTTGCGTCTGACGGAAGTGCATTTCGAGTTCCGCCATGATCCGATCACTCGACACGTCGTGACCAAGCGCAATCAGGGAGCTAACTTCCTCCGGGTTATTGCGGATGGTCGCCAGCCATTCGTCAAACATGAAGGGGGCGACCCCGAATTGCTTCATCATGGCACCGACGAACGTACCGTGAGCGCGAGGGCCACCAACCCCACCATTCAGCAGGGAGGCACCCTCCGCACGCGCCGTCGCGATCTGAAGAACTTCCGCATAGTCGAGTTCTTCACGGGTGTCGTAGTACCCGATGATGTGCTTCCGGAAGTTCTCGCGCCCGTGCTCGCGGATGGAGTTGAGCAGATAGTCCCCGCTACCAAGATAGTTCCGTACGTTCTCGGGATCGAGGCGGGTTGATTGACCCACGTAAATCTCCCCGTCCAGCAAGTTTTCCGTGACGTACACGTATCCCAGCGTCATTTGCCCCCGCCCCCCTTATTCGCATCATCGTATGCGAGGGTGACGAGGATTCGTTTACGTGCCTCTGTGGACTCCCAAGAGGGCGGGAGCGCATCGACGGCGCTACGGGCGCGTTCAAGGGCGTCAGATCGGCTATCAGCGGCTGTCATGGGTGCTCCTGCGGTCGGCGGTTCGGTTCCTGCCGGGTCGAGGGCAAGAGGCCCATGTCACGCCGTTTGTGTGCGCATGTCTACATGACACATGTCAACCGGAAGTTGCTGCGTACGTGCGACACTGCAGCGCGTAGGACTATCACAGCACCCCATTACGGGCCGTTGATGCCCCCGCCGGGTACGCCTTCCTGGATGATCGCGCGATGCAGTCGTTCTGAAGCGACCCGCAGGCTCGTGGACCAACCCAGAAGCGTTCCCCTGTGCTCGACGCGATACCTCGGCCCGTCTGCGGTGCGGCGCAATTCGATGCGTCCCGCGACCTGTCGCTTGGAGTCCAGGAGCACCCACTGGGCTGGTGGAGACTCGTGCGCCAGCATGATCGGGTGCCAACGTGGGCCATCATCCTGCATGCGGCAAGTATCGAATATTTGTTCTACTGAAGCAACCCGCCTGAGGGCGTGATGGGGTAATCAGTCCAATCCGAGGATGCGGAGAAGGGCGGCACCGGCGACCGTGATCAGTAGGGCCGTCGTCGTGCTCCCCACCCACACCACCCACTTTCGTTTCCACCATCGCGCCGGATTCGCGGAGGCGCGGCCCTGCGCCGAGAAGTCGAGCGTGGTAACCGGTGGCGGAATCGAGACGGACACAGAGTGGAGATATGTCTCGGCTGCGGCCTTCAACCCGTTCACTCGTACCCTGTCGGGGCCGTGAATCGACACCATCACTACCCTCGACCCTCGCCAGACGAACACGGTTACAGAATCGCGAGCGTCAGGGGAGTCGCCTTTCAGTGACTGGAATGCATAGTCGAAGCTCAGTCCCATCTCTGCAAGGTCAGAGGCTGCGGCGTCCAGTGTCGAACGTGAGAGGGTCGTACTGCCGTCGCCAGCTTTGGCCCACACCTTGGTCACTTCAAGTGGCGCTCCAGTGGCCCGACTCGCGGACAGTAGAGCGTTGGTCAGTCCGTGGAACGCGTCGAGCGGATCGGTTCCTCCACGGATCTGAGCCTGTGCCCCAGCTTTGAAGGTGTCCACACGGCGAAGGTAGCGGGTCGATTGGGTTGGCCGGGGACTCTGCTCCAGCGTGTCCCCCGCCCTCTAGGTCGAGATGTCAGACGACTCCAGGCGGCGAGATAGCGTCTACAGCCCTAGAAACTGCGGATCGACGCGGACACGTGGCGCTCGCAATGGGGCCGGTAAATGGGTTGGGTCCGCCAGATGGCTCGCAAGCGAAGAGGGAGTCGCGCGCAACTGCTGACGGCAAGCGCGTAGAAGCCAGTTCGGTGAAGCGCCTGTCAGTCCAGAGTCCCGAAGAACTCAGCAGATGACACGCCGAGAACGCGGGCGACCTTGAACCACGTAGCCACGGTCCCGCCCGCGCTTCCTATGGGGTTTGCATCCCCGTGATGGTGTTCCACCACGAGATTCCGAGAGGAACAGCAGCGCTTAGCATCAAGGCCGCAGCCGGGTAGAAGACCACCTGAAGCAGCGCATCCAAGACCCAACTCTTGCCGCGCTCGTTGCGAGCACGGATATCGAAGCGCACTCGTCGGAACCAGACAATGACCACTGTCAGGCCGACAACCACGACTGCGCCAATAGATGCGGAGAGAGCTATAGCGTCCCGTTGCGACGGTGGACGGACGTCGAGAGTGAACAGGATCACCAGGATGGCAGCGAGGACGCCGACGAAAGCGCCCCAGTTGCGCGCCAGGAACGTACCAAAGTTCCACTTCGCGCCTTCCATGATCTTGTGGACCCGCCACAGCGCTCCCAGGTACCGAGGGTCAGTCGAGCGAGACTGTGCCGACGCCGCCCAAGCAAACCAAACATCGACCATCTCGTTGTGCAAAGAAATCGAGCGGATCGGATCGAAGTTTGTTGACGCATAGATCGAATCCGTCACCGAGTAGTAGGCCGTGGGTACCTGGCGACCGTTCGCGTAGACGGCGATTGACCCGTCGCGGGACGACTCCCGCAATGCTGTAGCGATGTCATCTATCTGCGAGGCGCGGATCGTCACAGGGGCGTCCATGTAGATGCGGCGGGCAGGCTCAGACTGCGTAAGCCGCTGTGAAGCAGCTATGCGGGTGAACAGAGACATGGATGAACCTTAGCGCCGAGATTCTGACCCATACCGGTACTGGCTCGAAGCGTCGTACCGCTGGGTGAAGCGCATCTACACACAGTGTGTTACGTGACCTTCAGGGTGCCCGTCGCAACCGCCGAGATTTTCGCTACCGCGCGTGCAACGGTCGAGACCCCCACTCTGAGAGATTCGCTCGGGCAGATGGACCCACGTTCAGCGATCATCCTTGGATATGTCGCCATCGAGAAGTGGGCGGTAGACAACCTCCCTCAACATGGGATCGAGTCGCGGACGACCAACAGGAGTCGTCCACTCATGGACATGATTCGCGAAGCCGTGGGAAAGAACTGTTGCGCGCTGAGGCAATCCCGCACGTCCAGGGTCTCCAGACTCTCCGTAACCTCGCGGCTCATTCGCTACCGGTCCGACGCCAGATCAGGCCACAGAATTCCTCATCCTCGCTGATGCGATGCCGCTACGTGCTTCAGTCGTCTTCCAAGTGACTGGAGTGGCCGCTAGTCAGGATTCTGTCAGGACGGCGACGGAACGGTGCGTGATCGTCCGTAGGGCGCTGCGATGTAGTAAAGGCACCTGATCGGGGAAAAACAAGAATCGAGGTCTCGTACGTTCACGGTAACTTTCGCCCGGTTCTGGTCGTCAGACAACAGTGGGTTCTGGGTTCGAGTCCCAGGGGGTGCACGCACGGGCCTCCACCTTCGGGTGGGGGCCCTTTCTCGTTCCCGTGCGAGGCGCTATTGCACCGTCGACCACGCGATGTCGACGAGGCAGAGGCCGCCGTCGTCCTCCCGGTAGAACAGGTCTCCCGGGTACTCGACCCCGGATGCCACGCGCCCGGTCGGCAGCGACAGATTGATGCTCCACGTCGGATCGTGCTCGGCCTGCTCGGGCCAGTATTCGGCGCTGAACTGCTCGGGCTCTTCGGCGGACAGCCCCTCCCAGGCGGAGGGGGAGCCGAGATCCAGGTCCGGTCCGGCGCAGACGCGCCCGTCCGCGTCGCCCGCTGCCGCCGCGTAGATGAGCTCCCGGGTGGTGTCGATCACGCCCGCGCCCTCAGGGCCCCAGATCAGGCCGTCGAGCGAACAGCCCGTCAGGACGAGTGCGGAAGCGGCCGTCAGGATCGCGGCGATGCGGCGGTGCGTGCAGCTCATGTGCTCAACCTATGCGCGCCCCCATATCGTGCGCGTACGCCCTCTGTCACGCGGTGGAAGACCGCGGGCCCCTCTGCGAGCATCGGAGATCCGCGAACAGCGCCGCAGAACCGGCGCGGCCCGAGGACACAAGGAGCCCCCGTGACCGACACCCCGCCCGGCCCGCCGCCCGCGCCGCCCTTCCCGCCTGCCTCGCCGGCCCCACCGACGTCGCCGGCGAAGAACCGCGGGACTCGGCTCGGGCTCATCGTCGGGCTCTCGGCGCTCGGCGTCCTCGTTCTGGGTGTCGGTGCGTTCCTCGGCATCCGTGCTCTGGTCGGGATGAACGCCCCCGCCACCGTTGCCGCGCCCGTCGAGTCCGCCACGCCCGCGGCGACGCCGCTCGGGACGACGGAGTATGCCCGACTCGACGGGTTCATCTCCGAGCCCGTGTCGTCGTCGCGTGTGGTGCTCGAGCTCCCCGCGGCCGAGGGCTTCGGCGGGGGCCGCACGGTCATCAGCACCGCGCAGGACTCCCCGTGGGAGTGGAAAGAGATGCCGTCCATCGACAACGCGTCCTTGTACGCGGGGCAGATGAGCACACCGTTCGGATTCCTGGGATCGTGCATGTCGTTCGTCGGAATGGTTCGCGACGAGGGAGACCCGGAGAACCGCTGGGCATTCGACGAGAAGACGTACGGTGTCTCGACGCTCTTGCTTTTCCGCGATCAGCTGGGCGTCCAGGATCCGGCGCGATTCCACGAGGAGTCCCTTCTCGGCCTGCCGTACCACGAAGAGGGTCTCGGCCAGATCCCGTTCTTCAACTACACGATCCCTGCGGCCGAAAACGGCACGCAGTCCGACATGAAGGTCGTGCAGGGACCCGACTACAACACCGGGAACATGCTGTTCCTCTCGGTCGCGTGCCTGCAGCCCGGTGACACCGAGAAGATGTGGGACACCATGACGACCCCGGGCAACGAATACAGCGTGTACGTCGACGTGCTCCCGGCTTCGGCGGGCTGAGCAACGCGCGGGCCTCATCGGGGAGGATGTCCCCATGGCCGATGACGAGATCTGGGACGTGACCGACATCCACGGGACGCCGACCGGTGCGCTGCACCGCCGGGGCGACGGGCCGGTGCCGGCCGGGGCGTTCCACATCGTGGCATCCGTGTGCGTGGTGTCGTCGACGGGGCGCGTGCTGGTGAGTCTGCGCGCCCCGGGGAAGGACTACCCGCTCGCGTGGGAGTTTCCCGCCGGCAGCGCGCTGCGTGCGGAGTCCAGCCGACGCGGCGCATCTCGCGAACTCGAGGAGGAGACCGGTCTCGCGATCGCGCCCGACGACCTCGTGCTCGTCGGGCGGGTGATCGAGGAGCGGGCGCTCTTCGACCTGTGGATCGCACGGGTCGACGGTGAACCGACCCCCGTCCCCGACCCCGAAGAGGTTCAGGATGCCGAGTGGGTCGCGCTCGACGAGGTGCGACGCCGCTGGCGGGCGGGGATGTTCGCGACCCCCTGGAATGCGCGCTTCGACCAGCTGTGGGACACCCTCGCGCACGAGGTGGTGACCCGCGCATGAGTGCCGCGTACCGCACGCACGACGTCGCGGTCACCGGGGGAGCGCTGCGCGTGGGGGAATGGCATCCGGACGCCAGCGGGATGCCGTGGCTCCTCGTCCACGGCGTCACCGCGTCGCACCGCGCCTGGGCGTGGGTCGCCGCGGCGGCGGAGGAGCGTCTCATCGCACCCGACCTGCGCGGGCGCGGGCGGAGCAACCGCGTCGACGGCCCGGTGGGGATGGCCGCGCACGCCGACGACCTGGCCGCGGTGCTCGACGCCCTCTCGGTCGAGCGGGTCGTGCTCGTGGGGCACTCGATGGGTGCGTTCGTCTCCGCCGTCTTCGCCGATCGTCACCCCGAGCGCGTCGAACGGGTGGTGCTGGTGGACGGGGGCCTTCCCCTGACGCTTCCGGCGGACCTCGACCCGCGCGACGCGGTGCGTCACGTTCTCGGTCCGACCGCGGAGCGCCTCGGTCGTCGATTCGTCGACCACGCGGCCTATCGGGATTTCTGGCGGGCTCATCCCGCTTTCGTCGGACGTGACGACCCCGAGCTCGACGCCTACTTCGCCTACGACCTCGACGGTGCGGAGCCCGAGCTCCGCCCCGCGACGACGTTCGACACGGTCGAAGAGGACTCCATCGACCAGAACACGGGAGGGGCGATCTCCGCGGCGCTGGAGCGGATGCCGCGCCCCACCGTCCTGCTCGCCGCCGAGCGTGGACTGCGGGACGAGGTTCCCCCGCTGTATCCGGATCTGGGGCAGCTCGGCGCGGCGTTCCCGCGCCTGGACACGTCGCGGGTGGCGGGCACGAACCACTACTCGATCGTGATGTCGGCGAGAGGAGCCGGGGCCGTCGTCGCGGCGGTCCGCGCCGGTGCGCGAGGGCGGTAGAGGGCGGCGACGATCGTCGATCCGGAATCCGGCCCGGCTGAACGCGACGGAAAGGCCCCGGACCCCTTCTCGAGGGGCCGGGGCCTTTCCGTGACGGCTCAGGCCGCGTCGCCCACCAGGACCGCGGCGCCTTCGTCCGCGGCATCCGGGTGCGCGCTGTCGACGTGGGCCAGGGTCTTGCGACCGAGCAGGATGCAGGCCGCGGCGAGGAGGACCGAGACGCCGGCCACGATGTACGGCACTCCGGCGCCGGCGGCGTGCCAGAGGAATGCCGCGAGGGGAGGGGCGACCGCGCCGCCGAGGAAGCGGACGGCGGAGTACGCCGACGACGCGACCGAGCGGGGCAGATCGGTGGCCTCCATGACCGCCTCGGTGAGTGCGGTGTTGACGACGCCGAGGACGAGACCGCCGACGACGATGCACGCCACGAGCGCGGCGGGCGAGGTCACCACGAAGGCTGCGACGATCAGGTCCACCGCGAGCAGGGGCAGGGCGAGCAGGAGCACCGAGGTCAGGCGCATGCGTCGCAGGAGGATCGGCGCCACCCAGACGCTCGTCACGGCCAGGGCCACGCCCCACCCGAAGAACGTCAGCCCGATCCCCATGGCGCCGAACCCGAGCGGGAACGGCGAGAAGGCGAGGAGGGTGAAGAAGCCGATGTTGTAGAACAGCGCGGTCGCCGCGAGGATCGCGAGGGCCGGACGGCCGAGCGCGCGGAACGGAGCGCTGAACGGGATCGGGGTGCGTGCCGGGGCGGGGCCGCGCAGGAGCACGGCGACGGCGACGAAGGCGATCGCCATGAGCACGACGACGCCGAAGAACGGACCGCGCCAGCTCGCCTCGCCGAGGATGCCGCCGAGCAGCGGGCCGACGGCGATGCCGAGGCCGAGCGCCGCCTCGTAGAGGATGATGGCCGCCGAGCTCCCGCCGGAGGCCGCTCCGACGATCGTCGCGAGCGCGGTGGAGATGAAGAGGGCGTTGCCGAGGCCCCAGCCGGCGCGGAAGCCGATCACGGCGTCGACGCTGCCGCTGAGCGCGCAGAACAGCGAGAAGACGACGATGAGGGCGAGTCCGACGAGCAGGGTCGCCTTCGCGCCGATGCGGCTCGAGATCCAGCTCGTGACGAGCATCGCGAGGCCGGTCACGACGAGGTAGCTCGTGAAGAGCAGCTCGGTCTCGACGGGCGTCGCCTTCAGGGACTCGGCGATCGCGGGCAGGATGGGATCGACCAGGCCGATGCCCATGAACGCGACGACGCAGGCGAAGGCGACGGCCCAGACCTGAGCGGGCTGTTTCCAGACGCTGGGAGCGGCGCTCATCGCACGACCTCCGGCTGCAGACCGACGCGGGCCGACAGGGCACCGGCGGCGATGCTCACCGCATCCCACTCGGCATCCGTCATGTCGTCCACGTGCGGGGCGAGAGCCTGGCTCAGCTGCGTGAGCCACCGATCGAGGGCGACCAGACCCTCGTCGGTCGCGGCGATCACGCTGACCCGGGAGTCCTCGGGGTGCGGTTCGCGAGTGACGAGCCCGGCGTCGCTCAGTTGGTGCACGAGCCGTGTCATGCCGGGTTGCGTCACCCGGCTCAGCGTCGCGAGGTCGCCGAGGCGCTGCGGACCGTTGTCGCGCAGGAGCGTGAGCGTACGCCACTGCGCGGCGGGGGCGTCGTTCTGGGTGTCGAGGGCTGCGATGCGCGTGAGGGCGTGCACCGCGAGCAGAAGTCTCTGCAGATCGTCATCGCGGGTCATACGAAAAGCATACCGCAGATATATAACAGAGGTATCTATTTCGACGCGAGACGCGTGGACAGCTGGTGCGCGTGGGCGAGCAGGATGCGTCCGAGCTCGGCGAGGCGCTCGCCCGCGAAACGGAACTCGACGCCGGTGAGGCTGAGCGCCCACTGGGGCTGACCGGCGCGATCGAAGACGGCGGCTCCGAGGCCCCAGCTCCCTTCCACGATCAGGCCGGGGTTCACGGCGTACCCCCGCTCCTGCGTGTCCCGCACGCGCGAGCGCAGGCGCGCGGGGGAGTGCGACGCGCCCCAGCGCTTCGCGAGGTCGCCGTGGCGCTCGAGATACGCGTCCACATCATGAGGAGGAAGGAACGCGAGGATCGCGAGGCCCGCGGACGCCACGCCGAGCGGGAAGCGGATGCCCTCCGACAGCACGAAGGAGCGAATGGGGAAGCTTCCATCCTCGCGCACGAGGCACACCGTCTCGTCCCCGCGCCGCACGGACAGGAACGCACTCTCCTCGGTACGGACGGCGAGCGAGCGGACGAGGTCGCGTGCGGTGTCGGTGATGTCGAAACGGGATGCCGCGACCGTGCCCATCAGATAGAGCTCAGGTCCGGGCAGCCACTGTCCGGTGTGCTCGTCGCGGTCGACCAGTCCCTCCGCGCGCAACGCGGCCAGGAGCCGGTGCGCGGTGGGGCGCGTGAGGTCGGCGTCGCGCGCCAGGTCGCCGACCGACGCCCCCCGCGCGCCCGCGGCGGTGACGAGGCGAAGGAGCGCCGCAGCCCGGGCGATCGCCTGCGCGCCGGGCACGGTCGAACGAGGGCGAGCGGGGGTGTCCACGATGTGGACGCTACGCCCCGAGGCATCCACATCGCAAGAAGCGGCTCGTGTTCCGCGCGCCTCGAGGGCGACCATGAGAGGACGCAGGCACGAAGGAGTTCGCGTGATCGACAAGACCTGGACCTCGGCCGCCGACGCGGTCTCCGACATCCCCGACGGCGCGTCGCTCGCTGTCGGCGGCTTCGGCCTCTCCGGCAATCCCATCGCCCTCATCGAGGCGCTGCTCGCCCAGGGCACGCGCGACCTCTCGGTGGTGTCGAACAACTGCGGGGTGGACGACTGGGGGCTCGGCATCCTGCTCGGTGCCGGGCGCATCCGCAAGATGACCTCGTCGTATGTCGGCGAGAACAAGGAGTTCGAGCGGCGGTTCCTCTCCGGAGAGCTCGAGCTCGAGCTGACCCCGCAGGGGACCCTCGCCGAGAAGCTCCGCGCGGGCGGCGCGGGCATCGCCGCCTTCTACACGCAGACCGGCGTCGGAACGCAGGTCGCCGAGGGCGGCCTGCCCCAGCGCTACGACGGCAGCGGGGGGATCGCGGTCGCCTCGCCCGCGAAGGACGTCCGCGTCTTCGACGTCGACGGGGAGCCGCGTGAATTCGTCCTCGAGGAAGCCATCACCACCGACTTCGCACTCGTCCACGCCTGGAAGGGCGACCGCCACGGCAACCTCGTGTTCCGCAAGGCCGCCCGGAACTTCGCCCCTCTCGCCGCGATGGCCGGTCGCGTCTGCGTCGCCCAGGTCGAGCACCTCGTCGAGCCCGGCGAGATCGACCCCGACGACGTCCACCTTCCCGGCGTGTTCGTGCACCGCATCGTCGAGGTGGGACCCGACATCGAGAAGCGCATCGAGAAGCGCACCGTCCGCGAAGGGAACAGCTGATCATGGCCCTCACCCGCATCGAGATGGCGGCGCGCGCCGCTCGCGAGCTCGCCGACGGCTCCTACGTCAACCTCGGCATCGGGCTGCCGACACTCGTGCCGAACCACGTCCCCGACGGTGTGATCGTGGTGCTGCAGTCCGAGAACGGCATCCTCGGCGTCGGTCCCTACCCGACCGAGGACGCGGTGGATGCCGATCTCATCAACGCCGGAAAAGAGACCGTCACCACGCTCCCCGGCGCCGCCTTCTTCGACTCGGCGCTGAGCTTCGGGATGATCCGCGGGGGGAAGATCGACGCCGCGATCCTCGGGGCGATGCAGGTGTCGGCATCCGGAGATCTGGCGAACTGGATGATCCCCGGGAAGATGGTGAAGGGCCCCGGCGGCGCGATGGACCTCGTGCACGGCGCCGCCCGCGTGATCGTCCTGATGGAGCACGTCGCGAAGGACGGCTCGCCCAAGATCGTCGACGCCTGCTCCCTGCCGCTCACCGGCAGGGGGGTGGTCGATCGCATCATCACCGACCTCGCCGTCATCGACGTGACCGAGGATGGACTCGTGCTCGTCGAGCTGGCCCCCGGGGTGAGCGTCGACGAGGTGCGGGATGCCACCGAGCCCCCGTTGACCGTCCGACTCACCGAGGAGATCCAGACCGCATGAACGCCGAGAACGACGTCGTCATCGTCGCCGCCGCCCGCACCCCGCAGGGCCGGCTGAAAGGCCGGCTCGCCCCGCTCACCGCCGTGCAGCTCGGCGCGGCCGCCATCCGCGGCGCGCTCGAGCGGGGCGGGATCCCCGCCGGGGCCGTCGACGCGGTCCTCGTCGGTCAGGTGCTCCAGGCCGGAGCCGGGCAGAACGCCGCGCGCCAGGCCGCGATCGCTGCGGGCATCGGCTGGGACGTCCACGCCGCGACCGTCAACAAGGTGTGTCTGTCGGGTCTGACCGCGATCATCGACGCGGCGCGGATGCTGCGCCTGGGAGATGCGACCGTGGTCGTCGCGGCGGGGATGGAGTCGATGACCCGCGCTCCGCACCTGCTCATGAACTCGCGCGAGGGGTACGCCTACGGCTCGGTCGAGGTGCTCGACCATCTCGCGTACGACGGTCTCACCGACGCGTACGACCGCGAGAGCATGGGCGCGTCCACGGAACGCGCGAACGCCCGGTTCGACGTGACCCGGGAGGCCCAGGATGCCGTCGCCGCCCGCTCGCACCAGCGAGCCGCCGCCGCGCAGGCGGCGGGGGTGTTCGACGCCGAGATCGTGCCGGTCGAGATCCCGCAGCGAAAGGGTGACCCCGTCGTCGTGACGTCGGACGAGGGCATCCGCGCCGACACGACCGTCGAGACGCTCGCGAAGCTCCGCCCCGCCTTCGCGGAGGGCGGCTCGATCACGGCCGGCAACGCCTCGCAGATCTCCGACGGCGCCTCGGCGGTCGTCGTCACCACGCGCGCCGTCGCCGATGAGCGCGGTTGGGACGTGCTCGCCGTCGTCGGCGCCGCGGGGCAGGTCGCTGGCCCCGACAACTCCCTGCACGCCCAGCCCGCGCGCGCGATCGCGAAAGCGCTCGAGAAGCAGGGGATCGCGGCATCCGATCTCGATCTCGTCGAGATCAACGAGGCGTTCGGCGCGGTCGTCGCGCGTTCGCAGGCCGAACTGGGCCTGTCGGACGAGGTCGTCAACCCGCACGGCGGCGGCATCGCCATCGGTCACCCGATCGGCGTCTCGGGCAACCGCCTCGTCGTGCACGCCGTCCACGAACTCGTCCGGCGGGAGAGCGGCACCGCCGCGGTGGCCCTGTGCGGCGGTGGCGGTCAGGGCGACGCCCTGATCCTCACACGCTGACGTCCGCGGGACACAACGAGACGGATGCCGCGACCCACAGGCCGCGGCATCCGTCAGGCGGAGGATCTCAGCGCGCGAGGCGCTTCTTCAGCAGCTTCTGCTGCTTCTTGGCCACGGGCGAGTCGCCCGAGATGACGCGGCCGCGGCGGGCGCGGCGCGTGTCGACGACCGAGCCGATCGCGAGAGCCAGCGTGATGCCCCAGCTGAGCCACGCCAGGGCGGTGCGCCACGTGAAGGGTTCGTCGTTGCGCAGCGCCCGCAGGAGCGTGATGCCACCCGTGATGGCGCTGAGGAGACCCGTTCCGAAGATGTACTGGCGCATGCGCCCAACCTACCGATGCAGCGGACCCGGTGCCGCGCCTTGACACGCGTCCATCCGTCACAGATGAACGCTCTTCGTCGTGGGAAACGCCGTCTTGCCACGTGTCTCGGCACGAACAGCGCTTATCGCATCTCGTCCACCCCCCTGCGTCGCGGAGAGCCGCTGTTAGCCTGAGGACGATCCCCGAGGAGGACCTGTGACCCAGGCCGATTTCGTCGTCGTCGCCAACCGTCTCCCTGTCGACCGCACCCCGGACGGTGAGGGATGGCGGCGTTCCCCCGGCGGTCTGGTGACCGCCCTCGAGCCCGTGATGCGCCGCGCCGACGGCGCGTGGGTCGGGTGGGCCGGCCAACCCGATGTCGAGCTCGACCCGTTCGAGTTCGACGGTGTGCACCTGGTGCCGGTCGTCCTCTCGGCCGCCGACGTGCAGAACTACTACGAGGGCTTCTCGAACGACACCATCTGGCCCCTGTACCACGACGTCATCGCCGCCCCCACGTACAAGCGCGCCTGGTGGGACGCCTATGTGCGCGTGAACCGCCGCTTCGCCGAGGCCGCCGCCGCAGCAGCCTCGCAGAACGCGATCGTGTGGGTGCAGGACTACCAGCTGCAGCTCGTTCCCAAGCTGCTGCGCGAGCTCCGCCCCGACCTGACGATCGGCTACTTCCACCACATCCCGTTCCCCGCGTACGGCCTGTACTCGCAGCTCCCGTGGCGCAAGCAGGTGCTCGAGGGGCTTCTCGGCGCCGACGTGATCGGGTTCCAGCGCGTCGCCGACGCGGGCAACTTCGCCCGCGCCGTGCGGCGTCAGCTGCGCTTCGAGACCAAGGCGAGCGGCATCCTGGTGCCCGATGGCCAGGGCGGGACGCGCGTCGCCCTCGCGAAGGCGTTCCCGATCTCCATCGACGCCGACTCTTACATCGAGCTCGCGCAGAAGCCCGAGATCCAGCAGCGCGCGAAAGAGATCCGCGAAGGGCTCGGCAACCCGCGCAAGATCCTGCTCGGCGTCGACCGCCTCGACTACACGAAGGGCATCCGCCACCGTCTCAAAGCCTGGGGCGAGATCCTCGAGGACGGGCGGGCCACGGTCGAGGACGCCACGCTTGTGCAGGTCGCCAGCCCCAGCCGGGAGCGCGTCGACGCCTACGTGCAGTTGCGCGACGAGATCGAGATGACCGTCGGGCGCATCAACGGCGACTACGACACGACCACGCACACCGCGATCCGCTACCTGCACCAGTCGTACCCGCGCGAAGAGATGGTCGCGCTCTTCCTCGCCGCGGACGTCATGCTCGTCACGGCCCTGCGCGACGGCATGAACCTCGTCGCGAAGGAGTACGTAGCGAGCCGCGTGGACAACCGCGGCGTCCTCGTGCTGAGCGAGTTCGCGGGGGCGGCGGACGAGATGGGGAGCGCCCTGCTCATCAACCCGCACGACATCGACGGGCTCAAGGACACGATCGTCCGTGCGCTCGAGATGCCCTCCGGCGAACAGGGGCGTCGCATGCGCGCCCTCCGCAAGCGCGTGCGCGACCACGACGTCGAGGACTGGTCGAGGGAGTTCCTCGAGGCACTGTCGACGTTCCACGACAGGGCGTCCAGCGCGGCCGCGGCCGCCGAGGTCGACGCGGGCACCGACGGCGAGGACGCCGAATGACCGCCGCCGACGCCGCGATCGAGGCCGTCGCCACGACCGACAGCCTCTTGATCGCCGTGGACTTCGACGGCACGCTCTCTCCTCTCGTCGATGATCCCATGGCCGCGCGGATGACCACGGGCGCTCGCGCGGTCCTCGACGACCTCGTCACGCTTCCCCGCACGGTGGTCGCTCTCGTTTCCGGTCGGTCGCTGGGCCACCTTCGCGAGATCGCCGAGCATACGGACGACTCGCGGATCTGGCTCGCGGGCTCTCACGGCGTGCAGTTCTGGATTCCCGGCGCGGGAATCGAGGAGTCGGACCACGACGGCGACGCGCGGTCACTCCGAGACCGCCTCCAACAGGAGATGAGCCGCCGCGCGGCCGACCTGCCGGGAGTGCGGATCGAGACGAAGGAGTACGGCCTCGGCGTGCACACGCGGACTGCGGATGCCGAGACCGCCCGCGCCGCCCGCGCGCTGGCCGACGATCTCGTCGCCGCCGAGGCGCCGGGATGGCGGCGTCGTACGGGGCACGACATCCTGGAGTTCTCGTTCCGTCACGAAGGAAAGGACTCGGCCGTCTCGCACCTGCGCGAGCGGGTCGGAGCCACCGCCGTGCTGTTCGCCGGCGACGACGTCACCGACGAGGACGCGTTGCGCTCTCTCGGCCCCGGGGACCTCGGTATCCGCGTCGGCGGGGGAGAGACCGCGGCGACGCTGCGCGTGGACGACATCGACGCGTTCGTCGCCGTCCTCGAGGACATCGCTCGCCTCCGCCGCGCGCACACGGATTAATCAGGGATTCGACACTCGTGGCGCATCGGCGCGTTACGCGCGCGCAATAGACTGCGAGGATGCCCGCACCGCAGAATCCGAATACCGGCGAATTCGACATCAAGCCCCGCAGTCGCGTCGTCACCGATGGCATCGAAGCCACCACGTCGCGCGGAATGCTCCGCGCGGTCGGCATGGGTGACGAGGACTGGGACAAGCCCCAGATCGGCATCGCGTCGAGCTGGAACGAGATCACCCCCTGCAACCTGAGCCTCGACCGTCTCGCGCAGGGCGCGAAAGAGGGCGTGCACGCCGGTGGCGGCTATCCGCTGCAGTTCGGCACCATCTCCGTCTCGGACGGCATCTCGATGGGCCACGAGGGCATGCACTTCTCGCTCGTCTCGCGCGAGGTCATCGCCGACAGCGTCGAGACCGTCATGATGGCCGAGCGCCTCGACGGCTCGGTGCTCCTCGCGGGCTGCGACAAGTCGATCCCGGGCATGCTCATGGCATCCGCTCGTCTCGACCTGTCGAGCGTGTTCCTGTACGCCGGCTCCATCGCTCCGGGCTGGGTCAAGCTCAGCGACGGCACCGAGAAGGACGTCACGATCATCGACTCGTTCGAGGCCGTGGGCGCGTGCCTCGCGGGCAAGATGAGCGAGGCCGACCTCAAGCGCATCGAGTGCGCGATCGCCCCGGGCGAGGGCGCGTGCGGTGGCATGTACACCGCCAACACGATGGCCTCCGTCGCCGAGGCGCTCGGGCTCAGCCTTCCCGGCTCGGCCGCGCCGCCCTCCGCCGACCGCCGTCGCGACTACTTCGCCCACCGCTCGGGCGAGGCCGTGGTCAACCTCCTCCGTCAGGGGATCACCACGCGCGACATCCTCACCAAAGAGGCGTTCGAGAACGCCATCGCCCTCGCCATGGCGCTCGGCGGCTCGACCAACGTCGTGCTGCACCTGCTCGCGATCGCGAACGAGGCCGAGGTCGAGCTGAACCTCCACGACTTCAACCGCATCGGCGACCGCACACCGCACGTGGCCGACATGAAGCCGTTCGGCCAGTACGTCATGAACGACGTCGACCGCCACGGCGGCATCCCCGTCATCATGAAGGCGATGCTCGACGAGGGCCTGCTGCACGGCGACGCGCTCACCGTCACGGGCAAGACGCTCGCCGAGAACCTCGCCGACCTGAACCCCGACCCGGTCGACGGCAAGGTCATCCACAGCTTCGACGACCCGATCCACGCCACCGGCGGCATCACGATCCTGCACGGCTCGATGGCGCCCGAGGGCGCGGTCGTGAAGTCGGCGGGCTTCGACGGCAACGTGTTCGAGGGTCCCGCGCGCGTGTTCGAGCGCGAGCGCGGCGCGATGGACGCCCTCGAGGCCGGCGAGATCGCCGCCGGCGACGTCGTCGTCATCCGCTACGAGGGCCCGAAGGGCGGCCCCGGCATGCGCGAGATGCTCGCCATCACGGCGGCCATCAAGGGCGCGGGGCTCGGAAAAGATGTACTACTGTTGACGGACGGACGATTCTCAGGCGGCACAACCGGCCTGTGCATCGGCCACATAGCTCCCGAAGCGGTGGACGCAGGTCCCATCGCCTTCGTGCGCGATGGTGATCTGATACGGGTCGATATCGCCGCTCGCACTCTCGACTTGATCGTCGATGAGGCCGAGCTGAGTTCCCGCCGTGACGGCTGGGAACCGCTTCCCCCGCGCTATACCCGTGGCGTTCTGGCCAAGTACTCCAAGCTCGTGCACTCCGCCGCGGAGGGCGCGGTCACGGGCTGACGGCCGTCCCCTTCTCACCTTCTTCCGGTTCTCGAGGTACTCCCATGTCCATCGATTCCCCTACGGCGGCCGTGCCCCGGCCGCCCGCCCGCACCGCCCCGGCGCCCGTGATGACGGGTGCGCAGGCGGTCGTCCGCTCGCTCGACCTGCTCGGCGTCACCGACGTGTTCGGTCTGCCGGGCGGGGCGATCATGCCCGTCTACGACCCGCTCATGGACGACGAGCACGTCCGCCACATCCTCGTCCGTCACGAGCAGGGCGCCGGCCACGCGGCTGAGGGCTACGCCGCGGCCTCGGGCAAGGTCGGCGTCGCCATCGCGACGTCGGGCCCCGGCGCGACCAACCTCGTCACCGCGATCGCCGACGCCTACATGGACTCGGTGCCGCTCTTGTGCATCACCGGGCAGGTGTTCTCGACCCTCATGGGAACGGATGCCTTCCAGGAGGCCGACATCGTGGGCATCACGATGCCGATCACGAAGCACTCGTTCCTGGTGAAGACCGCCGAGGAGATCCCCGGCGCCATCGCGGCGGCCTTCGAGATCGCCTCGACCGGTCGTCCCGGCCCGGTGCTCGTCGACATCACGAAGGACGCGCAGCAGGCCGAGGCGCCGTTCGTGTGGCCGCCCAAGATCGACCTGCCCGGCTACCGCCCGGTCACCAAAGCGCACGGCAAGCAGATCCAGGCCGCGGCCCACCTGCTCGCCACCGCGCAGAAGCCCGTGCTGTACGTGGGCGGCGGAGCGATCCGCGCCAACGCGTCGGCCGAGCTGAAGGTGCTGGCCGAGGCGACCGGCGCCCCCGTGGTGACCACGCTCATGGCGCGGGGAGCGTTCCCCGACTCGCACGAGCAGCACCTCGGCATGCCCGGCATGCACGGGACCGTGCCCGCCGTCCTCGCGCTGCAGGAGAGCGACCTCATCGTCTCGCTCGGTGCGCGCTTCGACGACCGCGTCACGGGCAAGGCCTCGCTGTTCGCGCCCCACGCCCAGGTGGTGCACGTCGACATCGACCCCGCCGAGATCTCCAAGATCCGCACGGCCGACGTGCCGATCGTGGGCGACCTGAAAGAGGTCCTCGTCGACCTGGATGCCGCGTTCCGCGCCGCCGACGCCGAGAACCCGCACGACTACAGCGAGTGGTGGACCTACCTGAACGGCCTCCGCGAGGAGTTCCCGCTGGGCTACACGCCCACCACCGACGGCCTCCTGTCGCCGCAGCATGTCATCCAGCGCATCGGCGAGATGACCGGGCCAGAGGGCGTCTACGCCTCGGGCGTCGGCCAGCACCAGATGTGGGCGGCGCAGTTCATCAAGTACGAGCGTCCGAACGCGTGGCTCAACTCCGGCGGCGCCGGCACGATGGGCTACGCGGTGCCCGCGGCAATGGGCGCGAAAGTCGCCCAGCCCGAGCGCGCCGTGTGGGCGATCGACGGTGACGGCTGCTTCCAGATGACCAACCAAGAGCTCGCGACCTGCGTCATCAACGACATCCCGATCAAGGTCGCGATCATCAACAACTCCTCGCTGGGCATGGTGCGCCAGTGGCAGACGCTGTTCTTCGACGGCCGCCACTCGAACACCGACCTGAACACGGGACACGGCACACGTCGCATCCCCGACTTCGTGAAGCTCGCCGAGGCCTACGGGTGCCTCGCGATCCGCGTCGAGAAGGAAGACGAGATCGACGCGGCGATCCAGCTCGCGCTGGACACGAACGACCGCCCCGTCGTGATCGACTTCGTCGTGAGTGCGGATGCCATGGTGTGGCCGATGGTCCCGCAGGGCGTCAGCAACAGCTATGTCCAGTACGCCCGCGATCACTCGCCGGCCTTCAACGAGCAGGAGGACTGAGATGTCTCGTCACGTTCTGAGCCTCCTGGTCGAGGACAAGCCGGGTCTGCTGACCCGTGTCGCCGGTCTCTTCGCCCGTCGCGGTTTCAACATCGAATCCCTCGCCGTCGGCGTGACCGAGGTGCCGGGTCTCTCGCGCATCACGGTCGTGGTCGACGTCGAGGGCCTGCCGCTCGAGCAGGTCACCAAGCAGCTCAACAAGCTGATCAACGTGATCAAGATCGTCGAGCTCGACCCGGCGGCATCCGTTCAGCGCGAGCACGTCCTCGTGAAGGTGCGCGCCGACAACGCCACCCGCTCCAACGTTCTCGAGGTCGTGAACCTCTTCCGCGCCTCGGTCGTCGACTACGCCCCGGATGCCATCGTGATCGAGATCACGGGCGACTCGGGCAAGGTCGGCGCGTTCCTCAAGGCCATCGAGCCGTTCGGTGTGAAGGAGCTCGCGCAGTCGGGCCTTCTCGCCGTCGGTCGCGGGGGCAAGAGCATCACCGAGCGCGTTCTGCGCGGCTGACACCTCCCTTACTTCCATTCACCAGCGGCCCCCGTGCGGGGCCACGATTCAAGGAGAAACATCCTCATGGCAGAGATCTTCTACGACGACGACGCCGACCTCTCGATCATCCAGGGCAAGAAGGTCGCGATCGTCGGCTACGGCTCGCAGGGTCACGCCCACGCGCAGAACCTGCGCGACTCGGGTGTCGAGGTCGTCATCGCCCTCAAGGACGGCTCGAAGTCGACCGCGAAGGCCCAGGAAGACGGCTTCGAGGTCAAGAACGTCGCCGACGCGGCCGAGTGGGCCGACGTCATCATGATCCTGGCGCCCGACCAGCACCAGCGCTCGATCTTCGCCGACTCGATCAAGGACAAGCTCACCGCGGGCAAGACCCTCGCCTTCGCGCACGGCTTCAACATCCGCTTCGGCTACATCGACGCCCCCGAGGGCGTCGACGTCATCCTCGTCGCCCCCAAGGCCCCCGGCCACACCGTGCGCCGCGAGTACGTCGCGGGCCGCGGCATCCCCGACATCATCGCCGTCGAGCGCGACGCCTCGGGTTCGGCCTGGGACACCGCCCTCTCGTACGCGAAGGCGATCGGCGGCACCCGCGCCGGCGTCATCAAGACGACCTTCACCGAAGAGACCGAGACCGACCTCTTCGGCGAGCAGGCCGTGCTCTGCGGTGGCATGAGCCACCTCGTGCAGGCCGGTTTCGAGACCCTCACCGAGGCGGGCTACCAGCCGCAGATCGCGTACTTCGAGGTGCTGCACGAGCTCAAGCTCATCGTCGACCTCATGTGGGAGGGCGGCATCGCCAAGCAGCGCTGGTCGATCTCCGACACCGCCGAGTACGGCGACTACGTCTCGGGTCCCCGCGTCATCTCTCCCGACGTCAAGGAGAGCATGAAGGCCGTCCTCGCCGACATCCAGTCGGGCGCGTTCGCCGAGCGCTTCATCGCCGACCAGGACAAGGGTGCCCCCGAGTTCCTCGAGCTCCGCGAGAAGGAGCAGGGTCACCCCATCGAGGCGACCGGCAAGGAGCTCCGCGGCCTCTTCGCGTGGAAGCAGCAGGACAGCGACTACGTGGAGGGCTCGGCCGCGCGCTGAGTTCGTCTTCCTCGAACGCCCCGGACCTCGCGGTTCCGGGGCGTTCGCCGTTGTCGCGACAGCCCGGCGGCGGGGCGCGCCCCGCGGGTGGGGGAGCGCCGCTACCGTGGAGGCGTGAGCACACCGCGCGATGACGACGCCCTCTCGTGGGGCGGTGACGACGACCCGACGCTCGACGTCGGCGACAAGCGTGCGCCCGAGCCCGCTCCGGAGCCGCTCGCGCCCGAGCCGCTCGCGCCGGAGCCTCTCGTCCCGGAACCTCGCGTCGCCGACGAGCAGACGCCGCGCGTGGCCTCGCGCGCGCCGGAGCCGGATGCCGCGCACTCCGCGCCGCTCGGGAACGTCGGTCTCGTGGGCATCGGCATGGTCGCGGCGACGTTTCTCCTCTTCGCCATCGGCTGGCTGGTGTCGGGGCGCCAGTTGCAGAGCCTCGGCATCCCCATCCCCGATGTGACCGTCATCGCGATGACGATCGGGGCGACCCTCGCGCCCATCGTGTGGTTCGTGACGGTGCTCGTGCTCACCCGCTCGTGGCGCACGTGGCAGCGATTCCTGCTGCTGATCGTGGGCATCGTCCTGCTCGTGCCCTGGCCGTTCCTGTCGATGGGATCCCTCGCATGAGTGCCGTCGCTCCTCCCCGCCGTCTCCCGACGTGGCTCGTCGTCACGATCGCCGGAGCCTTCGGGCTGTTCTACGCCTACGTGGTGTGGAGTTCCGTCGCCCTGCTCGTCCTGCAGGTCAACGGGCCGCTGGGACTGAACGGCCTCGGGTGGTTCGTCTACTGCCTGCCGATCGTCTTCCCGGTGATCGCGTTCGGCGTCGCTTTCGCGATCGGCGCGCGCCGGAAGGCGGGGGAGTTCGCCCTGGTGCTGCTGGCCGGTCTGACGCTGTCCGCGGCGTTCTGGCTCGCGATCGTGGGATACGGAACGACGTCGTACGGGTTGTACGGGTCGTAGATCGTCCGCGCCGCGGTCTCCGCGCTCTCTCCGCGCGCCCGGGGCCGTGCGCGCGTCGGGGGCCGTGCGCGCCCCCGGGCGGCACCGAGACTTCATCCAGCTGACAAAACCACTGCAGCGTGCAGTGGACGTGTCAGCTGCGTGCAGTCTCGGTGGGCGGCGCGGGACCCCGCGCGGCACTCGGCCCGGCCCGACACCGCACCGCGCCGGACGGGCCGGCGCGTCACACGGTCCGGCATCCATCCGCCTCCGCGCTAGGCTGGCAGACGGCCCGCACGGGTCGCGCGCCCGGTTCGCGCCGGCGGTGTGCGGCGGTGCGCGCCGGACCCCAGCACCGTTTCGAAGGACGCATCCGTGACGAAGCCCGTCGTGCTCATCGCCGAAGAACTCTCTCCCGCCACGATCGACGCGCTCGGCCCCGACTTCGACGTGCGCAACGTCGACGGGACCGACCGCCCCGCGCTGCTCTCGGCTCTGGCCGACGCGCACGCGGTGCTCGTGCGATCGGCCACCCAGATCGACGCCGAGGCCCTCGCCGCGGCGCCGTCGTTGAAGGTCGTCGCCCGCGCCGGCGTCGGCCTCGACAACGTCGACATCAAGTCGGCCACCGCCGCCGGCGTCATGGTCGTCAACGCGCCGACGTCCAACATCATCTCGGCCGCCGAGCTCACCGTCGGCCACGTGCTGAGCCTCGCGCGCCGCATCCCCGCGGCCCACGCCTCGCTCGCGCAGGGCCTGTGGAAGCGCAGCTCCTTCACCGGCACCGAGCTCTTCGAGAAGACGATCGGCATCATCGGCCTCGGCCGCATCGGCGCCCTCATCGCCGCGCGCCTGCAGGCCTTCGACATGCGCGTCATCGCCTACGACCCCTACGTCACCGCGACGCGGGCGCAGCAGCTCGGCGTGCAGCTCGTCTCGCTCGACGAACTGCTTGAGCAGAGCGACTTCGTCACCATCCACATGCCGAAGACGCCCGAGACGACCGGCATGATCGGCACGGAGCAGCTGCGCCGCATGAAGAAGAGCGCGTACGTCATCAACGTCGCCCGCGGCGGTCTGATCGACGAAGAGGCCCTGTTCGACGCTCTCACCACCGGGGAGATCGCCGGCGCCGGGCTCGACGTGTTCTCGACCGAGCCCCCGGCCGAAGGGGGTCCTGCGCGCAAGCTCCTCGACCTCCCCAACGTCGTCGTCACCCCGCACCTCGGCGCCAGCACCGAAGAGGCGCAGGAGAAAGCGGGCGTCTCGGTCGCCCGCTCGGTCAAGCTCGCGCTCGAGGGAGATCTCGTCCCGGATGCCGTGAACGTCGCCGGGGGCGCGATCGACCCGTTCGTGCGCCCGGGTATCGCCCTGGTCGAGATGCTCGGTCAGTTCTTCAGCGGTCTCGCCGACAGCGCGCTGACGAGCCTCGACATCGAGGTGCGCGGCGAGCTCGCCGCCTACGACGTCAGCGTCTACCGCCTCGCCGCGCTCAAGGGATACTTCAGCCGGATCGTCAGCGAGACCGTGTCGTACGTCAACGCGCCGCTGTTCGCGGAGCAGCGCGGCGTCGAGGCGAGACTCGTCGTCGAGGCCGAGAGCCCGCTGTACCGGAACATCACGATCCTGCGCGGCACCCTCGCGGACGGCTCGAGCCTGACCGTCGCGGGCACCCTCGCCGGGACGCGCATGGTCCCGAAGGTCGTCGCGATCAACGGCTACGACATCGAGGTGCCCATCGAACAGCACCACATCGTCATGCGCTACGCCGACCGGCCCGGCATCGTCGCGATCTACGGCCAGAAGCTCGGCGAGGCCGGCATCAACATCGCCGGTCTCCAGGTGGCGGCTCCGGATGCCACGGGTCGCGCCCTCTCGGTGCTCACGGTCGATTCGCCCGTCCCCGACGAGATCCTCGGCGCCATGCGCGAGGCGGTCGGCGCGGACCTGTTCCGACAGATCGACATCGTCGAGGGCTGAGTCCCGGACGCGTCACGGGGGAGTGGGTCGCTGCGGCGGCCCCCTCCTTCGTCCCGTGCGGGACGGTCGAGCGCCGGCGCGCGTGCTCCGTGCATCGTCGAGCTCACGTGCCCGCTATCGGGTGACGCCTAAGCTCCTCGATCACAATGCGCGAGTGGCCATCGTCCTCCGCGTCGTCTCCGCCGGTCTCGGCATCCTCTTCCTCGTCGCGGGGGTGGCCGACGTCATGCGTCGGACCCCGTGGGGGCTGTTCGGCGCGATCGGCGGGGCGCTCATCCTCGCCGGGGTCGTGATGGACCTGCGGCGCGAGCGCCGCGAGCGGCGGGCGGAGTCGACGCGCGACTGACCCCGGTCTCGCTCGACGCCTCACGCACCTCCTCTGCGGCGGCGAGCGGGGGCTGCGGACGCGTCAGGTGGTCGCCGCGACCACGGCCTCGATGAGCTTGTCGAGCTCTGCTCCCTCGAGTGCGGGCCCCGGGAGCGCGTTCAGATCGAGCACGGCGTTGAAGTACAGACCGTCGCTGACGAGCAGCACCATCTGCAGCGCGGTCTCATCGCGGGTGTGGCCGCGCAGGCTCTCTTCCCACAGCTCGCGCACGTGCCGGAGCGATGCGGTGGCCGCGTCGTTGCCGTTCTGCGCGAGACGCGAGACGGCGAGGATCGTGACGTCGAGAGCAGAGCCGGTGTTCTGCGACGAACGGATGTGGGCCGCGACGGCGCCCTCGGCAGACCGCTCGATCTCGTCGATGTCCTCTTTCGCGAGCTTCTCGAGGCGCTCGACGAGCGCGGCCTCGAGAGCGCTCTTCGAGTGGAAGTGGTAGAGCAAGCCGCCCTTGGAGACGCCGGCAGCGCGGGCCGTCGCGTCCATGGTCGCGGCACGCTCTCCCTCGTCGACGAGGATGCGGGTGAAGGCGTCGAGGACGGCTTCGCGGGCGAGAGGGGGGCGGCTCATGACACTTCGATCGTACTGGCGGGCGGTGTTTCCTGTCTGTTACTATACCGGCTGGACGGTTTAGAAACGGATTCGAAGAATGCTCACCTCGTCGTTGCCCACGCAAGACATCGCCGTGACCCGCGCCGGGTGGCGCGGCTGGTTCGCGCTGGCCGTGCTCATGCTGCCGGTGCTGCTGGTCTCGGTCGACAACACGGTGCTGAGCTTCGCCCTGCCCGAGATCGCCCTCGATCTCCAGCCGTCGAGCATCGAGCAGCTGTGGATCATCGACGTCTACCCGCTGGTGCTCGCGGGTCTCCTCGTCACGATGGGCACGCTGGGCGACCGCTTCGGGCGCAAGCGCATGCTGCTGATCGGCGCGACCGGCTTCGCCGCCGTGTCCGCGCTGTCGGCCTTCGCACCCACGGCGGCCGCCCTCATCGCCGGCCGCGCGCTCATGGGCGTGTTCGGGGCGATGCTCATGCCGTCGACCCTGTCGCTTCTGCGCAGCATCTTCCGCGACCGCGACCAGCGGCGCTTCGCCATCGCCATCTGGGCGTCGGGCTTCTCCGCCGGCGCCGCCCTGGGGCCGATCGTCGGCGGCTTCCTGCTCGAGCACTTCTCGTGGGGCTCGGTGTTCCTCATGGCGGTGCCCGTTCTCGTGCCGCTGTTGGTCCTCGCACCGTTCTTCGTCCCCGAGAGCCGTGACCCCGCACCGGGTCGCTTCGACCCGATCAGCGTGCTCCTGTCGCTCGCGACGATGGTGCCGATCGTCTACGGCATCAAGAAGCTCGCGGTCGACGGTCCGCTGTCGCTCGCGCCGGTTCTGTTCGTCGTCGGCATCGTCTTCGGGTGGCTGTTCGTTCGCCGGCAGCGGCGACTCACCGCCCCGATGCTCGACATGACCCTGTTCCAGCGCGGCACCTTCTCCGGCGCGATCCTCGTGAACCTGCTGAGCGTCGTCGGACTCGTGGGATTCCTGTACTTCGTCGCGCAGCATCTCCAGCTCGTCGTCGGCCTCACCCCGATGGTCGCCGGGTTCGCGCTGTTGCCGGGGCTCGCTCTGATGATCGTGTCGGGTCTTGCCGTCGTGCCGATCGCCGCGCGCTTCGCGCCGCGCATCGTCGTGCCGATCGCGCTCGCGTTCTCCGCCGTCGCCTATGTCCTCGTGGCTCTCTCGACGGCCGACCTGATCCAGCTCATCGTGGCCTTCGGGCTGCTCGGCATCGGCATCGGGGCGGCCGAGACGGTGTCGAACGAGCTGATCCTGTCGAGCGCGCCGTCCGCGAAGGCGGGTGCGGCCAGCGCCGTGTCCGAGACCGCCTACGAGGTGGGCGCCGTCCTCGGCACGGCCGTCCTCGGCGGCATCCTGGCGGCCTTCTACCGCGCGCAGCTCGTCCTCCCCGCCGGTCTTCCGGATGCCGCGGCCTCCGCCGCTCGGGAGACGCTCGCCGGTGCGGTCGCCGTGTCGCACACCCTCGACGATGCCGCGCTGGCCGAGGCTCTGCGCGTCGCCGCGGCTCAGGCGTTCGACTCCGGCGTCGTCGTGACGGCTCTGATCGGCGCCGGGCTCATCGTCGTCGCGGGGGCGATCGCTGCCACTACCCTGGGAGGAACCCGCAGCACGTCGACGAAGTGACGTGCCCCGAGCTCTGAGGAGAGCGATGTCGCGTGTCGTGAAGTTGGCCGTCATCCCCGGTGACGGCATCGGTCCCGAGGTCGTCACCGAGGCCGTGAAGGTCCTCGACGCCGTCACGGCCGCATCGGACGTCACGTTCGAGAAGACCCCCTTCTCGCTCGGGGCCGGACGCTACCTCGAGACCGGAGACACCCTCACCGACGACGACCTCTCCGCGATCGCCGGCCACGACGCGATCCTGCTCGGTGCGGTCGGCGGAGTCCCCGGCGACCCGCGTCTGAAGGACGCGAACATCGAGCGCGGACTCCTGCTCAAGCTCCGCTTCGAGCTCGACCACTACGTCAACCTCCGTCCGTCGAAGCTCTACCCGGGGTCGTCCGGGCCGCTGGCCGACCCCGGCGAGATCGACTTCGTGGTCGTGCGCGAGGGGACCGAGGGGCCGTACGTCGGCAACGGGGGAGCCATCCGCCGCGGAACTCCCCACGAGGTGGCCAACGAGACCTCGGTCAACACGGCATATGGCGTCGAGCGCGTCGTACGGTACGCGTTCGGCCTGGCCGCGCGGCGCCGCCAGAAGCTCACGCTCGTGCACAAGACGAATGTGCTCGTCCACGCGGGCGGCATGTGGAAGCGGATCGTGGACGCCGTGGCATCCGAGTTCCCGGGGGTCGACGTAGACTACCTGCACGTCGACGCGGCAACCATCTTCCTGGTCACGAACCCGAGCCGCTTCGACGTGATCGTCACCGACAACCTCTTCGGCGACATCCTGACGGACCTGGCGGGCGCCGTCACCGGTGGCATCGGCCTCGCCGCATCGGGCAACATCAACCCCGACGGCGCGTTCCCCTCGATGTTCGAGCCCGTGCACGGTTCGGCGCCCGACATCGCGGGAAGCCAGAAGGCCGACCCCACGGCCGCGATCCTCTCCGTCGCTCTGCTGCTCGATCACCTCGGGCTCACCGACGAATCCGCCCGCGTCACCCGCGCGGTGGAGGACGACATCGCGCACCGCGAGGGCTCGCGCACGACCGCTCAGATCGGCGACGCGATCGCCGCACGGGTCCAGGCGTAACCTGGACCGATCGGCCCGCACCGCCCCGGCACACGAAGAGTTTTGGACGACTGATGACCACCATCGACACCGACCCCGACACCGGACTCGACGCGCTCGAGTTCGCCGTCACCCGCAACCTCGCGGCCAAGAGCGCCGCCGACCGCGACGCCATCCTCGCCAGCCCCGGCTTCGGGCAGAGCTTCACCGACCACATGGTCGACATCTGCTGGTCGGTCCGCGGCGGCTGGCACCGTCCGCGCGTCTCGCCCTACGGCCCGATCTCGCTCGACCCCGCCGCGGCGGTGCTGCACTACGGTCAGGAAATCTTCGAGGGCATCAAGGCGTATCGCCATGCCGACGGCTCGGTGCACACCTTCCGTCCCGACCAGAACGGGCGGCGTCTCCAGCGCTCCGCTCGTCGTCTCGCTCTGCCCGAGCTGCCGGTTCCCTACTTCCTGCAGTCGCTGAAGGAGCTCATCGCGGTCGACGGCCCCTGGGTGCCCTCGGGTGAGGACCAGAGCCTCTACCTGCGCCCCTTCATGTTCGCGAAAGAGGCGTTCCTCGGAGTCCGTCCCGCGCACAAGGTCGCGTACTACCTGATCGCCAGCCCCGCCGGCGCGTACTTCAAGGGCGGCGTCCAACCGGTCTCGATCTGGCTCAGCGAGGACTACTCGCGCGCCGGAAAGGGCGGAACGGGTGCGGCGAAGACCGGCGGCAACTACGCCGCGAGCCTGCTGCCCCAGTCCGAGGCGTACGAGAACGAGTGCGACCAGGTCGTGTTCCTCGACCAGGACCGCAACGTCGAGGAGCTCGGAGGCATGAACGTCGTGTTCGTCTACAAGGACGGCACGATCGTGACCCCGCAGTCCGACTCGATCCTCGAGGGCATCACCCGCGACTCGCTCCTGCAGCTCGCTCGCGACCGCGGTCACCACGTCGTCGGCCGCAACGTCTCGCTCGACGAATGGCGCGAGGGAGTGGCATCCGGAGACATCGTCGAGGTGTTCGCGTGCGGAACCGCCGCCGTCGTGACGCCGATCGGCGTCCTCAAGGGCAAGGACTTCATCGACGAGCAGCCCACGGGCACGCTCGCCCTCGAACTGCGCGAAGAGCTCACGAATATCCAGTACGGTCGCGCCGAAGACAAGCACGGCTGGCTGTACCGCCTCGACGCGTAACGAGCGGTCGGATCGGAGGGACTCCCGGATGCCGGGGGTCCCTTCGTCGTTCCCGGTCTCGACGGCGATCGCCGGCGGGTGAGTCCGCGGGCGCGGCGCGGCCGCACGCGACGCGGTCCACGCGCGCTCCCGTCGAGGTCGCGGAGACTGGCCGGGGTGCTGCGGACTGAAGGCGGTGTCGGAGCTCGCGGATAGGCTGAAGAGGTGAAGATCGCACGATTCAGCCACCAGGACGCCATTCGCTACGGGATCGTCGACGACGGCGAGCTCGTGGTCCTCGCCGGGGACCCGATGTTCGCCGGTTTCGACACGACGGGGGAGCGTGTGCCGCTCGCCGACGTCGCTCTGCTCGCGCCGGTCATCCCTCGCTCGAAAGTCGTCTGCATCGGCAAGAACTATCACGACCACGCGGCCGAGATGGGCGGCGAAGCCCCCGCGGAACCCCTGATGTTCCTCAAGCCGAACACCTCGGTGATCGGGCCCGGCGACGTGATCGTGCGTCCCACGAGCCTGAGCTCGCACACCGACTACGAGGGTGAGCTCGCCGTCGTGATCGGGCGCATCGCCAAGAACGTCCCCGCCGAGAAGGCGAGCGACTACATCTTCGGGTACACCGTCGCGAACGACGTCACCGCGCGCGACCTCCAGCGCAGCGACGGACAGTGGTCGCGGGCGAAGGGCTTCGACACGTTCTGCCCCGTCGGCCCGGTGATCGAGACCGATCTCGACCTCGAGACCGCGGCCATCACCACCCGGGTCAACGGCGAGGTCCGTCAGCAGGGTCCGGTCTCGGACATGATCCACGGCATCGGCGCCCTCGTCGCCTACGCCTCCGCGGTGTTCACGCTGCTCCCGGGCGACCTCATCCTCACCGGCACCCCGGCGGGCGTCGGCCCCTTCGTCGCGGGCGATGCGGTCGAGGTCGAGGTGAGCGGCATCGGGGTGCTGCGCAACACCGTGCGCGATGCCTGACACCGCCGCGTCGGCGAGCATCGATCTCGTCGCCGCCCAGCGCCGGACGGTGCGGGTTCTGGCGGCGGGGCAGGTGCTCACCGGCGTGGCCTTCGGCGCGACCCTGTCGCTGGGCGCGCTGTTGGCCGCCGATCTCTCCGGCCAGGAGGCCCTCTCCGGCTTCGCGACGGCCGCGGTGACCCTCGGTGCCGCCCTCACCGCGATTCCGCTCGCGCGGCTCGCGGCGCGCCGCGGCCGTCGGTTCGCCCTCACGATGGGGAATCTGGCGGCGCTGACGGGAATCGTCGTCGTGATCACCGCGGCGGCGATGCGCCTGTTCCCCCTGCTGCTCGTGGGGATCGCCCTCATCGGCGCGGGCAACGCCGGCACGCTGCAGTCGCGGTTCGCCGCGACCGATCTCGCGACGACCGCCCGCCGTGGTCGCGACCTGGCCACCGTCGTGTGGGCGACGACGGTCGGCGGCGTGGTGGGGCCGCTGCTGCTCGCGCCCGGCGAGCTCGTGGGGGCGAGTATCGGCATGCCGCGCCTCACCGGCGCGTACCTGTTCTCGTTCGCCGCCCAGGTCTGCGCCTTCGCGCTCTACGTCCTCGTGCTGCGCCCCGACCCTCTGCTGCTCGCTCAGCGCCTCGACAGAGACAAGGCGACGTCCGTGGTCACGGCGCCGGAGATCGACCGTCCGGGAATCGCCCGGTTCGCGATGCTCACCGTCGCCGCGTCGCACGTCACGATGGCGTCGGTCATGGCGATGACTCCGGTGCATCTGTCGCACATCGTGGCTCCGGATGCCGTCACGCTCGCTGTCGGGGTCACGATCGCGCTGCACGTGTTCGGCATGTACGGCCTCTCGCCGGTCTTCGGCATCCTCGCCGACCGCATCGGGCGCCTTTCCGTGATCCTGGTGGGGCAGGCGCTCCTCGCCGCATCTCTGGTGGTCGCCTCGCTCTTCGGCGAGTCGCAGGCGGGGGTCCTCGTGGCCCTGGTGCTGCTCGGCCTCGGCTGGAGCGCCGCGACGGTCGCGGGCTCGGCGCTGCTGACCGAGGCGACCCCGCTCGCGTCGCGGCCGCGACGCCAGGGGCGTAGCGACACCCTCATGACCGCGTGCGCGGCCTTCGGCTCGGTGCTCGCCGGGATCATCCTGGGCCTCGTCGGATACGGAGGCCTCGCGCTGTGGGCCTTCGTGCCGGTGGCGCTGGTCTGCCTGGGCGCCCTCAGTGTGCGGCCGCTCGGGCGCGTCAGATCGAGTAGCTGAGAGCCGGCGCGGCGGGAGCCGGGGCCGCCGTGCCGAGAGCGCGAAGCGCCCGATCGACGTCGGTCTCGTCGTTGAAGACGTGGAACGCCACGCGCGCTCGACCCGCGCGGCCCGATGCCGTGATGCCGCGTGCCGTGAGGCGGGCGAGGGCTTCGCCGCTGGCATCCGGCCAGGTCACGATCGCCGACGGGCGCGGGGGCTCCGCCAGGCCGAGGCCGGCGCGGAAGCGCGCGGCGAGGCCCGTGGTGTGGGCGTGGAGTTCGGTGATGTCGGCGTCCGCGAACATGCGGAGCGACGGCGCCGCGCCGACGAACGCCTGCCACGCGGGGGAGACGTCGAAGCGTCGGGCGTCCGGTGCGAGGGTTTCCCCGGTGCCGTAGCAGGACGACCACGGGTCGTCGCCCGAGTACCAGCCCGCCTGGACCGGCCGCAGGATGCGCGCGAACTCCGGCGTGATCGTCAGGAAACCGACCCCGCGCGGACAGCACAGCCACTTGTAGGCATGGCAGACGGTCGCGTCGAACAGCGTCGCGTCCACCGGGAGCCAGCCCGCCGCCTGCGTGAGGTCGCACAGCGTCCGGGCTCCCGCCCGTGCGGCCGCGGCCGCGATGCCCGCGGCATCCGCCACCTCACCCGTGGCCGACTGCACGAGCGAGAACGCCACGAGCCAGGTGTCGGGGCGGACGGCGTCGGCGAGGTCCTGGAGCGGGACCGTCCGCAAACGGATTCCTCGCGCGGCGTGGGCGAACGGCGCCACGAGCGAGGCGAAGTCGCCTTCGGGGCACAGCACCTCGGCGCCGTCGGGTACCGAGGCGGCGATGAGCGACACCATCACCGACGTCTGCGCGCCGATCGCGACATCGCTGAGGGGAGAGCGCACCAGCCGCGCGTAGGCCGCGCGGGCATCCTCGACCGCACGGGAGGCGGCCGCGACGTCGGGGCGACCGGATGCCGCGGTGTCGAGCTCATCGCGCACGGCGCGGACCGTGGCACGGCAGGGGAGTCCGACGGTGCAGGCGGCGAGGTAGTCGCGGCCGCCGGCGAAGCGGGAGGCGAGGCTGCTCATGCCTCCAGGGTCCCGCGCGGCGCCCCATTGCACTAGAGCAGGTGTTGCATGAGAAACATTCACTCTGCTTATGTATTCGAGTGACGGAACCCGACGACGACCTCGATGCCCACTCCCTTCGCGTAGTGAAGGCGATCGCCGATACGGGATCGATCACCGCGGCGGCCCATGCCCTCGGCTACAGCCAGCCGGCGGTCAGCCAGCAGCTGCGTCGGCTCGAACGGCGCGCCGGTACGCCGATCGTCGAGCGCGTCGGTCGGGGCGTGCGCTTGACCGAGGCGGGACGCGTGCTCGCCCGGCACGCGGCCGTCGTCACGACCGCCCTCGAGGCGGCGGCGGGAGATCTCGCCGAGCTCCGGGGTCTGCGGGCGGGGCGGGTGCGCATCGCGGCCTTCCCCTCGGCGTCGTCGACCGTCGTCCCGCGGGTCATCGCCGCGGTGACCGCGCGGCGTCCGGGGGTCTCGATCAGCTTCGTCGAGGCGGAGCCGCCCGAGGCGATCGTCGCGGTGCGGGAGGACCGCGCCGACATCGCGCTCACCTACAGCTATCCCGGCGATCGGCGGGAGCTCGATCTCGCGGCGAACGGCCTCACGGTGCGCACGGTCGGCGGAGACGACACGGTCCTCGTCCTGCCCGTCGACCATCCGGCGGCGAACGGCCCGATCGACCTCTCGCGTCTCGCGGGCGATCGCTGGATCGCGGGCTGTCCCCAGTGCCGAGGTCATCTCCTCGAAGCGTGTGCCCGCGCCGGGTTCGTCCCCGACATCGCCTTCGAGACCGACAACTACATCGCGGTCGAGAATCTCGTCGCCCAGGGCGTCGGCGTCGCGATCCTGCCGCGCATGGCCGTGGCATCCTTCCCCCTCCTCTCGGGGATCGCCGCTCCCCGTCTCCCGGATGCCGAGGCCCGCACGCTCCATGTCGTCACCGCCCGCGGCGCCGAACGCGTGCCGGCGGTCGGTGTCGCGCTCGAGGTCATCGATGAGGTCCTGGCCGAGTATCCGCATCCCTCTGGGGGAGGGAGCGCCCGCCGGTAGGATCGAAGGGATGTCTGCCACGCCCGATCCCCGCACCACGACCGCCTCCGGCGCCGACGTTCGCGTCCGCTTCTGCCCGTCCCCGACGGGCCTGCCGCACGTGGGTCTCATCCGCACCGTCCTGTTCAACTGGGCGTACGCCCGGCACAACGGCGGCAAGCTCGTCTTCCGCATCGAAGACACCGACGCCGCGCGCGACAGCGAGGAGAGCTACCAGCAGCTCCTCGACGCGCTGCGCTGGATGAACATCGACTGGGACGAGGGCGTCGAGGTCGGCGGCCCGCACGCGCCGTACCGCCAGTCGCAGCGCCACGACATCTACCGCGAGGTGCTCGACAAGCTCGTCGCCGCCGGTGCGGTGTACGAGAGCTACTCGACCGCCGAAGAGATCGACGCCCGCAACGAGGCCAACGGCCGCGCGAAGCAGCTCGGCTACGACAACTTCGACCGCGACCTCACCGACGAGCAGAAGGCCGCCTTCCGCGCCGAGGGGCGTCAGCCCGCGTGGCGCCTGCGCGTCCCCGACCATGACCTCAGCTACGTCGACCTGATCCGCGGCGAGGTGACGTTCCCCGCGGGGTCGTTCCCCGACTTCGTGCTCGTGCGCGCCGGCGGGGTGCCGCTGTACCCGTTCGTGAACCCGGTCGACGACGCCCTCATGGGCATCACTCACGTCATCCGCGGTGAAGACCTCATGCCGTCGACGGCGCGCCAGCTCGCGCTGTACTCGGCGCTGGTGGATGCCGGCGTCACGACGTTCATCCCGCGCTTCGGCCACATGCCCCTGGTGCTCGGCGAGACGGGCAACAAGAAGCTGTCGAAGCGCGACCCGCAGGCCGATCTGTTCCTCCAGCGCGAGAAGGGCTTCATCCACGAGGGCCTGCTCAACTACCTCTCGCTGCTGGGCTGGTCGCTCGCGAGCGATCGCGACGTCTTCTCGCTCGACGAGATGGTCGCCGCCTTCGACATCGCCGACGTCAACCCGAACCCGGCACGCTTCGACCAGAAGAAGGCCGAGGCGATCAACGGCGACCACATCCGCATGCTGGATGCCGACGACTTCGCCGCGCGCATCGTTCCGTACCTCGCGGGGGCGGGCTTCATCGCCGAGGAGCCCTCGCCGGAGCACCGGGAGATCATCGCCGCCGCAGCTCCCCTCGTGCAGGAGCGCGTGCAGTTGCTCGGGGAGGTGCCGGGCATGCTCGGGTTCCTCTTCGTGTCCGACGTGGACTACGCCGAGGATGCGCTCAAGGGTCTTCCGGCCAACGCGGGTGAGGTGCTCGTGGCGTCGGTCGGGGCTCTCGAGCTCGTTCCGGAGGCGGAGTTCACCGCCGCCGCGGTGCAGGAGGCCCTCTCGAAGGCCCTGGTCGAGGAGCTCGGCCTGAAGCCTCGTGTGGCCTACGGCCCGCCGCGCGTCGCTCTCACGGGCCGGCGCATCTCGCCGCCGCTGTTCGAGTCGATGGAGCTCCTCGGCAAGGCGGAGACGCTGCGACGCCTCGACGCCCTCGTCCGACACCTCGGCTGAGTCGCCGCGGGTGTCGCGGCGCTCGCGCGTCGCGGTGCTGCTCGTGGGTCCCGCTCACGCACCTCGCGAAATGCGTCGAACCTCGCAGAATTCCCGGTGACTTCTGCGAGGTTCGCTCATTTCTGCGCGTCTTGTCACGTTGCGGCGGGCCCGCGCACCCGCGCGGCCCGGCCCCGCACCCCGCGCGACCGCGGCGCGCACCCGCACGGGCCGGCCCCGCACCCCGCGCGACCGCGGCGCGCACCCGCACGGCCCGGCCCCGCACCCCGCGCGACCGCGCCCCGCACCCCACGCGGCCCCGCCCCGCGACGCGCGCGGGCCGGCCTCGGTTTGGCGAAGAGCCGCGCGTCACGTAAGCTTGATCCTCGGCACGAGTTACGGCTCACCGCCTTGGGGTATGGTGTAATTGGCAACACGGCGGTTTCTGGTTCCGTTGTTCTTGGTTCGAGTCCAGGTACCCCAGCAAGACGAAAAGCCCCGGTCACCGCACGAAGTGCGGAGGGCCGGGGCTTTTGCTGTGCCGGTCGCGCCTGGCATCCGTCCCGAGACGCTGGTAGGCAGGACTCATGACCGCGACCACGACTCCACCGCGCCGTCCGTCACCGGGCGAGCGGCGCGCTCGTCGTGAGCGCCTCGCCACGTGGATCACCATCTCCGTCGTTCTGGTCATCTGCGCGGCCGCGGGTCTCGGCGCCTACGCGATGTCGAACTCGTGGTGGGTCCAAGAGGCGCCGCGCCCCGCGGCCGACCAGCAGCTCGCGGACGGGCAGTCGCGTTTCGATCGCGCCGGCATCGACTTCTTCAACCGCCAGCGTCTCGCGACCGTCGATGTCGTGGATCCCGCGCCCGCGAGCGATCTGGGTCTTCCGCCCGACGGAGACACCCCGATCGAGACACTCGTGCCCCTGACCGTCGACGTGCGGGGCGCGCAGAGCGTGCTCACGTTCTCGGGCGTCTCGTCGTTCGCGCTCACCACCTCGGGCGACCGGCTCGCCGCCCTCACAGTGACGCCCGCGGCCAGCAGCACGTGGATCGCGATCCGCGACGATCTGGAGCAACGGTCCGCGGAGTGGGGCTGGTCGCCGAGCGACCTGGAAGACCTCGAACGGAAGGTCGGCGAAGCCGGCCGTGAGGAGGGCGTCGCGCAGACGATGGCTCTCCCCGCGGCATCCGTCGACGGGATGACGGGTACCGCTCGCGTGACCGTCGACGCGGCGGGGCGGATCTCGCTGCAGTACGTCTTCACGCCCTGAGCCGCGTCTCGGACCCCGACCGACGCAGGTGGGCCCACAATAGGGACATGGGACTCTTCGTGCAGCGCCCGGAGGAACCGAGCGAGTGGGCGGGGCTCCCCGGCGAGCCGCTCCGTCCGCGGAGCCGCGCCGAGGCGCTTCCCGACAATGGACCGGTGGATGTCGCAGCCACGAGCCTGGCGGGCCTGATCAGCATCCCGCTCGAGGTGCCCCATCCGGAAAGTCCCGACGCGTCCACGGGTGAGGAGGCTCGCGGACCGTCGCAGCGAGGGTAAGACGGTTCGAAGACGGCTGCGCCGTCGACTTAGGCTGAAAGCGTGCGCGCCCGTTCCCTCACAGCCCTTCTCGTGCTGCTCGGTGTCGCGCTCACCGCCTGTGCGTCACCGGCGCCTTCGCCGGCGCCGTCCCCATCGCTCTCGCCGACGCCGAGCGCGACCGCGCCGACGCCCGTTCCGCCGACGATCTCGTCGTCGGGCTGCGGGTCCACCCCGCCGGCCCCCGTCGGGGCGACGACCGAGGGCACGATCACCGTGGACGGGCAGAGCCGTACTTACCTCCTGCGCATCCCCGGGGGATACGAGGCCACGACACCTGTTCCGGTCATCCTCGCGTTCCACGGTCACGGGATGTCCCAGGGGGCGCTCGAGACCCTGGGCGACCTCGACGACAGCGGCTCCCTGGTCGCCTATCCGAAGGCGGCCGGAACCTCACCCAAGGACGGATGGCAGGGTGCTCCGTATTCCTCGGGTGCCGACGACGTGGCCTTCGTCTCGGCTCTCATGTCCACGCTGTCGAGTCGTTACTGCGTCGACACCGACCGCGTCTCTGCTGTCGGCATCTCGAACGGCGGCGGTTTCGTCGCGCTCCTGTCGTGCGCCCTCCCGGACCGCATCGCCGCTTTTGCCGTGGTCGCGGGAGCGGTCTACCCGGCGTTCAACCCGGGGTGTCCGACGGCCGACCCCGTTCCGCTCATCGAGTTCCACGGCACCGCCGACCCCATCACCGCTTTCGAGGGCGGTGATCGAAACGGGACCCCCCTCGCGTCCGTCTCGACCTGGCTGGCTCGGGAAGCGCGGCGGAACGGATGCGTCGCGGCACCGACGCGCACCACGCTCGGTACCGATGTCGACCAGGACACGTGGACCGGATGCCAGGGCCGCGGCGCCCTGATCGCGTACCGCATCAACGGGGGAGGGCACACGTGGCCGGGTGCGGTCGCGCCGAGCGGTCCCGGCATCACCACGCAGACGATCTCCGCGACCTCGCTCGTCCTCGCGTTCTTCGCGGACCATCCGCTCGGCTGAGGATTCTCCCTCGGGGGACCGTCACGCGACAGCGGCACGGCCGTCCGCTGATTCAGGGGTGCGCGGGGTAGCATCCGGACACACGGCGCCGCGGGTGGTCCCGGCCGGGAAGGTCTGACGTGAAGCGAACGACGTTGATCGTGGCAGGGGTCCTGGTGGCCGGTGTCCTCCTGGCGGGGTGCACCCCCGCCGCAGAGTCGTCACCCGGCGGGGGCGGCACCGGTTCGGCCCCGGCGGCCACGCCCGGCCCCTCGTCGAGCACGCAGGCGCTTCCTCCCACGCTCATGTCGCCGGGAGATCTCGATGGGCGGGACGTGACGGTCATCGTGGGCACGGCGCTCGTCATCGCCGCGCCGGACGGGACGGATGCGGAGTGGACGGGGACGACCGCCGACCGCACCATCGCGGAGTTCTCGGCGGGCGGAGCGTCGGAAGGAGCGACGTTCCACCCCGGCTACATCGCCCGGGCGACGGGGACCACCGGGGCCACGCTGACGGGACCGGACGGGAAAGAGATCTCTTTCCGCATCTCCGTCGTGGCGCCCTGACCTCACCGGCGTCGATGCCTTGCGGGCACGCCTCTGCGCGGTGCGCTCGCGATATCGCAAGATCGAAGACGCCCAGAACCAGGGAACCTGGGTGCGGTGTGCGCAGTCGCGGCGACCGGGGCGATCGGCATCCGATCCTCTTCGACTGCGGGCGATGAACGGGCACGGACGGCTCCGCGGGAGTTGTGTGCTCGTGGACGGTCGCGCCGTTCTGCAAACGATCGCCGTTCTCCGCTCGCCCGATGTCGGCTGCGGTCGCACCGCGCGCCTCGGGTGGGGGCGTATGGCCTTTCTGTTGATCTGTGTGGCTTCGTGTTGTATCGTGTGGGAATCTTCGAAGGAGATCCCGTGTACGCAATGGAGCGCCAGCAGCTCATCGAGCGCGAACTGCGCGAGGTCGGACGCGTCAGCGTCATCGATCTGGCCCGTCGCTTCGACGTGACCACGGAGACCGTCCGCCGAGACCTCGACCGGCTCGAGACGACCGGGTCGTTGCGCCGCGTCCACGGCGGGGCCGTCGGTATCGACCGCGCCAGCACGGCCGAGTCGACGCTGACGGAACGTCGCGAGCGCCAGGGTGACGCGAAGCGCGCGATCGCCGCCGGTGCCGTCGCGGTGCTGGGCTCCGCGTTCCGCGGCTCCGTCTTCGTCGACGCGGGAACGACGGCGGCCGCGGTCGCCGCCGCACTTCCGAGCGTCCTCGGTGCGGGGGCGGGCGTCGAGGTCGTCACGCACTCGCTCGAGGCGGCCCACCTGCTCGCGGGGGAGGAGCGGCTCTCACTCACCACGATCGGCGGCCGCATCCGCGGCGTCACCGCCGCCGCGGTCGGCGCGCACACGGTACGCACGATCGGGCAGCTGCGCCCCGACATCGCATTCGTCGGGACCAACGGCCTCAGCGCGGGCTTCGGGCTGAGTACGCCCGACCCCGAGGAAGCCGCCGTCAAGACCGCCATCATCCAGTCCGCGCGTCGGGTCGTGCTCGTCGCTGACGCGGCCAAGTTCGGAGAGGAACTGCTCGTGAGCTTCGCCCGCCTCGATGAGATCGACGTCCTGGTCACGGACGCGTCGCCGGACGCAGCGCTGGCGGAAGCCCTCGAGAACGCCGACGTGGAGGTGCGCATCGCATGATCGTCACTCTGACCGCCAACCCCTCCGCCGACCGCGCCGTCGTGCTCGCGGAGGCTCTTGCTCCGGGAGAGGTGCAGCGCGCGCTCTCGTCGCGCGAAGACGCGGGCGGGAAGGGCGTCAACGTCGCCCGCGTCGTCACGGCGGCGGGTGCCCCGGCTCGCGCCGTGGTCCCCGTCAACGGTCACGACCCCTATCGGATGCTGCTCGAGGACACGGGGATCGTCCTCGACACCGTCGAGGTCGCGGGCCGCGCCCGCGCGAACCTCACCATCACCGATCCCGCGGGCGAGACCACCAAGCTCAACCTCCCCGGCGCCGAGCTGTCGGCGGCCGAGGCCGCGGCCGTCGTGGCGGGTGTCGTGGCCGCGGCCGAGGGGGCGACGTGGCTCGTCCTGGCCGGCTCGCTGCCTCCCGGCGTGCCCGATTCCTTCTACGCCGACCTCATCTCCGCCGTGCGCGAGCGCTGGGGCAGCGCCGCCCCGCGGATCGCCGTGGATGCCTCCGGCCCCGCCCTGGCGGCTGTCGTCGAGACGGCACATCCCGATCTCATCAAGCCGAACCACGAGGAGCTCGCCGAGCTCCTCGGTGAGGACGCAGCCGCCGACCAGGACGTCCTCGTCGAGGCGGCGCGCCGCGCGCGGACCCTCGTGCCCGAGCGCGTGGCATCCGCCCTCGTCACCCTCGGCGCCGACGGGGCTCTGCTCTTCGCCGCCGACGGCGCCTGGCGCGGACGCGCCCCCAGGATCCAGGTCGCGAGCACGGTCGGCGCCGGCGACAGCTCGCTCGCCGGCTACCTGCTGGCCGACCTCGAAGGGGCCGCGGCCCCCGACCGCCTCGCGCGCAGCATCGCCTACGGCGCCGCTGCCGCGACCCTGCCGGGGACCCAAGCCCCGACACCGGCCGATCTGCCCGAGGGCCCGATCGCCGTCTCCGATTTCGCCACCCCCATCGCAACATCCTGACCACGGAGGTCACTGACAATGTCCGACATCATCACTCCGGAGCTCGTCACTCTCGACGTGCCCCTGGGCACCGACAAGCAGTCGGTGATCCGAGCCCTCGCCGAGCGCGTCGTCGCGCAGGGCCGCGCGACCAGCGCGCAGGAACTGTTCGACGACGCCTGGGCCCGTGAGCAGAAGGACGAGACCGGTCTGCCCGGCGGCATCGGCATCCCGCACGCGCGCAGCGCTTCTGTGACCGAGCCGACCCTCGCCTTCGCCCGCCTGACCCCCGGCGTCGACTTCGGCGCCCCCGACGGCCCCGCCGACATCGTGTTCCTCATCGCCGCGCCCGCGGGTGCCGACGAGGCTCACCTCGCTGTGCTGTCGCAGCTGGCGCGCAGCCTCATGAACGACCAGTTCATGACGGGCCTGCGTGCCGCGTCGACCCCCGCCGACGCGGTGCGGATCATCACGGATGCCGTGAACCCGGCGCCCGCGACCGCCCCGGCCGAAGCCGCCGCCGCCCCGGCCGCCACGCGCGCCGAGGCCCGCAGCGCCACGGCCACGAAGACGAAGAAGATCGTCGCCGTCACCGCCTGTGCCACCGGCATCGCCCACACCTTCATGGCCGCCGACGCGCTCACCGCCGCCGGGGCCGAGACCGAAGGCGTCGAGCTCATCGTCGAGCCCCAGGGCTCGAGCGGCTACAAGGCCCTCCCGCAGAGCGTCATCGACGAGGCCGACGCCGTGATCTTCGCGGTCGACGTCGACGTGCGCGAGCCCCAGCGCTTCGCGGGCAAGCCCGTGGTCCGTGCGGGCGTCAAGCGCGGCATCGAGCAGCCGAAGCAGCTCATCGCCGAGGCCCTCGCCGCCAGCGAGAACCCGAACGCCGCGCGTGTGCAGGGCGGCGCCGCCGCGGCATCCGCCTCCGACGCTCCGGTCGCCCAGCAGTCGGTCGGCCGCCGCATCCAGCGCTGGCTTCTCACCGGTGTCAGCTACATGATCCCGTTCGTCGCCGGTGGCGGTCTGCTCATCGCGCTCGGGTTCCTCCTCGGCGGCTACCAGGTCACCAAGGACGCCGCGAACGTCATCATCCAGAACTCGCTGTGGGACCTCCCGACCGAGAACATCACCTCCCCGCTCGGGCCGATCGGCCAGTACCTCGGCTCGGTGACCTTCATGATCGGCGCGACGTCGATGGGCTTCATCGTCGCCGTGCTCGCCGGCTTCATCGCCTACGCGATTGCCGATCGTCCCGGCATCGCGCCCGGCTTCGTCGCCGGCGCGGTCGCGGTGCTGATGAACGCCGGCTTCATCGGCGGCATCATCGGCGGTCTGCTCGCCGGCTTCATCGCCTGGTGGCTCGGCCGCTTCGACGCCCCGCGCTGGTTGCGCGGCCTCATGCCGGTCGTGATCGTGCCGTTCCTCGGTTCGATCTTCGCGTCCGGACTGATGATCCTCTTCCTCGGCCGTCCGATCGCGGCGCTCATGGCGGCGCTGACCGAGGGGCTGACCTCCCTGGCCGCCAGCAGCGCCGGCGCCATCGTGCTCGGCGTCATCCTCGGCCTCATGATGTGCTTCGACCTCGGTGGCCCCGTCAACAAGGTCGCCTACGTCTTCGCCACGACCGGCCTCGCCGCCGCGACCCAGACGAACACCGCTCCCTACCTCATCATGGCCGCGGTCATGGCCGCCGGCATGGTGCCCCCGCTCGCGATGGCGCTCGCCTCGACGCTGCTCGCCCGCAACAAGTTCACTCCGGTCGAGCGCGAGAACGGCGCGGCCGCGTGGCTGCTGGGCGCTTCGTTCATCTCCGAGGGCGCGATCCCGTTCGCCGCGGCCGACCCGCTGCGCGTCATCCCCGCCTCGATGGTGGGCGGTGCGATCACGGGTGGTCTCAGCATGCTGCTGGGCGTCCAGTCTTTTGCCCCGCACGGCGGCATCTTCGTCTTCTTCGCGATCAACCCGTTCTGGGGTTTTGCCCTCGCAATCGTGGCGGGTACCGTCGTGACGGCGCTGATCGTCGTCGCCCTCAAGGGTCTCGGTCGCAGCACCAAGGACGCTGCGGTCACCGAGGCCGCTCCCGCAGCCACGGTCGCTGCGTAACACCCCCGTCGAATCGGAAGGATTCACCATGGCAGAACGTCAGGCCACCATCGCCAGCGCCTCGGGCCTCCACGCTCGTCCGGCCAAGCTCTTCGTGCAGGCCGTGCAGGAGAAGAAGGTCCCCGTCACGATCGCTGCCCAGGGCGGTCCCGACCTCAACGCCGGCAGCATCCTCTCGCTCATGGGCCTCGGCGCCGGTCACGGCACCGTCGTCACGCTGAAGGCCGAGGGCGAAGGCGCAGAGCAGGCACTCGACGAGCTCGTCGCTCTGCTCGAGACCGATCTCGACGCGCAGTAAGCACTTTCACGCAGAACACCGGATGCCACGGCCCCAGGGGTCGTGGCATCCGGTGTTTCTGCGTGTGCGACGTGAGCGGGGTCGGGCCGCACTCCGGAGAAACGCACCGCGCCGTCGCGGACACACCGCGATGTCCCGGGTCTGCGGCCGACGGTCAGGAGTTCGGCCCGCCCGAGACCTCACACCTCCGTCGAGTCGCCGGGCTTCAGGTCGACGAACGAACCGCCGTTCTGCTCGGCGGCCCACGTCAGTCGTGCGTCGCCCATCTGCTTCCCGGCGACCGAGAGCGTCATGTCGTGCGTCGCGAACACACGCGCCGGCTTGACGTCGAGGACGAAGTCGATCGCGTCACCGATCTTGAGCCAGGGGGCACCCACCGGTGCCGCGAGCAGAGCGACCTTCTTGTGCTTCGGAACGGCATACGAATCCCCGGGGTAGTACAGCGCGTCGTTCACCAGGACGCCGACGTTGTCGACGACCGGGAGGGATTCGTGGATGACGGCGTGCTCCCCACCGAAGAACTCGAGGTGGAACGGACCCAGGTCGAGCGTGTCTCCCGGGTGCACGGCGGTGACGTCGAATCCGGCGGCGGCCCGCTGGACGCCCTCGGGCCCGTAGATCGGCGTGCCGGGGTGCGCGTCGAGCAGACGGGTGAGGTGCTCCGGGGTCCAGTGGTCGGCGTGCTCGTGCGTGAGGACGATGCCCACGAGACCATCGAGGCTCCCGAGCGGCGAGGTGAAGCTCCCCGGGTCGATGACGAGCGAATGTCCCGACTCGGCCAGGACGAGGGCGGCGTGTTCGTGCTTGGTTACTCGCATGCCGTCAAGTCAACTCTCCGCTGATCGGTGCGGCAACCGCTGGCGCGCGAAACCGCGGGGGAGTAGATATGCCCGCCGGGGGATACTCGACGCGCTCTTCCCCCGGTCGCACGATGGCGGTACCGTGGCCGGACACGCCCGAGATCCGCGGCGATCCCGCCCCGATTTTGCATGCGTGTTTCTGTGGTGCATACTTGAACGGTTGCGACGCGGCCCCATCGTATAGCGGCCTAGTACGCCGCCCTCTCACGGCGGTAACGCGGGTTCGAATCCCGCTGGGGTCACCAACATGGAAAAGAGCTTCGACCGTCTGGTCGAAGCTCTTTTCCGTATCGGCGAACTCGGCAGGACGAGGAGCCGCATGCGCGGCGGTCCGGGCGGCCCTGGCGTCGCCGCAGACGCCGGACCGCCCGGACGGCTCACCCCTCGCGGGCCTCGCGACGCCGGCGAACCAGCCGCCGCACCGCCCAGACGACAGCGCCGACCACCGCGGCCACCGCGAGCCACGGCAGGAGGAAGCCCAGCCCGATCACGACGCCGTTGAGCGCGGCGACGAGGCCGTTCCAGCCGGCCAGCAGTCCGTCTCCGAATCCTGCGGGGTCGGCGGACACGGTCGAGCTCGCAGGGAGGACCTGCACCGACAGCGACGACATCGCGACCTGGGTTTCCAGCAGGGTCAGCTGCTGACGATCAGCGTCGAGCTGCGCCTGCCGCTCTGCCAGCGCAGACTCCGCCGTGATGAGGTCGGACACCGACGCCGCCTGCGACATCAGTTCGGTCAGACGGGCGACGGATGCCTCGCCGGCGGCGACGCGCGCCCGGAGGTCCACCGCCTGGTCGGTGACGTCGCTCCTCGACACGCTCGAGGCGGTGACGGTGCCGACGGCGGAAAGCCCGTCCATCACCTCGGCGAGCTTGTCGGCGGGGACGCGGACCGTGACCCACGCCGTCGACGGGTCGCCGTTCGTGCTCTCCCGAGCGGCGTCGAGCGGCACGGCACCGGAGGAGCCCCCGACCTCCGAGGACTCGACGTAGCCGCCGGCCGAGGTCGCGGCATCCGAGATCCGCGAGACGGCGGTGTCGACGTCATCTGCCTCGACGGTGGCGGACCCGTTCGCGATGATCTCGCGGGTGGTGGTGGTCCCGCCGCCGGGATCCGTCTCGGTCCGCGCGCCGTCGACGAACGGGGCGGCGGGGACGCTGTCCGCGGTGCCCGAGTACCGCTCGGTGAGGTCGCCGCCGCCTGCGGCGGACTGCTCGAACAGGGCACGGCCCCCACCGTTCAGGACCGCCGGGCCGATGATCGCCGCGATGAGCACGACGCTGGCCGCCGCCGCGGTCCATCCGCCGATCCGGGCGCGCCGGCGCCGGCGATCGGACCGGGAGACGTCGTCGATGCGGGCGAAGATGCGGGTCTCCATCGCGTCGATGCGGTCGTCGTCGAGAGGGGGGAGGGATGGCGTGGTCATGGGGTCTCCGTCTCCATCGCGGTGGCGCGCACCCGGGTGCGGATGCGGGAGAGGCGATTGCGCACGGTGCCGTGGGTGACGCCGAGTCGCTCGGCCGCGGCCTGGTAGGCGTAGCCCTCGGCGGCGCACAACCGGAAGATCTCCCGGTCGAGTTCGCCGAGGCCGTGGACCTCCGCGAGGATGGCGCGCACCATCTCGGCCTCCACGACCTCGCGTTCGACGTCGATGCGCGCGGGCATCTCGGTGTCGAGCTCGTCGTGGGCTCCGTGTCGCGCTCGCGCCCGCAGGCGGTTGGCCGCCTGCAGCCGGCAGATCGTCGCCAGCCAGGGCAGCAACGACGTGCCCTCGAGCGTCATCCGCGGCAGCTTCCGCCATGCCACGACGAAGGTGTCCTGAACGACGTCGTCGGCGTCGGCGGGGTTGCCGACCAGCCCGAGCGCCGTCCAGTACACGGGGCGTACGTACGCGCGATACAGCGTGCGGAAAGCCATCTCCGACCCCGCGGCCGCGCGTGCCACGAGGACCCTGTCGTCGATCTCGTCGTCAGCCATGGCATCCGTTCGTCCTGCCGGCGGTCGCCGGTGCGAGCACTCTCTCATTGAGAGGTGTCTCGTCGCGCGCGATCGTCTCACGCAAGTACGCGCGCAATGAGCACTACGTGCACAAGCCGCCCCCCGTCCGGGGCCACGGATAAACTCGAGCGTTTCCCCCTCATGAAAGGCCCCGTCATGGAGCTGCAGATCGATCCGCTCTTCCAGACGATCACGCTCGTCGTGCTCGTGCTGATCCTGGTCGCCGATCTGCTGATCATCCTGAAGCGGCCGCACATCCCGGCGCCGAAGGAGTCGACCCTCTGGGTCGTGTTCTACGTCACCCTCGCGCTGATCTTCGCGGGCGTGCTGTGGATCGTCGCCGGGGGAGAGGTGGCCGGACAGTTCGTGGCCGGCTGGCTGACGGAGTACAGCCTCTCGATCGACAACCTCTTCGTCTTCGTGCTGATCATGGGGCAGTTCGCGGTGCCGCGTCGTTATCAGCAGGAGGTGCTGATGGTGGGCATCATCATCGCTCTCGTGCTGCGCGGTGCGTTCATCCTCGTCGGCGCCACGATCATCGAGAACTTCAGCCCGATCTTCTACCTGTTCGGTCTGTTCCTCGTCTACACGGCGATCCGGCAGGCCTTCCCGGGCGACGACGACGATGAGCAGAAAGAGAACCTCATCGTCCGCATGCTCCGCCGCGCCCTGCCGATGAGCGACTCGTACGACGGCAAGAAGGTCATCACGCGCGTGAACGGCAAGAAGCTGTTCACCCCGATGATCATCGTGTTCGTCGCGATCGGCGTCACCGACCTCTTGTTCGCGATCGACTCGATCCCCGCGATCTTCGGCATCACGCAGAGCCCGTTCATCGTCTTCACAGCGAACCTCTTCGCGCTGATGGGGCTGCGTCAGCTGTACTTCCTTCTCGGTGACCTGCTCGACCGCCTGAAGTACCTGCACTACGGGATCGCGTTCATCCTCGCCTTCATCGGCGTCAAGCTGATCCTGCACGCGATGCACGTCAACGAGCTGGCGTTCCTCAACGGCGGCGAGCCGATCGAGTGGGCGCCGGAGATCTCGACGTGGGTGTCGCTCGCGGTGATCGTCGTGTCGATGGCGGTGGCGACGATCGCGAGCCTCATCGCCGCGCGCCGGGACCCGGATGCCGAGGGGCGTCAGGATGCCGCCGGAGCCGTCGCCGACGAGAAGGGCGCGCCGTCGACCGTGGAGCAGTCCGAGCGAGACTGACGGCGGACGAGGACCCTGAGCTCGTCGAAGGGCCCGGACGTCCGCGGGGCGGTGGCTTCGACAGGCTCAGCCACCACGGAGGCCCCGGCCTCCCGGCATCCGGAATCTAGAACGCGCGCAGGTTCGCCTGCAGTCCGCCGTCGACGTACTCCTCACGGAGGATGCCGCGCCGGCGCAGGATCGGCACGAGGTCGTCGAGAAGGCGGTGCACCGTGACCGGGTGCAGATCGCCCCACAGCAGCACGCCGTCGTTGCCCCACGTGCCGAGCTCCTCGATGCGATCGGCGAACTCGTCCGCGGTGCCGACGAAGCCGGAGCCGTCGTTCAGGCGGCCGAGGCGCGCGTGCGCCGCGAGGAGCGTCCGCAGCGGGGTGTCGGTGTCGTGCTTCCCGACCAGTCGTCTGATGCTGCCCTCCGACACGTGCTCGCCGAAGATCGCGCGGTCCAGGGGGCGGTCGAGATCCAGACCCGTCAGATCGGTCTCGAGATCGCTCGACTGCTTGCGGGCGATCGCGATCAGCGCGTCCTCGGCGGGATCAGCGGATGCCGCGACCAGACGGTCGGCCTCCTCCGGCGACGAGACGAGGACGGGTTGGATCGCGAAGAGGACCTTGATGTCGGCGGCCGTGCGGCCCGCGGCCTCCGCCGCGGCGTGGATGCGTCCGCGATACGCGCGGATGCTCGCCTCGTCGAGGGGCGCCAGCGCGAGCTGCACATCCGAGTTGTGCCCCGCGAACGACAGGCCGCGCCCCGACCCGCCGGGGGAGACGATCGCCGGCTCGCCGTCGGTGAACGGGATCGCGTTGAGCGGTCCGTCGAAGCCGAAGTGCTCGCCGCGGTGGCGCACGGCATCCAGTCTCGTGCCGTCGGCGTAGACGCCGGACTCCTCGTCGACGACGAGTGCCGCCTCGCCCCAGCTCCGCCAGAGCTGCCGGATGCCGTCGAGCCACTCCTCGGCTCGGTCGTAGGCCGCGTCGTGCCCGAGCTGGGCAGCCGTGGAGAAGTGGCGCGCGCTGCCGGTGTCGGTCACGACGTTGAGTCCCAGCCGGTGTCCGCTGAGGTGCTGCAGCGTCGCGAACTGGCGCGCGGCGGTGTAGGGCAGGTACGCGGCCGGGTTGACCGTCGGCACGACGCCGAGGTGCCGGGTCGCGGCGAACAGATACGGCGCGAGCAGCAGGGGATCGTGCTTGGGACCGCCGAACGCGTGGCGAACGCGCAGGTCGATCGTCTCGGCGCTGCCGAGCGAGGGCGCGTCCTCGATGATGAGCAGGTCGAACCCTGCCTGCTCGAGGGTCCGCGCGGAGTCCTGGTAGAGGCCGGGCTCGGTCCAGCGGTGGTTCCACCGCAGGTACGGGTGCCCCCAGCCGTGCGGGCCGAAACCGCGCGCGAGGAACCAGCCGAAGTGCTGGAGCCGGCTCACAGGACGACCGTCTCGCGCTCGGCCACCGGTACGCCGACGAGCGCCTGCTCGAGGTCCGCGAGGATGTCGTCGATGTCCTCGATGCCGATCGACAGGCGGACCGTGCCGGGGAAGACGCCCGCGCGCTCGCGCTCTTCGACGGTGCGGGCCGAGTGCGAGGTGCTCTGCGGGTGCAGCACCAGGGAGCGGACGTCTCCGAGGTGGGTCATGTGCGTGATGAGCTTCACGGACTGCACGAGGTGGCGGGCCGCCTCGAGGCCGCCGCGCAGGGTCACGGTGAACACGGATCCGGAGCCGCGCGGGAGGTAGCGGGCACCGAGCGCGTGGTGCGGGTGCGATGCGAGCCCGACGTAGTCGACGCGTTCGACCTCGGGGCGCGACTCGAGCCACTGCGCCACTGCCAGGGCGTTCGCGGACTGCCGCTCCACGCGCAGGCTCAGCGTCTCGATGCCCTGGCCGATCAGGAAGGCGTTGAGCGGCGACGGCGACGGCCCGAAGCGCGGCGCGACGCTCTCGCGGATGTACTGGCCGCGCGCACGGGCGCCGTGCTTCTCGGCGTAGCTCGCCCCACCGAGGCGATCCGTGTGGACGAGGTGGGGGAAGAGGTGACCGGATGCCGCGGCGTCGAACCGTCCGTCATCCACGATCACGCCGCCGAGGACCGCCCCCTGGCCGGCGAGGAACTTGCTCGCCGAGTGCACGACGACGGCCGCGCCGTGCTCGATCGGGCGGAGGAGGTAGGGCGTGGTGAACGTGCTGTCGACGACGAGCGGGATGCCACGCTCCCGGCCGATCGCGGAGACGGCGGCGACGTCGAGCACGTCGTTGCGGGCGTTGGAGAGCGTCTCGGCGAAGAGGGCCTTCGTGCGCGGGGTGACGGCGGCGCGGATCGCATCGAGGTCGGAGACGTCGACGAAGGTCGTCTCGATCCCCAGGCGCGCGAGGTTGTCGAGCAGGAGACCCCGCGTGCCCTCGTAGATGTGCTCGGAGACCACGACGTGGTCGCCCGCACCGGCCAGCGCCAGCAGCGCGACCGTGACGGCGGCTTGCCCGCTCGAGACGAGGACCGCCTGATCGCCGCCCTCGAGCGAGGCGAGCCGCTCCTCGACCGCCTGCACGGTCGGGTTGCCGGTGCGGCTGTAGCCGAAGCCCGCGCCGGTGCCGAAGTGCGCGGTCGACTCGTCGAGGTCGCTGAACGTGAAGCCCGCGGTGAGGTAGATCGGTGTCGCGCGCGGAGTGGCGGGCGCGGTGGCGGAGCCCGCGTGCACCTGGCGGGTCGAGAATCCGGTGTCGGCGCCTGCGGCCATGGGCGCTCTCCTTCCTGCGGGACCGGGCTCGTTCCGTGACGGAACGCGCCCGAGGGTTCGGGGTCGGGCCAGATTCCCACGCGCGGTCGCGGAACGACGAACCGTGCGACGCCGCGTTACGCGGGGAGCGGCCTGTCGGCCGGTGGTATCGTGACCGGGTGCGGATCGCCGGCCTCCTCCTTAGCGGCCGCGACGAGACCTTGTTCTAGGCCTTTCTCGTCGCGGAGTTCGTCGCGGGCCTCACACCCCTCCCGAGGAGAAACGCAAACCATGAGCACGATTCCCGAGAACCCTCGCACCCTGGCCGAGAAGGTCTGGGACGACCACCTCGTCGTCAAGGGCGAGGACGGCCAGCCCGACCTCATCTACATCGACCTGCACCTCGTCCATGAGGTCACCAGCCCCCAGGCCTTCGACGGCCTGCGTGCCGAGGGGCGTCCGGTGCGCCGTCTCGACTTGACGATCGCGACCGAGGACCACAACACCCCGACGCTCGACATCGACAAGCCGATCGCCGACCTCACGAGCCGCACGCAGATCGACACGCTGCGCCGCAACGCCGAGGAGTTCGGTGTGCGCATCCACTCGCTCGGCGACAAGGAGCAGGGCATCGTCCACGTCGTGGGCCCCCAGCTCGGGCTCACGATGCCCGGCATCACCGTCGTCTGCGGCGACTCGCACACCTCGACCCACGGCGCCTTCGGCGCGATGGCCTTCGGCATCGGCACGAGCGAGGTCGAGCACGTGCTCGCCACGCAGACCCTGCCGCTGAAGCCCTTCAAGACGATGGCGATCACCGTCGAGGGCGAGCTGAAGCCCGGTGTCACGGCGAAGGACATCATCCTCGCGATCATCGCCAAGATCGGCGCCAACGGCGGACAGGGCTATGTGCTCGAGTTCCGCGGCAGCGCGATCCGCTCCCTCTCGATGGAGGGGCGCATGACGATGTGCAACATGTCGATCGAGGCCGGTGCCCGCGCGGGCATGATCGCCCCCGACGAGACGACCTTCGCGTACGTGAAGGACAAGCCGCACGCCCCGCAGGGCCAGGACTGGGACGACGCGGTCGCCTACTGGCGGACGCTGCCGAGCGACGAGGGCGCCGTCTACGACGCCGAGGTGTTCCTGGATGCCGCCGAGCTCGAGCCCTTCGTCACGTGGGGGACGAACCCCGGTCAGGGCGTGTCGCTGAGCGACGTCGTGCCGACCCCGGCCGACATCGCCGACCCGAACGAGCGCGCCGCCGCCGAGCGGGCGCTGGAGTACATGGACCTCGAGGCGGGGACGCCGATGAAGGACATCCCCGTGGATGCCGTCTTCATGGGGTCCTGCACCAACAGCCGCATCGAAGACCTGCGGGCCTTCGCCTCCGTCATCGAGGGGCGCACCAAGGCCGAGAACGTCCGCGTGATGGTCGTGCCCGGTTCGGCGCGCGTGCGCCTGGAGGCCGAGGCCGAGGGTCTCGACAAGATCTTCACCGATTTCGGAGCCGAGTGGCGTTTCGCCGGGTGCTCGATGTGCCTCGGTATGAACCCGGACCAGCTGGCCCCGGGGGAGCGCTGCGCCTCGACGTCGAACCGCAACTTCGAGGGCCGTCAGGGCAAGGGGGGTCGCACGCATCTCGTGTCGCCGCTCGTGGCCGCGGCCACGGCCGTGCGGGGGACGCTGTCGAGCCCGGCAGACCTCGAGCCGCTCCCTGCGGAGACCGTTTCGACCGGGGCGGAGGCCTGACATGGAGAAGTTCACCACGCACACCGGTATCGCCGCTCCGCTGAAGCGCTCGGCGGTCGACACCGACCAGATCATCCCCGCGGTTTTCCTCAAGCGCGTCACCAAGACCGGCTTCGAGGACGCGCTGTTCTCGAACTGGCGGCAGGACCCCGAGTTCGTGCTCAACCAGGACGCCTACCGCTCGGCATCCGTCCTCGTCGCGGGTCCCGACTTCGGCACCGGATCCAGCCGCGAACACGCCGTGTGGGCCCTGCGCGACTACGGCTTCCGCGTCGTGCTGAGCCCGAAGTTCGCCGACATCTTCCGGGGGAACTCCGGCAAGCAGGGCCTGGTCACGGGCGTGATCACCGAGGACGAGGTCGAGCAGATCTGGGCCGTGCTCGAGGCCGACCCCGGCGTCGAGATGACGGTCGACCTCACCGCGAAGACCGCCACGGTGGGCGACCTCCAGGTCTCGTTCGAGATCGACGATTACACTAGGTGGCGGCTTCTCGAAGGGCTCGACGACATCGGGCTCACGCTGCGTGACGAAGACAAGATCACGCAGTTCGAGGCGCGCCGCGAGGCATGGCGGCCGCGGACCCTCCCGGTCCGCTGAGCCCGATCGACCCGATCGGGTCGATTCGCCGCCCCTCGTCCACGAAGTGAGGTCCACCCCCCTATGAGCACACTCGTCAGCGACACCGGAGAGCACCCCATCGGGCAGCCGGACTGGGAGGCGGCAGAGACCCTCACCATCCGCGGCGGTCGTCCCCTGCGCGGCACCGTCGAGGTCAAGGGCGCGAAGAACCTCGTGACCAAGGCGATGGTGGCGGCCCTCCTGGGCGACACCACCAGCACCCTGCGCGACGTGCCGATGATCAGCGACGTCAAGGTCGTCCGTTCGCTCCTCGAGGTGCACGGCGTCACCGTCACCGAGGGCGAGGAAGAGGGAACCCTCCACCTCGACCCCTCGGGGGCGGTTGCCGCGCACTTCGAGGAGATCGACGCGCACGCGGGTGCGTCGCGCATCCCGATCCTGTTCTGCGGGCCGCTGCTGCACCTCCTCGGCGAGGCGCTCATCCCCGACCTGGGCGGATGCCGCATCGGCGACCGTCCGATCAACTTCCACATGGACGCGCTCCGCGCCTTCGGCGCCGTCGTCGACAAGAGCTACGAGGGCATCCGCATCACGGCGCCGAACGGCCTGCACGGGGCGAACATCACGCTCCCGTACCCGAGTGTCGGGGCGACCGAGCAGGTCCTGCTCACCGCCGTCCGCGCGAAGGGCGTGACGGAGCTGCGCAACGCCGCGATCGAGCCGGAGATCATGGATCTCATCGCGGTGCTGCAGAAGATGGGCGCGATCATCTCGTACGAGCCCAACCGCGTCATCTTCATCGAGGGCGTCGACAAGCTCGACGGCTATGACCACCGCGCGATCTTCGACCGCAACGAGGCCGCGTCGTGGGCCTGCGCCGCGCTCGCGACCGACGGAGAGATCTTCGCCAAGGGCGCGCGTCAGCAGGACATGCTCACCTTCCTCAACGTGTTCCGCAAGGCCGGTGGGTGGTTCGACGTCCGCGAGGACGGCATCCTGTTCCGCCGGGGCGAGGCCCTCAAGCCCGTCATGGTCGAGACCGACGTGCACCCGGGCTTCATGACCGACTGGCAGCAGCCGCTGATCGTCGCGCTGACGCAGGCTCCCGGGACCTCGACGGTCCACGAGACCGTGTACGAGAACCGCCTCGGTTTCACGGCTGCGCTCAACAAGATGGGCGCCGACATCGTCGTGCACCCGAAGGGTATCGCGAGCCCCGACCGCCGCGTCCCGCGTCGCGATCTCGAGCAGGCCGCGGTCATCAACGGACCGACGCCCCTGCACGGTGCCGATGTCGAGGTCCCCGACCTCCGCGGCGGTTACAGCTACGTGATCGCCGCGCTGGCGGCCGAGGGAGAGTCGACCGTGCGTAACATCGGCATCATCCGTCGCGGCTACGAGAAGTTCCTCGAGAAGCTCACCGCGCTCGACGCCGACTTCTCCGTCGTGGGCTGACGCCGGTGGCCTCGAACCCCGAGAAGAGCCGCCCGAGCGCCTTCTGGCCGCTCGCGGCGATCATCGTCCCCGTCACGGGACTCTTCGCCCGGATCGAGATCCGCGGCGCGGAGAACCTTCCCCGTGAGGGGGCGTACGTGCTCGCTCCGAACCACAACTCGGAGTTCGATCCCGTGACCGTCGCGGTCGCCGTCTGGCGGCTCGGGCGCGCCCCGCGGTTCATGGCGAAGGAGAGCCTGTTCAAGGTCCCCGTCCTGGGTGCCGCGCTGCGGGCGACCGGAATGATCCCCGTGCCGCGGTCGTCGACGAGCGCGAACCAGTCCATGAAGGCCGCGCAGCAGATCGCGAGCGACGGGCGCGGCGTGATCGTCTACGCCGAGGGGACGCTGACGCGCGACCCCGACCTGTGGCCGATGCGCGGAAAGACCGGTGCGGTGAGGCTCGCCCTCGCGGGCGATCTCCCGCTCATCCCGATGGCGCAGTGGGGCGTGCAGCAGATCCTGCCGCGCTACGGGAAGCTGAAGTTCCCCCGTCGTTCCCACGTGATCGTGGAGTTCGGGCCCGCGATGGATCTGGCCGCGTACGCCGGCTCCACCTCGCCGGCCGTGCTCACCCGCGCGACCGATGAGCTCATGGGCCGCATCTCGCAGATGCTCTCCGGCATCCGCGGTCTTCCCGCACCCGCCGAACGCTGGAACCCGTCGCAGCACGGGCAGAACGAGACGGGCCGCCTTGAGTCGTAAGAACGTCGCCGCCGTCGCGGGGCCCAAGGTCGCCGTCGTCGGTGCGGGGAGCTGGGGCACGACGTTCGGCAAGATCCTCGCCGACGGCGGGGCGTCCGTCGTGATGTGGGCGCGCCGCGCGGAGCTGGCCGCCGAGATCACCGAGTCCAAGCGCAACAGTCGCTATCTCTCGGGCATCAACCTTCCGCGCACCATGACCGCCACGACCGATCTCGCCGAGGCGCTCAACGGAGCCGAGCAGATCTACCTGTCGGTGCCCAGCCAGTCGCTCCGCGAGAACCTTGCCGCGATCAAGCCGCTCGTCGCCCACACCGACGTTCCGATCGTCTCGCTCATGAAGGGCGTCGAGAAGTCGACGGGCCTGCGCATGAGCCAGGTCATCGAGCAGGTGCTGGAGTGCGACCCGGCCCGCATCGCGGTGGCATCCGGTCCCAATCTCGCTCTCGAGATCGCGCGCGAGCAGCCCACGGCCGCGGTCATCAGTTCACTCAGCCCCGAGACCGCCGAGGCCGTCGCGCGGCGTGCGCGCAACCGCTACTTCCGCTCGTTCGTGAACACCGACGTGATCGGCACCGAGTTCGGCGGCGTGCTGAAGAACCTGATTGCTGTGGCGATCGGGATCGTCGACGGCGTCGGCTACGGCGAGAACACGAAGGCCTCGATCATCACGCGCGGGCTCGTCGAGATGACCGACTTCGCCGTGGCGCAGGGAGCGCAGCCCGAGACGTTGCAGGGTCTCGCGGGCCTCGGCGACCTGATCGCGACCTGCCAGTCGCCGCTCAGCCGCAACAACACGGCGGGGCGTCTGCTCGGGCAGGGATACGGCTACAAAGAGGTCGTCACCCAGATGCAGCAGACCGCCGAGGGACTGGCATCCGTGGCCCCCGTGCTCCAGCTCGCGAAGCAGGTCGGTGTCGACATGCCCATCGTGCAGCAGGTGAAGATGGTGCTGGACGGCACCATGGATCCGCGCGACATCGCGCCCCACCTGACGACCGACGACGACCAGCCGCAGGGCGAGAGGACGCAGAATGACCAAACCGGTGGTGGTGGTGGTGCTCTTCGGCGGGCGCTCCAGCGAGCATTCGATCAGTTCCGCCACGGCGGGCGGGGTGCTGCGCGCGATCGATCGTGACCGCTTCCGGGTGATCCCCGTCGGCATCACCCGGGACGGCGCCTTCGTGCTCGAAGACGACGACCCCGACAAGTTCGCGTTGATCCCCGACGCCCTGCCCGAGGTGCGCGACAACGGCACGCGCGTGCGCCTACCGGACTCGACGCTCTCGCGTGAGTGGACGGTGACGGATGCCGCCGGCACACGCTCGCTCGGCAACGTCGACGTCGTGCTGCCGATCCTCCACGGCCGGTTCGGTGAGGACGGCACGGTGCAGGGACTGCTCGAGCTGCTCGGCATCCCGTACGCCGGCGGGGGAGTGCTCATGTCGGCGATCGGCATGAACAAGCACGTCGCGAAGCAGGTGCTGCGCGCGGCGAACGTGCCGGTCGTGCCGTGGGTGGCCGTGACGCGCGCCGACCTCGCCCGTGATCGCGAGATGTGGGAGCGCCGCATGCGGGCACTCGATCTGCCGGTCTTCGTCAAGCCCAACGAGGCCGGCTCGAGCGTCGGCGTCACGAAGGTGTCGCGCTGGGAAGACCTGGATGCCGCCCTCGACACCGCCTTCGCCGAAGACGGCGTGGTGCTGGTCGAGAAGGCGATCGTCGGGCGCGAGGTCGAGTGCGGGGTGCTGCCCGGGCGCGACGGCGGGCCGGTGCGGGTCTCGGTGGCGGGGGAGATCGTCGTCACGGGCCGGGAGTTCTACGACTTCGAGGCGAAGTACCTCGACGCCCCTGGCGTCGACCTCGTCTGCCCCGCGGACCTGCGCGACGGCGAGCTCGCCGAGATGCAGCGCATCGCCGCCCAGGCCTTCGAGGCGATCGGCGGTCAGGGTCTGGCCCGCGTGGACTTCTTCTACACCGGCACCGAGTTCTACGTGAACGAGGTCAACACGATGCCCGGGTTCACCCCGATCTCGATGTTCCCGACGTGCTGGATCGCCTCGGGACTGTCGTACCCCGACCTGATCAGCGATCTGCTGGACGCCGCACTCGAGAAGGCCTGACGGCGCCACCGCCTGCGCCCGCGGGCACGCTCCCGTCCGGCCGCGAGGCGATCTCGGTGACTTGCGCCTTATCGTCGTCGGGGGCGCGACTCGGCGGGCATTCGGCGCCACTCAGCGTTGCGGGGTGCGTCGCTACGGGGTCGGGGTCGGCGAGGGCGACGGCTCCGGAGCGGGGGTCGCCTCCGACAGCGACGTGCACTTGGCGCCCGTTGCGGCGAGGTTGTCACGGATGAGAGGCCCGAGCGCCTGGGCGACGTCGCCGCTGCTGGCCACCCCCTGATCGAGGAAGACCTGTACCGCGGGCTCGCGCCCGTAGGTGGTGAGCGTGTACTTGTTCTCGGACGCGCGGGACTCGTCGACGATCCAGTCGACCCCGTCCGAGGTGCGACACGGCAGCGTCGTCGGGCCGGGAGCCTCGAGCCCGCAGGTCATGAGGATGGATGCCGGATTCCCCCACGCCGCGGTCGACTGGGCGTCGGTCCAGCGCCGTTCCTGCCCGGAGATCGTCTTCGGCAGTCGCGCTTCGACGTTGGCGCACGCGGGGTCGTTCGCGAGCTTCGCCGGCTCCATCGCGACGGTCGCGCTGCAGGCCGCGAGCCCCGGCAGGAGCACGAGGGCGGCGAGCAACGCGAGAGACCGAGAAGAGCGGGGCACCCCTCCAGGCTAATAGCGTGGGGGAGTGACCGACGCCGAGACCAGCCGTGAGATCACCGTGGGAGAGCTGTCCGAGGGGCAGATCCTCCGCGGCATCCTGGATCGCCTTCCGCCCTCGGCGGCACCGGTCGGGCCGGGCGACGACGCGGCGGTGCTGGCTGTCCCGGACGGGCGCGTGGTCGCCACCACCGACACCCTCGTGCACGGCCCGGACTTCCGCCTCGCGTGGTCTTCCGCGCACGACCTCGGCTTCAAAGCGGCCGCGGTCAACCTCGCGGATGTGGCCGCGATGGGCGCTCGGCCGGTCGCCCTTCTGGTCGCGCTCGCGATGCCCGACGCCACCCCCGTCGCGTTCGTCCGCGGCTTCGCCGACGGGCTCGCAGCCGCCTGCGCCGAACTCGCCCCGGACTGCGCGGTCGAGGGCGGCGACCTCACCGTCTCGGACACCCTCACGATCGCCGTCACGGCCCTCGGCTCGCTCGACGGTCGAGACCCCGTCCGCCGCTCGGGCGCGCGGGTCGGCGACGGCGTGTACGTCATCGGCGAGCTCGGCCCGGCCGCGCGGGGGATCGACCTTCTCTTCCGCAGATTCACGGATGCCGGGGGCACCCCCGTCCCCGTCACGGCGGAGGCGCGTGCGGCCCTCGGTGCCGCCGACGCCCACGCCCTGTCGCGCCAGCTCGCCCCGCGCCCACCCATCGCGGACGCGCTTCGCGCCGCCGACGCGGGGGCCACGGCGATGATGGACATCTCGGACGGTCTCGTGCTCGACGCGACCCGGATGGCGGATGCCTCGGACGTGACGATCTCGCTCGACACGGCTGCTCTGGGCGACGACCCCGCACTCGCCCTCGGCGGGGGAGAGGACCACGGCTTCCTCGTGACGTTTCCGCCGGACGCCGACCCGCTCGGTCGCCGGATCGGAACGGTCGTGGAGCGCGGTGAGCAGTCGATCACCGTCGACGGGAACCCCTGGACCGGTCGGGCCGGGTGGGACCCGTACCGCGACTGGGACGCCGGGCGCGGCTGACCCTCGGTCGCCTCAGGCGAGCGGCCGCCCCCACCACATGGTGGTGTCGCCGTACGTGCGCTCCCGCTCGGGCTCGAGGCCGGCGGTCGCCCACTCCGGCGCGGGGGAGCGCTTCGCGCGCTCCACGATGACCGCGGCGTCCGGGCTCAGGTGCGGAGCGAGGGCGATCAGCACGCGCGTGAGCTCGTCTTCTCCGACGTCGTAGGGAGGGTCGATGAAGACGAGATCCCACTCTGCGGCGGATGCCGTGAGGTAGGTCGTGACGTTCGCGCGGTGCACCCGCGCGGGGGCGTGGACGCCCGCGGTCCGCAAGCGGTCCGCGTTCTTCCGGATGACCGTCGACGCGGGGGCGGACAGCTCGACCAGGTCGGCCGACACCGCTCCCCGGCTCAGGCTCTCGAGGCCGAGGGCACCCGAGCCGGCGTAGAGGTCGGCGACGCGCGCGCCGTCGAGGAGATCGGCGGACTCGAGCGCGCCGAACAGCGATTCGCGCACGCGGTCGCTCGTCGGGCGTGTGCCCTTCGGGGGGACCTCGAGGACGGTGCCGCCCGCGCGGCCGGAGATGATGCGCGTCACCGTCCCAGCCTAGGGTTCCCCGAGCGGGCGCCCCGGGAGCGGGCGTCGATGTCGGCGGTCGTCCCTAGACTCGAGGCATGCCCGGTCTCTCGCTCGCCTCCCGTCTCGACGGCGCGATCGGCGGCAAGACGGCCGCCGCGTTCGACCGGGCTTTCGGCATGAAGACGGTGGGCGAACTGCTCGAGCACTACCCGCGGCGGTACGCGCGGCGCGGCGAGCTGACGCCGATCTCGACCCTGCCGCTCGGCGAACCCGTCACGATCGTCGCCGAGGTCGTCAGCGCGAGCGAACGGCGCATGCAGAACCGTCGGGGCTCGCTGCTCGAGGTCGTCATCAGCGACGGCGACGGGCGTCTCTCGCTCACGTTCTTCAATCAGCCGTGGCGATTGAAGGACCTGACTCCCGGTCGCCGGGGCATCTTCTCGGGAAAGGTCGGCGAGTACCGTCGCCAGACGCAGCTCACGAACCCCGACTACGAGCTGTTCGACGACATCGCCGAGGCCCGGGCCGAGGCCGAGGTCAGCGCGAAGCGGCCGATCCCGATCTACCCCGCCACCGCGACCGTGCCGAGTCCGCTGGTGCAGAAGACGATCTCGCTCGTCCTCGACGCCCTCGGCGACATCGACGACCCCCTCCCTGACGACCTCCGCGCCCGCCGCGGTCTCCTCCCGGCCCGGGCGGCACTCGAACAGATCCACCGCCCCGAGGACGACGACGACATCCCGCCCGCCGTCGCGACCCTGCGCATGCAGGAGGCCTTCGTCTTGCAGACGGCGCTCCTGCAGCAGCGGCAGTTCGTGCGCGCCCTGTCGGCGACCAAACGACCCGCCCAGCCCGGGGGCCTCCTCGAGCGTTTCGATCGCATCCTTCCGTTCGAGCTGACCCCCGACCAGCAGAGCGTGGGTGCGCAGATCCAGGCCGACATGGTGGGCGACTGGCCCATGAATCGACTCGTCCAGGGCGAGGTCGGTTCGGGAAAGACCCTCGTCGCCCTGCGGGCGATGCTGCAGGTGGCGGAGTCGGGCGGACAGTCCGCGCTGATCGCCCCGACCGAGGTGCTCGCCGCGCAGCACCTGCGTTCGATCGCGCGCATGCTCGGCCCCGAGCTGGCGCCCGAGCTCATGCCGACCCTCCTCACAGGTCAGCTTCCGGCCGCCGAGCGACGCAAGGCCGCTCTCCGCGTGGCCTCCGGTCAGGCGCGGATCGTCGTGGGCACGCACGCGCTGCTCAGCGCGACCACGACGTTCGCCGACCTCGGGTTCGTGGTCGTCGATGAGCAGCACCGCTTCGGCGTCGACCAGCGCGAGGCGCTGCGCGCCAAGGGCGACTCCCCGCACACGCTCGTCCTCACGGCGACACCCATCCCGCGCACGGTGGCGATGACGGTCTTCGGCGATCTCGACGTCTCGACCATCCGCACGATGCCGGCCGGGCGCGCCGGCATCCAATCCTTCGTCGCGCCCCTCGCCGAGAAGCCGAGCTGGTTCGCGCGGGTCTGGGATCGCGTGGCCGAAGAGGTCGCCCAGGGGCGTCAGGCCTTCGTCGTGTGCGCGGCGATCGACGCCGACCAGCTGACGGCCGACGAGAAGACCGATGAGCCGGCGGACGCGCCCGAAGCTCCCGCCCCCGCTGCCTCGGGCGAGGGCAATCGCACACGATGGGGTGTGGTGCAGGTCGAGGCGGTGCTGTCGCGACTGCCGGCGTTCGCCGACATCCGGGTCGAGATCCTGCACGGCAAGATGCCCTCGGACGAGAAGGATGCCGTCATGCAGGCCTTCGCGCGTGGCGACATCGACGTGCTGGTCGCGACCACGGTCATCGAGGTCGGGGTCGACGTGCCGAACGCCTCGACGATGGTCATCCTCGAGGCCGATCGCTTCGGCGTCTCCCAGCTCCACCAGTTGCGCGGACGTGTCGGACGCGGAGGTCTGCCGGGTCTCTGCCTGCTCGTCACCGAGGCGGCGCCCGGCACGTCGTCACGGGCCCGCGTCGACGCGGTGGCGGCGACCCTGGACGGGTTCGCCCTCGCCGAGGTCGATCTCGAGCTCCGCGGCGAGGGGGATGTCCTCGGCGGCGCGCAATCGGGCGTGCGGTCTTCGCTACGACTCCTCCGCGTCGTCACGGACGCCGACCTCATCACCGAGGCGCGCGCCGAAGGGGAGCGGCTGCTCGCGGACGACCCTGCCCTGCAGCGGCATCCGGGACTGGCGGCGGCGCTCGAGCGACGTCTCGGCGTCGAAGAACGCGCGGCGCTCGCGAAGTCCTGACCGTCACCACGATCGGTAGGCTGGCGGAATGGACCCCCGGATCGCCGTCGTCCCCGGCTCGTTCGACCCGCCCACGCTCGGACATCTCGACGTCATCCGGAGGGCCGCCGGCCTCTTCGATCAGTTGCACGTCCTCGTCGTGCACAACCCCGGTAAAGAGGCGATGCTGCCGATCGCCCAGCGCCAGTCGCTGCTCGAGCAGTCGATCGCCGAGGCGGGCGTCGAGGGCGACGTGATCGTCGCCGCGTGGAGCATGGGTCTCCTCGTCGACTACGCCACCGAGGTCGGCGCCAAGGTGCTGGTCAAAGGCATCCGGTCGCAGGTCGACGTGGCCTACGAGACGCCCATGGCGATCGTGAACAGGGATCTGGCACACGTCGAGACGGTGTTCCTCCTCCCGGACCCCTCGCACGCGCTCGTCTCGAGCTCTCTCGTGCGCCAGGTGGCCGGCCTCGGCGGGGACGTCTCTCCGTATGTACCGCCCGCGGTCGCCCGGTTCCTCGACACCGGCGCGCGCGGCATCTGATCGCTCTCCCGCCCACGCCCCGCGTGCCCGGCCCGTGTGCCGAACCGCGCGGGTAGCATTGACGACCGTGAGAACCCGACGGCCCGGCCCCTTCCAACTCCCCGTGCGCGACATCGAGCGCAAGCCCGGCGAGATGCGCGAGCACAGCCTCGAACTGCCCGCCCCGGAGAAGTGGGGTGAGGGTCTCGTCTCGGTCGCCGAGGCGGAGATCCTCGACCTCGAGGTGCGTCTGGAGTCGGTGCACGAGGGGATTCTCGTCTCGGGCACGGTCGACACGACCGCCACCGGCGTGTGCGGACGGTGCCTGATCGACATCGACGAGCCTGTCGAAGTCGAGTTCCAGGAACTTTTCGCGTATCCTGGGGATGAAGCGAGCGACTTCGACGTTCAAGACGACCACGTGGATCTTGAAAATCTGGTCCGGGACACGATTGTCCTGTCGCTTCCGTTCCAGCCGGTGTGTCAGCCGGATTGCCCCGGGCTCGACCCGAACACGGGCGAGAGGCTGACGGAAAGCCCCGGCGACACGGAGCAGACGTCCGTTGATCCTCGATGGGCTGCGCTCCAGCAGTACACCCCAGACGACGGCGATGCGCTCCGCGCCGCCCCCAAGACAGAGAAGAGCTAGACATGGCAGGTAACCCCCCGAAGCGGAAGGTCTCCCGCTCGAACACCCGCTCGCGTCGTGCGCAGTGGAAGGCTGAAGCCCCCGCGCTGGTCAAGACCATCGAGAACGGCAAGGTCGTCTACACCCGCCCCCACCAGGCGAAGGTCGTCACCGACTCGCAGGGCACCGAGCTCTTCCTCGAGTACAAGGGCCGCAAGGTCGCCGACGTCTGATCGGCGATTCGTGACGCGTAACAACGTCGAGCGCTCCGCGCTCACCGAGAAGCTCGGGGTCGACATCGACCCCGAGCTTCTTTCGCTCGCTCTGACGCATCGCTCGTTCGCCTACGAGAACGGCGGCATCGCACACAACGAGCGCCTCGAGTTCCTCGGCGACTCGGTGCTCGGACAGGCCGTCACCGTCCGCCTCTTCACTCGGCATCCGGATCTCGACGAGGGGCAGCTCGCCAAGCGGCGTGCCGGCGTGGTCTCCACGATCGCCCTCGCCGAGGTCGCTCGCGGTATCGGTCTCGGTCAGCACGTGCGGCTCGGACGCGGTGAGATCCTCACCGGCGGCCACGACAAGGACTCGATCCTCGCCGACACGATGGAGGCGATCATCGGGGCGACGTACCTGTCCGCCGGACCGGACGCCGCCACCGCGATGGTGCTGCGTCTGGTCGAGCCCTTGATGGCGGACCCCGCGCGCTACGGCGCGGCGATGGACCCGAAGACGAGCCTGCAGGAGATCGCGGCCCGTCTGTCGGTGCCCGCCCCGACCTACTCCGTCGAGGCGGCCGGCCCCGACCACGACCGACGGTTCACCGCGACCGTGCGGGTCGGTGACGTCGTGACCACCGGCATCGGGTCGAGCAAGAAGCAGGCCGAGATGGCCGCGGCTCTGACGGCCTGGCGCGAACTCGACGCGCGTGCCTGAGCTTCCCGAGGTCGAGGTCGTCCGCGCCGGCCTCGAGCCGGCGGTGACCGGTGCGCTCATCGCGTCGGTCGACGTCCGCGACGAGCGCGCGCTCACCCGTCATACCGGCGGGGCGGCGCACTTCGAGGCCGAGCTGACCGGTCGTCGCATCGCGGCCGCGGTCCGCCGCGGGAAGTTCCTCTGGATGCCGGTGTCCGACGACGAGGCGATCGTGACGCACCTCGGCATGAGCGGTCAGATGCTCCTCCGGATCCCGGGCGCGCCCGAAGAGCGGCACGAGCGCATCCGCATCGAGCTCGAGCACCCCGTGCATGGTCCGCTCTCGGTGGTCTTTGCCGACCAACGGACCTTCGGTTCGCTCGCGGTCGACCAGCTCGTCGACACGCCCGACGGCGCCGCCGCCGGACGCGGGTCGGGCCTCTCGCGCGTGCCGACCCAGGTCGCGCACATCGCGCGGGATCCGCTCGACCCCGCCTTCGACGCGGCCCGATTCCGCGCGCGCGTCGCACGGACGAATTCCGGCATCAAACGCGTGCTCCTCGATCAGACCGTCGCCAGCGGCATCGGCAACATCTACGCCGACGAATCCCTGTGGGCGGCGCGCATCCACCCCGAGACTCCCGGTGCGGCGCTTTCGACCCGGGCGGTGAACCGCCTGCTGGGCGAGGTGCGTGCCGTCCTCGACAAGGCGTTGGCGGAGGGCGGGACCAGCTTCGACGCGCAGTACGTGAACGTCAACGGTCAGGCCGGGTACTTCGCGCACTCTCTGAACGCCTACGGGCGGACCGGTCAGCCGTGCCCCCGTTGCGGGCGACCGATCGTGCGCGTGTCGTTCATGAACCGGTCGAGCCACTTCTGCCCGCACTGCCAGCGCGTGCATTGACGCGCCGGCCGTGAGGGCAGCCGGGGCTTACCCCCGCCCGGCGTTCAGACGAGCACCTTCTTCCATGCCCCCTCGTACGCGACCGGGACGAAGCCGATCGCCTCGTTGATCGAGAGCATCGGGCGGTTCTCCTCCGCGTTGTAGGTGAGCACGCGCGTGGAGTCCGGCGCGATCTCGCGCCATGCCAGGAGACCGGCGCACTTCACGAGCAGTCCCAGACGGTGGCCGCGGTGCGTGCTGACGACCAGGGTGTCGTGCTGCGATGTCGCCGTCGTGCGATCCTTGCCGATCGCGAGTTCGTTGAAGGCGACCAGTTCACCGCTGTCGATGTGCTGCGCCGCCGTGACCAGGAGGAGGCGACCGGCGTCGAGGTAGGTGCGCTCATAGCGGCGCAGGCGCTGGGCATCCCATTCCTCCTCGTCGAACTCGAGGCCCGCCGCGGGGGCGTCGGTCACCATCCGCTCCTTCATCAGCGCCATGCCGTCGACGAATTCATCGGGGGTGGGCAGGGTCCACTGCACGACGCGGTACCCGGCCGACGCCGCCTCGGCCTCCGCGAGCAGTTCGCGCAGGCGCGGCTCCGCCGTAGCGAGGTCGAGCGCGCTGTTGCGCTCCACCTGCTCGAGAGTGTGACCGGATGCCAGGAAAAAGCGCGCGATGTGATCGTGCGGCACCGACCCGAACCCGGTGGGAGCGTCGAGGTGGGGGCCGTCGGTCGCGGGGTGCTCCGCCCACGACTGCAGCACGGTCCGACCGTGCTCGCGCGCGGTCTGCTCGACGAGCGCGTAGGCGGCGCGCCCGATCCCGCGTCCCCAGACGGAGCGCAGCAGTTCGACGAGCCAGGAGCCCGATCGTGCTTCCTCCTCCTGCGGGAGGTCGAGGCCGACGCGCCCGACCACGTCGCCGTCGAGCACCACGAGCCATGAGAACCGCACCTGGGCGGGGTCGGGCTGGAAGTTCGGGAGCAGTTCGTCCGCGGGCATCGCGTGATCGTCGTGCCCGGAGATCTCGGCGTAGACGAGGTTGCGCACGCGCGTCATCTCGCGGAAGTCGACGGCGTCCTCACCGTCGATCGAGGCGGGGATGTGCAGGCGTCGGAACTCGACGCCGGGGGGAAGCGAAGTCATGAGGTGTCTTTCGTGAGGAAGGGCCGAGGGTGTGCGCCGCCCCGGGGGCGGCGCACACCGGATCAGATGGTCGGGCGCAGCAGCGACGCCGTGCGGTACCAGTCGCGTTCGCGCTGCGTCCGCTCGGCCGACTGCCGGCTAGCCGGGTGCGCGCTGGCCGTGCGCAGTTCGATGACATGCACGCGAGCCGCGTGTCGCGTCAGCAACCACAGGCCGATGCGCAGGGTGAGACGGTCGACGAAGCCGACGGGACGGCCCGTGATCGTGGGGAGGGAGACGGTGGGCGTGGCCGCGGTGTGCTGCGGTGCACGCGTGGGCAGGGTGCTCATGCGGGGGCTCCGTTGAAGGGGAGAGCGAAAAGAAGCGGCGAGCGATGCTCGCGGAGGGATCGAACGATCCGGGGTGCACGGCATCCGAAAGATGCGGCACGCGAAGCGGAGACGACGGGCGTCTCGACGCGACGGGTCAGCCCTGGAAAGCGGGCATTCCGACGACGGCGGTCACTCCTGCAAAGGGTGCGGACAGCACGGGTGCGGCGATGAAGCCGGTGGCGGTGAAGCCGGTGGTGTTGCGAATCATGGGAGGACCTCCTTTCGACGTCGGTTGCGACCCCCGACGCTAGCGAAGGCGCTCGGCGGATGTCAAGCTCTCGTCCAGATTCGACGGGAACCCGGGCGCGTCTCCACGCCCGGACCGGCCCGGTGCCGCGGAATCCCGCGGTTCCTCGGGTAGCGTGAAGCGTCGACGATCAGGCGGGAGGCGCGGCGACATGCACTTGAAAAGCGTGACGCTCAAGGGCTTCAAGTCGTTCGCGCAGTCCACGACGTTCGCCCTCGAGCCCGGAGTCACGTGCATCGTCGGTCCGAACGGCTCGGGGAAGTCGAACGTCGTCGATGCGCTCGCCTGGGTGATGGGGGAGCAGGGGGCCAAGACCCTTCGCGGCGGCAAGATGGAAGACGTCATCTTCGCCGGTACCTCGACGCGCGGCCCGCTCGGCCGCGCGGAGGTGCAGCTGACGATCGACAACTCCGACGGTGCCCTCCCGATCGACTACAGCGAAGTCACGATCAGTCGGACGCTGTTCCGCACCGGCGCGAGCGAGTACGCGATCAACGGGCAGACGAGTCGCCTGCTCGACGTCCAGGAGCTGCTGAGCGACTCGGGTCTCGGCCGCGAGATGCACGTGATCATCGGGCAGGGGCGCCTGGACACGGTGTTGCAGGCGACCGCGGAGGATCGCCGCGGCTTCATCGAGGAAGCCGCCGGGATCCTCAAGCACCGCCGCCGCAAAGAGAAGACCGCCCGCAAGCTCGAGGCGATGGAGACCAACCTCACCCGGCTCAGCGACCTCGCCGGAGAACTCCGCCGTCAGCTGAAGCCCCTCGGGAAGCAGGCCGAGGTCGCGCGGGAGGCCGCCACGATCGCCGCCGTCGTCCGCGATGCGAAGGCCCGGCTCTTCGCCGACGAGCTCGTGCGCCTGCGCGCGCAGCTCGCCGATGCGGCGCGAGCGGAGAACGAGCGTCACACCGAGCGCCTCGTGCTGCAGGAGCAGGCGGAAGGTCTGCGCCACCGCGTCGAGAGGCTCGAGGAGGAGCAGCGCTCCGAGGCCGTCGACCGCGCCCGACGCGTGGCTTTCTCGCTCGAACAGGTGCAGGAGCGGCTCCGCGGGTTGTTCACCCTGGCGGGTCAGCGCCTCGCCCTCTTGTCCGACGACGACCGGGACGCGGGCGCGTTCTCCTCGACGGTGTCGCAGTCGATGATCGACGACGTGCGCACCGAGATCGACGACATCGCCGCGGGTCTCGGCGACGCGCAGGATGCCGCCGCCGATGCCGCGCGGGCGGTGGTCCGCGCGCGTGCCGACCTCGACGCGCTCGACGTCGACATCGCCGCGCAGAGCGCGCTGGTCTCCGAGCACGACATGAGGCTCACCGCCCTGCGCGGTGCCGCCTCGTCGGCCGCGTCGACGCGGGATGCCGTGCTCGCGGGCGTCGAGCGCCAGCAGCGCGCGCTGGATGCCGCCCTGGTCCGCCGGGCGGAAGCGGAGGAGGCGCTGGCCGATCTGGATCCGACCGTGGCGCCGGAGGCGGCGTCCGCCGAGCACGCGGCGGCCTACGAGCGCGCCCAACGCGACGCCAACGACGCCGAGGCCTCGGTGGCGCAACTGCGCGAGCGGCTGCACGCGGCGGAGCGCGAACGCGACGCCCTCTCCGCGCAGACGACGGCGCTGGGACGCGCGCTCGACGTGCGAAACGCCGCGGCGGATCTCGTCGCCTCGGGGCAACCGGGCGTTCGCGGCCTCGTGGGCGACGGCGTCAAGGTCACCGCCGGCTACGAAGCCGCGGTCGCCGCGGCGCTCGGATCCCTCGCCGAGGGCGTCCTCGTCGACGATGCCGACGCCGCGTTCGCGACGGCCCGAGCCGCGTCCGAGGATGACCTCGGAGTCGTCGAGATCGCGGTCGCCGACGCACCGAATGACGCACCGCCGGTGTCCGTCCCGGCCGGCGGCATCCGCGCCGTGGACGTGGTGACGGCACCGCCCGGCATCCTCGGCATCCTGGCTCGGGTGGTGGTCGTCGACGACCTGGATGCCGCGCGCGCGGCGCTGCCGGAGCTCGATCACCGCACGGTCCTCGTGACCCGCGCCGGCGAGGTCCTGACCGTGCACACGCTGCGTGCGGGATCGGGGGCCGGACGATCGCGGCTGGAACTCGCCGCGGAGCGCGACGCCGCAGCGGATCGACTCGGCGAGATCGTCGTCGTCGCCGACTCGCTCCGCGAAGCGCTCGGCGATGCGCAGCGTCAGCTCGCTGACGCACGGCAGCGCACGAAAGACACGCTGGCGACCCTGCGGGCGCACGATGCCGCTCTGGCGGAACAAGCCGAGAAGGTCAACCGCGTCACGGTGCGGCACGAGGCGGCGGTCGCCGAATGCGAGCGTCTGCAAGCCGGACTCGTCCAAGCCTCCGCCGCGGTGGCCGAGGCCGAAGACGCCGCGATCGCCGCTGAGACGGCCCTCGCGCGGGCGCTCGAGCTGCCCCGCCCGATCCTGGACGCCTCGGCGCGCGACGGGATGGTGGTCGAGCTCGAGGCGGCCCGCGAGGCCGAGATGCGTGCGCGGCTCGACATCGAGACGCTGAAGGAACGGGTGCGTGCCGGCGAGGCGCGCATCGTCGAGCTCGAGAACCAGCGAGAGCGCGAGCGCGCGGCGGCCGAGGAGGCAGCCCGTCGTGCGGTCGTCCGGCGAGCTCAGCGCGAGATCGCGGCGGAGGTCGCGGCGCAGCTGCCCGCTCTCCTCGACTCGGTCGATCGCTCCGTCAGTCAGGCCCGGGTGGAGCTCGCGGCGGCCGAGGCGGCGCGCACGGCGGTCTCGGCGGATCTCACGCGTGCCCGAGGCGAAGAGGCCGAGGTCCGCGACCGACTCGCCCGCCTCACGGAGAGCGTGCACGGCCTCGAACTCCAGATGCACGAGAAGCGGCTGCACGTCACCAGCCTTCTGGAACGCGTGCAGTCCGAACTCGCTCTCGACGAGGACATTCTCGTTTCGGAATATGGACCGGATCAGCCTGTTCCGACCGACGTCGACGGCGAGACGGTCCCGTTCGATCGAGCGACCGAGAAGCGCCGCCTGCAGGACGCGGAGCGCAAGCTCGCTCAGCTGGGCCGCGTGAACCCCCTCGCGCTCGAGGAGTTCGCCGCGCTCGAACAGCGCCACGCCTTCCTCACGGAGCAGTTGGCCGACCTGCAGCAGACGCGCGCGGACCTTCAGACGATCATCGCCGAGCTCGACGAGCGGATGCAGACGATCTTCGTCGCCGCGTTCGAGGACACCCGCGCGGCGTTCGCCGACATCTTCCCCATCCTTTTCCCGGGCGGATCCGGCAGCATCTCGCTGACCGATCCGGAGCACCCGCTGACCACGGGGATCGAGGTCTCCGTCCGCCCCGTGGGCAAGAAGATCGAGCGTCTCTCGCTGTTGTCCGGCGGAGAGCGCTCGCTCGCCGCCGTCGCGTTCCTGACGTCGATCTTCACCGCGCGACCGAGCCCGTTCTACATCCTCGACGAGGTCGAGGCCGCTCTCGACGACGCCAATCTCGGCCGCCTCCTCGGGGTCTTCGAGAAGCTCCGTTCGAGCAGCCAGCTGATCGTCATCACGCATCAGAAGCGCACGATGGAGATCGCGGACGCCCTGTACGGCGTCTCGATGCGGCAGGACGGGGTGTCCGCCGTCGTGGGCCAGCGCGTCGGCGATCGCGCGGCGGCCGCGCGGGAAGCAGCCCCCGTAAGCTGAGGGAATGGCTGAGAACTCCTGGTCGCTCGGCCGCGCACTGCGCGGGCTGTTCGTCAAACCCACCATCGACGAGACGACGTGGGATGACCTCGAGACGGCTCTGCTGACCGCGGACTTCGGTCCCGACGTGACCGAACGTCTTGTCGACGAGCTGCGGGAGAAGGTCGAGCGATTCCGCACGACCGATCCGCGTGACCTGCAGCGCATGCTGAAGGAGACGCTCGAGGAGCACTTCGCGAAGTTCGACACGACTCTGCGCCTGACGGAGCGGCCCGCGGTCGTGCTCGTCGTGGGCGTGAACGGCGTGGGCAAGACGACGACCATCGGCAAGTTCGCGAAGTTCCTCCAGCGCTACGGACGCACCGTCGTCGTCGGTGCCGCGGACACCTTCCGCGCCGCCGCGGTGGACCAGCTCGCCACGTGGGCGGAGCGCGGGGGAGCCACGATCGTCCGTCCCCAGCACGAGGGCCAGGATCCGGCATCCGTCGCCTTCCAGACCGTCGCGCACGCGAAAGAGACCGGGACCGAGATCGTCCTGGTCGACACCGCCGGGCGCCTGCACACCAAGGGCGGGCTCATGGACGAGCTCGGCAAGATCAAGCGCGTTATCGAGAAGCAGGCGCCGATCGCCGAGGTGCTCCTCGTCCTCGACGCCACCACGGGGCAGAACGGGCTCATGCAGGCACAGGCGTTCCTCGACAGCGCGGGCGTGACGGGTCTCGTGCTGACCAAACTCGACGGCTCCGCGAAGGGCGGCTTCGTGCTGGCCGTGCAAGAGCGCACGGGCATCCCCGTCAAGCTGCTGGGACAGGGGGAGGGCATCAACGACCTCACCGGCTTCACCCCGCACGTCTTCGCCTCCTCGCTCGTCGACTGACACCCTCTCCGCCTGACCCGCCCCGGGCGGGTCGCCTTCCCGAAGCGCGTGCGTACTGGTTTCATGGGGTCATGGCGATCGAGCACGATTTCTTCGGACTCCTCGAGTCCGGTCCCGACGGGTCGATCTTCTGGTCGGAGAACGTGGAGTTCGGCGACCAGAGCGTGACCGTGGATCTGACGGCCCCCGATCAGGACGACGTGTCCGTCGAGGCGCTGGATGTGGCGGCCGCCATGATCTCGGCGCTCGAGGCGATCGACCTCGCGGCCCGGAACGCCATGGTCGGCGAACTCGACTCGCGCACGAGCGAGGTGACCGAGTACATCCTTCAGCAACAGGCCACCCTCGGCGACGAGATCGACGATCTGCTCATCGATCCCTCGGGTGACACCCACATCGACGTCATCAAGTCGATGCAGCTGATGAGCGTGACCATCCTCGCCGACGAGCACGGGGGGACCGATCCGTTCGCGGTCCTCGAGTACGCCCTCGACCCGGATGCGACGGACGACGTGCTGCTCGTCAACCTCGCCTCCGACGGCTCGGTGCAGTCGGTCACCAGCGCCGACTGAACCCTTCGCGCGGAGGTCCTCAGACCGCCTGGGCGAACCCCGCGTCGGCGTCGACGATGTCCTTCGCGAGGTGCGCGAGGTGCGGCGGGATCTCCCGGCCCTTGGAGATCATCGACTGGGCCCACAGGCGGCCGGCACGGTACGACGAACGCACGAGGGGCCCTGCCAGGACACCGAGGAAGCCGATGCGCTCCGCCTCCTCCTTGAACTCGACGAACTCGGCGGGCTTCACCCACCGCTGCACGGGCAGATGCCGTGGTGAGGGACGCAGGTACTGCGTGATCGTGATGATGTCGGTTCCCGCCTCGTGCAGATCGCGCAGGGCCTGCACCACCTCTTCGGGCTCCTCTCCCATTCCGAGGATGAGGTTCGACTTGGTGATGAGACCGGCGTCGCGCGCCGCCGTCAGCACGCCCAGGGAACGGTCGTAGCGGAAGGCGGGACGGATGCGCTTGAAGATGCGCGGCACCGTCTCGACGTTGTGGGCGAAGACCTCGGGCCTCGACGAGAACACCTCGGCGAGAAGGTCGGGGTTCCCCGAGAAGTCGGTCGCGAGGATCTCCACTCCCGTGCCCGGGTTCTCGGCGTGGATCCGGCGCACGGTCTCGGCGTGGAGCCATGCGCCCTCGTCGGGGAGGTCGTCACGGGCGACACCCGTCACGGTCGCGTACCGCAGGTGCATCCGCGTCACGCTCTCGGCCACGCGACGGGGCTCGTCCGTGTCGTAGTCGGCGGGCTTGCCGGTGTCGATCTGGCAGAAGTCGCATCGTCGCGTGCACTGCGAACCACCGATGAGGAATGTGGCCTCCCGGTCCTCCCAGCACTCGAAGATGTTGGGGCACCCGGCTTCCTGGCACACCGTGTGCAGGTCCTCGCTCTTCACGAGGTTCTGCAGCGCCGTGTACTCGGGGCCCATCCGGGCCTTGGTCTTGATCCATTCCGGCTTGCGTTCGATCGGCGTCTCGGCGTTGCGCACCTCGAGCCGCAGGAGCTTGCGCCCGTTGGGAGCAGTGGATGCCGGGACCCCGGCCGATCCTGTTCCGCAGGTGCTCATGCCGCCACCCCCGCGTACTCGGCTCGGAAGACGTCGACGATGTGGGGCACGAGATCGCCGGGGGAGACGTCGGCGCCGATCACCTCGCTCACCGTCGTCACGCCGGCATCCGAGATCCCGCACGGGACGATGTGCCGGAACCCCGAGAGGGTGTTGTCGCAGTTGACGGCGAAGCCGTGCATGGTCACTCCTTTTTCGACGCGCACCCCGATCGCCGCGACCTTGTCGAGGCCGAGGGGGCGCTGTACCCAGACGCCGCTGCGCCCGTCGACGCGGATGCCGTCCACGCCGACGGGCGCGAGAGCGGCGATGATGAGGGCTTCGAGGCGGCGCACGTGCGCGACGACGTCGACCGGCTCGGGCAGACGGACGATCGGATAGCCCACGAGCTGCCCGGGGCCGTGCCAGGTGATCTTGCCGCCGCGGTCGACGTCGATCACCGGTGTCCCGTCGTCGGGCCGCTCGTGGTCCTCGGAGCGCTTGCCGGCCGTGTACACGGCCTCGTGCTCGAGGAGCAGGAGGGTGTCGGGGCGCCGCCCCGCCACGACGTCGGCGTGAACCCGCCGCTGCTCGGCCCAGCCGTCGAGGTAGGGCACGTAGTCGGGGGCGAACCCCGTGTGGTGGATGTCGAGCATCACCGCTCCCGCCGTTGTTGGATTGGGTCTAACAATACATGCGCGGCCGTCTCCTAGGCTGGGGTGATGACCTCAGCGAGCCGGAGCGGACGACCTCGCGCGTCATCCCGCGAGGTTCTCGCCGAGGCGGCCTGCGAGCTGTTCCTCGAACGCGGATACGAGGCGACGTCGGTGTCCGACATCACCCGGCGCGCCGGCGTGAGCCGTTCGAGCTTCTTCAACTACTTCTCGGCCAAGAGCGATGTGCTCTGGTCGGGCTTCGACGAGCAGTCCGCGCGCGGCGTGCTCCTGCTGCGTGACGGCGCGGGCCCGCGCGAGGCCCTCACCGTCATCGGCGACGGCCTCGCCCCCGACGCGCTCGCCCTCGCGATCACCAACGCGGATGCCATGGGGATCGCGGCCGAACTCGACCGCGACCGCGCGGTGCGCCAGTTCCACCTGCAGCGCGAGGTCGCCGCGCGCCTGTCGCGCGACGGCGTCGCGCCCCTCGCCGCGCAGGTGCACGCGGGCGCGCTGTCGGCCGCGGTGCTCGCGGCCGTCTGGGCGTGGGCGGACCGCACCGCCGCGGGGCGATCGCTCCCCGAGACCCTGGCCGAGGCGCTCGCCACAGCCTGAACGCGTCGCCCGGGCGGCGGCGGCGCCCCGTCCCGCGTAAACTCGACTCATCATGGCGACTTTCGGCACCCTCTCCGACCGGCTCACAGAGACCTTCCGCAACCTCCGGAAGAAGGGCCAGCTCACGCCCGCCGATGTCGACGGGACGGTGCGCGAGATCCGGCGTGCCCTCCTCGACGCCGACGTCGCGCTGCCCGTGGTCAAGGAGTTCACCGCCGCCGTGCGCGAGCGTGCCCTCGGCGACGAGGTCAACCGTGCGCTGAACCCCGCGCAGCAGGTCGTGCAGATCGTCAACGACGAGCTCATCGGCATCCTGGGTGGTCAGCAGCGTCGTCTGCAGTTCGCCAAGAACCCGCCGACGGTCATCATGCTCGCCGGCCTCCAGGGCTCGGGGAAGACGACCTTCGCGGGCAAGCTCGCGAAGATGCTCGAGAAGGACGGCCACACCCCGCTCCTCGTCGCCTGCGACCTCCAGCGCCCCAACGCCGTGAACCAGCTCCAGGTCGTCGCCGAGCGCGCCGGTGCCGCGATCTACGCGCCCGAGCCGGGCAACGGCGTCGGCGACCCCGTGAAGGTCGCCCGCGACGGCGTAGCGTACGCCACGCGCCAGCAGCACGACATCGTCATCATCGACACCGCCGGTCGACTCGGTGTCGACGCGGAGCTCATGAAGCAGGCCTCCGACATCCGGAAGGCGACCCAGCCCGACGAGGTGCTGTTCGTCATCGACGCGATGATCGGCCAGGATGCCGTGAACACGGCCAAGGCGTTCCAGGACGGCGTCGACTTCACCGGCGTCGTGCTCTCCAAGCTCGACGGTGACGCCCGCGGTGGCGCCGCGCTGTCGGTCGCCTCGGTGACCGGCCGCCCGATCATCTTCGCGTCGACCGGTGAGGGCCTCGATGACGTCGAGCCGTTCCACCCCGACCGCATGGCATCCCGCATCCTCGACCTCGGTGACATCCTCACCCTGATCGAGCAGGCACAGAACGCCTTCGACGAGGCCGAGGCGATGAAGGTCGCCGAGAAGCTCGCGACCGAGACGTTCACGCTCGAGGACTTCCTCGAGCAGATGCAGCAGATGAAGAAGATGGGCTCCATGAAGAAGATGCTCGGGATGCTCCCGGGCATGGGAAACATGAAGCAGCAGATCGAGAACTTCGACGAGCGCGAGATCGACCGCACCGAGGCGATCATCCGTTCCATGACTCCGGGCGAGCGTCGCAACCCGAAGGTCCTCAACGGCTCGCGCCGTCTGCGCATCGCGCGCGGTTCCGGCATGACCGTCACCGACGTCAACCAGCTCGTCCAGCGCTTCGAGCAGGCCGCCAAGATGATGAAGACGGTCGCCCGCGGCGGAGTGCCCAACATCCCCGGCATGGGCCCAGTGGGTGGCAAGCCCGGCGCCTCGTCGAAGCGCGGCAAGCAGCAGAAGGCCAAGGGATCGCGGTCGGGCAACCCGGCCAAGCGCGCGGCCGAGAACGCCGGGATCGCGGCATCCACGGCTCCTACCGGCTCGGGCTTCGGGCTGGGCGGTCAGGCAGCGCCGAGCGAGGCCGATCTGGCCGAGCTGCAGAAGATGCTCGGTCGCGGCTGACGCTCGTCTCGCGCGGGCGGGTGCCGCGGCGCCTGCCCGTCAGGGGAGGATGTCGGCGTCCTGCAGGGCGGACACGACCGTCTGCTCGATCGCCTTCTGTCCGCGCGCCGTGGGATGCACGTCGTCGTCCTGGAGCCATTCGGGGTGCCCGAGGAGCGGCTGACCGACGTCGATGTAGGTCCCTCCGACCGCGTCGATCGCGTCCTGCAGAGCCTGGGAGGTGACCGCGTTGTCGTCGGGGATGTCGGACTCGTCGTTCCAGATGGTGCTCAACCCGACGATGTGCGCCGCCGGTGCGGCCTCGTGGAGTTCGGCGACCGTGGCCGCGGTGTCCGAACGGATGTCGTCCGCGTCCTGCCAGAAGTCGTTGCTCGACGACTCCACGATGAGCAGGTCCGGCTGCAGGGCGGCGACGGCGGGGGCGAACCCCGCGTAGTTCGTTCCGCATTCCCCGTCGACGACGAATCCCATCCCCCCGCAGGCGAGGTTCGTCAGTTCGAGGCGCGCGTGAGCGGCCATGAGGTCGGGCCAGGCTTCGCCGAGCGTGAGTCCCGCGCCCGACATGAGGGAATCGCCCACCGTCACGACGCGCAGGCGCGGGGGCGTGCTCGTCGACGGGGCGGGGGTCGGGGTGTCCACGCCGAAGGTGAGGTCGGGCCGCGGAGCAGCGACGGGCTCGGGGGCGCACCCGGCGAGGATGACGACCGCACCCGCCAGCAGGGCGGCCCACGGCCGGCTCGAGCGGGTGCGTGCGGAGGTCATGGCGTGATCCTAAAGCGCGTCGTCTATGAGAATCCGCCGAGCAGGCCGGACCACGCGGTGCGCCGTGCGCGACTAGACGCGCAGCGCCGCGAGGTGCTCGCGCAGCGTGGGCCCGGCGCGGAACTCCCGGATGAGGTGCTGGACGACCTCGCGCAGGTCCCCGTCGGCGGCGTCGGCGACGGCGATCTGACGCGCCGAGCTCCCGCCGGTGGAGAGGATCGTCTCGAGCCCGGCGAACTCCCGCGCGCACTTCAGCTCGACGGCCACGTCCGCCAACTCGTCCATCGTCTCGCGCAGGTGCTCGACGACCGGACGTTGGGTTCCCTCGCGATCGACGATCACACGCGCATCCAGGCCGTACCGTGCCGCCCGCCACTTGTTCTCTCGCGCGAACCACGGCGGGATGCCGGGAAGCTCCCGGCCCTCGTCGAGGAGGCGCGAGAAGTGCTCCACGAGGGTCTGCGCGAGAGCTGCGACCGCGGCGAGCTCGGGCAGGGTGGACATCCCGTCGCACGCGCGGATCTCGACGGTTCCCCAGCGCGGCGCAGGACGGATGTCCCAGCGCACCTCACTGGCATCCGCCATCACACCGGTGCGGACCATGTCGTCGAGGTAGGACTCGAACTGGTCCCAGGTCTGCAACTGCCAGGGGAGCCCCGCCGTCGGCAGCTGCTGGAAGACGAGCGAGCGGTTGGAGACGTATCCGGTGCGCTCTCCGGCCCAGAAAGGGCTGGATGCCGACAGCGCCTGCAGGTGGGGGAGGAATACGGTCAGCGCGTTGACGATCGGCAGCACCTTGTCGACGGAGTCGACGCCGACGTGGACGTGCACGCCCCAGATCATCATGTTGCGTCCCCACCACTGGGTGCGCTCGATCAGCGTGTGGTAGCGCGTCTTGTCGGTGACCTGCTGGTCGTACCACTGCGCGAACGGGTGGCTTCCCGCACAGAGCAGCTCGATACCGCGCTTCTCGGTCTCGTCGCGGAGCGCCCCGATGGCGTCCGCGATGTCGTCCACGGCCGCGGCGACGGTGTCACCGACGCCGCTCGTGACCTCGACCGTGTTGGTCAGCAGCTCGCCCGTGACCGTGAACCGTTCGAGGGCGGTGCGCTCCTCGACGAGGTCGAGGATCTCGGGCGCACGGGGCACGAGGTCGCCGGTGTCGCGGTCGGCGAGCATGAGTTCCCACTCCAGCCCGACGGATGATCGCGTCGAGGAAGCGAACGGCAGCGTCATCCGGTCAGTCTGACACGGGACACGCGGCACTCTCTGTTTCGCGCCTCGCCGTGTCATCTGGCAGAATAGAGGGTCGGACCAGGCACTCGACCCTCTATCCAGTGCCGGCCCGCCTTTTTTGAGCTTCCGCCGGGTGTGCACCCCACGCTCCAGGCGACCAGTTCGTTCGCTTTTCACCATCCAGGAGAAAATTCGTGGCTGTCAAGATCCGTCTCAAGCGTCTCGGTAAGATCCGTGCGCCCTACTACCGCATCGTCGTCGCCGACTCGCGCACCAAGCGCGACGGTCGTGTGATCGAGGAGATCGGCAAGTACCACCCGACCGAGGAGCCCTCGTTCATCGAGGTCGACTCCGAGCGCGCGCAGTACTGGCTCTCGGTCGGCGCTCAGCCCACCGAGCAGGTCGCTGCGATCCTCAAGCTCACGGGTGACTGGGGCAAGTTCAAGGGCGACAAGGACGCCGTCTCCACCGTCAAGGTGCGCGAGCCCAAGGCGGCCTTCGAGGCCGACGCTTCCAAGAAGTCTGTCGTGAAGCCCAAGGCCGAGAAGAAGGCGGAGGCCCCCGCGGCCGACGCTTCGGCCGACGACGCCGCCGAGACCTCGGCCGAGTAAGTCCCGTGCTGTCTGCCGCGCTCGAACACGTCGTCAAGGGGATCGTCGATCACCCTGAGAACGTGACCATCCGTTCCAGCACCTCGCCCCGCGGCGACGTGCTGGAGGTTCGCGTGCACCCCGATGACCGGGGTCGCGTGATCGGGCGCGGCGGACGCACCGCCAAAGCTCTGCGCACCGTCGTTTCCGCCCTCGCCGACGGGCGCCGCGTGCGCGTCGACGTGGCCGACGACTGATGGCAGCCGGCGACATCGCGGGCGGACAGCCCGCCAAGACCCAGCTCCGAGTGGGACGCCTCGTCAAGGCCCACGGCCTGAAGGGCGCGTTCAAGCTCGAGCTCTACACCGACGACCCCGAGGGCCGCTTCGTCCCGGGTAACACCTTCACCCTGCAGGTGCCGGAGTCGTCGCCGTGGCACGGTCGACCCCTGACGGTCCGGGAGTTCCGCTGGATGAACTCTCACCCCGTCGCCTTCTTCGAGGGCGTCGACGACCGCAACGCGGCCGAAGAACTCGTCAAGGCGATCCTCTGGATCGACCAGGACACCACTGACGCCCCCGCCGAAGACGATGCGTGGTACGACCACCAGCTCATCGGCCTCGACGTCGTCCGCGACGGCGCCGTCGTGGGACGCGTCGTCCGTGTGGATCATTTCCCCGCGCAGGACCTTCTGATCGTGCGCCCGTCCGGAGAGGACCGCGAGGTCCTCGTCCCGTTCGTGAGCGCCATCGTGCCCGAGGTCGACATCGCCGGCGGCCGTGTGGTCGTCACGCCCCCGGCCGGTCTGTTCGAGGACCTGCCGAGCGACGACGGAGACGAGCCGGAGAGCCCCGAGCCCGACGAGTCCGACGACGCCTCAGCCCGCGAGGACTGACGTGCGCATCGACGTCGTCTCGATCTTCCCGATGATCTTCGACGCCCTCGAGGTGTCCCTGCTGGGCAAGGCCCGCACGACCGGCCTGCTCGATGTGCGCGTGCACGACCTGCGCGACTACACGCACGACCGCCACCGCACCGTCGACGACACCCCCTACGGCGGGGGTGCGGGCATGGTGATGAAGCCCGAGCCCTGGGGGGAGGCGCTCGACGACATCGTCGGCGACGCCGAGCGACGCCCCGTCATCGTCTTCCCGTCGCCCGCCGGCGAGCGTTTCACGCAGGCCACGGCGCGCGAGCTGTCCACCGCTTCGCACCTCGTCTTCGGATGCGGTCGCTACGAGGGCATCGACGAGCGCGTCTTCGACTACGCCGCCGAGCTCGGTGAGGTGCGCCTGATCAGCCTGGGCGATTACGTCCTCAACGGGGGAGAGGTCGCCGTGATGGCGATGATCGAGGCGATCGGCCGTCTCGTCCCCGGGGTCGTCGGCAATCCCGAGAGCCTCGTCGAGGAGTCGCACGAAGACGGCCTGCTCGAGTACCCCTCGTACACCAAGCCCTCGGTCTGGCGCGGACGCGAAGCTCCGCCCGTGCTCCTCAGCGGCAATCACGGCGCGGTCGCCGCCTGGCGTCGCGAACAGCAGCTCGTGCGCACGCGCGAGCGTCGTCCCGACCTGCTCGCGGACTGACGCACACGCTCGCCCGGGTTCCGCGTCGGGCGGGGCCGTCTGCGCGTCGGCGGGCTCGTCGAACCAGCAGAATCGCGGACTTCTCGCACTTTTCCGCGCGAAACCCGTGACGAACGTGCGCTCCCGCGACCGCGGGGATGCCGGACAGCACGGATGCCGCGACCCGAAGGCCGCGGCATCCGGAATCCGTCGTCAGCGAACGCCGAGGAACGAGCGATCGGTGAGCACGATCGGACCCTCGGCGGTGATCGCGACGGTGTGCTCGGAGTGAGCGCCGCGCGAGCCGTCGGCGCTGCGCAGTGTCCAGCCGTCCGGGTCGGTGACGAGCTCGTCCGTGGTCTGCAGGAACCACGGCTCGAGGGCGACGACCAGGCCCGCGCGCAGCGGGTATCCGCGGCCGGCCTTCCCGTCGTTGGCGACGTGCGGGTCGCCGTGCATGGTGCGGCCGACGCCGTGACCGCCGAAGTCGGTGTTGATGCTCAGGCCCTCGGCGTGGGCGACGGCGGCGATGGCCGCGGAGATGTCGCCGATCTTGTGGCCGACGGTCGCGGCGTCGATCGCGGCGACGAGGGCACGCTCGGTCGTGTCGATGAGCGCGAGGTCCTCGTCACGCGGCGTGCCGACCACGAACGACACCGCGGAGTCCGCGACCCATCCGTCGACGGATGCCGCGAAGTCGAGCGACACGAGGTCGCCGTCGCGCAGCGCGTAGTCGTGAGGCAGGCCGTGCAGGACCGCGTCGTTGATCGAGGTGCAGAGGACCTTCCCGAACGGGCTCGCACCGAAGGACGGGTGGTAGTCGATGTAGCAGGATTCCGCTCCGGCCGCACGGATCATGTCGTGGGCGCGACGGTCGAGGTGGAGGAGATTGGTTCCCACCTTTGTCTCGTCGCGCAGCGTGGCCAGCACCTCGGCGACGAATCGGCCGGCCGGCCGCATCGCCTCGATCTCGGCAGGGGTGCGCAGTTCGATCATCGGTGGTTCCCTTCGTCCCCTCCATTCTCTCCGATCCGCGTCCCCGGTCCGCTCGTGCCGCCCGACGACCCCCTGTCGCACTCATAGGCGCTGCACAGTGACGGTGCGTAGCCTCGGCCCATGGTGCTTCGCCGAGTCTTCCTCCGCTGGCTGTTCCCCGCGGCCTTCGTCCTGCCGCTGTGGCTGTTCGTCGGGTGGATGGTGTTCGCCGGCGGAAGCGCGTGGGCCCTGCTATGGCTCCTGATCGCCGCTCCCACCGTCTTCGTGTCGCAGATCCTGCTCACCCTGTTGGTGCGGGCGCGCGCCAGTGTCCGCCTGCATCGCGCCGTCGCGTGGCGCGACGTCATCGGACTCGGCATCTGGCACGTCGTCATCGTCGCGCTGGGCTTCTACGATTCCCGCGCCTTCTTCCCCCTGCTGGTCCTCAGCGTTGCGGGGGCGCTCGTGCTGTTCTGGTCGTCGCTGTCGCAGCTGTGGAACGAGGCGCGCGGGTCGATGACCGTGATGCACGCCCAGGACGGCACGGCCTACATCCCGCCGACCGCGGAACCGCCGCGTCCGCGCACCACCGGCGACGTGATCGTGGTGTCGGAGAGCACGCCGCGCGACTGAGCCGGTTTGGCGCGTGTCCCGCGCCGTGGCAGAATAGGCGTTTGTGCCCTGACCGGCTCTGCCTCAGGGGAGTCCGGCTGCATCCGCAGCCTCGGGCACGCCTCACCTTTTCCCCTTTTATCGTGCGATCGACCTGTGGCGGTCGCAGGAAGTGACGATCATGCAGATCCTCGACTCCGTCGACGCGGCCTCGCTCCGCTCCGACATCCCCGCCTTCGGCCCCGGTGACACCGTCAAGGTGCACGTCAACATCACCGAAGGCAACCGCTCGCGTATCCAGGTGTTCCAGGGCGTCGTCATCGGCCGCTCGGGCGACGGTGTGCGCGAGACCTTCTGCGTCCGCAAGGTCAGCTTCCAGGTCGGCGTCGAGCGCACCTTCCCGGTTCACAGCCCCGTGATCGACCACATCGAGGTCGTCACCCGTGGCGACGTGCGTCGCGCCAAGCTGTACTATCTGCGCAACCTTCGTGGCAAGAAGGCCAAGATCAAGGAGAAGCGCGACCGCTGAGTCGACTCTCTCGAACGCCCCGCGGCTTCGTCGCGGGGCGTTCGGCGTTTTCCGAGCGGCGTCGTCCGGCGGGGCACCGTCGATGTGCGACCCTTGTTCCTGCGGTTCTCCGGTGTGCGGCGAGCCCGGTGAAGGATCTTTGTCATGAGCGATCAGACCGCGTCGACCCCGGATGCCGTGGCATCCGTCCCTTCGGACCGTCGACGGCGCGGCTGGGGGGCGTTCCTCCGGGACATCGTCGTCATCATCCTGATCGCGTTGGCGGTCTCGTTCCTCGTCAAGACCTTCGTGGTCCGGTCGTTCTACATCCCCTCCGCGTCGATGAACAACACGCTGATCGAACAGGACCGCATCCTCGTCGACGAGCTCACCCCCCGCTTCGGGCAGTACTCCCGCGGCGACGTCGTCGTCTTCCGCGATCCGGGCGGATGGCTCCCGGTTTCGACCCAGCCGGCGCGTCCGCCTCTCGAAGAGGGCGCCGATTGGGTGCTGTCGCTGTTCGGCCTCTCCGCTCCCGACAGCGACGACCATCTCATCAAGCGCGTGATCGGGACTCCGGGCGACCACGTCGTGTGCTGCAACGCGCTCGGGCAGACCTCCGTCAACGGCGTGCCCCTCGACGAGCCGTACGTGAAGCTCTTCCCGGGAGCGACGGCTCCGAATCCCGTTCCCTACGACATCACCGTCCCTCAGGGCTCGCTCTGGGTGCTCGGCGACAATCGGAACAGCTCCAAGGACTCCCGTTTCAACCAGGATCAGCCCGGACACGGTTTCGTGCCGATCGACAACGTCGTCGGGCGCGCTTTCCTCATCACCTGGCCCTTCTCGCGCTTCGGGCTCATCGACTTCCATCACAACGTGTTCGCGGGGGTGCCCGCGCCCGAGGTCACGCCGTGATCGAGCCGACGCTGACCCTCGAACGCCGCCTGCTGAAGGAGCACGCGCTGGTCATCGCGTGCGACGAAGTGGGGCGCGGGGCCCTGGCCGGACCCGTGGCCGTCGGCGCCGCGGTCGTCGACGCCGCGCGGTCGCGCAAACGTGTGCCCGTCGGGTTGCGGGATTCGAAGCTCGTGCCCGAGGCGCGACGTCCCGAGGTGGCCGCCCGGGCGGGCGCCTTCGTGCAGCACAGTGCCGTCGGCTGGGCGAGCTCGGACGAGGTCGACGAGATCGGCATCATCCGGGCTCTCGGTCTCGCCGCGGTGCGCGCGATCGCCGATCTGCGTGCACACGGCGTGGTCACGGACGACGCGGTGGTCATCCTCGACGGCAACCACGACTACATCACGCCGGCGGGGGAGTCGGGGCTGCGGGTTCAGCCCCTCGTGAAGGCCGACCGCGACTGCGCGAGTGCCGCTGCGGCATCCGTCATCGCCAAGGTGGCGCGCGACACCGTCATGACCTATCTGCACGACGATCTGCCGGCGTACGGGTGGGCGCGCAACAAGGGGTACGCGAGCCTCGATCATCGTGAGGCCATCGCGACGCACGGCATGAGCGTGCACCATCGGCACTCGTGGGCGATCGCCGCGGCCCCGGCGCTCTTCTGAGCCGTCCGGGCCGGATGAAGACGCGCCCGGGGCGTCGGGGCCGTGCGACGTCCGCGACCGCGCGCGCCTAGGATGGAGAGACCATGGATGACGACGTCTTCGAGGACTACGACCGCGAACTCGAACTGGCCCTGTACCGCGAGTATCGCGACGTCGTGCAGCAGTTCCAGTACGTGATCGAGACCGAACGCCGGTTCTACCTGGCCAACGACGTCAACGTCGTCCGCCGCGACACCGAGCACGACTTCTACTTCGAGATCTCGATGTCGGACGTGTGGGTGTGGGACATCTATCGCGCTGACCGGTTCGTGAAGTCCGTTCGCGTCCTCACGTTCAAAGACGTGAACGTGGAGGAGCTGTCCCGGCGGGACTTCCAGCTGCCGGAAGAACTTTCTCTCGACAACTGAGCGTCGCTCTCCCCTCGGCGCGCGGGTGAGCTTCCTCCCCATCGTGGAAATCCTCGTCACCGTCCACCGAACGCCCTCCTGAGGCCTCGGGGAGGAGTACGGGCCTGCCACGCTCTCGGGCATGGCAGCGAAAGACGACCTCGGCCGAGCCGGTGAGAACCGCGCGGTCACCCACCTCCGCACGAGCGGCTACCGGATCCTCGACCGGAACTGGCGATGTTCCCAGGGCGAGATCGACATCGTCGCGGAGCACCACGGTGCGCTCGTGGTGATCGAGGTGAAGACCCGCACGAGCGAGGCGTTCGGTCACCCCTTCGACGCCATCGACGCGCGGAAGGCCGCGCGGCTCTGGCGGCTCGCGATGGCCTGGATGGCGGATCATCCGAACGAGGCGCAGGGCCGTCGACTGCGTCTCGATGCGATCGCCGTGACCGGACCCGACCCCGCCACGGGTCGCCTCGAGCACCTGGAGGACGCGCTGTGACGGTTGCGCGCACCTGGGCCGTGGCCCTGTCGGGCTTGCGCGGAGACCTCGTCGACGTCGAGGCCGATCTGTCTCCGCAGACGCCCGAGTTCACGATCATCGGTCTTCCCGACAAGGCGCTCGGCGAGGCGGGGCGTCGCGTCCGCAATGCGTGCGCGAACCGTGGACTCGAGCTCCCGAAGCGGCGGATTACCGTCAATCTCTCCCCGGCGAGTCTCCCGAAGCGCGGCTCGGGGTTCGATGTCGCGATCGCGGTGGCAGCCCTCGCGACGACCGGGACGATGGATGCCGCGCGCGTCGCCGCGACCGTGCACATCGGCGAGCTCGGGCTCGACGGGCGGCTGCGTCCGGTTCCGGGAGTCCTCCCCGCCGTCGTCGCGGCTCATCGGGCCGGTCACCGTCGCGTGGTGGTTCCGGCAGCCAACGCGGACGAGGCGCGGCTCGTCGACGGGATCGAGGTGTGCGCCGCGGGATGCCTCGCCGAGGTCGTACGGTGGCACGGCGCGGCCTGCGACGCGGTCGAGCTCGAGCCCGTCCGTCCGCCGGCACCGCCCGCTGTCGACGACCACCCCCTCGAGCTGGCGGACGTCGTCGGGCAGAGCGACGCGGTCGATGCCCTCGTGATCGCGGCGGCCGGGGGTCACCACATGCTGATGAGCGGTCCGCCCGGCGCCGGCAAGACGATGCTGGCCCGGCGGCTCTCCGGCATCCTCCCCGACCTCGACCACGAGGCGGCCCTGTCCGTGGCATCCATCCGCTCGCTCTCCGGCGAGACCGTGGTCCAGCTCTCGCGGACGCCACCGTTCGAGAGCCCTCACCACGGAGCGAGCGCCGCCGCGCTCATCGGGGGCGGATCCGGAGTGGTTCGTCCCGGCGCGATAGCCCGAGCGAGTGAGGGCGTGTTGTTCCTGGACGAGGGAGGCGAGTTCCCGGCATCCGTCCTCGACGCTCTGCGCCAGCCACTGGAGAGCGGGGTGATCCATCTGCACCGCTCCGGCGTCGCCGCCACCTATCCCGCCCGGTTCCAACTCGTGGTCGCGACGAATCCGTGCCCGTGCGGGCAGTACGGCGTGCCGGGGGGATCGTGCGAATGCGCTCCGCAGGCCATCCGGCGATACACCCGTCGATTGTCCGGGCCCCTCCTCGACCGGATCGACATCGACGTGCGTCTTCAGCGGGTGTCCGCCGCGCGCCGCGATGACGCGGTGCCGGGCATGACGACGCAGGAGGCGCGGGCGATCGTCCTCTCGGCTCGTGAGCGAGCCGCCCGGCGTTGGACCGACACCCCGTGGTCGCGCAACGCCGACGTCCCGGGGACGTGGCTCCGGGGACCCGCCGCGCCACCGGCGGACGTCCTCCGGCCATTGGACACCGCTCTGCGACGTGGAGCGTTGACGCTGCGCGGGTACGACCGGCTGTTGCGGGTCGCGTGGACCGTGGCCGATATCGCGGGGCACGACCGGATCACCGTGGACGACGTCGGGCGCGCGCTCTACCTGCGCCGGGGGATGAGCGCATGACGCTCCCCGACCTGTCGACGGATGCCGCGCGCTCCGCTCTCCTCGGTGTCGAGGGCGTGGTTCCCGGGCAGGAGCAGGAGACTTACGCCCGGATCCTGTGGAACGTGATCGCAGAACCGGGCGACGGCACCGCGGGTGCACTGATCGCGGCTCTCGGTCCCGTCGAGGCGCTTCGCGTCGCCGCGGAGACTGCGGAGGATGAGTGGGCGGCAGCCCGGGCGCGGTGGGCGCCCCGGTTGCGCGCGGATACCGCCCGGTCCGCTCTCGACGGTGCACGACGTTCCGGAGCGCGCCTCGTCGTCCCCGGTGATCCGGCGTGGCCGTCGCGAGTGGACGATCTGGGCGTGCACGCGCCGGTGGCGCTCTGGATGCGCGGTCGCGTGGAGGACCAGAGTGCTCCGTCCGTCGCGATCGTGGGAGCGCGGGCGGCGACGCCGTACGGCGAGGGAGTGACGGCGGACCTCGCGGCGGAACTCGGCGCTTCCGGTGTGACCGTGGTGTCGGGTGCGGCCTACGGGATCGACGGCGCGGCCCACCGCGCCGCCCTGTCAGCGGGGACGCGGACCGTGGCTTTCCTCGCGGGCGGAGTGGATCGGGCTTATCCCCGCGGACATGAGGGTCTCCTCGATCGCATCGCCGCCACCGGGGCGGTCTGGAGCGAGACGCCGTGCGGGTCCCGCCCCACGAAATGGCGGTTCCTCTCGCGCAACAGACTCATCGCCGCGATGGCGGACGTGGTGGTCGTCGTCGAGGCCGGATGGCGCAGCGGATCGTTGAACACCGCCGCGCACGCGGCCACGCTGGGTCGCGAGCTCGGCGCCGTCCCCGGCCCCATCACGTCCGCCGCGTCCGCCGGCTGTCACCGTATCCTGCGTGAATACGGGGGAGTGTGCGTGACGTCGGCGAAGGACGTCCTCGAGATGATCGACTGTTCCCCCGCGGCCGAGGCAGAGGCCGATGCGGTCGATCACCGTGGCGAGGGCCGCACCGACGACACCACCCGCGTCCTCGATGCTCTGTCTCCGCGGGCCGCTCGGGATGCGGAGGAGGTCGCTCGTCGAAGCGGCCTCTCCACTGCCCAGGTACAGACCCACCTCGGCCTGGCCGCACTCGAGGGGCGTGCGGTGAGAGACGACGACGGCGGGTGGCGGGCCGCACCACGCTGAGAACCCGGGTGTGCCGCGCGCGCCCTCCGCTTCCGGAGACCGTGTGGGGGCAGGCTTGTCGCATGCGCATCTCCGCCGCCGCCGAGGGCTTCCTGACGCACCTCGCCACGGTGCGTCGGCTCTCACCCGCGACGGTGCGGGCTTATCGGTCCGATCTGGCGGAACTGGCGCGCTCGACCGGCGATCGTCCGGTCGAGTACCTCGACGTCGAGGCCCTCCGCCAGTGGCAGTGGGAGGCGACGAGGGCGGGGCTGTCCAAAGCGACGGCCGCCCGTCGTACGTCGGCGGTGCGCGCTTTCCTGTCGTGGGCGCAAGAGGAGGGGCTGATCGAGACCGACCCGTCCGCGCGGCTCATCGCGCCGAAACGCGGGCGTACGCTCCCCGTCGTGGCGACGAGCTCGACTCTGGATGAGGTGCTGGCGGGCGCGGCGGACCAGGCGGAGTCCGGGGATGCCGTCGCCCTCCGGGATCACGCGATCCTCGAGGTCCTGTACGGCTCCGGTGCACGGGTGTCGGAATTGTGCGGGCTCGATCTCGCCGACATCGATCGGGACAACCGCACACTTCGCCTCCGTGGGAAGGGCGACAAGGAGCGCGTCGTCCCCTACGGCGTGCCGGCGTCCCGCGCGCTCGATGCCTACGTGGTGCGCGGACGGCCCGTTCTGAGCGCCCGCGGAGACGGCGCAGCCGGACCCGCGGTGTTCCTCGGCGCGCGAGGAGCGCGCCTCGGCCCCCGCGCCGTCCACGCGCTCGTGTCGCGGGTCGTCGCCCCCGTGGTCGGTGCCGAGTCGCTGGGACCGCATGCGCTCCGACACTCCGCCGCGACCCACCTCCTCGACGGAGGCGCGGACCTGCGAACCGTGCAGGAGATCCTGGGTCACGCGAGCCTGGGAACGACCCAGATCTACACCCACGTGTCGGGCGAACGCCTCCGAGAGGCGTACCGCCTGGCACACCCGCGCGCCTGACCAGCGTCGCGTGTCCGGTCTCGTCGCGAATGCCGAGCACGCTGCCCGTGCTGCGCGGGTGATCCCCGGCCGGCGGGTCGACCCGCCTGGCGGGTCGCCCCCGCCCGGCGGGTCGCTCGCACCCGCCACGTCGCCCGAACCCTGCGTGAGCCGCTCGCCGTGGCGGTGCCATCCGCGAGACGGCCGCCCGATCGGGGATGGCGCCCGCGTATCCTCCGCTCTACCGTGGGAGAGGTGAATCGCCGTGGCCGTGTCGTGGGCGCCGTTGTCGGTGCGGGACTCCTCGCCGTCGCTCTCGCTGCGTGTTCTCTCGCGCCGCAGCCGACGGTGACGCGGCTCCCTCCGGCACCGGTCGGCGCGAGCTCGGTCCCCACGGCGACCGTCCCGGCCCCCTCGGTGGTACCGGTCACCCCCTCGTCGGTCCCCTCGACATCGGCGTCCGCGTACGTCGGCGGCACGGACGATGAGCCCCTCACATGTGCCGACGGCGAATCGAAGACGATCTCGGGGAGCGAGCAGACCGTGCGCGTGACGGGCTCGTGTGCGGAACTGTCCGTATCCGGGAGTGCGATGACGGTGGACGCGAGCGCCGCTTCGATCGGAACGCTGTCCGTCGCGGGTGATCGCGTCCGCGTGGATGCCGCGTCGATCACGACGCTGTCCGTTCAGGGCAACGACGGCGTGCTGACCTCGGCGGCGTCGATCGGGAGCGTCGACCTCCGTGGCGATCGCACCCAGGTGACCGCGGCGGGGGCGATCTCGTCGGTCGCGATCCGGGGACAGGACAACACCGTTCGAGCCGGCGACGGTATCGGCGACCGCACGATCGAGGGGCGCGACAACCAGGTCGGCTGAGATCACCGCGACTCAGCAGCACGGGAGGAGAACCGCGCGGGGGACGCCGCCCAAGAGTCGCAGGGGGTTGATGTACACCCCGTCGTGCCGTACACCGAAGTGCACGGTCCCCGGCCCCACGTGCCCTTGCGCCGCGACGACGCCCACCGGCGATCCGCGAGACACCGCGTCGCCGACCCCCAACTCCGTGCGCACGGGTTCCAGCGTGGTCACGAGGCCGTCGCCATGATCTATCGTGACGACGGGGCGTCCCGCGACCATCCCGGCGAAGGCGATGCGCCCGGCCGCGGGGGCGCGGACGGTGAGGGCGGACGCGAGGTCGACACCGCGGTGGCCCGGCGCGTACGCGTGGACCGGTGCCTCGAACCGGCGTACGAGCTGAACCTCGTCGACGGGCCACACCCATCCGCGCCCAGGGAGGTCGTCGGTCGCCGCGGCCGGCGCCGTCGCAGTCCACGCGACGATCAGGACAGCGATCAGGAGAGTGATCGAACGGGCGGTGGGGCGTGTCATGGGGCCATCGTCGCGTCGGCGCGGACCGTGTGTCGCCCGCGACAGGCGAGGCGGGGACGAAGGGGCGAGACACGCCGCGGGGGAGGAGCAGTCCCGCGAGCATTCGCAGATCACCGTCCTGTACACTGAGGGACGCATCTCGTGTATTCGGGATGACTCCGCGTGCCCAGAGCGCAGCGCGCCGTCCTTCGGGACAGCGCATCGCGCGGCATCCACACCCCATGGTCCTCCACTTCGGTGGGTGGCGGGTGTGCGCCGGGCACCAGGCTCGTCGGACGGTCCGTCCGGCGCGAACAACCGCAACCGCGGCGCGAAAGCGCCCAGAAACAGGAGTACGACCATGGCCGTCGTCACCATCCGCCAGCTGCTCGACAGCGGCGTTCACTTCGGACACCAGACCCGCCGGTGGAACCCGAAGGTGAAGCGCTTCATCCTGACCGAACGCTCCGGCATCCACATCATCGACCTGCAGCAGTCGCTCGGTTACATCGACAAGGCGTACGAGTTCGTCAAGGAGACCGTCGCGCACGGCGGCACCATCCTCTTCGTCGGCACCAAGAAGCAGGCGCAGGAAGTCCTCGCCGAGCAGGCGACCCGCGTGGGCCAGCCCTACGTGAACCAGCGCTGGCTCGGTGGCCTGCTCACCAACTTCCAGACGGTGTCGAAGCGTCTTGCCCGTATGAAGGAGCTCGAGGAGCTCGACTACGAGAACCCCGCCGAGAGCGGCTTCACCAAGAAGGAGCTCCTGCTCAAGAAGCGCGAGCTCGACAAGCTGCACAAGTCGCTCGGTGGTATCCGCAACCTGCAGAAGACCCCGTCGGCCATCTGGGTCGTCGACGCCAAGCGCGAGCACCTCGCGGTCGACGAGGCCAAGAAGCTCGGCATCCCCGTGATCGGCATCCTCGACACGAACGCCGACCCCGACGAGTTCCAGTACCCGATCCCCGGTAACGACGACGCGATCCGTTCGGTCAGCCTGCTCACGCGCATCATCGCCGACGCCGCGGCCGAGGGCCTCATCCAGCGTCACCAGCCCGCCGGTGAAGAAGAGGCCGCCGAGCCCCTCGCCGAGTGGGAGCGCGAGCTGCTCGAGTCGGGCACCCCGGAGCAGGGCTCCGCCGAGACCGCGAAGGTCGCCGATGTCGCCGAGGCCAAGGCCGAGGCCTCGGAGATCGTTGCCGACGAGCAGGCCGCCGAGGGTCAGGCCGCGACCGAGTCGGCCGATGACGCCGCCGGTGCCGAGGCTCACGACGAGGCCGTCGCCGACGCGTCGGGCGAGTCCGCCGCTGAGGTCGCCGACGCCGAGGCCACCGACAGCAAGTAATCCGCGCGACACGCGTCACCTCCTGGTGTGAGGCGTGTCACCCGCACAGGCTACGATCCGGCGGGGTCGTGACCGCACCTCCTCGCGAGGCGCGGCGCCACGGCCCCGCCGAGCTTTATCAAGAACGCACACGACAAGGAGACGCCACACCATGGCAAACTTCACGATCGCCGACATCAAGGCGCTGCGCGAGCAGCTCGGCACGGGCATGGTCGACACCAAGAAGGCGCTCGAAGAGGCTGACGGCGACGTCGAGAAGGCCGTCGAGATCCTGCGCCTCAAGGGCGCCAAGGGCAACGCGAAGCGTGCCGACCGTTCGACGAGCGAGGGCCTCGTGGTCGCTCGCGAGAACGCCGGCTCGGTCACGCTGCTCGAGCTCGCCTGCGAGACCGACTTCGTCGCGAAGAACGAGCGCTTCATCGCGCTGGCCGACAAGGTCGTCGACGCGGCCGCCGCCGCCGGCGCCGACTCGGTGGAGGCCGCCCTGGCCGCCGACGCCGACGGCAAGACCGTCGAGCAGCTCATCTCGGACGAGGCCGCGATCATCGGCGAGAAGGTCGAACTGCGCCGCGTGCGCACCATCTCGGGCGACAAGTTCGAGGTCTACCTGCACAAGACCAGCAAGGACCTGCCCCCGCAGGTCGGCGTGGTTCTCGCCTACACCGGTGACGACGCCGAGACCGCTCGCTCGATCGCGCAGCACATCTCGTTCGCCAACCCCTCGTACCTCACCCGCGACGCCGTGCCCGAGGCCGACGTCGAGAAGGAGCGCGAGATCGTCACCGAGATCTCCCGCAACGAGGGCAAGCCCGAGGCCGCCCTGCCGAAGATCGTCGAGGGCCGCGTGAACGCGTTCTTCAAGCAGGTCGCCCTGCTCGACCAGGACTACGCGAAGGACAACAAGCTGTCCGTCGCCAAGGTCGCGTCCGACGCCGGTCTCACCCTGACTGACTTCGCCCGCTTCAAGGTCGGCGCGTAAGCAGTCGTGAAAGGCCCGGGATGCCAGTGCATCCCGGGCCTTTTTCCTGCGCGCGCGACGTTTCGACTGCGCGGCGGGGCAGATAGTTTGGACAGAACGAGAGGACATGACACGTGATCGATGAAGCGAGCAAGCGCCGCCGGGTGCTCCTGAAGCTGTCGGGCGAGGCGTTCGGCGGGGGCCAGCTGGGAGTCAATCCCGACGTGGTCAGCCAGATCGCACGAGAGATCGCCGAGGCGGTCGACCGTGTCGAGATCGCGATCGTCGTGGGTGGCGGCAACTTCTTCCGCGGGGCGGAGCTCAGCCAGCGCGGCATGGACCGCGGCCGCGCCGACTACATGGGAATGCTCGGCACCGTGATGAACGCGCTCGCCCTCCAGGACTTCCTCGAGCAGGCGGGGGCAGCGACGCGCGTGCAATCCGCGATCTCGATGACGCAGGTCGCGGAGCCGTACATCCCGCGCCGTGCCGTGCGACACCTCGAGAAGGGGCGCGTCGTGATCTTCGGCGCGGGTGCGGGACTGCCGTACTTCTCCACCGACACCGTGGCAGCCCAGCGCGCCCTCGAGATCGGTGCCGTCGAGGTGCTGGTCGCGAAGAACGGGGTGGACGGCGTGTACACCGCCGACCCGCGCATCGACCCGAGCGCCACGAAGCTGGATCACCTCACCTACAACGACGCCCTGCAGAAGGGGCTCAAGGTCGTGGACTCGACGGCGTTCAGCCTCTGCATGGACAACGGTATCGACATGCGCGTGTTCGGTATGGAGCCCGAGGGCAACGTCACCCGCGCGCTCCTCGGCGACACGATGGGCACGCTCGTCACGGCGTGACCCGCCGCGTGGGCCCGGGGCACCGGGCCCACGCGCGACTAGACTGAGACGTCAGTCCCAACGAATGGAGTCACCGTGATCGCCGATGTCCTCGCCGATGCCGGAACGCGCATGGATCGCGCCGTGGAGGCCGCCAAGGAGGACTTCGCGACCGTCCGCACCGGGCGCGCGAACCCCCAGATGTTCCAGAAGGTCCTGGTCGACTACTACGGCTCGCCGACGCCGCTCGCGCAGCTCGCCTCGCTGAACAACCCCGAGGCGCGCACGCTCGTCATCAACCCGTACGACAAGTCGGCGCTGAAGGCGATCGAGCAGGCCATCCGCGACATGCCGAACCTCGGCGTCAACCCCACGAACGACGGCAACATCGTGCGCATCACGATGCCCGAGCTCACCGAAGAACGCCGCAAAGAGTACGTCAAGCTCGTCCGCGGCAAGGGTGAGGACGCGAAGGTGCAGATCCGCAACCTCCGCCGCAAGGCCAAGGACGACCTCGACGCGCTCAAGAGCGACGTCGGTGAAGACGAACTGGTCCGCGCGGAGAAGGAGCTCGACGGCGTGACGCGCGCGCACGTCGACCAGATCGACGAGGCCCTCAAGCGCAAAGAGGCCGAGCTTCTCGAGGTCTGACGTCGATGACCGATGACTCCGCACGCGACGAGGCCGAGCCGCACACCGGCGCGGCCGGTCGTCGTCGCGTCGACGGGTCCCGGCGCTCGCCGGCGACCGGAGAGGGCGTGACGGCGATCGAGTCGCAGTTGCGCGCCATGCGAACGGATGCCGAGCAGCACATCGCCCAAGCCCGGGCGGAGTTCGACCAGGCCAACGAGCGGATCAAGCAGCGCACGGGGCGCGATCTGATCCTCGCCACACTGATCGGTGTGTCGATCGGCGCGGTCGTCGTCGCCTCGCTCATCTTCTTCAAGTGGCTGTTCGTGCTGTTCGCCGCGGCGGCCGTCGGACTCGCGATCTTCGAGTTCTCGCGCGCGCTCCAGGCCGCCGGTCGGCGCGTCGACATCGTTCCGCAACTGGGTCTGGGACTGCTGCTGCTGCTCAGCGGCTTCCTCGCCGGACTGTGGGTGCACTGGGTCGCCGCGATCGCCTCGGTCGTCGTCGTGATCGTCTGGCGCCTCGTCGCGCAGATGTTCGCGCGAGACGGCAGGACGCGCGCGGATGTCCTGGGCGATGTGCTCGTCGCCGGCTTCCTGCAGCTCTACCTGCCCTTCCTCGGCAGCTTCGCGACGATCCTCCTGTCGGAGAACAGGGGCGAGTGGTGGGTCCTGGCCTTCCTGATCGTCGCCGTCGTCTCCGACACCGGTGCCTACGTCTCCGGCCTCACGTTCGGGCGCGGGGGACGGCATCCCATGGCTCCTCGCATCAGCCCGAAGAAGACCTGGGAGGGATTCGCGGGTGCCTGCGTCGCCGCGCTGGTCGCCGGAGTCCTTCTCGCGGCGTTCATGCTCCACATCCCGTGGTGGGCGGGCCTCATCTTCGGCGGCGTCGTCCTGGCCACGGCCACGGTGGGCGACCTCGGCGAGTCCATGCTCAAGCGCGACCTGGGCATCAAGGACATGAGCTCCTGGCTGCCCGGGCACGGCGGCGTCCTCGACCGGCTGGATTCGATCCTCCCGTCGGCGATCGCCGCACTCGCCATGTTCTATCTGCTCGCCCCGCTGGGAGTGTCATGACTGAAACGCCGATCGACGACCGCCGGACGAGCGCGCTGTTCCCCGACGCCCCCGGGCGTACCAAGGGGTACGAGAAGCGCGCCGTCGACCACTTCCTCGCGCGAGCGCGCGAGGCGTTCGAGTCCGACGTCGAGGGGGCGCTGCGCTCGACGGAGGTCCGCGCGACGGCCTTCCCCCTGGTCCGCGGGGGGTACGCGATCGCCCCGGTCGACGCGGCTCTCGGCCGTGTCGAGGACGCCTTCGCCGCACGCGAGCGCGAACACGCGCTTTCCCGCCTCGGCGCTCGCGCCTGGGTGGCGGAGACGCGCGACACCGCCCAGGTCGTTCTCGACCGCCTCCAGCGTCCGGCGGGCCAGCGCTTCGATCGCGTGGGCTTCCTGCGCTACGGCTACCGCGTCGACGAGGTCGACGTGGCGGCCGATCGGATCGCCCGGTATCTGGCATCCGGCGACCCGATCACCGCGGAGCAGGTGCGCTCGGTGGCGTTCCGCATGGAGCGCGGCGGTTATCGCGAGCAGCAGGTGGACGCCGTGCTCGACGCCGTCGTCGAGGTCATGCTCGCTGTCGGTTGATGCACATCCCGCACACGTCGCACCCATCGCGCCGCATCGGTAGACTCGGAGAACTGTGACTTCCGGATCCGACCTCACACGCGTGTCGTCCCGCCACGTATCGCGCCGCGGCGCGAGCTCGGGGGACGTCGTTCCCCCCGCGCTCCCGCACCGTCGGGCACCCCGCTGGTCTCGTCGACGGGGAGTGGTGGGCGCATTCGCCGGCTGCGCGGCGCTGCTGTTCGCGGCGGCCTACGTGGGTCCGATGGGCGCGGTGATCCCGAGCGCGCAGGCGGAGGAGCCGCGCACGGTGACGTTGTTCGCCGAGGGGCGGAACGACACGCAGGAGGTGTCGACGTCGGGCGAGCGCGAAGCACCCACCCTCGACCGGGCGAGCTACAACGTCTACGTCAAGCCGAAGCCCACCCCGACGCCCACCCCGTCCCCGCGCGAGCAGAGCTCTTCGGACGGCGGCGGACCCCTGTTCTACACGGGCGGGGGCGCTCCGGCCGAGTGGATGGCCGCCGCCGGGATCTCGGATGCCGATATGGGCTACGTCGATTACATCGTCAGCCGCGAGAGCGGCTGGAACCCCAACGCCACGAACCGTTCGTCGGGGGCGTGCGGTCTCGTGCAGGCTCTGCCGTGCAGCAAGGTGCCGGGCAACGGATACGACCCGGTCGACAACCTGCGGTGGGCGACCGGATACGCGACCGGCCGCTACGGCAGCTGGGCCGGCGCCTACGCCTTCTGGACCAGCAACCACTGGTGGTGAGTGGCATCCATGCCCCGCTCACGCAAACGCCGCCCGGATCCCCGTCACGGCGATGACTCCCTGGACCGCCTGATCGCGGGGTGGAAGCGCAGCGAGTTCAAGCGCGGCGTCGAATGGACCGTGCAGCCGATCTCGGCCCCGCAGGCGCAGAAGGAGTACCGGTGTCCGGGCTGCGGGCGGGTGGTGGAGCCGGGAGTCGCACACGTGGTCGTCTGGCGCGCAGACGGCGTCCTGGGCGACGCGGCCGACCTGGCCGCGCGCCGACACTGGCACACCCCCTGTTGGAGGATTGCGTGATGGAGATCCGTGGACCCGTGCTGCTGCCGGCACGACGCGAAGACATCGAACTGCAGACCGTCGACGGTCTCACCCTCGTCGGAGAGCTCGCCCTCCCGGCCGATCGCGACCCCGTCGCGACGCTCGTGACCCTGCATCCGCTGCCCACCGCCGGCGGCTTCATGGACTCCCACATCCTGCGCAAGGCCGCGGGGCGTCTGCCCGCCCTCGCCGACCTCGCGGTGCTGCGTTTCAACACGCGGGGAACGACGTCGCCGCGCGGGACGAGCGAGGGGACTTTCGACGGGGGAGCCGCGGAGGTCTTCGACGTCGCCGCGGCGATGGACCTCGTGCGCGAGCGCGGCCTTCCGCGCCCGTGGCTCGTGGGGTGGTCGTTCGGCACCGAGCTGGCCCTCAAGTACGGCCGCGATCACGACATCGAGGGAGTCATCCTGCTCTCGCCGCCCCTGCACCGCGCGACGGCGGATGAGGTGGCCGCCTGGGGCGGCGACACCCGACGCGTGGTCGTGCTCGTGCCGGAGTTCGATGACTACCTGCGTCCGGAGGAGGCGCGCGAGCGCTTCGCGTCGATTCCTCACGCGACGCTGATCGCCGTCGAGGGCGGTAAGCACCTCTGGGTCGGGGAGACGCAGACGCGGCGGGTCCTGACCGAGATCGTCGCGGCCGTGAACCCCGACGCCCTGCCGCTCGCGACCGAGTGGGACGACGACGACCTCTGACCCGCGTCAGCGCTCGTTCTGCCGCGGGATGATGACCTCGCGGTAGATGATGAGGATGCTCGCCGCCACCGGGATCGCGATCAGCGCCCCGAGCAGGTTGAGCAGCGCGCCTCCGGCCAGGGCGGAGATGACGACGACCGCCCCCGGCACCGACACCGCGCGGTTCATGATGCGCGGAGAGATCACGTACGCCTCGACCTGCATGTAGACGAGGTAGTAGATCAGCGCGATGATCGCGATGGTGGGCGACCCGAGTCCGGGGATCAGGCAGGTCAGCACGATGATCGTCGAACCGGTCAGGGTGCCCACGAGGGGGATCAGTGAGAAGAAGAACGCGATCACCGCGAGCACCGCGGGGAACGGCGCGTTGATGATGCTGAGGAAGATGGCGCTCAGGATGCCGTTGATCACGCCCAGGCTCACCTGACCCATGACGTAGTAGCCCACGGAATCGGTGATCTTCTCCGCGAGCTCGATGAAGCGGGCGCGCTTGGACGCGGGCACGAGCTGGTAGACGGCGGACTTCAACGACGGAGTGGATGCCGTGAAGTAGATCGTCAGGATGAGCACGATGAAGGCGCCGCCGACGCCGGCCGCGATGGCACCACCGAAGGACAGCAGGCCGTTTCCGATCATCGTCGAGATCGACCCCACGTCCAGTGTGGAGAACCAGTGCTGGATGCCGGCCCACACCTCATCCAGGCGGAGCCAGGGGAAATTGGCCGAGGCCCAATCCTGAGCGGCCAGGACGATCTCGTTCCAGCGACCGGGCCGGAAGAGCTGCTCGATCTGGGCGACGAGTTGCGTGATCTGGCTCACGATGATCGGGACGACCATGAAGATGATGCCCGCGAAGATTCCGAGCACACCGAGGATCGTCGCGAGGACCGCTGCCCACCGGGGAAGACCACGTCGCTCGAGGAACGACACGACGGGGTCGAGGCCGAGCGAGAGGAACAGCGCGGTGCCGACGTAGAGCAGGATCGTCGAGAGGTTCTCGACGCTGCCGATGAGCAGGAGCCCGACGCCGACGCCGAGTGTCGCGAGCAGCGCCACCCGGAAGGGATTGTGGATCTTCATGCCGGGGACTCCCGCCTCCTGCGGCCGTGGCCGCGTCCGTCCCGCCAGGATACTGAGCCGCCGCGCGCGGCGCGCACATGGTCCTCGCCGAGAACTTTCAGGAGTCCTCCGATAGTCTGAAACGTCGATTCTTCGGCGACCACCCGAGTCGCCGATTGGGGATGGTGCATAGCGTGAGATTCGTCTGGGCCGTGGTGGCGTTCATCATCGCCGCCGTCATGATCGGTGCGGGCATCGCCCAGCGCACCGTGTTCCAAGGTCCCGCGGAGGCATCGGAATCGATCCAGACGGATCAATCGACCGCGTACACGATGATCGACGGCGCCGTGCTCGGCAAGCTCCCCGGAGCGCAGACGCTGCGCGTCGAGGGCAGCTCCGACGTCTTCGTGGCGTACGGCCGCACGGAAGACATGCGCGCCTGGCTCGCGGACACCGAGTACACCGCGGTGACGACCGCCGACGAGGGCGCCATGCAGACGGCGGTGGTGCAGCCGACCGTGACGCCGACCACCCCGTCGACCCCGACCGCGACGGACACGACCGGGGGGACCGACACCACCGGCGGAACCGACAGCTCCGCCCCCACGGACTCGATCGGCTCGCAGACCTCGGGCGGTCGTTCTCCCGTCGGCTCCGACCTGTGGCTCGACGAGTTCGAACAGCCCGGGACCCTGACCCAGACGCTGCAGCTTCCCGCCGACATGAGCGTGCTCGTCGCCTCGGACGGAACCGCACCGGCGCCCTCGTCGATCACCCTGACGTGGCCCGTCGACAACTCCACCCCGTGGGCGGGTCCGCTCATCGTGGGCGGGGGAGTCGTCCTGCTGATCGGGCTCGTGCTCTACATCCTCGGCATCCGTCATGTCCGTCGCTCGCGCCGGCCTCGCCGTAAGGGGCTCCCGTTGCCCGTCACCGAGCCCATCTCGATCACCGACGGCGCCGACAGGGGTGTGATCAGCGACTCGCCCCGTCGTCGACCGCTCGGGCGCGGACGACGTGCGCTCATCGCCCTCCCCGCCATCGGCGTCTCCGCCGCGCTGTTCGCGGGCTGCTCGGCCGACGCCTGGCCGCAGATCGCGGCCTCCGACTCGCCGAGTCCCTCCGCGACGGTGATCGTGCCGGAAGGGCAGTTCCCCCCGGCCGTGACCGAGGCGCAAGCCCAGCGGATCGTGTCCCGCATCTCCCAGACGGTCGCCCAGGCTGACGCGGCGATGGACCCCAACGCCGCCGCGACGCGTCTGACGGGCCCCGCCCTCGCCGAGCGCAAGACCAACTACACGCTGCGTGCCGCGATCCCGGATCGGCCGGCCCTGCCCGCGATCCCCGCGGAGCCGGTCCAGATCACCCTGCCGCAGACCACGAACACGTGGCCGCGCACGGTGATGACGGTCGTGGAGTCGGACGACGCCAGTGCCCCCACGACGACCATCATGATGATGACGCAGGACGACCCCTGGTCGGAGTACCGCGCCTCCTACGTCGGCAACCTCGAGGCATCCACGAACCTGCCGGAGCTCGCGGCGCCGTACGTCGGTGCGACGCAGGTGCCGCCGGACTCGTCGTTCCTGGTGATGGCGCCCAACGAACTCGCCGCGGCATACGCCGATCTCATCAACAACGGTCAGAACAGCGCGTCGTGGGCGAAGTTCGACACGGCGAACGATCTGCTGCTGCCCGCGATCGAGGACAACAAGAAGAAGCGCACGGACGAGCTCAACCAGACCGGTCAGGGCACCGCCGAGATCAGCTTCACCGCGGCAGCCGGCCCCACCACCCCCATCGCTCTCGCAACCCTCGACACCGGGGCGATCGTCGCGGTCAACGTCTACGAGAGCGACACGGCCAAGCCGACGAACGCCGACGCGGTCATCAAGCTCGACAACAACCCCGCGGTCAAGGCGCTCACAGGTGTCGACCAGTCCGCGAAGGGCTTCACCACGACCTACTCGGACCAGATCTTCTTCTACGTCCCCAGCCAGGGATCGAACGATCCGATCCGTCTCCTCGGTTACCGATCCAGCCTCCTCGAAGCGAAGGTGTCCCCGTGAGCACTCCCGCCCCCGGTTCCGTCATGCGCGGAGCGGTCGACCTGTCGTCGCTGCGCAACCGTCCCACGCCCCCCTCCGCGACGCCGGGCGGCGGCGCCGCCGCGGGTGCGCCCGCGACGCCGCTCGTCTTCGACGTGACCGACGCCACGTTCGGCGAGGTGCTCGAACTCTCACGCACCGTCCCGGTCGTGGTCGACCTGTGGGCGGAGTGGTGCGGGCCGTGCAAGCAGCTCAGCCCCATCCTCGAGAAGGTCGTCACCGAGCTCGGCGGTCGTGTGGTGCTGGCGAAGGTCGACGTCGACGCCAACCCGCAGCTGGCCCAGGGCTTCCGCGCGCAGTCGATCCCGATGGTCGTGGCGCTGGTGGCCGGGCAGCCCGTTCCGCTGTTCACCGGAGTCGTCCCGGAACAGCAGGTGCGCGAGGTGTTCGCCCAGCTCCTCCAGCTCGCCGCCCAGCACGGCGTCACGGGGACCGTGCCGACGGGGGAGGGTGCTCCGGATGCCGATGAGCCCGCCGAAGCCCCCCTGCCGCCGTTGCACGCCGAGGCGTTCGCCGCCATCGAGGAGGGCGACTACCCCCGCGCGATCTCCGCGTACGAGCGCGCGCTCGCGGAGAACCCGCGCGACGCGGAGGCGGCTGCCGGGCTCGGTCAGGTGCGTCTGTTGAACCGCGTGCAGGGGGCCGACCTGCAACAGGCTCGCGCCGCGGCCGCGGCGGGTCCGACCGATGTCGAGGCGCAGTTCCTCGTCGCCGATCTCGACCTCGCGGGCGGGCACGTCGACGACGCCTTCGGGCGCCTGCTCGATCTCTTCGCGGCCCTCCCGTCGGAGGAGCGCGCCCCGGTACGCGCGCGCCTGCTCGAGCTCTTCGGCATCGTCGGCGACGACGACGCTCGCGTCCTGCGCGCGCGGGGGCGCTTGGCATCCCTGCTCTTCTGAGCTGACGCAGCACGTATGAGGAAGGCCCCGTCCGAGGACGGGGCCTTCCTCATATCGGGCGCGCTCAGGCGCCCGCGGAGTGCTGGAGCCACAGCACGCCGAGCGGCGGAAGGGTCAGCGTCGCGCTCCCGCGCGCATCCGTCGTCACGGCCCCGAAGTTGCCCTGCCCCGATCCGCCGAAGGCTTCGGCGTCGCTGTTGAGCACCTCGGTCCACGTTCCCGCCTCGGGCAGGTCGATGGGGAAGTTCCCCAGCGGCACACCCGAGAAGTTGCACAGCACGGCCACCGTGTTGCCGTGGTGGTCCCGGCGCGCGAAGGCCAGGACGTTGGGGTTCCACGCCGGCGCCCCCAGACGCGAGAACGCGGCGCCGTCGTGGTCGCGCGACCACAGCGGCGCGTGTTCCTTGTACACGCGATTGAGCTCGGCGACGAAGTCGTGCAGTTGGGCGTGCGACGGCTGGTCCAGCATCCACCAGTCGAGGCCGCGTCCCTCGGACCACTCGGACATCTGGCCGAACTCCTGGCCCATGAAGAGGAGCTGCTTGCCCGGATGCCCCCACATGTACGCCAGGAACGCGCGCATGTTGGCGAGCTTCTGCCAGTGGTCTCCCGGCATCCGTCCGAACAGGCTCCCCTTGCCGTGGACGACCTCGTCGTGGCTGATCGGCAAGATGAAGTTCTCGCTGAAGGCGTAGACGAACGAGAACGACAGCTCGCCCTCGTGGTGCGAGCGGTACATGGGGTCTCGCGCGATGTACTGCAGCGAGTCGTTCATCCACCCCATGTTCCACTTGAAGCCGAAGCCCAGGCCGGCGTGGCTCGTGGGGGCGGTGACGCCGGGGAAGCTCGTCGACTCCTCGGCGATCAGGGCGATGCCGGGATAGCGCTTGTAGGAAGTCGCGTTGACTTCCTGCAGGAAACGGATGGCCTCGAGGTTCTCGCGCCCGCCGAACTGGTTGGGGGCCCACTCGCCGTCGTTGCGGGAGTAATCGAGGTAGAGCATGGAGGCCACGGCATCCACGCGCAGACCGTCGACGTGGAACTCCTCGAACCAGTACAGCGCGTTCGCGACGAGGAAGTTGCGCACCTCGTTGCGGCCGTAGTCGAAGATGAGGGTGCCCCAGTCCTTGTGCTCGCCGCGGCGAGGGTCGGGGTGCTCGTAGAGGGGCTCGCCGTCGAAGCGGGCGAGGGCGAACTCGTCCTTCGGGAAGTGGCCGGGGACCCAGTCCATGATCACGCCGATACCGGCCTGGTGCAGGCGATCGATCAGGTAGCGAAGGTCGTCGGGGTCCCCGAAGCGGCTGGTGGGGGCGTAGTAGCCCGACACCTGGTACCCCCATGAGCCGCCGAACGGGTGCTCCGCCAGGGGCAGGAACTCGACGTGTGTGAAGCCCTGGGCTCCGACGTAGTCGATGATCTCGTCCGCGGCATCCCGGTACGACAGGCCCTGCTTCCACGAGCCGAGGTGCAGCTCGTAGATCGACATCGGTCGGTCGATCGGGGCGGAGTTCGAGCGCTCGGTGATCCACGCGTCATCCGCCCAGGCGTACTCCGACGCGGTCACGACCGACGCGGTCGCGGGAGGCACCTCGGCGAGGCGAGCCATGGGGTCGGCCTTCTGCAGCCACGCGCCGCTGCGCGCGAGGATCTCGAACTTGTAGCGCGCGCCGACGCCGACACCCGGGAGGAAGATCTCCCAGATGCCGCTGGAGCCCATCGAGCGCATCGCGCTGCTCTGCCCGTCCCAGCCGTTGAAGTCGCCGATCACGCGCAGCGCACGCGCGTCCGGAGCCCAGACGGTGAACGCGGTACCGGTCACGCCGTCCGGCTCGCGCACGTGCGCCCCCAGTACCCGCCAGAGCTCCTCGTGGCGCCCCTCGGCGATGAGGTGCAGGTCGAGCTCGCCCACCGAGGGGGCGAACCGGTACGCGTCGTCGGCGGTGTGACCGACGCCGTCGTCGTACGTCGAGCGGACGCGATAGGCGCCGGGGCTCCCGGGGGTGGATGCCTCCCAGATCCCCTCACGGACATGGGCGAATTCCGCGACGGATCCGTCCGGGAGTTCCGCCACGACCTCCTTCGCGAGCGGCCGACGGACACGGATCACCCAGCCCTGCGCCGTCTCGTGCGCGCCGAGGACGCTGTGCGGGTCGTGGTGCGTGCCGTAGGCGACGGCATCCAGGAGCTCGGGGGGAAGGGTGCTCATCGGACCTCCTTGACGTGCAGGATGTGCACGGGTTCGTCGAACGCGTCCAGACGGACGAAGTTGTGGTCGGCCCAGGTCCAGACCTGACCGGTCACGAGGTCTTCGACCTCGTAGGGCGTTCCCGGCTCGACGCCCCAGACGGTGGTGTCGAGGTGGACGGTGCTCTGCCGGGTCGAGTGCGGGTCGACGTTCGCGACGACGATGATCGTGTCGCTCACGCCTGTGGGGGAGAGGGCGGCATCGAGGTGCTTGGAGTAGACGAGGATCGCGTCGTCGTCGCTCCAGTGCACATCGAGGTTGCGGAGCTGCCGGAGCGCGGGGTGCTCGCGCCGCGCCGTGTTCAGCAGGCGCAGATAGGGGGCGAGGGAATCGCCCGCCGCCTCGGCACCCGCCCAGTCGCGGAACTTGTACTCGTACTTCTCGTTGTCGATGTTCTCTTCGGAACCCGGGCGCGCGACGTTCTCGTACAGCTCGTACCCCGCGTAGACGCCGTAGGTCGGCGCGGCCGTGGCGGCGAGGGCCGCACGGATCTTGTACGCGGGACGGCCGCCGAACTGGAGGTACTCGGTGAGGATGTCGGGCGTGTTCACGAAGAGGTTCGGACGGAGGAAGTCCGCGGTCTCGTGCGCGAGTCCCGAGAAGAACTCCTCGAGCTCCTCCTTCGTGTTGCGCCAGGTGAAGTAGGTGTAGCTCTGCTGGAATCCCGCCATGGCCAGGCCCTGCAGCGGGGCGGGACGGGTGAAGGCCTCCGCGAGGAAGACGGTGTCGGGCTCTTCCGCGCTGACGGTCGCGATGAGCCACTCCCAGAACTGCAGCGGTTTCGTGTGCGGGTTGTCGACGCGGAAGATGCGCACGCCCTGCGCGATCCAGTGGCGGACGATGCGCAGCACCTCGGTGCGGATGCCCTCGGGGTCGTTGTCAAAGTTGACCGGGTAGATGTCCTGGTACTTCTTGGGAGGGTTCTCGGCGTACGCGATCGAGCCGTCCGGGAGCGTCGTGAACCATTCGGGGTGCTCGGTGACCCAGGGGTGGTCGGGGGAGGCCTGCAGCGCCAGGTCGAGAGCGACCTCGATGCCCTGGGCGCGCGCGGCCGAGACGAAGGCGCGGAAGTCGTCGAGGGTGCCGAGGTCGGGGTGCACGGTGTCATGGCCGCCCGCCGGTCCGCCGATCGCCCAGGGCGAGCCGGGATCGCCGGGAGCCGTGACGAGGGTGTTGTTGGGACCCTTGCGGTTGCTCTCGCCGATGGGGTGGATCGGCGGCAGATAGAGGACGTCGAAGCCCATGTCGGCGACGGCCGGGAGGCGATCGATCGCGGTGCGGAACGTGCCGCTCACCACGGTGCCGTCCTCGGCACGCGTCGCGCCCTCGGACCGGGGGAAGAACTCGTACCAGGCGCCCACACCCGCGCGCTCGCGCTCCACAAGGAGCTCGGTCTCGCGCCCGACCGACACCAGGCCCATCACGGGGCGGGCGGCGAAGAGGGCGGCGATCTCGGGGCTGCGGACGATCTCGAGGGCCACGTCGTCGTGCGTGTCGGGGTCGCGGAGCGAGCGAGCCGCGTCGTAGAGCAGGTCCTTGTCGCTCGCGGGACGCTTCTTCTCGCCACGCGCACGATCGAAGAGCTGCGCCCCGATCTCTCGCATCAGAGCGGCGTCGACGCCGGCGGCGATCTTGAGGTCGGCGGCGTGCTCCCACGTGGCGAACTCGTCGGCGAACGCCTCGAAACGGAAGCGCCACACGCCCTGCTCGAGAGGCTCGACGAGGGTGGACCACCGATCGAACCCGTCGTTGAGCGGGCTCAGGCGGTGCAGCGACTCGTCGCCCGAGGGCGAGAAGAGGCGCACGTGCACCCCGATGCGGTCATGACCTTCACGGAAAGCAGTGACCGTGAAGGGAACCGCCTCGCCCACGTACGCCGAGGGACGGAAGCGCCCGCCGGGAACGCTCGGGTGGGGCAGAGCGAGAGGGATACGCGGGGTCACCACGCCCTTCGCGGTCGGCGTCGGTTTGACCGGACGCTCGGGAATCGAGGCGCCACTGCGCCAGGGACGTTCGGGCGTGAGAGTCGTCGTGGTGGCCACGGTCCGAACCTATCGCGGCCCGCCGACCTCGCCGTATCGATTCGCCCGGCCTTGACATGGCGGCCGGGTTACTCGACGCGGAACAGCCTCATCGAGGTCGCGCCGAGGTCGACGATCTCTCCGGGCGCGAATTCCTCACCCTGCGCCGTGGGGGCCTCCTCGTCGCTCGACCACAGGGAGACGTAGCTCGTCGCACCGTCGACGACGGGCAACGTCACCTGGACCGGACGCTCGTCGCCGTGTACGACGAGGAGGATGCGGTTGAGGTCTTCTTCCTCGGGCGTGGAGGTCGCGAGGTACTGCAGGGTCCGATGAGAGGGATCCGTCCAGCGCTCGCTCGACATCGTCTCGCCGTGCTCGTCGAACCACTCCATGACGGAGGCGGAGGGGATGCTCTCACCCGCTCGGGCGAAGCGCCGGGGACGCAGGGCCGGGTTCTCACGCCGCACCTGCAGCAGACGTCGGGTGTGGGCGAACAGATCCCGTTGCCACGGGGCGAGGTCCCACGAGAGCCAGGTGAGCGCCGAATCGTGACAGTAGGCGTTGTTGTTGCCGCGCTGGGTACGCCCCATCTCGTCGCCCGCGGTGATCATGGGCACGCCGGCCGAGAGCAGGAGGGTTCCCATGAGGTTGCGCATCGCTTTGCGCCGCGTGGCGAGCACCCGTTCGTCGTCGGTGCGCCCCTCGGCGCCGTGGTTGAAGGACCGGTTCGTGTCCGCGCCGTCGCGGTTCTGCTCGCCGTTGCCGAGGTTGTGCTTGACGTCGTAGGAGACGAGGTCGCGAAGCGTGAAGCCGTCGTGCGCGGTCACGAAGTTGATGCTCGCCAGCGGGCCACGCTCCTCGGAGAACGTGTTCGACGACCCGGCCAGGCGCGTGGCGAACCCCCCGATGCCGACGGGTGCCGTGTCGGCTCGACGGGCGTAGTCGATGTCGCTCAGCCAGAAGTTGCGCACCCGGTCGCGGTAGCGGTCGTTCCACTCGTGCCAGCCCGCACCGAAGGCGCCGGTCTGCCAGCCGCCCATGCCCACGTCCCACGGCTCGGCGATGAGCTTCGTCCCCGCCAGCTGTTCGTCGTCGCGGATCGCGCGCAGCAGCGGATGGTCGGGCGTGAACGAGTGGTACTCGTCGCGCCCGAGCGTCACCGCGAGATCGAAGCGGAACCCGTCGATCTGCACGTCGTTCGCCCAGTAGCGCAACGAGTCGAGAACGAGGCGCGCAGCGGCATCCGTGGACGTGTTCACCGCGTTGCCGCACCCGGTCTCGTCGATGTAGACGCCCTCGTCGGTCTGGCGGTAGTAGGACCGGTTGTCGATGCCGCGCAGGCTCGTGCGCGGGCCGCCGATGCTCTCTTCGGCGGTGTGGTTGTAGACCACGTCGAGGATGACCTCGAGGCCGGCCTCGTGGAGGAGCTTCACCATGCCCTTGAACTCGCGCAGGACCGCCTCGGGACCCTCGGCTCGACTCGCCGCGGTCGCGTAGTCCGCGTGCGGAGTGAAGAAGTTCAGCGAGTTGTAGCCCCAGTAATTGGAGAGGCCGAGCTGCAGCAGCCGGGGTTCGGTCGTGAAGGCGTGCACGGGGAGGAGCTGGACACTCGTGATCCCGAGCGTGTGGAAGTGCTCGATCATCGCGGGGTGGGCGAGACCCGCGTACGTGCCGTGCAGGGCGGGAGGGATGAGGGGGTGCCGCTTCGTCAGGCCTTTGACATGACCCTCGTAGATCACCGTGCGGTCCATCGCGACGCGCGGCTTGACGGAGGACCCCCAGTCGAACCCGCCGTCCACGACGACGGACCGCCAGTCGCCGTAGGTTCCGGAGACCAGCCCGCGCGAGTAGGGCTCGACGAGCAGCGTCTGCGGGTTGAAGGTGTTCCCCGGTCCGTGGGGGCCGCCGACGCGGATCGCGTAGCGCGCGCCGGGACGCAGCAGCGGGGTCGTCGCCGCGAAGACGCCGTGACCCGCCGGGGCCATCGGGAGCGTCTCGGTAGCCCAGTCGAGGTCGACATCGTCGAAGACGAGGAGCTGCATCGCGTCGGCGTGACCGGACCAGACGCGCAGGGTGCCGCCGTCGGGGCCGAAGGTGACCCCAAGGTCGTCGAACACGCTGTCGAGCAGACCGGGGTGCGGGGGGAGGACAGTCTCGGGTCGGACCATGAGACCTAGGGTAGTGAAGGCGACCGTCGTCATCGGAAGGGGGAGCGCGATGCAGGTCTACCTCGATCACGCAGCGACCGCTCCTCTGCGCGCAGAAGCCCGCGAGGCGTGGCTCTCGGCGCACGACGTCCTCGGCAACCCCTCGTCGATCCACGGCGCGGGGCAGGCCGCTCGGCGACTGCTCGAGGACGCGCGTGACGAACTCGCGCGGGTGCTGCACTGCCAGCCCATCGAGATCGTCTTCACCTCCGGCGGCACGGAGGCGGCGAACCTCGCGCTGAAGGGACTGTGGTGGGCGCGTCCCGAGGGGACCGACACGGTGGTCCTGCCGGACGGAGAGCACCACGCGACCCTGGACGTCGTCGGCTGGCTCGCCGCGAGCGCCGGTGCCGAGGTCCGGGCCGTTCCGCTCGACGGCCTCGGCCGGATCGATGCCCACGCGTTCGCCGGCGCTGTTCCCGGCGCGGCGCTGGCGACGGCGCTCGTGGCCAACAACGAGGTCGGAACGCTTCAGGAGGCCGCGGCGCTCGCGTCGGCGGCATCCGGGGCCGATGTCCCCCTCCACCTCGATGCCGTCTCGGCCCTCGGGAGCGTGCCGATCGATTTCGCGGGGTGGCGCGGTCCCGGCACCGGGAGCGGGGGACTGGCGGCGCTGTCGGTGTCGGCGCACAAGGTCGGCGGCCCCGTCGGCGTGGGGGCGGCCGTCGTCTCGCGACACGCGACGCTGACACCGCTGGTCCACGGCGGAGGACAGCAGCGCGGGCTCCGGGCCGGGACGCAGGATGTCGCCGGGGCGGCCGCCTTCGCCGCCGCGGCCACGGCGGCCGAGGCGGAGCGTGAAAGCGAAGGGCGGCGCGTGGCGGAGCTGCGCGATCGGCTGGTCGATGGCATCCGGCGATCCGTTCCCGAGGCCCGGCTCCTCGGCGATCCGACGAATCGCCTCCCCGGTAACGCGCACATCCTGTTTCCGGATGCCGCGGGCGAGACGCTGCTGTTCCTGCTCGACATGGCGGGGATCGCGGTGTCCACCGGGTCCGCCTGCCAGGCGGGGGTGGCGGAGCCCTCGCATGTCGTGCTCGCCCTCGGTCTCGGCGAACGAGCGGCGCGGTCCGTCCTGCGGTTCACCCTCGGACGCACCTCGACAGCGGCGGACGTGGACGCCGTGCTCGCCCGGCTTCCGGATGCGTACGCCCGCGCGGTGGCATCCGGAGCCCGTTCAGGTCGCGCTTCGTAGACTGGATCCATGCGAGTTCTGGCGGCGATGAGCGGTGGCGTCGATTCCGCCGTGGCAGCGGCGCGTGCCGTCGATGCGGGACACGACGTGGTGGGCGTCCACCTCGCTCTCTCCCGAGCGGGGGGCACGCTGCGAGCGGGCAGCCGCGGGTGTTGCACGATCGAGGACGCGATGGACGCGCGGCGCGCGGCCGACAAGCTCGGGATGCCGTTCTACGTCTGGGACTTCTCGGAGCGCTTCCGCGACGACGTGATCGACGACTTCGTGTCGGAGTACCGCGCGGGACGCACCCCGAACCCGTGCATGCGCTGCAATGAGAAGATCAAGTTCGCCGCCCTTCTGGAGCGGGCGATCGAGCTCGGCTTCGACGCCGTGTGCACCGGGCACTACGCCACCCTCGTCGACACCCCGGAAGGGCGCGAGCTGCACCGGGCGTCCGACAACGCCAAGGACCAGTCGTACGTGCTGGGTGTGCTCACCGCCGAGCAGCTCGCTCACACGTACTTCCCGCTCGGATCGACGCCCTCGAAAGCCCTCGTGCGGGCCGAGGCCGCGGAGCGCGGACTGACGGTCGCGCAGAAGCCCGACAGCCATGACATCTGCTTCATCCCGGACGGCGACACCCGGGGATGGCTCGCCGACAAGGTCGGCGCCGAGAGGGGCGAGATCCTCGACCGTGCCGGCGCCGTGGTCGGAACGCACGAGGGCGCCCACGCCTTCACGGTCGGGCAGCGACGCGGGCTGCAGCTCGGCGTCCCCGCGCCGGACGGCAAGCCGCGGTTCGTGCTCGAGGTGCGGCCCGTCACCAACACGGTCGTCGTGGGGCCGAAGGAAGCGCTGGCCTGTGCCGAGATCGCGGGGGAGCGCTTCACCTGGGCGGGGCGCGCGCCGTCGGCGATGTCGTTCTCGTGCGACGTGCAGATCCGCGCGCACGCCGACCCGGTCCCGGCGTCCGCCGCGATCGAGGACGGTGTGCTGACGGTGCGCCCCGAGACGCCCTTCGACGGCGTCGCCCCGGGACAGACCGCGGTGCTCTACGACGGAACGCGCGTGATGGGGCAGTTCACGATCGACCGGACGGTGTCGGCGGTGCCGGTCGAGGTCTGATCCCGTCACAGATCGTGCTCGTGTCTCGACTACTCGGTGAGAGGCGACGTCCGCCTCGCGAACGACCCGAGGAGAACGACATGAGCAGACTCGATCTGTCCCGCACCAACCGCACCGGATACGCCGCCGTCCTGGCCCTCGAGGCGTACTCGCGGACCCACGTCGATCGCACCCTGTACGAACTCGTCAAGCTGCGTGCGTCGATCCTCAACGGTTGCGGGTTCTGCGTCGACATGCACGCGACGGATGCCGCCCGCCGTGGTGTCCCGCAGCGCACCCTGCACGCGGTCGCCGCGTGGCAGCATGCCGGGGATCTGCTCGACGACCGGCAGCGCGCGGCTCTGGCGCTCACGGATGCGGTGACGCAGGTGGGACCCGGGTCGGTGACAGACGCGGTGTGGGAGCGCGCGGCGGCGTTCTTCTCCGAGAAGGAGCTGGGGTCGCTCGTGCTGGCGATCGCGACGATCAATGTCTGGAATCGCATCGCTCTCGCCACGGGGATGGTCCCGCCGGTCGACGATGCGCACCCCGTGGCGTGAGGGTGCCGAGCGATAGCGTGGGAGGGGTGACGACACCTGCCGGTCTGGCGTGGAGCCGAGAGCGCCCCCGGTTGATCGGGATCGGATATCGCATGCTCGGCGATCTCGGTGAAGCCGAGGACGTGGTGTCCGACGTCGCCCTCGAGGCGCTCCGACAGGAGGCGTCCGGTGATGCGGTGCGCTCCTGGGAGGCGTGGCTGACCACGGTGTGCGTGCGCCGCTGCATCGACCGACTGAGAAAGGTGCACGCGTCTCGGGAGGCCTATCCCGGACCGTGGCTTCCCGAGCCGGTGGCCACGGAGCGTCTGCCCGACGAGGTGGCCGCCGGGCGCGAGCTGCTCTCGATCGCGATGCTGCACCTGGCCGAGCAGCTGGATCCGCACACCCGAGCGGCCATCGTGCTGCACCGTGCCTTGGGCCTCACGGCGAGCGAGATCGGCAGCGTCCTGGAGCGGTCGCCGGCCGCGGTTCGACAGCTCATCTCGCGAGGCGAGCGACGTCTGCAACCGCGCGAGCAACTGCCCACGCGAGCCGCCGCGCGCGCGGCCGTCGAGCGCCTCGTCCGCGCGATCGAAGCCGGCGACATCGCGGGGGTCACGGAGCTGCTGACCGATGACGCCGTGCTGTGGGCCGACGGCGGCGGTGTCGTCAAGAGTGCGCTGAACCCCATCTTCGGCGCGGAGCGCGTCGCGCGATTCTTCGCCGGGGTCCTGCAGAAGGCGGCGACCCACGGCGAGCCGGTGTCGGCCCGCGCGGTCGAGGTGAACGGGGAAGTCGCGCTCTCGCTGTCGACGTACGGTCTGTCCGATGTGATCGCGTTCGAGTGGCGCGACGGCCGGGTGTGCGGCATCCGTCGTGTCTCCAATCCGGCCAAACTCACCCGCGTGTGGTGAAGGTCTGAGCGACCGGGTTCGGGTCGCCCACGACAACCCCCGGCTCGGTGTCGGTGGCCCTTCCTAAGATGGGCGGGTGGCTGAGCACGATCCCTCCTCCCTTTCCCTCGACGACGCGCGCGCCGAGATCTCGACCCTGACCGACCGCATCACCGAGGCGCGTGACGCGTACTACGGGCGCGACGCCGAGATCGTCGACGACGCCACCTACGACGGCTGGATGCGACGGCTCGAGGCGATCGAGCAGGCGTACCCGCAGCTGCAGGGGCAGGACAGCCCGACCCTGTCGGTGGGAGCCGCGCGCTCGAGCGACCTGGCGACGATCGAGCACGCCGAACGCATGCTCAGCCTCGACAACGTGTTCTCGATCGAGGAACTGCGCGAGTGGGCCGTGAAGACCGAAGCGTCGGCGGGGCGAGCGGTGCGCTGGCTCACCGAGCTGAAGATCGACGGACTCGCGATCAGCCTGCGGTACGAGAACGGCGTGCTGACCTCGGCCGCGACGCGCGGCGACGGACGCGTGGGCGAGATCGTGACCGAGAACGCGCTCCGTGTCGCGGGGATCCCCGCGCGCCTCGCAGGATCTGGGCACCCTCCTCTCGTCGAGGTGCGCGGCGAGGTCTTCATCCCGATCGCCTCCTTCGAGGATCTCAACGCTTTGCAGGCGCAGTTCCGTGATCGCGCGGTCGACGAAGCGCGCTCCCGCGCGGCCGGCCGTCTGTCCGGCGGACGCATCTTCGACGAGGACAAGGCCGAACAGGCGGCGGCGCGGCGGTTCCCCGCGTTCGCCAATCCCCGCAACGCGGCGAGCGGCGGACTCCGACAGCAGCTCGAGAAGAAGTCCGGCCTCGAGCTCGAGGCAGCCCTCGCGCGCATCGCGGCCCTCCGGCTCTACGTGCACGGGATCGGGGCGTGGGCGGAACCGCCCGTGGCCTCGCAGAGCGAGATCTACGAGCTGCTGGCGGCGTGGGGGCTTCCGACTTCGCCCCACACGGCTGTCGAGGATTCGGTCGACGGCGTCGTCGGCTACGTGGAACGTCACGGTGCGCAGCGTCACGATCCGTCGAGCCCGGTCGAGCACGAGATCGACGGGGTGGTCGTCAAGATCGACGAGCTCTCCCTGCACGATGAGCTCGGCGCCACCAGCCGCGCGCCGCGCTGGGCGATCGCGTTCAAGTACCCGCCCGAGCAGGTCAACACCAAGCTGCTCGACATCGTCGTGTCCGTCGGTCGTACCGGCCGGGCCACGCCCTACGCCGTCATGGCACCGGCCCACGTGGCCGGCAGCGTGGTGCGACAGGCGACGCTGCACAACCAGGACGTCGTCAAGGTGAAGGGCGTCCTGATCGGCGACACCGTCGTGCTCCGTAAGGCCGGAGACGTCATTCCCGAGGTGCTGGGCCCGGTCGTCGAGTTGCGCGACGGCTCCGAGCGCGCCTTCGTGATGCCGGCCGATTGCCCCGAGTGCGGGACCCCGCTGCGTCCTGCGCGCGAGGGCGACAAAGACCTGCGCTGTCCGAACGCGCGCTCGTGCCCCGCGCAGGTGCGCGGCCGGATCGAGCATGTCGGTTCGCGCAACGCTCTCGACGTCGAGGGGCTGGGCGAGGTGTCGGCGCTCGCCCTGTCGCAACTCGCGCGGGACGGCGGTCGACCGCGGCCGGCACGCGTGGCGCTGCGACCCGGTCCGACGGAGAAGCCCCGGCTGCGCTGGTCGCTGCATCCGCGGCGCCGACCGGCGAGCGTCGAAGCCCGACTGTTCGATCTGACCGCCCGAGACCTGTTCCCGATCGAGATCGTCATGCGGGACGCCGAGACGGGCCTCGCCCGGCTCGGCGCCGACGGCACGCCCGATGTGCGCGCCCCCTTCCGTCGGCGTCGGACGAAGAACGACCCGCCGCACACGACCGGAGGCGTATTCGACGGCGACGCGGAGTTCGTGCCGTCGAGATCGGCGGAGGAACTGCTCGAGGGCCTCCGGCAGGCCAAGGGCAAAGACCTCTGGCGCGTGCTCGTCGCGTTGAACATCCGTCACGTCGGTCCGCCGACGGCGCGCGCTCTCGCGCAGTGGTTCGGTTCGATCCGACAGATGCAGCGCGCGACGCGCGAGGAGCTTGCGGCCGTCGAGGGTGTGGGCGCGATCATGGCCGACGCGATCATCGAGTGGTTCTCCGTCGACTGGCATCGCGAGATCGTCGATCGGTGGGAAGCGGCGGGCGTGCAGCTCGAGATCCCCGGTCACCCCGGTCCCGGGGGTGCCGTCGCCGAGGGCGGCGTCCTCGAGGGCCTCACCGTCGTGGCGACGGGCTCTCTCGAGGGCTACACCCGCGAAGGCGCGCAGGAGGCGATCATCCGCGCGGGCGGCAAGGCGGCGTCCAGCGTCTCGAAGAAGACGGATTTCGTCGCGGCGGGTCCGGGTGCCGGCTCCAAGCTCGCCAAGGCCGAGCAGCTCGGCATCCGGATTCTGGATGCCACGGGCTTCCACGTCCTCGTCACACAGGGTCCCGCCGCGTTGCCCCCGGCCCCGGCGGAGGATGCGTGAGGACCGCGATCCCCATCCGCTGACCGAGTCCCCTGCACCCGGGGCGTCTCGTCGGGGTGTTGCAGGCCCCGGGGGCGTGCTGTGGGCCAGGTCGCGTCTCGTCCGGGTACTGCGTGCCCGGGGGCGTCTCGTCCGGGTGCTGCGTGCCCGGGGCGTCTCGTCCGGGCGCGAGCGGAGGGCGCGGCGGGCTCGCAGCTCATCGGGCCCGAGCGATCCGGCGTCTCGAGGTCAGTCCTGGGCGAGAAGCGCGTCGCGGACCTGGCGTCGCAGAACCTTGCCGATGAGCGATTTCGGCAGCTCCTCGACGACCACGATCCGGCGCGGCACCTTGTACGGCGTCAGGATGCCGCGAGCGAACGCACGTACCGCCTCGATGTCGACCTCGCCGGGGGTGGTCGGGACCACCGCGGCGACGACCTCTTCGCCCGAGTGCTCGCTGGGCAGGCCCACCACGGCGACGTCCGCCACCGAGGGATGCTGGCGGAGGACGTTCTCGACCTCGGTGGGGGCGACATTGAAGCCACCGGTGATGATCAGCTCTTTGATGCGGTCGACGATCCGGACGAACCCGTCGTCGTCGATGGTGACGATGTCTCCGGTGCGGAACCAGCCGTCGACGAAGACCTCGTCGGTCGCCTCGGGCTTGCCGTAGTACCCCGAGAACACCTGCGGGCCGCGGACGAGGAGTTCACCCCGCTCGACGTCGACGCGCGGATCGTCCGGGTCGACGACGCGGCATTCCGTGCCGGGCAGCGGCAGACCGACGGTGCCGGCGACGCGGTTGTCGGCGACGGGATTGGCCATGAGGACGGGGGAGCATTCGCTCAATCCGTACCCTTCTACCAGATATCCGCCGGTCGCCCTCTCGAACGGGACGACGAGATCGTGCGGGAGGGCCATCGCCCCCGAGATCGCGACATCGGTGCCCCGGAGCGAGACGCCCTTCGCCTCGGCCGCGGAGAGCAGCCTCTCGGCGATCGGCGGGACGAGCGGAAGGAACGTGGCGGGGTGCTTCTTCGTCACGGCGAGCACCAGGTCGGGGTCGAACTTCGGGAACAGCACCAGCCGTGCCCCCATGGACATCGCGAAGGTCAGACAGAGGGTGAGACCGTAGGCGTGGAACATCGGGAGCACCGCGTAGACCACGCATCCCTCGCCGCGCACGATCTGTGGAACCCACGCGCGCGCCTGCGCCGCATTGGCGAGAAGGTTGGAATGCGTGAGCATGGCCCCCTTCGGGGTGCCGGTGGTGCCGCTGGTGTACTGGATGATCGCGAGATCCTCGGACGCCGGGCGCGGATGCGTCTCGGAAAGCGGCGCATGACGGACGAGGTCGCGCCACTCTGTGGCATCCCGTGTCTTCTCGGTGAGCGCCGCGCGGGCCTCGCGCGCCTTCGCGAGCGGGAGGCGAAGCGCCACGCGCGTGCGGAGGGGCATGGCCTCGGTCACGTCCACGGACACGAGCGTCGACACGCGCAGATCGGCGGGGAAGTCCTGCACCGTTCGGACGACCTTGCTCCACACGATCGCGTGCTTCGCGCCGTGGTCTTCGAACTGCTTGCGGAGCTCGCGGGCGGTGTAGAGCGGATTGTGCTCGACGACGACCGCACCCAGGCGGAGGACGGCGTAGAACGCGACGATGTGCTGCGGGCAGTTCGGCAGGACGATCGCGACCGGATCGCCCGCGCGCACTCCGTGAGCGGCAAGAGCGCCGGCCGCACGCGAGATGTCGGCCGACAGCTCGGCGTAGGTCGTCTCACGGCCGAAGAACTGCAGCGCCGGTGCGTCCGGGTAGTCACGAGCCGAGGCGTCGACGATGTCGACGAGCGAACCGGTCTGGGGCTCGAGGTCCTCGGGGACTCCGGCGGCGTAGCTGTGGGTCCAGGGACGGGGCGGATCGAAGCTGGTCACCGGGCCAGCCTAGGGCGAGCGGCCGCAGGCGGGGAGTTGTTCACGGGGCGTTCGCCGAGCCTCGAACCTGTGCACGGGAGGTCTCTCTTCCTCCCCAGGTGGCGATCCACGCGCGTGTTCGTCGCCGGGCACGGGGCGGAGGCGACGCGAACTAGGATCGGAGGGTGTCTGAAATCACTCCTGATCTCGTGCGCCATCTCGGTGTGCTCGCCCGGATCCAGTTGAGCGACGAGGAGGTCCAGAGCCTCACCGGCCAGCTGGATGCCATCGTCGACAACATCGCGAAGGTGTCCGAGGTGGCGACCCCCGAGGTCGTCGCGACGAGCCACCCGATCCCGCTCGAGAACGTCTTCCGCCCCGACGTCGTGCAGCAGCAGCTCACGCGCGAGCAGGTGCTCCAGAACGCTCCCGACCAGGCCGACGGCCGTTTCCGTGTGACCGCGATCCTGGGAGAAGAGCAGTGACCGACCTCACCCGCCTGACCGCGGCCGACCTGGCCGCCAAGCTCGCCTCGTCCGAGGTGTCGAGTGTCGAAGCCACGCAGGCGCACCTCGACCGCATCGCCGCCGTCGACGGCGACGTCCACGCCTTCCTGCACGTGAGCGATCACGCGCTCGAGGTCGCCGCCGACATCGACCGCCGTCGCGCGGCCGGCGAGCAGCTGCACGAGCTCGCCGGTGTGCCGCTCGCGGTCAAGGACGTGCTCGTCACCACCGACATGCCCTCCACCAGCGGATCGAAGATCCTCGAGGGTTACATGTCGCCCTACGACGCCACGGTCGTCGCACGTTCCCGTGCCGCAGGTCTCGTGCCGCTCGGCAAGACGAACATGGACGAGTTCGCGATGGGCTCATCGACGGAGTTCTCCGCGTACGGTCCGACCCGAAACCCGTGGGATCTCGACCGCATCCCCGGCGGGTCGGGCGGAGGGTCGGCGGCGGCCGTCGCCGCGTTCGAGGCGCCCCTGGCCCTCGGCTCCGACACGGGCGGCTCGATCCGCCAGCCCGCGCACGTGACGGGCACGGTGGGCGTCAAGCCCACCTACGGCGGGGTCAGCCGCTACGGCGCGATCGCCCTGGCATCCAGCCTCGACCAGGTCGGTCCCGTCACGCGCACCGTTCTCGACGCCGGTCTCCTGCACGACGTCATCGGCGGGCACGACGCGAACGACTCGACGTCGTTGTCCGACACCTGGCCGTCGTTCGCCGCCGCGGCGCGCGAAGGTGCGACGGGCGAGGTCCTGAAGGGCCTCAAAGTCGGCGTCATCCGCGAACTCGACGACCGCGGCTTCCAGAAGGGCGTGTCGGATTCGTTCCGTGCGTCGCTCGCGGCGATGCAGGCGCAGGGTGCCGAGATCGTCGAGATCAGCGCCCCGCACTTCGAGTACGGCGTCGCGGCGTACTACCTGATCCTCCCCGCGGAGGCGTCCAGCAACCTCGCCAAGTTCGACTCGGTGCGCTTCGGTCTGCGAGTCACGCCGCAGGGCACCCCCACGGTCGAGAACGTCATGGCCGCGACGCGCGATGCCGGGTTCGGCCCCGAGGTCAAGCGCCGTATCATCCTCGGCACCTACGCGCTGTCGGCGGGCTACTACGACGCCTACTACGGCAGCGCCCAGAAGGTGCGGACACTCATCCAGCAGGACTTCGACGCCGCCTTCGCACAGGTCGACGTCATCGCGACTCCGTCGGCGCCCACCACGGCGTTCCGCCTGGGGGAGAAGCTCGACGACCCGCTGCAGATGTACCTCAACGACGTCACCACGATCCCGGCGAACCTCGCCGGCGTCCCGGGCATCTCGATCCCGAGCGGCCTCGCGGAGGACGACGGCCTGCCCGTCGGCATCCAGTTCCTCGCCCCTGCCCGCGAGGACGCCCGTCTGTACCGCGTCGGTGCGGCGCTCGAGGCGCTGCTGGTCGATCAGTGGGGCGGACCGCTGCTCGACGAAGCCCCTTCTCTCACGAACGGAGCGTCCCTCTGATGGCCAAAGACGCACTCATGGACTTCGACGAGGCGCTCGAGCTGTTCGAGCCCGTCCTCGGCTTCGAGGTTCACGTCGAGCTGAACACCGCGACCAAGATGTTCTCGGCCGCTCCCAACCCCGCCAACGAGGCCCACCACGGCGCCGAGCCCAACACGCTCGTCGCCCCGGTCGACATGGGGCTGCCGGGTGCGCTGCCGGTGGTCAACGCCGAGGCGATCCGCTCCTCGATCAGCCTGGGCCTCGCCCTCGGCTGCTCGATCGCGCCCTCGAGCCGGTTCGCGCGGAAGAACTACTTCTACCCCGACCTCGGCAAGAACTACCAGATCTCGCAGTACGACGAGCCGATCGCCTTCGAGGGCTCGGTCGAGGTCGAGCTCGAAGACGGCACCATCGTCACCGTGCCGATCGAGCGAGCCCACATGGAGGAGGATGCCGGCAAGCTCACCCACATGGGCGGCGCCACCGGTCGTATCCAGGGCGCCGAGTACTCGCTCGTCGACTACAATCGTGCGGGCGTGCCCCTTGTCGAGATCGTCACGAAGCCGATCTTCGGCGCGGAGCACTCGGCTCCCGCGCTGGCGAAGGCCTACGTCGCGACGATCCGCGACATCGTGCGCGGTCTCGGCATCTCGGAGGCGCGCCTGGAGCGCGGAAACCTCCGCTGCGACGCGAACGTCTCGCTGCGCCCCCGCGGGCAGGAGAAGCTCGGCACGCGCACCGAGACGAAGAACGTCAATTCCATGCGCTCGGTCGAGCGCGCGGTGCGGTACGAGATCCAGCGTCAGGCCGCGATCCTCGCCAAGGGCGGGACGATCACGCAGGAGACGCGCCACTGGCACGAGGACACCGGTCGCACCTCTCCCGGTCGCCCCAAGTCGGATGCCGACGACTACCGCTACTTCCCCGAGCCCGACCTGCTGCCGGTCGTGCCCGTGCCCGCGCTGATCGAGGAACTGCGCGCCGCGCTGCCGGAGCCCCCGGCCGCTCGCCGTCGTCGCCTCAAGGCCGAGTGGGGCTTCACCGACCTCGAGTTCCAGGACGTCGCGAACGGCGGGCTGCTCGACGCGGTCGCCGACACGATCGCCGCGGGCGCCGCCCCCGCCTCGGCGCGCAAGTGGTGGACGGGCGAGATCACCCGCGTCGCCAATGCGCAGGAGCGCGACGCCGCCGACCTCGTGTCGCCCCAGAACGTCGCCGCGCTGCAGAAGCTCGTCGATGAGGGAACCCTCACCGACAAGCTCGCGCGCCAGGTGCTCGAGGGCGTCATCGCCGGAGAGGGCACCCCGCAAGAGGTCGTCGACGCCCGAGGCCTCGCCGTGGTCTCCGACGACGGGGCGCTCATCGCCGCGATCGACGACGCCCTCGCCGCCCAGCCGGACGTGCTCGCGAAGATCCGCGACGGCAAGGTGCAGGCCGCCGGCGCCGTCATCGGGGCGGTCATGAAGGCCATGAAGGGCCAGGCCGACGCCGCGCGCGTGCGTGAGCTCGTGCTGGAGCGCGCCGCCGCGCAGTAAGCGTCTCCCGGATGCCACGACCCCGGCCGTCTTGCATGGCTGGGGTCGTGGCATCCGTCGTCTTCCGGCTGTCCCTGGTGGGCAGGATGCGCGTACCGGGCCCTCCCGCACGATCGGCCCGATGTCGGAGGTCCGGGGGACAATGGAGGTATGGGACGAGGGGACGGCACCGGACGTATCGTCTCGCGTCCTGATGCCGATGACACCGGCGCGGGAATCCTCCACGTCGACATGGACGCGTTCTTCGCCTCGGTGGCCGTCCTCGATGACCCGTCGCTCGCCGGAAAGCCCCTCATCATCGGCGGGTCCGAGGGGCGCGGCGTCGTGTCGAGCGCGTCGTACGAGGCCCGTCGCTATGGCGTGAAGTCGGCCATGCCCGTCGCCATCGCCCTGAGACTGTGCCCGACCGCGATCGTCGTGAACCCGCCCTACCACCGCTACACCGAGATGTCGCGGCAGGTCATGGCGATCTTCCACGACGTCACGCCCCTCGTCGAGCCCCTCTCGATCGACGAGGCGTTCCTCGATGTCCGGGGCGCGCGGCGACTCTGGGGCAGCCCGGGGCGGATCGCGCGCGACCTCCGCGCTCGCGTCAAGGCCGAGACCGGATTGACGTGCAGCATCGGTGTCGCGGCGACCAAGCACGTGGCGAAGATGGCGTCGACGATCTCCAAGCCCGACGGCCTCCTCGTGGTCGCCGCGGCCGACACCGAGTCCTTCCTGCGCCCCCGCTCGGTGCGGGCGCTGTGGGGCGTCGGTCCCAAAGCCGCCGAGACGCTGGAAGCCCGTGGCATCCGTCTCGTGTCCGACATCCTCGATGCGCCACGACCGGTCCTCGAGCAGGCACTGGGACCGGCGATGGCCGAGCGTGTGTGGCACCTGTCGCGGGGGATCGACGCGCGCGAAGTGCACACCGAGCGCACCGAGAAGAGCATCGGGCACGAAGAGACCTTCCACACCGACATCACCGACACCCCCACCCTCCACGTGGAGCTCCGTCGTCTCGCGGATCGCGTGGGGGCGCGGCTTCGGTCTCAGCAATACGAAGCCGCGACGGTGGCCATCAAGGTGCGGTTCAGCGACTTCACCACACTGAGTCGTTCGCGGACCCTTCCGGAACCGACGTCCGTCGGTCAACGCATCGGCGATGCGGCGATCGAGTTGTTCGACGCGATTGACCGTCGGCAGGCGGTACGTCTGGTGGGGGTACGGGGTGAAAGGCTGGCACCCGCCGCGATGGCCGCGACCCTCTGGGATGACGACGCGGAGTGGCGGCGGGTCGAGGGTGCCCTCGACAGCGCCGTCGCACGATTCGGCCGGGGCGCGGTGACCCGGGGATCGCTGCTCGGTCCGACACGGGGTGGGGGAGCCCTCCCGACGAACCCGCGTCCGTCGTACGACCACTGACACGCTCCGCGCGCGGGCGCAACACCCTTGGGCCGGGCGAAACGGGCCGGGTACGGTAGGGGACATGCCCAACATCGCTTTGGAACTCGGCAAGCAGTCCACCTCCTTCGGCGTCACGGCCGCGTACGGCGAACAGCAGGATGTGGACGGCGTGCGCATCGTGCCCGTCGCCCTGACCTGGGCCGGGTTCGGGGGCGGATCCGACGAACAGGGCAACGGTGGGGGCGGGGGTGGCGGCTACACCCTTCCGCTCGGCGCGTACATCCGCCGCGGCGACGACCTGCGCTTCGACCCGAACATCGTCTCGCTGCTGGCAGTCGCCGTGCCGTTCGTGTGGGTCGCCGGTCGCGCGCTCAGCCGTGTCATCCGCGCCCTCAAGAAGTAACGCGGACGAGATCGACGACGCTCTCGCGGCGGCCACATCCGCCGTCGTGGAGCGTATCCGCGCGATGGACGCCACCAATCCGGTGATCATCGTGGACGGGCGAAGCGGCGCGGGAAAGAGCTCGCTGGCGCGTCGGCTCGTCGCGGCGTGGCCCCTGCGTGGACGCGTGCAGCTCGTCGCTCTCGACGACGTGTATCCCGGGTGGGACGGGCTCGCCGAGGGGTCGGCGTACGCGTGCGAAAAGATCCTCACGCCGCACGCGAAAGGACTCGTGGGTGTGTGGCGTCGCTGGGATTGGGATGCCGGTGAACGGGCTGAGGCGCAAGCCGTGGACCCGTCTCTGCCGCTCGTCGTGGAGGGAGCAGGAGCGCTGACGCCCTCGACCGCGCGTCTCGCCGACGTCGCTGTCTGGGTCGATGCGCCGCCGATCTCACGAAAGCATCGGGCTCTCGATCGCGACGGAGACAGCTACCGACCGCACTGGGACCGTTGGGCGGCCCAGGAGGACGGACATCTCCAACGGAACGACCCGGTCTCGCTGGCAACGCTCTTCGTCAGGGTGCCATGACGTCGAGACCGGTGGCGTCGCCGGATTCGGTTACGTACCGGCGAAATCCGCCCGCGGGGCTCAGCGCCGGTCGAGCGCGGTGACGAGCCCGTCCAGCCGGTACCCGATCCAGTCGTAGATCCCGAATCGCGGGTCGTCAGGCTGGTGGTCGTCGTCGTCCTGGATGCCGAGCCGCGTGGCCATGACGAGGCGCACAGCCGAGAGGGTTCGCATCCACGACAGGGCCTCTTCCTCTCCCAGGGCGACCGTGAGGGTGGCATCCGGATCGCCATCGGATGCCGGGTCTCCTCCGTCCATCCCCAGCGTCCGAAGCACGACCTCCGCGTCGGCGGCCCGGCGACCGAGCAGATCGTCGCCCGTGAGGCGGCGGAACTCCCGCGTCGCTTCGTCGTCGTCCGGATAGGCGTCAGGCAGGAGGCGAGCGACCGCCGGGTCATCGCCGCGACGGGTGTCGGTCACGACATCGCGGAACTGACCGACGATGCCGGCCAGGTGCAGGGCCTCGAGACCGCTGATCTCGAGGACGACGATCTTGTCGGTCACGCGGGTTCCTTTCGAACGGTCGCCCAGAGCCCGTAGTCATGCATCGCGTGCGTGTGCGCCTCCATGACCTCGCGAGGTCCGCGAGCGACGACGGCGTGGCCATCGTGGTGGACGGCGAGCATGAGGCGCTCGGCGGTCGCGGAGTCGAAACCGAAGTAGGTACGGAAAACGTGGCTGACGTAGCTCATGAGGTTCACGGGGTCGTTCCACACCACGGTCTGCCACGAGGAGGGCGGAACGGCGGTCAGCTCGGTGTCGTCGACGGTGTCGAGATCCGGTGTGGCGATGGCCGGCATCACGCCCACCCCAGCTCGTGCAGGCGCGTGTCGTCGATCCCGTAGAAGTGCGCGATCTCGTGCACGAGCGTCGTGTGGATCTCGTCGCGGAGCTCGTCCTCATCGGTGCACGCTGCCAGGTGCGGCTCGCGATACACGATGATGCGGTCCGGGAGCTCGCCGACGCCGTACCGGTCGCGTTCCGTGAGCGCCCAGCCGTCGTAGAGTCCCAGAAGATCGAGCGAGCCGTCTTCGGGGCGGTCCTCGACGACGAAGATCACGTTGTCCAGACCGTCGACCATGTCATCGGGCAGGCGATCGAGTTCGTCGACGACCAGCGCCTCGAACTGTTCGGCATCGAGGTCGAGGGCGACACCGGTGCTCGCGTCATCGCTCATGTCGTCGATTCTACGGTCGATGGTGTCGGCACTTTCCGAAGAACGAAGGCCCGTCGAGGGATCTCGACGGGCCTCCGGGGGAGTGGGGTGGCTAACGGGACTTGAACCCGCGACCCCCGCGACCACAACGCGGTGCTCTACCAACTGAGCTATAGCCACCATGTGTCTGCCGGAGCGGACAACTGAACAATTATGTCATAGGTCGTGAGCGAACGACGACACGGCCGACGCCGCGACGGCCTTCGCCTCGTCGCTCGTCGGTCCGGGCTGCGGAACGAAGACCGCCTCGCGGTAGTAGGCGAGCTCGCGGATGGATTCGAGGATGTCGGCGAGGGCGCGGTGCCCCCCGTTCTTCGCCGGTGCGTGGATGTAGGCGCGCGGGTACCACCGACGCGACAACTCCTTGATGCTCGAGACATCCACGTTGCGGTAGTGCAGCCACCGGTCGACGCGGGGCATGTACTTCGCCAGGAACATGCGGTCGGTGCCGATCGTGTTGCCTGCGAGCGGGGCCTTGCCCTCGACCGGTGCGAAGCGCTGGATGTACTCGAGCGCCTGGAACTCGGCATCCGCGAGGCTGACGCCGTGGGGGATCTCGTCGAGCAATCCCGATGAGCGGTGCATCTCGGTCACGAACTCGCCCATGTTCTCCATCGCGGACGCGTCAGGCTTGATGACGATCTGGAACCCGGGGTCGAGGATGTTGAGCTCGAAGTCGGTGACCACGACGGCGATCTCGACCAGCTCGTCGACCGCGAGGTCGAGGCCCGTCATCTCGCAGTCGATCCAGACGAGCCGGTCATTCGTGGAGGCGCCTACCATCCCCCCAGTCTAGTGAGGGGGTCCGACACCGAAGCCGTGTCCCCCAGACACGATTCGAACGTGTGACCGGCGGATTAGAAGGCCGCTGCTCTATCCACTGAGCTACTGGGGGTCATCGACAAGGATATCGCCGCGCTCATCCGCCGTCATACCGACGCACGTCGACCCCCTGGTTCCGATCCCCGGACGGAGGTACTCTGCCGCCATCGAGAGCAAAGGAGCACTCATGTCTGAAACGGTGACGCGGCGCATCTGGGTCGCCTACGGTCCCGCCGGTGTGGTGGGGAAGATCCAAAAGGATGCCGACGGCTACGGCGTGCACATGGCGGGCAAGGATGAGCCGCTTGGGGTCTACCCGACGATGGAGATCGCCAAGAACGCCCTCCACTCGCACCTCAAGCCCGGGATCGATCGCCCCGAGTTCCGGGAGCACTGACCCCTGCGCACCGCCCTGCCCCGCGACGTCCCGCGCGAGGCAGGGCGGTGTCGCGCGGTGTGCGGTCAGACCCGAGCCGGCACGGGGGCGCGTTCGCGTATCGCGAGCAGGGGCAGAGCCAGGTGCACGAGGGGACCGATCCCCAGGGCGAAGACCACGGTCCCGATGCCGACGGTTCCGCCCAGGATCCAGCCGAGCACGAGGACGCTTCCCTCGACGCCCAGGCGGCAGGCCCAGATCGGCCACCCGAATCGCGCGTGGAGGCCTGTCATGAGCCCGTCGCGCGGGCCGGGGCCGAAGCGGGCGCCGATGTACAGACCGGATGCCGCCGCCACCACGACCACGCCGGAGACGAGCATGAGCGCCTGCAGCCACCACACGTCGGGGTGCGGCAGGAAGCCGAGGGCGACCTGCATGCTCGTTCCGACCAGGAGGATGTTCGCGACGGTGCCGACCCCGGGCTTCTGCCGGAGGGGAATCCAGAGCAGAAGGACCCCGAGCCCGACGATGTTCGTGATCCACCCGACCCCGATCCCGCTGACGCGTGCCAGTCCCTCGGCGAAGACCGTCCAGGGGTCAACTCCGAGGCCGGCGGCGACGGTGAGCGCGCAGCCGAATCCGTAGGCGATCAGGCCGACAAGAAGACGAAGGATGCGTTGGGGCATAAAGAAATCCAATCACCCGATTGGCTTCTTACATGGATGCCAATTCGCCTAATGTGGCCTCATGGACTCTCGGATCTCCGCGCGCGCGTTGGCAGAGGCGTTGGGCGGTTGGCGCGGGCGGGGCCCGGCCTACGAGGCGCTGGCGGACGCCGTGCGCCTGCTCTGCCTCGACAATCGCATCGCGCCCCGCACGGCTCTCCCCGCCGAGCGCGAGCTCGCTGCCGCACTCGCACTGAGTCGGACCACGGTGGCCGCGGCCTACCGGAGCCTTCGCGAGACCGGTCATATCGAGAGCCTTCGAGGCAGTGGCAGCATCACGCGCCCCCTTCCGCGGAACGACCCGGGTGGACTGAGCGTCGAGACCGACGCGATCGACCTGCAGCAGGCGAGCCCCTCGGCGTGGCCGGGTCTGCCGGCGGTCATGGCGGAAGTCCTTCAGGATGCGAGCGCGCTCGTCGCGCGATCCGGCTACGACGTGATCGGATCGCTCGAGCTTCGACGGGCGATCGCCGAACGGTACGATCGGCGCGGTATCCCGACCGCGGCCGACCAGATCCTCGTCACCACCGGCGCGCAGAGCGCCATCCATCTCGTCGGATCGGTGCTGCTGAATCGTGCCGATCGCGTTCTCATCGAGACACCCACGTACCCCCACGCGGCGGAAGCCTTCCGCTACATCGGCGCGCGGCTCGTCGGTGTACCGGTGTCGGCGAGCAGTGGGTGGGATCTCGACCGGGCCGCCCAGACCTTCGCGCGGACGCTTCCGTCGCTCGCCTACCTCATGCCCGACTTCCAGAACCCGACCGGACGCACGATGTCGCCGGAGGAGGTGTCGGCATTCGTCGCGGGGGCACAGGCCACGGGCACCTTCCTCGTCCTCGACGAGACGACGGCCGAGCTGAACATCGATCGACGGGGGAGTGGCACGCGCTTCCCCGAATCCGACCTGGTCATACGGATCGGTTCGCTCGGCAAGACCGTCTGGGGCGGGCTTCGGGTGGGATGGGTCCGCGCGGAAGCCGACATCGTGCGTCGCCTCGCGAGTGGGAGACCGGTCCACGACCTCGGGACACCCGAGGTGGAGCAGGCCGTCGCGACGCTTTTGCTGCCCCGTCTCGACGAGATCGCCGCCCAGCGGGGCGACCTTCTGCGCGCGGGTCGAGACGCGCTCGTGCGCGCGCTCAGGTCGACGTTCGGCGACTGGGACATCCCGAACCCCGACGGCGGAGTGTCGCTGTGGCTCGGCATCGGAGAGCCGGTCAGCACGCCGCTGGTCATGAACGCCCGCTCGCGCGGCCTGTTCCTCTCGGCCGGGTCGCGCTTCGCCACTGAGGGGGGTCACGATCGTCAGCTCCGCATGCCGTTCACGGCGCCGCCGGCGACGCTCGAACGTGCCGTCGCGGTGCTGGCGGCCTCGTGGAACGAGGTCCGGGGCGAGGGGCAGGAGCGCCTCGGCGAGCTGACCGCCGTCGTCTGACGCACCGCTCCGACGACGAATTCCTCCTCGTCGGTCACCGCGCATACCGCAGGCACTCGAGTGCTTCGGCGGCCGACCAGAATTCGCCGAGTCGCCGAAACGCCCCCGAGGCCGCGTGGAAGCGTTCGGCGGCGTAGCGCCACCCTCGTTCGGAGGCCGTGGCGCGGACGTGGCCGACCACGATCCCGCGGGGATCGGCGATGCGCCAAAGACCCGCGGCGACATGCGTCGCCGCTCCCCACCCGGCCGGGCGCGGTGCCGGAGCGAGGTCGTTCCACAGTGCGGTGCTCATGCCGAGAAGATACGACCAACCTCCGACATCGGGGTTCGCGTGTCGCGCGGCCTCTCCTCCCCACCGGCCGACCTTCGGCATCCCTCCACCGATGACTCGTTCCCCGACCCGCGCCAGGCGACCCGCCGGGCAGTGTGGGCCTCGCTCCGGCATCCGTCGGGCACACGGATGCCGGAGCGCACACTCCGAGGAAAGGACTCCACCATGAGCGACCACATCACTCTTGTCGGCAACATCGTCGGCGACCCCGAGGAACGCCTGACGCGGGGAGGCGACTCGATCGCCGCCTTCCGTCTCGCCGTCAGCGAACGCCGCTTCGATCGGGAGCGCGGCCAGTGGGTCGACGGACACACGAGCTACTACGCGGTGTCGGTCTTCGGCGAGCTGGGCAAGAACGCGCTCGCCTCCGTCCGGAAGGGCGAGAGAGTCGTCGTCACGGGACGATTGCGGCTGCGGGAATGGGAGAACGAGACGAAGCGAGGCGTCAGCGCCGACGTGACCGCTGAAGCGATCGGCCACGACCTTCGCTGGGGAGTGACACGCTTCCAGCGAACGCCGCGCGGTGATGCCGCGCGCCCCGATGCAGCGGACGCGGCGACCTCGGGCGCCGACGAGTGGGCGCCCGAGGCGGACCCCGATGGATCGACGTCGCCCGGAGAGCCGGGAGATGCAGAGGTGAGCGAGCGAGCGACGGCCGTCACCGCCGACTCCACGCCGTTCTGACCCGCACGCCCCGGCGGTCTCGGCGGCCGGCGAGAGAAACCGCGGCGGGCGGGGTACGTAGAATCGAGCGCGTGTCCCGTCCCGCTGGTCGTCTCCTCGCTCCCGTGGCGCTCGTCGCGCTCCTCGCCCTGAGCGGATGCACGGGCGGCTCCCCGGCGCCGGTTCCTGCTCCTGCGACCACCGCTCCGCCGACCGGTACCGCGGCACCCACGGCGTCGCCCACCAGCGCCCCCGCCCCGACGCTCTCTCCCGAGGGCTCGGCATCCGACAACCTGCCGTACTTCGCCCAGGTCGTCGCGACCGTCGCCGCGGGTTCCACGCCGGTTTCGGGCCGTGCCTACATCGACGCGCTCACCCAGGCGGGGTTCGACAAGGCGGCGATGCAGGTCACGCAGGACGAGTCGACGATCGGAAACCCCGCCGAGAGCATCGAGTTCTCGGTGCGTTGGGGCGACGAGTGCCTCGTCGGCCAGGTGGGTCCCTCGATCGGCGCTCCGGTCAGCACGGTGCTCCCCGGGCTGAGCTCCGGCGGCTGCCTCATCGGGCAGACGCGACCCATCGACTGGTGACAGAGGGGCGCCACTGAGGCGACGGGGGACCACGGGCTTTCCCGCGGGGCTCGCCGGTCGCACCGCCCGGCCGAGTCGCACCGTCCACGGGCCATAGACTGGTCGGGTTATGGCGGAATACATCTACTCCATGGTCCGCGCGCGCAAGGCCGTGGGCGACAAGCTGATCCTCGACGACGTCACGATGTCGTTCCTCCCCGGTGCCAAGATCGGCATGGTCGGGCCGAACGGTGCCGGTAAGTCCACGATCCTCAAGATCATGGCCGGACTCGACACCCCCTCCAACGGAGAGGCCCGGCTGAGCCCGGGCTTCACGGTCGGCATCCTCATGCAGGAGCCCGAGCTCGACGACAGCAAGACCGTGCTGGAGAACATCCAGGACGGCGTCGCGATCAAGCCGAAGCTCGACCGGTTCAACGAGATCTCGGCCCTCATGGCCGACCCGGACGCGGACTTCGACGCGCTCCTGGCCGAGATGGGCACGCTGCAGGAAGAAATCGACGCGGCAGACGGCTGGGACCTCGACTCGCAGCTCGAGCAGGCGATGGACGCCCTGCGCACCCCCCCCGCCGACGCGAGCGTCGTCCCGCTCTCCGGTGGTGAGCGTCGTCGCGTCGCCCTGGCCAAGCTCCTGCTCCAGAAGCCCGACCTGCTCCTGCTCGACGAACCGACCAACCACCTCGACGCCGAGAGCGTGCTCTGGCTCGAGCAGCACCTCAAGGCCTACAAGGGCGCGGTCATCGCGATCACCCACGACCGGTACTTCCTCGACAACGTCGCGGAATGGATCGCCGAGGTCGACCGCGGCCACCTCTACCCCTACGAGGGCAACTACTCGACCTACCTCGAGAAGAAGGGGCAGCGCCTCGACGTCCAGGGCAAGAAGGACGCCAAGCTCGCGAAGCGCCTGAAGGAAGAGCTCGAGTGGGTGCGCTCGAACGCGAAGGGCCGTCAGGTCAAGTCGAAGGCACGCCTCGCCCGCTACGAGGAGATGGCCGCCGAGGCCGAGCGCACGCGCAAGTTGGACTTCGACGAGATCCAGATCCCCGCGGGTCCTCGTCTGGGCAGCATCGTCATCGACGCGAAGAAGCTCGAGAAGAGCTTCGGCGACCGTTCGCTGATCAGCAACCTGAGCTTCAACCTGCCGCCGAACGGCATCGTCGGCGTGATCGGCCCGAACGGTGTGGGAAAGACCACGCTGTTCAAGACGATCGTCGGCCTGGAGCCGCTCGACGGCGGCACGCTGAAGATCGGCGAGACGGTCAAGATCAGCTACGTCGACCAGTCGCGTGCGAACATCGACCCGGAGAAGACGCTGTGGGAGGTCGTGTCCGACGGGCTCGACATCATCACGGTCGGCAAGACCGAGATCCCCTCGCGCGCCTACGTCTCGAAGTTCGGCTTCAAGGGCCCGGACCAGCAGAAGAAGGCCGGGGTGCTCTCCGGTGGTGAGCGCAACCGTCTGAACCTCGCGCTGACGCTGAAAGAGGGCGGCAACCTGCTGCTCCTCGACGAGCCGACGAACGACCTCGACGTCGAGACCCTGAGCTCGCTCGAGAACGCGCTGCTCGAGTTCCCCGGCTGCGCCGTCGTCATCACTCACGACCGGTGGTTCCTCGACCGCATCGCGACGCACATCCTCGCGTACGAGGGCACGGAGGAGCACCCCGACCAGTGGCACTGGTTCGAGGGCAACTTCGAGGCGTACGAGGCGAACAAGATCGAGCGCCTCGGCGCCGACGCCGCGAACCCCTCTCGCTCGACCTACCGCAAGCTCACGCGTGACTGACGACGCCGTTACGGCATCGCCCGCGGAGGGTCCGGCCACGTCCGGGCCCTCCCGGGTGCACGTCCCGATCCATCTCCGGTGGGGAGATCTCGACGCGCTCGGGCACGTCAACAACACCTCGATGCTCAAGCTCCTCGAAGAGGCCCGCTTGCGCGCGTTCTGGTTCAGCGACGGCGAGGGAGAGCCCCTTCCGACCGCGGTGTTCCACATGGACGTCCTCGAGAGCGGGGGAGACCGCGCGACCCTCATCGCCCGGCAGGAGATCGAGTACCTCCGTCCCGTCCCCTACAGCCAGCGCCCGTTGGACGTGCGCATGTGGATCGGCGCGATGGGCGGTTCCAGCGCAGACATCTGCTTCGAGGTCTACAGCCCGGAGGGCGACTCCGAGCAGATCCTCTACGCTCGGGCGACCGTGGTCACGGTGCTCGTCGACACCGCGAGCGGCCGCCCGATCCGTTGGACCGAGAACGAGCGCTCGGCCTGGGCGCCCTACGTGGGCGATCCCATCGAGTACCGTCGGCGCTCCGGCCGGAGCTGATGACCTCGCATCATTTCGGATGCCGGGGGTCTGGCATCCGAAATCAGTCGCCCGGCACGCGCACCATGACTTCCTGGGCGACGCTCGCGAGCAGCACGCCGTCGCGCGTGTAGATCCGTCCCGTCGACAGCCCGCGTCCGCCGCGCGCGTTCGGCGATTCCTGCACGTACAGGAGCCAGTCGTCGGCCCGGCCCGGACGGTGCCACCACATCGCGTGATCGAGGCTCGCGACCCGCAGGCCGGGGGTGTTCCACGCGACCCCGTGGGCGCGCATGATCGACTCCTGGATCGTGAGATCGCTGAGGTAGGCGAGGACCGCACGGTGAACCGCGGGATCATCGGTGAGGGGGCGGCGGATCTTCATCCACACGGCCTGGCGCGGCACGTGCGGACCCTCGACCGAGCCGTACAGCGGTGACGTGACGTGGCGGACGTCCACGGGACTCTCCGAGAGGATCCGCCGACTGATCGGGTGAAGCGTGTCGACCTCGAGAGCCGGGGCGTCCTCGGGCTGCGGGATGCCGTCGGGCATGGGCTCGAAGTGCTCGAGACCCGGGTCCTCGTCCTGGAACGAGGCGATCATCGAGAAGATCGGCACTCCGGATTGGAACGCCTGCGTGCGCCGGGTCGAGAAGGATCGCCCGTCGTGGATCCGGTCGACCGAGAAGGTGATGCCGTCGGCGGGGTCACCCGGTCGCAGGAAGTACCCGTGCATCGAGTGCACGGTGCGCTCGGGCGGGAGGGTGCGCGACGCGGCGACGATCGTCTGTGCGAGCACCTGCCCGCCGTAGACACGGCCCGTGGGCATGGCCTGCGAGACGCCGGTGAAGATGTCTTCCGTGGTCCGGGCGCCGGCATCGCGGAGATCGAGGACCGCGAGCAACGACGCCACGGGATCGATGGCGTCGGTCACGCTGACTCCCGTTCCTGGCGCGGCGAGGGGCGCACCACTTGCTAGTTTAGAGCGGGTGTCCGCCCGCCTGTTGTTCCCCGATCCGCAGGCCGCAGCCGACCTGCTCACCTTCGCCTCCCGGGCGATCCGCCTCGGCGATGGAACGGTCCGTCTGCGCGCCGCCTCCGGAGTCCTGGCCACGACCGCCGCTCCGCTCGCTCCGCGCGGCCTGTTCGACGCGACGCCCACGGTGCTGGGCATGCGCGTCTCGGCCATCGACCCCGAACTCGAGTGCGACCTGGTCGTCGAGGCATCCGCCCTCCTCCCCGCCCCCGACGACGCGTCCGCGGTGGTCCTGCCGGAGACCGCGACCTCGCCCGCGTGGGCGGGCATCTCGCCCCCGCGCAGCGGATGGAAGCAGACGGATGCCATCGACGCCGCCGTTCTGGCATCCCGGGCGCAGTACGGGGTCGCCGCCGTCGCCGATGCCCTTCCCGCGGACGCGGGGGAGGACGTCGTCCGCGTGGTCCGTGCCCAGGTCTGGGGCCAGCCCGATGACGCACTCGGGGGGCTGCCGCTCGGAACCGCCTTCGCGGCGTTCGCGCTGGGATTCATCGCCGGCGGCGAGGAAGCTTCCGTCCGCACCAGCGGCGCGTGGACCCGCGTCACGCTCACCCGGGGGCACGTGCTCGTTCGGGGACCGGTGCGCTCGGGGCTGACCGCGGTGCGCGCGACGGGGAGCTGACTCAGGGAACACAAAGGACGCTTCCCTACGCTGAAGACCGCAAGGGGAGTACTCCCATCGCGATGCATCCGTCATCACGAGGTCACCGTTGGCCTCCGGGTGCGTCGGGCCGGTTCCGGCGGAGGAGACCTTGACGTCGCAGCCGCGCGCTGCCCGTCGAAAGGTACCCCATGGTTTCGTTCTCCCGTCTGTTCGATCTCGCTTCCAAGGCCGTCGACAAGGCGTCCTCGTCCGGCGCGGGCCCGCGTCCCGCCTCGGGTTCGCGTTCCGCAGCGGGTGGCGGCCGCGATTGGCGCGACATGGTGCGCTCCGCCGCGGATGCCGTCACCGGTGACCGCCGTGCCGACGCTCCGGCCTCACCGGCGCCCGCCCCGGCCGGCGATGCCCGCAACCGCTACGCGCCCCCGCCCGCGGGTGGCTCGTCCGAGACGCTGTCGGCCGACGATCGCGCGGCGATCGCCCGCTACGACTATCTCCTGCGCACGGCCGACCCCGACCGCGTCGAGCAGATGCACCGCGAAGCCTTCGGCCGCCTGACACCGGCGCAGCGCGCGCACGTGCGGGCACGGATGGATGCCGAGCTCGCCCCGCACGAGCGCCCGCTCTCGGACCGTCCTGACGACCTCGCTCGCACCGCCGCCCGCGCCGAGGCGGCGCGCCCGGGACGCATGTCGGGGCTGCTGGCGAAGGCCGGCCGCGGAGGCCTCATCGGCGCGGGTGTCGTCGGTGCCGGGGGACTGCTCGCGGCCGTCGCCGGTGGCGCGGTCATCAGCGCCGTGGCAGCCCCTCTGCTCGAGCAGGCCGGTCAGATGGGCGTCGACTTCGCCGGGCTCGCCGAGGGAGTGGATCTTACCGCGCTGGCGGAGGGCTCCGGTGTCGGCGAGTGGGTCGGCGGAGCTCAGGATGCCGTCACCGGAATCGGCGATCAGGTCGGGGGTTTCGGCGAGCAGCTGTCGAACGTCGAGCTGCCCGGGCTCGGCGACCTCTTCTGACGATCGCGGCTCCGAGGTCTCCTCGATCGGCGAGGAGGGATCTCATGGCCGCCCGAGTGCCCGCGGGGAGCGGGGCCGCATCCCCGCGCACATCCTTCGGGAGGACCCCGGCGCGCGGCCCTGACGCAGGGCGCGCGGTGGCTCAGGAGGGCGTTTCTCCGACAGCCCGGACGGGAAGTCCCGTGTCGGGGCGTCCATTCTGCTGCGGCCCGATACCGCGCGGCTCGAAGGTGTTGACCATCGCGTACGCCGCGCGCTCGAGATAGTCCCAGAGCGGGGCCTCGAAGGCCGGGGGGAGCGCGATCTCGTCGACCGCGGCACGCATGTGCCGCAGCCACCGGTCGCGCGCATCGGGATCGACGTGGAAGGGCATGTGACGCATGCGCAGGCGCGGATGACCGCGGGTCTCGCCGTACGTCGTGGGGCCTCCCCAGTACTGCGCGAGGAAGAGCGTCAGACGCTCCGCCGCGGGTCCCAGGTCCTCCTCGGGGTACATCGGCTTGAGCACCTCGTCGGAGGCGACGCCGCGGTAGAACGCGTCGCCGAGTCGGCGGAAGGTCTCCATCCCGCCGACCTGGTCGTAGAAGCTGACGGGCTCGGTCACGGGGTGTCCTTCTCGTCGGCGCGGACGGCGGGCGGGGTGGGCTTCGGCTGATCGACTCCGGGCGCGTCGGGCAGGTTCACGACGGCCGTCGGGGTGTCGTCCTGCACGGGCTTCTTCTTCTTGACCCGGGGCGTCGCGTCAGCGGTGTGGTCTTCGACCGTCTCGGAGACCTCGATCTTCCGGCCGCGCGGTCGCCACCGCGGACGATCCGCCCCCGGGGCGACCTGCGTCTCCTTGGTCTTCGGCGGGTGCGCTCCCCGCACGCTCTGTGCCCCCTCGGGGCCGGTGAGCATGATCGAGTTCAGCTGCGGCAGGGCGATCCCCATCGCGTCGATCGCGCGCTTGAGGCGGGCACGCAGCTCGCGGGCCACGTCGTCCTTCGCGCTCGACCGCGTCTTCATGACGAGACGGATGACGAGGGCGTCGCCGCTGATGGACTCGAGACCCCAGATCTCGGGCTGCTCGATGATGCGCGAGCGCCATTTCGGCTCCTTGGCCATGGCCTTCGCGGCGGTGAGCATCGCCGCCTCGACGTCGTCGATGTCGGCATTCGTCGGCACGGCGAGATCGATGATGACGCGCGACCACCCCTGCGACATGTTGCCGATCCGGGTGATCTCGCCGTTGCGGACGTACCAGAGCGTGCCGTTGACGTCGCGGACGTGGGTGATTCGCACGCTCACGAACTCGACGATGCCCGTTGCGAGTCCCAGGTCGACGACGTCGCCGATGCCGATCTGGTCCTCCGCGACGATGAAGATGCCGTTGAGGACGTCCTTGACGATGTTCTGGGCTCCGAAACCGAGGCCGGCGCCGACGGCGGCGGTGAGCAGCGTCAAGGAAGCCAGCGCATTCGGGGCGGCGATGCTCGCGATCCACACCAGCGCGACGATCACGAGGATGACATTGACGATGTTCTGCAGGATCGTGCCGAGCGTGCGCGTGCGCTGCACGAGCCGGACGGCGCTCAGCGGAGAGCGGTCGAGGGCCTGCGTGTCGTCGACGCGGGCCTTGCTCTTGGCGCCGTTGACGATCCGGTCGACCACGCGCCGGATGATCACGCGCAAGAGCCACGCCGCGATCGCGATACCGACGATGATCCCGAGGATCCGCAGCAGCATTCCTCCGAACCCGAGGAGCTGGGCTCCGAACCACGTCCAGGTGTCGAGGCTCGTCAGGTTGCCGGGGTCGACGGACGGCGAGGGGGACGGCGAGGGGACTTCGGCGAGAAGGGACATCCCTCTCATCGTAACGAGCGGCTCCTCGGCGGGACCTGGATACGACGGATGCCTCCGCTCCCGAGGGGGCGGAGGCATCCGAGGCCGTGAAGCGGATGTTACGCGGCGTCGCGCTCCTGCACGGCCAGGGCGCGCTCCACGCCGGCCAGGTTCTCGCCGACCAGACGGCGGAGCGCGGGCGCGGCATCCTTGTGATCGGCGAGCCACCCGCGCGTGGCGTCGCGCAGGGCGGTGCTCGCGAGGGCCGCGGGGTACAGGCCGACGATGAGGTAGTTCGCGATCTGGTAGCTGCGCGATTCCCAGATCGGCAGCAGCATCTCGAAGTACGGCTCGACGAAGTCGGCGAGCACGTCGACCGTGGTCGGGTTGGTGAACCCGGCGGCCGTGGATCGCACGATCGTGTTGGGGGCGTCGGCGCGCGCGATGAGCGAGTCCCAGGCCTCCTGCTTGGCCTCGTGGGAGGGCAGCGACGCCTTGGCCATCGCCGCGAACTCCCCGCCCTTGGCGGTGTTGTCGGCGGCGCGCGCCTCGTCGATCTCGGCCGCGCTGACGGCACCGGCGGAGGCGAGGGACACCAGCAGCTGCCACGACAGGTCGGTGTCGATCTCGAGGCCGTCGAGCGACAGCGAGCCGTCGCGCAGGGCCTTCACCGTCTCGGCGTGCGCCGGCGTGGAGGCCGCGGACGCGAACGCGGTGACGAACTGCAGCTGGCTGTCACTGCCCGCCTCGGCCGCCTGCGCGAGCTCCCACAGGCCGTCCGCGACCCGCTGGCGCGATGCCTCGCGCTTCGCGGGGGCGACGTACGAGTTGGCCGCGAGCTGCAGCTGGGCGAGCGTCGTCCGGACGGTGGTCGACTCGGTCTCGGAGCCGATGTTGCGCAGCACGAGGTCGAGGTAATCGGTGGCCGACGCCTCGGCATCCCGGGTCTGGTCCCACGCGGCACCCCAGACGAGCGAGCGCGCCAGCGGGTCGGAGATGTCCTTGAGGTGGGCGATCGCGGTGGTCAGCGAGCGCTCGTCGAGTCGGATCTTCGCGTAGGCGAGGTCGTTGTCGTTCAGCAGCACGAGGTCGGGACGACGGATGCCGCGCAGTTCCGCCACCTCGGTGCGGTCGCCGTCGACGTCGATCTCGACGTGGTGCGCCCGCTCGAGCGCGCCGGAGTCGTTCAGCGAGTAGAAGCCGACACCCAGGCGGTGGGGACGGATGGTGGGGTAGTCGGCCGGCGCGGTCTGCACGATGGCGAAACGCGTGATCGTGCCGTCCGCTGCCTCTTCGATGAGCGGCGTGAGCGTGTTGACGCCCGCGGTCTCGAGCCACTTCTTCGACCAGTCGCCCAGGTCGCGGCCGCTCGTGGCCTCGAGCTCCACGAGCAGGTCGCCGACCTCGGTGTTGGACCACTGGTGCTTCTGGAAGTACGCGGCGACGCCGGCGAAGAACTGCTCGATGCCGACCCAGGCGGCCAGCTGCTTGAGCACCGACCCGCCCTTGGCGTACGTGATGCCGTCGAAGTTGACCTGCACGTCTTCGAGGTCGTTGATCTCGGCGACGACGGGGTGCGTCGAGGGGAGCTGGTCCTGGCGGTACGCCCAGGTCTTCTCCATCGCGTTGAAGGTCGTCCAGGCGGCCTCCCACTCGGTGGCCTCGGCGGTGGCGATCGTCGACGCCCACTCGGCGAACGACTCGTTCAGCCACAGGTCGTTCCACCACTTCATCGTGACGAGGTCGCCGAACCACATGTGCGCGAGCTCGTGCAGGATCGTGACGACGCGGCGTTCCTTCACGGCATCCGTCACCTTGGAGCGGAAGACGTAGGTCTCGGTGAACGTCACCGCACCGGCGTTCTCCATCGCGCCCGCGTTGAACTCGGGAACGAAGAGCTGGTCGTACTTGGCGAAGGGGTACGGGAAGCCGAACTTCTCCTCGAAGTACGCGAAGCCCTGACGGGTCTTGTCGAAGACGTAGTCGGCATCCAGGTACTGCCACAGGCTCTTGCGGGCGAAGACGCCGAGCGGGATGACGCGGCCGTCGGCGCTCGTGAGCTCGCTGTAGGTGGCCTCGTAGGGGCCGGCGACGAGGGCGGTGATGTAGGACGAGATCCGGGGCGTCGCGGGGAAGTCCCAGCGCGCGACGTCGCCGTCGAGGGCGACGGGCTCGGGCGTGGGGGAGTTGGACACGACCTTCCAGCGCGCGGGCGCCGTGACCGAGAAGGTGAACTCCGCCTTCAGGTCGGGCTGCTCGAACACCGTGTACATGCGACGCGAGTCGGGCACCTCGAACTGCGAGTACAGGTAGACCTCGCCGTCGACCGGGTCGACGAAGCGGTGCAAGCCCTCACCGGTGTTGGTGTATTCGCAGTCGGCCTCGACGATGAGCTCGTTCTCGGATGCCAGTCCCTCGAGCGCGATGCGGGAGTCGGCGAACACCACGGCGGGGTCGAGTGCCCGACCGTTGAGCGTGACGGAGTGAACCGTGCGCGCGATGAGATCGATGAAAGTCGACGCTCCCTCGGTGGCCGCGAAGGTCACCACCGTGCGGGACGAGAAGACCTCGTCGCCGCGAGTGAGGTCGAGCTGCACGTCGTAGGAACGCGTGTCGACGATGGCGCGACGCTCCTGTGCTTCGATGCGGGTGAGGTTCTCTCCTGGCACTGGCGTACTCCCTGGGATGAGGGTGGATCGCCGCAGAAAGCGCTGGCGCGTGTGACGACGAACGCCGTCGGCGACGATGACAACCAGATAAGCCTAGTCACGAGATAACCCGCACCCGGCCCGGTCGGGCAGGTGGGAGGATGTGGGGGTGAGCACGACCGACACGGACACCACCCCTGAGACCGTCCTCTACGCGTCGCCCGCCGCGGCATCCGGACCCAAATGGGTCGAGACGCCGGTGGCGTACGACGGCATCCTCCTCGCCGGATTCGGCGGGCCCGAGGGCCAGGACGACGTCATCCCGTTCCTGCGCAACGTCACGCGGGGGCGCGGCATCCCCGACGAGCGCCTCGAAGAGGTCGCCCACCATTACCGCCACTTCGGCGGTGTCAGCCCGATCAACCAGCACAACCGCGAACTGAAGGCGGCGCTCGAGGCGGAGATCGCCAAGCGCGGCCTGGGTCTGCCCGTGTACTGGGGCAACCGGAACTGGGCGCCGTACCTCGAAGAGGCCGTGACAGAGGCGGCCGAGGCGGGAGACACCACCCTTCTCGCGATCGCGACGAGCGCCTACAGCTCGTTCTCGAGCTGCCGGCAGTACCGCGAGGACTACGCGCGCGTGCTCGAGGCCACCGGCCTCGGCGAGACGGTGACGATCGACAAGGTGCGTCAGTTCTTCGACCACCCGGGCTTCGTCACCACGTTCGTCCGCGGAGTCACGGATGCCGTCTCGGCCTACGTCGCCGACGGCATCGCCCCCGAGAAGATCCGGGTGCTCTTCTCCACGCATTCCATCCCCACCGCCGACGCGCAGCGCTCGGGTCCCCGCGACGTCGACTTCGGCGAGGGCGGCGCCTACGAGGCCCAGCACAAGGCCGTCGCGGCCTTCGTCATGGCCGAGGTCGCCGCCGCCGTCGCGGACGTCGAGTGGGAGCTCGTCTACCAGTCGCGCTCCGGCCCGCCCACGCAGCCGTGGCTCGAGCCCGACGTCAACGACGTCATCGCCGAGCTGCCCGGCCGGGGAGCCGAAGCGGTCGTGATCGTCCCCCTCGGCTTCGTGAGCGACCACATGGAAGTGCTCTGGGACCTCGACACCGAGGCCATGGAGGCGGCCGAGGAGGCCGGCATCCGCGCGGTGCGCACCCCGACCCCGGGGATCGACCCGGCCTACGTCTCGGGACTCATCGACCTCGTCGAGGAGCGTCTGAAGGGCACGCCGAAGGCCGAGCGCCCGCATCTCACGGATCTCGGTCCCTGGTACGACGTGTGCCGCCCGGGCTGCTGCGAGAACATCCGCGCCGGCTTCAAGCCCGTCGCCGCGGGCGTGCGCCCCTGACGATTCCTCCGACGCCGCCGTTCTCCCCGGGGAGCGGCGGCGTCGTCATGTCCGGCGCCGATGTCGTCGGCCGTCAATAGGATGAGCGCATGCGAATCCACCTCGGCACCGATCACGCCGGTCTCGAATTCTCGACCCAGATCCAGCACCACCTCGCCTCGCAGGGGCACGAGGTCGTCGACCACGGTCCGATCGAGTACGACCCGCTCGACGACTACCCGGCGTTCTGCATCCGCGCGGCTCAGGCCGTCGTGCGCGATCAGGCCGACGGCGTCGAAGCGCTGGGCGTCGTGTTCGGCGGATCCGGCAACGGTGAGCAGATCGCCGCCAACAAGGTCCTCGGCGTGCGTGCCGCGCTGGTCTGGAGCATCGCGACCGCCGAGCTCGCTCGCGAGCACAACGACGCGAACGTGATCGCCATCGGTGCCCGTCAGCACACCTTCGACGAAGCGTCCTCGTTCATCGACCGCTTCATCGCCACACCGTTCTCGGGCGAGGAGCGCCACGCCCGGCGCATCGCCCAGCTCGCGGCGTACGAGCAGGACGGCGTCCTGCTGCCCGATCCTCGCGAGGGACACGCTGAAGCCGACGTCCTCGCGGCCGGCGACTCGTTCGACCCCGAGGCAGGCTGATGCCCGAAGGGCATTCCGTCCATCGCATCGCCCGGCAGTTCGCCCGGAACATCGTGGGCCGCACGGTGTCGGCATCCAGTCCGCAGGGACGATTCGTCGAGGGCGCGTCGGTGATCGACGGGCGCGAAGCGATCGACGTGCGCGCCGTCGGCAAGCAGATGTTCCTCGCCTTCGACGGCGACGTGTGGCTGCGGGTGCATCTGGGCATGTACGGCGCGTGGGACTTCTCGGGCGAGGTCGCCGTCGACGCCACCATCGCCTCGGCCAACGGCCGCATGGGGCACACGAACCAGCGCGGCACGGTCCTCGACGACGGCCCGATCCTGGATGCCGCGGGCGAGAACTCCCTCAGTTCGATCGGGGCTCCGCGGAGGGCACGTGTGCGCATGTCGGAGCAGACCACCGGGCTCGAGGAACAGACCGAGTGGCCGCCTCCGGTCGTGGGGGCGGTCCGTCTGCGCCTGCTCACCGAGACCACGTGCGCCGACCTGCGCGGGCCGACCGCGTGCGCGCTGCAGACACCCGACGAGGTCGCCGCGACCATCGCCAAGCTCGGCCCGGACCCGCTCGTCGACGACGTGGCCGAGGGCGAGGAGCGTTTCACGGCCACCGTGCGCAAGAAGCCGACGGCGATCGGCCTGCTGCTCATGGACCAGTCGGTCGTCAGCGGGATCGGCAACGTGTACCGCGCCGAGATCCTCTTCCGGGCTCGGCAGAACCCGCACACGCCCGGCCGCGAGGTGCCCGAAGAGGTCGTGCGCGAGATGTGGCGCGACTGGGTGCGACTGCTGTCGATCGGCGTCGAGACCGGGCAGATGATGACGATGGACGACCTCGACCCCGAGGCGTACCGTCGCGCGATGGCCCACCGCGATGACCGGCACTGGGTCTACCACCGCGCGGGTCTGCCCTGTCGTGTCTGCGGGACGACGGTTCTCATGGAAGAGGCGGCGGGGCGCAAGCTGTACTGGTGCCCGAAGTGCCAGGCGTGACAAGGGTTCCGGTCCCTTCGACAGGCTCGGGGACCTGAGCGGCAGGCTCGGGGAACTACGGGCGGGGCGGGGACGCACCGCGGAGGTGGCTGAGCCTGTCGAAGCCACCGGGGCGGGCGATCTAGGCTGAAAAGGTGCGTCAGAACCCGAGCTTTGCGATGACCGACATCGGTGAACTCCGCCGCCTCATCGACCTCAACCCGTGGGTCACCCTCGTCGGCCACGGCGATGAGGGACTCGTCGCCTCTCACTACGCCGTCATGCTCGACGACGAACGCGACGATCTCACGATCGTCGGGCACGTCGGCAAGCCCGATGACGCGATCCTCGGCCTCAGCACGCGGGAGCTGCTCGTGATCGTGCAGGGCCCGCACGGGTACATCACGCCGCGGTGGTACGGCGACGTCCCCGCGGTGCCGACGTGGAACTTCGTCTCCGCGCACCTGTCCGGCATCCCGGAGCTGCTCAGCCCCGCCGAGAACCTGCGCGTCCTCGAACGTCTCGTCGACCGCTTCGAGGGTCGCGAAGAAGGGGCGCGCGGGCTCTACACGCTGCCGAACGATGCCGCCTTCGTGGAACGGCTCGAGCACGGCACGGTCGGCTTCCGCCTCACCCCGTCCCGCGTGACGGCCAAGCGCAAGCTCAGCCAGAACAAGACGGGCGAGGTCGTCGAGACGATCATCGACGGACTCTCGGGACAGAATCCCGCTCTCGCCGACGAGATGCGCCGCGCGGCCGATGCCCGGGTGCGGCCGTGATCGGTGAGACCGCGGGCTTCATCCGCGCGGTGCGCGTCGCCGGCCCGGGGCGGGAGTTCCTTCCCACCACGGAGCCCGTCGACCTCGTGATCGCGAACGGCCTCATCGCGGACATCGCGCCGACGGGGAACCTCCGGCCCCGCGGTTTCGTCGTCGACGGCGAGGACGGCTGGCTGCTCCCCGGGCTGTGGGACCACCACGTGCACGTCCTTCAATGGGCGCTGGCCGCCGATCGCGTGCCGCTCGGCGAGGTGGCCTCGGCGCGCGACGCCGCGACGATCATGGGGCTCGCTCCGGTGAGCGAGGGGCGCCGCGTCGGCTCGGGCTTCCGCGACGGCCTGTGGCCCGACGCCGCGAGTCTGGAGCTCCTGGATGCCGCGAGCCCGGACGTCCCGACCTACCTGATCAACGCCGACGTCCACAGCGTGTGGATGAACACGGCCGCCTTCCGTCGCGAGGGCTTCGAGCCCGCGGCATCCGGGATCCTGCGCGAAGAGGACGCGTTCGAGATCTCGCGGCGGCTGAACGCGGTGGAGCCGGACGTCGCCGACCGCGCCGTCGAGCGGATGGCACGAGCGGCGGCCTCCCGCGGGATCGTCGGTCTCGTCGACCTCGACATGACGTGGAACGACGAACCGTGGCAGCGGCGGGTCGCGCGGGGGTTCGATGCCCTCCGTGTCTCGTACGGGACGTATCCGCAGCATCTCGATCGGGCGATCGCGGAGGGGCTGCGGACGGGAGACCGCGTGCGCGGCTCCGCGCACGACCTCGTGCGCGTCGGTCCGCTGAAGGCGATCACGGACGGCTCCCTCGGCACGCGGACGGCCGCGTGCGCCCATCACTATCCCGGTGAGGTCGGCAATCACGGCATCCTGACCGTGCCGCCCGAGGAGCTCGTCGACATGATGACGCGCGCGACGGCCGCGGGCCTCGAGTGCGCGATTCACGCGATCGGCGACGTCGCGAACGCGCACGCTCTCGACGCCTACGCGCTGACGGGGGCGGTGGGGACGATCGAGCACGCCCAACTCGTCGCTCACGCGGACATCCCTCGGTTCGCACGACTCGGTGTGTCCGCGAGCGTGCAGCCCGAGCACGCCCTCGACGATCGCGACATGACGGATGCCATCTGGGCCGAGCAGTCCGCGCAGCCCTACCCCCTGCGGGCGCTGGCCGACAGCGGCGCGAATCTCCGCTTCGGCTCGGACGCGCCGGTCGCGCCGCTGGACCCGTGGGCGGCGATCGCCTCGGCGGTGTTCCGTACGCGGGACGGGCGGGAGCCCTGGCAGGCGCATCAGCGGGTCGGGATCGGCACCGCGATCGCGGCATCCACCGCCGGGGGATCCACCGCACCGGCCGAGATCGCGCCGGGGGCGGTCGCCGATCTCGTGATCGTCGGCGTCGATCCGCTGACCGCCGACGAGCGTGCGCTGCGGTCGATGCCCGTGCGCGCGACGCTCCTAGCCGGCCGGGTGACACACGGCGGGTGACATCGTGCTGTCGCGCGGGCGAGGTCGGGCCAGGGGTTCCGTCTCGTGCAACGAACACGCGGGTGAATGTGGACAGCCAAAGCACCTCCTTCGCATGTCGACATGTGGCGAATCGTCTTGAATCGACGGGACCGCATCGCGCGATGCGGAGGAGCCCTTTGGAGTGACGTGACCACCATCGAATCCGGCGACCGTTCGACGCTATTCCCCCCCCCCCCCCCCCCCCCCGGCAGGGGTGAGCCGTCCCGCCGCCAGATAGTCGGAGCGGGTCTGTGGGCGGTGCCCGCCGTGGCTCTCGCCACCTCGACCCCCGCCTTCGCCAACACCTCTGACACGTCTTCGCTGTCTGTCTCGACAGCGGACGGGAAGATCCCCGCCGCCGGCGTCACGCCCCTCACCGTGACGGTGCGTGATGCGCACGGCCAGCCCCGTGCCGGTGCGGCCGTCTCGCTCACGGCCCCGGCGAATGCCGTTCTCGGTGCGTCCGACGGCGTCACCGCGGGCGACGGCACCTTCTCGACGACCCTCGACCTTCGCCGCCCCGGCGCCAAGCCCGGCTCGACGGTGACGGTGACAGCCCTGTCGGGCGCCGATTCGGCCACTTCCGCGCTCACGGTGCTGGGCGCCAACGTGGTGGGATGGGGGCCGAATGCGGCTGGCCAGGTGGGGGTGCCCTCGGGCGGTGCTCCCCTGCTCACTCCGGCGCAGCTGTCGTGCGTGTTCCCGTCACCGGTCGTCTCGATCACGACCAGCGGAGCGGGAACGGGATTCGCCCTGTTGGCGGATGGGACGGTGTGGACCGTCGGTGACGCGCGGTGGGGGCTGCGCGGTCCGAGCGAGACGGGGTCTCAGACGTGGACGCGATTCGACGGGCTGTCGGATGTGGTGCAGTTCGCAGCCTCGGGCGGCGCAGCGTTCGCGGTGAAGCGCGACGGGTCGCTGTGGTCGTGGGGTTCGGCGGCGAAGGGCGGCCGCGGGGATGGGGCTGAGGCGCCTTCCGGAGGGACGTCGGCCGACAGCGGTACCCCCGTGAAGATCCTCGACGAGGTGGTGGATGTCGCCGCGGGGGATCTGACGACGTATGCGCTGCTGTCGAGCGGCAAGGTGATGGGATGGGGCAACAACTACCAGGGTGGCGTCGGAGACGGAACGACGACGGATCGTTCTCGGCCTGTCGAGGTCTCGGGGCTGAGGGACGTCGTCCAACTCGCCGCGCAGTACAACGGCGGGTATGCCCTCGACAAGGACGGAAACGTGTGGGCCTGGGGGCGGAACGAGCTCGGTCAGGGCGGTAACGGAACCGCCACGTCCGCGCAGCTCGTGCCCGTACAGGTGTCGCTGCCGATGGCCGCGATCCAGGTCGTCGGCGCAGGCGACACGGCCTATGCCCTCTTGACGGACAGGACTGTTCGTGCGTGGGGGCGGAACGACTACGGCCAGGTCGGTGACGGCAACGGCGGCGCGTGGGATCCGGTCGAGAAGCGCCAGCAGCTTTCGCCGGTGGCGGTGAAGAACCTGACCGGCGTGAAGCAAGTCGCCTCGACCACCGAGACCGGCTACGCCCTGAAGAACGATGGAACGGTGTGGTCGTGGGGGATCAACCGCAACGGTGAGATCGGCGACGGCACGACCGGCACGGCGAACAACCGGCTCGAGCCCGTACAGGTGCAGGGCCTCGACGGCTATGCCATCGCCCGACTGTGCCCCGTCAACGGGGGCGGCCAGGGACGGAACCCCTTCGCGATCACCGTGGAAGCCACGGTCGTCGTCGACGCCCCCGATACGGTCACGGCCGGCGGTCAGGCTGACGTCACGGCGCGTGTCGCCGCAGGGACGAAGTCGATCTCCGGAGCGCAGGTCCAGCTTTCCGCGACCGGCAATGCCGTGCTCGGCGCCACGAGCGGGACGACCGGCTCCGATGGGTACGTGCGCACGACGGTGACACCGGACGGGAACACCTGGCCGGGCGCCACGGTCCGCATCGATGCCACGACGAGCGCCGACTCCGCGTCGGACACGATCACGGTGCTGGGCGCGAATGCCTTGGGGTGGGGGCCGAACGGCGCCGGACAAGCGGGAACTACTTCCGGGGGTGCTCCTCTGCTGATACCCACCCCAGCGGCCAGGGTCTTTCCCTCGCCGGTGGTGACGATGTCGTCCAGCGGTGCGGGGACGGGGTTCGCCCTGTTGGCGGATGGGTCGGTGTGGACCGTCGGTGACGCGCGGTGGGGGTTGCGCGGTCCGAACGAGACGGGGTCTCAGACCTGGACGCGGTTCGATGGGCTGTCGGATGTGGTGCAGCTCGTGGCCTCGGGTGGCGCGGCATTCGCGGTGAAGCGTGATGGATCCCTGTGGTCGTGGGGTTCGGCGGGCAAGGGTGTCCGCGGAGACGGGTCCTACGCGTCCGGTGGGGGCACTTCGGCTGACAGTGACACACCGTCGAAGATCCTGGAGGGCGTGCGGGACGTGGCTGCGGGGGATTCGTCCGCCTACGCGCTGTTGCAGAGCGGCAAGGTCATGGCCTGGGGCTGGAACTACAACGGCACCCTCGGCGACGGAACCGACACGGATCGACCGCAGCCTGTCGAGGTCCAGGGTCTTTCGGACGTCGTACAGATCGCGGCGCAGTACGTGGGTGGGTATGCCCTGAAGTCGGACGGTAGCGTGTGGGCGTGGGGACGGAACATCCTCGGTCAATGCGGTATCGGAACCTCGACCGAGGGTGAGCTCGTGCCGGTGCAGGTGCCGTTGCCGATGGCCACGGTTCAGGTCGTCGGTGCGGGTGACACGGCATTCGCGCTCCTGACCGACAAGACCGTGCGTGCGTGGGGGCGGAACGACTACGGCCTGGTCGGCAACGGTGCCGGAGGTGCGTGGGATCCGATCGAAAAGCGCCGGCAGCTTTCGCCGGTAGCGGTGAAGAACCTGGCGGATGTGCGGCAGGTCTCGGCGACGACGGAGACGGCGTACGCACTGAAGAACGACGGCACGGTGTGGTCGTGGGGGATCAACCGTAATGGTGAGATCGGCGACGGCACGACCGGCGAGGTCAACAACCGGCTCGAGCCGGTGCAGGTGCGGGGCCTCGATGGATATGCCATCACCCGGTTGTGCCCTGTGAACGGTGGTGGTCAGGGACGAAACCCGTTCGCGATCTTCGCGCAGTCCACGGTCACGATCGATGTCGACGACACCGTCTCTGCCGGCGGCACGGCTGGGATGGTGCAGGTGAAGGTCAACGCGGGATCGAAGGGCATCGCGAACGCGCCCCTCTCGCTCACGGCATCCTCGGCTGCGCGGCTCGCCAACAGCTCGGGGCAGACCGATGCGACAGGGATGTACACCACCACGGTGACGGTCGACGACTGGTGGATCCGCCCGGGAACGATCGGCCGCGTGACCGCCGGCAGCGGATCGAGCACCGCGTTCGACACGTTCACGATCCTCGGCGCGAACGTTTTCGGATGGGGCAACAACACGGCCGGGCAGTCCGGTAACGGCAATGGGCCACAAATGACGAAGATCGCCGATCAAGCTGCACGGGCCTTCCCGTCGCCGGTCGTGACCATGACCTCCAACGGCGCCGAATCGGCCTTCGCGCTCCTCGCCGACGGCACGGTCTGGACCATCGGATCGGATCGCTTCCACGTGCGCGGCCCGAACGTGGCCGGCAGCCGGACGTGGTTGCGCTTCGAGCAGCTCGCCGACGTCGTGCAGCTCGTCGCCTCGGGCGGTGCGGTCTTCGCTCGCAAGAGGGACAAGTCCCTGTGGTCGTGGGGCGTCGCGGAGAAGGGGCAGCGCGGCGATGGCGTTTACGCCTCGACCGGGTACACCTCGGCAGACAGCGGGACGGCGACGAAGATCCTCGACGACGTCATCGACGTCGCGGCGGGCAACGCGGTCGTCTTCGCGCTCCTCTCGAACGGCCGCGTGAAAGGCTGGGGCGACAACTACCAGGGCGGCGTCGGCGACGGCACGACGACCGACCGATCGCTCCCGGTCGACGTGCTCGACCTCACCGACGTCGTGCAGCTCTCCGCGCAGTACAACGGTGGGTACGCCCTGAAGAAGGACGGTACCGTCTGGGCGTGGGGCCGCAACGAGTTCGGCCAGTGCGGCAACGGCTCAGCAACCACCACGGGGAATCTGAGGCCGGTGCAGGTCACACTGCCCAAGCCCGCGACTCAAGTGGCGGCGGCCGGTGATGCCGGGTTCGCCCTGTTGAACGACAACAGCGTCTTCGGGTGGGGCCGCAACGACTACGGCCAGGTCGGCGACGGAAACGGCGGATCGTGGGATCCGATCGAGAAGCGCCAGCAGCCCACTCCCGTGGCCGTTGTCGGGATGACCGACGTGAAGCAGGTGTCGGCGAGCTCGTCCGGTGGGCTGGCCTTGAAGAACGACGGCACGGTGTGGGCGTGGGGTGGCAACGACGCGGGACAGCTCGGCGACAACACCACCACGACTCGGACGTCGCCCGTCCAGGTGCAGGGACTCAACGGCCACACCATCGTGAAGCTGAGCCCTCAGAACGGCGGGGGACAGGCGCGCAACCCGTTCGCGATCACCGCGGTCTGACAAAAGACTCCGGGGAGGACGGGCGCCTCCCCGGTTCCGAGCGCCGGTGTGGCGATGCCGTCGCCTCGGGGGAACGGGATGGGCGCAAGAGCGTCCATCCCGTTCCTTTACTCCCCGGCTCTGTCGATTCGACCGGGCACGAAGAAGGGGGCGGTGCTCACGCACCGCCCCCTTCGGATCGTCTTACGCGGCGAGGTGCGCGAAGAGGAACCAGCGGTCCTTGTCGAGGCCGCGCTTGATCTCGATCGCGACGTCCTGGCTCGTCATGTCGATCTCGTCGAGGCCCTCGATCGCGGCCTCGATGTCGACGAGGACGGCGTCGATGTCGGCGATGACGGCGCGGATGACGACGTCGGACTGCGCGAAGCCGGCAGGCACCTCGGTCGCCTTGGCCTTGGCGGCGACGGTGGACAGGCGCGAGTCGATCGGGAGGCCCAGGGCGACGATGCGCTCAGCGGCCAGGTCGGCCCAGTCCTGGGCGTGCGCGACGACCGAGTCGAGGAGCTCGTGGACGCCGATGAAGTTCGCGCCGCGGACGTGCCAGTGCGCCTGCTTGCCGTTGACGACGAGGGCCTCGAGGCCGAGGACGACGGGGGAGAGGAACTGGGCGGTGCCGGCGGCCATCGTGGGGTCGACGGTGGTGGCGGCGGGGGTGTGGACGGTGCTCATTTTCTGCTCCTTCTCGCAGCGAACGAAGTCTGATGGATGCAACGCTACTCACGCCCGCGCATTCCGCAAGCAAGTTGAGGCTCGGCTAAATCCCTGGTGAATAGGCAATCCTCACCTCACCGCCGCGTCGACGACGCGCCCCGCCGTGGGCGTGTGAGGATCGGAGGATGCCGCATCACACGCCGCGCACCGAGTCGTACGGACACCATCCGGATCAGTGGGTGCGGATCGTCGGGCCCGGCGACGCCGAGCTGCTCGTCTGCTTCGTCCACGGCGGATACTGGCGCCCCCGCTACACGGCGGAGCTGATGGATCCGCTCGTCGAGCGGGTCGTCCGGGACAGCCCGGTCGCGGCGGCGATGAACATCGAGTACCGCCGCGAGGGCGACGCCGCGGCGATGCAGGACGATGTGCGCACCGCACTCCGTCGCGCGCGAGAGATCTTCCCCGGAGCAGTTCGCGTCGTGGTCGGGCACTCCGCGGGCGGCCACCTCGCTCTGCTCTGCGCCGACGAGGTCGATCTCGTCGTGGCGCTGGCCCCCGTGACCGACCTCGTGGGCGGATACGGCGCGCGTATCGGGTCCGGCGCGGTCGCCGAGCTGATGGGAGCGTCGCCCGCCGAACGACCCGAGGCCTACGCCGCAGCCACTCCCCGCCCCACGACCACGCCGACACTGCTCGTCCACGGCGTCGACGACGACCGCGTCCCCGTCGACCACGCGCGGGACTTCGCCCGGCACGCGCGCGATATGGACGCACCGGTGGACTTCTTCGAGTTCGCCCGCCTCGCGCACATGGAGCTCATCGACCCGGACGGACCGCACGTCCCCCTCGTCGCGACCTGGGTGCGCGGGCACCTGCGCGCCCCGCGGAAGGATGCCTCGTGACCATCGCCCCCGACGCCTCGGTCCTCGCCCTGCCCGATGCCGCACCGACCGTGCACGACGACGCGTTCGTGGCATCCGGTGCTCGACTCGTCGGGGACGTGTCGCTCGGCGCCGGCGCGAGCGTCTGGTACAACGCGGTCCTGCGCGGGGACGGGGCCGCGATCGTCGTGGGGGCGCGCTCGAACGTGCAGGACAACGTCTCGATCCACGTCGACGCGGGGCACCCGGTGACGATCGGTGAGGACGTCTCGATCGGCCACAACGCGGTCGTGCACGGCTGCACGATCGGAGACGGCTCTCTCATCGGGATGGGCAGCGTCGTGCTGTCGGGCGCCGAGATCGGTCCGGGATGCCTCGTGGCCGGGGGAGCGGTCGTGCTCGAGGGGACCGTGGTCCCGGCCGGTTCACTCGTCGCGGGCGTTCCCGCGAAGGTGCGGCGTGCCCTGTCGGACGAGGAACGAGAGAAGATCCTGCGCAATGCGGGGAACTATCTGGGCCATTCCGCGCGGCATTCGAGCGCCAGAGCAGCTGCACCTTAAGGCATTCTCATACTTCCGACTTGCTCAATTCACAGGAAACTGCGAAATTGAGGAATCGGCACTCCCGATTGGTGCCGCGCATGGGGGAACTGCGAAAAATGAACACGCGTGAACGCGCTCCGCGCACCCGACAGTTCGGTGTCTTCCTGGCGAGTCTCGCGCTCGTCGTCACGGGGGCGGTGGTGGCGCCACAGGCGGCGTTCGCAGACGACTCCTACGTCCATCCGACGCTGTCGGGGGACTGCACGGTGGATTCGACGGTGACGGTCGATCTCGGAACTCTTCCTCCGAATGCCGTGAAGTCCACCTTCGAGTGGTCCAGCGTGCCGAATCCCAACAAGTACGGCGATGACCCGGTGCGCTACGGCTCGAGCGAGCTCTCGTTCACGATTCCCGCAAGTGCCGGTTACCGCCGCCTCTACCCCGGGATCACTTATTGGTTCGACGACGGGGACGGGGCCCTCTACGCGATAGAGGAGAACACGCCTTCCTGCGTGGTCCAACCGGCCCCAGGAGCTGTGAACACCTCTCCGCCCGTCGTGAACGGCACGGTGCGTGCGGGAGAGACCCTGACGGCGACGCCGGGCGGATGGTCGGAGACGGATGGCTGGTCGTACTCGTACGAGTGGACCGGTGGTCCCAACCGCCCGAAGAGGGACACGAACAAGCAGAATCTGACCTTGGACGCCGGCTACATCGGCTCCGTCCTCACACTGACCGTCACGGCGCACAAGCAGGGATACATCTCGGAACCGGCATCCGTCACGCTTCCGCCGGTGGGAATCGGCGCCGCGCCCGCGCCCACCGACGGCCCGTACGCCCGTGGTTCGGGCCAGGTCGGCAGCCCCCTGCAGGTCGACTACGGAACGTGGGCTCCCTCGAACCTGACATTCACGTGCGGCTGGTATTCCGGGTCGACACAGCTCTCGAACACGTGCTCCGCCTACACCCCGGTTCCGGCGGACCTCGGCAAGGACATCGTGGTCAAGGTGAAGGGCTCCCGCCAGGGTTACGCCACCGGAGCGGCATACAGTTCCGCGCCGGTTCGCATCACGGCCGGCCCCGCGGCCACGGTGACCCGCGCACCCGCGATCAACGGCACGACGACCGTCGGACAGACGGTGACTCTCGATCACGGCGACTGGAACCTTCCGCCGAATGCGAAGTTCTCCTACCAGTGGCTGCGGGACGGGAGCCCGGTGTCGGGACGCACTTCGGGCGCCTACGCGATCGGCACCGCCGACGCCGGCAAGCGCCTGAGCGTCATCGTCACCGTGACCGCGGCCGGCTACACCACGGCGACGGCGACCACCTCGCCCACGGCACCGATCGGCAAGGGGCCACGTCCCGTGGCGACGACCGCGCCGAAGATCTCGGGGACCACGTCGGTGGGCAACACGCTCACCGCAACCGCGGGAACCTGGTCCAAGACCGGCCTGACATTCAAATACACCTGGCTGCGCAACGGTGTCGCCATCGACGGCGTTACCGGCTCGAGCCTGAGGCTCACCGCCGCAGACCTGGGGAAAGCGATCTCGGTGAGGGTCACCGCCACCTCGACCGCGTGGGAGACGAACACCGCGACCAGCGCCGCGACCTCGAAGATCGCCCAGGGCGCGGCACCCAAGGTGCTTACCGTTCCGAAGATCTCGGGGGTCGCCGCCGTGGGGAAGAAGCTCACCGTGAGCACCGGGTCGTGGTCGCTCCCGAGCCTCTCCTACACGTACCAGTGGCTCTCGAACGGGATTCCCATCCCCGGCGCCACGTCGTCGTCGCACACGTTGAAGAGCTCGCAGTCCGGCAAGGTGATCACGGTCAAGGTCGTCGCCACCCGTGCGGGATACGCATCCGGCGCTGCGATCACCGCCGGGACGTCACCGGTCAAGTAGGGGAGTGGGGCCGCGGTCCCGGCGGACTGCTTCGCGCGCTGCTCGCGCGCACCCTCAGGTCAGAGGGACGACGACCCGCAGCACCCATCCGTCGGGCGTCGGCCCGGCATCGAGGGTCCCTGAGAGACCCGCGAGCTTCTCCCGGGCGCGCACCAGGCCGTGGCCTCCCCACGCGCTTTCGACGGGCGCTCGGCCGCGGGACCGATTGTTGCGTACCTCCAGTGCGGCCGCGTCCGCGTCCGCCGAGACCGTGATGGCCGCGGCCGTCGCCCCCGGGGCGTGCTTGACGATGTTCATGGCCGCTTCCGTGATCGTCTCCCCGAGGACCTCCGCGAGGTGCGGGGGGAAGACCGTCGCCCCCGACACGCTCACGTGCGTCCGGATGCCGGCATCCCGAAGCATCTGCGCGAGTGCCTCCGCGACTCTCGACACGTCGCCGGGCGCCGCTTCCCCTGATCCGAGGGGGGAGCGCCCCGGCGCGTCCCTCATGACGGCGAGCAGGGACTGCGCGCTGCGAAGCGCCCGGCTCGCCGAGTCCTCGATCGTCGTGAGCGAGACCTGGCGGGCCTGCTCGTCGGGCTGCTTGAGAAGGGCGCGGGCGTGGAAGAGGAGCAGCGTCAGATCGTGCGCGATACCGTCGTGCAGTTCATCCGCGATGCGATCCTGCTGAAGACGGGCGATCTCCGCGAAGGCGCGCGCGATGCGGGCGCGCTGGGCGAGGAGGAACTCCTCGCGCGCGGTGAACAGCCGTGCGGTGATCCCCGCGAGGAGAGCGACGAGGGCACAGGCGAAGATCCCGTAGAACCCGTTGGTCACGAGCGTCGATTCGGCGATCACGAGGTAGGCGCTCAAGGCGGTCATCAACGCGACGTGCAGCACGATGACGGCGGGCGCACATGTCGCCGAGACGAGGACGAGCGCCACGCCGAGCTCGAGCAGGTCGCCTCCGCTGCCGGTGAGTACAGCGCTCGTCCCGCAGATCGCCATGGTCATCAGGGCGGCGCTGAGCGGATGCCACGCGAACAGCGCGAGGGCGGCGTACAGGCCGAGGGCCAAGAGGTCGCCGCGCTCGATCTCGCCTCCCGCGATCATGACGCCGACCTCCGCGCACACGAGGACAGCGACGACGAGGAGGAGGAGCAACCGTAAGAACGGGTGCAGTTCGCGCGCACGCCAGAAGAGCGGCGTTCTCAGCATGTGCGCCAGCGAGATCGACGCGTCCGGCTCCAGAGAGCCGGAGGTGCTCGATCCTCGCGAAGGACGGCTTTCAGGCACAGAATCCCAGGAGCTGGCAGATGATGTCGCCGAGGTCGAGGGGCATGATCGCCCCCGCCTCACCCGGGAGAAGGAAGTCGGATATCACGTCGTTCAGCATGTCGTCCCCTTTGCGTCGCCCTCGACCATACCCGGCCCTCGTGCGCGGCCCGGTGGTGCCGCCGGCTCTCGCGACGCGTGCGCGCGCGCATCGCGCGGGTAGCGTGGATGCGTGAACCGGCCCATCCGCGTCCTCGTCGTCGACGACGAAGCCCTGCTCCGGCACGCCCTGCGCGCGTTCCTCTCCGCAGACGATCGTGTCGATCTCGTGGGCGAGGCGACCGATGGACACGAGGCGATCGAGGCCTACTCCGCGTGCACGCCGGACGTCGTGCTGATGGACATCAAGATGCCCCGCATCGGCGGCATCGAGGCCACGCGCCGACTCGTCGAAAAGGATCCCGGCTGTCGCGTCGTCGCCCTGACGACGTTCACCACCGAGTGGCGCGCCCTGGAGATGCTGAAGGCGGGCGCCGCCGGTTATCTCGTCAAAGACTCCACGCCCGACCAGATCGTCGACGCCGTCGTCGCGGCGCATCAGGGCGATCGCGTCGTGTCGCGAGAAGTGCAGCGGACGTTCGTTCTCGAATCCCTCGACGAGGAGAATCCCCGCCCCGCTCCCTCTCAAGCCCTCAGCGAGCGGGAGAGGGAGATCGTCGGGCTGATCGCGAGGGGGCTCTCCAACGCCGAGATCGCCGAGGCCCTGCACTACGCCGAGAGCACCGTGAAGGCGGATATCCGCAACATCAACCGGCTGTGGCAGGTCGAGAATCGCCTACAGGTCGTGCTGCGCGCGACCCAGCTCGGAGTCGTCTCGCTCTGACGCCGTCCCGCGGCGGTTCGTAGCCCTGGGGCTAGACCTTCGGTGTCGGCTGGACTCGTCCGCTCGCGCCTGGACATGCTGGGGTGGTGCCCCCATCCGCGGCGTCGCGACGAGGGGGCTGCTCACCTTCATCGCGCCTCTCGGGCCTGCAACGCATCGCGCGCCGCGTGACCGGACGCGCACCGCAGCACGATGCCGCAGCTTCCATCCGGAACGGAGAACCCCGATGATCATCGCCATCAGTACCGCCGTCCCCCTGCTGGCCGCGGGCCTCCTGATCCTGTGGACCGCCTATCGCGCGTACCGGCGAGTCCTCCCGATGAACTTCTGGATCGGGATCCGCACGGCGACGACGCTGAGATCGGAGGAAGCCTGGCGCGCCGGTCACGCCGCCGCCGCGGTGCCGATCTCGGCCGGGGGGATCGGTCTCATCGTGGCCGCCGCGGCTGCCGTGTTCGCGGGGGAGGAGTACGCGATCTACGCCGCGATGGCGGGCTGCGCGTGGATCGTCGTGTGGCTGCTCATCGGATCCGTCGCCGCCGGAAAGGCGGCGAGTCGCGTCCCGCAGAGCTGACCCGCGTCGTCGAAGCTGCTCCCGGGGGACGAGCGGGTCCGAGCGATCGATCCGCGCGCCGAGAGCCGGCTCGGAAGGCCTGCGGATCGAGAGGAAGTGGAGGGGATGACGGGAATCGAACCCGCACCATCAGTTTGGAAGACTGAGGCTCTACCATTGAGCTACATCCCCGCGGCGGCGAACCGCAGCGTCGTCCACTCTACTTCACCGACGGGGATGCCACGAACACCGACCGCCTCACGGTCTCAGGACGCGTCCGAAATGACCGGATGCCGGGCGCGCCGGTCTCCGCGACCTGATCGACTAGACTCTCAGGGGTCGTTTCGTCGAACGCGCGCTGCGCGTCGCCCCGGGGCGTAGCTCAGCTTGGTAGAGCGCCCGCTTTGGGAGCGGGAGGCCGCAGGTTCAAATCCTGTCGCCCCGACGTGACGGCCCCCAGACCACAGGCCTAGCCGGCCCCCGCGTGCGCGCGGGCCACACAAGGAGAACACACCGCATGGTCAACAGCACCGTCGAGAAGCTCAGCCCGACCCGGGTCAAGCTCCACATCACGGTCTCGCCCGACGAGCTCAAGCCGAGCATCGCGCACGCCTACGAGCACATCGCCCGCGACGTGCAGATCCCGGGCTTCCGCAAGGGCAAGGTCCCCGCTCCGATCATCGATCAGCGCATGGGCCGCGGCGCCGTCATCGAGCACGCCGTGAACGAGGGTCTCGACGGGTTCTACCGTGAGGCCGTCGAGGCGCAGGAGTTGCGCGTCATCGGTCGTCCGAACGCCGAGATCATCGAGCTCCCCGACCTCAAGGACTTCTCGGGTGACCTGGTCGTCGACGTCGAGGTCGACGTCCGTCCCGAGTTCGACCTCCCCGCCTACGACAGCATCACCGTGACCGTCGACGCCGTCGAGGCGGACGAGGCCGGGATCGACGCCGAGCTCGACCGCCTGCGCGCGCGCTTCGGCACGCTCGTCACGGTCGACCGTCCCGCCGCGAAGGGCGACTTCGTCGAGCTCGACCTCGTCGCCACGATCGACGGCGCCGAGATCGACCGCGCCGAGGGCGTGTCGTACGAGGTCGGCTCCGGCGAGCTGCTCGAGGGCATCGACGAGGCCATCGACTCGCTCACCGCCGACGAGGAGACCACGTTCCGCTCGAAGCTCGTCGGCGGCGACCACGCCGGTGAAGAGGCCGAGGTCTCGGTCAAGATCACCGCGGTCAAGGAGCGCGAGCTCCCCGAAGCCGACGACGACTTCGCCCAGATGGCATCCGAGTTCGACACCATCGGCGAGCTCCGCGAGTCGCTGAGCGAGCGCGTCTCGCAGCAGGCCGTGTTCACGCAGGGCTCGGCCGCGCGCGACAAGTTCATCGACGCCCTTCTCGAGGCCGTCGAGATCCCCGTCCCGCCGCAGCTCATCGAGGACGAGGTGCACCAGCACCTCGAGGGCGAGAACCGCCTCGAGGACGACGTGCACCGCGCCGAGGTCACCGAGGCGAGCGAGAAGCAGTTCCGTACGCAGATGGTGCTCGACAAGATCGCCGAGGACGCCAACGTCCAGGTGTCGCAGGACGAGCTGACCCAGTACCTGATCCAGTCGGCCGCGCAGTACAACATGGCGCCGCAGGACTTCGTGAACGCGCTGCAGCAGGGCAACCAGCTCCCCGCGCTCGTCGGTGAGGTCGCCCGCAACAAGGCTCTCGCCATCGCACTCGGCAAGGTCACCGTCGTCGACAGCAACGGCAAGCCCGTCGACCTGACCGGCTTCGTCGCCGTCGAGGGCGAAGAGGCTGCCGAGGACGAGGTCGTCGACGAGGCGCAGGAGATCGCGGATGCGGCGGCCGACGCCGACGCCGTGATCGACGCCGAAGAGGCCCCCGCGAAGGCGCCCGCCAAGAAGCGCGCCCCCGCGAAGAAGAAGGCCGCCGACGCTCCGGCTGCTGACGAGGCTCCCGCCGAGGAAGCGCCCGAGAAGGCTCCGGCCAAGAAGCGCGCCCCGGCCAAGAAGAAGGCCGCGGACAGCGAGTAAGTCGTGACGAGGGGGCGGATGCCGAGGCATCCGCCCCCTTTCGCGTTCCGCGGCGCCGCCCGGGAACCGAGACAGCATCGAGTGTCCACAGGAAGGGAAGTCGGAGCCGATGATGAGTGACTGGCAGAACAGGATCGACGCCGTCTGGGCCGACGAGACCCTCGACCCCCACGAGGTGATCACGCGGATCGACGCGCTGGCGGCCGAGCGCGCCGAGGACGACGCGGTCGCCCTGTTCGAGCGAGCGGGTGCCCGTGACTCGGCTGGCGTCGAGGGCGAAGCCGAGCTCCTCTACCGCCGCGCCCTCGGGATCGGCCTCGACGACGAGCGGCGCACGCGGGCGACGATCCAGCTCGCCAGCACGATCCGCAACCTCGGCAAGACCGAGGAGGCCCTGGCGATGCTCCGGACGGAGTACGAGCGCGAGCCCCGCGGTCCGCTGCACGACGCGGCCGCGGCCTTCTACGCCCTCGCGCTGGTGTCGAGCGGGGAGCCGGAGCGCGCGGCATCCATCGCCCTCCAGGCGCTCGCTCCGCACCTGCCGCGCTATACCCGGTCCGTGACCGGATACGCGCGAGAAATCGCCGACGATCGCGACTGATCCGCCCGCGGCGAACACGGCATCCCGGTCCGGAACGCGCCGGTAGATTCGTTGCAGATCACCGGAAGAGGAGCACACATGCCCGAACCCCTTATGGCAACGAGCGTCTTCGACAGGCTGCTGAAGGACCGCATCATCTGGCTCGGTTCGGAGGTGCGCGACGAGAACGCCAACGAGATCTGCGCGAAGATCCT